>Ga0209792_1000013_pt1 | contig 454132 bp, 448 predicted proteins | sample EBPBio142005_DNA_FD_185860 | JGI IMG/M metagenome (GOLD analysis project Ga0209792, IMG submission 185860) | Wastewater treatment Type I Accumulibacter community from EBPR Bioreactor in Madison, WI, USA - Reactor 1_6/14/2005_ DNA (SPAdes)... | ecosystem: Engineered > Bioreactor > EBPR >...
TGGGCGAGGTTTGCTACCGTTACAACCACCGCAGCGAAGACCTCAAACCCCCACTTTTAAGGCTCATGAGGCAGACTTCGATCCAGCAACTACGGCCCACTCTGGTCCGGAAAGGCTAGGAATTACCTTGTTTTTCTCAGGCCTTCGCGACCATGCGACCGCCTGCGTAGACGCCTGACACCAGGTCGCCCCCCAGCCAGTACGCCAGCTGCGCGGGCTGGCCGATGCACCAGCGCACGAAGTCCGCGCGCTGTCCGGCGACCAGACGTCCCCGATCCGACAGTCTCAATGCCTGCGCCGCGTGCACGGTCGCGCCACGCAACGCTTCCTCCGGCGTCAGGCGGAAGTGCGTGCAGGCCAGCGACATCGCCAGACGCAACGATTGCAGTGGCGACGTACCGGGATTGCAGTCGGTCGCCACCGCCATCGGTACCCCCTGCGCGCGGAACGCGTCGAGCGGCGGCAGCGTCGTCTCGCGCAGCACGTGGAAGGCACCCGGAAGCAGCACCGCGACGCTGCCCGCACGCTTCATCGCGGCCACGCCGGCGTCCGAGGTGTATTCGACATGATCGGCAGACAGCCCGTCGAAGCCGGCCACCAGCGCCGCACCGCCGCCATCGCTCAGCTGGTCCGCGTGCAGCTTCACCGGCAGCCTGAGCGAGCGAGCGGTCTCGAACACGCGCTGCGTCTGCGCGACGGTGAAACCGATGCGCTCGCAGAACGCATCCACCGCATCGACTAGTCCTTCCGCATGCAGGATCGGCAGCCATTCGCAGACGGCCGCGATGTAGTCGTCCGCACGCCCGGCATACTCCGGTGGCAATGCATGAGCGCCGAGGAAGGTCGTTCGCACGGTGATGCCGAGCAGATCCCCGATACGGCGCGCCACGCGCAACATCTTGCGCTCGTTCTCCAGGTCCAGCCCGTATCCCGATTTGATCTCCAGCGTGGTCACGCCGTCATCGCGCAGTGCGCGCGCACGCGGCAGCGATTGCGCGAGCAGGTCGTCCTCGCTGGCGGCGCGGGTGGCACGCACGGTCGACACGATGCCGCCCCCGGCGCGTGCGATCTCCTCGTAGCTCGCCCCCTGAAGGCGCTGCTCGAACTCGCCCGCACGGTCGCCGCCGAACACGACGTGCGTATGGCAGTCGATCAGGCCCGGCGTGATCCAGTCGCCCTGCGCGTCCACGACATCCTCGGCAAGATGCTCCGGCGATGCTGGCAGCAGATCCTGCGGACCGGCAAAGACCAGCGCGCCATCGCGCCAACCCAATGCGCCACCCTCGATCACGCCATATCCCGCGTCACCGGCCAGGGTGGCCAGGCGCGCGTTGACCAGCATGCCGTCCCAGCGCGGTTGCATCGGATCAGTCGCCATCGCCGCCTCCGCCGTCGCATCCGGCGGTGTCCGCGCCGCAACCGGAATGGCTGGCGCCGCCATGGACGCCGTGTACTCCATCTCCGTGATGCGATGGCGCCTGTTTTTTCCGCGCTCGCATGGCGGCGGCCACCACCGTCGATGAAACGGCGACGGCGAACAGCGACAGGCCGATCGCGATGGGGGGGTGAGCGACGCGTCCATGGAGGTGTCTTGGCGGTGGCGACGCGGTAGCCTAACGCACCCCTGTCGCCGGCCGTAAGCATCGCCATGTCGAATCCTGATTCCACCGCAGGCCTGGCCATCGCCACCGAAGGCGGATGGCGCGTGCCCGGCATCGCCAACCTGCATTCGCATGCCTTCCAGCGTGCCATGGCCGGGCTGGCGGAGCGGCAGACGCATCCGGAAGACAGCTTCTGGACCTGGCGCGAGATCATGTACCGCTTTGCCGCGCGGATGGATCCCGACAGTACGTACGCGGTGGCGACGCAGCTCTATGCGGAAATGCTGGAGGCCGGTTACACCACGGTCTGCGAATTCCACTACGTGCACCACCAGCCGGACGGCACCCCATACGCTGATCCGGCTGCGATGTCGAACGCGTTGGTCGCCGCGGCACGCGACACCGGCATCCGCATGACCTTGTTGCCGGTGCTGTACATGACGGGCGGCTTCGACGGGCGCGAACTCTCTGCGCGGCAGCGGCGCTTCGGCCATGGCGTGGATGGATTCCTGCGCCTGCTCGACGCGTTGCGGCCGCTGCAGGACGACCGGCTGCGCATCGGTTGCGCCTTCCATAGCCTCCGCGCCGTGCCGGAAGCCGCCATGCGACAGGTCTTGGCGGCACTGCCGGCCGATGCGCCCCTGCATGTCCATATCGCCGAACAGGTCGGCGAAGTGCAGGACTGTCTTGCGGTGCGCAATGCGCGTCCGGTCGAATGGTTGCTGCGCGGGTTTGCCGTCGACGCCCGCTGGACGCTGGTGCATGCCACCCACCTGACGGAAGAGGAAACGCGCGGCATCGCATCCAGTGGCGCGACCGTGGCGATCTGTCCGACGACCGAAGCCAATCTCGGCGATGGCCTGTTTCCGTTGCACGCCTATCTGCAGGCGGGCGGGCGTTGGGGCATCGGTTCGGATTCGCACGTCTCCGTATCGCCCGTCGAGGAACTGCGCTGGCTGGAGTACGGGCAGCGCCTGGTCACGCGCCATCGCAACATCGCGGTAACCGCGCATTCGCCCAGCGTTGGAGAAACCCTGCTGCGTGGCGTCCTGGACAGCGCGGGGAACGCCACCGGCTTCCGGCAAGCGTCGGGGGACGAGGTGCTGTTGGACGCGGACGCGCCGGCGCTGGCGGGCGCAACGACCGGAGACGTGGTGGATCGCTGGCTGTTCGCCGGCAACCGGCCGCTGGTGAAGCGGGTACGCGTAGCGGGGCGCGACGTCGTCAACGACGGGCGGCACCGGGACCATGAAAGCATCGCGCGCCGCTACGGCGAAACGCTCCGCCGGCTCCTGCGTGACTGAGGCCTGCGGATGATGTCGCCGCAGGGTGGATCATCCGCCGGATCGGGGGTTCCATCGCGGGCATGCCGTGCTCCATCCGATGCACGCATGGCCTGCGGCCCGGCGCGGCAGCATGGCCGGCATCCCCTCCGGAGCCTCGCCATGCCCTATGCGCACACCCTTGCCCTCACGCTGGCGATCGCCAGCGGTTCCGTCCATGCGACGAGCGATGCCGCACTCGCCGATACCGTCGGCCAGCGACTGCAAGGCGACCGTACGGGCGCCTGCATGGCCGTCGCCGTGATCCAGGGTGGCGACGTGGCCCGCACGTTCCAGTGCGCGGATGCGAAAGACGCCGCCCGCATCGACACCGATACGGCGTTCGAGATTGGTTCGGTCAGCAAGACCATGACAGCGGCGCTGCTGGCCGACCTGATCGGGCATGGCCAGGGTTCGCTCGACGATCCGTTGTCCGCGTGGTTGCCCGACGGCACGGTGCTGCCGACCTACGAGGGCCAGCCGATCCTGTTGCGCCATCTGGTGACCCACACTTCCGGCCTGCCGGCATTGCCGTCGCGCATGGCCGCACCGGACATGGCGGACCCGTACGCGAAGCTGGACGAGGCCGCGCTGCTTGCCTCGCTGAGCGACGCCACCCTGACCGCTGCACCGGGTACCACGTTCGAATACTCCAACTTCGCCTCGATGGTGCTGTCGTACGCCGTCGCGCGCCGCGCCGGCACGGACATGGAAACGCTGCTGAAGCAGCGCCTGTTCGCGCCGCTCGGCATGCGTCACGCGTACCTCGATGCCGCACCGTCGGGTGTGCGGGCCGCAGTCGGACACACGCCGAACACGCGGCCCACGTCCGCCTGGCATTTCCAGACCAATCTGGCGGGCGTGGGTGGCGTGCGTGCCACGCTGGACGACATGGTGCGCTACGTGGAGGGCCAACTCGGCACCGCGTCCACGTCCATCACGGCGGCGCTGGAACGCTCGCAGCAGAAAGTGTCGGACGCGCCGCCGATGGCGATGAACTGGATGCTGATGCCGGTCGGCGGACGTACCGTGCATGTGCATGAAGGCGGCACCGGCGGGTTCTCGTCGTTCGTGGCGTTCGATCGGGAGCGGCAGCGGGGCGTCGTGATCCTGTCGGACACGACCTGGAATTCGATCGGCGGCCTCGGCTCGCTGGGACTGCACCTGGTGGATCCCGGCCTTGCGCTCGGTGCCCCCCGCCATGAGGCGACGCCGGACGCCGCCCTGCTCGACGCGCTGGCCGGCGAGTACCAGTTGGTCGGCGGCATGAAGATGGTCCTGCATCGCCGTGGCGATGCGCTGGAGATCCAACCGGCCGGGCAGGGTGTGTATGCGATGGGCTACGACAGCGCCGGCGATTTCTATCCGCGCGACTTCGATGCCGTGCTGCGGCCGCAGCGTACGGCGGAAGGCCAGTCCTTCATCTGGATGCAGATGGGGGGCGCGTTGCCTGCCAGGCGCGTCGATGCGGCAACCGTCAGGCCCCTGCTGCATGTCGATGCCGCCGCGTTGCGCGACTACGAAGGCGAGTATCCGCTCGTGCCGGGCTTCGGCCTGAGCGTGAAGGCGCATGGCGAAGCGCTGACCATCCAGGGCACCGGCCAGCCGGCGCTCCCGGTGCAGGCGGTGGAGCGCGACGTGTTCGTGATGGATGCCGTGGGTGCGGAAATCCGGTTCGAGCGCGACGCCGGCGGCAAGGTCATCGCACTGACACTGAAGCAGGCGGGTCAGGCGCTGCGCGGCGAGAAGCAATGACCCGGCACGACGACTATTCGCTGCGCCAGACGCTGCCGTCCGACGTGCTGGTCGGCGGCGATGCGGTGTGGAGCCGCTACCGGCGGTACCCGGTGTTCGGCCTGCGCTGGTTGATGGGTCGCAGCCTGCTGTTCTGCGGCATCATCGCGGTGGTCGCCGCTTTCATCGGTGCTGGGACCGGCGTCGTGGTGCAGGATCTCGGGGTCGCACTGAAAGTGGCGGCCACCCAGTTCGTCGCGTTCAGCCTGATGGCGATGCTGGGACCGGCACTTGCCACGGCGGTGCGGCACCGCCACTGGCCCGTGGCTCGCGAACGCAAGGCGGTGGTGATCGCGGTACTGGCAGGCATGGTGCTGAGTTTCTTCATCGACCGGGTGGCATCCGCGTACATCCAGCAGTCGATGGCGCCTGGCCTGGCCGCGATCGGGCTGAAACCCACGATGCCGACGCCGGCACCGCTGGTGCAGGCGATCGGTCTGGCGCTCAACCTGGCCGGGCTGGTGGTGGTCTACGGCTTGTTCGGTGGCGGCCTGGCATTGCGTGCCTACTTCAGCGAGCGCCAGCGCTGGGATCTGCATCGGCATGCGCAGGCGCTGGGCGACCTCGAAAGCCGCGTGCACGAAGCCGACCTGCGGCTGGGCGTACTGCAGGCGCAGGTCGAACCGCACTTCCTGTTCAACACGCTCGCCTCCGTGCGTGCGCTCGTGCGCCAGGATCCACCGCAGGCCGAGGCCACGCTGGACGCACTGGTGGACTTCCTGCGCGCCACCATCCCCAAGTTGCGCGATGACCGCGGCCTGCACGCCACCCTCGGGCAGCAGCTCGACATCTGCACAAGCTACCTGGCGCTGATGCGCGTGCGCATGGGCGGACGGTTGACGTATGCGGTGCAGGCCGATGACGCACTGCGTCCGCTTCCGTTCCCACCCTCGTTGCTCATCACCCTCGTGGAGAACGCGATCAAGCACGGCATCGAGCCGCGTCCCGGCGCCGGTCACGTGGAGGTGATCGCCGCTCGTATCGACAACCACCTGAGTGTCCGCGTCGTTGACGATGGCGCCGGCCTGCAACCGGGCCTGAGCACGGGCATGGGACTGTCGAACGTCCGCGAACAACTCGCGGCGCGATACGGGAGGAAGGCGGCATTCTCGCTGGTGGCGGGGCCATCGGGCCGCGGCGTCTGTGCCGAGATCCAGCTGCCGGCAGGGTCGCCGGCATGAACCCGGTCACCGCGCTGATCGCCGAAGACGAGGCCCCGCTGCGGCGTGCGCTGCAGCAGCAGTTGCGCGCCGCATGGCCGGAGCTTGATGTCGTGGCGGTCTGCGAGGACGGCATCGCCGCACTCGAGGCCGTGGCGCAGCATCGGCCACAGGTCGCCTTTCTCGACATCCGCATGCCGGGTGTCAGCGGGCTCGACGTCGCACGGCAGGTGGTCGCATGCGGTGGCCTGGTCGTGTTCACCACCGCCTACGAGGACTACGCCATCCGCGCCTTCGAGGCTGGTGCCGCCGACTACCTGCTCAAGCCGGTGCAGGATGCGCGGCTGGCGCAGGCCGTTGCGCGTGTGCAGGCGCGGTTGGCGGATGCGCACGCGCCGGACCTGCGCACGCTGATCGACGACCTGGAAGCGCGCCTGCGTCCGCAGGGCGACCGTCTGATCCGCTGGATCACCGCGAGCGTCGGCGACAGCGTGCGCATGATCGCCATCGACGACGTGCTGTTCTTCCAGGCACAGGACAAGTACGTGCGCGTGGTCACGGCCGACGACGAAGCGATCATCCGCATGCCGCTGAAGGAACTGCTCGGCGGCCTGGACCCGGACGTGTTCTGGCAGGTCCACCGCGGCGTGCTGGTGCGCGTGCAGGCGATCGATCGTGTGCGCAAGGACGAACTCGGCCGCCACCAGCTCAGCGTGAAAGGCCGTCCCGACGTGCTGCCGGTCAGCGCTGCGTTCCAGCAGCGTTTCCGCGGCATGTAGCGGCGGTCAGCCGAACAGGTCGTCCGCCTTCGCCAGCGCGCCTTCGAGTTCCAGCAGGAACTGCTTGGTCGGCAACCCGCCGCCGAAACCGGTCAACGATCCGTCCGCGCCGATCACGCGATGGCAGGGCAGCACGATCGGCAGCGGATTGCGCCCGTTCGCGGCACCGACCGCACGCATCGCCGTGGGCTTGCCGACGCGCTGCGCGAGTTGTGCGTAGCTGATCGTTTCGCCGTAGCCGATCCCCGCCAGCGTCATCCACACCGTGCGCTGGAATTCGGTGCCGCGCGGTGCCAGCGGAAGATCGAACGCATGGCGCTGCGCCGCGAAATATTCATCCAGCTGCCGTGCCGCGAGATCGATCAGCGCATGGTCGCCTTCCTCCCAACCCTCGCGATCCGCGGGATGGCGGTTGCGCGGGAACTCGATCGCATGCAGTCCCGCATCGGTCGCGGCGACCGTGAGCGTGCCGACGGGGCTGTCGAGGTGGCGGAAGAGGATCATGGTCGGGAAAGCTCGATGTAGGAGCGACGTAAGTCGCGACCGCATGAAGGAAACATCATTGTCGATGGAAGTATCCCGGTCGCGACTTACGTCGCTCCTACAACAGCCGGGGATTTGCTCGGCGCCATGCTGCCCTTCCACACATGGATCACCGCATACGCGCGCCATGGCCGCCACGCTTCCGCACGTGCGGTGAGCGCTTTCGCTGTCATGCGCACGCCATCCGTCGGCACGGCCTTCTGCAAGACCAGGTCGTCGGCAGGGAATGCATCCGGGTGGCCGAGCGCGCGCAGCGCCATGTAGTGCGCCGTCCACGGGCCGATGCCGGGCAGTGCGATCCAGCGCGCCGCGAAATCCTCCAGCGTCCGTTCCGGATTGAAGTCCACGCGCCCGTCCAGCAGGGCGCGCGACAGGCCGCGGATGGTGTCCGCGCGTGCGCGGGTCAGGCCGATCTCGGTGAGCGCCGCGTCGGCCAGCGCATCGGGCGTGGGGAACAGATGCGTCAATCCCGCGAACGGTGTCGTCAGCGGCGTGCCGTGCCGTTGCGCGAGGCGCGCCGTCAACGTCCGTGCCGCGGCCACGCTGACCTGCTGGCCGATCACCGCGCGCGCGGCGATCTCGAAACCGTCCCATCCGCTTGGCAGCCGCAGGCCGGGCCGTTGCCGCAGCAGCGGGCGCAGCCGCGCATCGTGGCCCAGCGCCTGCGCGATGGCCTGCGGATCGGCGTCCACATCGAACATGCGGCGCAGCTTCTGCACGATGCCCAGCAACTGCGCCGGCGCCGCGCCATGCAGTTCCAGCTTGAGCGCGTGCGCATCGGCGCCCTCCCATGCGCTGACGCGCAGCCAGCCGGGCGCATCGGCAGCGCCGATCACGCGCAGGTAGCTGCGTTCGTCGACCACTTCCACGCCGGGCAATGCGCGCCCGCGCAGGAAGTCCAGCATGGCGGTGAAGTCGTATGGCGGGCGGTAACCCAGCCGCAGCGTCATCACGTCGTGCGTCGCCGGCATGTCGCGCTTGCGCAGGTCGCGCGGCGCCATGCGGTACTCCTCGCGGAACGCCGTGTTGAAGCGGGTCAGGCTGCCGAAGCCGGCCGCCAGCGCCACCTGCGTGATCGGCAACATGGTCTCGGTCAGCAACTGCTTGGCGAACAGCAGCCGGCGCGTGCCATGCACTTCGTTCGGCGTGGCACCCAGCCGTTCGCTGAAAAGGCGGCGCAACTGCCGTTCGCCCAGGCCCATCTTCGCCGCCAGGTCCGCGAGCGACGTGTCGACCAGCACGCCCTGGTCGATCATCTTCAGCGCACGCGCGACGACATCGTCGCCGCGTCGCCAGGTGCCATCGCCTGGTGCGAGTTCCGGCCGGCAGCGCAGGCATGGCCGGAAGCCGGCCGCCTCCGCCGCGGCGGCATGGCGGTAGTAAACGATGTTGGACGGCTTCGGCGCAGGCGCCGGGCAGACCGGCCGGCAGTAGATCCGCGTGCTGGTGACGGCCGTGAAGAACAGGCCATCGAAGCGCGCGTCGCGGCTCAGCCGTGCCTGTTCGCAGACGCGCGGATCGGGCAGGGCGGTGGCATCGGTGACCATGCGCGCAGGCTAGCACCGCCTCCGCATATGGACTCACCGTTTCCGGACATCAATGGGCGGAGCCTGCCCGCGGCGTCAGCGCCGGTGCGAATGTGTCCAGCGTGCCGTCGTTCGGCGCGGGAGCGATGCGCAGCAGATGGGCCAGCAAGGGATAGACGTCGACGTTGTCGAAGGCCGGCAGCTGCACGCCGGGAACGAAATCAGGCCCCGACGCCACGAAGAACGCGCGCATCTGCGGATCCTCCGGCACGAAGCCGTGCTCGCCTTTCACGGCCCGCGCGGGCAATGGATGACGGTGCAGCTGCAGGCGCCAGCCGGTGTCGGACTGGCAGACGAAGGGGGCGATGCGCGGATTGCGCCCGTAGTGCCACGCGGCGGGCAACGCTTCCTTGTTCCAGCAGGTGTAGTGGTCGTGGCGACCGATCAGCCTGCGTGTGACCTCCGCCTCATGCCCGGGGCGCGGCGTGATGTGGGCGACCGGGCCCAGCGACGACCACGAGAACAGCGATTCCGGCAGCACGTCGTCGAGATACGCGGTATCGCCGGTGCGAACATCCGCCATGCCATGGTCGGACAGCACGATCAGATTGGTGGTGCTGCGCAGCCCGCGCGCGTCCAGTCCGCGCACCAGCGTCGCCAGTGCGGCATCGACGTCGGCCATGGCATCGAGCGCCTGCGGCGAGAACGTGCCGGCAGCATGCGCGGCCACGTCGTACTGCTCCAGGTAGAGCGTGATGAAACGGGGTCGCTCGGCCGGCGGCAGGTCCAGCCAGCCCAGCACTTCCGCGACCCGTGCATCGGCGGTCATCGTGCCGTCGAACGGGCGCCAATGGTCGGGACGGCCGCCGGCGATCTCCGCTTCGGAGCCGGGCCAGAACATCGTCGCCGTTTTCAGGCCGGCGCGCCGCGCCGCGATCCAGATCGGCTCGCCGCCCCAGAAGCGGCCGTCGCGGCCGGAGGCTTTCTTCGATGCGAACCTGCCGAGCACGGGATCTTCCAGGTCGTTGTGGACGATGCCGTGGCGATCCGGGCGCAGGCCCGTCACCAGGGTGTAGTGGTTCGGGAAGGTGAGGGTGGGATACGAGGGGTTGACCCACGCGGCGCGCGCGCCCTGCGCGAACAGCGCATCCAGCGTGGGCATGCGGCCACTGCCGGGAATGTCGGCGCGCAGGCCGTCGATGGAGACCAGCACGACGCCGTGAGGTTCAAGAGGGGGCGGGGCGGAGGCGGGGGTGGTGGCGCAACCGGCGACCCAGAGCAGGGCGGCCAGCAGCGTCACCCTGACCAATGGCAGGCGCATGCGGTACGGACAGAAGCTGAAATCGCACACAGCTTGGCAGACTCCCGGGCAATCCGCATGACACCGACCATTCGACGTTCGTCTCTACTGCTCCTTGTCGCGTGGGCCGGGCACCTGCACGCGGCGCCGATCGATGCGGCGGATTCGGCGGAATGCGCCGTATGGCAGCGCGAACTGAGTTTCGCCCGCGCCGTGGCCGACCACGACGCGACAGCCTTCGCCGCGCACCTGCACCCGGATGCCGCGTTCGGCGTCAGCGGCACCCCCACCCGCGGCCGCGACGCGATCACCCGCGAGTGGGCCGGCCTGATCGAAGGCACGGCCCTGGTCCTGCGCTGGTATCCCGCCGTGGTGACCCTCGGCGGCGACGGCCGCACCGCATACTCCAGCGGCCCGGCGCTGTACGAAGACCCCAGCACCGGAGTCACCAGGCTGGGCCGGTTCGGATCGGTCTGGCAGCGCGGCGATGATGGCGTCTGGCGCGTGCTGTTCGACGACGGCATTCCGCCGCAACCGGCCGACGCCGCCGCCGCGCAGCGTTTCCGGGACGGTCGCGACCCGCCGTGTCCCGGCGCCTGAGGCTGGCCTAAACTGCGGACCCCGGACTTGCGCCATGTACGCCGGAGCGGCGTATCGTGATTTCACATTCCGCCGTGGGAGCCGCCCATGAAACGCATTCCCTTGTTCATGATCCTTGCCGCCGGCCTGGTGGCCGCCAGCGCGCACGCGCAGACGCCGGCGGAACCGGTGCCCGCCACGCCGCCGACCACCGCGCAAGCTCCCGCCGGTATGACTGCCGAAATGCCGTCGCCCGCCGCCCTCGGGGACGACAAGCGGCTGTCCGACATCAATTGCCTGCGCGAGACCGGCAGCCGTATCACCAAACGCGATGGCAAGCCGCGTTGCACCGGCCAGCCCGGTCGTTCGTACACCAAGGATGACCTCGACCGCACCGGCCACACCAACCTGGGCGACGCGCTGCGGGCACTGGATCCGGCGGTCCGCTGACGGGGCGGCTGCGGCGCGCTGCGTCCTGCCGTGCGGGCAGGGAGCAGCGAGCGTCAGCAGTCCCCGCTTCGCCCTGCTGCGTAGCGCAATCCGCGCATGAGCTGCGCGATGACGTGGGCGTCTTCGTACACCTTCGCATCGTGGCCCAGCCCGGTGTACCAGCTGCGGCCGCCGTCGAAGGCATGGCACCACGCGATCGGGTGGTCATCGCCCATCAGGCCGCCCTCATATTCGCGCTCGTCCACCGTGGCGATGACACGCACCTTCGCGCGCGGATTGTCGCGGTAGTTGTACAACTCGTCGGTGACCGGCCAGCGTTCGCCCACCGGCTTCCCATCGCGTTCCAGCTGCACGTGCGTGGATTGCAGTCCCGGTGGATGGCTGTGGAAGTACGCGCCGACCAGTCGTCCGTACCAGGGCCAGTCGTATTCGGTATCCGCTGCCGCATGCACACCGACGAACCCGCCACCGCCGCGCACGAAACCTTCCATCGCCGCCTGCTGGGCCTCATCCAGCACGTCGCCGGTGGTGCTGGCGAACACCACCACGCGGTAGCGCGCCAGGTTGTCGGCGGTGAAGGCCTGTGCATCCTCGGTGTGGTCGGCCGCCATGCCTGCGTCGGTCGCCAGCGTCTTCAATGTCGCCACGGCCGTGGGAATGGCGTCGTGACGGAAGCCGGCGGTCTTGGTGAAGATCAAGACCCGGTCCGGCGAGGCGGCGGGCGCCGGCGACGACAGCGTCAGGCTGGTCAGGACCAGGGCAGCAACGGCGGCGCGGAAGGCATTCATGGCCGGATTCTGCCACGCAGCCCATCACGCACTGCAGCATGGCGATGGCTCGCGCCGGGCCACGCCTCCCGCCGATAATGCGGCATCCCTGTATCCGGAATACGCGCATGTCCGATCCCCGCCACGACCCCTCCCGTGTCATCCGAGCCCCGCGTGGCGCCACGCTCGCCTGCAAGTCGTGGCTCAGCGAAGCGCCGTACCGGATGCTGCAGAACAACCTGGACGCGGAGGTCGCGGAGGATCCCACCTCGCTGGTCGTCTATGGCGGCATCGGCCGCGCCGCGCGCGACTGGGCCTGCTACGACGCCATCCTGAAGTCCCTGCGCGAACTCGGCGACAACGAGACACTGCTGGTGCAGTCGGGCAAGCCGGTCGGCATCTTTCCCACGCATCCCGACGCGCCGCGCGTGCTGATCGCCAACTCCAACCTGGTGCCGCACTGGGCCACGTGGGAACACTTCAACGAACTCGATAAAAAGGGTCTGGCGATGTACGGCCAGATGACGGCCGGGTCGTGGATCTACATCGGCAGCCAGGGCATCGTGCAGGGCACGTACGAGACCTTCGTCGAAATGGGCCGCCAGCACTACGGCGGCGACCTGACCGGCAAGTGGATCCTCACCGCCGGCCTGGGCGGCATGGGCGGCGCGCAGCCGCTGGCGGCGGCGCTGGCCGGCGCCAGTTCGCTCAACATCGAATGCCGCCAGTCCAGCATCGACATGCGCCTGCGCACGCGTTACGTGGACGAACAGGCCACCGACCTCGACGACGCACTCGCGCGCATCGCGAAGTACACCGCAGCCGGCGAAGCGAAATCCATCGCGCTGCTCGGCAATGCGGCGGAGATCCTGCCGGAACTGGTGAAGCGCGGCGTGCGCCCGGATGCCGTCACCGACCAGACCAGTGCGCACGATCCGGTGCACGGCTACCTGCCGATCGGCTGGACCGTCGAGCAGTGGCTGGCCGCGCAGAAGTCCGAACCCGAGCGCGTGCGCGATGCCGCCAAGCAGGCGATGCGCGTGCATGTCGAGGCGATGCTTGCCTTTCAGAAGATGGGCGTGCCGACGTTCGACTACGGCAACAACATCCGCCAGATGGCGTTCGACGAAGGCCTCCAGAATGCGTTCGACTTCCCCGGTTTCGTGCCGGCCTACGTGCGGCCGCTGTTCTGCCGTGGCGTGGGTCCGTTCCGCTGGGTCGCCCTGAGCGGCGATCCGGAAGACATCTACAAGACCGATGCGAAGGTGAAGGAGCTGATCCCCGATGATGCGCACCTGCACCGCTGGCTGGACATGGCGCGCGAGCGCATCAGTTTCCAGGGCCTGCCGGCGCGCATCTGCTGGGTCGGCCTGGGCCTGCGCCACAAGCTCGGCCTGGCGTTCAACGAAATGGTGCGCAACGGCGAGCTGAAGGCACCGGTGGTGATCGGCCGCGACCATCTGGACAGCGGCAGCGTGGCCTCGCCGAACCGCGAGACCGAAGCGATGAAGGATGGCAGCGATGCGGTGTCCGACTGGCCGCTGCTCAACGCGATGCTGAATGTCGCCGGTGGCGCCACCTGGGTGTCGCTGCACCACGGCGGTGGCGTGGGCATGGGCTACTCGCAGCACTCCGGCGTGGTCATCGTCTGCGATGGCAGCGAAGCCGCCGGCCAGCGCATCGCCCGCGTGCTGTGGAACGACCCAGGCACCGGCGTGATGCGCCATGCCGATGCCGGCTACGACATCGCCGTGCAGTGCGCGAAGGAGCAGGGGCTGAAGCTGCCGATGGTGTGAGCACCCGGCCGCGGTTCCACCCTGGAAAGGCACGCAACCGCGGGCCTTTCTTTTGCCCGAACCCGTACATCGTGCGGGGCCTGGGGGATGGCGCGGGCCGGCCTGAACCCGTCGGGTCCGTGGCGCGCTCCGATTGCGGTACGCTCCGCGCAACCCCGGAGAACCCATGCGTACACCGCCGCCCGCCACGATGCCGTCACTGCGCCGCTGGTCGGCGCCGCGCGTGGCGGCGTATCTGGTGCTGGCGGCCGTCACGGTCTGGGGTGTGGATTTCCTCCTCGACGTGATCGGCAAGTACCGGCACGTGGACGCGACGACCTACGCGATGTTCTGGGACCGGCGCGCATGGCTGTGGACACATCTCGCGGGCGGTGCGTTGACGGTGGTCCTCGGCCCGGTGCAGTTCCTGACCCAGCGTTGGCGCCGTGCCGGTCGCGTGCATCGCTGGACGGGCCGCGTCTACCTAACGGGCATGCTGGTCGCCAGTACCGGTGCGGTTGGACTGATCGCGACCTCGCCGGCGCCGTTCGGCATCCGCCTGGCGTTCGCCGCGACTGCGCTGGCATGGCTGTCGACGGCGCTCGTCGCCCTCGTGCTGATCCGGCGCGGGCAGGTACAGCGACACGGTGCGTGGATGACCCGCAACTACCTCGTCACGCTGGCGCCGATCACCTTCCGCCTGTTCCTCCACTTGCCCGCCGTGTTCACTGTCCTGCCGCCTCCACCGGACGGCATTGCCTGGCTGCTCTGGCTGTCGTGGCTGGTGCCGCTGGCGGTGCATGAGGCAGGCCGGCGCATCTGGCGGGCGACCTTGGGAACGTCGCGCGCGCTCACGGGGTCCACCTCGCCGCACCGGGCGTGACGGATGCGGACCGGCGTCACCCGGTGCCGATTCGCGGCGTGGTCTTGGTCCGCCGGACGCATGGCGCTCCGACCCCGCATGGATGTGTCATGCTCCCGCCGGTCGCAACGAGCATGGGAGTGCAGGTGATGGCGAAGGGTCTGGACAAGAAGAAAGAGCAGAAGAAAAAACCGGCGAAGACGTTGAAGGAAAAACGCTCGGACAAGAACGAGAAGAAGGCCACGCGTGGGTTCTCGCCGGTCTGATCCTGCCGTTGGCGGGTGGCATCGCGCAGGCGCGGATGCCACCCCGCCGCAGAAGCCGGGCGCAGCAGAAAACGGCTCGACGCCGACAACGCCGGCCTCGTACAGCAGCACCTCAACCTCTCCAGTCCCGGCATCGACGCGCGCGCGTTGATCGCCGTCGTGGCGTTGGCCATGTTCTAGGCGGGAATGCCGGAGACCACCGCACACGCCGTGTGGCAAGACGGGAAGTACAACGCCGGCAGGCAAATCGCACCATCGAACGGACGGGACGGACGACACCTTCCGTATAAGCGATGGCATCGTGATCGTGGAAGGTAGCGCGGCGGCTCCACGCTTTGGCGATGCGCCATGCCGGCGCGATGTCGCGTGCCGTGCCGTGCAGCCGCGTCCTCGCGCAGGTATCTTGCATCCAGCCCGCCCGTCGCCCGCCAAGGATCCGCCATGACGTACCGCCGCATTGCCTGGACCGCCATCGTGTTGCTGGCCGGAGGACTCGCGGGCGCGAGCGTTGCGCAGGCACCGGCACCGAAGCCGGCTGCGCCGGAGCTGACCGAGGCTGCCGCGGCGCAGGCCTCCAGCAATTACCAGCGCTATTGCGCGCTCTGCCATGGCCGGGACCGCGAGGGGCATGTCAACGACCATGCACCGTCGCTGCGTTCGAAGTCGCTGCTGGAATCCGACTTCCCTGTGCTCGGCGAAGCGATCGGCTACGGACGGCAGGGCACGCCGATGGGCGGCTACCTCGATGAGGTCGGTGGTCCGATGACGCGGCAGGACATCATCGACATGCTGCGCTGGCTGCGGAAAACGGCGGCCGTGGAACCCATCGACACCGGCAGGCAGCGCTTCGACCGGACCGTTGGCGACGCGAAGCGCGGCGAAGCCGTGTACGGCCAGCATTGCGCGACCTGCCATGGGGCGAAGGGCGAGGGCGGCACCGGTACGGCGCTCGGCAATGCCGCGATGCTGGCGCTCACGCCGGACACCTTTCTGCGCCATGCCATCGTCCATGGCCGGCAGGGCACGCCGATGCCGGCCTTCGGCGGCATCCTCAGCGACACGCAGATCGACGACGTCACCGCCTTCCTGCGCAGCCGCAGTACCGGCTGGACCGCAGGCAAGCGGCCGTTGCGTACGCCGCCCGCGCTGGGCGAGTACGTGATCAACGCCGCCGGCAGCGCGCCGGCGTTCGGTGAACTGAAGGATGGGCGTTACGTCAGCGCGGCCGCGCTCGACCGCGAATTGAAGGCCGGGCGGCGCATGGTGCTGCTCGACACGCGCGTGACCTCGATGTGGCAGATGGCGCACATCGAAGGCGCGGTGCCGGTGCCGTACTACAGCCGCGAAACGGCCCTCGGGGCATTGCCGCGCGACGGCACGTGGATCGTCGCCTACTGCGAATGTCCGCGGGCTGCGGCGGATTCGGTGGTGAAGCGGCTGCGCGAGGATGGCGGCTTCAAGAACACGGCCGTGCTCTACGAAGGCATCCAAGGGTGGGTCAGCCTCGGTTATCCCGTGGTCGCCGGTGATGCGTCGGAGGCGACGGCGCCCGCGAAGCCCTGACGTCCGCGAACCGCCGGGGCCTGCGCGCCGTCAATGCGGTACGCGGCGGAGCTTCGAGACGTCGTAGCCCATCGCCCTGATCTGCTCGACGCGCGCCGCGTATTCGGTTTCGGGGATCTGCGGCGTGCGCGCCATCAGCCACACGTAGTCGCGCTTGCTGCGCCCGACGATCGTCTGCCCGTAGTCGGCATCGACCCAGGCGATGACGTACTCCGCCTGGATCGGCCAGACAAACTGCATGCCCCACACGGCGCCGCCGCCGTCCGGGCGTACGGTGCCGACGGGGTGCATCGTCTTCTCGGGACCGTCCAGCGCACCCTTGCGGAAGCGGAACGTGGTCTGGATGCGGCCGTCGGGCAGTTTCGCGTAGGACTCCACCGCCGCATACGCCTCGCGCTCCGGAAACGACGGGATATGGGCGATGACGTACCAGTCGCCCATGAAGCGGTCGACGTCCACCGGCGCGGCGGTGGGGATGGTCGGTTTGACGTTGGTTGAACGGCAGGCGGTGGTCGCCATCACCGCGGCGAGCAGCAGCACGATCGGCAGCGGGCGCATGTCAGGCCTCCGAAGGACGCTGGAAACGGTAGTGCGCGACCAGCCACTCCTGGCCGTCGCGATAGTCGAACAGTTCGGCGCAGGCCATCCAGAACATGCGCCAGCGCTGGTGCCACAGCGCGGCGGCGTCGCCGTAGGCGGTACGCAGCACGGCCATCACGGCATCGCGGTTCGCATCGTGGTTCGCGAGCCAGTGGTTGGCGGTGCGCTGGTAGTGCGTGCCGTCGAGCAGCCAGCGCTCCTGCAGCTGCAGGTGCTCCTGGAAGAACAGAAGCCAGTCGGCCGATGGCATCATGCCACCGGTGAAGAAGTGCCGGCCCATCCAGTTGTCCTCGCCCTGCGTCTCGAACGGGTACATCAGGTGGCGGTGGACGAAGATGTGCACGAACAGCGCGCCGCCGGGGCGCAGCGCGTCGTGGATGCGTTGCATCAGCGCGGCATGGTTGCTGACATGCTCGAACATCTCCACCGACACGCAGCGGTCGAAGGCCTGCGCGTCCAGTTGCAGCTGGTTGACGTCGCAGGTGATGACGCGGACGTTGCGCAGGCCGCGTTCGACGCAGCGCGCTTCGATGAAGTCGCGCTGCGAGTGCGAGTTGGACACTGCGGTGATGCGGGCATTCGGATAGCGCTCCGCCATCCACAGGGTCAGGGAACCCCAGCCGCAGCCGAGTTCCAGGATGTCCTGCCCGTCGGCCAGTGCCGCGCGTTCACCGTACAGGGCCAGCATCGCGTCCTCCGCCTGGTCCAACGTCTCGTTGCCGGTGGCGTAGAAGCAACTGCTGTACTTCAGCCGATGGCCCAGGCAGTGGCGGAAGAACGGCGCGGGCAGTTCGTAGTGCTGGCGGTTGGCGGCGTCCGTATGCCGCGCGACCACGCCGCGGCGCAGCTCATGCAGACGTTTGGCAAGACGCGCGGACTGTCCCGCCTGGCCGCCGTCGCTCTCCTCGCGCAGGCGTTGCGCGCATAACCGGCGGATACCGGCGCGGATCGCGGCATCCGGCAGCACGCCGCGCTCGGCCAGACCCAACAGGCCGGTCGCGGGTCGATCGAGCGGCAACTCGCCGGCCATCGTGTTCATCGTGTCGTCTCCTTGCCTGCGGGTTTCGGGAACCAGGGGAACAGCATCGGCGTGCGGCGCTGGTAGTCGCGGTAGTCGTCGCCGCGCGTGCGCAGCGCCTGCGCCTCGGTGAAGGGAATGCCGCTGATCCAGCGCAGGAACACGAACATCACCAGCGGGCCGCTGAAGGACAGCCAGTACCATGGCGAACCGACCGCCAGCGCGACGTAGGCGAACCAGTGCAGCCATTCGAAGAAGTAGTTCGGATGGCGCGAGTAGCGCCACAGTCCCTCGCGGCAGGTGCGGCCACGATTCGCCGGATCGGCGCGGAAGCGGGCGAGCTGGCGGTCGGCGACGGTTTCGCCCGCCACGCTGACGGCGCCGATGAGTGCGGCCAGCGCGATCCACGGCCAGAGCGCGGCGACCGGACTGCGCGCCACGGCGGCGAACGGCAGCGCGAACAGCAGCACCAGCAGCGACTGCCCGGCGAAGAACAGGTAGAACTTGCCCTGGTGGCCCTGCCAGTGTGCGCGCAGGTACCGGTAGCGGCCGTCTTCGGGTTCGTGGGTGACACGCTGCCACAGGTGCAGGGCCAGCCGCAGGCCCCAGCCGCCACCCAGCACGGCGAGGGCGGCACGCGCCTGCCAGGTGCCATCGCCGCACGCGGCCAGGAAGATCGCGGCGAATCCCACGCACGCGGTCCACACCACATCCACCATGCCGGCATTGGTATGGCGGCGCTGCCACCACCAGCCGACGGTCATCGCCAGCAGGGACACGCCCCAGACGATCGCAAGTGCCGGCAGCAGGTTCATGGCGCCTCCGTGCTGCCATGCAGCGGGCGCTGCATCAGCAGGTGCGACACGCCGATGGAGCGCTCCAGGAAACCGCCTTCGCAATAGGCCAGGTAGAACTCCCACAGGCGGATGAAGCGCTCGTCGAAGCCCTGCGCGCGCACGTCCTGCAGACGCAGCATGAAGCGCCGTCGCCAGGCGCGCAGCGTGTACGCGTACGACAGGCCGAAATCCTGCTGGTGCACCACCTGCAGGTCGCTGGCCCGCGTCTTGGCGGCATACATCGCGTTGAGCGAGGGAATGAAACTGCCGGGAAAGACGAAGCGCTTGATGTAGTCCACCGAATCGCGCGCCTGCACGTAGCGGTGGTCCTCGATGGTGATGGCCTGCAGCAGCGCCTGGCCGCCCGGCCGCAGCAGCGCACCCAGCGTGCCGAAGAAGGTGTCGAGATACGGCGCGCCGATCGCTTCGATCATCTCGATGGACACCAGCTTGTCGTACTCGCCCTGCAGGTCGCGGTAGTCCTGCAGCAGCAGCGTCACGCGGTCCTGCAGCCCGGCCTCGGCCACGCGCTGGCTGGCCAGAGCGTGCTGCTCGCGCGAGATCGTGGTGGTGGTGACGTGGCAGCCGTGATGGCGCGCGGCATGCAGGGCGAAACCGCCCCAGCCGGTGCCGATTTCGACGACACGGTCGCCCGGCGACAGTGCCAGCGTGCGGCACACCGTTTCGAGCTTGCGGAACGAAGCGGTGTCGAGGTCGTCGTCCGCCGAGGCGAACATCGCCGAGGAATACATCAGGTCCGGCGAGAGGAACAGCGCGAAGAAATCGTTGCCCAGGTCGTAGTGCGCCGCGATGTTGCGCCGGCTGCCTTCGCGCGTATTGCGGCGCAGCGCGTGCCAGCGCCGCAGCGCCCAGCCGCCGAGGCGGGCGATGCCGGTTTCCATGCCGTCGAGCAGCACGCGGTTGCGCACCAGCAGGCGCACCAGCATGACCAGATCGTCGCAACGCCAGTGTCCGGCGATGTACGCCTCGCCCGCGCCGACGCTGCCATGCGCGGCGACCGCACGGTAGAACGCGGGATCGTCCACCCACACGTGGACGGTGGGAAGCGCGTCGCCGCTGGCGCGACCGACACGGTGCTCGCCCAGTGCGTCGCGGATCACCAGTGTGCCGTGGTCGAGCGCATCGAAGCGGGCGAGCAGCCGGGTGCGCAGCCAGCGGTCCATCGCGCCGAAGGCAGGGGGAGTGGAAACGTCGGCGATCTCGTTCATGGGGCGTCGCGGGAGAGGGAAGGGTGGTCGTGGACCGGCGTGCGCTTCAGCCACAGGCGCAGGGCCTGCCAGTGGATGCCGGCGACCACTTGCGCGGTCATCAGTGGATAGCGCCACAGCACGCGCGCCAGCGATGTGCCGTCCAACGGTCGTCTCGACAGCGTCAGCGTGGCGTCGAAGGCGCGCCGGCCCTCGCGATCCACCTGCATGTGTATGCGCAGGGCGTCGTCGGGCGTGCCGAAGCGCCAGCGGTAGGCGCAGTCCATCGGCAGGAATGGCGAGACATGGAAGGCCTTGTCGAAGCCCCACTCCCAGCCATCTCCCTGCGGCGCGCCATCGCGCACCGGCAGCACGTAGCTGTGCCGCTCGCGCCAGGGCGTGTTGGTGATCTCGGCCACGATGGCATCCAGCGTGACGCCGTCCGGCTGGAAGCAGTAGTAGAAGCTCACCGGATTGAACACGAGGCCGCCATAGCGCAGGTGCGTGAGCAGGCGGATGGGGCCGTCGGGGCGCCGGCCCAGCTGCCGCGCGACGCGGTCGCGCACGGCATCGCCCAGCGGTTGGTCGTGCGGCGCCAGGTAATCGCTGCGACGGAACTCGGCCAGGTTGCGGCGATCGACCGACCATAGCCAGCGCCGGTCGAACACGCGGTCCAGCTCGTCCAGGTCCAGATACAGTTGCGCCATGCGATAGCGGAACGCGTGCGGTCGCGGCGTGTGCCGCCGATGGCGCACCCAGCCCTCGTACACGGCGCTGGCGATCGTCGCGCTCATGCCGTCGCTGGCTCGCGCTCATGGACCGCGTCCGCGCGCAGGAGCATCGCATCGAACGCCGCCACCAGGTCGTGCGCGCTGCGGATGCCGTCCTCGTGGAAGCCCCAGCCCCAGTACGCACCGGCGAACCACGTGCGCCGGCGGCCCTGGATCTCGTCGCGGCGCTGCTGCGCGGCCACCATCGCATGGTCGTACACCGGATGCCGGTACTGCATGCGGCGCAGGACGCGGGCGGGATCGATGTCGTCGCTGCGGTTCAGCGTGACGATGAACGGCTCGGGCGATTCGATGCCCTGCAGCAGGTTCATGCAGTAGCTGACGGTACACGGCGCGTCGGGCTCGCGCGGTACGTGCGCGTTCCATGCCGCCCACGCCTTGCGACGGCGGGGCAGCAGGCGCGTGTCGGTGTGCAGCACGGTGTCGTTGGTCTGGTAGCGGATCGCGCCGAGGATGCTGCGTTCGTGTTCATCCGCGTCGTGCAGCAGCCGCAGCGCATCGTCGCTGTGGCAGGCCATCACCACGTGGTCGAACCGCTCGCTGCCGCGATGCGAATGCAGTACCACGCCATCCGCATCGCGCTGGACCGCCAGCACGGGGGTGGCCATGCGCTCCCGCACGTGCCAGCGTGCGCGCAGCGCCTGCACGTAGGTCGCCGATCCGCCCGTCACCACGCGCCACGGCGACCGCGCGCCCAGCGTCAGCATCCGGTGGTGGGCCATGAACTGCACCAGGTAGCGTGCAGGGAACGCCAGGATGCCCTGCGGGGGCGACGACCACAGCGCCGATGCCATCGGCACCAGGTGTTCGTCGCGGAACATCGCGCCGTAGCCGCCGGCGTGCAGGTAGTCGCCGAGCGTGGGACCGGCATCGTCGCCGGCCAGCAGCGCGGGCGCTTCCCGGTAGAAGCGGGCCAGGTCTTTCAGCATGCCGAGGAAGCGCGGCGACAGCAGGTTGCGGCGCTGGCAGAACAGGCCGTCCAGGCTGGTGGCGTTGTATTCGACGCCCGTGCGCTCGCTGTGCACCGAGAAGCTCATGGTGGTGGCCTGGGATGCCACGCCGAGTTCGTCGAACAGGCCGCACAGCAGCGGATAGTGGTCCCGGTTGAAGACGATGAAGCCGCTGTCGACGGCGTAGCGCTGGCCGGCCTGTTCCACCGCATGCGTATGCGTGTGGCCGCCCAGGTAGTCGGCGGCCTCGTACAGCACCACCTCATGGCGTTTCGACAGCCACCAGGCGGACGCCAGTCCGGCGATGCCGGATCCGATCACGGCGATGCGCATGCTCAGTGCCTCGCCTTCGACAGTACCCATGCGGGGACCGGCTTGAGGTCGCGCACCAGTCCCAGCATCGCCAGCAGGCGCAGGCCGTACCAGGTCAGGTCCACCTCCCACCAGCGGAAGCCCTGGCGTGCCGTACCGGGAAAGAAGTGATGGTTGTTGTGCCAGCCCTCGCCGAACGTCAGCAGCGCCAGCCACAGGTTGTTGCGGCTGTCGTCGCGCGTGTCGAAGCGGCGCTTGCCGAAGCGGTGCGCCAGCGAGTTGATGGTGACCGTGGCATGGAACAGCACCACCGTGGACACGAAGAAACCCCACACCAGCAACTGCGGACCGCTGGTGCCGAGAGACGGCGCGACGCGTTCCAGCATCGCGCCGAGGCCATACAGACCGGCGGCGAGCAGCACCGGCACGACGGTGTCGTAGCGGTCCAGCCAGCGCAGTTCGGGATAGCGCGCCAGGTCGGGAATGCGCGACCAGTCGGTGCGGAAGCCCTCGCGCGTGAGGAACCAGCCCGCATGGCTCCACCAGAAGCCGCGCACGGACGGCGAGTGCGGGTCGGCCACGGTATCGGCATGCCGGTGGTGGTTGCGATGGTGGGCCGCCCACCACAGCGGCCCGCGCTGCACGCTGGAGGCACCGATCAGCGCGAACACGAACTGCAGCACGCGCGAGGTGCGGAACGTGCGGTGCGAGAAATAGCGATGGTAGAAGCCGGTGATGGCGAACATGCGCACGGCGTAGAGGGCCACCGCGACGATCACGGCCGTCGGCGATACGCCGACCCACAGCACCGCGGCGCAGGCGAGATGCAGGCCGATGAAAGGGGCGGCACGCAGCCAGTCGATGCGCCGGTCGGCGCGCATGCCGTCTTCGTCGTCCGCCTGCGTATCGAACCACCGGCGCAACGTGGCCAGGCCACGCGTCATGATCGAAGGGGAAGGTGAAGCGCTGGCCGGCATTGCACGTGTCTCCACTGCGTTGATGAGACATACGTGCCTGCGGCCGGATCGGATGCAGGCATGCGGTTCATCCTGCGCACGTCGAGACCAGCGGCGTCGCGAGCGCGGTCTGCAACCCGCGCGCATCGGCCGTCGCGGCCGCTTCGGGAAAGACGATGCGCACATCCTGGTGCTTGCCGGCGCTGTCGCGGATGGTCGCGATGCCGGCGAACTCCAGCAGCCGCTGATCGGCGCTGGCATAGGTCAACTGCATCGTCGGCGCGACGAATCCGTACCAGCGGTCCAGCCGCATCGTCATGCGTTGCGCGGGAATGCCCTCCCAGCGCACGGCCGCGCCCGGTGTCAGGCGCACCGGCATGAACGCCATGCGGCTGGGCAGCAGGAACGGTTGCGTCACGTCGCGGCCCGCCTGCAGCGCCGTCCAGTGCAGGCGCACGCTGGCATCGAAGCCCGCGTCGATCACGCCGTCGGCGGGGACGGCCAGCGCACGTTCCTTCTGCGCAGCGCCGGCAACGTCGCGGACGTACACGATGCGGCCCTGCGGCCCGCTGCGCACGCCTTCGCGATAGCCGTCGCGGGCATCCTCGAAATCGAAATCCGGCGCCTGTGCCCGTTGCCGCTCGATCACCGTCTTGCGCGCGAACGCACGGCCGTCGGGGCAGCGGTACAGCACCAGCCGGCGTGCGCCGCCGTCCTGGCGGTAACGCCAGTGCGATTCGCGATAGAGCAGCGTGGCGCCGCCGCGGGCGTAGGCCCGGGCTTCCTGGTGCTGGATGTCGGCGGTCGCCGCGTCCCGGCTGCCGGCGGCGGCGAGCAACGGAGCGGCGGCGAGCAGGAGCAGGCAGTGGCGTGCAGGCATGCGGGGCGCCTTGTGCGGGGGACCAGGTCCATACGGCGTGGCGACGATGCCGGATGCACCACGTCGCATTCGGCATGCCGCATCCAAACCCCGGACTTGCCCGTAAAGGCCGCCATCACGAACCGCAACGGGAACTGGCATTACCATGCCGTCCGACTTCACAAGGAAACCGTCGTCCTTCGGGACGGCCCGGCCGGTGTCCACGCCCACGCCCTCCCCACGGGATGCCCATGACTGGACCGGCGACATGATCGCCGTCGCACGCTTGCGCGACCGTGCCAGTTTCATGCGCCTCTACGATCACTTCATGCCGCGCCTGTGCCTGTACCTGCGCGGGCTGGGAAGCCCCGAACCGGTGGCCGAGGAGCTGGCGCAGGAATCCCTGTTGCGCCTGTGGCAGCGCGCCGCGATGTACGACCCGCAGCAGGGCGCGGTGTCGACGTGGCTGTTCCGCATCGGCCGCAACCTGCACATCGACCGGGTGCGCCGCGAACCGGGCTGGGTGCAGATCCTGGAGGACGCCGGTCCGGCGACCGACGATGAGCTGGCGCGCCCGTTCACCTCGGCCGAGGACCATGCCGAACACGCGCACCTGCAGCGCCGCATCGAGGACCTGCCGGCCGTGCAGGCACGGCTGATGCGCATGTCGTACTTCGAGGCCAAGAGCCACCAGGAAATCGCCGACGAGCTGCACATGCCACTGGGTACCGTGAAGTCGCACCTGCGCCGCGCGTTCCTGCGCCTGCAGGGTCTCGTACGAGGTCAGCCGTGAATCCGCACCATCATCTCGATCCGTCCACCATGGTCAGCTACGCCGCCGGCGCTCTCGCCGTCGAGGTCGCGATCGTCGCCGCCACGCACCTGGAGACCTGCGCGCATTGCCGCGCGCGGTTGCAGGAAGCAGAGCGCATCGGCGGACAGCTGATCGAACACCAGCAGCCCGCATCCGCCGTGATGGCCGAGGGCCAACGGGCCGCCCTGCGCGATGCGATGCTGCGCCATCTCGATGACGTGCCACCGGCGACCCCATCGCCACCGGTGCGCGTGGCGCCTTACGAAGCCGACGATCGCCTGCCGGCGCCGCTGCATCCGTACTTCGGCACCTCCTACCGCGCGCTCAAGTGGCGCTGGATGGCGCCGGGCGTGCATTGCATCCGCGCGCCCGGCACCGGGACCGGCACCCTGCTGATGCTGAAGATCGGTCCCGGCCGCAGCATGCCGGTACACAGCCATGGCGGCACCGAACTGACCCAGATCCTGCGCGGTGCGTACCACGACGCCCTGGGCCACTTCGCCCCCGGCGACGTCGCCGACCTCGACAGCGAGGTCGAACACCAGCCGGTCACCGTGCCTGGTACCGCCTGCATCTGCGTGTCCGCGCTCGATGCCCCGTTGCGGTTCCCCGGCTGGCTCGCACGGCGGCTGCAGCCGTTGTTCAAGCTGTAGCGCGACGTTGCCGTCGGCCGGGTCGGCACGCATGGCATGCGTCCAGAAGGCTCCCTTCTTCCGAGGACAGTCATTGCGCTCTGTTGTCCTGGATCGCGTTCTCCTGGAGCACAGGAGCGAGGGAAGCGATGCAGTCGTCTCATACCCTGCACCAGGCACTGGCTAGACTGACCCCATGCAACTGAAAGACAAGCTGGCGATCCTGGCCGATGCGGCGAAATACGATGCGTCGTGCGCGTCCAGCGGTGCGGGCAAGCGGCATTCGCTGGGCAAGGGCGGGATCGGCAGCACCGAGGGCATGGGCATCTGCCATTCGTACACGCCGGACGGGCGCTGCGTGTCGCTGCTGAAGATCCTGCTGACCAACTTCTGCATCTACGACTGCGCCTACTGCGTCAACCGCGTGTCCAGCAACGTGCCGCGCGCGCGGTTCGCCACCGCTGAGGTCGTACGGCTGACGCTGGAGTTCTACAAGCGCAACTACATCGAGGGCCTATTCCTCTCCAGCGGAATCATCCGCAATGGCGACTACACCATGGAGCAGATGGTGGAAGTCGCGCGCAGCCTGCGCGAGGACCATCGCTTCGCCGGCTACATCCACCTGAAGACGATCCCGGAAGCCTCGCCGGAACTGCTCGCCGCCGCCGGTCGCTACGCCGACCGCCTGAGCATCAATGTGGAACTGCCGACCGAGGCGGGACTGAAGCAGCTGGCGCCGCAGAAGGAAGCGCAAGGCATCCGCGACGCGATGGGCGAACTGCACTGGCGCATCCAGGCGGCGAAACCCAGCAGGCAGGAAGCGCAGCAACCCAAGCGCAAGCGCCCGCCGAAGTTCGCGCCGGCCGGGCAGAGCACGCAGATGATCGTCGGCGCAGACGCCGCCGACGACCGCGCCATCCTGCAGACCAGCGATGCGCTGTACGGCCAGTTCCGCATGCGCCGCGTCTACTACTCCGCCTTCAGCCCGATTCCCGACGCGTCCACGCAGCTGCCGCTGCGCGCGCCGCCGCTGCTGCGCGAACACCGCCTGTACCAGGCCGACTGGCTGTTGCGCTTCTACGGCTTCGACGTAAAGGAGATCGTCGACGACATCGGTGCGCAGGGCGGCATGCTGGACCTGGACGTGGACCCGAAGCTGGCATGGGCGCTGCGGCATGCCGACCGGTTTCCGGTCGACCTGAACACCGCACCGCGCGAAACCCTGCTGCGCGTACCGGGACTCGGCGCGCGCAACGTGCAGCGCATCATCGATTCGCGGCGGCAGGGCAGGCTGCGCGTGGCCGACCTGGCGCGGCTGCGGGCGCCGTTGCAGAAAGTCCTGCCGTTCGTGGTGCTGCTCGACCATCACCCGCGCCAGCGCCTGGACGATCCGGTGCGACTGCGGCAGGAACTGGCGCCGGCCCCGCGCCAGGCCGACCTGTTCGGCTGAGGCGGGCGATGTTCCGCGCCGCCGTGACGCCTGCGTGGGAGCTGGATGCCTGGCGTGTACAGGCGCGGCATGCGTGGGAAGCGGAACTGCCGCCCGACGCAATCGAGTGGCAGGCGGATGCGCAGTGCGAGTTGCTCGCGGCCGCGGGCGTGATCGAGCAGCCTGTACGCCGGAAAGGCCTGTCGGTACCGGCGGACTTCATGCCCTTCGCGGCCTCGGTGCTGTGCCATCGGGAGGCGGGCCGGCACGCACTGCTGTACCGGCTGCTGTGGCGGATCGGCAATGGCGAGCGCGCCTTGCTCGATCGCGCCACCGATCCCGACGTGCACCGCGCGATGCGCTGGTCGCAGGCCGTGCGGCGGGACACGCACAAGATGAAGGCCTTCGTGCGCTTCCGCCAGGTGGACGGCGATGACAACGCGTACATCGCCTGGTTCGAACCCGAGCACTGCATCGTCGATCGCGTCGCACCGTTCTTCATGCGCCGCTTCGCCGGCATGCGCTGGGCGATCCTCACGCCGTACCGCAGCGTGCAATGGGATGGCGGACAGTTGTGGGCGGGCGAGGGCGCGCAACGTTCGGATGCGCCGGCCGACGATGCCGAGGACGCCCTGTGGCGGACCTACTACGCCAACATCTTCAATCCCGCGCGGCTCAATACACGGATGATGCGGCAGGAAATGCCGCAGAAATACTGGAAGCACCTGCCGGAAGCACACCTGCTACCCGAGCTGATCCGCGACGCAGGCCGTCGCGTGCGCGAGATGGACGAGCGTGAGGCGCAGGCGCCGCGACGGCGCATTCCGGAGCGCAAGCCGCCGTCGCGCTGACGATGGCGATGTCGAATTCGCGATCACGCGATGACGTTCGACAGCGCGAAAGTAATCTGCGTTATGGCCTGAATCCCGCTGTTTCCATACGGTTTCCGCATCGCGCACTTGTCTGGTGCGCGATGCGCCACGATCGTGCGGCGTCGCAGGTGTGTGCGTATACGCGTGTACCTGCGAGCATGATGGTCGCGAACACGACGCGCGATGAGCTGCCGGACATTCCGGCATGGACGCGCGCGCTGCGCGCCCTGCATTCGCTCATGCAGTCGCACCGGGCGACGCGCGATGCGTCGCCCGGCTTGCATGGATCAGGCGCGCAGTTCCACCACGGGCGAAAAGCCGCCGAAGATCATGCGCTGGCCGTCGAACGGCATCGGCGGGTTGTCCTTGTTCGATGGATCCATGCGCGGGTCTTCCATCATCTTCTTCATGCCGGCATCGCGCGTGGCCTTGTCCGGCCATTCCACCCACGAGAACGCCACCGTTTCGTCGCCCTTCGCCTGCACCGCCTTGCGGAAATCGGTGACCTTGCCGTCGGCGACGTCATCGCCCCACGCCTCGATGATGCGGGTGGCGCCATAGCCCATGAAGATCGTGTCGAAGGTGGTGGCGTAGTCGGTGAAGGCCGCCTTGCCCGCGGTGGGCGCGGCGATGACGAAACCGTCCACGTAGGACATGGCCGCCGTGGCGTCGCCCAGTTCCAGCGTCGGAGCGAAACCGCCATGGATCAGCCGCTTGCCGTCGTACGGCATCGGGTTGGTCTCCGGCGACATGCGCGGGTCGTCCATCATCGCCTTCATGCCGGCGTCGCGCGTGGCCTTGTCGGGCCATTCGATCCACGAGAACAGCACGGACTCGTCTTTCTTCGCCTGCACGGCCTTGCGGAAATCGGTGACCTTGCCGTCGGGCACGTCGTCTTCCCAGCACTCGATCACGCGCGTGGCGCCGAGTTCGATGAACACGGGATCGCCCAGGTTCGCGTGGTCGATGAACTTCTGCTTGTTGGCGGTGGGCACGGCGGCCACGAAACCATCGATGTACGGCATGGAAACCTCCGGAGATGCGGCGCCGGAATGGCGCCCTCCTGTACGCGACGAATGTGCGGCGAGGATTTCGACATCCTCCCCGCGCAGCGCTTCATCGACTCTGCCCGTGGCACCGGAACGCCGGCGTGATGACCGCCGATCCTGTTGCGGGAGGACAGGTCAGCGCTGCAGGCAGTTCCGATAGCGTTCGTCCACGCGGGTGGCGAACCAGGCGGTGGTCAACTCGCGGGTGATCTTGGGACTCTCCAGCCGGATGCCGGGAATGAGGGCGCGTGGCAACGGCTTGCCCGACCGCGCCTCGGCCAGCGCATAGACGCGCGCGTACAGGTCGGTGTCGCCGAAATCGAGGCGGTCGCCCCGCTCCAGTGCGGCGCGGATGGCGTGGTCGTCCATGCGCAGTGCATCGGCCAGCATGCGCACGGCGCGTTCGGTCTGGCCGGGCCTGTCCAGCGGCGCGCCCGGGTTCAGCAGGTCGCCGTCGAGCGCGAGCGTGGCGCCGGTTGCCACGCCGACCGCGCTCTGGAATGCGGCATTGCGGCTGGCGTACCAGCCGGCGTTGTAGTCGGCGAAGCGATGCACCTTGCGCGTGTACGGCGTCCGGTAACCAAGCAGGTGCGCGATGCCGAAATACAGGCCGCCGCGGCGGGTGAACACTTCGTCGCGGATGCTGCCTGGCACGGGATAGGGATAGCCGGCGGCCTTCGATTCGGCGAAGGGGATGCCGACCTGCATGGGGCCGCCGGTCTGCACGGGGTTGTAGTCGGCGAACAGGCGCTTGCCGAGCGGCACGCGGCCGATCATGTCCTCGTAGATGTCGCTGAGGTCGCGTTCGGTGCGCACGGACTGCAGGCGCTCCGCGTAGGTGCGCCCGTCCGGTGAACGCAATGCCAGCGCCGCGTCCACCACGAACCGCGGCACGTGCATGGCCGCCGCGCGCCGGTCGATCTCGCCGCGCGCGATCTTCGGCAGGTTGGCCACGGCCGGATCGGCCACGTAGCCAGACTCCTGTTCGGTGACGGCCAGCACCGCACAGATGTTCTCGCTGGTGGGTTCGATGCGCTGCGCGGCGAACGCGGTTTCGATATCGGCGGCCCAGCGGTCGCGGTCGGCGACCTTGGCCGGCATCCGTCGCGTGATCTCGCTGCGGGTATCGGCGGGCGGGCGGGTCGGCGCGGGCGGGGCGGTCACGCAGCCGGCGAGCAGGAATGCGCCCAGCAACGTCGCGGCACGGTGCAGGGAACGGAAAGCGGCGGGCCTGGTCATGCGCGCAGCATACGGAGCGCGCCGTCCCGGTGCATCAGGCGCCGACGTGTGCGATGCGGATGTGGATAATCCCGAATCCGCCCGACCTCCGCGACCATGGACACTGCGCTCGACAATCCCTTCTGGTGCGCACTGGATTCGATCCACCGCGACATCGCGCTGCGCAGCGGCAGTGCGGCGCGCTATCCCGCCGACTACGCGCCGTTCCTGGGCGTGGCCGCGGCCGATGCGCCGCTTGCGGGATCGTTCGAGGCGCTGGTCGCACCGGGCGAGGCGGTCTACCTGCTGGGCGTGGCGCCGGCCGCGCCTGCGGGATGGGCGCTGCATGCGTTCCGCCCGTTGGCGCAGATGGTGTGCGAAGCGGTAGTGCCCGTCGACGACGGCCCGCAGATCGTCCCGCTGGATGACACGCATCGCCACGAGGTGCTGGCGCTGACGGCGCTGGTGTATCCGCATTACTTCCGTCCGCGCACCATGGGCCTGGGACGCTACTTCGGCATCCGTGAGGATGGCCGGCTGGCCGCCATGATCGGTGAACGCCTCGGCAGCGCCGGCACCCGCGAGATGAGCGCGATCTGCACGCATCCAGATTTCACCGGCCGTGGTTATGCGCGCCACCTGACCCGATGGCTGACCAACGACACGCTGGCGCGTGGCGTGCTGCCGTTCCTGCACGTCAGTCACGAGAATCCGCGCGCGAAGGCGCTGTACGAACGACTCGGCTACCGCGTGCGGCGCGACATCGGGTTCTGGTCGCTGGTACGTGTCGCTGACTGAAGCGAGCGCAGGGTGCGGTGCAGCTTCGTGAAGCGGATTTGACGCGCCCCTGCACCTGCACGGCTAAGGTCGCCGCTGGCTTTCATGGAGCGTGCGCATGATCGAGATCCTGGCCAGTCCGCCCCATGTGGCGGCCTACCGTTTCGCCGACCAGCTCACCGGCGCGGACTACGACGCCTGCATCGCCGACGTCGAGTCCCGTCTGGCGCGGTTTCCCCGCATCGCCGTGGTCAGCGACATCAGCGACCTGCATGGGCTGGCGCCGGAAGTGGTCGGCAAGGACCTGCGCTACGCGCTGTCTAAGCGGGGCGAGTACGACCGCTTCGCCCGTGCCGGTGTGGTGACCGACAAGCGCTGGCTGGTCGCGGTCGCCGGGATGGCGGGCCGTATCATGCCGCACACGGAGGTGCGGACCTTCGCGGCGGAAGAGCGTTCGATCGCGCTGGCGTGGGCCTCGGAACTCGATCCCGCGAAGGCAGGCTGACGGTTGCGGGCCTCAGGGAAGCAGTGCGCCACCGACCAGCGCAAGCGTCATCCCCAGCCCGAGGAAGGCCAGGCGATGCAGCAACGGCAGGGGGGCGGGGGCGCTTGAACGGTGCATGACGCTATCCAAACCTGATCGGCGCGAACGCGCCGTGAAGCCCCTGTTCCCCTTCAACGCCGCGCCCGGATAGGACCGGCCAGCCTGCGTCACGGTCCCGCCGCGCAGGTGTTCGCATCGTGGCCGGTGCCCGCGCTGGTAGCGGCGTGCGTCTCTTTCGACGCTGCGATGGCGGGGATCTTGGGGTGACCGGTTCCCTTGCGAATCAGGCCTGCGAATCAGGCCTGGGAGTGGCGCAGTTCGCCGCGTGCCAGCGCGGTGGCTTCATCCACTTCCATCGGGCGGCCGAAGAAGTAGCCCTGCATCTCGTCGCATCCCATCTGTTGCAGCGCGTGCATCTGTGCCGAGGTTTCCACGCCCTCGGCGATCGTGCGCATGCCCATCTCGTGCGCCAGCACGAGGATGGTGCGCGCGATGGCGCGGTCGGTGCTTTCCGCGGCGATGCCATCGACGAAGCTGCGGTCGATCTTGATGATGTCCAGCGGCAGGCGCTGCAGGTACGACATGCTGGAATAGCCGGTGCCGAAATCGTCCAGCGCCAGGCGCACGCCGAGCGCGTGCAGGGTCTGCAGCATCGCCTGCGCCGCGCCCATGTCTTCCACCAGCACGCTTTCGGTGAGTTCCAGGGTCAGCGCGTCGGCGGGCAGGTCGTGGCGTTGCAGGCATTCGGCGATCCATGGCGCCAGCGTGGGCTGGGCCAGTTGGCTGGGCGATACGTTCACCGCCACCCCCAGCGTGCGCAGGCCCATGCTTCGCCAGCGCGCGAGTTGCTGGCACGCCTGTTCAAGCACGAAGTGGCCGATGTCTTCCATCAGCCCCGCGCTTTCCGCCAGCGGGATGAAGACCGACGGCGGCACCTCGCCCCACACCGGATGCCGCCAGCGCGCGAGCGACTCGAAGCCGGTGAGCTGCAAGGTGTCGCCGGCCACCACGGGCTGGTAGGCGAGCCGCAGCTGTCCACGGGCGACCGCCTCGCGCAGCGCGGTCACGCGGCTGAGGCGATCGTTGGCTTCCTGCTGCGCACTGGCCGATGGCAGGCGCACCTGGTTGCGGCCGGCGCGCTTGGCCAGGTGGCGTGCCTCGTCGGCACTGCGCAGCAGCGTCTGCAGATCCGCGCCGTGTTCGGGCGAGTGCGCCAGCCCGATGCTGGCGGTGACGGTGAACGAGGGATGCGTGGAATAGAGCGCGATGGGTTGGCCCACGGCACGGCGGATGTCTTCGGCCAGCCGGGTCAGCTGGTCGATGTCGATATCGGCGAAGTGCGCCAGGAAGCCCTCGCCGCCGTAACGATGGACGCTGCCCTGTCCATCGCAGACCACCGAAATGCGCTGGCCCATCCGCCGCAGCACTTCATCGCCGCCGTCGTGCCCGAATGAATCGTTGACCATGCCGAAGCCGTCGAGGTCGATGATCGCCAGCCCATGGCCGGATGCGGAGGGTGTCGCGATCTTCTCGGTGATCAGGGTGGCCTGCGCGGAAAAACGCGGCAGGCCGGTCGCGCTGTCCATCGCCGCGGCATCGTTGAGCCGTCGTTGCGCATCGAGGCGCCGTTCGGTTTCCAGCAGCAGCGAGCGCGTGGTTTCCGCCGCTTCCGACGAGCGCCGCCGCGAGATGTCCAGCAGGAACAGCACGAACGCGATCAGCAGGCCGCTGCTGAGTCCGCCGACGATCAACGCACGCGGCAGCGTGAACGAGGTCAACGCCGGCGGCGCCCACAATTCAAGCCGCACGTCGTGGCCAGGCAAGGGCACGCGCTCCACCGACAGCGGCGTGCCCTTCGGATGTCCCTGTTCCACCGGCGCCATGCCGTCGGCGGTGGCGCGCAGCGGACGATCCGACAGCACGGCCTTGCTCAGCGTCCTCACGAAATCATCGAGTGCGATGAACGCCTGCGTGCGGCGTCCGGCGGTATCGACGGTCAACCACCAACCGCCGGCCACCGGCTGCAGGTGGCCCGCGTCCGCCACCGGTACCGGCGGCGACGGCGCGACGGGGGCATCGAAACCGGGATGCACCCAGCGGAACTCACCACCATCGCCCACGCTGCGCACCACGCGGTAGCCGGCGAAGGCGCCCACCATGTCGTCGACATAGTCGTGGAACAGGCCTTCGGCGGATTCCGGCGCTGCGGCCGTCAGTGCGGCGGAGAGCTGGCGCAGCGCGCCACGGCGTAGCTCGATGCCGCGCAGGAATGCGGGTGCGGCGGTCGCCGTCTGCGTCCTCATCACGTTCCGCGTCATCGTGTCGCGATCGGCGGAGGCGGCCATCCAGAACATGCCGCCGAGTATCAGCGCAGCGGCCAACGGCAATACGCCGAACAGGCGCTCGCGCAGCGAGTGCTCGCCGGCCACGGCCAGCGCCAGGCCCAGGGCGACCAGCTGTGCCGAGGCGGTCAGCGAAATCTGGTAGATCGACAGGCCTTCGCGGTGATAGGGCAACTGGATCAGCAGTCCCAGCATCGCCATGCCGGCGACGGACGCCATCGCGATGCCGAGCCCGCGGGTGATGCCCCAGCGCACGTTCTCCCAGCGTTGCAGCGCCTGCGGCAGCGCCGCCACGGCCATCCATGCCGTCAGCACGCCGTAGTCCGTGTAGCCGCCGATCAGCGGCGTGGTCGGGCGCGGCAGCCAGCCCAGGCGATGCAGCAGCGCGTTGGCCGGCGTGACAATGTCGCCCAGGGTCTGCAGCAGGGTCAGCAGCAGCGGCATCGTGACCAGCGCGAGGACGACCCAGGCCGCGCGTTCCTGGTTCCGCTGGCGGAGCAGCAGCGCCAGTGCCACCAGGGCGACGCACAGCGTCGAGACGGGACGCATCGGTGGAAGGTCCACGCCCATCTGGCCGACCAGGCTGCCGGGCACATGCCAGCCGACCAGCGCGATCATGGCGAACGCCAGCACGAAGGCGACCAGTTCGGCGCTCGTTTCCAGTGTCCGGCCGTCACGCAGTGAAGGCGTGTACACCAGCAGGAACATGGCCAGCGCCGACAGCGACAGCGACCAGCCGATCTCGGCGGTGGTCGCCCCGGCCTGCAGCGCACCCAGTACCGGTTGCACGGCCAGCAGCAGCAACGTGGCGGCGAAGACGCGCATGACGAATTCCGGCCAGAAGCCGCGCCATACGCGTGCCCATGCGATGGCCGTCGCCGCCGCCAGCACCAGGCAGGTACCCAGGGCATGGAACTGCCACAGGTGCATCAGGAACAGCGCCGTCAGCAGGCCCGCCACGGCCAGGCGGACGATCCGCTGCGCGCTGCGCCACGTGGCGATCGCCACCAGCACCCCCACCAGCGGCATGCTGTCATCGAGGGCATGGCCGCTGCCGGCGTCCACCAGGACGAAGGCGGCGGCCAGCAGCCACGCGAACGCGGCAGCGAAGCGCTGCGCCCACTGGACAGGCCGCCAAAGGTCCTGGTGTATCGCCAATGCGTTCCCCTGCGGAGTCGACACTCCGTGCCACTGTGATACCCAAATCACCGGCATGCCGCAAGCGGCGGGGGGCGTACGGTGGACGGGTAGCCTGCTTTCACCGCGAAGCAACGTCCCCATCGACGCGGGCAGGCAGCGCGTGGAGCGAAGGGGCACCCGCGCGCGGCGCGCCACATGCCGTCGGTCCCTGCCGGCGCAGGTACGTGATGCACGTCAATGTTCCGGACCGGCGTGCGCGACGCATCCATCGCGCAGCGCGACCAGCCTGGACACCGCGGGCACGTGCGTGCCCGCCACGCGATCCACGTGCGTGATCGACGGCTTGTCGTCGTCGTTCCGTTTCGTGAAGAAGTGCCGCAGCCTGTCGCCATATGGCATGACGGAATGCGGAGTTGCGATTTCCACGTGATGCATGAAGTGCGTGAACGACCTTCGCGCCGCAGCGTCATCCCGTGGATCTGGCCTTCCACTGCACGCGCTGCCGTGCAGGAAGGCCGATGCCATCCTTCATGGCGAGCGGAACGTCCCGCCATGGCCCACTCGCCGTCAGCCTGGCAACCGTCGCCCCGGTCGGATGCTTCAGCTACATCAAGCGCGAGGAGTTGGACGGCACGATCGCCGAACGTCGCGCGACCGACCAGCGCCCGCAGTCGCAGGTCGATGCGCTGTCGCAGAAGCATGGCGCGCTGGTCGCCCGGCTTGCCGGGCGCATCCGGATCGAAACCGGTGCGCACTTCGCCACCGACGACGCCACGCCCAGTGGACAGGACACGCCGCTACCCGGCGATTTCGCCCGCGTGATCCGCGACAGCCATGCCGGCGCGATCGTCGCCATCGAGGGCTTCGCCGATCCATCCGGGCCGGGTCCAGCGCGCACGACAAGCACCTCGGCCAGCGTCGCGCAGACGCGATGCCGGCTGCGCTAGAGTGCCGGGCATCGTCCGCCGGGAACCCGTGCCATGCCGATCGAACTGAAGATGCTTGCCTGGGCCATTGCGCTGGGCCTGGCGCACGTGCTGCTCGGGGCGGCGCTGACGACACGCCAGCGGGGCCTGGCATGGAATGTCGGTGCGCGTGACGCCGCATTGCCACCACTGACCGGCGTGGCGGCGCGGGTGGACCGCGCGCTGCGCAACTTCCTGGAAACCTTTCCGTTCTTCGCCGCCGCGGCGCTGGCGGTGGTCGTGCTGGAGCGCGGCGATGCCGGCACGGCACTGGGCGCACAGTGCTATGTCTGGGCGCGGCTCGCCTACGTGCCGGTCTACGCGGCGGGTATCCCGTACCTGCGTACGCTGATCTGGGCATTGTCGCTGTGGGGTCTGCTGCAACTGCTGTGGGCGCTGTTGTGACGCGATGCCGTGGACCGGATTCATCGCGCGGTCGGCGGGCGCGCAGGGTTTGACACTAGACTAGACCGCCTCCCTCCCGTGCCGGGGCCTTCGGGTCCGTGCATTGCGCCGTGATCGATCGGATGTCGTCTTTCCCCCTCTGCCGCCTGCCCCTGTCGTTGTTGCTTGCCGCCAGCCTTGGACTGGCCGGCTGCCGCATGGGCGAACCGGCAGCCGCGGCGCCCGACGCCCTGGCGGACGCGACGCAGGCGCCTGCGCGGCAGGACACGCCGGCCCAGCAGGCCGAGCGCGGCGACGGTGCGGTATCGACCGGGCCGCTCGCCATGCCGGCCGAGGCGCCACGCGCCGGCCTGTCGACCGACTGGCCGGTTTCGAAAGTGGCGTCCGGCAAAGCCTGGATCAGCTGCCAGGCCGACTACAACACCGAAGAAGGCGATGGCGCGCCGCTGGAATCGCTGGCGTTCTTCAGCGTGGTCGATGCCTTGTCGCCATGCCAGAAGGGCGGCGTGCTGCGCTTGCGCTACCAGGGCAAGATCGCGGCCGACTTCACCGACCTGGTGTCGCGCGTCGCGGACATCGCCGGCCGCATGGACATCCACAAGCGCATCCTCGACCTCGATTCCGCGGGAGGGCAGGTGGAGGACGCGATCAAGGCCGGCGATGCCATCGGTGCCGGCGGCTGGACGATCTGGGTGCGTGAAGGGTCGGTCTGCCACAGCGCCTGCGTCTTCGTACTGGGCGCGGGCGACAACCGGCTGATCTCCGGCAAGGTGGGCGTGCACCGCATCATCCGCATGAGTTCCACCGCGACCACGCGCAGCGAACTCAACGAGGAACTGCGTGGCGTCTATGACCGCGTCAAGGACTACCTGTCGCGCAACGGCGTGGCGGTGGCGGTCGCCGACCTGATGATGACGGTGCCCAACCGGCGCCTGCGCCTGCTGAGCAAGGACGAATTGCAGGAGTACGGCCTGGACGGCACCAACGCGGCGCAGGACGACCTGGACCGCCTGCAGCTGATGCGCCGGTGCGGCGACGACTTCGTGCTGCGCCGCGATGCCTTCATGCGCAGCTTCGATGGCCAGTGCAAGGCCGCCGGCAAGGGCCTGGACGACATGCAGGCCTGCGGCCTGGCGTTGCGCACAAAGTTCGGATTCCCGGACGCCAAGTGTCCGGCCGACAGTCCGCTGTCGGAATTCGACCGCATGGCGGACAGTGAAGAAGCGCCGGTGTTGCCTTCGGGCGATGTCTCCGGTACGTCGCCGTAGGCGGACGTACCGTCGCCTCAACCGGCGGCCGTCACGACCCGGATCTCCACGTCGTCGATCCGGACGGTCTGGCCGGCGCGGATCTTCGCGGTCTTGCGCAGTTCCACCGCGCTATCGACCGTCACCGCGCCGCTGGCCACGATCGCCTTGCCCTGTCCGCCGCTGTCGGCGATGCCGACCAGTTTCAGCAACTGGTTGAGTTCCACGAAGTCGTGGCCCTGATCGAGGTCGAAGTCGATGTGCTGCATGCGCGCAGTCTACGCGACGCCGTGCTCACTCGGCCTCGAAGCGCGCGATCTCCTCGATCTGCGCACGGGCCCGCCGCAGGCTGCCACCGGTGACGCTGTCCTCCATCGCCTTGACCAGACGCGGACGCGCCGGGTCGCGCGACCAGCGATGGAACCACGCGGTCGCCGCCAGGCCGGCCGCGCCGACGCCCAGTCCGATCCAGACCACGCGGGGCGCGCTGGCGAACAGGTCGTTGCCGCCCAGGCCGGCCAGCACCATCAGCAGCGGCACCCACAGGAACCACCACGGCAGGCCAGCGAGCATGCCGTTGACGAGGTAGGTCCGACGCAGCGTGGCCAGGCGCTTCTGGATGTCGACGACGGGTCGCGTGTAATCGATCTCGCGGATGCGCAGCAGTGTCTGGCCGGCCATGGCGAGGGTGGCGATGCCGTACAGCTGCACGACGATACCGGCGGCGATCGTCGTCCACGGCAGACCTTCCGCGGACTGTCCGCCGCGGATCCACAGCAACGCGGCCAGCAGGATGAAGGGGATGCCGAACAGCGTCTGCACCACCTGGCCCCAGAACAGCGGGCGCAGGCTGGAAATCGCCTTCTGCTTGCGTTGTTCCAGCAGCACGTGGGTCTGCAGTGCGTCGTGGCGTTCGAGGCGACGCGACAGCGTCTGCCAGACGAGTTTCAGGTCATCGGGTTCCATGGGGAGGCTTCCGTGTGCGGTGGTCATCGGTCAGAGTTCCTGGCGCAGCCGCTGTTTCAGCCGGCTGATCTTGGTGGCGACGTTGGTTTCGCTCAGGCCGAGCACGTCGGCCATCTCGCGGTAGCTCCGGTCTTCCAGGTAGAGCAGCAGCAGCGCGCGGTCGAGCGGCGGCTGCGCCTGGATGAAGCGGTACAGCAGGTCCACCTGCTGCCGGCCTTCGTGGTCGTGCGCACGGGGGTCGGGCAGGTCGTGGTGGTCTTCGTTCCAGGCATCCGTCTGCGCGCCGCGTGTCCGGCTGCGCACGTGCGAAATGGCCACGTTCAGCGCGATCCGGTACATCCAGGTGGAGAACGGCCGCGCCGGGTCGTAGTCCGGCCAGGCCCGCCACAGTTGGGTGGCGATGTCCTGCATCAGGTCGTCGCGGTCGTCGGGGTGCCAGGCATAGGTGCCGGCGACCTTGGCGACGATGCCGCGGTGGGCCTGCAGCAGGACCTGGAAGCCGGCGCGGGCGGCCGGGTCCGTGGTCATGGCGGGGGTTGATTCCATCCGGGCATGCGCTCGATTGTGCGGGTCTGGCAGGTGATTCGCCGCCGCGCGGGAAACATCACAGTCCCCGCAGGCGTGAAGGCCCGGCCGTGCTGCAACGCGACAGGAGGCCCCCGAAGGCGCACAATGTGCGGCTCGGCGTGCGGCTCCGCGACGCCCCGGAGTCTCCGCATGTCCACCGAATCCCCTTCGTCCGCCCCCCTCCTGTTCGCCGATCTCGGCCTGCCGGCGCCTGTCATGGCGGCCGTCACCGCGGTGGGCTACGAAACCCCGTCGCCGATCCAGGCCGCCACCATTCCCGCCATGCTGGCCGGCCGCGATGTGCTGGGCACGGCGCAGACCGGTACCGGCAAGACCGCCGCGTTCGCGCTGCCGGTGCTGGCCAACATCAAGCCCAATGCCGCCAGTCCGCAGGCGCTGGTGCTGGCGCCGACGCGCGAACTGGCGATCCAGGTGGCCGAGGCGTTCCAGAAGTACGCCGGCAAGATCCCAGGCTTCCACGTGCTGCCGATCTACGGCGGGCAGAGCTACTACCCACAGCTGCAGGCGTTGAAGCGTGGCGTGCACGTCGTCGTCGGCACGCCCGGCCGCGTGATCGACCATCTGGAACGCGGCTCGCTGGACCTGTCCGGCCTGACCACGCTGGTGCTGGACGAAGCCGACGAAATGCTGCGCATGGGCTTCATCGACGATGTCGAGACCGTGCTGAAGAAGACGCCGGAGACGCGCCAGGTGGCGCTGTTCTCGGCGACGATGCCGCCGGCCATCCGCCGCATCGCGCAGACCTACCTGAAGGATCCGGTCGAGGTGAACATCGCCTCCAAGACCACCACCTCGGCCAACATCCGCCAGCGCTACTGGTGGGTCAGCGGCATGCACAAGCTGGATGCGCTGACCCGCATCCTGGAAGTGGAACCGTTCGACGGCATGATCGTCTTCGCCCGCACCAAGGCGGCCACCGAAGAACTCGCCGACAAGCTGCAGGCGCGCGGCCTGGCCGCGGCGGCGATCAATGGCGACATGCAGCAGGCCGCGCGCGAGAAGACCATCCAGCAGCTCAAGGAAGGCAAGCTCGATATCCTCGTCGCCACCGACGTGGCCGCGCGCGGGCTGGACGTGGAGCGCATCAGCCACGTGCTGAACTACGACATCCCGTACGACACCGAAAGCTACGTGCACCGCATCGGCCGCACCGGCCGTGCCGGCCGCGCGGGTGACGCGATCCTGTTCGTCACCCCGCGCGAGAAGGGCATGCTGCGCTCGATCGAGCGCGCCACGCGCCAGCCGATCGAAGAGATGCAGCTGCCGAGCGTGGAAGCGGTCAACGACCGCCGCGTGGAGAAGTTCCTGGCGCGCATCACCGACACGCTGGCGTCGGGCGCGGCGGGCGAGTTCCGTGCGCTGATCGAACGCTACGAGCGCGAACAGAACGTGCCGGCCGTCGATATCGCCGCCGCGCTGGCGCAGCTGGTGCAGGGCGACACGCCGCTGCTGCTGTCGCAGGAGCGCACGCCGCGCGAACAGCGCCCTGCGGTGCGCAGCGAGACCTATGGCAACGCGCCGCGCCGCGAGCGCGACGAGCGTCCACGCCGCGACGACAGCCAGGGCGAACGTCCGGCGCGCAGCTTCGACAAGCCCGAGCGTTCGCGCATCGAACGCCCCGACACCGAGCGGCCGCGCGCCGACAAATCGCCGCGCGGCGACAAGCCGGACGTCGGCATGGAGACCTATCGCATCGAGGTGGGCCATGCGCATGGTGTGAAGCCGGCCAACATCGTCGGTGCGATCGCCAACGAGGCTGGGCTGGAAAGCCGTTACATCGGCCGCATCGACATCCAGAACGAATACACCACGCTGGACCTGCCCGAAGGCATGCCGCGCGAAGTGCTGATGCACCTGAAGAAGGTCTGGGTGTCCGGCCAGCAGCTGCGCATCCACAAGCCGGGCGAGGGTGGCGGTGCCGGTGCGGGCGCCGCACCGCCGCGCAAGTTCGGCGGTCCGGGCAAGGGCAAGCCGCGTGGCGACAAGCCGTTCGGCGCCGGCAAGCCGCACCGCAAGGGTCCGCCGCGCGAGTGAGCGTGACGCCTGCCGGCGCATCAGCGCCGCGCGCATGAGGCAAGTCCGGCATGGGAGCGCCGGACCGTGGCACGGAAATTGCATTTCGCACACGCAAGCCAGCACACCGGAGGTCGGGAGGGCGGCGACGTACCGGAGTGTCAGTGAAGTCGAACAGGGGACGAGCAGGCGGGATCGCGGGGTGGCTGTGGCTGCTCGTGGTGCTGTCGTGCCCGACGCTGGCAGCGCCGCAACCGGGCCGTGACTACCTCGTCACCGGTGCGCCGACCTCCGAACAGGCCCCTCAGCGTCACTGTACGCCCGGGATGCAGGCGGAACTGACCGAACGCGTCGAGATTCCCGCGCCGCCCGCAGGATGGTCCGGCGCTCCGCAGGCCATCAACGTGTTCAACATCTTCGCCGGCGAGGTGCGCGTGCACCACGGCGACCGCGAGATCTGCGGGCGCACGCACGATGCGCGCACGCGCGACTCGCGTTTCCGTGCCGGCGTCGGCATGGTGGTGGTGCCGCCGAAGGGCAACCACGAGCCGATCCAGGTGGCCTGGGAAAAACCGCTGAAGCCCGGCTGGATCCCGACCGTGCGCATCGGCGCACCGAGTCCCGTGCAGCAGTTCGACACCGCGCGCCTGCTGGTGCGCACGGCCTGCGTGGCGATCGCCATCGCACTGGCCTTCATGGCGTTGATGGGGTTCCTGACGACGCGCGACCGCGTTTTCCTCGGCTACACGCTGCTGTGCGCCCTGAGCGTGCTGGGGCAGTCGGTGCTCAGCGGCCTGAGTGGTTATCCGGAGCCGTGGCTGCCGATGGACGGCCAGGAAATACGCTGGCTGGTGGCCTTCTCCTGCGTGGGGCTGCCGATCCTGCTGTACGTGATGTGGCTGCTGGTCGGCGGCGCGCGACTCTGGCCGGCGACGCAGCGCTGGCTGCCCTGGTTCACCGCGGGCCTCTGCGCGCTGGGCGTGGCGACGGCATGGCTGCCGACCGCAGGCCTGTCGCGCCTGGCCACGGCGATGGACAGCGGCTTCGTGATGGGCTGCGGCGTGGTGTTCGTGCTGGGACTGGGCCTGCTGCGCCGCCATCGCGCCGACGCCGTGCTGGCGATGGCCGCGGTGCTGCCGTTCCTGGCGATGGCGGCGATGGACCTGGCCGGCAACCGCCTGCTGATCGAATACCGCGTCGAGGCGATCCAGCTCTCGATCACCTGGTTCCTGACGGTCAGCGCCTACGTGCTGAACCTGCGCCTGGGCCAGTTGCGTCGCCAGCGCGACGAGATGCGCGCGCTCGCCGACACCGACGAATTGACCGGCCTGCCGAACCGTCGCGCCGGCCTGAAGCGGCTGGAACAGCACATGCGCGATGCGCGCACCGGCGACGACACGCTCGCGGTGGGATTCCTGGACATCGACCTGTTCAAGCGGATCAACGACGTGCATGGACACGAGACCGGCGACCGCGTGCTGGTCGCCGTCGCGGCGACGCTGACCACGGCAGTGCGCGATCCGGCGGACGTGATCCGCATGGGGGGCGAGGAATTCCTGGTGCTGCTGCCGGGCATCGGCGGTGCGACCGCGCGTGCGCGTCTGGAGGCGATGCGGAGCCAGGTCAGTGCCACCGGCGCGAACCTGGGCGTCGACGGCCTGACAGTCACCGCCAGCATCGGCCTGGCCACGCTGGCCGTGGACGATGCCGATGCGGCATCGCTGCTGCGCCGGGCGGACGAAGCCATGTACCGCGCCAAGCGCGCCGGGCGCGACCAGGTGGTCGATGCCGAGAGCACGCGGGACGTCGACGACTGACGCCACGCGACCGCAGGCGCTCGGGCGCTGGCGGTGCCGCGCACGGTTGGCGGCGACGGGTGGAAGACTGCGCCATGCAGACGCCGTGTCCCTCGATACGCTTGCCGGCCCCGCGCGATGCGGACGCCGGGCGGCCGATCCCGGATAATGCCGGCATGACCACCCGCCTCAACAAGCACATCGCCGAGACCGGCTTCTGTTCCCGCCGCGAGGCCGACCGCCTGATCGCCGAGCGCCGCGTGACCGTCAACGGCATTGCCGCCGGTGTCGGCGCGGTGGTGGGCGAGGGCGACGAGGTGCGCGTCGACGGCCAGCCGATCAAGGCGCGCACGGTGAAGGCCGGCAAGCGCAAGCACGTCTACATCGTGCTGAACAAGCCGGTCGGCGTGACCTGCACCACCGAGTCGTCGGTGAAGGACAACATTGTCGACTTCATCGGCCACGAGCAACGCATCTTCCCGATCGGCCGGCTCGACAAGGATTCGGAAGGCCTGATCCTGCTGACCAGCAACGGCGACATCGTCAACCAGATCCTGCGCGCGGAGAACCGCCACGAGAAGGAGTACCTGGTGGCGGTGAACAAGCCAGTGACTGACGAGTTCCTGCGCGCCATGGCGCGCGGCGTGCGCGTGCACGGGCAGACGACGCTGCCGTGCAAGACCGGCCGGATCGCCAAGTTCGGTTTCCGCATCACGCTGACGCAGGGCCTCAACCGGCAGATCCGCCTGATGGCCGCGGCATTCGATTACCGCGTCACCCAGCTGCGGCGCGTGCGCATCGACAACGTCAGGCTGGGCGATCTGAAGGCCGGGCGCTGGCGCAACCTCACCGACCAGGAACTGCGCGGCCTGCTGCCGCAGCAGGACACCTGGTGACGCGATAGCGTGATGACGGTCGCGCCGGAGCGGGGTAACGTCCGTGCCGTCGCAGGCATACTCTGCGCATCCTCCGGTTTCCGACTGCCGGCATGAGCCGACCGCCCAAGCCCGACAACGAAGAAGAGCGTCTCGCTGCGCTGCACAGCGTGGATATCCTCGACAGCGCGCCCGAGCGCGCGTTCGACGATCTGGTCCGCATCGCCGCCGCCATCTGCGGTGTGCCGATGGCGGCGGTCACGCTGATCGACCGCGACCGGCAATGGTTCAAGGCGCGCGTCGGCATGGACCATCCCGATCCGTCGCTGGACACCTCGTTCTGCGCGCACACCATCCTCAATCCGACGACGATGACGGTGGTGCCTGACGCCACCCGCGATGCGCGCTTCGCCGACAACCCGCTGGTGACCGCCGAGCACGGCATCCGCTTCTACGCCGGTGCGCCGCTGGTCACGACGGAAGGACTGGCGCTGGGCGCGCTGTGCCTGGTGGACGAAACGCCGCGCGAGCTGACGCCGTTCCAGCTGGACGCGCTGGATGCGCTGTCCCGCCAGGTCGCACAACTGCTGGAGCTGCGTCGGCTCAGCCAGAAGCTCGGCCACCAGTTGCGCGAGCGAGTCTGGTACGAGCAGCAGATGCAGGTATACCAGCAGCAGTTGGAGCAACAGAACGCCGATCTTTCCGAGCAGACGAAGACCGATCCGCTGACCGGGCTGCCGAACCGCCGCGCATTCGCGGCCGCGCTCGACACCGCCATGCGGAAGGCCGCACAGAGCGGCGATCCGCTTGCCGTCGCCGTGCTGGACGTGGACCACTTCAAGACGGTCAACGATCTGCACGGGCACGACGAGGGCGACCGGGTGCTGGTGGCGCTGGGCGACATGCTGAGGTCGCAGGCGGCCGGCCGCGGATTGGCGGCGCGGCATGGCGGCGAGGAGTTCGTCATCCTGATGCCGGGCGCCACGCTGGAAGAAGCGCGCCTGCAATGCGAATTCATGCGCCAGAGCGTGGGCCTGCTGCCTGTCGGCCTGCCGGTTTCCGTCAGCATCGGCGTGGCCGCACGGCAGCGCGACGACAGCGCCGAGGCGATGTTCCGCCGTGCCGACCAGGCCCTGTACGAGGCCAAGCGCACGGGTCGCGACCGGGTGGTGGCCGCACCGGGTTGATCGCGATCAATGCGCGCTGCGACCGGTGGACGCATTGTCCTCCCATCGGCGGCGCGTCGTGCGTCCGCCCCGCATGCGGAGCACGACGATGAAGATCCTGGTGGCGGTGGATGGCAGCGAGATCGGCCTGGCCGCGGTGCGGCAACTGGTCGACGTGAGTGCGTCGCTGGCGGAGACGCCGGACGTCACCCTGTTCTACGCCGACCCGCCGCTGTTGCGCTCGGTCGCGTTGAGCCTGGGCAAGGACGGCGTGGCGAGCTATCACGCGGAGAACGCCGCCTATGCGATGAAGAAGGCGCGCACGGCGCTCAGGCGTGCGCGGCTGCCGTTCCGGGAGACGTACCTCGTCGGCGAACCCGCCGACAGCATCGTCAAGCAGGCGAAGGCGTCGAAGGCGGACCTGATCGTCGTCGGCACGCACGGCCGCGGTGCGCTGAAACAGTTGTTCGTCGGCTCGGTGGCGCTGAAGGTCATCGCGACCAGCCCGGTGCCGGTGCTGGTCGCGCGCTGATCGCGCTCAGTCGACGATGTTCTTGGCCTCGGAGGTGCCCAGCATCTCCGGGTGCTCGATGCGCTTCGGCCGCTGCACCAGCGGATGCAGGAACACCGCGGCCAGGATGATGCCGACGCCGAGGTAGAACAGTGGCGTGAGTTCGCGCTGTTCGCCCAGCAGCACGATGGCCAGCACGATGGCGTAGACCGGTTCCAGGTTGGTCACCAGCTGCACGCCGTACGCGCTCAGGTGTTTCAGCGCCACCAGCGACAGCGCGAACGGCAGCAGCGTGCACGCAAGCGACAGCACCACCAGCAGTGCGCCGTCCTTCAGGCCGGGCAGCACGAACAGGTCGCCGGCGAAGGCGGGGAACAGCATCGGCATCAAGGGCGCGAGCAGCGTCAGCAGGATCGTGCCCGCGCCCAGTTCCAGTCCGGTGATCGTCAGCGGCTCGCCGTGTTCGACCAGGCGCTTGTTGAGCGGACCGAATACCGCGACCAGCAACGCGGACAGCGCGCCGACCAGTACGCCCAGCCGCATGCCGTCCGGAATGCCGCCGACCACCAGCGCCACGCCCGGCAGCACGGCCACGCCGAACGCCAGTTCGCGCCAGGAAAAGGGACGCCGCGTCAGCCACGGCTCGATCACCGAGGTGAAGGCGGGTGCGAGTGCGATGCACGTCACCGCCACGGAAGCATTCGAGAGCTTGATCGCGCCGTAGAACGTCAGCCAGTGCAGCGCGACGATCACGCCGATGCCGCAATAGGCCAGGATCAGCTTCGCCGGCATCGCGCGCAGCCCGCGCCAGACGCGCGGCAGGAAGGCGAGGGCGACCACCACGATCAGCATGCGCCACCACACCAGCGGCAGCGCGGACAGGCTGATCAACTTGCCCAGGATCGGGGTAAAGCCCCACAGCAGCACGCACAGGTGGATCTGCAGCTGGGCCTTGGCAGTCGGGGTCATCGGCATGCGCCATTGTCGCCGAAGGCGCGGGATGCTGGCGATGGGACCACTCCCGACCGGCCGCGTGCCGTGGCAAGCTGGCGCCACTACGGACCGAGGATGACCGATGTCGCCGCCACGCCTTTCCGTCGTATCCCGTACGCTCGCCGCCCTCGTCGGTCTGCTCGCCCTGTCGGCGCTGGTGTTGCAATACCTGCTGATCCTGGCGCTGACCCACGACACCACCGGCGTGGTCCTGGGCACGGTACGTTTCCTCACCTACTTCACCATCCTCAGCAACATCGCGGTGGCGCTCGTTGCGTTCGCGGCGGCCGCGGGGCGTTCCGGCTTCTTCGCACAGGCCCGGGTGCGCGGCGCGGTGGCGCTGTACATCGGCGTCACCGGCAGCATCTATTTCGTCATCCTGCGCCACCTGTGGCAGCCGCAGGGCGCACAGTGGTGGGCCGACACCGGCCTGCACTACGCGGTACCGCTGGCGTACTGGGCGTGGTGGCTGGCGTTCACGCCGCACGGCAGCCTGCGCTGGCCAAACGTCGCCGGCTGGTTGCTGTTCCCGCTGCTGTACGTGGCCTGGGTATTCGCGCGTGGCGCGTGGCTGGGCGAGTACCCGTATCCCTTCATCGATGTGGGCCAGCTGGGCTGGACGCGCGTCGGCATCAACGCGCTGGGCGTCATGGCGGTGTTCGTGGTGCTGGGGTTGGTCATCGCGGGGTTCGATCGGATACTTGGCCGTCGCCGGGCGTCCCTGTAGGAGCGACATCAGTCGCGACCGTACACCGACCTCACCAGTACACATCGGCGACCGACGGCCTGCGGACGATGCAGCTTTACCTGACCGGACAACCTGCGGTCGCGACTGATGTCGCTCCTACAGGGAGAAGCGACGGCGCTGGACGCGTGGCGAGCAGCATGCGATGTTCGCGCGCCGTGACTTTGCCGACGTGCAGGACGACCGTATGACCTCCGGCGATGCATCGCCTCCGATCCTTCGATCCTTCGGCCGGCGCGATGCGAAGACGCTTGGCCTGTCGGCCCTTGGCGGCGCGCTGGAGTTCTACGACTTCGTCGTCTTCGTGTTCTTCGCCAAGACGCTGGGTGCGCTGTTCTTCCCGCCGGGTACCGCACCGTGGCTGGCGCAGCTGCAGGTGTACGGGATCTTCGCGGCGGGGTACGTGGCGCGGCCGCTGGGCGGCATCGTGATGGCGCACTTCGGCGACCGGCTGGGCCGCAAGCGCATGTTCACCCTCAGCGTCTTCATGATGTCCGTGCCGACGCTGCTGATCGGCCTGCTGCCGACGCATGCGCAGGTCGGCGCGCTTGCGCCGCTGCTGTTGCTGGCGATGCGGATCGTGCAGGGCATCGCGGTCGGTGGCGAAGTGCCGGGGGCCTGGGTGTTCGTCGCCGAGCACGTGCCGCGCAACCGCGTCGGCATCGCCTGCGCCACGCTGACGGCGGGACTGACGGCCGGCATCCTGATCGGCTCGCTGCTGGCGGCGTGGATCAACGCGACCTGCACGCCGGCCGAGGTGCAGGCAGGCATCTGGCGCATGCCGTTCGTGCTGGGCGGCGTGTTCGGTTTCATTGCGGTGTGGTTGCGTCGCTGGCTGGAGGAAACGCCGGTGTTCGTGGACATGCGCGAACGCAAGCAGTTCGCGCGCCAATTGCCGGTGAAAACGGTGCTGGCGGCGCACCGGCCAGCGGTGGTCCTGTCGATGCTCGCGTCGTGGCAGCTGACGGCGGCCATCGTGGTCATCGTGCTGCTGACGCCGACGCTGGTGCAGACCAGCTTCGGCATCGATCCCGCCACCGCGTTCCGCGGCAACAGCCTGGCGACGCTGGCGCTGATCGCCGGCTGCCTGGTGGCGGGCTGGGCGGTGGACCGCTTCGGCGTGGGATGCGCGCTGTTGGCCGGCTCGCTGGGGCTGGGCCTGTCCGCGTATGCGCTCTACGGCACGCTGGTGTCTGGCAACCACGAACAGTTCGTGGGTTGGTACGCGCTGGCCGGCTTCTGCTGCGGCGTGACCGGGGTGACGCCGGCGCTGATGGTGGCGGCGTTTCCGCCGGAGGTGCGTTTCTCCGGCCTGTCGTTCTCGTACAACGTGGCGTATGCGGTGTTCGGTGGCCTCACGCCACCGATGATCGCGTGGTTGTCCACGTCATGGGGCGCGATGGCGCCCGCCCACTATGTCGCGTTCACCTGCCTGGTCGGCAGTGGCGTGGCGATCTACGTCCTGCTGAAGCGGCCGCTGCGGCACTGACGGCGGAGATCAGCTGCCAAGACGGCGGATCAGTTCCATCGCGGCAGCCGGATTGCGCTCCTTCGCACTGCTGATGAAGTAGACGAACACATCGCGTCGCGGCAATGCCGGCGCGGCGTCGCCCACGTGCGGCAGCCCGGCGATGTCTTCGCCGCGCGACCATGCCTCCGCGCGCCTGGCCCACAGGTCCAGTTCGTTCGGCGGATATCCGCTCTCGATCGGCTGCGAACGCATCAGCCTGGCGTAGACGAAGTCGGCGGTGAGGTCCGCGAAGGACGGATAGTCCGTCGAGTCGGTGAACACGGTCGCGACCTGGTGCCGGCGCGCGAGGTCGATCAGGTCCGCATCGACCGCGGCAGGATCGCGGACTTCCAGCGCATGCCGCAGCGGTCGCCCGGCGATTTCGCGCGGCAGCAACGCGAGGAAGGCATCGAGTTCCCCGGCATCGACCCGGCGGCCCGCTTCGAACTGCCACACCAGCGGTCCCAACCGCGCACCGAGTTCGGCGATGCCGCCGACGAAGTCCTGTACCTGCGTCTGCGTCGACGCCAGCGAGCGCGACTGCATGATGCGCTTGGGCGCCTTGGCCGAGAACACGAAACCGTCCGGCGTCTGGTCGCGCCAGTTCGCATAGGTCGCGGGTTTCTGCGCGCCGTAATACGTGCCGTTGATCTCGATGGCGGTCAGCTGGCGGCTGGCGTATTCCAGCTCGCGCCGCTGCACCAGGCCGGCCGGATAGAAGTTGCTGCGCCAGGGCGCGAAGGTCCAGCCGCCGATGCCGACGCGGATGCCGTCGGTCGCAGTGGGCGGTGCGGAAGCGAAGAGATCGGTCATGCGTCGAGCATAGCCCGGGGCGCGTGGTGCCCGCGTTACCATGCGGTCAGCCCACGCCCTCGGAGATGCGCCATGTCCTGGACCACGCCCGACCTCTGCGACCAGTTCCCCGATGTGCACGTGGCCGAACCGGTGTTCCGCAGCTTCGGTGGACAGGCGCGCTTCGCCGGACCGGTGGTGACGGTGAAGTGCCTCAACGACAACTCGCGCGTGAGCGAGCTGGCGGCGACGCCGGGCGAGGGCCGGGTGATCGTGGTCGATGGCGGCGGATCGCTTCGATGCGCGCTGCTGGGCGACATGATCGCGGCGAACGCGGTGAAGCACGGCTGGGCCGGGTTCCTGGTCTTCGGCTGTGTGCGCGACGTGGAGATCCTGGCGACGCTGCCGCTGGGCGTGCTGGCGCTGGCCGCGCATCCGATGAAGACGGACCGTCGCGACCTGGGCGACGTCGACGTAGCGGTGGCGTTCGCCGGCGTGTCGGTCGTGCCGGGGGACTGGATCTATGCCGACGCCAATGGCGTGCTGGTCGCCAACGCGCGCCTGCACGGGGCGTAGAAAGAAAAGGCAGGCGCGAGGCCTGCCCTTTTCCACTGGTGGATGCCCGCAAGTCGCTGGACCCCCGCCTGCGCGGGGGTGGCGTCCCGGCAAAGGCGCGCTGCGCGCGCCGGGACGTCACTTGATCGGTTCGTCCAGCATCAGCTGGCGCACGAAACGCACCGGCGGGGCGCCGTAGGACAGCACCTGGTCGTGGTAGGCCTTCAGGTTGAACGCGGCGCCCTGCTTGGCTTCGGCGGCCTTGCGCAGATCGAAGTGCTCCTGCACGCCGACGAAGTAGGTCGGCAGCTGCGCCGAGGTCAGCTGCGCGCGCGTCCACTTGCCGGCGGCTTCGCGCTCCTGCTGGAAGGTCTGGCGCACCATCAGGTCCATGGCCTGCTCGCGCGTCCAGCCGTCCACCTGCACGCCCTGGTCGAGGATCGCGTTGGCGATCGTGCGCAGGTAGAACTTCATCTGCACCAGGTGGAACAGCGGATCGTTGTCCAGGTAACCGGCGTCGGACATCATCTTCTCGGTGTAGACCGCCCAGCCTTCGGCGAACATGCCCGAGCGCAAGACGGCGCGCAGCGTGGACGGGAACTTGGCCGAGTGCCAGCCTTCCAGGTAGTGGCCCGGCGTACCTTCGTGGATGCTCAGCAGGTGGATCATCCGGCTGTTGTACTCGCGCAGGAAGGAATCGACCTGCTTCTGATCCCAGTCTTCCGGGATCGGCGATACCGCGTAGAACGTCTTCAGATGCTTGTCGAGCGGGCCGGGCGAATCGCAGTAGGCCACCGCAACGCCGCGCTGGAACTCCGGCATCTCGATGATCTCGACCGGCGCGTCGGGCAGCGTGACCAGATCGTGCTTGCGCACGAACTCCGTCGCCTGCGCCAGCGCCGCTTCCGCATCTGGCACCACCTTGTCGCGTGCAGGACGCTCAGCGTAGGCCAGTTCCAGCGCGGCTTCGATCGCCTTTTGCTGTTCGTCGGCGGTCGGTGTTTCCGGTAGCGCGGGTGCGCCGGGCTTGTCCTTCAGTACGGTGCGCGCGATGCCGTACATCGCCTCGCGCACGCGCTTGAGCTCGCCTTCGGCGCGCTGCTTGATGTCGGCGCGCGACAGCGACGACAACAGCGCGAACTGCAGCTTCTGGTCGTACAGCGCCTGGCCGATGCGGAAATCGCCCTTCGCGTTCGGCACCAGCGTCTTGTCGAGCCAGGCCTGGTGTTCGGCGACCGCCTTCTTCAAACCGTCGATGGCGGCCTGCGCCTGCTGGCGGTCGGCGTCAGACAGGTCCTTGAGGTTCGGCGTGATGAAGGTGTCGACGATGCTGAGGATGCCGGCGTTCTGCCTGGCGACCGTCTCGGCGTGCACCTTCGGCACGCGCGCGGGATCGAGGTTCTCGCGCGCCTGCGCCAGCAGCGCGGGGATCTTCTGCATGCGCGCGGTGGCGGACTTCAGGCGGTCCGGCAACGGCGCGAACTCGCGCGCCATCAGGCCGTAGAGCGCGCCACCGGCGACGTTGTTGTAGACCTGCGGATCCCAGGCCCAGCTCTGCAACGTTTCGGCGGTCCAGATGTCGTACTGCAGCTGGTTGCGCAGGATGGCGGCGTCGACCTGGTTCTCGCGCGACAGCGCGGCGATGTCGGTCGCGTCCAGTTCGGCCAGGATCTTCCTGCTGAACTCCAGGCCCTTCTGGCGGCCGGCGGCGCTCAGGTCGTCGAGTTCGCCGTCGTACCTGTGTTCGCCGATCTGGGTGGCGCTGACCGGCGACAGTTGCAGCCAACCTTCCAGCGCGCGCTTGGACAGGTCAGCGAAGGCGGCATCGGCCTTCGTGGTATCCGTGGCGGTGGCGGCGGTCTCCGCACCGGAAGCGGCAACGGGGGCTTCGCTCTTCTGGCAGGCGGACAGCGAGGCCAGCAGGGCGGCGGCGAGCAGGGTCTTGCGCATGGGAATCCTGTTGCGGTGCACGATGGGGCGGAGCCGGCAGCATAGGCCGAAGGTCATGCCCGGGACCTGTGCCATTCGATATACGCTGGCGCCCCCAGGTCCCGGAGTCGCGATCATGAAGCACGAAGGAAGCTGCCATTGCGGCCGCATCGCGTTCGAGGTCGAGGGCGACATCGCCGACGTCATCGACTGCAATTGTTCGCTGTGCCGGCGGCGCGGCGGCCTGCTGTGGTTCGCGCCGCGCGAGGCGCTGGTACTGAAGACGCCGGAAGGCGACCTGTCCACCTACACGTTCAACAAGCATCACATCCGGCACCACTTCTGCGCGGTGTGCGGCATCGCCCCGTTCGGCGAAGCGGCGCATCCCAAGACCGGCGCGCAGATGGCGGCCATCAACGTGCGCTGCCTGCCGGGTGTCGACCTGGCGACGCTGAAGGTCACCGCATTCGACGGCGCCAGCCTCTGACGTCCATGGAAACCGCCGAACGCGACTGGCGCACCCCCCTGGAACTGCTGGTGCTCGGTGCGATCTGGGGCAGCTCCTTCCTGTTCATGCGCATCGCGGCGAATCCGTTCGGTCCGTTCGCGCTGGTGGAAGTGCGACTGGCGCTGGGTGCCCTGGTGCTGCTGCCGTTCCTGTGGCGCGAGCGCGCGCATTTCCGTACCTCGCTGTGGCCGAAGCTGGCGATCATCGGTGCGATCAATTCGGCCGTCCCGTTCCTCCTGTTCGCGTGGGCCGCGCAGCGCTCGCCTGCGGCGATCGGCGCGATCTGCAACGCGATGACGGTGCTGTTCGCGGCGATGGTCGGCTTCCTGTTCTTCGGCCAGAAGATCGGCCTGCGTCGCTCGCTGGCGTTGCTGGTCGGCTTCGTTGGCGTGGTGGTGCTGGCGACGAGCAAGGCCGGTGGATTGAGCGTGGGTGGCGCCGTCATCGCCGGTGCGACCGCGGCGCTGCTCTACGGGGTCGGCGTGAACCTGGTGCGGAAGCATCTGGCCGGCATGCCGCCCGCTGCGGCTGCGGCCGCCACGCTGAGTTGCGCCGCGCTGCTGGTGCTGCCGTTCGCCGCGACGCACTGGCCGACGCACGCGATCGGGGCCGGGTCGTGGGCCGCCGCCATCACCATCGGCGTGCTCTGCACCGGCTATGCCTTCCTGCTGTACTACCGCCTGATCCACCGCATCGGTCCCGCACGTGCGGCGACGGTCACCTACCTGGTGCCGCTGTTCGGCGCCGGCTTCGCCTGGCTGTTCCTCAACGAACCGGTCACGCCGGCGATGCTCGCCGCAGGTGCGCTGATCCTGGGCAGCGTGGCAGTGAGCCAGCGGGCTGCCTGAGCGTGCATTCCGTTGGTGCAGGAGCGACGTGAGTCGCGACCGCACGGCGCGCAGGCTGGCGGCGTTGGTCGTGCGCGCCTCTGCCACCCATGCAGGAACATCGTCCTGGATCGGGCGGGCATCATGCGGTCGCGATTTGCGTCGCCCCTACAGAAAGATCTCGCGAATCACCGCTTCGCTTCGCGCACCGGCAGCGGCACGTTGCACAGGTCGATGTGGCCGGCAGGCTGCACGTACCAGCCATCGCGGCGGTTGCGGCGGGCTTCGGTGGCCGCCGCGAAGGTCTTCGAATCGGTGCGCAGGACCTGCAGCGGGGTGCGCTCGCCCTCCGGCAACGCGCTGGCCAGGCGCACGGCCGTGATCGGGGTGCGTTGCTCCGCCTTCTCGTAGAAGCCCATCGGCTCGGGGCCGCGCGGGATCGCGCTAAGCAGTTCCATGCCCTTCACCACGCGGCCGACCAGGGTGATGTTGCGGTCGAGCTGGCGTGGCGACTGCCCGGTGACCACGTACAGTTCGCTGCCGTTGCTGCTGTCCGGCGGGCCACCACGGCCCGCGCCCAGCGCGCCATAGCAATGCGCCAGCCACGTGTCGCCACGCTTCGGATCGCGCGCTGCGGGAAAGCCGTCCACGAAACCCACCTGCGGCGCCCAGCCATCCACGTCTGGCAGCCTCGAGAAGGTCAGTCCCGCGGACTTGCGTGCGAATTCCGCCGGCAGCGCCGTCTTCGCCGTGCCCAGCGATTTCGCCTTCGCCGTGTCTTCCGCATCGGCATCGCCGAACTGCACGACGAAGTTGTCCTGCGAGCGGTAGATGGCCAGCCCGTTCCAGAACCCCTCGCGTGCCAGCGTGCGGATGTTGTCGACGTGGGCCGGAGCGAACGCCGGCGCCAGTTCGATCACCACGCGGCCGCCGGGCACGTCCATGTACAGCGTGTTGGCCGGGTCGAGCGTGCGCCAGTCGCCATCGGGCGAGGCATCCAGGATCTCCTTCGCGCTGGGGTACTTCGGCGGTTCGGCCGCGTGCGCGACGGGCAGGGTGAACAGGCAAGCGAGCAGCAGGGGAGTCAGGCGCATGGCAGGTCCGGGACGGAAGGATCGGCCGATTGTAGTGCGCATGAAACCGGACCACGCGATCCGTGCGCAGGCCGGGCCTGGCGCACCGTGTCGCCCTTCTTGGCCGGCATTCGCTGCACGTTGCATCCACCGGAATCGGTCCTCGACATGACGATAGTTCGGTCACGGTTCATGCTCGGAGCGACCTGGCGCCTGAATTCACGGATTCATTCCATGGATCTAATAGCAGGTTAACTTCGAGCTAATCGAGCCTTAATTGAGCGAATCCAGCATGCCAGCCCATGCACTGGATACGCCCCCACGTTGAACTCGCCCCCTTTCCCGGCCGCTTTTCCCGGGTCGCCCTCTTCGGTCCGGATGACGACGGCCGGCCTGCCGTGGAGGCGTTCGTCTCGGCGGTCTACCTCGCGCGCTACAACGCGCGGCTGCACAGCTTCATGCCCCAACTGCTCGCGTATTACGACGATCAGGACCAACTGGTGGCAGCGGTGGGAATCCGCTCGGCGGACGAAGGGCCGCTGTTCTCCGAGCAGTATCTGGCGTCCCCTGTCGAGTCGGTCATGGCGCAACGCGGGATCGCCTGGATCGCGCGCGAGCACATCGTCGAGGTCGGCAACTTCGCGGCCGTGACGCCGGGGGTCGCGCGTGAACTGATCCTGCAGGTCACCTGCATGCTGTCCGCAGCGCGGCGCCCGTGGGTCCTGTTCGTGGCCACGCAGCAGCTGCGGAACGCGTTCCGGCGGCTGCACCTGTCGCCGATCGAACTGGCCGAGGCCCGTGCGGAGCGTCTGGCCGATCAGGGCAGCGACTGGGGCGATTACTACGCCTCCCACCCGCGCCTGATGTGCGGCAACGTGGCCCAGGGCAAGGCGTACCTGCAGGGAGCGCGCGCCGAGGACGACCGCGTCGATTGGCTGGCGCCGTGCATGGCGGCGATGTCATGACCGCGTCCCTCGATACCCGCCTCGGCGCGCTCCTGCGGAATCATCCCGCGCGCCTGATCACATCGCACGGCACCGTGGACGACGCGTCGCTGGCCGCGCGCATCGAGCACGCGGCCGAGTGGCTGCTGCGCTCGGGACTGAGCCGGGTTGCCAGCCGGCTGGACAACGGCGCCGCGTGGTGCGTGCTGGATCTTGCCTTGCGGCGCATCGGTGGCGTCCACGTGCCGTTGCCGACGTTCTTCTCGAACGTGCAGGTGCGCCACGCGCTCGCCACCAGCGGCGCCCAGTGCGTCATGACGGAGATGCAGGCGGAGATGCCATCCGGTGCCGAAGCGCTGGTGGGATTCCTGGATGACGACAATCTCGCCTGCTGGCGTGTCGCGCCGACCACGGAAGCGCCGGTATTGCCCCCCGGTACGGCCTGCATCACCTATACCTCCGGCACGACCGGCCATCCGAAGGGCGTATGCCTGGATGCCGCAACCCTGATGGCGGTCGCAGCGTCCCTGGTCGAGGCGTCATCGGCGGTCTCGCCGCGCCGCCATCTTTGCCTCATGCCGTTGTCGACGCTGCTGGAGAATGTCGCCGGCCTGTACGCCGCGCTGCTCGCAGATGCCGCGATCGCGGTGCCCTCGCTGTCCGAGATCGGCTACACGGGCGCAAGTGGCCTGCACGTCCCCACGCTGCTGCAATGCCTGCATCGCTACCAGCCAGAGAGCGTGATCCTGGTACCGCAGTTGTTGCTGGCGCTCGTGATGGCGGCGGAACAAGGCGCGCCCCTGCCTGCCAGCCTGCGGTACATCGCCGTGGGCGGCGGACGCGTGGGTCCTTCGCTGCTGGCGCGCGCGCAGGCGCTGGGATTGCCCGTATTCGAAGGCTACGGGCTGACCGAATGCGGCTCGGTGGTCGCGCTCAACCGGCCTGGCGCAACGCGCGCCGGCAGCGTCGGGAAGGTGCTGCCGCATGCCCGCGTCGTCATCGTGGAGGGCGAAATCTGCGTCCAGGGAGCGAAGGCGCTGGGCTACCTGGGCGACGTGTCGTTGCCCGCAGGGCCGATTCATACCGGCGATCTCGGCTACCTGGATCCCGACGGCTTCCTGTACATCACCGGTCGGCGCAAGCATGTCTTCATTACCGCCTTCGGCAGGAATGTCTCGCCCGAGTGGGTGGAGAGCGAACTGCTGGCCCAGTCCGCCATCGCGCAAGCCGTGGTGTGGGGGGAGGGGCGTGCGGACAACGTGGCCGTACTGGTGCCGCGTCAGCCAGGGACCAGCGACGACGCGTTGATCCACGCGATCGCCGAAGTGAACGCCCAGCTTCCCGACTATGCGCGGATCTCCCGGATGGTGCGCGCGACGGCGCCTTTCAGCGTGGCGGAAGGCCTGCTGACGGCGAACGGCCGGCCGCGTCGCGATGCCGTCCTGGCCCGTTACACGGACGAGATCGAATCCAGCTACCGCCACATTCCTTTGTTTTCCACCTCCGGAGTTCCCGCATGAGTTTCCACGACGACCTGCTGGCGCAGACCGCGCGCGAGCGCGAAGCGCTCGTTTCCATTCCCATCATCCAGTCCGCCCTGTCGGGCCAGATCGCGCGCGACGACTACGTGGCCTTCCTGGGGCAGGCGTTCCACCACGTGCGCCATACCGTTCCACTGCTCATGGCATGCGGCGCCCGCCTGCCGGCACGGCTGGAATGGCTGCGGACGGCGGTCGGCGAGTACATCGAGGAAGAAATGGGGCACCACGAATGGGTGCTGGATGACATCGCGGCCTGCGGGGAAGACCGGGCGGCCGCCGAGAATTCGACCCCTTCGCTGGCGACCGAATTGATGGTGAGCCATGCGTACGACACCATCCATCGCGGCAACCCGGTGGGTTTCTTCGGCATGGTGTTGGTGTTGGAAGGGACCAGCGTGGCACTGGCCACGCGGGCGGCCAACACCTTGCAGACCTCCCTGGACCTGCCGCGCAACGCCTTCAGCTACCTGCTTTCGCATGGCGATCTCGACATCGAGCATGTCGGATTCTTCAAGGGATTGATGGACCGGTTGGACGACGAGGACGATCGCGCTGCGGTGATCGATGCGGCACGGCGCTTCTACGTGCTGTACGGCGATATCTTCCGGACCCTGCGAACGGGTGGTGTCCGCCTGGCCGAGGCGGCGTGATGAAGCTGGCCGGACAGACCGCGATCGTGACCGGCGCAAGCGGCGGCATCGGCGCACCGTTGTGCGCTGCCTTGGCCCACGCGGGTGTGCGCGTGCTGGCGGTAGGGCGCAACGAAGCCCGGCTGAGGTCGCTCGTGCAGCGGATGCCCGCCGATGCCTTGCATCCGGTGGTGGCCGATGTGGTGACGCCCGAAGGACAGGCGCGAATCCTGGAAGCCGCCGAAGCCATGCATCCAGCGCCCTCGATGCTGGTGGTGGCGCATGCGCAGAGCGCCTTCGGCCTGTTCGAGGAACAGGATGCGGAATCCATGGCCCGTCTCGTGCAGACGAACCTGGTGGCGCCCATGCAACTGATCAGGCTGCTGCTGCCCTTGTTGCGGACGCAGGAGCGTGCAGCCGTGGCGGTCGTGGGCTCCACGTTCGGGAGCCTGGCGTTTCCGGGGTTTGCGGCCTACAGCGCTAGCAAGTTCGGGTTGCGGGGGCTGACCGAGGCATTGGCACGGGAGTACGCGGACTCGCCGGTGCGATTCCAGTACCTGTCGCCACGTGCCACGCGCACGCCCTTCAACACCGCGGCCGTCGATGCGTTGAATGAAGAACTCAAGGTCGCCAGCGACGCACCGGCCGATGTCGCACGTCACCTGGTCCGCGCGCTTGAACGGGGTACTGCGCGCCTGCAACTGGGATGGCCGGAAAAACTGTTCGCCCGCATCAATGGCCTGGTGCCCGGCCTGGTCGACCGCAACCTGCATGCGAGCCTTCCCGTCATCCAGCGCCATGGCCGACGACAACATCCCACGCTCCCGGAGAACGCCCCACATGAAACGCTCGCACGGTAAGTCCATGTTCTATCTCATCCTGTTTTCCACGCTGATCCTGGTTGGCGTCGCGTTCGCGGCGGAACCGCCAACGCCGACCGTCGTCCAGGTGCGGGACCGCTGGGCACAGATCAATTACCAGGTACCCAAGCCCCAGCGCGAGTCTGCGTTCGAGGACCTGGCGCGGCAGGCGGAGAAAATCCGGCAGGCCCACGCGCATGAGGCCGACGCATTGATCTGGGAAGGCATCGTGCTGTCGTCGCTGGCCGGCGAAAAGGGCGGCGTTGGCGCACTGGGCCTGGTAAAGCGCGCGCGCGCCGACTTCGAGGCAGCCATCAAGATCGATCCCGGTGCGCTCGATGGCGCCGCCTATACCAGCCTGGGTGCCCTGTATTACCAGGTGCCTGGCTGGCCCATCGGTTTCGGCGACGACGATACGGCCCGCACCTTGCTGCGCAAGGGCCTGACCCTCGACCCCGACGGCATCGACGCGAACTACTTCTATGCCGATTTCCTGCGCGACCAGAAAGATTGGGCAGGCGCCAGGACCGCCTACCAGAAGGCGCTGGCGGCGCCCGCCCGCCCTGGACGCGACGTGGCGGACGCAGGCCGTCGCCACGAGGCCGAGGCGCGCCTGAAGGAAGTCACTGCACACCTTGCGCACTGACAGGGTGCGCACCAGACTGGCGGCATGCGCATCCTGCTGGTGGAAGACGACCTGTCTTTAGGTGAGGGCATCTGCGCCGCATTGCGGCGCGGGGCGTTCGCCGTCGACTGGATGCAGGAGGGTGCCAGCGGGCTGGCCGCCATCCGTGACGGGGAGTTCGACCTGGCGATTCTCGATCTCGGCCTTCCGCGTGTGGATGGCATCGAGGTGATCCGTCAGATCCGAAGCCTGGGTCATGCCATACCGATCCTCGTGCTCAGCGCGCGCGAGCGGCCTTCCGACCGGACGCTCGGGTTGGACGTGGGTGCGGACGACTACCTCGGCAAGCCTTTCGATACCGCCGAACTGCTTGCACGGGTGCGTGCCTTGATCCGTCGCAGCGCCGGCCGCGCGCAACCCAACCTCGAAGCCGGCGCCTTGCGGCTCGATCCCGCCACGTTGACCGCCACGTGGCATGGCCGCGCGCTCGACCTGACGCGGCGCGAGTTCTCGCTGCTGCGCCTGCTGATGGAGCAGCGCGGACGCCCGATGGCCCGCGATGCGATCCAGCGGCATCTGTACGGCTGGAACGAAGACGTCGCCAGCAATGCGGTGGACGTGCACGTGCACGCGCTCCGCCGCAAGCTCGAGCCGGGCGCGATCCGCACCGTGCGTGGAATCGGCTACGCGCTTGGCGGTTCAGGGGATGCGGCCGAGTGAGATCGATTCGCGCCACGTTGCTGTTCACGCTGCTGGGTACCCTGGTGGTGCTCATGGCCGCCGCGGGGTGGTTCAGCTATCGCGCCGGCCTGCAGGAAGCGGGAGAGATGTTCGATGCCCGGCTCGTGCAATCCACGCGGGTGCTGGTGAGCCTGGTCGACGAGCCGCTGAGCGATCTCAGCGAGCATCCCGGAGAGCCTGTCGTGCTGAAGGGCTGGCATGGTCAGGCCCATGGCGTTGGTGAAGCGCTCGCCTTCCGGGATGGGCACGCCTACGAGAACAAACTGGCGTTCCAGGTCTGGGACGGACGGGGGCGTCTCCTGCTGCGGTCGGACAGTGCGCCGGCCACGCCCTTGACCGAGCGGACCCCCGGATATGCGGACGTCGTGATCGACGGCGCCATGTGGCGCGCCTTCACCCTGCGTTCGCCGGAGGGGCGCTGGTTCCAGTCCGCCGAACTCTCCGACATCCGCGACGAACTGGCGTCGGACATCGCGGAAGGTACGCTGCTGCCGCTGCTGCTCTCGCTGCCCCTGATGGCGGTGCTGATCTGGGGAAGCGTCGCGTTCGCCACGCGGGCGCTGCGCAGGTTGTCGGGCGAGATCGGCGAACGCGATCCGGAGCGGTTGTCCCCGCTGGATGCCTCGCGCGTGCCACGCGAGGCGCGAGGCCTGGTGGATGCGATCAACGGGCTGTTGCATCGCCTGGATGCGGCGCTCGTACGCGAACGCCATTTCATCGCCGATGCGGCGCATGAACTGCGTACCCCGATCAGCGCGTTGAAGGTGCATGCCGACAATGCACGGCTGGCGATCGGAGACACGGAACGCGAAGCCGCGCAGGAACTGCTCTCCGCCAGCATTGCGCGGATCGAGCGACTCGTCGTGCAACTGCTCTCGCTGAGTCGGGCGGAGAACATTGGTGGCGTGAGGGATCGCACCCCCTTGCGCCTGGATGCGCTGGTGCGCACGGAAGCCGAGGACATCCGTCCTCTTGCGCAGCGCAAGCGGCAGGAGGTCGTGCTCGATCTGGAGGAGGTGCAGGTCGAGGGCGACGAACTCGCGTTGAGCCTGCTGTTCCGCAATCTGCTGGAAAACGCGGTGCGTTACACGCCACCCGCCGGCACGATAAGGATCTCGACGCGCACGACCGGCCAGGGAGCCTTGTGCACGGTCGAGGATTCGGGACTCGGCATCGCGGAGTCGGAGCATCAGCGCGTCTTCGATCGCTTCTATCGGCAGCTGGGGACCGGCCAGGAAGGGAGCGGGCTGGGCCTGGCCATCGCGCAGGAAGTCGTGACGGCACACGCCGGCCACATCGGCCTGGGCCGATCGCAGGCGCTGGGCGGTCTCAAGGTGGTGGTCGAACTGCTGGTGAAATCCCGGCCCGTGTGAACCCGGGCGCAGCAGCCGAGTTTGGCCATCGATGGGGCGTGTCCCGTGGACCGACGCCCCCGGGGCAACGGTAACTTTCAACAACGGCGCACCCCTGGTCCGCGTGGGGCGCCCGCGATGTCATCCAGTTGGGGCCTGTTTCGTCCGGGGCATCCTCGTGCTGGCGGAGATCGCTCGCTGGACCGGGCGGACCGATGGGGAGGCCGCCGGTCCCGGTGACTACTGGCACATTCGCTATATCAAACTTCGCAATAGCATCGTCTCCAACCTAGCGGGGGTCCCGCGGAGGGGGAAGCGATGAACGAACCCGACATCCACCTGAAGAAGTTCCAGAAGGAACTCAGCGCCGGCACCGTATCGCTGGCCCTGCTGGCGGTGCTGGCCCGCGCCGGCGAGCCGCTGTACGGCTACCTGATCGCCAAGCAGCTGGAGCGCGTCGGCGACGGCGTGCTCAGCGGCAAGCAGAGCGCGCTCTACCCGGTGCTGCGCAACCTGGAAGGCGGGGGACTGCTGGACAGCTTCGTCGAACCCTCGGTGGCCGGCCCCCCGCGCCGCTACTACCGCATCACCGAGCCAGGGCGGCAGACCCTGCAGTCCTGGGCCGCCGCCTGGCGTGCCACCCGCGATTCCGTCGATTCCGTGCTTGAGGGGATTCCCGCATGAACACCACCACCGCCCCGGGCAGCCGACTGCCCACCACCATCGCCGAGTATCTCGACCAATTGCGTGCGGCCCTGGTGGGCGCCGACAAGGCGATGATCCAGGACGCCGTCTACGACGCGGAGGAATACCTGCGCTCGGAACTGGCGGAGAACCCCGGCCAGTCGGAAGCGGAGGTGATCGCCTCCGTCGCCGGCAGCTACGGTGCGCCGGCCGAAGTGGCCGACATCTACCGCGAAACCGAAGTGACGGTGACGCGCGCGCTGCGTCCGCCGGTGCCGCCGAAGCGCAAGTCGCTGCTGGGCCGTTTCTTCGGGGTCGCCGCCGATCCGAGGACGTACGGCGCGCTGTTCTACATGCTGCTGTCGCTGGCGACGGGCACGTTCTATTTCACGTGGGTCGTCACCGGCGCCAGCCTGTCGGTCGGCCTGCTGATCCTGATCATCGGCATCCCGCTGCTGCTGCTGTTCCTGATGTCGGTGCGGCTGCTGTCGCTGGTCGAAGGACGTGTGGTCGAAGTCCTGCTCGGCGAGCGCATGCCGCGGCGGCCGCTGTACACGCAGCGCGACAAACCGTGGATGACGCGCCTGAAGGAGCTCTTCACCGATGGCCGCACCTGGACGGCGATGCTGTACCTGCTGCTGATGCATCCGCTCGGCATCCTGTACTTCTCGGTCGCCATCACGTTGCTGGCCCTGTCGTTGGGTTTCATCGCCGCGCCGGCGGCGTACTTCCTGCCCTTCGACTACGTGATGAACTTCGGCGACTGGAATCTTGTGTCGGATGCGCCGTGGCTGCTGCCGCTGGTGTCCGTCTTCGGTGTCATCCTGCTGTTCGCCACGCTGCATCTGGCGCGCGCGGTCGGCCTGTTCCACGGCTGGCTGGCCAAGCACCTGCTGGTGCGTACGCCGGTGGTGTGAAGGCGCGACGCGGGAGCGACGCCAGTCGCGAACGAAAAGGCCGCCCCGAAGGGCGGCCTTTTCTTGTGCAGGCATCAAGGCGGCGCTCCTGCAAACGCTTCGCGACTGACGTCGCTCCCACAGGAGGCAATGCGTCAGCCCGCGTACTTCGCGATGAAGTCGCGCACCTGCGGATACACCGTCTCGCGCCAGCGGCGTCCGCTGAAGATGCCGTAATGGCCCGCGCCCTCGACGGTCAGGTGCTTGTGGTGCGCCTTCGCGATGCCGGTGCACAGGTCGTGCGCGGCGGCCGTCTGGCCCTGGCCGGAAATATCGTCCAGCTCGCCTTCGATGCTCATCAGGGCGGTTTTCCTGATTGCCGACGGCGTCACGAGTTCGCCGTCGACCTTCCACTTTCCGCGCGGCAGCAGGAATTCCTGGAACACGGTGCGGATGGTGTCCAGGTAGTACTCGGCCGGCATGTCGAGCACGGCGTTGTACTCGTCGTAGAACCGGCGGTGCGATTCCGCGTCCTGCAGGTCGCCCTTCACCAGGTCGGCGTAGAAATCCCAGTGCGACATGAAGTGGCGGCTGGGGTTCATGGCGATGAAGCCGGCGTGTTGCAGGAAGCCGGGATACACGCGGCGGCCTTCGCCCGGGTAGGGCGTCGGTACGGTGTTGATGACGTTGTTCTCGAACCACGACAGCGGATTGCGCGTGGCCAGGCTGTTGACCTCGGTGGGGCTGCGGCGCGCATCGATCGGACCGCCCATCATCACCAGCGAACGCGGCGTGGCTTCGCCGCGCGCGGCCATCAGCGACACCGCGGCCAATACCGGTACGGTCGGCTGGCAGACGCTGATGACATGCAGTTTTTCCGCACCGATGTGGCGGATGAAGTCCTCTATGTAGGCGACGTAGTCGTCGAGGCTGAAAGCGCCTTCGGACCCGGGGACCATGCGCGCATCGACCCAGTCGGTCACGTAGACCTTGTGGTCGCGCAACAGCGTGCGCACGGTGTCGCGCAGCAGGGTGGCGTGATGGCCGGACAGCGGCGCCACCACCAGCACGGCGGGGTCGTCCTTCAGTGCCGTGATCGTGTCGGCGTCGTCGGTGTAGCGCTTGAAGCGCAGCAGCCGGCAGAACGGCTTCTTGACCACTTCCAGTTCGACGACGGGGACGGTACGGCCCTCGACTTCCACCTCGTGGATTTCCCACGCCGGCTTTTCGTAGTCCTTGCCGATCCGGTAGATCAGTTCGTTGCCGGCGGCGATGCGTTCCGCCCCCGGCACGTTGGACAGCCAACTGGTGGGCGCGGAAAAGATGCGCGCGTTCGCTTCGGCCATGTAGGCCAGCGGCGCCATCCATGCGCGTCCGAGTTCGTGCAGTTGGTACAAGGTCATGGTTGTCCGGAATCCCGCTTTTGGTGCGCAGTGCTGCGCCGCAGCATACCCCAAAGGGACGGGCGCCGCGCGTGGCCTGTTCAGGTTATCGGCCGATAGTCGGCGGACTCCAGTACCGCGATATCGCCGGCCAGGCGCGGCCCCAGCCAGCAGTGGTTGCCGATGGACTGGAAGCCTTCGCCGTTGAAGGCCTGCCGGTACCACGCCGCCTTCCTCGGCACGAATCCCTCATGGTCGCCTTCGAACGCGTCCTCCTTCGCGAACGTCTCCAGGAACGCCACGCCGCCGCACAGTTCGGCCAGGCCGGGCAGGCCGCGTTTCAGGTCGCGGGTCGGCACGTAGTGCAGTACGTCGGAACACACCAGCAGGTCGACCGGTGCGCAAGGACGCAGGTACTCGAAGTCCTCGACGCGCGCGTAGTGCACGTTGCGCGTGCGCCCGAAACGCCGGACGGCGTACTCGCTGCCGTCGAAGCCCAGGTACTGCAGCTTGGGGCGCAGCTTCAGCAGCGGCGCACGCCACGCGGCTTCGCCGCAGCCGATGTCGAGGACGGTACGGATCGGACGCTCAAGGTGGTATTCGGCCACGGCGACCGCCAGCGCCACCTTGCGCGCGAGCCGCGGCGCACCGCCGATGTCGCCGTCGCGGTACCAGCGCTGGAAATAGTCGGCGTCGTAGTGTTTGGTCATGGGGGACACGAGATTCGGGATGTGGGAGAGTGAGGCAGAACTTTGTCGCTCGTCATCCCAGCGTACGCTGGGATCCATTGTGCTGGTGCTCTGTCTGATCCGCATAGCGACAGCAGGATCAAGATGGGTTGCAGCTTACGCCGGGAACGACGGGTCGCGATCCTGGAATCGAGCGGAGGGCGCACCACGCCTCGACGCCGCAGTCGCGTGTTTGCTCGTCATCCTGGCGAATGCCGGATCCATATTGCCCTTGCTTCCGTGGACGCGTGAGCGCAGCGCCAGAGTCAAGATGGGTTCCAGCGTGCGCTGGAACGACGGGACGGGGTCCTGGCCCGGCGTTCGCGTGCAGGCGTTGAAGTGTCCTTGCATCGGACCGGCGCGTGTTTGCGCGTCATCCCGGCGAATGCCGGGATCCATGTTGCCGTTGCTCCGGGGATGGGTAAGCGCAGCGCGAGAATCAAGATAGGCTCCAGGGTGCGTCGGAACGACGGGGTCCTGGCATCCCGTTCGGTTGGACAGCGCTTGTGGCAGTAGCGGAGAATCCCGCATCACCATTTCAAGCGACGGAGCGGCCAGCGTGGACCAAGCCAGCCTCTACCTGTGGGTCAAGACCTTCCATCTCGTCTTCGTCATCGCCTGGATGGCGACGGTGTTCTACCTGCCGCGCATCCTCGTCAACCTGGCCGAGACGCCCGGGCAGGCCGATGTACAGGCGCGCCTGCAGCTGATGGGCCGCCGGCTCTACGGCTTCGGCCACAGCATGTTCGGTATCGCCGTGGTCCTCGGCGGCGTGCTGTGGTTCCACTTCGGCATCAGCGGCGGCTGGTTGCACGCCAAGCTCACGCTGGTCGCGCTGATGCTGACGCACTTCATCGTCACCGGACGCTGGCTGAAAGGCGTGGCGAAGGGCAGGTCGCTGCCGTCGCCGACCGCACTGCGCTGGTTCAACGAACTGCCGCTGATCGCGTTGATCGTGGTGATCTGGCTCGTGTTGGCGAAGCCGTTCTGAGGCGACCCCGACCGCGCGGGAACGTCCCGGCGCGTTGCGACGCGCGTTTGCGAGTCCGAGGCCACGCCCTCATGCGGTCAGCGCGTCCGAACTTCTTTCTGAGATGCGGCGGAAAACGTGGACTCCCACTGCATCAGGGTTTCCAGCCGTGCGCGCTCCGTCATGCGGCGGAACACCGCAAGCAGGCGCCGTTCCCGTTCGTCGTACACCAGTTCGCCGTCGACAGCGGGGACGTTCTCTTCGTTGCCGGCGTGATCGATGGCGCCGCGGCCCGTGGCCAGCCACTCGAAGTTGACGCTGGTCAGTTCGGCCAGTCGGGCCAGCCGTGCCGAGGCGGGTAGTACGCCGTCGGCGCATTCCCAATTGGCGACGGCGCTGCGGGTGACGCCAAGATTGATGGCGAGGGCTTCCTGGGAAAGCCGTGCGCGCCGGCGCGCGATCCTGATGCGCATCGAAAGCTTCATTGCGTAGTGCGTCTTGCGTTGGGCTGTATCCACGCTAGTCGAGAAAAGGATGCCAGACAACTAACAATACTGTGTCAGCAATACTGGCACCTGGTTGTGCAGTCTGGCTGGCATTCCCGCGCAAGTCACTGATGCTCAATGCGGCTTGTGGTGTGATTGCCAGCAAGACTGGCAGGCAACGCTGTTTTGTGTGTTGAGAGCAAGGATGCGGCTGCGACAGGATGGTGGCGAAGGCAAGCGCGAGGCGTATCGCCGAAGCGCAATGGGACCCTAAGGACCCTATGCTTTAAACACCCAAGGACGCATCACCGCCATGACGCAACCGCTGTTCCGCCCCGAAGTCCTGGAAGCCAAGCGCGGCAGCTGGCTGGGCGGCATATCGCTGGCGCAGCCGGTCCGGTTGTGGGTGTTGACGCTCTCTGCTGTCGTGGTCGCCAGCGCCATCGTCCTGTTTGTGACCTTCGGTACGTACACGCGCCGTTCCACAGTGACCGGACAACTGGTGCCATCGCAAGGTCTCGCCACGGTACTCGCACCGGCCACCGGCGTGGTGACCAGGCTCGATGCGTCGGAGGGTGGTCGTGTGGAGGTCGGCGCTGTGTTGGCGGTGGTCACGGTGCCTCGCGCGACGTTGGCCTCAGGGGATACGCAGGTCGCGCTGGAGCAGCAGTTGGGCCAGCGGCAGGCGGGATTGATGTCCGGACAGCTGGCGCAGCAGCGGCAGTTGCAAGCGCAGAGGCAAGGTGCACGAGAGCAGTTGGTGGTCGCCCAGCTCGAACTGGCGCAGATCGAATCGGAAGTGGCGACCCGCCAGGACCAGATCCGCATCGCCAGCGAAACGCTTGAGCGCCTGCGCCGGCTGGAGGATGGGCAGTACGTCAGCGTGTTGCAGATCAAGCAGCAGGAAGCCGGTGTACTGGAATACACGGGGCAGATGCAGGCTTTGCAGCGTCAGGCTATCGGCACGCGTCGTCTGATCGCGCAGTTGCAACAGGCAGTGCGCGAGTTGCCTGCGCAAGGACAGGCAAGCGACGCGGGCTTCCAGAGCGAGCTGGCGCAGCTTGAGCAGGAGCGGGTGCAGACGCAGGCCAGCGGTGCGCTGGTGGTGAAGGCGCCGGTCGAGGGCATGGTGGCGACGCAGGTAGTCAAGCCGGGTCAGGCCGTGCAAGCCGGCCAGCCATTGATGACGTTATTGCCGGGCAATGGGCGTCTGGAAGCCGAGTTGCTGGTGCCGAGTCGGGCGATCGGCTTCATCGAGCCAGGAGACCGCGTGCTGCTGCGCTATCAGGCGTTTCCCTACCAGAAATTTGGCCATCAGGAGGGGCGAGTTGCGGCCATCAGCCGCAGTGCGCTGAGTCCGGGCGAATTGGGTGCCTTGATCGGCAATGCGCAGCACGGTGAGCCGTTTTACCGGGTGACCGTATCGCTCGCCCGACAGGCGATCACCGCCTACGGCAAACCTGAGTCGCTCAGGCCGGGAATGGTGCTGGATGCCGATGTGCTCGGTGAACGCAGAGCGTTGATTGAATGGATCTTCGAGCCGCTGTACTCGCTGGGTGGAAAAGTCGCCAGTGGTTGACGTGTTCGGAGGTAACGAGATTGCCGGGAATGTTCCCGGACCCAGGGTGCAGGGGCTGTGCCAGAAAACGAAAGGAGAAGGGCGATGCGTGGATTGAATAGGGAAGAGCTGAGCGGTGTGAGTGGCGGCGCCGGCGAGGCGCCCAACTATCCGGGTCAGGACCGTCAGCAGACGGAGTGGGAAATTCAGCAGTTCCTGGAAATGCTCCAGGAGCGTGAGCGTCAGCAGGCGGTTCGTGGTCGCTGAGCCGCCCTCTGCCAGGCTTCGTGCGTGGCTGCCAGCACTAATGCTGGCCTGGGCGCCGGTCCTGGCGGATGAAGCGCCAGTGCTGTTGCTTTCGCCACAAGAAGTGGCGGCGTTGGGTGGGGCTTCCGCTCGGATGATCAACGATTCGACATGCGAGGTGGTCTCTCCTGTGACGTACGGCAAGGGGCAAGTCGTCGCGGGTGCAAATGTAGCCTTGTATCGTGCAGGGAAGCGAAAGCCGTTCATGGATGCCGTCACGCGCGACGATGGCGTTTATGTGGCCCGTTTTTCTGCGAAGCCGAATGAGATCGTGTACGGACGGGCATATCGCGTGGAGCCGCGAACAGGAGCGGTGAGTTTCGGGAATGCGGCAAGAATGGTATGCGCTCCGACAAGAGTGTCGGTGGGTGAAGTGAAGAGCTTTGGCCAGGAACTGGTCGAGGACGGCAAGAATAACGTTCAAGGCGATCAAAACTAGGGCGAACCTCTGGCTGCCAGCCCCCGCCAGACAGGAGCATGAATTGCCGGGTGTGTTCCCGGCCCACGATGCAGGGGAACTGCGTCACTCAAAAGGAGTTGTACTTGAATGCGTGAACTTACTTTCAATGAGTTGTGTTTCATCGATGGAGGCTTGGAAAAGTGCGAGATGTCGACGGCCACTAAGGTCGAAATCGCCGTCATTTTCGCTGTGAGTCCGCTGATGGGCGTGGCGGCGATTGCTTCCTACTATTCAAAGCGTGATTGCTGAGTGGATGACTATGAAAGAGCTAACTCAAGATGAGATTCAGAATGTTGCAGGTGGTCTCGTTCCGGCACTGATTGGTGCCGCAGTCACCATCGCGCTCGCTACAGTCGCTGCTGGTGCGTATTTGGGGGCTAACATGGCGGAGCGAGACAACGCACAAACCAAGTAAGACCTAAAAGAACAGTCCCCCGTGGATGTGTATGCATCCTCGGGGGACAAGAATTTGGTGAGTATCATGTCCAAGAAAAGAATAGTTTCAATTGCAGTATGTGCTGCAATATTCATCTCCGTTGTGGCTTTCTTTTTAGGGTTGATTCTGGGTGGGCGCATGGCGGAAAGAGATAATTTGAGAGCGCAGGGCTTGTTCGAGAATAGAACCTCCGACGTCGGGAATTGAGTTTTGATTAGATTGATATGGATACTCGGAAGCGCTTCAAGGATTCTTTTAGCGTGTTCTTTGCGGTGGGTTTCAAATAGTCGGGTGCCAAGGAGGGTCGTGGCTCTCGAGTCATGACGGAGATGAAGGCGATCATTCAGTCCGAGGCCGCAGAGTGCGGCCTCGCTTCCTTGGTCACGGTGGCTGGTGCATACGGTATGCGCCTCAGCTTGGCGGAAATGCGCCATCGTTTTCCGCTGTCCCTCAAGGGTGCCAAGCTCAGCCACTTGATACATATCGCCCAGCAACTGGGTTTCAGTGTGCGTCCGTTGCGGCTGGACATGGAAGACTTGGGCGAGCTCAAGCTGCCGTGCTTGCTGCACTGGGACCTGAACCACTTCGTGGTGCTGGCCAGGGTAGGCAAAGACAAAGTCACTGTCCTCGATCCGGCCATCGGCGAGCGCAAACTCTCGCTGTCCGAGGTCTCCGATCACTTCACCGGCGTAGCGCTGGAACTGACGCCCACGGCTGAGTTCAAGCCGCAGAAGGCATCGCCTGCGGTAACGGCGAGACAACTGACTGGTCCCATCCGTGGCCTTTGGCGGGTACTGGGACAGATCCTGCTGCTGTCTGTGGCACTGCAGGTGTTCGTGGTGCTGGCGCCGTTCTACATGCAGTGGGTGGTTGACCAGGTGCTGGTCTCCGCCGATCGCGATCTGCTGACCGTGCTGGGTTTGGGCTTCGGACTGGCGCTGGTCCTGCAGATCGGCATCGGGCTGCTTCGCGGCTGGTCCGTCGTTTACTTGTCTTCGAAGCTCGGCCTGCAATGGATGGGTAATGTATTCGCCCATCTGCTCAAGCTGCCGCTGGACTATTTCGAGAAGCGCCATCTCGGCGACATCACCTCGCGCATGTCGTCGGTGCAGGCCATCCAGCGCACGCTGACCACCAGTTTTGTCGAAGCCATCATCGATGGCCTGATGGCCGTGGTCACCCTGGGCCTGATGCTGTTCTATAGCTGGAAGCTGGCGCTGGTGACGTTGCTGGCCGTGATCCTGTATCTGGGCATCCGTGCCGTCGCGTACCGTCCCGTCCGCGACCGCACCGAGCAGCAACTGGTCGCCGGCGCAAAGCAGCAGACCCACTTGCTGGAGTCGCTGCGCGGCATGCAGAGCCTGAAAATCGCAGGCGAGGAGTCGCAGCGACGGAGCACCTACGACAATCTGATGCACGACACGGTCAACCAGGAGGTCAGGCTGGCGCGCATGGGGTTGGGCTTCAACAGCGCCAGCCAACTGGTGTTCGGCATCGAACGCATCGCCGTGATCTGGATCGGTGCCACGCTGGCGCTGCAGAACGTGTTCTCGGTCGGCATGCTGATCGCCTATCTGGCTTACAAGGACCAGTTCGCGGGAAGGATGGCTGCACTGATCGACAAGTGGGTCGAGTTCCGCATGCTGCGCCTGCATGGCGAACGCTTGGCCGACATCGTGTTGACGGCGCCGGAGGAGCAGGCCGCCCAGCCCGAGGCGCTGCCGCCGGCCACCACCAGGATCGAGGTGGAGAACCTCTCGTTCCGTTATGGCGACGGTGAGCCGTGGGTGCTGAAGGACTGCAGCTTCATGATCGAAGCCGGAGAATCCGTCGCGATCGTCGGCGCCTCCGGCTGCGGCAAGACCACCTTGGTCAAGCTGCTACTGGGCCTGTTGCCGCCCACCGAGGGAAGCATCCGGATTGGCGGACACGATCTGCACAGGATCGGTCCACGCAATGTCCGCGCCATCGTGGGTGCCGTCATGCAGGACGACCAGCTGTTCGCCGGCAGCGTGGCCGACAACATCAGCTTCTTCGATCCGGAGATGGATCAGGCCCGCATCGAAGCGGCAGCCCGGCTTGCAGCCGTGCATGACGAGATCGCCGCGATGCCGATGGGCTACCACAGCCTGATCGGCGACATGGGCAGTTCGTTGTCGGGTGGCCAGAAGCAGCGCGTGATCCTGGCGCGGGCGCTGTATCGCAATCCCAAGCTCCTGTTCCTCGACGAGGCTACCAGCCATCTCGATGTGATGAAGGAGCGGCTGGTCAACGATGCAGTCAAGGCGTTGAGCCTGACCAAGGTCATCGTCGCCCATCGTCCCGAGACCATCGCCAGCGCGGATCGTGTGCTGGTGATGGAGCAGGGGAGCATCATCCAGGAGTTGCGTCCGCAGCAGGCGTCCGCTGAATCGGTTGCCGTACCGGCTTGACCGTAGGAGCGCCTCATGGGCGCGATGCTTTTGCTTGGGATCGTCGGAAAAGTATCGCGGGCATGGCCCGCTCCTACAGGAGCGCTACGGATCCCGTCGGGATCACTTCTTGTGGAAATCCACCGGCTTCGGCAACTCCACCGGCACGCCATTGGCGTCGCAGGTGCCGGCTGCGCACAGGCGTGCGCGCAGCGCCGGCGCTGCCTGCACGATGAAGTGGTAGATCGTGTTCTGTTCGACGGTGCCGCGCACGGCGTCGCTGCCGGGGCCGATGGCCCAGATGCCGACGTCTTCGCCGCCGTGCGATTCGGACTTCAGCGGCACCAGTGCTTCCTGCAGGTAGTCGGGGTGCTCGGTGTCGACATGGCTCAGGTCGGGGCGACCTTCCGAGGGTTCGACGCTGCTGGGTGCATGCAGGAAGCGTTTCGGACCCGCGGGCTGGCGGTTGCTGGCGCCGGTGTAGCCGGGGCCATTGGCGTAGGTGAGCGTGGTGAATGTCTGTCCGTTCTGGTCACGGGCGAGGTCGCCCGGCGTGTCGTCTTCGCCGCCCTGGCCGCGTACCTTGCCGAGGATCGGGTTGCCGCGCACCGGATAGCCGACGAAGTTGAGCGTGTGCGAATGATCGGCGGTGACCAGGATCAGCGTGTCGTCGCGCGAGGTGGCGTCCAGCGCGGCCTGCACCGCATCCGACATCGCGACGGTCTCGTCGAGCGCGCGATATGCATTGCCATAGTGGTTGGCGTGGTCGATGCGCGCGCCTTCCACCAGCAGCACGAAGCCTTCGGGCTTGCGCGACAGCGTGCGGATGGCGGCACGCGTCAGTTCGGCCAGCGATGGCTCGCCTTGCGCATCCTTGCGGCGGTCATGTTCGAACTGCATGTGGTCGTATTCGAACAGGCCGAGCAGTTGCGGTGCCTCGGCGGCGGCCTGCAGCTGCTGCGTGTTGGTGACGTAGGCGCCCTGCGGATGCGCCTGCTGCCATTCGGCGATCAGGTTGCGCCCGTCGAGGCGCTGGCCGACCTTGTCGTCTTCTTCCGGATCGCGCACGTCGACGGGAAGGAATTCGCCGCGCCCGCCGCCTAGTGCCACGGTCGGGCCTCGACCGAAACGTGCGGCCGCCAGCAACTGCTGCGCGATGTCCTTGCAGCCGGCCTCGATGGCTTCCGGTGGCAGGTCGGTGTCGTTTTCCCAGTCGCGGTGCGAGACGTGCGCGTACGTGGCCGCAGGCGTCGCATGTGTGATGCGCGCGGTGGTGACGATGCCGGTGGCCAGCCCCGCGCTGTCGGCCAGCGTCAGCCAGCTCAACAGGTCCTTGCTGCCATCGGGCGTGCACTCGCCCCGGTGCCCGGCCGACACGCCGATGGCGCCCATGTGCGACTTCACGCCGGTGGCGACGGCGGTCATGGTGCCGGCGGAGTCGGGTGTCTGCGAATCGGTGTTGTAGGTCTTGCTGAAGGCGGTGTGCGGGAAGCGCTCCCAGCTCAGCAGGTTCTCTTCGCCCGGCGTACCCTTGCGCTGGCCTTCGAAGATGCGCGCCGCCGCCACCGTGGTCAGGCTCATGCCATCGCCGAGGAACACGATGACGTTCCTGGCGCGTCCCCGCATCGCGCCGTTCTCGGCGGCCTTCGCGGCGCCGTTCCGATACCACCATTGCGGCGTCTCGCCCTTGGGGTGCGCGACGACCGGCACGTCGACGTGCACTACGGACGACCTGGAAGGAGGCGGGGTGCTGGCGCAGCCGGCCAGTGCAGTCAGGAGGGTCATGCCGGCGAGCGGCGAGACGAAAGAGCGCAGGAGCATGGCAAACCGGGGTAGGGCGGACGCATCATTATGACGTCCGCGCAGTGTCCTGTTCATGACACCCGGCATCCCGCGTGCAGGGTCGCTGCCCGCAGGGGCTTGGGCTAAGGTGTCGCCTCCGCTTATGTGAGTCGTCTGGATGAAGCTGGTCTCGGCCTGGTTGAGGATCCCGTTCTGGCAGCGCGTCGTCGCCGGCTTCGTGCTGGGTGCGCTGGCGGGATGGCTCATGGGGCCAGCGGCGGGGGTCTGGCTCAAGCCGCTGGGCGACCTTTACGTCACGCTGATCAAGATGATTGCGGTGCCGCTGGTGTTCTTCGCGGTGATCAACGCTGTTTCCAGCCTGCATGGCCAGAAGTCGGTCGCCGCGCTCGGTGGACGCACGTTCCTCTGGTTCGCCATCACGGCGGCGCTGGCGGTATGCGTGGGCCTGGCGGTGGGCTGGATCGTGCAGCCCGGCAAGGGAATCACGGGTCTGATGACGGCGCCGGACTACCAGGTGCGCGAGGTACCCACGCCGGTGCAGGTACTGCTGGACATCGTGCCCGCCAATCCGTTCAAGGCGCTGACCGACGGCAAGATCCTGCAGGTGATCTTCTTCGCCGGCCTGCTGGGTTTCGCACTGGTCAAGCTGGGCGAGCGCAGCGCGGGTCTGCGCAAGCTCGCCGGCGAAGCCAGCGACACCATGGTGCAGGTCACCCGCTTCGTGCTGGAAATGACCCCGATCGGCACGTTCGGCCTGATCGGCAGCCTGGTCGGCACCTATGGATTCGCGAAGCTGTTGCCGCTTGGCAGCTACATCGGTGCGCTGTACGTGGCGTGCGCGCTGCATATCGTGGTGGTGTACGGCAGCCTGCTGCTCGCGCATGGCCTGAACCCGTGGAAGTTCTTCCGCGGCGCGGCGCCCGGCATGCAGGTGGCATTCGCCAGTTCCTCCAGCTTCGCGTCGATGCCGGTGGCGCTGCGCAGCGTCACCCACAACCTGGGCGTGGACAAGGACTACGCGGCGTTCGCCGTGCCGCTGGGCGCCAGCATCAAGATGGACGGTTGCGGGGCGATCTATCCGGCGCTGACCTCGATCTTCGTGGCGCAGTATTTCGGCCTGGACCTGTCGGTCAACCAGTATTTCCTGATCCTGCTGGCCTCGGTACTCGGCAGCTTCGGCACCGCCGGCGTGCCCGGCACGGCGACGGTGATGGTCACGGTGGTGCTGAGCGCGGCCAACCTGCCGCTGGAAGGCATCGGCCTGCTGGTGGCGATCGACCGCATCCTCGACATGATGCGCACGATGACCAACGTCACCGGCCAGATGCTGGTGCCGGTGCTGGTAGCGAAGGAAACCGGTTTGCTGGACCGGGAAGTCTACGAGCGGGCGTCCAGCAACGTGGGTCTCGCGGATGAGGCCTCACCGACGCCATGAGCAGTGCGGGGGTGATCCAACTGGTCGAATCGTTTCCCGACACGCCCACGTATCGGCGCCTGCGCGTGGACACCGGCCTGTCGCCCAAGTCGCTCGAAGCGGCCGAGCGCGGCCTGGCGAACACGCTGTACGGCGTCAGCCTGGTGAAGGCGGGCGAGGTGATCGGCATGGGCCGGGTGGTCGGCGACAACGGCACCGTGTTCGCCATCGTCGACATCGCGGTGCGTCGCGACCATCAGGGCACGGGACTGGGCAAGCGCATCATGGCGGCACTGGACGCGTGGCTGCGTGCCAATGCGCCCGCGTCGGCCTACGTCATGCTGATCGCGGATGGAGAGGCCAAACACCTGTACGCGCGGTTCGGCTTCGCCGAGACCGCGCCGGCGTCCATCAGCATGGCGTATGTCGCGCGCGGACCAGGTGAGGAAGGTTAGGCGTTGGCCTCGCGCGTACCGCGCGACACCCACCACGCGAACAGCGCTGCCGTGATGAACATCAACAGGCTGTAGACCGCCGCCGGCACCGAGACGGTGGGATTCTGCAGCACGTTGAGCGCGATGAAGATCGCCAGCGTGCCGTTGTGGATGCCGATCTCCATGGCGATGGCGATGGCCTGCTTCTTCGGCAGGCGCAACGCCAGCGGCGCGGCGTAACCGGCGCCCATGCTGGCGAGATTGAACAGCAGGCAGGCCAGGCCGACGATGGCGAAATACGTGGTCAGCGTTTTCCATTCCTGCGCCACGGCCGCGACCACCAGCAGCGCGAGCACCAGGACGGAAAGGAGCCGGATCGGCTTCTCCGCGCGTGCGGCGAAGCCGGCGGCCTTCGCGCGCAGCAGCATGCCGATGGCCACGGGCAGCAGGATGATCGCGGCGACCTCGACCACCTTCCTGGTCGGCGGCGGCACGTACTGGCCCGCGCCCAGGAAGTATTCCAGCGACAGGTTGAGGATCACCGGCAGCGTCAGCAGGCAGAGCAGGCTGTTGATCGCGGTGAGCGTGATGTTCAAGGCCACGTCGCCGCGCGCGAGATGGCTGTAGATGTTGGCGGTGGCGCCACCGGGCGAGGCCGCCAGCAGCATCAGGCCGACCGCGAGTTCGGCAGGCAGGCCGAAACCGAGCGCAAGCCCGAACGCGACCCAGGGCAGCACGAGTATCTGCAGCGCCAGCCCGATCAGCACGGCCCGCGGATAGCGTGCGACACGACGGAAATCCTCGAGCGTCAGCCCAAGCCCCAGGCCGAGCATGATGATGCCCAGGGCCAGCGGCAACAGCAGATTGGTGAGCAATGAAGCCTGCATCGCGTACGACTCCCCTTCGGCGCAACGGACAGGTGGTGCGCGATGATCGGCGCGTCCGCCGGAGCATCGCCGCAACGCATTGCCAGACGCAAGTTGCGGCGCACCGCAAGCGGAAAACAGGAAGGCCGCACGAGGCGGCCTTCTTCAGATGCACAACGTGGCGACCGCGTTACATCGCGACGCGGCGGCCGCTCAGGTAGCGGTTGGCCCAGTAACCCGTGATCAGACTGTCCACGCGCACGTCCTTGCCGCTGCTTGGCGAATGCAGGAAGCGGCCTTCGCCGACATAGATGCCGACGTGGTTGATGCGGCCCTTCAGCCCGAAGAACACCAGGTCGCCCTGGCGCAGTTCCTCGCGCGCGCCGACGAGTTCGGCATCTGCTTTCGAGGCCATGTCGCGGGAGACGCGAGGCAGTTCGATGCCCAGCGCCGTGCGGAAGACGTAACCGACCAGTCCGCTGCAGTCGAAGCCGCTGTCGGGCGAAGTGCCGCCCCAGCGGTACGGCGTACCCATCAGGGCGAGCGCACGTTGCAGGACGATGTTGACCTTGCCGCCCTGCTGTTCCTGCGAGACCACGCCTTCCTTGCTCAGGTCGTAGGCGGCGAGCAGCTTGCTGATGTCACCCGCGACCATGGCGGAGCGATCGACCAGCGGCAGCGTATCGCTGGCGGCCAGGCGCGGAAGCAGGGCGGACAGCGTGGCGGTGGCGGCCTCGGCGGCGCGCTCCTTGACGCTGGCAGTGACGGACTTGGTGGGCGGTGCGGCCTGGATCACCACGTCGGCGGATGCGGGAGTTGACGCCGCGTCGACATCGGCGGCTGCAGTCTGTGCCTGCACCACGGATGCCGTGGCGCACAGGCCAAGGGCGACGAGAAGTCGGGAAACCCTCCGCGGCAGGCGGTGGGTGGCGGCTGGCTGGCCTGTCGGCAGGTCGTCGGTCGTCACGCGCGGAGAGGGTTTAACAAGTCAGGGGCGATAATGCCGGCTGAGTGGCCTGATTTGGTTCATAAATCGTTATTTATTCGTTAAGCGTGAACGTTCCACGTCACAGACTTGACCGAATCCTAACGAAGGACGCGTTTCGCGCCGCTGTAGTGATCCCGCCAATAAGGGCCGTCCAGATGGTCCAGGCGGACCGTGCCTCCCGTGCTGGGAGCGTGGACGAACCGGCCTTCGCCCACGTAGATGCCGACGTGGGTGACATTGCCCTTGCTGCCGAAAAACACCAGGTCGGCCGGTGCCAGGCGGCGTGGTTCGATCTTCGGTCCCTGCACCTGCGCCAGTTCGCGCGAGGTGCGCGGCAGCCGCAGGTCCAGCATGTCGCGGTAGACGTAGGTCACCAGCCCGCTGCAGTCGAAGCCGGATTCCGGTGTGTTGCCGCCGTAGCGGTACGGCGTGCCGACCAGGCCGATGGCGCGCATCAGGACGGACGTGGCCGCCGCCGGGTCGTCGGCCTGCACCGCCGGCCACGCGCGCTGGGCGGAAGGCGGGGGCGGCGGCGAGCGGGACTGCGGTGCGGAGCCGCCGCAGCCTGCGAGCGCGAGCAGGCCGGTGCAGAGCAGCAGCACGGCCGGCCATCGAAGTGGCGCGGGCAGGGGCAAGCCGGGATAATGTCGGGCCTTCATCGCGGCGCATCTTCGCCGCATTCCCTTGCGGCCGACAAGCCGCTCCCGTCCTGCCGGCCGGCAGGCCCCGTCCAGAGTCCCGCATGAAAATCGCAAAAGACAGCGTCGTCCGTTTCCACTACACCGTGTCCGAAGCCGGCCAGGAGCCGATCGAAAGCTCGAAGGACCGTGAGCCGCTGGCGATCCTGGTCGGCCACGGCAACATCATCCCCGGCCTCGAGAACGCCCTGCAGGACCGCGAAGCCGGCGAGAGCTTCGGCGTGGAGGTGGCGGCGGCCGATGCCTACGGCGAGCGCCGCGACGGCCTGAGCCAGCGCGTACCCAAGAAGCACTTCGGCAACCAGCGCCTGGTGCCGGGCCAGCAGGTCGTGCTGCAGACCAACTTCGGTCCGCGCGCGGTGACCATCCAGAAGGTCGGCATGAGCGTCGTCGACGTGGACCTCAACCATCCGATGGCCGGCAAGGACCTGCACTTCGACGTGGAGATCGTGGACGTGCGCGAAGCCAGTGCCGAGGAACTCGAGCACGGTCACGTGCACGGCGACGGTGGTCATCACCACTGAGTCGCGCGATATCGCGTGATCCGGCGGCCCGCGCAAGCGGGCCGTTTCTTTTTGCGAGCCGGATGCCGCGCGGCGCATGGTCTAATCGATGCGACCAACAAGGGGAAGGGAATGACGGCAACGATCACGGAGAACCTGGCACCGATCGAGGTGGCTGAACGCATCGAAGCGATGGATGTCCTGCGCGGCTTCGCGCTGCTGGGCATCCTGCTGATGAACCTGGAAGGCTTCGTGGGGCCGGTGATGGCGTCCGGCAGCGGCCTCGATCCTGCGCTCTCCGGGATGGACCGCACCGTCGACCTGCTGATCTACATCCTGGTGCAGGGCAAGTTCTACACGTTGTTCTCGCTGCTGTTCGGCATGGGCTTCGCGGTGATGTCGCAGCGCGCCGAGCAGGCGGGCCGGCCGTTCGCCGGCGTGTACTGGCGGCGCAGCCTGGTGCTGCTGGCCTTCGGCATGGTCCACGCGATCTTCATCTGGGCCGGCGACATCCTGATGATGTACGCGCTGTGCTCGTTCCTGCTGCTTGCCTTCCGTCCGCTGCCGACCCGCTGGCTGGTCCCGCTGGGGCTGGTCACGTACGCGATGCCGGTCGGCTTCATGTATCTGATGGGCGCCATGGGTTCGGTGCTGGGCGGCACCGAGGGCTGGGACAAGGCCATGGGCGAGATCGGCAAGCAGATGCAGGTGCTCATCGAAAGCGAACGGACCGCCTACGGCAGCGGCACCTATGCCGAGGCCACCTGGCAGCGCCTGAAGAGCACCGGCATGGCGCTCAGCAACCTCACGATGTTCGGTTTCATCGTGTTCGGCATGTTCCTGCTGGGCGCCTGGTTCGTGCGCAGCGGCGCCATGGCGCGACCACGCGAGTTCCCGAGGCTCTACGCGGTACTGCGCTGGATCGCGTTGCCGATCGGCGTGCTGGCGATGCTCGGTTCGGTGGCGCTTGAGCCGACGATGGATTTCGCCACGTTCGACCTGCGCATCTCCACTGCGTTCGCATTGCAGATGCTGGCGAACCTGCTGATGTGCCTGGGCTACGTGGCCTGGGTGGTGCGTGCGCTCGGCGCTCCATGGTGGCGGCGGCCGCTGTCGGCGCTGGCACCCGCCGGCCGCATGGCGCTGACCAATTACCTGATGCAGTCGCTGGTGTGCACCTGGATGTTCTATGGCTATGGCCTGGGGTACTTCGAGCAATTGCCGCGCGCCTGGCAGCCGGTGTTCGGACTGGCGCTGTTCGCTCTCCAGGTGCTGGTGAGCCATCTGTGGCTGTCGCGGTTCCGGTTCGGCCCGATGGAGTGGCTGTGGCGGTCGGCGACGTACCTGAAACGGCAGCCGCTGAAGATTCGTGCCGGCTGATTGCGACTAGACTGGGGGGGTGAATCCCCCCCGCGACGACGTCCTCATCATCGGCAGTGGTGCCATCGGTCTGGCGACCGCCGTGGCCCTGCTCGACGCCGGTCGCGGCGTGCGCATCATGGACGCCGCCACGGCCGGTGGAGGCGCATCGCACGGGAACTGCGGCACCATCACGCCCAGCCACGCGCCGCCGCTGGCAGCACCCGGCGTGGTGGCGCAGGCACTGCGCTGGATGTTCACTCCGGACGCACCGCTCTACCTCAAGCCGCGCGTCGATCCCGCCCTGTGGCATTGGCTGCTGCGCTTCGCCGCGCGCTGCAACGTACGCGACTGGCGCCGGAGCACGCAGTCCCGTGCCGCACTGCTCAACGATGCGCGAGTGCGGCTGGCCGACTGGGTAGGCCGTTATCGCCTGCAGTGCGAATTCGAAGAGGAGGGGCTCGACTACGTCTTCCGCGACCCCCGCAGGTTCCAGCAGTACGTGGATGAAGCCGCCGTGCTCGCGGATTTCGGCATCGAAACCCGCCTGTTCGATGGCGCCGCCTATGCCCGCGAGGAGCCGGCCATGCTGCCGGGCGTCAGCGGCGCGATCCGCTTCCCCGGCGATGGGCGCTTGCGTCCCGACCGCTATGCGGCGGAACTGGCGCGCGTGGTGCGCGAGCGGGGCGGCATCATCGAGGAGCATTGCCGCGTGGATCGGCTGGAAACGATGGCGGAGGGCGTGCGCCTGACGACATCGCAGGGCGCGCGCGACGGACGCGACGCGGTGATCGCGCTTGGCGCGTGGACGCCCGCGTTCGCACGCACGCTGGGGCTGAAGGCGCCGATCCAGCCAGGCAAGGGCTACTCGATCACCTATTCGCGCCCGTCGCTCGTGCCGCGCCATCCGATGGTGCTGAAGGATCGGTCGGTCTGCGTGACCGTGTGGGACAGCGGCTTCCGCCTCGGCAGCACGATGGAGTTCTCCGGTCACGACGACACGCTCAACACGACGCGGCTGTCTGCGCTGGAGCGGGGTGCGCGCGAGTTCCTGCGCGAACCGGTCGGCAACGAAGTGCATGAACGCTGGTGCGGCTGGCGACCGATGACCTGGGACGACCTGCCGCTGCTGGGACGCGCGCCGGGATACGAGCGCGTCTGGATGGCGGCCGGCCACGGCATGCTGGGCATCAGCATGAGCGCCGCAACGGGGCAGTTGATGGCCGACCTGATGACGGGCCGCACGCCGGCCTTCGACCCTTCGCCTTACCGACCGGAGCGATTCGCATGAAACCCCAGGCCTTCGACCTGATCGTGATCGGCGGCGGCTCCGGTGGCCTGGCCGGCGCTTTCCGCGCGGCCTCGCACGGCGCCAGGGTGGCACTGCTCGAGCCGAAGGAACTCGGTGGCACCTGCGTCAACGTCGGTTGCGTGCCGAAGAAGGCGATGTGGCTGGTAGCGGAGCTGTCGCAGAAGATCGCGCTCGCGTCGTCGCTCGGCTTCGACACCGTGCCGCCGACGCTGGACTGGAAGGAATTCATCGTCCATCGCCAGCGCTACATCGCCGGCATCCATGCCAGTTACCTGAAGCGGCTGGACGAAAGCGGTGTGGTACTGATGCCCTGCCGCGGCCGCCTGCTGGATGCGAACACCGTGGTCAATGCGGACGGCGTGCGGCTCGGTGCGGAACATCTGCTGATCGCGACAGGCGGCCATCCGGTGCGTCCTGCCATCCCGGGTGCGGCACTGGGCAAGGTCTCGGATGATTTCTTCAACCTGTGCGCCGCCCCCGGGCGCGTCGCCATCATCGGCGGCGGCTATGTCGCCGTGGAACTGGCCGGCGTGCTGCAGGCGCTCGGCAGCCAGGTGGAGATGTTCGTGCGTGGCCAGCGGCTGCTCGACGGGTTCGACACCCAGATCACCGACGAACTCGCTGCGGACATGCGCCAGCACGGCGTGCGCGTGCAGTTCGGCCATGCGGTGGCGGCGCTGGAGCGCGCACCCCGTGAGGGTGTGGTGCTGCTGGCCGAAGACGGGTCGCGCACGGAGCGGTTCGACGGGGTGATCTTCGCCACGGGGCGTCGTGCGACGACGCGCGACATGGGGCTGGAATCGGCCGGCGTGACGCTCGATGCCAAGGGATTCGTGCAGGTGGACGAACGGCAGGACACGCGCGTTGCCGGCATCCATGCCGTGGGCGACGTCACCGGGCAGGCGGCGTTGACGCCGGTCGCGATCGCGGCGGCGCGGCGACTGATGGATCGCCTGTTCGGCGGACAGGCGGACGCACGGCTGGATTACACGCAGATCCCGACCGTGGTGTTCTCGCATCCGCCGGTGGGGCGGGTGGGCCTGACGGAAGCCGAGGCGCGCGAGCGGCATGGCGACGCGGTGACGGTGCTGACCGCCCGTTTCCGTCCGATGCTGCATGCACTGGCCGACACACCGCAGCGCAGCCTGTTCAAGCTGGTGCTGGTGGGCGAGGACAAGCGCGTGGTCGGCCTGCACCTGCTGGGCGAAGGCGTGGACGAGATGCTGCAGGGCTTCGCGGTGGCGCTGAAGAAGGGCATCACCCTGGCCGACCTGCACGACACGGTGGCGCTCCACCCGACCAGTGCCGAGGAAGTGGTGCTGATGCGCTGAGCGGTGCCCGCCGCGCGCGGCGATACAATGGCGCATGGACACCTTCACCCTGCACCGCGGCACCGCGCCGCTGTTCATCAGCCTGCCACACAACGGCACCGCGCTCCCCGATGACATCGCCGCGCGCCTGACACCCGAAGCGCGCCGTGTGCCCGATACCGATTGGCATGTCGCCGAACTGTATGCATTCGCCCGCGGACTGGGCGCCTCGATCATCGCGCCGGCGTACTCGCGCTATGTCGTCGACCTCAACCGGCCCGAGGACGATGTCTCGCTGTATCCCGGCCAGAACACCACCGGCCTGTGCCCGGTCGTGCGCTTCAGCGGCGACCCCGTGTACCTGCCAGGCCAGGCGCCGACGCCGGATGACATCGCGGTACGCGTCGAGCGCTACTGGCGGCCCTATCACCACGCATTGCAGCAGGAACTTGCGCGCATTCGCGATGCGCATGGCCGCGTGGTGCTGTGGGAAGGCCACTCCATCCGCAGCGTGGTGCCGTTCCTGTTCGACGGCCGCCTGCCGGATTTCAACCTGGGCACGGCCGGCGGCACGAGTTGCTCGCCCGCCCTGCAGCTGGCGCTGGAAACCGAACTGGCGATGCAATCGGATTTCAGCTTCGTCGTCAACGGGCGTTTCCGCGGCGGTTACATCACCCGCCACTACGCCGACGTCGCCCGCGGCATCCAGACCGTGCAGCTCGAACTGGCGCAGCTGAACTACATGGACGAAGACACGTTCGCCTATCTGCCGGAGCGCGCGGCGCGGACGCAGGCCCTGATCCGTCGCCTGCTGGAACGCACGCTGGCGTGAGTCGGGCGCGATGACACAGGCGAAGGCGGAAGACGAACTGGCGCAGCCGCTCGACGTCGCGCCGGCCGAAGCGCTGGAAGCGCCGCATGCGCGGCCCGCGCTTGGCGTGGCGAGCCGGTCCGGCCTGGTGCTGGCGGCCTTCGGTGCCATCGCGTTCTCCGGCAAGGCGATCATCGTCAAGCTGGGCTACCGCTACGGCGCGGATGCGGTGACGTTGCTGGCGTTGCGCATGCTGGTGGCGTTTCCGTTCTTCCTGGTGATGGGCGCATGGGCGGCACGGCGCAGCGCGCCGCTGTCAGCGGCGGACAGATGGCGGGTCCTGTTGCTGGGCTTCCTCGGCTACTACCTGGCGAGCTTCCTGGATTTCGCTGGTCTGGTGTACATCACCGCCACGCTGGAGCGGCTGATCCTCTATCTCACCCCGACCCTGGTGGCGTTGATCGGCTGGCTGGCGTTCGGCAAGCGGATCTCGCGTCGTCAGCTGGTCGCACTGCTGGTCAGCTACGCCGGCGTGGCGCTGGCCTTCGGGCACGACCTGCATGCGGGCGACGGCGATATCATGCTGGGCGGCGCCCTGGTGTTCGGCAGTGCACTGGCCTACGCGTTGTACCTGGTGGGCAGCGGTGAACTGGTCGTACGCGTCGGTGCGGCGAGGCTGACCGCGTACGCCAGCAGCGTGGCCAGTGTGCTGTGCCTGCTGCAGTTCGTCGCATTGCGGCCGATGCAGGCGATGGTGCTGCCGTGGGAGGTCTATGCGCTGTCGCTGGTCAACGGCACGGTATGCACGGTGCTGCCCGTGCTTGCGGTGATGATGGCGGTGGCGCGCATCGGGTCGGCGCTGGCGGCGCAGGTCGGCATGATCGGTCCGGTATCGACCATCGTGCTCAGCCTGGTGTTGCTGGGCGAGCCGATGGGGCCGTGGCAGGTCGCAGGCACGGTGCTGGTGATGGCCGGCGTGTTCGTGGTCTCGCAGCAGAAGACCGCATCGCGTTGAGCAGCTAGGCGGGCACGCTCGCGTCGGCGAGCCATTGCACCACGTGCGCGAGCGCGTCCGCATGGGTGTCGCCGGCCAGCCTGCGATCGCGGAACCGCTGCAATTGCCGGTGCGCACTGGTGCCTTCCTCGAGGATGCGCCACACGTGTTCGATCTGCGTCATGCCATCGAAGTGCCGGATGCCGTCCTCCAGCGCCTGCACCGTGCTCTCCAGCATCTCGCGCACCGACACCAGGCGCCGGCTGCCGAGGTCGATCAGGCCGGCATCGAATCCGTGGCGCTGCGCGCGCCACAGGTTTTCCGCGATCACCGCCTGATCGCCGGCGTTCAGGCCGGCATGCAGCGATGGGCGGCGCTCCAGGTGCCGGACGAGGCAGCGGAACAACTGGGCGATGGCGAGGGCATCGCGTGGATCGGTGCATGCATCGGTCACGCGCAGTTCCAGCGTGGGAAAGGCGAGGGACGGTCGCAACGCCCACCACAGGAAACGCGCATCCTGGATCGCGCGGCCGTCGATCATGCGCTGCACGTACTGGTCGTATTCCGCCTGGTCGCGGAACAGCGGGGGCAGGCCGGTGCGCGGAATTTCCTGGTACGCGGTTTGCCGGTACCCCATCAACCCCGTGTCGTGCCCCATCCAGAACGGCGATGACGTGCTCAGCGCAAGCAAGAGCGGGAGAAAAGGCTGCATCCGCGCCATGAGGCAGACGCGCTGCTCCGGATCCGCCGGTTGCACATGCACGTGCAGGCCGCACAGCAGGTTGCGGTGCCCGAGCATCCGCAACTCGTCCATCACCCGGTCGTAGTGCGGCTTGTCGGTGCTGCGCTGGCCGCGCCAGTGCGCCGTCGGATGGGTGCCGGCCGCGAGGATCCCCAGGCCGTGTTCGCCCGCGATGCCGCCGACGATGCGGCGCAATGCGACCAGTTCGGTTTCCGCAGCGCGCGCGTCGTCGTGGATTCCTGTCTGCACTTCCACCTGGGTCTGCAGCATCTCGCTACCGAATCGCTCACCCAGCGCAGCGCGGCAACCATCGAAGAAGCGGCGCGGCATGTGCCGCAGCCGGCGGCCATTCCGGCGCACGAGGAAATACTCTTCCTCGATGCCGAAGGTGTAGGGGTGGGCGTCACGATCCGTTGCCATGCGCCGGTTATCGCATCGGGGAAGTGAACGCCCCGTTCAACCGCGCCCCGCGATAGATCCGAACCTGTCATGGCGAGGCCGTCGCAACGGCCCCAAGCTATGAACTTCCGCAATCAGGCTTCCAGAGAAGCCAGGTCGCCCTTCGTCTCCAGCCACGACTTGCGGTCCGATGCACGCTTCTTCGCCAGCAGCATGTCCATCAGGCCATGCGTCTGCGGTTCGTCGTCCACGGTCAGCTGCACCAGGCGACGCGTATCCGGATGGATGGTGGACTCGCGCAACTGCGACGGGTTCATTTCACCCAGGCCCTTGAAGCGCGTGACGTTGACCTGGCCGCGGATCTTCTCGCGTTCGATCTTCTCCAGCAGCAGCCGCTTTTCTTCTTCGTCCAGCGCGTAGAACACCTGCTTGCCCACGTCCACGCGAAACAGCGGCGGCATCGCGACGAACACGTGGCCCGCATTCACCAGCGCCGGGAAGTGGCGCAGGAAGAGGGCGGTCAACAACGTGGCGATGTGCAGGCCGTCGGAGTCCGCATCGGCGAGGATGACGACCTTGCCGTAGCGCAGTCCGCTGATGTCGTCCTTGCCCGGATCGCAGCCGATGGCGATGGCGAGGTTGTGCACTTCGTCGGAAGCAAGCACCGAGGTGCTGGCGACTTCCCAGGTGTTGAGGATCTTGCCGCGCAGCGGCAGGATCGCCTGGAAATCCTTGTCGCGCGCCTGCTTGGCGCTGCCACCGGCCGAGTCGCCTTCCACCAGGAACAGTTCGGTGCGCGAGAGGTCCTGGCTGATGCAGTCGGCCAGCTTGCCGGGCAGGGCGGGACCCTGGGTGACCTTCTTGCGGACGACCTGCTTCTCGGTCTTCAGGCGTGCGCTGGCGCGTTCGATGGCGATCTGCGCGATCTTCTCGCCCAGGTCGACGTGCTGGTTCAGCCACAGGCTGAAGGCATCGTGCGCGGCGCCTTCGATGAAGCCGGCGGCCTGGCGCGAGGACAGGCGTTCCTTGGTCTGGCCGCTGAACTGCGGGTCGGTCATCTTCAGCGACAGCACGAACGTCACGCGGTCCCACACGTCTTCCGGCGCCAGCTTCACGCCACGCGGCAGCAGGTTGCGGAAATCGCAGAACTCGCGCAACGCATCGGTCAGGCCGCTGCGCAGGCCATTGACGTGGGTGCCGTGCTGCGCGGTCGGGATCAGGTTGACGTAGCTCTCCTGGACGATCTCGCCCTCGGGCACCCACGCGACCGCCCAGTCGACGATTTCACTGTCCTTCTTCAGCTGGCCGACGAACAGCTCTGGCGGCAACAGCTCGCGGCCGGCCATCTCGCCGCGCAGGTAGTCGCGCAGGCCGTCCTCGTAGTGCCAGCTGTCGCGCTCGCCGGTGGCTTCGTCGAACAGGGTGACGTTCAGGCCCGGGCACAGCACGGCCTTGGCGCGCAGCAGATGCTTGAGTGCGCGCACGTTGAACTTGGGCGTATCGAAGTACTTCGGATCGGCCCAGAACCGCACGCGGGTGCCGGTGTTCTTCTTGCCGACGCTGCCGACCACTTCCAGCGGGGAGGCGCGGTCGCCATTGCGGAAGGTGATGCGGTGTTCGCTGCCTTCGCGCTTGATGTGCACTTCCACCAGCGTGGACAGCGCGTTCACCACGCTGACGCCCACGCCGTGCAGGCCGCCGGAGAAGGTGTAGTTCTTGTTGCTGAACTTGCCGCCCGCATGCAGGCGCGTGAGGATCAGTTCCACGCCCGGGATCTTCTCCTCCGGGTGGATATCGACCGGCATGCCGCGGCCATCGTCGCTGACTTCGCAGCTGCCGTCCTTGTACAGGGTGACCTCGATGCTGCCGGCGTGGCCGGCCAGCGCCTCGTCCACGGCGTTGTCGATGACTTCCTGCGCCAGGTGGTTGGGACGCGCGGTGTCGGTATACATGCCCGGCCGGCGCTTGACCGGGTCAAGGCCGGAAAGGACTTCGATGTCGGCGGCGTTGTAACGACTGCTCATGGGTCTTCAGGTTCTCGATACGGCGCAGCGCCCGGGGCGCCGCGGGATGACGAAGGGCGGGAACAGTCGGCCACGGGGCCGTCGCAGGGCGCGCGACGCGCCGGGTGTCCTGTCCGGCCTTTCGGACCGGGCGGCAGTGTGCGGCCAGCACGGCTTTTTTTCCATGTTCAGTCGAGGGCCGGGCAGCGGGCGCTAGGCTTGCGCCGTGGACATGGATGCCCTTGGGAACGCCATCCGGCGCCCCCAGATTCCCGCCATCCACGAGGAGCATTGCCATGAAGTCCCGCAACCTGTTGCTGCTGTCCGCCGCCGCCATCGGCGCGCTGTTCGCGGTCCAGGCGTTTGCCCAGTCCCGTACCGGTACGGAGGCCGACAAGCCGAAGCAGGACCAGTCCCAGACCAGTGATCCGTCCGATCCCGAGGCGAAGGCTCGCCGCCGCGCCGCCAACGAAGCCGCCGCCAAGCAGCGCAAGGCCGCCGAAGGCCAGCAGAAGAAGGCCGGCGAGGAAGACGAAGAGCGCAAGCCCTGATCATCGTCGTTATGCCGTAACCCTTGCCGCACAAGGGTTTCAGGCGCGCAGTCGACTCACTGACACCCCGCTTCGGCGGGGTGTCGCGCTTCCGGGCGACACGCGTTGCCTGTAGACTATGGCTTTCCGGAGCCCCGCCCATGACTCCCCTGATTTTCGTTACCGGCGGCGTTGTGTCCTCGCTAGGCAAGGGCATCGCCGCCGCTTCGCTTGCGTCCATTCTCGAAGCACGTGGCCTGACGGTCACGATGATGAAGCTGGACCCCTACATCAACGTCGACCCGGGCACCATGAGCCCGTTCCAGCACGGTGAGGTGTACGTCACCGACGACGGCGCCGAGACCGACCTGGATCTGGGCCATTACGAGCGCTTCGTGCGCACGCGCCTGAGCCGCAAGAACTCGGTCACCACCGGCCGGATCTACGAGAACGTGATCCGCAAGGAGCGCCGCGGCGACTACCTCGGTGCGACCGTACAGGTCATCCCGCACATCACCGACGAGATCCGCCGCTGCATCGACGAGGCCACCGAGGGTTTCGACGTGGCGCTGGTGGAGATCGGCGGCACCGTCGGCGACATCGAATCGCTGCCGTTCCTGGAAGCCATCCGCCAGATCCGCACCGAGCGCGGTCCGGAGAAGGCGCTGTTCATGCACTTGACGCTGGTGCCGTACGTCGCCGCCGCGGGTGAGCTGAAGACCAAGCCCACGCAGCATTCGGTGAAGGAGCTGCGCTCGATCGGTATCCAGCCCGACGTGCTGCTGTGCCGCTCCGAGCAGCCGATCCCGGATTCCGAGCGCCGCAAGATTTCGCTGTTCACCAACGTGCCAGAGCGCGCGGTCATCAGCGTGCCGGACGTCGACGTGCTGTATCGCATCCCGATGGGCCTGCACGGCCAGGGGCTGGACGAGATCGTGCTGCGTCAGTTCCGCATCGAGAACACCCGTGCCGCCGACCTGTCCGAATGGGAGGCCGCGGTCGATGCGACGCTCAATCCGTTGGACGAAGTGACCATCGCCGTCGTCGGCAAGTACGTCGACCACCAGGATGCGTACAAGTCGGTCGGTGAGGCGCTCAAGCACGGCGGCCTGCGCCAGCGCACGCGCGTCAACCTGAAGTGGATCGAGGCGCAGGAACTGGAAGGCACCGACATGGCCCTGCTGCAGGGGGTCGACGGCATCCTGGTGCCGGGCGGCTTCGGGGATCGCGGTTTCGAGGGCAAGGTGCTGACTTCGCGTTTCGCGCGTGAGCAGAAGGTGCCGTACTTCGGCATCTGCTACGGCATGCAGGCGGCGGTCGTCGACTATGCGCGCCATGTCGCCGGCATGGCCGACGCCAACAGCACCGAGAACGACAAGCAGTCGCCGCACCCGGTGATCGGCCTCATCACCGAGTGGCGCACCGCCGCGGGCGATGTCGAGAAGCGCGACGAGCGCTCCGACCTGGGAGGCACCATGCGCCTTGGCCTGCAGGAGCAGCGCCTCAAGCCAGGCACACTGGCGCGCGACCTCTACGGCAAGGATGTGGTGGCCGAGCGCCATCGCCACCGCTACGAATTCAACAACCGCTACCGCACGCAACTGGAGGACGCCGGCCTGGTGATCGCCGCCAAGTCGATGGACGACCTGCTGGTGGAAATGGTGGAGCTGCCGCGTACCGTGCATCCGTGGTTCCTGGCCTGCCAGGCGCATCCGGAATTCCTGTCCACGCCACGCGACGGGCATCCGCTGTTCGTCGGCTTCATCCGCGCCGCGCGCGAGAAGAAGGCAGGCGGCAAGCTGTTGAAGGAAGCGCGGGCCTGAATGCTGTTTCCTTCTCCCGCCGGGAGAAGGTGCCCTGAAGGGGCGGATGAGGGTAAGGCGGAGTTCCAGATGTTCCAGCCTTCCTGATTCCGCCGTACCCTCACCCCAACCCCTCTCCCGAGGGGAGAGGGGCTCAAAAGAGAGGTGTTTGAATGAAGCTCTGTGGATTCGACGTCGGCCTGGACCAGCCCCTGTTCCTGATCGCCGGTCCCTGCGTGATCGAGTCGATGCAGTTGCAGATCGACGTCGCCGGCCGCCTCAAGGAAATCACCGGCAGGCTGGGGATGAACTTCATCTTCAAGTCCAGCTTCGACAAGGCCAACCGCACGTCCGGCACCAGCTTCCGCGGCCCGGGCATGGAAGAAGGCCTGAAGGTGCTCGACGCGGTGAAGAAGCAGGTCGGCGTGCCGGTACTGACCGACGTGCACGAATACACGCCGATGGATGAAGTCGCCGCCGTCGTCGACGTGTTGCAGACGCCCGCGTTCCTGGTACGCCAGACCGACTTCATCAGGAAGGTCTGCTCGGCCGGCAGGCCGGTCAACATCAAGAAGGGTCAGTTCCTGTCGCCGTGGGACATGAAGCCGGTCGTCGACAAGGCCAAGTCCACCGGCAACCAGGACATCATGGTCTGCGAGCGCGGTGCATCGTTCGGTTACAACAACCTGGTCAGCGACATGCGCTCGCTGAGCGTGATGCGCGATACCGGCTGCCCGGTCGTGTTCGATGCGACGCATTCGGTGCAGTTGCCGGGCGGGCAGGGCAGCAGTTCGGGCGGCCAGCGCGAGTTCGTGCCGGTGCTGGCGCGTGCGGCCGTCGCGGTCGGCGTCGCCGGTCTGTTCGCCGAGACGCATCCGGATCCCGCCAAGGCGCTGTCCGATGGCCCCAACGCCTGGCCGCTGGACAAGATGGAAGCGCTGCTGGAAACGCTGCTGGCGCTGGATGCGATTACCAAGAAGAACGGGTTCCTGGAGTCTACCGTTTGAGTTGCCGCTCGATTGCGAATGCAATCGGGCTGGCTTCGCTGACGGCAGCCGGTCATGCTCTCGCGTGTTCGCCCACGCCAAATCGCGATATGAGCGTTGAAGGGGCCGTTGAGCGTTCTGAGCAGATATTCATCGCGCAGGTCGTCAAGGCAGAACTGCTGCCGCGGAGTGCCAGCAATCCCAAAGCCAATCAGGTGGTTGCGACTTACCGGCTGAACAAGGTGCTGAAGGGAAGCCCGCCGAAGAGCGGAGTGGTAGTTACAAGCACGAGCAATTGTGGTGCCTTTCTCCAAGTCGGATCACAAGTGCTTTTCTTTGTAGACTTACAGCGCACCAGATTCGGCATTCCCGAGGTAGACGGCATTCCGACGGGGACGCAGGAGTACTACGAGTATGTCGAGCCACATCGCCAATTGATGGCAGAACTTCAGATCGCTCTTAAACCCCAACCTTCGACTGTCCAATCAACCCCATGACCAACATCGCCAAGATCCACGCCCGCGAAATCCTCGATTCCCGCGGCAATCCGACCCTCGAAGCCGAGGTCACGCTGGAAGACGGTTCCTTCGGTCGCGCCATGGTGCCGTCGGGCGCCTCGACCGGCACCAAGGAAGCCGTTGAACTGCGCGACGGCGACAAGACCCGCTACCTGGGCAAGGGCGTGCGCAAGGCGGTGGAAAACGTCAACACGACGATCGCGACCGCACTGAAAGGCTTCGATGCCATCGACCAGGAAGGCCTCGACCGCCGCCTGATCGACATCGATGGCACCGAAAACAAGGGCCGGCTGGGCGCCAACGCGCTACTCGGCGTGTCGATGGCGAACGCCCATGCGGTGGCCGCGTCGAAGAAGCTTCCACTGTGGAAGTACCTGGCCAACGGCAACGACGTCACCTTGCCGGTGCCGATGATGAACATCATCAACGGTGGCGCACATGCTGACAACAACGTGGACTTCCAGGAGTTCATGGTGCTGCCGGTCGGCTTCGACTCGTTCGCCGAGTCGCTGCGCGCCGGCACCGAGATCTTCCACTCGCTGAAGTCGGTGCTGAAGGGCCACGGCCTGAGCACCGCAGTCGGCGACGAGGGCGGCTTCGCCCCCGACTTCCGCAGCAATGTGGAAGCGCTGGATACCATCCTGGAAGCGATCGGCAAGGCCGGCTACACCGCTGGCGATGACGTGCTGCTGGGGTTGGACGTCGCGTCCAGCGAGTTCTTCGACAACGGCAAGTACCACCTGGTCGGCGAGAACAAGCGCCTGACCAGCGAGCAGTTCGTCGACTTCCTGGCCGACTGGGCTGCGCAGTATCCGATCATCACCATCGAGGACGGTCTGGCCGAGGACGACTGGGCGGGCTGGAAGCTGCTCACCGACCGCATCGGCAGCAAGGTGCAGCTGGTCGGTGACGACCTGTTCGTCACCAATCCGAAAATCTTCAAGGAAGGCATCGAGTCCGGTACTGCCAATGCCATCCTGATCAAGGTCAACCAGATCGGCACGTTGACCGAGACGCTGGAAGCCATCGCGATGGCCCATCACGCGAACTACGCGGCCGTCGTGTCGCACCGTTCGGGCGAGACCGAAGACACCACCATCGCCGACATTGCGGTGGCCACCACGGCCACGCAGATCAAGACCGGTTCGCTGTGCCGCAGCGATCGCGTGGCCAAGTACAACCAACTGCTGCGCATCGAAGAGGCGCTGGGTGCCAAGGCGCGCTACGCCGGTCGCAACGCCTTCGTGTCGCTGAAGCAGTAATCCATGCGCAAGGCGCCCTGGCTCCTGCTCGTGCTTGTACTGCTGCTGGGATGGCTGCAGTACAAGTTCTGGTTCGGCGTCGGCAGTTCGGGCCAGGTCGTTGCGCTGGAGCAGCAGGTCGAGGTGCAAAAGCGCGAGAACGCTGGCCTGCAGGAGCGCAACGACGCCCTGGCTGCCGAAGTCGAGGACCTCAAGTCCGGCGAATCGGCGGTCGAGGAGCGTGCGCGCAGTGAGCTGGGCATGATCAAGCCGGGCGAGAAGTTCTACCGCGTGGTGGAGTCGGTTCCGCCACCGCCTGTCACGGGCGACGGCGTCGACGCGGAACCTGCGCCCTGATGGCCCGCATCTGGGCCGTCGTGCCTGCGGCCGGACGCGGCACCCGCTTCGGTGCCGAGCTTCCCAAACAGTATCTCGTGGTGGACGGCGCGCCGTTGATCGCGCACACGCTGACCGCGCTGTTCGCGCACGAGGCGGTGGAGGGCGCGGTGGTGCCGGTGTCGGAGAACGATCCCGACTGGCCGCGCTGGACGGAGTTCTCCGGCAAGCCGGTGCATGCCTGCGTCGGTGGTGCGAGCCGTGCCGCGTCCGTGCTGGCGGGCTTGCGCGCGCTGCCTGACGACGTGCGCGCGGACGACTTCGTGCTGGTGCACGACGCCGCGCGTCCCAACCTGGCGCTGGCCGATCTGTCGCAACTGCTCGAACGGGGACGCAACGATCCGGTGGGTGCGATTCTCGCCGCTCCGGTGCGCGACACCTTGAAGCGCGCAGGAGACGATGGCGGCATCGACGGCACCGAGCCGCGCCAGCGGCTGTGGCGCGCCTTCACTCCGCAACTGTTCCGTCGCCTGCAGCTGACACGGGCACTCGAGGCCGCGATGGCGGCGGGCGTCGAAGTCACGGACGAAGCGATGGCGATGGAGCTTCAGGGGCAGCGCCCCTTGCTGGTGGAAGGCTCCGAAAGCAATTTCAAGATCACCACGCCGGCGGATCTGGCGCGGTTCGCCTATGAGCGCGCGCAGCGGAGCGACTGACGCGACCATGGAAGAAGGAAGAATGTCCGACTCATTGAACATCCGCATCGGCCAGGGTTTCGACGTGCACGCCTTCGGCGACGGCGACCACATCATGCTCGGCGGCGTCCGCGTTCCGCACGATCATGGGGTGCTGGCGCACAGCGACGGCGATGTCGTGCTGCATGCGCTGTGCGACGCCATGCTGGGCGCACTGGCGCTGGGCGACATCGGCAGGCATTTCCCGCCGTCCGACGAGCGCTGGAGAGGCGCCGACAGCATCATGTTCGTGCATCACTGCGAGCAACTGCTGCGCGAACGGGGTTGGCGAGTCGGCAACACGGACATCACCGTCATCTGCGAGCGGCCGAAAGTGGGGCCGCATGCATGGGCGATGTGCGAGCAGATTGCAGCTGCGCTCGGCATCGAAGTCGATGCGGTGAGCATCAAGGCCACCACCACGGAGACGCTCGGCTTCACCGGGCGCGGCGAAGGCATTGCGGCGCAGGCCGTGGTACTGCTGGTGCGGGCGTGAGCGAGGCGTTGCCCCGCGCATTCGGCGTGCCGGTGCTGTCGGCACGTATCCGCAGCGCACCGGAGGATTTCTTCGTCGAGGAGCTACCGGGTTTCGAGCCGTCCGGTGAAGGCGAGCATCTGCTGCTGACCGTCGAGAAGCGGGGCATGAACACGGCGTTCGCCGCAAAGCGCATCGCCGCGTGGGCCGGGATCGCCGAGATGGGCGTGGGCTACGCAGGCCTCAAGGATCGGCACGCCGTAACCCGGCAGCGCTTCAGCGTGCACCTGCCGCGCAAGGTGGCCCCCGACCTGGGTGCGTTGGCGAACGATGATTTCAAGGTCGTCGATTCGACATGGCACTCGCGGAAACTGCCGCGCGGCGCGCTGGCCGGCAACCGATTCGAACTCGTACTGCGCGAGGTCGGCGGCGACGCCGATGCCGTCGAGGCGCGCCTGCGCGAAGTCGCCGCGCATGGTCTGCCCAACTGGTTCGGCGAGCAGCGCTTCGGTCGCGACGGCGGCAACGTGGCGGCGGCGCTGGCGATGTTCGCCGGGCGACGCGTGAGGCGCGAACAGCGCTCGATCCTGATATCGGCGGCGCGGTCCGAGCTGTTCAATCGCGTGCTGGCAGTGCGGCTTGCGGAGGGGAATTGGAACCGCGGGCTGGAGGGCGAGGTCTGGATGCTCGCGGGCAGCCGCAGTGTGTTCGGTCCCGAGCCGTGGAGCGATGCGCTGGCGCAGCGTCTGGGTGAGTTCGACATCCATCCGACTGGCCCGTTGTGGGGTGCCGGGGAGCCGCGCACGCTGGCCGACGCGCGGGCGTGCGAAGAACGCGCATTGCATGACGATGACGCGCTGGCGCTGCGCGCGGGACTGGAGCATGAAGGCCTGCGCCAGGAACGTCGCGCGCTGCGCCTGATTCCGGCGGGCCTGGCGTGGTCATGGCTGGCGCCCGATGCGTTGCGGCTGGAGTTCGCGCTGCCGCCGGGCAGCTACGCCACGGCGGTACTGCATGAACTGGGCGAGGTCGCCGACGCGTCGCAGGCTGGCGACCGTCCGTCGGAACGCGGCTGACGGCACTGGAAGCCCGCTGGCAGCGGCGTATAAGCGGCATCAGGCACGTCGCGCGATGGTGGCATTGGGGAGCGCAGGCGAGGCCAGACCATCTTCCCCTTGTCGGAGGGATCGCCGTGAACGCCATGATCCGTTTTGCCGTCGTCGTGTCCTGCTGCGCCGTATTGACTGCATGCGCGAGCACCCACGGAGCCACATCCGCAGCGCCGCCCGAACAGCGCCCCCTCACCGCCGAACAGCAGTACATCGCTTACGTCGAGCGGATCGCCAAGCGGCGCGGCATCCAGCTGACCTGGGTCAATCCGCCCCGCATCGCGGAAAAGACCCCCAGCCAACACTGAGGGCGCGGCAGGCCATGACCGCAGGCACTGGGCGGTGCCCGCAGCGTGCGACGCTGTCAACGATGGCGATGCGCCAGCAACACCAGCACCGCGCCGGTGCCGCCCTGCGTGGGTGGCGCGGAGTGGAACGCCATCACGTCGGCGCGCTGGCGCAGCACGCGGTCGACGAGGTTCTTCAGCACCGGCGCATCGCCCTCTGATCGCTGGCCCTTGCCGTGGATGATGCGCACGCAGCCATGGTCGTGCGCATGTGCATCCGCGAGGAAGCGGCGAAGCAACCCTTCCGCCTGCAGCGCAGTGGCGCCGTGCAGGTCCAGCTCGTCCTGCACCGAGAACTGTCCACGCTTCAGGCGCTGGAATGCGCGGGGCGACAGCGCTTCCCTTCGATGGCTCAGGACGTCGCCGGCCGCATGCAGGTCCAATGTCTCCAGGCCGCGCTGGAACTCGCTGCGTGCGTCGTGCTCGTCGCGCTCGGCCATGCGTGCCGCGGGCCTCGGAGGCGCCTTGCGCGGAGGCAGCGGCGCATCCTGCAATCGGCGCACCTCGCCGATCGCATCGCGGAACAGCGCGGCGTCGTCATCGTCAGGCGGGATGGCGCGGGACATGGCGCCAGCGTAGCGGCAACGCGACATGACGCAAGCGCGGGAAGCCTCGGCGCGGTTCCGGTATCATGGGGCCGTCCCCGAGGAACCCCATGCGCGTACTGGTCAGCAACGACGACGGCGTCGACGCCCCCGGCATCCGAATCCTGGCAGAGGGCCTGCGCAGCGCAGGTCATGAGGTGTACGTGGTCGCGCCCGACCGCGACCGCTCCGGCGCCAGCAATTCGCTGACGCTCGACCTGCCGATCCGGCTCAAGCGCATCGACCACTACACCTGCAGCATCGCCGGCACGCCGACCGACTGCGTGCACCTGGCGCTCACCGGCATGCTGGAGTTCGAGCCGGACATCGTGGTCTCGGGGATCAACAACACCGCGAACCTGGGCGACGACGTCATCTATTCCGGCACGGTATCGGCCGCGATGGAAGGCCGCTTCCTCGGCCTGCCGGCCGTGGCGATGTCGCTGGCCAGCAAGAACCACGATGCGAAGCACTACGAGACCGCGGCGCGCGCCGCCGTGGAGATCGTGGCGCGCCTGAAGTCCGATCCTCTGCCCGCCGACACCATCCTCAACGTCAACGTGCCCGACCTGGCGTGGACCGACGTGCGCGGCTTCGAAGTCACGCGGTTGGGCAACCGCCACCGGTCCGAGCCCTGCGTGCCGCAGCCGGATCCGCGCGGCCACACCGTGTACTGGATCGGTCCGGCCGGCCGCGAACAGGACGCCGGGCCGGGCACGGATTTCCACGCGGTGCGTACCGGGCATATCTCGATCACGCCGATCCACGTGGACCTGACCCGCTACCAGGCGCTCGAGAAAGTCGCCGGCTGGGTCGGTGGCCTGACCGCCGCGCTCGAGGACTCCGCATGACGCCGCGCCTGCGGCTGCAGCCTGAAGCAGTGGGCATGGGGATGACGTCGCAGCGGGTGCGCGACCGGCTGGTCGAGCGGCTGCGTGAAGGTACTGCCAACGGCGGGGGCATCGCCGACGAGCGCGTGCTCAATGCCATCCGCACGCTGCCGCGGCACCTGTTCGTCGATGAAGCGCTCGCGACGCGCGCGTATGAGGACACGGCGCTGCCGATCGGCCACAGCCAGACCATTTCGCAGCCGTGGGTGGTGGCGAGGATGACCGAGGTGCTGCTGGAGAGCGCGCCCAAGAAGGTGCTGGAAATCGGCACGGGATCTGGTTACCAGGCCGCCGTGCTGGCGATACTCGGGCTGGAGGTCTACACCGTCGAGCGCATCGGCGACCTGCTGCGACAGGCACGCAAGCGCCTGCGCCAGCTCGGCATGAACGTGCGCAGCAAGCACGACGACGGCCGCATCGGCTGGGCCGAGCACGGCCCCTACGACGCCATCATCGTGACCGCCGCCGCCCCGGTGCTGGTACCGGTGCTGGTGGAACAGCTCGCCGTCGGCGGGCAACTCGTCGCCCCCGTCGGTGGCAGCGGTTCGCAGTCGCTGGTGCGGCTGGTGAAGCGCGCCGACGGCAGCATCGAGGAAACCACGCTGGCGCCGGTGGTGTTCGTGCCGCTGCTGTCCGGCACACTGGATTGAATGAAGTGACTGATTCTCCGCAACACGATGGACTCCCCAACGGCACGGCCTCGCTGGGAGAGCAGGTGGCCGGCATCATCGAGCGGCTGCCGCCCGACACGCTGAGCCTGGGCGAACTGCTGGACGTCTTCAGCGACGAAGGTCTGTTGCTGCTGACGATCCTGCTGACGCTGGTGTTCCTGATCCCGGTGTCCATTCCCGGCGTGAGCACCGTGTTCGGCGCCGCGATTCTGCTGGTCGGTGTCAGCCGCCTCATCAACCGGCCGCTGTGGGTACCGCAACGGATCAAGCACAAGGCCCTGCCGGCAGACCGCCTGCGTCCCGGGCTGAAGGCGGGTCTCGTGTGGGTGCGGCGCATGGAGAAGATCAGCCGTCCGCACCGCCTGCGGTTCTTCGTCGATGGGCCCGGGCAGGGCGTCATCAACAACCTGGCTTTCATCCTGGCGGCGCTGCTGTTGATGGCGCCGTTTGGATTCGTGCCATTCAGCAACACCCTGCCAGCCTTGGCGCTGCTGCTGTATGCCATCGGTTTCATCCAGCGGGATGGTGGCGCGATCCTGCTCGGCCACCTGGCGAACATCGGCACGATCATCTACTTCAGCGTATTGATCGGCGGCGGCGGTGTGGCCGCGCGCGAACTGTTCCAACGACTGACAGGCTGAGCCACCTGGCTCCTGCCTTGCGAGGAAATGACCGACCGCATGATCACCACGCTCCGCTCCGGCCATCGCATCATGCGTGCTCTCCTGATCGGCATCGCCATGGCCGTGCTCGGCGCCTGCTCCACCACGGTGGTGCGCGAACCTTCCTCTTCCTCGACGACGCGGCAGACATCGCAGGGCAAGCCGGGTGCCACGGTACGCGTGCAGCGTGGCGACACGCTGTATGGCATCGCGTTCCGCAATGGCGTGGATGTCAACGATCTGGCCCGCTGGAACAGCCTGGTGGCGCCGTACACGATCTATCCCGGCCAATCGCTCAAGCTGTTCCCCGGCAATGGTGGCAGTCGCCCGTCGACGCCCGTCACCAGCACGCCCACGCCGACGAAACCCGCCACCACCCGCCCGATGCCGCCCCCCGCCGTGGTCTCCCGGCCGGCCCCGACACCGGCGCCGGCCAGTAGCGGCTTTTCGTGGCGCTGGCCTGCGGATGGCCATCTGATCGGCCGCTTCGTGGCGGGCGATGCCACCAAGCAGGGCGTGGACATCGCCGGCAGCAGCGGGCAGGCCGTACGCGCAGCGGCGGATGGCGTCGTGGTGTATTCCGGTGCCGGCCTGGTGGGATATGGCGAACTGATCATCGTCAAGCACAGCGAAGCATGGCTGTCGGCCTATGGCCACAACCGCAAGCGGCTGGTCAACGAAGGCCAGAACGTCAAGGCAGGCCAGCAGATCGCCGAGATGGGCAGCAGTGGCGCCTCCCGCGAAATGCTGCACTTCGAGATCCGCCACAACGGCAAGCCGGTGGATCCGCTGCAATACCTGCCGGCGCGTTGAGCGTCTTGCAGCCATCGTCGGCGTGGCGCAGGCCGTTCCTCGTCGTCGTCGTCGTCGTTGCGCTGCTGGCACTCGTCGCTTGCGAGCCGCCGCGCGATGCGCCAGCTCCCTCGCCCGTCGAGGTCGTCACCCTTAACCTGTGGCACGACAAGCAGGATTGGCCACACCGCCAGGACATGATCGTGGCGGAACTGAAAGCGCTGGCGCCGGACGTGATCGTGCTGCAGGAGGTCCTGCAGGATGTTGCGCTACCGAACCAGGCACAGGCGCTGGCTTCGCGCCTTGGATATCAGTACCGATTCTTTTCCGCTGACGATCCGGCCCAGGTGCGCCGCTATGGCAACGCGATCCTGGTCAGGGGCGCGATCGACGCATCGCGTGAGATCAAGCTGGCACCGCTGGACGATTACCGGACTGCGGGCTGGGTGCGCACCACCATCGACGGACATCCGGTGAACGTCTACGCCACCCATCTGCACTACAAGCCGGAAGGCGGTGCGATCCGCGCCGAGCAGATCGCCGGCCTGCTTACCCTGATCGATGAAACCGCAGGTGATGCGCCGTCGATCGTCGGCGGCGACTTCAACACGCGGTCGGATACCCCCGAACTGTCGGCGCTGCGTGCGCGATTCGTCGAAGCCTACGACCAGGCCCATGCCGGTGAGGACACCAACGCGCCCGCGCACGCCACCCTCAATACGCATCTGGGCCACCCGCCGGTCCGCATCGACCATGTGTTCGCGGAGCGCGACGCGTTCCGCGTCGTTGATGCCGACATCATCCTCGACAGGGCTGACGCGACAGGCGCGTGGCCGTCAGACCACTATGGTGTTCGGGTGCGGTTGGCGCGCGTTGCACACTGACCGGCGAGCTTCAACGCGCGTTACTCCGCTGGATCGGTGTGCCGTACGAGCGGACCGATCGCGTCGAGGCGACTAGCGTATCGCCAGCAGGAATCCCGCCACGACCTTGCGCGATTCGCCGGCCAGCACATTGAAGGTACGGGCGGCGGCCGCATTCGTCATCACTTCCAGGCCGACGCCCTGGCGCAGGCATGCCGCCATCACGGTCGCAGGCGGGAACACCTGCCGTTCGCCGGTCCCCAGCAGGATCACTTCCGGTTGCAGGGCCAGCAGCGGCGCCAGATCGTCCGGGGCCAGCGCGGCGCTGTCGTGGACGGGCCAGTCCTCGACGAGCTGATGGGGCGAAAGGATGAAGCTGGACGACAGCGTGCGATCGTTAACCCGCGCCGTGGCGCCGTCGGCGGACCGCAGGGCGAAGGCGTAGTCGGGCAGTTCGTGGCTCAGCTGCATGGCGGGCGATGCGCGCCGTGATCAGCCGCGCGGCAGCACGATCTGGCGGCGTTCCTTGCTGGGACGGTACAGCACGGCGGTGTGGCCGATGCGCTGGACCAGCGCGGCATCGGCCCGGTTGGCCAGATCGCCGATCATGGCGTCGCGTGCATCGCGGTCGTCGCCGACGACCTTGACCTTGACCAGTTCATGCTGCTCCAGCACTGCATCCAGCTCGGCGATGAAGGCCGGCGTGACGCCCTTGTTGCCGATCTGCAGCAGCGCCTTCAGGTCGTGGGCCTGGCCGCGCAGGAAACGGGTCTGGGCAGCGGTCAGGGCTACGGGCATGCGGCACGGTACGGGTCGAAAAGGGTGATCAGGGTATCATGGCCACCCCCACGAACGGCTCCGGCGGCTCCCGTCGCAGCGTGCCCGGAGACCTTGCCGACATGGCCACCCGCAGCAAGAGCAGCCAGCGCTGGCTCAAGGAACACTTCTCCGATCCCTACGTGAAGAAGGCCCAGGCCGAAGGCCTGCGGTCGCGCGCTGCGTACAAGCTGGAAGAACTGCTGGAGCGCGACCGCCTGCTGAAACCGGGCATGGTGGTGGTCGATCTGGGCGCCGCCCCGGGTGGGTGGTCGCAATTCGTCCGCCAGGCGCTGGGCGACAGCGGGCGGATCGTGGCGATGGACATCCTCGACATGCCGCCGCTGGCTGGGGTGGAGTTCCTTCATGGGGATTTCAGGGAAGACAGCGTCCTATCCCAGCTGGAAGCGATGCTGGACGGCGCAGCGGTGGACCTTGTGCTGTCCGATATGGCCCCCAATAAGAGTGGTGTGGATGCGGTCGACCAGCCGCGGATGATGCATCTGGCGGAGTTGGCGATGGAGTTCGCCGACGGTCACCTGAAGCCGGGCGGGGCGTTCCTGATCAAGTTGTTTCAGGGAACAGGCTTCGACGACTACATCCGCGAGCTCCGCCGCCGCTATGACAAGGTGGCGATCCGCAAGCCGGACGCGTCCCGCAAGCGCTCGCCCGAGGTGTACGCCCTGGGGCAGGGCAAGCGAACCCAGATCAAGTAAGGTGACGTAACGTGCGCAACACGAAAGAGGAACAGCGGAGCCGATGAGGATGAACGACCTGACCAAGAATCTGCTGCTGTGGGTAGTCGTCGCCGTCGTGCTGATGGTCGTCTTCCAGAGCTTCTCGCCGAAGGGTGGCAATACCGCGGCCATGGCCGGCGGCACCACCTACTCGACCTTCCTCGACCAGGTCGACGGCGGCAACGTCCAGCGCGTCGAGTTCGGCGGGGATGCCCGCAGCGGCGTGGGCGAAATCACGTATACGCTCCGCAACGGCGACAGCAAGACCATCAATGCGCCGTTCGACCGTGACCTGATCAACGTCCTGCGCAACAAGCAGGTGGAGATCATCCAGAAAGACCCGCCGAGCGGTCTCAGCCTGACCACCATCCTGCTGAACTTCCTGCCGGTCCTGCTGATCATCGGCTTCTGGATCTTCATCATGCGGCAGATGCAGGGCGGTGGTGGCGGCGCGAAGGGTGCGATGTCCTTCGGCAAGTCGCGCGCCAAGCTGCAGGGCGAGGACCAGGTGAAGGTCACCTTCGCCGATGTCGCCGGCTGCGATGAAGCGAAGGAAGAAGTCGGCGAACTCGTCGAGTTCCTGCGCGATCCCGGCAAGTTCCAGAAGCTGGGCGGCAAGATCCCGCGCGGCGTGCTGATGGTCGGCCAGCCGGGTACCGGCAAGACACTGCTCGCCAAGGCCATCGCAGGCGAGGCGAAGGTACCGTTCTTCAGCATTTCCGGTTCCGACTTCGTCGAGATGTTCGTCGGCGTCGGCGCCAGCCGTGTGCGCGACATGTTCGAGCAGGCCAAGAAGCATGCGCCGTGCATCATCTTCATCGACGAAATCGATGCCGTCGGCCGCCATCGCGGTGCCGGCCTGGGCGGTGGTCATGACGAGCGCGAGCAGACGCTGAACCAGTTGCTGGTGGAAATGGACGGTTTCGAGGGCGGCGAAGGCGTCATCGTGATCGCTGCCACCAACCGCCCCGACGTGCTGGACCCGGCGTTGCTGCGCCCGGGCCGTTTCGATCGGCAGGTCGTTGTCGGCTTGCCCGATGTGAAGGGCCGCGAGCAGATCCTGCGCGTGCACATGCGCAAGCTGCCGCTGGCCGACGATGTCGAGCCGATGGTCATCGCGCGCGGTACGCCGGGCTTCAGCGGTGCCGACCTGGCCAACCTCTGCAACGAGGCGGCGCTGTTCGCCGCGCGCGAGAATGCGAAGGACGTCCGCATGGACCACTTCGACCGTGCGCGCGACAAGATCCTGATGGGTGCAGAGCGCCGTTCGATGGCGATGAGCGAGGACGAGAAGACGCTCACCGCCTACCACGAGGCGGGCCATGCCATCGTCGGTCGACTGGTGCCGGAGCACGACCCGGTCTACAAGGTCACCATCATTCCCCGTGGCCGCGCACTGGGCGTGACCATGTACCTACCGGAAGGCGACAAGTATTCGCTCAACCGCGTGGCGATCGAATCGCAGCTGTGTTCGCTGTATGGCGGCCGCGTGGCGGAGGAGCTGATCTTCGGTGCCGACAAGGTCACCACCGGTGCTTCCAACGACATCGAGCGCGCCACCAAGATGGCCCGCAACATGGTCACCAAGTGGGGCCTGAGCGACGAGATGGGACCGATCGCCTACGGCGAGGAAGAGGATGAAGTCTTCCTCGGCCGCTCGGTCACCCAACACAAGAACGTCTCCAACGAGACCGCGCGCAAGATCGATGAAGTCGTGCGTATCATCCTGGACCGTGCGTACAGCCGGACCAAGACGCTGCTGACGGACAACCTGGACAAGCTGCACACCATGTCGCAGTTGCTGCTGCAGTACGAGACCATCGATGCGCCGCAGATCGATGCGGTCATGGAAGGCCGTGAGCCGCCGCCGCCGATGGGCTGGAACAAGAACGGCAAGGACGACGACAAGTCCGAGTCCCGTCCGCTGCCACCGATCGGTGGTCCGGCCGCGCAGACCTGATCCGCGTTGCCAGCATGATGATGAAAGGCCAGACTGTGTCTGGCCTTTTTTCTTGGCCATGGTCATCGCGTCAGCCACGAGGGGATCGTGTGAAAGGGAATGCCATCAAGGACGTCTTCAAGGGCGTCGCGCTGTCGGGCGTGTTGTCGATCGTGTCGTTTGCGCAGGCTGCGGATTTCACCGCCCCGCGGTCGATGCCCTTCGCCGAGAATGCGATCGTGGCCGGCAATATCAAGCGCGAATGCGCGATCGATACCCAGCTGACCCAGGCGCTGGTGCGTTTCGCGGCGGAGGGCGGCCATCGGATCGACCTGCAGGACACGCTGGACACGGCCTCCGGGCAGGCATTGAAGCTGGAATTCCACGATGCACAGAGCGCCGGCAACGCGTGGATCGGGCATCGCAAGTCGGTCACCGTGAAGGGCTGGCTCTACCGTGACGGCGCGCCGGTGGCCAAGTTCGTGGCCCGCCGCAATTCCGGCGGTGGCTTCGCCGGGGGGTTCAAGGGCTCGTGCGCGGTGCTGGAGCGCACGGTGACCGCCCTGGGCAAGGACATCGCCGGCTGGCTCGGCAACCCGATCGACGGCGCCCAGCTCGGCGACCTCCGCTGACGCAACCGAAGGACATCGCATGTTCGACACTGTTCCCCAACTCGACTGCGCCGGGCGCATCCTCCGGCTCGATCGCCCCCTCGTGATGGGCATCGTCAACGTCACCCCGGATTCGTTTTCCGATGGCGGCGTGCACGACACCACCGAAGCCGCCGTCGCGCATGCGCTACGAATGGTGGAGGAGGGCGCCGACCTGCTCGATATCGGTGGCGAATCGACACGGCCGGGCGCCGACGAAGTATCGCTGGACGAAGAGCTGCGTCGCGTCATCCCCGTGATCGAACGGCTCGCCGCACGCGTGCCGGTGCCGATCAGCATCGATACCTACAAGCCCGCAGTAATGCGCGCCGCCGTCGAGGCGGGTGCGGGCATGATCAACGATGTCCATGGATTGCGGCGCGACGGTGCGCTGGAGACGGCGGCGGCACTCGGCGTACCCGTCGTCATCATGCACATGCAGGGTGAGCCGCGTTCGATGCAGGCATCGCCGGATTACGACGACGTGGTGGGCGAGGTGCACCGGTTCCTGGCCGAGCGCATCTTCGCGGCCGAGATGGCGGGTATTCCGAAGAAGCGCATCGTCATCGACCCCGGCTTCGGCTTCGGCAAGGACACCGCCCACAATCTGCAACTGCTCGCGCAACTGGAGCGCTTCGTCGAACTCGGCGTGCCGGTGCTGGCTGGCCTGTCGCGCAAGCGCAGCATCGGCCAACTCACCGGACGGGACGTGCCCAGTGAGCGCGTGTTCGGATCGGTCGCCGCGCACCTGGTCGCCGCGCAACGCGGGGCCGCCATCGTGCGCGTACACGATGTGGCGGCGACCGTGGACGCACTGAAAGTGTGGAATGCCATCGCGGCGCTACCGGCGCCGCGCAAGGCGGCGACCGTACCGACCATCCGCTGGCCCGACGACGACTGACCGCTGCCCGATAAAAACCCGCCAGGGCATGTGCGGCTGGCGGGTAGGGTCACGCGCGTCTCCGGCGGCAAGCGCCGGGTATCGCTAACGGGTCAGGCTTGCACGGGCCGTGCGCTGCGGCGTGCTGGAGGCAGCGGCGCGGGGGAGCGGGCGCGTCTGTTCGATCACCGCGGTGGACAGTGTGGTCACGCTCTGGGGAGCGGTGCCGCTGGCTGCCACCGGTTGCGACGTTGCGCTGGTGCTGCGGGTCGGTGTCAGCGGCTGCGAGCCATTGACGAGCGTCGGGCCGCCCCCGGTTGCCTGCTTCCATTGCCGCAGCAGCGCGCGCAGGGCTTCGGGTTTGTTGGTGGCCTTCGCGCCGTTGGCCTGGTTCATGCTGTTTTCGCCATGGCAGCCGGCGCAGGTGCGGATTTCGCCGGGCTGCATCGTCACCCATACCCGCTCGCGCACGACCGGTTCGCCGCTGGCGTCCGTGGTTTGCCAGGCCAGTGCGCGGTTGGCGGGAACGAACAGCGCCGTGGAGCCGTCGGCGGCGATCTTCGCGCTGCCGGCAGGTCCGGTGGGATTGGCGATGTTGTGCTGGCTCGAGGCCATGGGCTGGGCGAGGACGCGACGACCGGCCTCCACGCCCGGGTAGCCCCGGACCTGGTTGCCCTGGAGGACCTGGTAATGGCTGATCTGGTAGACCTTCCCGCTGGCCTTGGCCGTCTTCACGCCGCCGGGCACTTCCAGGTTGAATGGTTGCTGCAGATCGCCGCGGTCGCGGCTGGTCTGGTTGCGCGTGACGATCAGCGACAGGTTGTTCGTCTTCAGCCAGGCACGCAGTGCGGTTTCGTTGACCTGTTCCTCGGCTAGCACGGCGCGCTCGGGGGCTTCCAGCGCCCAGCTGCCTGCCGTCGGGCGCTGGCGTGCGACCACTTCAACCGGCTCAACTTCCCACAACAGGCCATCGAAGGTCTTGAGGGTGTCGGGATTCCACCACGAGATCGACTTGCGGATGCCGGAAGTCAACGCGCTGTTGGCGACCAGCATGTTCGATGCGTCCGTCCGCAACTGGTACAGGCGGAATTGCGTGCTGGTCTGCACCATCGGGCTGGCCGTGTAGCTGGCCAGCATTTGCCCCGTGCTGATCGGCAACGGGTTCCGGAAACGTCCAGCAGACAGGCTGTTGCTCACGGCCGCAGGCGAAGCATCCTCGAAAACCATTTGCTCGGCGTTGAGCGTCGGTGCGCCCGTGAAACGCACGATCTGATCGCTGGTCAGCGAACCGAACTCACGTGCGTAGATTCCGTAGTAGGTGCCTGGGGTGCGTGGATCCTCGCGGATCTGGAAGATCCCGCCGTCGTTGCGGATGTATTTCTTGTTGGCGATGATCGAGGTGTTGGTGTTGTCCGACATCGCCGTATCTGTGGCGAACGAACGTTCGATGTAACCGAACATCAGTTCCTGCCGGCCGATATGGTTGAGCGTCAGTTCCTCGGTGCCGTCCTGGTTCATCTGCCAGGGTGTGAACAGGTTGAAGGTGAACGGATTGACGCGGCCATAGGCGGAGGACGTCTGGCCCAGCCGCGATTCCGGGAAATTCTCGGCTTGCCGGCCGATATTGGCGGCGCCTGAGGCCTCACTGGCGTAGTTCGTGGCGGCGAACGTTCCTGCATCGGCCTGCTGATCGCGCTGCAGGTGATCCCAGCGAGTGAAGATCACCCGGCCGTAGCTGTCGACGGTGGGCGAGAAGGCGCCGCTCGGCGTGTGGTTGAGCAGTCGCAGTTCACCCGTGGAGGGGGTGAGGCTGTACAGGCCGACCAGTGTCGGTGTGCTCTCGTATTCGTCCAGTTGCGGGTACAGATGCGCTTCGCCCGTGCGCGGGCGGTCGGACGCGAACAGGATGCGGTCGTCGCTGGCATACAGCGGGGACAGGTTGTTGTACGAGGCTGGCTGGCCGGCCACTTTGGTGATCACCGCAGTCTGGCCCTGGGCCAGGTTGGTGACTTCATAAAGCTGCCAGCGGGTGCTGATGCCCTCGTACTGTCGGGTCGGCGCCCCGACCAGCATGCTGAAGACGGCCCTCTTTCCGTCCCAGTGCACCGTCGGTTCGCGCACGGCGATCGCGTTTGCACCCTGCCGGCCCTCCATGCCGAAGCCCGCCTCCTTGGTGAGGTTGCGCAAAGAGCCATCGGGGTAGCGGATCATCAGATCGCCACCGCGCGGTACCGATCCCATATCGGTCATGTGATTGGCAAACGCCGCCAGGCGGCCGGCGAAGATGTCGCCGGCGGTAGGCACCTGGGTCACGAACATGATCGGCGTGGTCGGTGCGCCAGTGGCCACCGCGGTCGCGCTGGCCATTACGCGTGCGTTGGATGCCTGTGAGGTGGCCTGCGCGGGTGCGCCGACGGCCGTTGCCGTTTCTTCGGAAAGCGATTCGGCGCCGTTGCAGGCGGTCAGCAGGGCGCCGAGTGCCAGGAGCAGCGCCGGGGTACGCAGGACAACGAGTGTGTTTCGGATCATGCAGGCGGTAATCATCACGGGGGGGTGGCATGCACACCCCCAGCACCGGGGTCCGTCGTTGACGGAGCCAGGGCGCACGAATCGGGTGCGGGTCTACGCTTCGGTCCGTCCTGCATCCACGAATGGAGGCCCCCGTCGGATCGGATGAACCCAGTCGATGCGGCCCATCACGCGCCATCGCAGGATATAGGGCTTTCTTCAAATAGCCAGCGCTGGTGTTCCATAACGCGTACTCCGGCACAAATAATCGCGAGGCGGTGACTGCTTTGTGTTGGTCATCGCGATTGCCGCGTGCGCCGCATGCCTCCTTTGTTTTGCCGGAGTCACATTGCAGAAAGGGCGTTCATGCCTCTTTCATTCGCGCGCGCGTTAACGCGAATGCCATCTTCGATCCGATTCGACGGTGGTTTTCCCGGGAAACGACGAGTCGTCATCGTGCCGCGGGTTCCTTTTCGCCCCTGCCGCAGGGCAGAGGGGTGCCACGTCCGGGCGGGCGCATCCCGGTGCGACAATGCCGGCATGCCGCTCGACGCACGTCCGCTCGCCATCGCCATCATGGGTCCGACCGCGTCGGGCAAGACGGCGTTCGCGCTCGACGTGGCCGAGCGCGTTGGAGGGGAGATCGTCAGCGTCGATTCGGCGCTGGTCTACCGCGGCCTCGACATCGGAGCGGCCAAGCCCACGATCGACGAGCAGGCGCGCGCCCCGCATCACCTGCTGGACGTGCGCGATCCGTGGCAGCCCTATTCCGCGGCCGAGTTCGCGGAGGATGCACGGCGCGCGCTGGACGGCATCGTCGCGCGTGGCCGGATGCCGATCCTGGCCGGCGGTACCGGGCTGTATTTCCAGGCCGTGCTTGACGGGCTGGCGGCGATGCCGGCGGCGGATGCCGTGCTGCGGGCCGACATCGCCGTGCAGGCGCAGGCGCGTGGCTGGCGAGCACTGCATGCCGAACTGGCGCAGGTCGATCCCGCCGCGGCCGCCCGCATCCACGCCACCGACCCCCAACGCATCCAGCGGGCACTGGAGGTGTACCGCCTGACCGGCAAACCGATCAGCGCGTGGCAGCAGGAGGCCCGGGGCGCGCGCCTGCCGTTCCGCGTGCTGAAGCTGGTGCTGGCGCCCGCCGATCGCGCCGTGCTGCACGAACGCATCGCTCGGCGCTTCGATGCGATGCTCGAACAGGGATTCCTCGACGAAGTGCGCCACCTGCGCGCGCTTCCCAGCATGCAGATGGTCGCGGCCCCGCTCGAGCTGCCGGCGGTACGTGCCGTCGGCTATCGCCAGGCTTGGGAGTATCTGGACGGGCAGGGCAGTGCGGCGGATTTCCGCGAACGCGCCATCGCCGCCACCCGCCAGCTCGCCAAGCGCCAGTTGACCTGGCTGCGCGGCGGGCTGGACGCCCGCTGGTTCGATCCGGCCACCGACCGCGCCCGCCTGGACGCGGCCCTGGGGCTGTTTCTGCCCGCATCGTGAGCCGTTCGGCTCGCATTCTCCGGAATTGGGACCTGCTGCCTGACTCGGCAACGCCTCCGTGGGCCGATGTTGTGTAACATCGGGGCTTCCGGGCGGCAGGGGAGCAGTTCGCCGGCCCGGTATGGCAGCACATACCTAACTATAAGAACGCAAGGCGGGAGTACGTCATGTCCAAGGGGCAATCCCTGCAGGATCCTTTCCTGAATGCACTGCGGCGCGAGCGCGTCCCGGTGTCGGTCTACCTGGTCAACGGCATCAAGCTGCAGGGCACCATCGAATCCTTCGACCAGTTCGTGGTCCTGCTGCGCAACACGGTCAGCCAGATGGTCTACAAGCACGCCATTTCCACCGTCGTGCCGGCGCGCAACGTGCGCGTGGGTCCGGGCGGCGGCTATGTGCAGCAGGGCGACGAGGACGCGGAAGGCGTCGACGACGAAACCGCGTGATAATGCGTGCCTCGATTGAAGAGGCACGACCCCATTGTTTGAAAGATCCCGCAAGGGCGAGCATGCGCTGCTGATCCAGCCGCATGCCGGCGGCCGTCCCGACGACGGCCTCACCGAAGAGTTCAGCGACCTGGCGCGCTCGGCCGGCGCCACCATTGCCGCGCTGCTGACCGCGCGCATCGACCGGCCCAATCCCTCCACGCTGATCGGCAGCGGCAAGCTGGAGGAAGTGAAGGCGGCTGCCGATGCGACGGGTGCCGACCTGATCCTGGTCAACTTCCCGCTGTCGCCGGGCCAGGAACGCAACCTCGAAAAATTCCTCGAGCGCCGCGTACTCGACCGCACCGGGCTGATCCTCGACATCTTCGCCCAGCGCGCACGCAGCCATGAAGGCAAGTTGCAGGTGGAACTGGCGCAGCTGCGGCACATGGCCACGCGGCTGGTCCGCGGCTGGACCCACCTGGAGCGGCAGCGCGGCGGTTCCATCGGCCTGCGCGGCCCCGGCGAAACCCAGTTGGAAACCGACCGCCGCCTGCTGCAGAAGCGCGTCGAGCAATTGCAGAAGCGGCTGGAAAAAGTGGAAGTGCAGCGCACCCAGATGCGCCGCGCCCGCGTGCGCAGCGAACTGCCGCGCGTGGCGCTGGTCGGTTACACCAACGCCGGCAAGTCCACGCTGTTCAACGTGCTGACCGGCGCCGAGGCCTACGCGGCCGACCAGCTGTTCGCCACGCTGGATCCGACCGTGCGCCGCATCGATCTGCCGGGCGGCGCGGTGGTGCTGGCCGACACCGTCGGCTTCGTCCGTGACCTGCCGCACGAACTGGTCGCCGCCTTCCGCTCCACCCTGAGCGAAGCGCGTGAGGCCGACCTGCTGCTGCACGTCATCGATGCCGCCGATCCGCACCGCGAGGAACGCATCGCTCAGGTGGATGAGGTGCTGCAGGAAATCGGCGCCGGCGACCTGCCGCAGATGCTGGTGTTCAACAAGATCGACCGTATCGAAGGCGCGGCCCCGCGCCATGACCAGCCCGACCCTGGGGTCGACGAAGGCGATGCGCCCAGCGCCGGCATGGGCCGCGAGCGCGTGTGGCTGTCGGCCCGCGATGGAGAGGGCATCGACCTGTTGAAGGGCGCGCTGGCGCAGCGGCTGGGCTTCCAGCGTGTCCGCGGCGAACTGCACCTGCCTGCGAATTCCGCGCGCCTGCGTTCGCGCCTGCACGCGCTGGGCGCCGTGCTGGCCGAGGATTTCGAAGAACAGGGCTGGCGCGTCACCGTCGACCTTGCCCTGGCCGATGCGCAGCGGCTGGCGTCGCAAGCCGGCGGGCATCCGCTGGAAGCCCTGCTGCCACAGGCGGAGCGGGAAGACTGGCAGTAGGGCGCAGGCGGCTTTCTGTAGGAGCGACGTCAGTCGCGACCGCACGGCCACCGTCTACTCGGAAAGCCGGTGGTTCTCCTTCCAGGCGCGCTGCGGCGCGTTCCTGTTCCTGCAGGGGGCACCTCCATCGGGGCGCGGTCGCGACTGACGTCGCTCCTACAAAAGAGTGGCGGGCCATGACCTCCCGGCCTTGCCTCCCGGCCGGGCCGTCCCTATCTAGTAGAATCGAAACCTGCGCCGGCCCCGGGCCGCGCGAATCTTTCAGAATGGAGTGGGCATGGCCTGGAACACCCCTGGCAGCGGCAGCGGCGGATCTGGCAACAACGGCAACCGGAACAACAGCGGCAGGCCGCGCAATCCGCGAGGGGGCGGCATCGACGATCTGGTCGAGCGCCTGCGCGGGCTGTTCGGCGGCATCGGCGGCGGTGGCAATCCGCTGCGTTGGGTGCTCCTCGGCATTGCGTTGCTGGTGCTGTTCTCCAGCTTCCAGCTGATCGGCGAACAGGACCGTGGCGTCGTGCTGCGCTTCGGCCAGTATGCGCGCACCATGCAGCCCGGCCCGAACTTCAAGTTCCCCTGGCCGATCGAAAGCGTCACCAAGGTCAACGCCACCGGCGTGCGCACCTTCAGCAACAGCCTGCCGGTGCTGACGCGCGATGAGAACATCATCACCGTCTCGTTCAACGTGCAGTACCGCGTGGGCGATCCCAAGCTGTTCCTGTTCGGCACCACCGATGCCACCCGCGTGCTGGAACAGACCGCGCAGAGCGCGGTGCGCGAAGTGATCGGCCGCTCCGACCTGGATGCGGCGCTGAACAACCGTGGTCCGCTGTCCGCCACCGCCGGCACCGCGCTGCAGGCCTCGCTCGAGGCCTACCGCACCGGTCTGGTGGTCACGGAACTGAGCCTGCAGGACGCGCGTCCGCCGGAGGCCGTCAAGCCGGCGTTCGACGAGGTCAACAGCGCGCAGCAGGAGAACGAGCGGCTGGTGTCGCAGGCGCGTGCCGTCGCGGCCCGCATCGTGCCCGAGGCGCGCGGCGACGCGCAGCAGATCCGTACCCAGGCCGAAGGCTACAAGACCGCGTCCATCGCCAAGGCGACCGGTGATGCCACCCGTTTCAGCCTGCTGCTGGACGAGTACCGCAACGCGCCGGAAGTCACCCGCAAGCGCCTGTGGCTGGATACCGTGCAGCAGGTGCTGGCTGGCAACCGCAAGGTGGTCGGTGGCGACAGCCGCCAGCTGATCTATGTGCCGATGGGCAATGCGCCGGCGACGGCGCAGCCGCCGGCCGGTGTCATTCCCACCGAGGTGCTGCCGCAGGTCGAAAGCACCCCGTCCAGTTCCCGCAATTCGGCGCGTAGCCCACGCCCGGCCGGCCGTGAGGAGGCGCAGCCATGAGGAATTCATTGATCGTCGGCATCGCCGTGGCCGTGCTGCTGGGCCTGATGGGTTCGGTGTACGTGGTGCGCGAAGGGCAGGTGGGCCTGGTGCTCAACCTTGGTCGCGTGGTGCGCAGCGAGATCGGCCCCGGCCTGCATTTCAAGCTGCCGCTGGTGGAAACCGCACGCGTCTTCGACCGCCGCTTCACCGCCAACGAGTTCCCGCCGGAGCGTTCGCTGACGTCGGAGCGCAAGGACGTCAGCGTCGATTTCATCGCCATCGGCTTCATCGTCAACGCGGCGGACTTCTACCGCGCCACCGGCGGCCAGGCCGAACTGGCCACCGAGCGACTGGCGCCGATCATCAAGGAATCGCTGCGCAACGAGATCAACTCGCGCACGCTGACGCAGCTGGTGTCGGGCAACCGCAACGAGCTGATCGAGAAGCAGCTGCCGGGCATCAACGCCGGCGCCAAGAACCTGGGCATGCAGGTGGTCGACATCCGCTTCAAGCAGATCGACCTGCCCACCGACAGCGAAGTCATCGACCAGGTCTACAACCGCATGCGCGCCGAACGCACGCAGGTGGCCAGTGCGCTGCGCGCGCAGGGCGCGGAGCAGGCGAGGATCGTCGAGGCGCAGGCCAACCGCGATGTCGCGGTGCTGCTGGCCGAAGCCGAGCGCGATGCGCAGAAGCTGCGCGGTGAAGGCGATGCCGAAGCCGCCCGCATCTACGGTGCCGCCGCCAACCGCGATGCATCCTTCTACGCCTTCCAGCGCAGCCTCGAGGCCTACCGCGCCTCGTTCAAGGACGGGCAGGGCGTGATCGTGCTGGACAAGAACGACCCGTTCCTGCAGTACATGCGCAGCGATCGCTGAGTGGGATTCCCCGGCCGCCCAAGGGCGGCCGGTTTCGTTCGACCCGCCTGTAACGCCCGCCGCCATCGCCCGCCGCGGCGATGAAGGAAGTCTCCATGTCCGAACTCTGGTCTGCCCTGTGCCTGGTCACTATCCTCGAAGGCCTGGTGCTGTTTGCCATCCCCGCCAGTTGGAAGCGCGCCGCGTTGCAACTGCTGCAGTTGAGCGATGGCCACGTGCGTGCGGTGGGTGGGTTCATACTCATCTTCGGGCTGACGTGGCTGTGGGTGTTGAAGCGCTGAGGGAGCGCTTGCGGCGTGGCCTTCGCGGCATCGGACGGGAAGCACCCTTCATCCGCCTTCGGCACCTTCTCCCCGCTTCGCAGGGAGAAGGGAGCGATCACGGCTTCGCTGTTTCTTGCTGCTTCGCAAGGGGAAGCGAGCAATCAAGACGTCGCTGTCTCCCGGCTGCGCAGCGAGAAGGGAGTCGTCACGGCTGCCGGCTTTTCCTTCTCCCCGCTTGCGGGGAGAAGGTGGCCGGAGGCCGGATGAGGGGCGAGCGCGGTGAGGATCGCCGCCAGCACCGCGTCCGTCTCGCGCAGCACGTCATCGTTCCAGAACCGCAGCACGTCGAATCCTTCGTGCTTGAGGTGCTCGGTACGCGTGCGGTCGTATTGCCGCCGTTCGAGATGCTGGCTCCCGTCCAGTTCGATCACCAGCCCCGCCTCCAGGCACGCGAAGTCGGCGAAGTAGGGGCCGATCCGGTGCTGGCGGCGGAATTTCCATCCCTGCAGGCGGCGGTTTCGCAATCGCCACCACAGCCGCCGCTCGGCTTCGGTCTGTTCGCGGCGTAGATGCCGCTCGCGTTCGTGGTCCAGGGTGCTGCGCATGGGCGGTCTCCGATGGGTTGGAAACAGCGTCGATGACACCTGAGGTCGATGGGATCGGGGAAGGGCGTATATGCGGATAGGAAAGCGCCCCTCATCCGCCCTCCGGGCACCTTCTCCCCGCTTCGCAGGGAGAAGGCATGGTCAAGGCTTCGCTTCTTCCTGCTCCCCTGTCCGCGGGGAGCGCGGGTTGATCATGGCGCCGCGCTTTCCTTCTCCTCGCCTCGCAGGGGGGCGTTTCCTTCTCCCCGCAGGCGGGGAGAAGGTGGCCGGAGGTCGGATGAGGGGCCGCTCTTCGCGCCAATCCTGAACACGCCAGCGTGCCTCCGCCAAGGTAGCCCCCGTCCCCGGAAACCCGGATAATGCACAAAAGCCGGACGGGCTCCCCGCGTGGGACCGCCGGCTTTTTCCGTGTCTGGACCCGGCGTGGCGGGCGGCTCCCCGATGGAGCCTGCCGGCATCAACGGCGTTGCGGACCAGCACGACCCTTCCGGCGGCCCCGATGGCCGCCACCAATCGAGGAGTTACCCGTCATGGGTCAGTCAGTCGTCGTTCTCGGCGCCCAGTGGGGCGATGAAGGCAAGGGCAAGATCGTCGATCTGCTTACCGAGGAAATCGGTGCCGTCGTCCGTTTCCAGGGCGGCCACAATGCCGGCCACACGCTGGTCATCGGTGGCAAGAAGACCGTGCTCCACCTGATCCCGTCGGGCATCCTGCGCCCCGACGCGCTGTGCCTGATCGGCAACGGCGTGGTGCTGTCGCCGGCCGCGCTGATCAAGGAGATCGACGAACTGGAATCGGCGGGCGTGGAAGTACGTTCGCGCCTGAAGATCTCGCCGGCCACGCCGCTGATCATGCCGTACCACATCGCCCTGGATCAGGCGCGCGAGAAGGCCGCCGGCGGCAAGGCCATCGGCACGACCGGTCGCGGCATCGGCCCGGCCTACGAAGACAAGGTGGCGCGTCGTGGCATCCGCGTGGCCGACCTGCATTACCCCAAGCAGTTGGAAGAGCTGCTGCGCACCGCGCTGGATTACCACAACTTCGTGCTGACCAAGTACCTGGGCGTGGATGCGGTCGATTTCCAGAAGACCTACGACGAAGCGCTCGCGTTCGGCGACTACGTGCAGCCGATGAAGTCCGACGTGGCCGGCATCCTGCACGACCTGCGCAAGCAAGGTAAGCGCGTGCTGTTCGAAGGCGCGCAGGGCGCGCTGCTCGACATCGACCACGGCACCTACCCCTACGTCACCAGTTCCAACACCACCGTCGGCGGCGCGTTCGCCGGCACCGGCGTGGGCGCGGACGCGATCGACTACGTGCTGGGCATCTGCAAGGCCTACGCCACGCGCGTGGGCGGCGGTCCGTTCCCCACCGAACTGGACGATGACGTGGGCCAGGGCATCCGCGACCGCGGCCAGGAATACGGTGCCTCCACCGGCCGTCCGCGCCGCTGCGGCTGGATGGACATCGTCGCGCTGAAGCGCGCCGTCGCCATCAACGGCATTTCCGGCCTGTGCATCACCAAGCTCGACGTGCTGGACGGCATGGAGAAGCTGAAGATCTGCATCGCCTACGAGTACCGTGGCAAGCGCACCGAGTACGCGCCGCTCGATGCCGGTGGCTGGGAAGAATGCACGCCGGTGTACCTGGAGTTCCCGGGCTGGGACGAGAATACCCACGGCGTCACCGAGTGGGACAAGCTGCCGCCGGCCGCACGCGCCTACCTGCGCGCGCTGGAGGAACTTTCCGGCTGCCCGCTGGCCATCGTCAGCACCGGTCCGGATCGCGACCACACGATGGTGCTGCAGGACCCGTTCGCATAACCGGACGTGCGTTCATGCACGGGCTGTCCTGTCATCGCATGACAGCCCGACATGATGGGGTGTGCACGGATGGCACGCCGCATCGAAAGGAAGCCCCGCGAATGCGGGGTTTTTTCATGCGCTGACGGTCGCCGGTTCCTGCGGCACCGCTGCGGTAGAGGTATCCCTTCCCCATGGTTGCGCCTGCGTCGGCCTCCCCGTGCCGTCCTTGCACGTGCGCGCCTGTTTTTCGAGCTGCCCCCCCATGCATGATCCCAACGACCGCGCGCACGACGACCTGACGGCGGACGATGCCGCGTCGCCGTCCTTCACCCTCGACCGCCGCGACCCCGCACCCGTGGAAGATCCCACTGTCTTGCGCTCGGGCTTGTCGCGCGCGCAGCTCGACACCCTGGAAACGATGGAGAGCTTCCGCTGGCGGCTGGCCTTCGTGCGTTGGCCGGTGTTCGAGGCCCCGATCCCGGTGTTGTTCAACCGCGACGGCACCCGCTATGTGGTGATCCGGGAAGACGGCAGCCTCGACGAACGTCCCACGCTGCAGTTGCGCGACTGACCGGGTTGGCGCGCTTTGCGCGTACCCGTCCGCAAACCCCGCATGCGTGGGCCGGCGACAACCGGTGTACGGCCTGTTTCCGGCACGCGCCTTGCATCGCGCACCACGACCCTCGATCGCGGCCGCATGTGGCCGCTATCCCTGCAGGCGTCGCTCGCAATCGCCGGAGTCTCCCCCGATGTACCGCAATGCTGCCCGTGCCGCCGTCATCACCGGCCCCTGGCCCTCTCCCGCGCCGGCCGCACCCGAACGCCGCAAGCCTGTGCCTGAGCAGGATGCCGACGCGCTGCGCGCAGGCCTCACGCCCGCGCAGTTGATGACGCTGGAAGCGTTGGAGATCTTCAAGTGGCGCCTCGCGTTCGTGCGTCGCCCGCTGTTCCGCACGCCCATTCCGGTGCTGTTCGACCGCGACGACACGCGGCATGTCGTCATCGAGGAAGACGGCACGCTCAACGAGCAGCCGACCCTGCAATTGCGCGTCTGACACGCGGCGATGGGTCGCGGAGGATTTCTGCCCGCATCGCTGAATCGTGTATGGACACGGCATCTCCCTCCTCACGTTTTGTTCCGGTCGGCCGATACAGGGTGTAACCCTTCGCGTGCCCGTGGCACGCATGTACTTCCCACGCCATCAGGAGCCTTTCACCGGATGACGGATCCGCATCGCCCCCGCGATCCCGCCGAGCCCGGCAACCCCGGCGCCGCACCCCGCAGCCCGGAGCGCCGCACCGGCGCGCCGACGATGGACGACGTCACGCTGCTGGCCGGCCTCACGCCCGCACAGCGGGTTACCGTGGAGACGATGGAGGCCTTCCACTGGCGCCTCGGGTTCGTCCGTCGCCCGCTGTTCAAGAGTCCCATCCCCGTGCTGTTCAACCGCGAAGGCGACCGTTTCGTCGTGGTCAACGAAGACGGCACCATCGATGAGCATCCGGCGTTGACGTTGCGGGATTGACGGAAGCCCGACGCGTGCGGCAATTCCGCGCATCCTCGGCCTGTCCGTTGTTCGCGAATGGCGAGCGGCATCATCACGCGGGGCCGGCCACACACGAGACACGTGCGAGACGCGTTCCTTTCTTGCGATACAGGACCGCATCGCCATGGCGTTTCAGGACGGCTGGGGCGCACCGACGGCCGTTCTCGAAGCCGATCCCGACCCGCTCCCACATCCCGGATACCTCGACGAACTGTATCGAGGGGCCTTTCTTCCGGGCGTATTCCCTGAACAGCAGCCCTCGCTGGCGATCACCCCCTGCCAAGTTTCACGGGTCGCGCACGTCGTCGGGCGGTAGGGTCACGCATCGCCATCAGAAACAGCACGCTTTCATGGACAGTTCCTTGATGGCAGGTGGTGCGCACGCCCCCGCGGAGCAGCGCGTTCGCCTGTACGAAACCCTGCTGCAGACTACCCCCGACCTGGTCTACATGTGGGACCTGCAGCACCGCTTCACCTACGCCAATGCGGCCTTGTTGGCGATGTGGGGCATGACCTGGGACGAGGCCATCGGCAAGACCTGCCTGGAGATCGGCTACGAACCCTGGCATGCCGCCATGCACGACCGCGAGATCGACGACGTGGTCGCCACCCGCCGGCCAGTGCGCGGCGACGTCCCGTTCAACGGCACCAACGGTCGCCGCATCTACGACTACCTGCTGGTGCCGGTGATCGGCCCGGACGGCGAGGTCGAAGCCGTCGCCGGCACCACCCGCGACGTCACCGAGCGCAAGCTGCACGAAGAGGCGCGCCGCCAGAGCGAGGAGCGACTCAGCGCGATGGTCAACGCCACGTCCGATCTGGTCTACCGCACCAACCACGACTGGACCGAAGTGGACGTCGTCGGCGGCAGCCTGCTGCTGGGCCGGCACGGCTCGCTGACCCCCGACTGGCTGGACGTGCTGGTCCATCCCGACGACCGCGCCCTGGTGGCCGATGCCGTCGCGCAGGCGCAGGCCACGCAGACCACGTTCAAGGCCGAGCACCGCGTGCGCAGCGACACCGGCGAGTGGGCGTGGCTGTCTTCGCGCGCGGTGCCGATCCGGCCGCTGGGTGGCCAGGTGACCGAGTGGTTCGGTGCCGCCACCGACATCACCGAGCGCAAGCAGCACGAGGAACACCAGCGCCTGCTGGTCAACGAACTCAACCATCGGGTCAAGAACACCTTGGCCATCGTGCAGTCGATGGCGGTGCAGACGCTGCGCAACACCGGCAACCCCGCGCTGGCGGCGGAGCGGTTCGAGGCACGGCTGCACGCGCTGGCGCAGGCGCACGACATCCTCACGCGCACGTATTGGGAAAGCGCGCAGATCGAGGAGATCGTCCGTGCCGCGGTGGCGCCGTGCCTGCAGGACGACGCGGAGCGCTTCGTCATCCGCGGCCCGCGCGTCGATCTTGACCCGCAGCGTGCGCTGGCGCTGTCGATGGCGCTGCACGAGCTGTGCACCAACGCCATGAAGTACGGCGCGCTTTCGACACCCGTTGGCCGCATCGACATCCAGTGGGTCCACGATGCGCATGACGGCCGGTCGCGGCTGGTGCTGTGCTGGGAGGAACGCGATGGTCCGCCGGTCGTCACTCCGGCGCAGCGCGGCTACGGCTCACGCCTGATCGAGCGCGGCCTGCGCCACGACCTGCGCGGCGACGTCGACCTGACCTTCGCGCCAACCGGTGTCGTCTGCCGCATCACCGCCCCCCTTCGCAGCAAGGAGCTGCCTGCATGAGCACAGCCACCCACCGTTCCATCTTCATCGTCGAAGACGAGTTCATGCTGGTGATGTTGCTGGAAGACCTGTTGCCGGCGATCGGCTATACGGTTGCCGGCACTGCCGGGTCGGTCGAGGCGGCGCTGGAACAGCTGGAGACGCTCGACGTGGACCTGGCGGTGGTGGACGTGAACCTGGCGGGGACCGAATCGTTTCCGGTGGCCGACGCGTTGCGCGCACGCGGCGTGCCGTTCGTGTTCACCACCGGCTACGGACAGGAAGGCCTGCCCGCACGTTATGCCGGCACGCCCGTACTGGCGAAGCCTTTCCGCCGGCATGACCTTGAAGCGGCGCTGTCGCGCCTGCAGCCGGCGCGCTGACCGCCGGCTCAGCCAGCGCCGTATTCGGCGCCATGCACGTAACTGACGCCAAGCCGGCGCGACAGGCCATGCAGGCGACGCAACGCCGAAGAACGCAGGTGCATCGGTGCCTGATCGTAGACCTGCGTCCACAATGCACGCAGGAAGGCGTGGGGATCGCCGATATCGGCGCCGGTGAGGACCAGGATTTCCGCGTCGGACAGGCGCGCGTCGATACGTTCTTGGCAGAGCATGCGGCGACGGTAGTGGCGCGCATGTAAAGACGCCGTCGGTACACGGTGCATGCATTCATCCCGCAGTCGATTCCGGCACCGCGTGACTGTGCGCTGAAAATGCGGACGTCGCCCTCACGGATCGCGAACGCATCGGCGGCGAGGCTGTTCGCACACGATTGCGAGGAAGCGGCCATGACCCGCGCACCATCGACGCACGACACGCACGACACGCACGCGTCGAATGCCGTAGAGCGGCAACGCCGTCCCGACGGTCCGCTCGCGCCCGGCGAATCGCCCGGCAAGCGCACCAACGAAACGCGCAACGACCCGGACGTCGAACCCGGCGCCGGCGAAGGCCAACCCCGCCACCATGCCAACCCCCTCTAGGACCCACAGGAGCCACCATGACGCCTCTCGACAAAGCACTGCGACGCGAACTCACCATCGGCGACAAGCCGTACACGCTGACCATCGATCCCGACGGCCTGAAGCTGGTGGAGAAAGGGCGACGCAATGGCGTGGAAGTTCGCTGGAGCGATCTGGTATCCGGCAATGCCGGACCGGCGGCGGCCTCGCGTGCGTCCACTACGAACGACTGACGGCGCCGTGCCCGTCGCATCGGAGTACATGATGATGAGTGCGCATGCCCCATCGCTCATGCCGACGCCGCCGGGTACACCGACACCTCCCGGAAAGCCGTCACCGCCCGGCACGCCGTCCGAACCTGGCAAGCCCAGTACACCGGGCACGCCGAGCGATCCCTACCAGCCGGGCGATCCGCAGGTGCCGCCGATGCCGCGCGACCCCGGCGACCCCGGGGATGTGCCCGGTGGTCCGGACCAGCCACGCGGAGAGCCATCCCACATCGATGATCCGCGCGATCCGCGCAGCATCGCCGACTGATCCGCGTGCGGGTGGCGGAACGATCGAATCCGCCCGCGCGGTGAAACGAAGAGGAAGACCGGATGACCGTAGGCCTCACCACTCGACACCGGGAGCAAGAAGGAGTGCTCATGCGACTTGCCGACTTCATACATGCGAACACCGAGCGCATTCTCGAAGACGCCGTGGAGTTCGCCATCACCCAGGCGCCACCCGGCGTGCATTTCGATGTCAAGACGCTGCGCAACGACATCCCGCTGATCCTGCGCGCCATCGTGCTGGACCTGCGTACCGCGCAAAGCCCCGCGCAGCAGCGCGCCAAGGCGGAAGGCCGCGCACCGGCCGCGCCCGGCCAGGAGTCGGCCGCCACCAGTCATGGACGCAGCCGTGCCGATGATGGCTTTGGCGTCAACCAGATGATTGCCGAGTACCGCGCGCTGCGCGCATCGGTGCTGCGGCTGTGGGCAGCGGACCAGGCGCTCGTCGCCGATTCCATCGAGGACATGATCCGCTTCAATGAAGCGATCGACCAGGCCGTCGCCGAATCGCTGCTCGAATTCTCGCGCACGGTGGAGTCCTGGCGCCATGTCTTCCTGGGCGCGCTGGGGCATGATCTGCGCGGACCGCTGGGTGCCGTGGTCGGCACCGCGGACATGCTGGTGGACAGCACGAAGGGCACGCCGCATGCGCGGCAGGCGGAACGCATCCTCAGCGGTGGTCTGCAACTCGGCCGCCTGGTCGACGGCCTGCTGGATTACAGCAAGAGCACGCTGGGCGGCGGCATGCACCTGCAACGCGCGACGTGCGACCTGGGCGAGGCGATCGCGGAGGAGATCGACCTGCTCCGCGTATCGTTTCCCGAGGCCTCCATGTCGCTGCGGGTTGAGGGCGACACGTGCGGCGACTTCGACGATGCGCGCGTCCGTGAAGCGGTCCATAACCTGGTGACCAACGCCGCGAAGTACGGCGATGTACACGGTGGGATCGGCGTGTCGGTCGCGGGCGCTGGCGAGCGGGTGCGGATCGCCGTGGTCAACGCCGGCGAGTCGCTGTCGGGCGATGCGCTCAACGCCCTGTTCGATCCGTTGCGGCGCGGCTCCAGGGCCGCGAACAAGGGTGAGCATTCCAGCCTGGGGCTCGGCCTGTTCATCGTGCGCGAGATCGCCAACGCGCACGGCGGCGACGTGACGGCCGGTTCGGGCGATGGCAGCACGACGTTCGTCATCACGCTGCCGCGCGACGGCCGTCGCGGAGAAGTTCCGCAACATCGATAAGCGCAGGCGCGGCGCATCGTGCGGGCGATGCGCCGCGGATTCATCGCGTGTTGTCGAAATGCGGGCACTCCGGTCACGGTGTGCTCACCAACATGACCCGGCTGCACATCGCTATCACCTGCAATGCGGAGTATCGGGATCACGCCGCGCACGGCGCTTGGTCTTTGTCCGTGCCGGCATGGCGCGATGCATGTCGCTTCGCGCCATCACTTCGGAGGATCCCCAGATGACACGCGATACTTCACAACGCGATGCAAACCGTGACCCCATCAGCGGCGCGCCGGGTTCGCACCCGGTCGGCGTCGGCGTTGGTGGCGCTGCAGGCGGCCTGGCCGCCGGCGCGGTGGCCGGCACCGTGTTCGGTCCCATCGGTACGTTGATCGGTGCGGCGGCCGGCACCGTGATCGGCGCCGCCGCTGGCAAGGGCGTGGCCGAACGCATCGATCCCACCGGGGAAGCCGACTACTGGCGCGAGGCGGCGCCGACACGCCCCTATTACTCGGGCGAGCATGATTTCCAGCGCGACTACGCGGGCGTGTACCACGCCGGTGCGGTAGCGCGCGGCGAGTATCCGGAACAGTCGTGGGAAGACACCGAGCGTCGCCTGCAGGCCGGCTGGGAAGCGCGTCGCGGCGAATCGCGCCTGGACTGGGAGCGTGCACGCCCGGCATTGCAGGAGGCGTGGGAGCGTGCGGATCGCACCTACGGTGCGTACGCGCAGAGCGACGATACGTTCGCCAAGCGCTTCGACCAGGCCCCGTATCGCCAGGACGGCGACGCGTTCGACGACTACCGGTCGGCGTACCGGTATGGCACGTACGCGCGCGGCCAGTACAGCGATCGCACGTGGGACAACAGCCTGGCCTCGGACCTCGAGCGCGGCTGGGAGCGCGCCCGCGGCGGTTCCCGCCTGACGTGGGAACGCGCGAAGCATGCCGTCGCCGACGCGTTCACCCTCGACCGCCAGAAGCCGCACTGATCCGTCGCGCGCCTCATCCACGAGGGCGGGGCGCGCAAGGGGGATGTCATGACCCCTACCGCGCGGATGACGCCGTCACCGAACCGTTGCGCGCCGCGGTCGATGCATGGCCGGGAACGGTGGTGCTGGAATTCGGCGCGCCGTGGTGCGGGCACTGCCAGGTCGCGCACCCCTGCGTGCAGGCCTGGTTGTCGGGACGCGCGGACCTCGCCCACCTCAAGGTGGATGACGGCAAGGGACGCCCGCTGGGCCGGTCGTTCGGGGTGACGCGGTGGCCGACCCTGATCGTGCTGGAAGGAGGACGTGAGCGTGCCCGCGTGGTGCGTCCGACGCGGGCCTCCGACCTGGATCCGCAGCGGGACGCGACCACCGAATGAGGCGTGGCCGCTCGCCTTCGTAACGCCGGTTCGTAACGCGCATTTCGCCTGCATGACCTGCCGGTGCAGGTTCCCGCGTGGAAAGGAGAAGGGAATTCTGTGACCTGATCGCCACTCTGGCGCTCGGCTCGGCAGTTTGCCGCCGGACGGCATCATGCTGGCGCACACGCGGTCGCTATAGCCGTCAGGAGTGGGAGCGCGAAGGACGTTCCATGGAAGCAGGACTCATCGCGACCTATGTGCCGCACCTGGTGGCCACCTCGTTCGTGGTGGCCGTCGTCGCGTCGTATGCGGCGCTGAAAACGACCGGGCGCATCCGCGCCAGCGATACCGTGGCGCGGCGCTGGTGGCTGGCCGGCGGTGCGCTGGCCATGGGCATCGGCGTGTGGTCCATGCACTTCATCGGCATGCTGGCGCTGCGCCTGCCGATCCGGCTGGGTTACGACATCGGCATCACCTTGCTGTCGCTGGCGATGGCGGTGGCCGCCAGCGGTTATGCCCTGTGGCTGGTCACCCGCGACGACGTCACCCGGCTGAGGCTGCTGAGCGGTGCGGTGGTGATGGGCCTGGGCATCGCCGCGATGCATTACGTCGGCATGGCGGCGATGCGGATGAATCCGGACATCATCTACCGACCGTCGTGGTTCGTCGCGTCGCTGCTGATCGCCATCGTCGCCGCCGGCGCCGCGCTCGCCATTGCATACCGCCTGCGCGACAACGCACGCCACGAACGCCTGCACCGTGCGCTCGCCGCCGGCGTAATGGGCGTGGCCATCGTGGGGATGCACTACACCGGCATGGCCGCCGCGCATTTCCCCGCCGGTTCGATCTGCAGTGCCGCGCTGCGCGATGGCCTGTCGCCCGATTCGCTGGCTTGGCTGGTAGTGGTGGTGAACACCGCCGTGCTGGGGACGGCGATCGGCGCGAGTGCGCTGGACCGGCTGCTGCACGACCGCACCGCGCGCCTGTCCGATTCGCTGCAGCAGGCCAACCGCCAGCTGACCCACCTGGCGATGCACGACGCGCTGACCGGGCTGCCGAACCGGCTGCTGCTGATCGACGCGCTGCAGGAGCGCATCGTGCAAGTGCAGTTGCAGGGCGGGCGCTTCGCCGTGCTGTTCATCGACCTGGACGGCTTCAAGGGCGTCAACGATGCATTCGGCCACCACGTGGGCGATGCGCTGCTGGCGCGCGTGGCGGACACGATGCGGCGCATGGCGCAGCCGGGCGACACCGTGGCCCGGCTCGGGGGCGACGAGTTCGTCATGGTCACGCCGGTATCGCAGGTGGGCGAAGCCACCGCACGCGGTGAGCGCCTGCTCGCCAGCCTGGCCGAGTCGGCGCGACTGGCGGAAAACGACGACGTGGCGGTCAGCGCCAGTGTCGGCATCGCGCTGTATCCCGGCGATGGCGAGGATGCGCAGGCGCTGATCGCGCACGCCGACGCCGCGATGTATTACATCAAGCAGGCCGGCCGCAACGGACTGGCGCTGTATGCGCCGTCGATGGGCGACGAAGTGCAGGGCCAGCTGCAGCTGACGTACGAACTGCGCAAGGCGCTGGAACGCAGCCAACTGGTGCTGCACTACCAGCCGCAGGTGCGTGCGCAGGACAACGGCATGGCCGGCATGGAGGCGCTGGTGCGCTGGCAGCATCCCCGACAGGGCCTGGTGATGCCGGACCGGTTCATCGCATTGGCCGAACGCGTGGGCCTGATCGTCGACCTGGGCCAGTGGGTGCTCGATGAAGCCTGCCGGCAATGGGCGGCATGGCGGCGCGCGGGTGCGCGCGTTCCCACGGTGTCGGTGAACCTGTCGCCAGTGCAGGTGCGCGGCGACTACCTGGTGGCGCAGGTGGCCTCGGCGATGCGCCGGCACGGCCTGCCGCCGGGCGCGCTGACACTGGAGATCACCGAATCGATGGCGATGCTCGAACCCGAGCGCACGGTCGATGTACTCACGCAACTGGTGGCGGTGGGCGCGCGCATCTCGGTGGACGATTTCGGCACCGGCTATTCCAGCCTGTCGTACCTGGCCTACCTGCCGGCGCACGAAATGAAGATCGATCGCCTGTTCGTGCGGCAGATGACCACCGGCTCGCGCCACGCCGCGATCGTGCAGTCGGTGGTGATGCTCGGCCAGCAACTCGGACTCGAGGTGGTGGCGGAGGGCGTGGAAACACTGGAGCAGAAGCAGATGCTGGTGGCGATGGGGTGCAATCGCCTGCAGGGGTACTACATCGGCAAGCCGCGTGCGGTGGAGGACATGTCCATCCACCCCTTGCAGGAAGCAGCCACGGCCTGGGGGACGCACGGGTAGCAGGTGCGCCGCGCGCCCCGGAGGCGCAGAAGGCGGAAAAAAGAAAGGCGCCTGCAGCCTCGTCGCTGCAGGCGCCGGTGGCACCTGTCCCGGGGGAGCGGGTGCACTTAGCGGTAGATGCGCTCGCAACGGCGCTCGACGACGCGGTCGCCCTTGTGCTCCTGGCTGTTGCCCTGCACCTTGCGGCCGATCGCGCCACCGGCGACCGCACCGCCCACGGTGGCGACCTTCTTGCCGTTGCCGCTGCCGACCTGGTTGCCCAGCAGCCCGCCAACGACCGCTCCGATGGCGGTGCCGGCGACGCGGTTCGGGTCACGGCTGTTCTTGTGTACTTCCACGTTGCGGCATTCGACCTTGCTGCCATCGCTGAAACGGCGCCCCTCGTCTGCCGGACCATAGGTCTGCGCAGCGGCTGCGGACATCACCGACAGCAGGCCGAGCGACAGCAGGACACGTGAGGTGGTCATGACGGATCTCCTTGGCTGGGTATTGCGGGGCCAGCCTGCGCCGCCCGATGCGAACGAGCAGTGAAAAACACCTCACGCAAGCTGGGGCATTCATGCAGCGGTTCAACGGCCGTGACGTACGCATGACAAAGATGAGGGCGACCTGACAGATGGCGCGCAATATTGACGGGAGCACCACGTCGGCACGCTTACCGTTTTCCATACACCCCAGGAGCACGCCATGCATACGCCCGAGGAACTGGAAAGGAAATTGTGGAAGGCGATCAAGTCCGATCGCACCGTGATGATCGGTCTCGACGGTGGCGAAGATGGCCATACACGGCCGATGACCGCATTGCTCGAGCATGAGGGCAGGGGACCGCTGTGGATTTTCACCGCCACCGACAACATGCTGGCGCAACGCACGCGCTCGCCGCAACGCGCGGTGGCGACGTTCGCCTCGATGGGGCACGACATTTTCGCCAGCCTCCAGGGGGTGGTGGTGCGCGATGACGATCGCGCTGTCATCGAACGTCTCTGGAATCCCTTCGTCGCGGCCTGGTATGAAGGAGGAAAAGATGATCCGAAGCTCGCATTGCTGCGCTTCGACGCCGAGCACGCCGAGATATGGCTCAACGAGCAGAGCCTGCTCGCCGGTGTGAAGATGCTGCTCGGCGTGGACCCGAAAGAGGATTACCAGGACAAGGTGGCGGACGTCGACCTGCGCGGATGACGTCGATGCGCGGATAGGCCGGAAGTCATGCGTTCCCCAACGGCGCATGACTCCGACCGTTGGCGTGTGGCCGGCGTCTGCGCCGGCGCGCGTGATCCAATGCAACCGATGCGCTGGAACAGGGGCCACGCATGCGGTGGATCAGTCCCGGAAGCCCGCCCCATGTTGCCGTACTCGCAAACCCATCTGTACAACCTGCTGGACCGCCTGGATACCAGCGACGCCCGCACCACCGGTCAACTCGAAGCCCTTACCGTGTGGGTGGCCGCCCTGGTGCAAAACCACCCCGACGGTGATCGCCTGCGGGCATCGGCGCAGGCACTGTCCGCCCGCAATCCGTTCCGGGCGCTGTGCCAGCATCAGGAAGAAGTCGCCGCCTACGATGCCACGTTCTGCCAGTTGCAATCGCTGGCTGCGCCGCTGGAGGTAATTCCACGCATCCGCACGTCGTTCCCGCCAAACGCATGACACGGTTCTCTCCCGATGCAGGACGGCGGCGCGTACGTCGACGCCATGAAAGAAGCCCGGTGGAGATCGCGCCGATGTGCGCCACCGGCATGCTGGCGGCTGCGACGTTGGCCGTCGTGACGTTTGCCGCGCCTGCCGCGCTGCTCGCGTCGCGCGAGTCGGCCGATGCCGGATGCGGCTTCCACGCGCTGATCGACTCCCGCAAGGAGGGAACGCGTGGCTGAGGCCACGCGTTCCGTCGTCGCACAACGATGAAGCAGGTACCGTGCCAGCGATCCTTCGGACGGGGACGCACATGCAGCCAGGCTGGACGAAGCTGGGGCTTCGCACAACGGTACCGGTGTGGCCGCCGTGGCTGTTACCGCTGGATCCGGCTCGCTGCAGAAGCAGCATCGACCACGCCGGAAGTGTCGCGTGCGGTTTGCGAACACCATGTCAACGTATCGGTCCGGTGCGGCGGGAATTGCGGGCCGGGTCACATGTGAGCGTGAACATGCGCTGTCCTGCGCTTCGGTTCGCTGGTCGTGGCGTGACTACTCCGCCTCCAGCTTCTTGCGCATGCGCGCGTAGTCGCGGCGGTACTGGCGCGCCAGCTGCGTTTTCTTCGTGGTGCTGAGGATGCGGCCGGAGACCTGGAAGAATTTCCTTTCCTCCTCGCGCAGGTGGTGGTGCACCTTCTCCGACAGTTCGCGCGCCTTCTTCAGCCACGCGGCATGGCGCGGATCGAGCGACTGGATGTCCTCGACCAGCTCGTCGATCTCGTGGTGTTCGTGCAGCGCGTGGCGCGATGAATCCAGGCCACGGTCGTCCATCAGGATCGGTGCGTAGAGGAAGCGTTCCTCGGCGGCGGCATGCGCGGCCAGTTCGATGCGCAGCGCAGTGAACAGGTCCAGCCGTTCGCGCGTGCCGGGCTTGGACCGCAGCAGGCGGCGGCACAGCGAGCGCTGCGTCTCGTGGCTTTCATGCAGCGCGTCGTAGATGGATTCAGGCATGTGCGGAGTTCCTGGCGACGGCGGGTAACGGGATCAGGGAAGGGTGCGGACCTTGGGTTCGCGCGCGTACTGGCGCGTGCGCGCGGCCTTGATGAAGCCGGCGGTGTCGGAGGCCTTCACCACGCCGGCATCCTTGCCGATGGCGGCCACCTTGATGATCGCCGCCGCGCCATCGTCGTGCGCGATGGCCTTCAGGTGGCCGAAGGCATCGCGCACCCAGTCCACGGCTGCGGCTTCCGATGCGAGCGCCTTGCCGGCAGTGTCCGACAGCACCAGCGCCACGGCGTCGAATACGGTGGAAGGCGTGCCGGCCAACTGCCCGTCCGCCGCCAGGCGTTTGCCGTTGTGCAGTTTCGCACCGCCGATTTTCGGCGCGACGATCTTCACCTGTGCGCCGTCCGCTTCCGCCGCCTTGCGCAGCGCGGCGATCGCGGCGGCATCGGAGCCGTCGTCCACCAGGAGGCCGACGCAGCGACCCTTCAGCGTGGACTTCATCTTGCCGATGATCTGCAACGCGGGCGAAGGTGGCATGTCGCGGGGTTGCACGGTCGTCGGCGGAGCCGGCGGCAGCGCATCCAGGCCGAGGCCAGCGGCGACGCGTCTGGCGAGATCGGCATCAATGTGGCGCAGGTGGCCGACGATGGCCTCGCGCACGTGGGGTGTCTCCACCTTCGACAGTTCGAAGACGAGCGCTGCCGCCATGTGCGCCTGTTCCGGCGCGGTCTGGCTGCGGAAGAACAGCCGCGCCTGGCTGTAGTGGTCGGCAAAGCTCTCCGGCCGCACGCGTCCCTTGCGGCCGTCGGCCATGCTCGCATGGCTGCGGAACCCGGCCGGCGTTTCGCGCGGCGTGTCCGGCTGCAGGCTGCTGGGTTCGTAGTTCACCCGACCCTTCGGCACCTGCATCTGCATGTGGCCGTCGCGCTGCAGGTTGGCGAACGGACACTTGGGGGCGTTGACCGGAATCTGGTGGAAGTTGGGTCCGCCCAGGCGCGAGAGCTGCGTGTCCAGGTACGAGAACAGACGGCCCTGCAGCAGCGGGTCGTTGCTGAAGTCGATACCGGGCACGATGTTGGCCGGGCAGTAGGCGGCCTGCTCGGTCTCGGCGAAGAAGTTGTCCGGCCAGCGGTCCAGCACCATGCGGCCGATCACCGTCAGCGGCACCAGTTCTTCCGGAATCAGCTTGGTCGGATCGAGATGGTCGAACGGGAAGGCGTCGGCCTGTTCCTCGGTGAACAGTTGCACGGCCAGCTCCCACTCGGGGAAGTCGCCTTTCTGGATGGCCTCGAACAGGTCGCGGCGGTGGAAGTCGTTGTCGGCGGCCTGCAGCTTCACCGCCTCGTCCCAGACGGTGGACTGGATGCCGAGTGTCGGACGCCAGTGGAACTTGACGAAGGTACTGTTGCCCTTGGCGTCGAGCAGGCGAAAGCTGTGCACGCCGAAGCCTTCGATCATCCGCAGCGAACGCGGAATCGTGCGGTCGCTCATCGCCCACATGACCATGTGGAAGGCTTCCGGCGTCAGCGAGATGAAATCCCAGAACGTGTCGTGCGCGCTGCCGGCCTGCGGGTAGCCGCGATCCGGTTCCATCTTCACCGAATGCACCAGGTCTGGGAACTTCATCGCATCCTGGATGAAGAACACCGGGATGTTGTTGCCCACCAGGTCCCAGTTGCCCTCCTGCGTGTAGAACTTCACCGCGAAGCCACGTACGTCGCGCGGCGTGTCCACCGATCCGGCACCGCCGGCCACGGTGGAGAAGCGGCAGAACACCGGCGTGCGCACGCCGGTCTCGGTGAGCACGCGTGCGGTGGTGTATTTCTTCAGCGACTTCGTCAGCTCGAAATAGCCGTGCGCGCCGGTGCCACGGGCGTGGACGATGCGCTCGGGGATGCGCTCGTGATCGAAGTGCGTGATCTTCTCGCGCAGGATGAAGTCCTCCAGCAGCGTCGGCCCCCGGTCGTGCGCGCGCAGCGAGTTCTGGTTGTCGCCGACCGGGATGCCCTGGTTGGTGGTCAACGGCGGATGCCTGCCGCCGGCGGTGACGTGCAGTTCGCCCCCTTGGCCGGGCACCGCGGCGCCTGTCTTGGCCTTGGGGGTGGACGCGGATTTCGCGGAGGATTTGCGCGCAGCCATCTGGGGTCTCCTGGACGACGTGGCGGCCGTCCGTGCTGGAGGCCTTGGCGCATTCGATCATCCGCGCTGTCGCGTGCAGGCCATGTCATGGCCGTTGACGGCGGGCAGACACGCGGTCGCGGACACTGGCTGTCCGCGTTCAATGCCATCACTGTCGGCTCTTCACCCCGAGGATCGCACCATGGAAACCCAGGAACTGCATCGAGGCCGCCTGATCGACCACATCCAGCTGGTCGTGCGCGACCTGGATGCCAGCAGGACGTTTTATCGCGCCGTGTTCGAGGTACTCGGCGTGCCGATGGGCGGTGAGGAGGAGGGCTACTTCTGGGCGGACGAGCTGTTCGTCTGCACCGCCGACAGCGAGGCGGCGGATGGCGTGTTGACCGGTCGCCACCATCTGGCGTTCCAGGCGCAGGATCGCGCGATGGTGGACCGTTTCCACGAAGTCGCGCTGGCGCATGGCGGCAAGGACAACGGCGCGCCGGGACTGCGCGATTACCATCCGGGCTACTACGGCGCGTTCGTGCTGGACCCGGATGGCAACAACATCGAAGCGGTCTTCCACGGTGAAGCGAAGCGCAGCGCCGCTTCGGTGAAGATCGAGTTCTGATGTATGCCTCCCTCTCCCTGCGCGAGCGGGGAGAGGGTGCCGAAGGCGGGTGAGGGGCGAACGAAGTCCGGTTGCATGAGTACCGCAGCACGGTGGAGTTTGCGCTAGCCCCTCATCCGCCCCCGTATCAAGTACGGGGCAGGCTCTCCGGGCACCTTCTCCCCGCCTCGCGGGGAGAAGGAAACACAAGGCTTACACGAACATGCCGCCCGAGACTTCGATGCGCTGTGCGTTGATCCAGCCAGCGCCCGGGGACAGCAGCAGGGCGACGGCGCCGCCGATGTCGTCGGGCAATCCGACGCGGCCCAGCGCGGTCTGCTCCGCAACGAACGCATTGAGCTCGGCGTTGTCGCGCACGGCGCCGCCGCCGAAGTCGGTTTCGATCGCGCCGGGCGCAATGATGTTCACCGCGATGCCACGTGCGCCGAGTTCCTTGGCCTGATAGCGCGTCAGCACCTCCATCGCGCCCTTCATCGCTGCATACGCTGCGTAGCCGGGCAAGGCAAAGCGGGCGAGGCCCGAGGAGATGTTGACGATGCGGCCGCCGTCGGCGAGCAGCGGCAGCAGGGTCTGGGTCAGGAAGAACGGGCCTTTGAGGTGCACGTCGACCAGCGCGTCGAACTGGGCGCGGGTGGTCTCGGCGAAGCCCGCGTGCACGCCCATCCCGGCGTTGTTGACCAGGTGGTCGAACCGTTCTCGACCCCATGCAGTGAGTCGGGTACGCACGGCATCGGCGAAGGTGTCGAATACATCGCTCTGGCCGACGTCGAGCGGCAGCGCGGCAGCGCGCTGGCCGAGGGCTTCGATCTCGGCGACGACAGCCTCGGCTTCGGCCTGCTGGCTGCGGTAGGTCAGCAGCACGTCGTGGCCCTGGCGGGCAACGGCGAAGGCCATGGCGCGGCCGAGACCGCGGCTGCCGCCGGTGATCAGGGTGAGGGGAGCGGATTTCGTGGTCATGGTGGGACTCCAGTCGGGGAAGGCGGTGGTTGCACCGTGCGGTCACTGTATTGGGCGGTGATCATGGGATAAATCGGCTTACACTGATTGGACCGTTCGCGATCAGCGAACAATCACGAGCGTCGCCATGAATCGCCTTGATGCCATGCAGGCCTTCATGCGGGTGGCCGAGATGGCCAGCTTCACCCGCGCCGCCGACAGCCTGGGCCTGCCCAAGGCCAGCGTGTCGACCGCCGTGCAGCAACTGGAAGCCTGGCTGGGCACGCAACTGCTGCACCGGACCACCCGGCGCGTGCAGATGACCCAGGACGGACAGGCGTTCTACGAACGCTGCCGCGACCTGTTGGCCGACATGGACGAGGTGCAGCACCTGTTCGCGCGCACGCCGCAGGCGTTGCGGGGCCGTCTGCGCGTGGACATGCCGGCGCGCTTCGCCCGCCACTTCGTGCTGCCGCACCTGCCGGATTTCCTCCATGCGCACCCGCAGCTGGAACTGGAACTGAGCTGCACGGACCGCCGTGTCGACGTGGTGCGTGAGGGCTTCGACTGTGTGCTGCGCGTGGGCGCGCTGGCCGACACCAGCCTGATCGCGCGACCGCTGGGCCAGTTGCGCGTGGTGACCTGCGCCAGCCCGGTCTACCTGCAGCGGCATGGCGTGCCGTCATCGCCGGAGGACCTGCACGCGCACCGGCTGATCCATTACGCCAGCACCTTCGGCGGCAAACCGGACGGCTGGGAATACTGGGATGGCGCGCGCTACGCGAGCGTGCCGATGGAAGGCGCGCTGACGGTCAACAGTTCCGATGCCTACGAAGCCGCCTGCATGGCCGGCCTCGGCTTGATCCAGGCGCCGGTCGCGGGTCTGCGCACGCTGGTGGAGCAGGGGCTGCTGGTGGAGGTGCTGCCGCAGTACGCCGCCGAGCCGATGCCGGTGACGTTGCTGTACGCGCATCGCCGCCATCTGCCGCAGCGCGTGCAGGCTTTCATGGCGTGGCTGGCGGAGACCGTGCAGCCGCACCTGCAACCGAACTGATGCGTGTCCGCTGTATTCGTGGGAGCGACGTCAGTCGCGACGATACCTCGGGGGAACGGCGAAAGGCTTCGCGACTGGCGTCGCTCCCACAGGGAGTATCCCGTGCCGGAACGCAGAAGGCCCCGCGGTGCGGGGCCTTCTCGCGCGGAAGCGTTGGTTGATTACGCCTCCACATCCTCCTTGTACGCATCCACCGGGATGCAGGCGCACATGACGTTCTTGTCGCCGTAGACGTTGTCCACGCGTGCGACCGGCGGCCAGTACTTCTGCTGCTTCAGCGTGGCCAGCGGGAACGCGGCCAGTTCGCGCGGGTAGGCGTGGGTCCACTCGCTTGCCATCACCATCGTGGCGGTGTGCGGCGCGTTCTTCAGCGGGTTGTCCTCGCGATCCAGGCGGCCGTCCTCGACGGCGCGGATCTCTTCGCGGATCTCGATCATCGCGGCGATGAAGCGGTCCAGCTCGTGCTGCGATTCGCTTTCGGTCGGCTCGACCATCAGCGTGCCGGCGACCGGGAAGCTCAGCGTGGGCGCGTGGAAGCCGAAGTCGATCAGGCGCTTGGCCACGTCCTCGGCGCTGATGCCGGTGGCGTCCTTGAGCGGGCGCAGGTCGAGGATGCACTCGTGCGCCACCAGCCCGTTGCGGCCGGTGTAGAGCGTTTCGAAGTGCGGGGCCAGCCGCGTGGCGATGTAGTTCGCGTTGAGCAGTGCCACCTGGGTGGCCAGCCGCAGGCCCTGCGCGCCCATCAGGGTGATGTACATCCAGCTGATCGGCAGGATGCTGGCGCTGCCGAAGCTGGCTGCCGACACCATGCCTACATCGCCTTCACCGCCGAGCTTCTTCGGCAGGTACGGTGCCAGATGCGCCTTGACCGCACACGGACCCACGCCGGGACCGCCGCCGCCATGCGGAATGCAGAAGGTCTTGTGCAGGTTGAGGTGCGAGACGTCCGAGCCCCACTTGCCCGGCTTGGCCACACCGACCAGCGCGTTCATGTTGGCGCCGTCGGTGTACACCTGGCCGCCGTGCTGGTGGACGATGTCGCAGATGGCGACCACGTCCTCCTCGAACACGCCGTGCGTGGACGGGTAGGTGATCATGATCGCGGCCAGGCGCTCGCTGTATTTCTCGGCGGCGCGGCGGATGTCCTCGACATCGACGTTGCCGTTGGCATCGCACTTGGTCACCACCACCTGCATGCCGCACATCTGCGCGCTGGCGGGGTTGGTGCCGTGGGCGGATTCGGGGATCAGGCAGATGTCGCGATGGCCCTCGCCGCGGGCGCGGTGATAGGCGCGGATGGCGAGCAGGCCGGCGTACTCGCCCTGCGCGCCGGAGTTGGGCTGCAGGCTGACCGCGTCGTAGCCGGTGCACTCGACCAGCATCGCTTCCAGCTCGTCGATCAGCTGCGTGTAGCCATGGGTCTGATCTGCCGGTGCCAGCGGGTGGATGTTGCCGAATTCGGGCCAGGTCACCGGGATCATCTCGGCGGTGGCGTTGAGCTTCATGGTGCAGCTGCCCAGCGGGATCATGGTGCGATCCATCGCCAGGTCCTTGTCGGCCAGCGAGCGCATGTAGCGCAGCAGTTCGTGCTCGCTGTGGTGCGTGTTGAACACCGGGTGGGTCAGGAAGTCGCTGCTGCGGCGCAGATCCGCCGGGATCAGCGACGGCGCACTGGCGTCCAGCGCATCCACCGAAGGCAGGGTGGAGCCTTCGCCGGCGAACACGCACCACAGCGCATCGAGGTCGGCGCGCGTGGTGGTTTCGTCCAGCGAGATGCACAGCGAGCCGTTGCCGCGCACGCGCAGGTTGAGGCGGGCGGCGCGGGCGCGCGCCAGGATGGCCTCGCGTGCATCGCCGGGTTCGATGCACAGCGTGTCGAACGCGCTGGCGTGTACGGCCGGATAGCCTAGCGTGCGCAGGCCCTCGGCCAGGATGGCGGTCAGGCGGGCGACACGGCCGGCGATGCGCGCCAGGCCTTCCGGACCGTGGTAGACGGCGTACATGCTGGCCATCACCGCCAGCAGTACCTGCGCCGTGCAGATGTTGGACGTGGCCTTCTCGCGGCGGATGTGCTGCTCGCGCGTTTGCAGCGTCAGGCGGTAGGCGGCCTTGCCTTCGGCATCGACCGACACGCCGATCAGGCGGCCCGGCATGCTGCGCTTGTAGGCATCGCGGCAGGCCATGAACGCCGCATGCGGGCCACCGAAACCGAACGGCACGCCGAAGCGCTGCGAGTTGCCGATGACGATGTCGGCGCCCATCTCGCCCGGCGGCTTCAGCAGGGTCAGCGCCAGCAGGTCGGTGGCGACGACGAACAGCGCGTTGTTCGCGTGGATGGCCTCGGCATCCTTCGCCCAGTCGGCGATCCAGCCGCTGGAGGCGGGGTACTGCACCAGCACGCCGAAGTAGTCGCCGGCGGCGAGCTTCTCGTGGAAGGCATCGGTGGAGCGCACGACATCGACGGTGAGGCCGAGCGGCTCGGCGCGGGTGGCGAGCACTTCCAGCGTCTGCGGATGGGTGTCGCCGGCGACCAGGAAGGTGTTCGACTTCGACTTGGCGGAGCGCTTGGCCAGCGTCATCGCCTCGGCGGCGGCGGTGGCTTCGTCCAGCAGCGAGGCGCTGGCGATCTCCATGCCGGTCAGGTCGGTGACCATGGTCTGGAAGTTGATCAGCGCTTCCATGCGGCCCTGCGAGATCTCCGCCTGGTACGGCGTGTAGGCGGTGTACCAGGCTGGGTTCTCGAGGATGTTGCGCAGGATGACCTTCGGCGTGTGCGTGCCGTAGTAGCCCTGGCCGATGAAGCTGCGGAACACCTGGTTGCGGTCGGCGACGGCGCGGATCTTGGCCAGTGCCTCTTCCTCGTTGATCGGCGAGGGCAGGGCCAGCGGCTGCGCGGACTTGATGTTGCCCGGCACGATGGCGTCGGTCATCGCATCCAGCGAATCGTGGCCGACCACGCGCAGCATGTGCGCGATCTCGGCGTCGTTGGGGCCGATGTGGCGTTCGAGGAACGCGCCGTGGTGCTCGAGCTCGCGCAGGGAAGGGGTGTTCGACATGGGAGGCATCCGGAAGGGCGAAGAGGGCCAGCGCGCGGAAGCCGCACGTGGGATGCCCCTCTGTCCTTTTGCCTGAGAGTTTGGAAGCGCGCCGACGAGGATCGCGTGCTTCGTGCCCCTTCGGCGCCGGTGCGGCCACGAGGGCGACCGGTCTCTCCAGAGTGTTTGCAGCAGCGGTGGTATCGGGCCTGAGCGATTACGGGCGTTTGCGCCTTCGGCAGCACGTCGCGGGCGACGGGCTTCTCCCACCTGGGTCTTGCCGGCGGATTATAGCCCGGCACGGCAGGGCCCCGGCGGTTTGGGCGTACCATGTGCCACCCGGCGCGGCCTGTTCATGAAGTCCGCGCCGCGCCTGTCCGGAGCTTCCCCGCAATGAGTGCCCCCCACGCCATTTCCAACCGCCGCCTGGCCCTGCTGCTGGGCGGTCTGGCGATGTTCGGCCCGTTCTCGATCGACACCATCTTCCCGGCGTTTCCGGCCATCGGTGCGCAGTTGGGTGCCGACAAGGTGGCGATGCAGCAGACGATCAGCGTCTACCTGCTGACGTACGCGCTGATGAGCCTGGTGCACGGGCCGCTGTCGGACAGGTTCGGGCGCCGGCGGGTGATCCTGGGCGGGCTGTTCGTGTTCCTGCTGGCCTCGGTCGGCTGCGCCCTGGCCACCGACATGGGCACGCTGCTGCTGTTCCGCGCGGTGCAGGGCCTGTCCGCCGGTGTCGGCTTCATCGTCGGGCGCGCGGTGGTCCGCGATGCGCGCGACGGCGACGATGCGCAGCGATTGATGAGCCAGGTGTCGATGATCTTCGGCATCGCCCCGGCGATCGCGCCGATCGTCGGCGGCTGGATCCTGGGCTGGAGCGCGTGGCCGATGATCTTCTGGTTCCTGGCTGGCTTCTCGCTGCTGCTGATCGCGGCGGTGATCGGCTGGCTGCCGGAGACGCATCCGCCGGCGGCGCGCCTGAAGGTATCGCCGCGCATCCTGCTGCGCGACTACGTCGGCATCGCGCGCAACCCGCGCTTCCTGCGGCTGGCGGCGGCCGGCTCGCTGAGTTTCGGCGGCCTGTTCCTGTATATCGCCTCGGCGCCGGCGTTCGTGATGGACCTGCTGCACCTGGACGAGCAGCAGTTCGCCTGGCTGTTCCTGCCGACCATCGGCGGCATGGTGCTGGGTGCGTTCCTGTCCGGTCGTGCCGCCGGGCGCATCGAGGGTGCGCGGCTGGTGAGGATCGGCTACGCCTGCATGGCGCTGGCGATGGTGGCCAACGTGGGCTACAACGCCTGGGCTGGTGATGACATCGACGTGCCGTGGGCCGTGCTGCCGATGATGCTGGCGGCACTGGGAGTGGCGCTGGTGTTCCCGATCCTGACGCTGGCGATCCTCGACATGTACCCGCGCCAGCGCGGTGCAGCGTCGTCGCTGCAGGCCTTCAGCAATCTGATCATCAATGCCGTGATCGCCGGCCTGCTGTCGCCACTGTTGAGCCATCATGGCCTGCATCTGGCGCTCGGCATGGCCGGCTTCGTGCTGCTGGGCTGGATGATGTGGCAATGGGAAGCGCATGCGCACCATCGCCGCCTGCGGTGCCCGCGCGAAGCCGCCGCGCTGGAACCCACCGATCAACTCTGACCTTCCGCGAGAACTTCCATGTCGATCCAGTCCAAGGCCCGCCGCGAGGCGAAGAAGCGCAAGGCAACGAAGGCCCAGAACCAGGCGCGCGCGAACGCGCCGGCGATCGAGCCGCATGCCGAATTGCGCAATCCCGAAGGGGAGCTGCTGGCGGGCGTCGTGCGCCAGGCCGGCGTGTGGGTGCTGGGCCTGGACGGCCGCATCGCGGGAACCTCCGACAGCGCGGCCGAGGTCCTGGCGATGATCAAGCAGGCGGCGGCCCTGCACGAGGCGCAGGGCAACGCGGTGCGGCTGGTCTATTCGGATGAGCTGCGCGACACCGCGGTGATCGAGGCAGCCGCGCAGGGCCTGACGCTGGAGCAGTTCGAGGAACAGCTGGCCGAACAGATGAAGGCGCGCAAGCCGGAGCCTGCGCCGGACGTGAATTGAGTCGCTTGTGTTCTCTGTAGGAGCGACGTCAGTCGCGACCGCGGATCACGACGTGCCATCCATGCGTCAGCAGGTGGATATGGTTGCCCCATTCATGCACGCCTTCGTAGCGATCGACTTCTCCTGCCGTGCGGTCGCGACTCACGTCGCTCCTACGGAAGAGCACGGCGGCGCAGCCATGCAGCGACGCCAGCGAGCATCAGCACCGGCAACCACACCCAGCGCAACTCCGACAGCAGCACCTCCACGCCACGCGCACTGAAGAAGCGGTTCGCGAAGGGCGACACTTCGATCATCCGCCATGGCGCGAAGTGCCGCGTCTCCGACCACGGCCAGAACAGCGCGACGCCCAGGCCGCCATCGGTCAGCATGTCCAGTAGCGCATGCGATGCGGCGGACAGCGCGATGAACAGGAACGCGGTGATCGCCGACGCACGGAGCCAGCGTGCGCCGCAGGCGGCGACGGCGCCGCACGCCATGGCGAACACCAACGAATGGCTGGCGCCGCGGTGGCCGAGCGCATGCGCATAGTCGATGCCCAGCTTGAAGGCGACGACATCGGCATCCGGCAGCATCGCGGCCACCATGCCGGCGGCGACCACGCGTGTCGGCACGCGCCGCGCACCCAGCGCGATGCCACCGGCCAGGGGAATCAGTGCGTGGGTCAGGACGGTCGGCATGGGGCGGGTCCGCGGGACATGGCCGACAGGTTCGAGGCGTTTCGTGTGCGCACGATGAAGTGGGTGCGGGCGCAGAAAAAAGGCCGGCTGCGCCGGCCTCGTCTTCGTTGTCGGCAGGTCGACGTCAGCGCTCGAGCATCCCGGCGCGTCGCGGCGTCGCCTGCGGCTGACGCTCGCGACCCGACGGCGGCGTCACCGCCGCAGGTGCCGGCGTGGACGTGGCCGGCGACATCCTTGCACCCTGGCCTTGGGCCACGGCACCGGCACTGCGGACCAGCGGCTGCGCGCTGTTCTCGCGGACCGGATCGGCGGCGATCCATTGCCTGATCTGCGGAAAGACCAGATCGAGGCGCGAGTAGTGATCGCGATTCTCGGTGTTCGCCAGGCTGCCGCTGTTCGAGCACAGGGCGTCGCCGCCATACAGGCCGCCGCGCAGGCGATAGCTGTTGTCCCGGTAGCGCGTGAACAGTCCCGAGCCGCTGCTGCCGCCTTCGGTGGTGCCCTCGAGCCATCCGACCGTGAACTGTTGCGGGTAGCGGTCGATGACATGCTGGCCGCGCGAGTATTTCTTGGCATCGCCGGCGGGATGGTGGATGGCGATCACCTCGGCGTTCGCGGCCAGCGGACTCGCGTCCCATCCGGCAAAGGTCGCGATGGCCGGCGCTGGATTCCTCAGGCGCAGCAGCAATGCATCGCTATCGGCATCGACGAACAGCAGTTCGGCACCGCCGGTGAGCGGATTCGTCCTGCGGCCGTCCACGGTGCTGCAGCCCGAGTTCTCGTAACCCCAGTACGTGTTGAGGGTGTTGGCGACGGTCTGGTTGTCGATGCAGTGCGCAGCCGAATAGAAATAGGGCACCTGCGTCGACGGCGTCGTGTCGTTCAACAACGTGCCGGTGCAGACGTAGCTGCTGCCGTTCTTGGTGAACACCATGTGGGCGACGGCATTCTTGGCCTGCACGTAGGCGGGGCCAAGTGCGTCGACGCGGCAGACCGCATTGATGTTGCAGGCACCCGAGTCGCCCAGCGCCTTCAGGATCTTGAAGTCGTTGCGGCTGTTGGTCAGCAGGTGCGAAACCTGCGGTGCCTGCAGGCGGGCCTGCAGCGCGTTGACATGGGCGGGGCGATAGATCTCGATGATCTGGGCGATGCCATCGGTGGCCGGCGTCCAGTACAGACCGTTGCCGTCGGCGAGCGCCTGTGCCTCGGCGGCGGTGACGGAGGCGATCACCCGTCCCGGGTCGTCGGAGCCGGCGACGCGCAGTTCGACCTGCGGGTGCAGCCCCTTCACCTGCACACCCACGCGCAATCCCAGCGCATCCGGCGAGTCCACCTGAAGGCGCGCGACGGCGCCGCCCGTCTTCAGCGGCACCCAGCGCAGGGCGGGCGTCGTGCGTGCGATGCCTTCGCTGGCCAGCGTGCGACCGATGCCGATCTGCGTGGCCTTGATGCGCTGGCGCGTATTGCGGTTTTCCAGATCCACCAGTCGCCTGAGCGGGACTTCCCGGTAGGCCTGTTGCGTGGCACTGCGCGCAGGGAACTGCGCAAGCTTCCATGCCGGCGCTGCCTGCACCGGCGTGCGGCTGGCCTCGCCGGCGGCCTGGGTCACGCCGGCGGAGGCGACACAGGGCGTGAGGAGCGCGAAGGTCGCCAGGATGCGGATCAGGGTGGGCGGATTCATGGGGCGGAGGTCCTTCCGTGGGGTGTCTCGAGTGGAAGACGGGCCGTCGCCGGCCCGTCCCGGTCTTCGCAGTTACGATTTCGCCGGAGTTGCCGGAGCTGCCGGAGCTGCCGGAGCCGGTGCAGTCGCCGTGGTCGGCACCTGCCAGCCGCAGGTCTGGCCTTCGTTCTGCTGCTTCAGCCAATCCTGCAGCGGGGCGAAGTATTCCAGCACCGCGCCGGCGTCCATCTTCTCGCCACCGGTCAGTTCCTTCAGCGTGGCCTGCCACGGCTGGCTGGCGCCCTTCTCCAGCATCGCCCAGAACTTCTGGCCCGCCGCCTTGTTGCCGTAGAAGCTGCAGTTGTACAGCGGGCCCTTGTAGCCGGCCGCATCGCACAGGCCCTTGTAGAACTGGAACTGCAGCACGTGCGAGAGGAAGTAGCGCGTGTACGGCGTATTGCCCGGCACGTGGTACTTCGCGCCCGGATCGAAGAAGTCCTCGCCGCGCGCGGTGGCCGGCGCCACGCCCTGGTACTTGGCCTTCAGCTCCCACCAGGCCTTGTTGTAGTCGGTCGGCTTGATGCTGCCGTCGAACACGCCCCAGCGCCAGCGGTCGATCATCAGGCCGAACGGCATGAACGACACCTTGGCCAGCGCCATGCGCATCTGCGCATTGATCAGCGCTTCGTCGCTCTGCTGCGGCGCGTCCACCATGCCGATCGACTTCAGGTAGTCAGGCGTCATCGCCAGCACCATCGTGTCGCCGATCGCTTCGTGGAAGCCGTCGTGCGCGCCGGTCTGGAACAGCGGCGGCAGCTTGTTGTAGGCCAGGTAGTAATACACGTGGCCCAGCTCGTGGTAGATGGTGGTGAAGTCTTCTTCGTTCGGCTTGATGCACATCTTGGTGCGCACGTCGCCGCTCATGTTCATGTCCCACGCGCTGGCGTGGCAGACCACGTCGCGGTCCATCGGCTTGATGAACTGGGTCTTCGACCAGTAACTCTCCGGCAGTTTCGGCATGCCGAGGCTGGTGTAGAACTCCTGCGCGCGTTCGGTCATCTGCTTGGCGACCTGCAACTGCGCCTCGCGCTCGGCCTGGAACAACCTGTCGGTACCCGGACCGGGACCGGCCTTGGCCAGCGCGGCGAGGTAATCGGCCTGGTACTGCTTCTCCAGCGCGCCGGTGATGTCCAGGCTGCCGGCGCCCTTGTACGGTTCCAGCACGTCCCACAGGTTGCCCCAGTCCTGCTGCCACATGTTGCCCATCAGGTGGGCCGGCAGCAGGCCGTTGACCTGGCCCTTCTCCACGCCGTAGGTGGCCTGCAATTTGGTGCGGGTGTAGCAGTGCAGTTGCTCGTACAACGGCTTGACCTGTCCCCACAGGCGATCGGTCTCGGCGGCGATTTCGGCCGGCGTCATGTCGTAGCCACTGCGCCACATCTCGCCGGTGTCGGCGAAGCCCATTTCCTTCGAGCCTTCGTTCACCAGCTCGACGAAGCGCGTGTAGTCCTTGCGCATCGGCTGGGCGATGGTGTGCCAGCCCTGCCAGGCATCCAGTTGCGCGTCGTAATCGCGGCTGCTGCGCAGCACGTCTTCCAGTTCGCCCAGCTGACGGCACTTCTTCGCATCGCCCTCGCCGGTGCAGTAAGTGCCCGCGCCGTAGGTGCCTTCCATCCGGGTGGCGATCTGGGTCAGCTCGGCCAGCTTGGCCGGATCCTTCGGTGCCGGCATGGAGGTGGCCAGCTTCAGCAGCTGGATGGCACGCGCGGTTTCCGGCGACATCGGCTGGCCTTCGAACTTCTTCGCCTGTTCGATCCAGCTGTTGAGCTGGGTCAGGTAGCGCTCGTTGCCCTTCGCCGCCAGCAACTGGCTGTCGTCGTTGATGTAGGTGCTGGACAGCCACTGTGCGGCGGTGAGTTCCGGATACATCTTCTTGAATTCGTCATTGACGCGCGCGATGAACTGGTCGGCGGTCTCGCCCTTCGTCGCTGCGGGAGCGACGGCCGTACCGGCCGGCTCATCCTTCTTGCAGGCGGCGAGCGTGGCGATGCTCGCGCCGACGGCGAGGGCAAGCAGGAGGTGACGATGCTTCACGGGACGTCCTTCAGGGTGCGCGGGCGCAGGAACCTGAAGGGTAGTGAGAGCGGGGGAGGGGGTGCAAGTGCGGGGGCCGTTTCGCCCGTAGGAGCGACGTCAGTCGCGGCCGTCCGCCTTCCGGCGACGTACAAGCCTATGCATCCGGTTACAGAAGGGATACGGACGCCGACGCCGTGCGGTCGCGACTGACGTCGCTCCTACAGGAATGCGTGTTCTCAGTGGTGAGGCAAGCCACGTTCGCGCAGGAAGGCGCGGGCGTCATAGGCATCCCGTTCGAACCGCGCCCGCGCGAGAGCGGCGCCGCGGCAGTTGGCGCGCCGCAGCGCGCCCGGATCCCGCCGCCGGGCTACGTGTGTGGCAGCCCACGTTCCTTCAGGAAATCACGCGCATCGCCCGCGTCCTGTTCGAACCACGCCCGCGTCGAACCGAGCCGGTACGTATACCCCCACGCGTCCATGTCGGCCATCAGCTGCATGCGCCCGACACCCGGCAATTCGTCGGCCAGGATGATCTGCAGGCAGCAGGTGGCATCCTCTTCGATCACCGAGTCGGTGGCGTCGGTGTGCACCTGCGCGCGCCGCTCCGGCGGGAGGACGATCAGGTGGCAGGCTTCGTGCAGCATCGAGTGCACCGGCGTGTCGCCGCGGACGTAGACGTTGTGCGCGATGACGCCGGCTTCGGGTTCGCCCCAGAAGCTGCCGGGGATGGCCGCGCCATCGTCGATGCGGTGCAATTGCAGGCCATACCGGGACAGCAGGGCCACCGCCGCCGGAAAGGGCAGCGCGGCGACCCGCATCACCTCGGCTTCGACCGTGCCTGCAACGACGTCCATGATCGAATCGTGCGTGGGCGGAGCAGGCTCCGCCCCGGCGGTCAGGCGCTGCCTTCCTGCAGCGAGACCGAGATATCCAGCACGTCGTGCTCGCCTTCCTTGATCAGCTTCACGTTGACCGCTTCGGCGTCGACATTGACGTACTTCTTGATCACTTCCAGCAATTCGCGCTGCAGCATCGGCAGGTAGTCGGGCGCGCCACGGGTGGTGCGCTCCTGCGCGACGATGATCCGCAGTCGATCCTTGGCGATGGAGGCGGTTTCTTTCTTCGGCTTGAGGAAATCGAACATGCCCATGCTCAGGCTCCGAACAACTTGCTGAAGAAGCCTTTCTTCTCCACCGTGGTGAAGCGCAGCGGGCGATCTTCGCCCAGCAGCCTGCCCACCGCATCGTCGTACGCCTGGCCGGCGGGCGATTCGAGTTCCAGGATCACCGGCTCGCCCTTGTTGGAGGCATTGAGTACGTCGCCGGACTCCGGGATGACGCCCAGCGTCTTCAGTCCGAGCACCTCTTCCACGTCCTTGATGCTCAGCATCTCGCCGCCTTCCACGCGCGACGGGCTGTAGCGGGTCAGCAGCAGGTGCGGCTTCAGCGTTTCGCCGTTCTCGGCCTTGCGGGTCTTGGAGTCCAGCAGGCCGAGGATGCGGTCGGAGTCGCGCACGCTGGAGACTTCCGGATTCACCACCACGATGGCGGTATCGGCGAAGTACATGGCCAGGAAGGCGCCCTTCTCGATGCCGGCAGGCGAGTCGCAGACGATGTAGTCGAAGCCGTCGGCGTCCAGGTCCTTCAGTACCTTCTCGACGCCTTCCTTGGTCAGCGCATCCTTGTCGCGCGTCTGCGAAGCGGCGAGCACGAACAGCGTTTCGAACCGCTTGTCCTTGATCAGGGCCTGCTTCAGGGTCGCTTCGCCCTGGGTGACGTTGACGAAGTCGTACACGACGCGGCGCTCGCAGCCCATGATCAGGTCGAGGTTGCGCAGGCCGACGTCGAAGTCGATGACCGCGACCTTCTTGCCGCGACGGGCCAGCCCGCACGCGATGCTGGCGCTGGTGGTGGTCTTGCCGACGCCGCCCTTGCCGGACGTGACTACGATGATTTCAGCCAACGGTGTTCTCCTTGGTCGTTCTTATGTTCGGGTAACGCCGCGCGTCATTCCTGCGCGGCGATCTTGAGTTGGTCCTGGTCCAGCCAGATCTGCACGGCCTTGCCGCGCAGTTCCTCGGGCACTTCTTCCATCACCTTGTAGTGGCCGGCAACGGCGACCAGTTCGGCATGGAATTCACGGCAGAAGATGCGCGCGTCGGCATTGCCGCGCGCGCCGGCGAGGGCACGGCCGCGCAACGCGCCATAGATGTGGATGGAGCCGTCCGAAATGACTTCCGCGCCGGCGCCGACGGTGCTGAGCACGGTCAGGTCGCGGTTTTCCGCGTAGAGCTGCTGGCCGGAGCGCACGGGGGTCTTCTGCACCAGGCCCGGCTTCGTGTCCGCGGCCTTCGCGGCAGGCGCGAGGGCGGCCTTCACCGGGGCGGGTTCGGGGGAGGCGGCACGGGTGGGCGCCGGCGCCGCCTGCGCCATCGGTTCGTACTGTGCGCGGAACTTGGCCAGCAGCGGCAGGCCGAGCTGTTCGGACAGGGTTTCGGTTTCGCGCGTGCCATAGGCCAGCGCGACCGGGATGACGCCTGCGCCGCGCAGGCCATCGATCAACGCGCGGGCGGTGGCGGTATCCGGCAGCCGGGTCAGACCGCCGAAATCGACGATCACCGCGGCCCGGCCGAACAGCTTGGGTGCGCGCTCGACGCGCTCGCGCATTTCGCGGATCAGCTGGTCGACGTCGAGGGTGCGGATGCGGAGGTTGGCGATGCCGACCTGGCCGATCTTCAGTTCCCCGGCCTGTTCGTAGTCCATGGAAGCCCGGGTCACGCTCATGTACCGGTCGGCCGTTGCACGCTGGTGCCGGCCAGCAGGCGGGTACGGGCCCACGGAACATCGGGGAGGGCATCGCCGTAGGTATCGCGCACCCACGGATAGCTGCAGAGTTCCTTCATCAGCATGCTGGCGCGCACTTCCGCCTCGGCCATGACGTTCTGGCCCACTTCGCGGAAACCGAAGCTGCCATGGAACAGCAGTGCCGGGTCGGCGCCGTGGTCGAGGAATACCTCGCACGCCAGCTGCGGATAGCGCAGTTCGGCGAAGCTCTGTACGTCGGCATAGAACGCGCGGCCGACGCCGCCGCCGCGACGGCGGCTGGCCACGACGATGCGGTCGATGTAGAAGAACTGCGGGTAGCGCTCGCCGAACCAGGCGAAGTTGCTGCTGTCGTGCGCGGCGCCGGAGCCGAAACCGACCAGGAACCCGGCCAGGTTGCCGTCGCGCTCGGCGACGCGGAAGTATTCGGCCGTCTCGTAGAAGCGGCGGACCTTGACCGAATCCAGCGGCAGGATCGCGAGTCCGGCATTGTTGTTGAGGGCTAGGACGGAATCCAGCTCGTGCTCGCGCACGTCGCGGATGACAATCGACATTACCTGACTCCGAACGGGTCTTGCAGGGCGGCACAGGGCCAAGGCCGGATTATCGCATGGTGCCGCCGCCACGGGCGAGGCACGGGTGAGCCGGGGATGAACCCGCCCACCTCACGTTCCAACGTCGGCATGACTTTAGTTGGGACATCGGCGCGTGCGATTCCGCCTAAGATGCCCGGATGTTGGGACGACTCAGCCATACCCGCCTGCTGCGCGCCGCAGGACTCTACACGTGGGCCCTGGTGGGAATTCCCATCATCCTGAACGTGTGGGTGCTGCCGCCGTCCAGTGGCACGGACGGACAGGGGGTCAACCTGCCGCTGACTGCCCTGTGCTACTTCGCGTTCGGCGGCGTGTACTGGCTGGCGACGCGCGCGCTGGACGGTCGCCGCGACGGCGTGCCGATGGCCTGGAACGTTCCGTTGGCCATGGTGCTGACGGCGACCGCGATCGGGGTGGGCTTCTATACCCAGACCGGCCTCGGCGCGGTGCTGCTGCTGATCATGGCCGGCGTGCTGCCGTGGCTGCTCGAGTTGCGCTTCGCGGTGGCATGGCTGCTGGCCGCGCACGTGCTGCTGGTGCCGTCGTTCATGGCGCGCGACGACTTCAATTTCTGGGAAGCGCTCTTCCAGTCCATGTTCTATGTGGGCTTCTCGGCCTTCGTGCTGATCACCACCTATGTGGCGCGGCAACAGGCGCAGGCGCGCGAGGAGCAGCGCCGGCTCAATGCCGAACTGCGGGCCACCCGCGTGCTGCTGGCCGAGAGTGCCCGCGTCAACGAGCGCACCCGCATTTCGCGCGAGCTGCACGATCTGCTGGGCCACCACCTGACCGCGCTGAGCCTGAATCTGGAAGTGGCCGGCCACATGACGGAAGGGCGCGCCCAGGAACACGTGCGCCAGGCGCATACGCTGGCCCGCCTGTTGCTGACCGACGTGCGTGAAGCGGTCAGCCAGCTGCGCGACAGCGGTGCGATCGACCTGGGGGCGGCGCTGATGCCGCTCGCGGAGAAGGTGCCCTCGCTGGCCATCAAGATGGACATCGAAGAGCCGCTGACCCTCGAGGATCCGCACCGCGCGCATGTGCTGCTGCGATGCACGCAGGAAATCATCACCAACGCCGTGCGCCACGCCCGTGCCAGGCACCTGTGGCTGCATTGCCGCAGGGACGGGGCGAACATCCTGATCGACGCCCGCGACGACGGCGCCGGCAGTCCGCACGTGGTGGCAGGCAACGGCCTGACCGGCATGCGCGAACGGCTGGCCCAGTACGGCGGCGACCTGCGCATCGAAACGCAACCCGGGAAAGGTTTCTGCCTGCATATCGCCTTGCCCGTGAACGAGGCGACGCCCGTGCTCGCCCCGCGTCCCATCCCGCAACCCGAACCCATACCCGAGCTCAGCTCCGGAGGAACCCCGTGATCCGTGTCTGTCTGGTCGACGATCAAACCCTGGTGCGCCAGGGCATCCGCTCCCTGCTGGCGCTGGACGACGGCATCGAGGTCGTGGCCGAGGCCGCAGACGGCAAGCAGGCGGTGGACCTGGTCCCGCAGGTCAAGCCTGATGTGGTCCTGATGGACATGCGGATGCCGGTGATGTCGGGTCTGGAGGCGCTCCAGGCGCTGGCGCGCCTGGGCCAGTTGCCGCCTACCATCATCCTGACGACCTTCGATGACGACCAGTTGGTCCTCGCCGGGCTGAAGGCCGGTGCCAAGGGCTACCTGCTGAAGGACGTTTCGCTGGAGCAACTGGTCGGCGCCATCCGTACGGTGGCCGACGGGGGGTCGCTGGTGCAGCCTGCGGTGACCCAGCGGCTGCTGTCCGGACTGGAGCACATGCGCAACGAGTTCGTCAGTCTCGACCGTCCGGATCCGCTGACGGACCGTGAGACCGAGATCCTCCGCCTGATGGCCAGCGGCTTCTCGAACAAGGAAATCGCCAACTCGCTGGGCGTGGCAGAGGGCACCATCAAGAACCACGTCTCCAACATTCTCTCCAAGCTCGGCGTGCGCGACCGCACCCGGGCGGTGCTGAAGGCCTTCGAACTGCAACTGGTCTGAGGCGAGGATGCCCGGCCCGGCGCCGGCGCTCGTCCGTCGGCGGTGCGACGCCTCGGAGCGGGGGCGTTTCACGTTGTCCTGACGCGGCGGACGCAACGCTGGAAGCGGGATGGCGGAGACTGCCGACCATGCGGTCCGTCCCGTCGATGGACTGCCCGGTTCCGCGAGCGACACCAGGCGCCGATGGTCCATCGGGCTGGGCCGTCGCGACCCCCGTCGTTGCAGCGCAGCAGGGCGTTGGAAGCGAGGATCGCATGCGCCCGCGTACGTCCCCTGACGGGGGCGGCCAACCGGTGTCAGGTGGCTGCGCGAAGCCCCGCAACCCTGCTAGGATGCGCGGTGCATTTTTTTCACGGCCGAGGCACCGGCCCCCGGAGACTCCTGAATGACCCGTTTGATCGAGTTCGTGATTGCGTTGGCGCTGGTTCTGGCGCTGTTTCTGGTGATCGGCCTGGTCCTGCCGTCCTCGCGCCAGCTGCAGGAAAGCATCGAGACCAACCGCCGCATGACCATCGTGTTCGACACGCTGAACAACGTGCGTCGACTGAAGGACTGGAACCCGCTCATCCCGGGTGCGGCCAACGAGCTGAGCTACTCCGGTGGCGACGACAACACGGGCGTCGGCGCCAAGGTGGACTTCAATTCCGCCAATGCGGCCTGGGGCCAGGGCAGCTGGGAAATCGTCGAGAGCGAGCGCCCCGCGCCGACCGGCGGCCCCGGCAAGATCGCCTACGCGATCGTCGACAAGCGCATGGGTACCGACAAGCGCAGCGTCTTCACGCTGCAGCCGAGCGGCAAGAACAATCGCAACGTCAAGGTCACCCAGAGCTATGAAGTCAAGTACGGCTTCAACCTGCTTGGCCGCTACGCCGGCATGTACGTGACCCGCCACGTCGGCGACGCCGTCAAGGTCGGCCTGGGCAAGTTGACCAACATGCTGGCCACCGTGCCGAACTTCGACTACCGCACCGAAGGCAGCCCGCTGACCGACCTGAAGATCGTCGACGTGCCTGCCGAAGATCTGCTGGTGGTCAACGCCGGCAACATCGATCGCACCAATGACGCCATCAAGGGTTCGATCAAGCAGAACCAGGAGTGGATCAAGCGCGTGATGGACGCCAACGGCCTGGTGGCCGCTGGCCCGCTCCGCATCATCACCACCGACTTCGGCTCCGAGAAGTACGCGTTCGACATCGCCCAGCCGGTCCGCAAGGGCAGCGCGGCGCCGAAGGCCGATTCCGCCGAGGCCGCCGCGCCGGTGACGCCGCCGCCGGCACCGGTCGCATCGACGGCCGAGCTGAAGGTCACCATCCCGTCCGGTGCGCCGGTCGAGTATGTCCGTACCCAGCCGCGCAAGTCGGCGTTCGCCAGCTACACCGGCTACATGGCCGAGCTCGACAACCAGCGCAACGCGCTGCGCGCCTGGGCCGTCACCTCCGGCCACGAAGTCGTCGACCGCCCCTACGAATCCTGGAAGTCCGGTGTCGACGGCGCGTTCCTGGAAGACGGCAAGTTCGACATCTACTGGGCGGTCAAGCACTAACACCGCGTCCCTGATGCCAGGTACCACGCCAACGCGCCGCTTCATGCGGCGCGTTGCGTTTTGGGGGAACCTCCGCGCATCGATTCTCCACGCCACTGGCAGGATGCCGGTCTCTTCACGAGGTCCGCAGCGCCCATGAACTACGACAGACGCCAACGCAAGCCTTCATTCCTTGCCCTTGCCGGCGCATTGCTCGCTGCTGCCTCGGTGGGGCTGTCCGCGTACGCATCGCATGGCGTGGCGGACGCCCAGGCGCAATCGCACCTGCAGACGGCCGCGTTGTTCGCGTTCGGGCATGGACTCGCGCTGGCCGCGCTGACGGCAGGCACGGTGCGCCGCATGGGCAAGGGGGCGCTCTTCCTGTTGTTTCTGGGCACGCTGCTGTTTTCCGGCAGCCTGGTCGCGGGGGCACTGGGCGGCGTGAGCACGCGGTTGGCGCCGGCAGGCGGCATCACCCTGATGCTCGGCTGGGTGCTGTGGGCGGTCGACGCCGTCCGGCGTTGAGCCATGCCACGGCACGCGCGCGGCTTCGACACCGGGCAGGCATGGGACCATCTGGCACGGCGTGACCGGAAGCTGGGTGCGTGGATGAAGCGGATCGGCTACATCGAGCCGCAGCCCGCGTGGAAGAAGACCTTCGATCCGGTCGATGCGCTGGCGCGCGCGATCCTGTACCAGCAACTCAGCGGCAAGGCGGCGGCCACCATCGTGGGGCGCGTGGAAGCCGCCATCGCCAGCACACGGCTGCACTTCGATACCCTCGGCCGCCTCGATGACGCCGCGCTCCGTGCATGCGGCGTGTCCGGCAACAAGGCGCTGGCGCTGCGTGATCTCTCGGCACGCGAGCAGCGTGGCGAAATCCCCACGTTGCGGCAGATGTCGACCATGCACGAGGACGAGATCGTCGCGGCGCTGGTCCCGGTGCGTGGCATCGGCCGCTGGACCGTGGAGATGATGCTGATGTTCCGCCTGGGCCGCCCGGACGTGCTGCCGGTCGACGACCTGGGCGTGCGCAAGGGCGCGCAGTTCGTCGATCGCCTGGACGCCATGCCGACGCCGAAGGAACTGGCGGCGCGTGGCGAGAAGTGGGGGCCTTGTCGCACCTACGCGGCGCAATACCTGTGGCGCATCGCGGATTCCGGTACCGAAGCGAAAACGGCGACGAAGCGTTCGCAGGATTGATGCGGCGCTAGAGGCTGGCGAGGTAGCGGTCCCACAACAGATTGCGGAACCGGTTGTCCGGATCGACTTCGCGCTTGATCGCGACGAACCGGTCCGCGCGCGGATAGGCGCGTGCGAATTGCCTTCGCGTGGCGTGCAGCCGGTATGGCAGGTAGTAGCGTCCACCATGATCCAGCGCGGCGTCGATCAACGCCCGCGTCCAGCCGGCAGCGCGCGCATCCTGCCATGTGCGCTGCTTGTGGTAGAGGACGAAGCAGAACATGTCCTGGTCCGCCCAGCGCATCAGCGACGTCGTATCCTCGACGGCATGCCGGATGGAGACGTTGAGCACGTCGGCGTCCGCGGCGCGGAGAATCGCGCGCAGCCGCGCAGCGAACGAACGGAACGCACCCATCGGGACGAAGTATTCCTGCAGGAGGTAGGTCGAGATCCGCCGCGTGCGCGGCTCGATCGAGGCCACGTCCAGGCTGGCCTCGCAGTTGCGCATGATCACGCGCGGCTCACTCAGCAGGCGGCGCGTCATGTAGCGTTCGCGAAGCGCGCCCCCGCCCGGCAGTTCGGTGGCGGACCAGATGAGGTTCTGCTCGAGGCCGTAGTCCAGGCCCTCGGGCACGAGGCGGCGTCCATCGGTCAACGGCCGGTCCGTGCGCGCCCAGGTGATGGCCAGTGGTGCGCCGAAATCCGGCGGCACCAGGTCGGCGTTGTGCATGACGACATCGTTCTTGCCGAGTACGTTTTCCTGGAACCAGTCCGGGTAGTCGTCGAGCCGCACCGCGGCCACGGCGCGCGCGATACGCGTGTTGCGCGCGAGGTCCAGTTCGACCTCGGTGATCACGCCCAGGCCGCCGTATCCGCCGAGCACCGCGCCGAACAGGTGGGGTTCGCGATCGCGGGAAAGTTCCAGTACACCGCCGTCCGCGGTGACGAGTCGCACGGCGCGTACCGTATTGGCGATGGCGCTTTCACCGATGTAGCGGCCATGGCAGTTCACCGACACCGAGCCGCCTACACTGAAGTTGCTGTAGCTCTGCATGACTTTGACCGATAGATCATGCGGGTCCAGCAGCGCTTGCAGCCGTCGCCACCGCATGCCGGCCTGGACGCGCACGGTGCGTGCAACCGGATCCAGCCGCAGCAATCGGTCCATGTCCGCCAGGTCGAACTGCAGGGCATCGGGCTCGCGGGTCTGTCCTCCCATGCTGAAGCGCGCGCCGGCGATGCAGACGGTGCCCTGCCATGCGCGCAGCGCCGCGGCGATACCGGCGGTCGTCGTCGGTCTGACGATGCCGGCGAGGCGGGTGCTGTCGAGGCGGGCGATATCGCGGGCCGACCGCGCTTCGGATTCCCCTGGTCCCTGGCATGCAGGCAGTGCCGCAAGGGCGCCGGAGGCAAGCGCGCAGCGCAGTGCGTCGCGGCGGTGCATGCCGGTCAGGCTGCCGCTCGGTAGCACCAGTGCCACGGCTCGTAGACGATGCCGTGCGGATTGTCGCGGGGATAGCTCATGGCGAAGCCGAAGCCGCCGGCATGACGGGCAAGCCAGGCGAAGGCGGGCGTGGCTTCGAACGATTCCTCGGCCGGAGGCTCGCCCGGCGTGCCGATGTCCAGCGCGCGCCCGCCGTGGTGCTCGCTGTAGCCCGGCGCAGCGTTGACGGTAAGGATCTGTTCCATCGTCTGTCCGCGCGCCAGCTTCCGCGCGAAGATGCCGAGTTGGTAGTCGTGGCTGCGGTAACCGGAGATCGCCTCGAGGACGACGCCTTCCGCATGCGCCGCGCGCTGCATCGCGAGCCACGCGCGTGCGGCACCGGCGGTCAGCCACAACGGCCTGCGATAGCGGTCGCGACCGGCGAATACCAGTGCAGCCGGTTCGGCCATCAGCGCCAGGCCACTGCGCTCGCCGTAGGTGTCGTCAAGCCCCAGCCCATGCAGATGTTCCTGCAGTGCATGCAGCGGCAGCACGCCCTGCGCGTCCGCGTGGAGGCCGCGGGTCGCGCCTTCCAGGCGGTCCAGCGCGTCCCAGGCTTCGTCGAGTCCCGATTCGCGGGGCAGTCCCGGTACCAGCGGGCGAACCGCGTGCGCCGACACCGCGGCAAGGTAGCGGCCATCACGCTTGCGGCGAAGCACGGTGTGCGCGCCGGCGAGCGCACGCGCATCGGCGTTGCTGCGCGCTGGCAGCAGATCGGCGGGCCACAACTCGATCCGGGCGGAGTTGAGCAGCAGCGTCTTCAGTGCTTGGGCGGGCAGGCGGCGCATGCCCGCAGCTTAGCGGCGCGACGCAGGCGTCGCCAGTTCGCGCAGTCGTGCCAGCAGGTCGGCGGGCCGAGCCGGACTCAACAGCAACATGCCGCCACTGCGCAGGGGCAGGGTGAGCACACGCGTGCGATCGGTGACCAGGCAGAACGCCTTGGTGAGGTTGCGCAGGCGGAAGTGGCCGGCCTTCAAGCCAGGCAGGCTGAAGCCGTTGGTCTTCAGCATCGGCGCGAGGTCGGTGTGTTCCTCCAGGCTCAGGATGCGCGCCTTGTCCAGGTCGATGGCTTCCACTGCGAGCTTCTTCGTGTAGAACGTCGCCGCCACCTGCAGTTCACGGTTGTCCAACACGATCCGTCGCCGCCGCAGGGCAAGCGTCAGCACGACGCCGATCGCCAGGACGAGCGGTATGGCCAGCCATGCGGCCAGGGGTGGCGGCGTGCGCGACTCCATCGTCATCGCCGCAATGACGCCTGCCGCCGCGAGCAGCATCGGCACCCAGAGCCACCAGGCCGTGTGCGCGGAAAGCGGTGCGAGGTCGAAATCCTGTTTCTGTTGCATGGTGGGTTCCTGCGGCGGGCCGGGGACGGTCGATCAGGCCGGCTTCTTGAAGAACAGGCGCACCGAGACCTCATGCTCGATGAAGAGGGTGCTGACCAGTTCCCATCCCTGCGCGCTCATCTTGTCCAGGTCCTGCTGGATGCGGTCGGTGAGCTTGCCGGCGAACATCTTGTAGGGGACTTCGACGACCTTGTGGCTCCAGCGGTGGTTCATGGCGATTCCTTCTTGTCGGTGTCGTGGGCGCCGCCCTTCGGCAGCCGCCCGGCCTTGCGCAGCGCGTCGCGCAGCACGTATTCGATCTGTGCGTTCAACGACCGCAGTTCGTCGTCGGACCATCGCTGCACCGCCGCCAGCACGTCGGCGCTGATGCGCAGCGGGTACGCCTTCTTGTCCTGCTTGTCACTCACCTGGGCGTCCTGTTGCGGCGCAGTTGCAGCACCATCGACACGATGAGTGCATTCACCAGCACCACCATCGCGATCACGACGCCTTGTGCGAATCCCTCGTCATCGCCGGTCGCGTAGACGCCGACGGCACCGGCCTGGATCGTCAGGCCGATCAATACCCAGTGCAGTGCCATGCCGCGCGAGCGGTCGTCCGCCGCGCGGCTTGTCCATGCGCCGATCAGCAGGGCAGGCAAGCCGGAGACGGCGAGGATCAGTGGGACGAGGACATGCATGCGCGTGCGCCCGCGTCAGTAGATGGAGCCGGTGTTGACGATGGGCTGGGTGCCGCGTTCGCCGCACAGCACGACCAGCAGGTTGCTGACCATCTGCGCCTTGCGTTCCTCGTCCAGCTTCACCACGTCGTTCTTCTGCAGTTCGGCGAGCGCCATTTCCACCATGCCGACCGCGCCGGCGACGATGCGCGTGCGTGCCGCGATCACCGCATTCGCCTGCTGGCGCTGCAGCATGGCCTGGGCGATCTCGGGGGCGTAGGCGAGGTGGCTGATGCGTGCCTCGATCACGTCCACGCCGGCCTTGCCCAGGCGTTCGGCGATCTGCTCCTGCAGATGCTGCGAGATCTCCTGCGGATGGCTTCGCAGGGCGATCTGGCCTTCTTCGTGCTGGTCGTACGGATAGCTCGATGCCATCGCACGCAGCGCGGATTCGGACTGGATGTGCACGAAGCTCTCGTAGTCGTCCACGTTGAATACGGCCTCGGCGGAATCGACCACCTGCCACACGATCACCGCGGCGATCTCGATCGGACTGCCGTCCAGCTCGTTGACCTTCAGGCGGCTGCTTTCGAAGTTGCGGATGCGCAGGGAGATCTTCCGCTTGCTGAAGAACGGGTTGTTCCAGCGCAGGCCGTTGTCCTTCACCGTACCGACGTACTTGCCAAACAGGCTGAGGACGGCGGACTGGTTGGGTTCCAGCTTGTACAACCCGGCCATCAGGAACATGAGGACAAAGCCGAGCAGGACGGCCACCCCCATGTAACCGGGCTGCTTGTCGGCGGCGCCCGTGATGAAGATGGCAACGACCCCCAGGCCCAGCACCAGCAGGCCCAGCAGGGTCGGAATTCCGGGCAGCGACGACTTGGCGTTCTCTCTCATGGCGGTTCCCTTGGTTGAGGCTTAAAGATATCAATTTGATATCAGTTGTCAACACGCGATCGGCGCCGTCCGTCGGCGTGCCCGCTACACTGGCGCCCCCTGTCCCGGACCGCCGCGCATGACCATCCTTGGAACCCCGCTGTCGCCCCATGCCACCCGCGTCCTGCTGCTGGGGTCGGGCGAACTGGGCAAGGAAGTGGCCATCGAGCTGCAACGCCTGGGCGTGGAAGTCATCGCTGCCGACCGCTATGCGGATGCGCCGGCGATGCAGGTGGCCCATCGCTCCCACGTGTTGGACATGCTGGACCCGGCCGCGATCCGCGCGCTGGTCGCCAGCGAGCAGCCGCACCTCGTGGTACCGGAAATCGAGGCCATCCATACCGAAACCCTGGTGGCGCTGGAAGCGGAAGGCGCCGCCCGCGTCATTCCCACCGCGCGTGCCGCGCGCCTGACCATGGATCGCGAGGGCATCCGCCGGCTGGCTGCGGAAACGCTGGGCCTGCCGACGTCGCCGTACCGCTTCGTCGATACGCGCGAGGAGTACCGCGACGCCGTGGATGCCATCGGCCTGCCGTGCGTGATCAAGCCGGTGATGTCGTCCTCCGGCAAGGGCCAGAGCACGCTGCGCAGCGAGGCCGACATCGACGCTGCGTGGGACTACGCGCAGACCGGGGGGCGTGCCGGCGCGGGCCGCTGCATCGTCGAAGGCTTCATCGACTTCGACTACGAGATCACCCTGCTGACGGTGCGCCATGCCGGCGGCACCGCATTCTGCGATCCCATCGGCCACTGGCAGAAGGACGGCGACTACCGCGAGAGCTGGCAGCCGCAGCCGATGTCGTCGCGCGCGCTGGAGCGCGCGCAGCAGATCGCCCGCACCGTCACCGACGACCTCGGCGGTTGGGGCCTGTTCGGCGTGGAACTGTTCGTGAAAGGCGACGACGTGTGGTTCAGCGAAGTCTCGCCGCGTCCGCACGACACCGGTCTGGTCACGCTGGTGTCGCAGGAACTGTCGGAATTCGCGCTGCATGCGCGCGCCATCCTCGGTCTGCCGATCCCCGCGATCCGCCAGAGCGGTCCGTCCGCTTCCTGCGCGATGTTGGCGCACGGCCACGGTGTACCGGTGTTCGGCAATGTCGAAGGCGCACTGGCCGCGCCCGACACCGGCCTGCGCCTGTTCGGCAAGCCGCGCGTGGAAGGCCATCGCCGCGTCGGCGTCACGCTGGCGCGTGCGGCGGACACCGATGCCGCACGCGCCGTGGCGCGCACTGCGGCCGACGCCATCACCATCGACCTGGCATGAGGTGCGCGGCATGAATGGAGCGAATCCATGAACGGCAATACCGGTTACGCCGTGTTCTTCTTCCCGCAGGCGCTGGAAGCACTGGGCGAGGCGATCAAGCCCTACCTGACCGACCAACCCGACGGTCCGCACATCTTCTGCAGGGAAATCGACACCGGCGGCGCCTTCACGGAGATGACGCTGGTCGGCAAGAATGCCGAAGGCCATGAGGTGCAGGTGGAACTGATGATCCCCGGCAGCATGATCCGGATGATCGTGTCGGCACAGAACGAGTCGTTGTTCGGTTTCGGGCCGCGGGTGGCAGCCGCGACACCGTCCACGCCTACGGCATGAGGTCCACCCAGACCAGGTGATGGTCGCTGCCATCGGCGATGGCGGCGTCCGCCTGGTCCTTCTTCGGCCAGAACACGCCGCTGCCGGTCAAGGCGAAGCCGGTGGACGGCAACACATAGTCCAGTCGAAGGGCGCCGTTGCGGCGGCCGAAATCGCCGGTGACATGCGCGGGTGCCCCGCGGCGCTGCATGCCCTTGGCGGCATAGGCGAGGGCGGTTTGCTCGCCGCCCTCGCTGCGTGGCGTGGCCATGTGCATCACGCGCAGGTGCTCCAGCAGTTCGATGATGGCGTCGTGCTGCCCGTCACCATCGGCGGGATCGTTGTTGAGGTCGCCCGCGATGACGAAGCGCGCATCGGGCGCCAGTCCGCCGCAGCGTCCCTGGTCATCGCACAGCCATGGCGCATCGCCCGGTGTCAGGTACTCGCGCCACAGGCGGATCTCGTCGGCATTGCGCAGGCCATTGCGGTTCTCCGGTCCGTCGAATACCGGCGGCGTCGGGTGCGAGACCAGGAAGTGCACGGTGCCGCCCGGCATGCGCACCGGCACATCCCAGTGCGACTTGGAGGACAGGCGGAGCTGCTTCCAGATCGCGTCCGGATAGAACCCTTTGCGCGTGCCCGGATCCACGGGATTGGTGGCGCCGGGCAGCGTGCTCCAGCGCAGTCGCTGGAACGTCCGCACCTGTGCTTCGTCGATCGGGAAGCGCGACAGCACCAGCATGCCGTACTGGCCGGGATGCAGGCCGTATCCCCAGGCATCGTTGCCGAGTTCGCGGCCACTGGTTCCCACGCTGCCGTTCTGGTCCAGGTCCAGTCCGCTGGGGACACCGGTGTTGACCGGGGCGAGGTAGCGGTACGGGTAGCGCAAGGACTCGCCGCCGCCGGGTTGCGGGACCTCGAGATAGCGTCGCTGGAACAGGTCTGCGGCGCGATGCGCGTCGTCGTAGTCGAATTCGTTGAGCAGGACCAGGTCGGGGCGCACTTTCTGCAACACCGCCGCGATCTTGCTCGCGTGCGTGCTGTCGCCTTCCAGCTGCCGGATCACGCCACCCGCTTCGTCGGAGAACAGCGACGTGTTGTAGGTCGCCACCCGGAGCGGCTTGGCTTGCCGGTCGGCGGGTTCATCCATCTTCGTGGGCGAACTGCAGGCGGCTAGGGTCATCGTGAGCAGGAGGAGAAGAGTGCGCATGCGCGGATTCTGGCATGCCGCCATGACAGGCGTGAAAAAGGCGCCCCGGAAGACCGGGGCGCCACAGGCCAAACGACGGGTTGGCCTGGTGGATCGTCAGAACGCGCAGCCCATCGCGCCGTAGGCAGTCTTGGCCTGGTCCATCGCGGTCTTGCACTGGGCGGCCAGCGCGGTCTTGTCGGTCAGTGTCGACCAGCTGGCCTTCGACTGCTCGATGCCCTGCTTCATCATCGCGCGCTGGGCTTCCGGCACCTTGTCGCTGATGCAGGCGTAGACCTTTTCCAGGTACTGATCGCACTCGGGGACGCCGGTGCCGGCTTCGACAGTCTCCGAGGTGGCGGCGGCGTCAGCCGGTGCCTCGACGGCCGGCGCATCGGCGGGCTTGCATGCGCCCAGCGCCAGGGTGGTCAGCGCCGCGATGGCGAGAAGGTTGAACTTCATGAAAGCTCCAGACGTGTGAGTGGATGTGGTTCCGTTGCCGGCCACGCAGGCGTGCCGGCGGCACATTCTGTGCACTCCATCACGAAGTTGCTATTCACATTTACGCCTCACATGTGTCGCGCGGACGTCGCTCCACCGATCAACCGTCGGTGCGGACCCAGCGCCGTCCATCGAAGCGTTCGAGGGGGGCGAAGCGGCGCTTGTAGTCCATCTTGCGATGGCCGTCGATCCAGTAACCGAGGTACAGGTGCGTATAGCCGTCGCGACGCGCCCATTCGATCTGGCGCAGGATCGCCAGCGTGCCGAGACTGCGTGCTTCCAGCGCAGGATCGTAGAACGTGTAGACAGCGGACAGTGCCCCCGGGATGACGTCGGTCACCGCCACAGCCAGCAACTGTCCTTCCTCGCGCAGCTCCACGAAACGACCGCGCGACCAACTGCCGACCAGGAACTGGTCGAACTCCGTGGCGCCATGGTCGTCCATGCCGCCGAGCGGATGCCGGGCAGCGAGATAGCTCTGGTACAACGCCAGGTGTTCCTCGTCGCGCAGCGCGGCGACGATCCGCGTTTCCACGCGCGCGTTGCGCGACGCACAGCGTCGCTGGCTGCGGTCGGGCGCGAAGTCGGCCACGGGAATGCGCACCGCGACACAGGCGCGGCACTGCCGGCAATGCGGTCGGTAGACGATGTCGCCGGAGCGGCGGAACCCCCATCCCAGCGCATCGGGATACAGCTGAGGCAGTCGCGGATCGCGCGGGTCCAGCACCAGGTCGCGGGCGACGCGGTCGGGCCAGTAGCCGCATGGATGTTCACCGGTGTGGAACAGGCGCAGATCGTCGATGGCATGCGTGTTGTCGCCCACGTCATGCCATCCAGTGCGAGGCCAATGGCCAGAACGCGAATCCCGCGAGCGCACCGGTCACGGCACCCGCGACGAGGTCGCGACGCGTATGGCGCCGTAGCGCGAGGCGCGACCAGGCCACGGCGCCGGCGAACAGCAGCGCGGCCAGCATCCACGCCGTGCCGAGTTCGCGCAGCAGGCACGCCGCGAAGACGGCGAACGCCAGGTGCAGCGAGAGCTTGCACCAGCGTGCGGTCAGCACCGCGACCAGGATCATCGCCGCGGACAGCGCAAGTCCCAGCGCGAGCAGCGGTTGCCCACCGCGCCAGGCAACAAGCACGGCCCCCGCAGCGAGCGATACCAGCAGGAATCGGTTCAATGCGCTGCGCTCGTGCTTGGCGCTCGCGTCGACATGCGTCCAGTGGCCGCGACGCACCTGCCACCCGGCATAGCCCATCACCAGCATGGCGAACGCACCGAAGCCGGCAGCAGACCACGCCGCCGCGCGGGCGTCGCCCTGTGCCAGCGCGATCGCCAGCACGGCCATCGGCAGCACCAGCATCGGGTGGCCGAAGATCGACAGGGCGCGGGCGAGCGTGACGGGCATGCGGCCAGCATACTGCGGAGCCGCAGTCGCGTGGATCGCGACCATCCGCTGGCTGAACGCGTCCGTCTGCGCGTCAACCGGCGCGGCAAGCACGCGTTTTCCGTGTCAGTGGCGCAGGTGGCGCCGCGTTTCCAGGAGAACACGATGAACCGCAAGACCCTGCTTTTCGTGGCCGTGCTGGCCGCCCTCGGTGCCGGTTCCGCACTGGCTGCCACGCAGGCTGGCGATGCGCAGAAGCCCACGCGCTCCAGTCTCGACAAGAACCAGGATGGCGCCGTCGACAAGGCCGAGGCTGCGGCGCATCCGCGCCTCGCGGAACGCTTCGCCGATCTGGACAAGAACGGCGACGGCAAGCTGACCGCCGACGAGCGCCCGCAGCACAAGGGCATGCGTGGCCATGGTCGCCACGGTAGTCCGCGCCATGGCGATGGGTTCAAGAAGCTCGATACCGACGGTGATGGCCGGATCAGCAAGGCGGAAGCCGCCGCCGACCCGCGCTTTGCCGCCCGTTTCGATGCGATGGATGCCAACAAGGACGGCGTGATCGACCGCGCCGACCGCGAACTGCGCAACAAGCAGCGCCGCGACGCATGGTTCGCCAAGGCCGATGCCGACAAGGACGGCAAGCTCACCCGCGCCGAGATCGACCAGGCCGATGTCGCACGTCGCGCCGAGTTCCAGCAGCGCATGCAGGCGCGCATGGACGAACGCTTCGCCGCGATGGACGCGAACAAGGATGGCCGCCTGTCGCGCGACGAGGTGAAGGACAAGGGCCGCTTCGCCGAGCGCTTCGATGCGCTGGACGCCAACAAGGATGGCTTCCTGTCGAAGGAAGAACTGGCGGCAGGCCGTCCGACCCGACGCTGAGCGATCCGTCATCGCGCACCGGTCCTGCGGGATCGGTGCGCTCACGCCGTGGTTAGAACGCCAGCCGTCCCGTGCGGATGAGCACGAAGGCGATGGCGCCGACGGTGAACAGGCTGGTCAGCACGATCGCCTGCTTGCCCAGCAGATAGTCGTAACCGCGACGGCGCCGTTGGTTGTCGGGACGGACGAGGATCGGATCCATGATCCGGGGCAGGATGGAGAGGTACTGGTAGTTGACCGCGGACAACCCCACGACCGTGGTGATCGCAATGGCCTGCCAGCCCGTCGTCAACAGCGTCGCCAGCATCAGGCAGAACAGCCAGGCCGAACCGGTGACAGTGTTGAGCGCCATGAAGCGACGCACCTGCTGCCGCTCCTGCGCGGTCTGGCAGAAACGCGCCAGATACCACCAGGTAAAGGCATAACCGAGGAGGCCGCCGAGCACGCCCCCCACGGCGCCGCCAAGCGCGGCAGGATGCTGGGTGACCTGTTCGAAGATCACGCCCAGCGAGCCGCCCGCGACGCCACCGGTGACGCCGCCCGTGGTCAGTCCACCGGTGCTGATCTTCCCGACGAGACCACTGCCCAGCACGCCGGACCCGATCACCGTGGCGGCACTGGCAGCGGGCATCGCACCGACCAGGCCACCCAGCACGATCATGGTGAAGGCCGCCGTCGGCGCGCTGGAACGTGCGAACTCGCCGAAGCGTTGCAGCAACTCGTCACGCACCATCGCGCGGGCGCGCGACAGGCGTTTGCGCACAGCCGCATCGCTCAGGCCCAGCAGGTCGGCGACCTGTTGCGAACTCTGGCCCTCGCGATAGAACAGCAGCAGGGTTTCGCGGCTGTCTTCCGGCAGCGCCGAGATGATGTCGGTGGCGACGAGTTCCTCTTCCGTCTGCAGCAGCCGCTCGGCGGGCGTGGGGCCGGGATCGGCGGCCATACCGATGGCGATCTCGGCGGCTTCGCCCGACATCGGGCGGCCGTGCTGGGCGCGCAGCCAGTCGCGCGCCAGGTTGCGGGTGATCTGCCGTAGCCACGGCAGGAAGCTGGCGCTGTTCTTCAGCCGGTCGAGCTGCTGCCACGCTTTGAGGAACGCCTCCTGCGCGATGTCTTCGCTGGCCTGCACGTCGCGGGTGATCGCCAGTGCGATGGCGGTGACGGTGTTCTGGCAGGCGTTGACGATGCGACCGTAGGCTTCCTGGCTGCCGCGCGTGGCGGCAGGCAGTTCGGTCTGCAGCATCAGGTCCAGGGCGATCGCGTTCATGGCATCGGCATCATCGGAGGGGTCGATGACAGGGACGACCCGGTAGAGAGGATGTGACCGGCTTTCGCACCGCGCCGCCGCAGGCCACGCGAAGGCTCAGCTACGGGTGACGGGCTGGATGCGGATACGGTCTTCCTCTTCCTCGACAGGTGCCTGCTGCGCGGGTGGCTGCGGCTGTTCCAGCCCTGGCTGCGGCACGGCGGCCGGCGGTGGGGCGGGACGCCGCATCCACATCACGACGGCGGCCAGCGCGATCAGCGCCAGCAGGACCAAACGGATGCGCCAGGCCCACGAGCGCCCTGGCGTCGCCGCTTCCTGCGGGCTGTTGAACGTCAAGGTCGTCGCGTAGCCCGGCCGCGTGGTTTCCATGAGCCCGGCCTCGCGCAGCAGTTCGCGCGCGCGCGGCTGGTCCTCGGCGTGGCGTACCCAGACGGCCGGCTGCAACTGCGCCTTCACCGGCTCGGTATAACTGAACTGTCCGCCGCGCTTGCTGTGGTAGGAGCGACCGTTGCTGATGAAGACGGGAACGCCGGCCTCGGTCAGCAGCTTGGCGACGCCTTCGACGGTTTCGATCCGCTGGCTGGAAAACACCTGCCGCATGGGTGCGTCCTCAGTCCTTCGCCGGTACCGCCGAGGCCGCGTCGGCATCGGGCACCACGCGGATCAGGCCTTCCTGCGCGGTGCTCGCCACCAGTCGGCCCTGCCGGTCGAATATCTGCCCGCGCGCCAGTCCGCGCGAACCGCTCGCGCTGGGGCTGTCGATGGAATACAGCAGCCAGTCGTCGGCGCGGAACGGGCGGTGGAACCACAGCGCATGGTCCAGCGACGCCATCTGTACGTTGGGCTGGTAATAGCTGATGCCGTGCGGGTAGGTCGCCGTACCCAGCAACTGGAAATCGGAGGCGTAGGCGAGCAGGGCACGGTGCAGTTCCGGCGAGTCGCCGACCGGCTCGCTCAGGCGGAACCAGACCTGCTGGAACGGCGGACGCTTGGGCGGGTTCAATTCATCGCGCGGGTACACATGGCGGAACTCGAATGGACCGCGCCGCGACATCCAGCGCTGCACCTTCGGCGGCAGCGTGGCCATCACCTCCGGCGGCACCGGCGGCGCGGTGGCGATGTCTTCCGGCTGCGGTACCTCCGGCATCGACAGCTGGTGTTCGGCGCCTTCCTCTTCGGCCTGGAACGAGGCCGCGCAGAAGAAGATCACCCGGCCATGCTGGATCGCGGTGACGCGACGGACCGAGAAACTGCCGCCGTCGCGCGTGCGGTCCACTTCGTAGACGATCGGCGCTTCGATGTTGCCGGCACGCAGGAAGTAGGCGTGCAGGGAATGGGCGCGCCGCTCGCCCGCGCCGCCGTCCACGGTCGCCTGGGCGGCCGACAGCGCCTGGCCCAGCACCTGCCCGCCGAACACGTACTTGGTGCCGATATCGCGGCTCTGGCCGCGGAACAGGTTGTCTTCCAGCCGTTCCAGCGACAGCAGTTCGATCAGCTCGGAAACGACGGGTTCGGGTGCGGGCACGGCAGGGCCTGGATTCGTGGCGAGCCGGGATTATAGCGGCGGAGCGGTGAGCGCCTTTTCCGGCGAAGTCAGGGAGTGAGCCGTGCCAGCGGTGTTGCGCGCAGTACGGTGTCCCACGGGAACATCGGCCCCGGATCCATCTTGCGCGGGACCTGCACGGCGGGATCGTCGCTGGCGGGTTCATGCGCGGTGTCGAGGTCTTCGTGGCCGGCAATGAAGCGCAGCGCAGGCAGCGTCGTGCGCAGGTCCGCGAGCAGGGCCACCAGCGCGTCGATCTGCGCCTCGGGGTAAGGCTCGTCCATCGACTGGCTGCCGGCGGCCAGCCAATCCGGATAGCGTCCGGTGTTCACCAGTTCGATGCCGACGGAACGCGGGTTGTAGCCACGCACGTGGTGGGCGACGCGGTCCGGGCGCACGTACACATGCACCGCGCCATCGCGATCGATGTAGTAGTGGCCGCAGTTGCCGGTGCCCGAGGCATGCAGGATGCGTTCGCCGTACTCGCGTGCGGTCGCCAGGTCCGGCAGCTCGGTGCAGTGGATGACCACCAGGTCGATCTGGTCCAGCGCTCGCGCCTCCAGCCGGGCTTCGTAGGGCAGCGGATCGACGATGGGATGCAGCAGGGAAGAGTCGGGAGCCATGCGCCGATGCTAGCAGGGCGGGGCGGTCCGCAGCCCGGTCCGGTAAACTGGCGGCCTTCCACGTCGCGCCGTTTCCCATGCCGCTCAATCCCGATTCCCCGCTGGCCAGGCTGATGGCCACCCTGCCGCGTGCCGGCAAGGTGGAATGGATCGGCCTGCGCCCGGCGCGCGACGAGGCCATGGTCGCCACCGGGACCGTCGAGGCCGTGGCCGGCGCCGGCCTGCTCGGCGACCGCTACAAGGGCGGCAGCGGCAAGCGCGGCATCACCCTGATCCAGGCCGAACACCTGCCGGTGATCGCGGCGCTGGCGCAGCGCCCGGATCTCGCGCCTTCGCTGCTGCGCCGGAACGTGGTGGTGTCGGGCATTTCCCTGGTTGCGCTGAAAGGGCGTCGCTTCCGCATCGGCGACGCGGTGTTCGAAGGCACCGAGGAGTGCGATCCCTGCTCTCGCATGGAAGACGCGCTGGGTCCGGGCGGCTACAACGCGATGCGCGGCCATGGCGGCCTGTGTGCGTGCATCGTCGAAGGCGGCACGTTCCGCATCGGCGATGCGGTCGAGGCGCTGTGATGCGGGGCCACTGCATCCTGTCGCACGGGTTCGAGAGCGGTCCGGACGCGACCAAGGTCACCGCGCTGGCCGAGGTGGCCGAACGGCTGGGCTGGACGCACGAGCGTCCCGACTACACCGACCTCGACGCGCGCCGCGACGTCAGCTCGCTGGGTGACGTCGTGGCAAGGCTGGAACGCTTGCGCGGCCTGGCGCAGGCCGCCGCCGCGCGTGGCCCGCTGGTGCTGGCCGGTTCCAGCCTGGGCGGTTACATCGCCGGGCGCATTTCGCTGGAGGTGCCGGTGCGCGGCCTGTTCCTGATGGCGCCGGCGATCGCCATGGGGCCTTTGCCGGCGCTGGATGCTGCGACGGTGCCCATTTCCATCATCCATGGATGGGACGACGAACTGATCCCCGCGAAGGCGGTCGTGGACTGGGCGCTCCCGCGCCGCGCGCGCCTGCTGCTGGTCAACGATGCGCATCGCCTGTCCGATCATGTGGCCGCGTCGGCGGAGGCGTTCGGGCAGTTGCTCGCCCATCTTTGAAGGCCGTCATCCCGGCGCAAGCCGGGACCCAGCGACGTTGATCGCGGCGGATGAAGTCACTGGGCCCCGGCCTTCGCCGGGGTGACGTTCATTACGAGGTTCCATCGTGAAATTCTTCGTCTCCTGCGCCAAGGGCCTGGAATACCTGCTTGCCGATGAGCTGCTGGCGCTCGGCGTGCCCAAGGCCACCGCCACCGTCGCCGGCGTCAATGCCGAAGGCGAACCGGTCGATGCGCAGCGCGCCGTGTTGTGGTCGCGCCTGGCCAGCCGCGTGCTGTGGCCGATCGCCGAGTTCGAATGCCTCAACGAGCAGGCGCTGTACGACGGCGTGATGGCGATGCCATGGGAGCAGCACACGCGGTCCGAGCTGACGCTGGCTGTGGACGCGCACGTCTCCGGCGAGGCGATCACGCACGCGCGTTTCGCCGCGCAGCGGGTCAAGGATGCCGTGGTCGACCGCCTGCGCCAGCAGGGCCTGGAACGGCCATCGGTCGATGTGGAGCAGCCGGACGTCCGCATCAACCTGTCGCTGCGCAGGAACCGCGCGACGATCTCGATCGACCTGGGCGGCGGCCCGATGCACCGTCGCGGCTGGCGGCAGGCGCAGAACGATGCGCCGTTGAAGGAAAACCTGGCGGCCGCGGTGCTGATGCGCGGCGGCTGGCCGGCGCTGTATCACGAGGGTGGCGCGCTGCTGGACCCGATGTGCGGCAGCGGCACGCTGCTGATCGAAGGTGCGTTGATGGCAGCCGACGTGGCCCCCGGCCTGCAGCGGCATGGCAACGTGCTGCCGTCGCGCTGGATCGGGTTCGACGTCGACGCGTGGCGTGCGCTGTTCGCCGACGCGGTGCAGCGCGAAGCCGAGGGCCGAAAGGCCCTGCGGCCGGTGTTCTTCGGCAGCGATATCGACCTGGGCGCGGTCCGCGCCGCGCGCGACAACGCCGTGCTCGCGGGTCTGGCCGGCCAGGTGCAGTTCGATGCGCGCGATGTGGCGCAGTTGCCCGTGCAGGAGGCGCCGCGCGGCTTGGTGGTCTGCAACCCGCCGTACGACGAGCGCCTGGCGGCCGACGCCGATCTGTACCGCGCGCTGGGCGATGCATTGCAGCGCGCCGTGCCGCAATGGCGTGCCAGCCTGCTGTGCGGCAATGCCGAGCTGGGCTACGCGACCGGCTTGCGTGCCGCGAAGAAATACCAGCTGTTCAATGGCGCCATCGAGTGCGCGCTGATCGTCTGCGATCCTGTCGCCGCGCCGGCCCGCGAGCCGCGCGAAGCGAAGCCGCTGTCCGACGGTGCGCAGATGGTCGCCAACCGACTGCGCAAGAACCTGAAGAAGTTCAAGCGCTGGCGCGAACAGGAACAGGTGACCTGCTACCGCGCCTACGACGCCGACCTGCCCGAGTATGCCGCCGCCATCGACGTCTACCTGGAAGAGGGCGGTCAGGCGCGGACGTTCCTGCATGTGCAGGAATACGCCGCGCCCGCCACCATTCCCGAGCATGATGTGCGCCGGCGCTTCAGTGAATTGCTGGCGGCCACGCGCGAGGTGTTCGGCGTGCCGCAGGAGCAGATCGCAGTGAAGTCGCGCGAGCGTGGCAAGGGTGGATCCAAGTACGGGCGCATGCAGCAGCGCGACGAATTCATCGTCGTACGCGAATCGGGTGCGCTGCTACGGGTGAACCTGTTCGACTACCTCGATACGGGGCTGTTCCTGGACCACCGCCCGTTGCGCCGCCGCATGGCGCAGGAAGCGCGGGGCAAGCGCTTCCTCAACCTGTTCTGCTACACCGGCGTGGCCAGTGTGCAGGCGGCCGTCGCGGGCGCGGCGAGTACGACCAGCGTCGACCTGTCCGCGACCTACCTGCAATGGTGTGCCGACAACCTGGCCGAGAACGGCCTGGGCGGCGCGACGCATCGCCTGGTGCAGGCCGATGCGGTGCGCTGGCTGGAAGCGGAGCAGGCCGAATACGACCTGATCTTCTGCGACCCGCCGACATTCTCCAATTCCGCGCGTGCCGACGATTTCGACGTGCAGAAGGAACAGGTACGCCTGCTGCGCGCCGCGGTCGCGCGGTTGTCGTCCACCGGCGTGCTGTACTTCAGCAACAACTTCCGCCGGTTCAAGCTCGACGAGAACGCCGTGGCCGAATTCGCGCGCTGCGAAGAGATCAGCGCCGGCACGATTCCACCGGACTTCGAACGCAACGCCCGCATCCACCGCGCCTGGCGGTTGACGCGGGCGTAATCCCGGTCAGCCGACGATCAGGACGAAATCGCCGCGCTGCGAGGCCATCGACAACGCCAGCGTGCTGCGGCTGGCGGCGAGATCCGCCGCCGACAGCGCCGTGCTCGGCGGGTGCGCGCGATAGCTGGCGTCATCCGGCAGCGTGTCGCGCACCACATAGCCCATCAGCACGTTGACCAGTTCGCCCAGCGCATCCACGGCGAGTTCGTCGTCGCACTGTCCGGGCGCGATCGACAGCAGCGAACAGGCGATCGCGTGCATCGTGGTGCGGTTGCAGCCGATGCCGATCAGCATCGAGTCCGTGCCGGCCTCGATGCGCACGTGTGCGGTGACGTCGCACGCGTCGAGGGTGGCGCCGTCGGCGATGCCGGAGGCCTGGCACTGGCTGCCGAGCAGGCGCGGGAACAGGCGGTTGCTGACGCGGATCGCACTGGTGGCCAGGTCGGCCAGCGCATGGCCGGCGATGCCGAGCGCCAGCGCATGGTTGGCTTCGTCGAGGTCGCGGCGATGGGCGCCCAGTTCGACTTCCAGCTGCTCGGCGGTGACTGCGCCCTGTTCGACCAGGATCTGGCCGAACAGCTTGCGGCCCTTCTTCTGCGCCATCAGCAGGACGTCGAGCTGCCCGGCGTCGAGCATCCCCATCTCGAGGGCGATGTCGCCGAAGCGGCGGTCTTCGGCGCGCTGGCGGTCGTTGATGCGGCGCGCCTGGGCGAGGTCCAGCATGCCGTGGTGCACGGCCAGTTCGCCGAGCAGGGGATTGGAGGCGCGCTGCGCATCGAGCGCGGCAAGCAACTGCGCCGAGGTGATGGTGCCGCGTTCCAGTAGGAACTGGCCCAGGAATTTCGCTGCCATGATGTGATCTCGTACTGGAAGGGAAGGAAGACGTGCGCGGCGGTCAGGCGACCGCTTCGTGCAGCACGCGATCCATCACTTCCGGATCGATGGGCTTCTGCAGGTACGACTTCGCGCCCAGCCTGAGGCATTCCTCGATGTCCCCTTGCCCGCCCAGCGAACTGAGGATCACCACGCGCGCGCCCGCGTCCAGCGACAGGATCCGGCCAAGGGCCTGCTTGCCGTCGCATTCCGGCATCACCAGGTCCATCAGGACCACGTCGGGTTTGAGGGCCTGGTACTGGCTGACGGCTTCGTGGCCGTTGCCGGCCTCGCCGACGACTTCGAAGCCGCACTCTTCGAGCTGGCGCGCCGCCAGCATGCGCAACGCGCGCGAATCGTCGCAGAGCAGGACGGTAGGACGTGACGTCATGGTGAAGGATCCCCCTGTTGGATCGTGGAAACGCCCCCGTCGTTCGACGCGGGGCGACATGTAGGCACTATCGGCGGACCCGGCGACATCTTGAGCAGGCACGACGGATGCGCACCCGGGTGTCAGGGGGATGGCGCGCCCGACGCGAGCGTCTCCTCGATCCGGCTGAAGGCGGATCGCTCGCCGCCGCGCGAGCCGCCGGCGTCGGTCGCGAAGTACACCACTCCCGTGCCGGCGTCCACGTCCACCCACAGGCCGGACCGCAGCCCATAGGCGTCGCCGGAATGGCCGACGCGCGCGATGTGGTCGCCGAACGGATCGTCACCACAGCCCTGCACGGGTGTCGCCAGCGTCTGCACGGCCAGGCCGTAGCGGCAGAAGAAGGCCTGGTTCCGTCCGTCGCCGGTGTCTTCTTCGTGCGTCACGCCGTTGCCGCCATCGAAGGTCCATTGGGGTTTCAGCATCGCGGCCACGCTGGCGGGCGCCAGCAGGCGGATGCCATCGACCTCGCCACCGTCCAGCAGCAGGCGGCCGATCTTCGCCAAGCCATTGGCCGAGATGCGCAAGCCACCCTGCGGCGAGAACAGCGCGCCGTTTTCGCCGGCTTTCCAGCGGGCCAGATCGCAGTCGGCGCCGTCCTCGACCACCACGGGGCAGGCGGGTTTGCCGGCGCGGTTCTCGTCGCGCACGGGTGCGCCATCGCGGTACAGCACGACCGCGCGCATGGCGGTGGCGTCATCGCACGTCGCCCAGTTGAAGCAGGCGTCGAGCTTGAGCGGTGCCAGCACCAGGCGCCGCATCAGCAGGTCGAAGCGCTCGCCGGTGGCGCGCTCCATCGCCATCGCGACGAGCGGGAAGTTGAGGTTGGTGTAGCGGAAGTGCGTGCCGGGTGCGTGTACCTCGTCCCAGGCCCTGGGATCGTCGAGGATGCCCTTCAGCGGCTCGCCCAGCGGCGTGGCGTAGTAGCCGGCGGCATCGGTCAGGCTGGAGCGGTGCGACAGCAACAGGCGCAGGGTGAGCGGGGTATCGGGGAACTGCGGATGACGCAGCGTCCAGCCGAGGTACTGCGAGACGTCGGCATCGAGGTCGAGCGTGCCGGCCTCGACCAGCCGCATGACGCCGAGCGTGGTGACCAGCTTGGAGATGGAGGCCACGCGCACGGGATCGTCGGCGGTGACCGTGCGGCCCGTGGCGAGGTCCGCCATGCCTTCCACGCGGGTACTGACGATGCCGTTGCGATCGAAGGCGACGCGCACCTGCGCGACGGGCTCGCCTGCCGAGGCGATCGACGCGACGGCGAGGCAGGGCAACAGGGCCAGAGTGCGAATACGACGAAGGGACATGCGCCAGTGCCTCATGGGGACCGGCCCCGACTTTACTTCATCGTCGGCATCACGAACTCGGCCGTGTGTGTCTCGGGCCAGCGGGCGGTGATCGTCTTCAGGCGCGTGTAGAAGCGCACGCCGTCCGGACCATGCACGTGCAGCGGGCCGAAGATCGAGCGCTTCCAGCCACCGAAGCTGTGGAAGGCCATCGGCACCGGGATCGGCACGTTGATGCCGACCATGCCCGCCTGCACACGGTGCGCGAACTCGCGCGCGGCGCCGCCATCGCGCGTGAACACGGCGGTGCCGTTGCCGTATTCGTGCGCGTTGACCAGGTTCAGCGCAGCATCGAGGTCCGGCACGCGCATCACGCACAGCACCGGCCCGAAGATCTCCTCGCGATAGATCGTCATCTCCGGCGTGACACGGTCGAACAGGCAGCCGCCCAGGAAGAAACCGTCGGCGTGGCCATCGACGACATGGCCGCGTCCGTCGACGACAAGCGCCGCACCTTCCGCCACGCCGGCATCGACATACCCACGCACCTTGTCGCGGTGCGCACCGGTGACCAGCGGACCCATTTCGGGGTCGAGGCAGCCGGGGCCGATCTTCAGCGCGGCGACCTTCGGCGCCAGCGCCGCGACCAGCGCGTCCGCGGTGGCGTCGCCCACGCAGACCGCGACCGAGATCGCCATGCAGCGCTCGCCGGCCGAGCCGTAGCCGGCGCCCAGCAGCGCGGAGACGGCGCCGTCGAGGTCCGCATCCGGCAGCACGACCATGTGGTTCTTCGCACCGCCCAGCGCCTGCACGCGCTTGCCGTTGGCCGAGCCGCGCGCGTAGAGGTATTCGGCGATCGGGGTGGAGCCGACGAAGCTCAGCGCCTGCACGCGCGGCTCGTCCAGCAGCGCATCCACCGCCACCTTGTCGCCGTGCACGACGTTGAATACGCCGTCGGGCAGGCCTGCCTGCTTCAGCAGGTCGGCCATGAACAGCGCTGCCGACGGATCGCGTTCCGAAGGCTTCAGTACGAACGTATTTCCACATGCCAGGGCGACAGGAAACATCCACAGCGGCACCATCGCCGGGAAATTGAACGGCGTGATGCCGGCGACCACGCCGAGCGGCGCGTATTCGCTCCACGAATCGACATCGCGGCCGACGTTCATCGAATGCTCGCCCTTCAGCAGGTGCGGGATGCCGCAGGCGAACTCCACCACTTCCAGTCCTCGCGTCACTTCGCCGCGCGCATCGGACAGCACCTTGCCGTGCTCGGAGGTGATGATCTTCGCCAGGTCGCCGGCGTGCTTTTCCAACAGTTCCTTGAAACGGAACATCACCCGCGCGCGGTTGAGTGGCGTGGTCGCGGCCCAGGCAGGGAAGGCAGCGGATGCGGCATCCACCGCCTGTTTCACATCATCGGCCGACGCCAGCGGCACGCGTGCGGTGACGGAGCCGGTGGCGGGGTCGAACACATCGCCGAAGCGGCCGCCCGTGCCGGCGGCCGTGTGTCCGTTGATGAAGTGGGAAATCGCTTCGGCCATGACGGACTACCTGGTGAAGTCCCTCGCCCCGCGTGCGGGGAGAGGGTGCCCGGAGGGCGGGTGAGGGGCGACGGCGCCCGAGTCTTCAAACTTGATGCATTGTTTCGAGTGTTCTGCTTTCCGGACGTTCGATCAGTTGGCTACCACCGAGGCAATGACTGCGCCGGCGTGCCCCTCATCCGCCTTCGGCACCTTCTCCCCGCAGGTGCGGGGAGAAGGAACAGCGGGTTACGCCAGCGCTTCGCGCGCCGGCACGTAGGCGTAGCCGAGGTCGTCGGCGACCGCCTTGTAGGTCACCTTGCCGGCGTGCACGTTCAGGCCGTTGAGCAGGTGCTCGTCGTCCAGCAGCGCCTGCTTGGCGCCCTTGTTCGCCAGTTGCACGGCGAAGGGCAGGGTGGCGTTGGTCAGCGCGAAGGTGGATGTGCGGGCGACGCCGCCGGGCATGTTGGCCACGCAGTAGTGGATGATGCCGTCCACTTCGTACGTCGGGTTCTGGTGGGTGGTCGCCTTCGAAGTCTCGAAGCAGCCGCCCTGGTCGATCGCCACGTCCACCAGCACCGAGCCGGGCCGCATCAGCTTCAGCTGCTCGCGCGACACCAGCTTCGGTGCGGCGGCGCCGGGGATCAGCACCGCGCCGATCACCAGGTCGGTGTCGGGCAGGCGTTCCTCGATGGCGTCGCGGGTCGAATAGATCGTGGTCAGCTGGTGGCCGTACAGTTCATCGAGGTACTTCAGGCGGTCGAGCGAGCGGTCGAGGATGGTGACGTGCGCGTTCATGCCCATCGCCATGCGCGCGGCATTGATGCCGACCACGCCGCCGCCGATCACCAGCACTTCCGCCGGCTTCACGCCGGGCACGCCGCCCAGCAGCACGCCGGAACCGCCCTGCGCCTTCTCCAGCGCGTGCGCGCCGGCCTGGATCGACATGCGGCCGGCCACTTCCGACATCGGCGCCAGCAGCGGCAGGCCGCCCTTGCGGTCGGTGACGGTTTCGTAGGCGATGCAGGTGGCGCCGGAGGCGACCAGCGCCTTGGTCTGCTCGGGATCGGGCGCGAGGTGCAGGTAGGTGTAGAGCACCTGGCCGGGGCGCAGCATGGCGCACTCGTTCGGCTGCGGCTCCTTGACCTTGATGATCATGTCGGCGCGCGCAAAGATCTCCGCCGCCGTGTCGACGATCTGCGCGCCGGCCTTGACGTACTGCTCGTCGGTCAGGCCGATGGCCTTGCCGCCGTCGCGCTGCACGATGACCTGGTGGCCGTTCGAGACCAGCTCACGGGCGCCGGACGGGGTAAGTCCGATGCGGTATTCGTGGTTCTTTATTTCCTTGGGGACGCCGATCAGCATGGTGCTCTCCAGTAGCGGGAAGGGGCTTCGCGCGAGGGGGAGCGCTGGTGCCGTTGGTCCGTAATTTTACGCGGTTGCCCGTATGGTGTCCGCCAGGACATCCACGATCCGGTCGATGTGTGCCCTTTCCACGATCAGCGGCGGGGACAGGGCGATGACGTCGCCGGTCACCCGGGTCAGCAGGTGGCCTTCGTGGAAGGCGCGGGCGAAGACGTCATAGGCCCGCGCACCGGGCGCACCCGCGCGCGGCGCGAGTTCGATGGCGCCGACCAGGCCGATGTTGCGGATGTCGATCACGTTCGGCAGGCCCTTCAGCGAATGCAGCGCGTCCTGCCAGTAGTCGCCCAGTTCCAGCGCCTTGTCGAAGAGGTTTTCCTCTTCGTAGGTGTCCAGCGTGGCGAGCGCGGCGGCGCAGGCCAGCGGATGGCCTGAATAGGTATAGCCATGGAACATGTCGATGGCGCTGTCCGGCCCGCTCATGAAGGCCTCGAACATCCGGTCCGACACGAAGGTGGCGCCCATCGGCACGCAGCCGTTGGTGATGCCCTTGGCGGCGGTGATCATGTCCGGCGTGACGCCGAAGCGTTGCGCGCCGAAGGCGTGGCCGACGCGACCGAAGCCGGTGATGACTTCGTCGAAGATCAGCAGGATGCCGTGTTTGTCGCAGATCTCGCGCAGGCGCTGCAGGTAGCCCTCCGGCGGGATCACCACACCGGCCGAACCGGAGATCGGTTCGACGATGACGGCTGCGATGGTGGAGGCGTCGTACAGCGCGATCTGGCGTTCGAGGTCTTCGGCCAGTTCGATGCCGTGCGGCGGCAGGCCCTTCGAGAACGCGTTGCGCGACACGTCCAGCGTGTGGCGGATGTGCGAGACGGCTGGCAGGCCGGGACCGAACCACTTGCGGTTGTTCGGCAGGCCGCCGACCGACATGCCGCCGAAACCGACGCCGTGGTAGCCCTTCTCGCGGCCGATGAAGCGCGTGCGCTGGCCTTCGCCGCGCACGCGGTGGTAGGCGAGCGCGATCTTCAGCGCGCTGTCGACCGCTTCGGAACCGGAGTTGCTGAAGAACACCTTGTTGAGGTCGCCCGGCGCCAGTGCGGCCAGCCGCTCGGCCAGCTTGAACGGCAGGGGCGAACTCATCGAGAAATTGGGCGCGAAGTCGAGCGTGCCGATCTGCTGCTTCACCGCCTCGACGATGCGCGGGCGCGCGTGGCCCGCGTTGCAGCACCACAGGCCGGCGGTGGCATCGAGCACCTCGTTGCCGTCGACGTCCTTGTAGTACATGCCGGAAGCACTGGCGAGCAGGCGCGGCTTGGCCTTGAACTGCTTGTTGGCCGTGAACGGCATCCAGAAATGGTCCAGCGATCCCGGCGCTTCCAGGTTCTGGCGTGCGTAGTGGTCGGCCAGGGCGGAGGGGGTGTCGTCAGCGCTCATCACGGCTCCGGGGCAAGGACTGCGCGAAGCTTAGCGCGTTGAAAAAACTTTACAACCGGCGCGAGGCACAGCCATTCGCTTGTAGGAGGGGCTTCAGCCCGCGCCTCCTGAAGAAGAAGGCGCCAACACACCAAAACGCGTCGCAACGCGAAGAATCCGTTCCGCCGCAGCTGGCAGCTCCTCAGCATTCGGGCGCGTTGCGACGCGCCCGCCATCGAGGGCGCTGACGAGCCCGGTGGGCGCGGGCTGAAGCCCCTCCTACAGCAGCGGGGGCAATGCTTCCCAGATGGGCCATCATGCGGTGTAAAGTATCCCGCAACACTTCGGTCTTCCGGCAAGGGTGGTGATGGACATCGGCGCACGCCTGCAACTGGTCCGCAAATCCAAAGGCCTCAGCCAGCGCGAGCTGGCCAAGCGCGTCGGCGTCACCAACAGCACGATCTCGCTGATCGAGCAGAACAAGGTCAGTCCGTCGGTCAGTTCATTGAAGAAGGTGCTGGACGGCATCCCCATCTCGCTCGCCGACTTCTTCACGCTCGATCTCGAACAGGGCCTGCCCGACAGCCCGTTCTACCTGGCGGACGAGCTGCCGGACGTCGGCAGCAACGGCATCCATTATTTCCTGGTCGGCCAGCATCGCCCGCAGCGGCAGATGTGCATCCTGCGCGAGGTCATGCCGCCGGGCAGCGACACCGGCGACAGCATGCTGGCGCACGATGGCGAAGAAGGGGGGGTGGTGATCGCCGGCGAGATCGAGGTCACCGTTGGCGAGCAGGTCCGCGTGCTCAAGGTCGGCGAGGGCTACTACTTCGAAAGCCGCGTGCCGCACCGGTTCCGCAATGTCGGCGAGGTGGATGCGGTGATCGTCAGCGCGAACACGCCGGCGACGTTCTAGGAAACAGCCCCTTCCCCCGCCTGCGGGGGAAGGTCGGGATGGGGGCGACGGTGCCCCATTCCCGGTGAAGAATCGATGTTTCGAGTGTGGCGCCCGTGTCACCGCACTCGAGTTATCACGAGGGCGAGCGATCTTTGCGCCGGCTTGTCCCCACCCCAACCCTCCCCCGTGAACGGGGGAGGGGGCAGATGACCAGGAGTTCCCATGAGCAATCCCCGCACGCAACAGGACTGGCAGGCCATGGCCGCCGGGCTGTCGATCCGCACGCAGGCCTTCATCGACGGCAGGTACGTCGACGCGGCGGCCGGCAAGACCTTCGACTGCATCAGTCCCATCGATGGTCGCGTGCTGGGCCAGGTGGCCGATGGCCAGGAAGAGGACATCAACCGCGCGGTCGCTGCGGCGCGCCGCAGCTTCGAGTCCGGCGCATGGTCGAGCGCGCGCCCGACGCACCGCAAGAAGGTGCTGCTGAAATTCACCCAGCTGATCGAGCGTTATGCGGATGAACTGGCGCTGCTGGAATCGCTGGACATGGGCAAGCCCGTCAGCGATGCGCGCAGCGTCGACCTGGCTGCGACCATCCGCTGCATGGGCTGGACGGCCGAAGCGCTGGACAAGGTCTATGGCGAAGTCGCCGCCACCGGGCCGGACGAACTGGGGTTGGTCACGCGCGAGCCGCTGGGCGTGGTCGGTGCGATCGTGCCGTGGAATTTTCCGCTGCTGATGGCGTCGTGGAAGCTGGCGCCTGCGCTGGCGATGGGCAACTCCATCGTACTGAAGCCGTCGGAGAAATCCCCGCTCACGGCGATCCGGCTGGCCGAGATCGCCATCGAGGCGGGCATTCCGGCTGGCGTGCTGAACGTGGTGCCTGGTTTCGGCAAGACCGCCGGCGAGCCGCTGGCGCTGCACATGGACGTGGACGGGCTGGTGTTCACCGGGTCGACCGCGGTCGGCAAGCGCCTGCTTCAATGCGCGGGCCTGTCGAACATGAAGCGTGCGTACATGGAATGCGGCGGCAAGAGTCCGAACATCGTGTTCGCCGACGCGCACGATCTGGACGTCGCCGCGAAAGCCGCGGCCGGCGGCATCTTCTACAACCAGGGTGAGGTCTGCACCGCCGCCTCGCGACTGCTGGTCGAACGTTCGATCAAGGACGAGTTCGTCGCCCGCGTGGTCGAGGCCGGCAAGGCGATGCGTCCGCGCCATCCGCTCGATCCCGGCGCGCCGATGGGCGCGATGGTCGACGAAGGGCAGACGCAGCGCGTGCTGGACTACATCGAGAAAGGCAAGGCCGAAGGCGCGCGGCTGGCGCTGGGCGGCCAGCGGGCCGACGTGGAAGCCGGTGGCTGCTACCTCGAGCCGACCGTGTTCGACGACGTGGCGCACGACCACACCATCAGCCGCGAGGAGATCTTCGGTCCGGTGCTGTCGGTGATCGGCTTCGACAGCGAGGAAGACGCCCTGCGCATGGCCAACGACAGCGACTACGGCCTGGCCGCCGGCGTGTGGACGCGCGACATCAGCCGCGCGCACCGCGTGGCGCGCAAGCTCCGCGCCGGCAGCGTGTGGGTGAACTATTGGGACGGCGGCGACATGACCGCACCGTTCGGCGGCTACAAGCAGTCCGGCAACGGGCGCGACAAGTCGCTGCACGCCTTCGACAAGTACACCGAGATCAAGGCGACCTGGATCAACCTGGGCAGCTGAGCCATTGCGCTCCCTTCTCCCCGCAAGCGGGGAGAAGGTGCCCAACGGGCGGATGAGGGGCGAGCGCTGACGCCTGTCGGGCGTGCAGGTATCGCATCTCCGTTCGCCCCTCACCCGCCTTCGGCACCCTCTCCCCGCACACGGGGAGAGGGGAGTCATCGAAGAAGTTCTTCTGCCAGAATCGCCCCGTCCCACTGACCGGCCCGTCCATGACCGCCACCGCCGTTGCTCCCGCGCCCGCCAATTCGCCCGGGCGCGTGCTGTTCGCCAGCCTGATCGGCACCACCATCGAGTTCTTCGATTTCTACATCTACGCAACGGCGGCGGTGCTGGTGTTCCCGCACCTGTTCTTCCCGCAGAGCGACCCCACCACGGCAACGCTGCAGTCGTTCGCCACCTTCGCGCTGGCCTTCATCGCGCGGCCGGTCGGGTCGGCGCTGTTCGGCCACTTCGGCGATCGTGTCGGCCGCAAGGCGACGCTGGTGGCCGCGTTGCTGACGATGGGGATTTCCACCGTGCTGATCGGCCTGCTGCCGACCTATGCGCAGGTCGGCATCCTGGCGCCGCTGCTGCTGGCGCTGTGCCGGCTGGGGCAGGGCATCGGCCTGGGGGGCGAGTGGGGTGGGGCCGTGCTGCTGGCGACCGAGAATGCGCCGCCCGGCAAGCGTGCGTGGTACGGCATGTTCCCGCAGCTCGGCGCGCCGATCGGCTTCCTGTGTTCCACCGGCATCTTCCTGCTGCTGACCGAGGTGATGACGGATGCGCAGTTCCTGGCCTGGGGCTGGCGCATTCCGTTCGTCGCCAGCGCGGTGCTGGTGTTCGTCGGCCTGTGGGTACGCCTGCGCATCACCGAGACGCCGGATTTCCAGAAGACGCTGGACAAGGATGAGCGGGTGAAGGTGCCGATGCTGACCACGGTGCGCGAGCATCCGTTCGCACTGCTGACCGGCACCTTCGCGCTGGTCGCGACCTTCGTGCTGTTCTACCTGATGACGGTATTCGCGCTGAGCTGGGGTACCTCGAAGCTCGGCTACACGCGCGAGCATTTCCTGCTGCTGCAGATGGTCGGCGTGCTGTTCTTCGCGCTGACCATCCCGGTGTCGGCGCTGTATGCCGACCGGTTCGGGCGACGCAACGCGATGATCGTCGCCACGCTGCTCATCATCGGCTTCGGATTCGCATTCGCCCCGTTGCTGGAGTCGGGCAGCGACCTTGGCGTGCTGGCTTTCCTGGCGCTCGGGCTGGGGGCGATGGGGCTGACTTATGGTCCGTGCGGCACCATCCTCGCGGAGATGTTCCCCACCGCCGTGCGCTACACGGGCGCGTCGCTGGCGTTCAACCTGGCCGGCATCCTGGGGGCCTCACCCGCGCCCTACATCGCGACGCGGCTGGGCGAGCGGTATGGTCTCGCATCCGTGGGCTGGTACCTGGCGGGCATGGCGGTGCTGACGTTGCTGGCCCTGCTGGTCATGCCGCGCCGCCGGTAATGCGCCCGCGCGCGATGAGGCATCACGCGGTCGTGCGCATGGCGCACGCTACGATCTCGCCCCGCCATGATCCCGTAGCGTGCGCTACGCGCACGACCGCGTGATTCGTCCCCAGGCGAACAGCGCACGCTACCCGAACAGGCGCTTCACGGTGCGGCTCAGCCAGCCGCCCTGCTGGTGTTCGCGGACGAACTGGTTGAGGTGGCGCTTCACCGTGTCGGCGTAGGCCTTGTCGTCGTTGCGGATATGGTTGAACAGCCAGCGCGACAGCATGCTGCGGAGGTCGTCGACGATGTCCTCGCCGGCCTCGAAGCGCATGCGGTACTCGGACACGCGTTTGGTGAACACTTCATGCACGCGGCGATGCGCGGCGCTGAACGGATAACCGGCCTCTTCCATCAACTCTTCCTCGAACGCGAAGTGGGAGAGGGTGTAGTCGACCAGCTCGTCGATCACTTCGCCCACCGCGAAGCGCTCCATCGATTTCTGGGTCACGTGCAGGTGGTTGATCATCTCCACGATGCGGCGGTGCTGGCCATCGATGATGTCGATGCCCGTGTCCATGTCGTCCTGCCAGATCAGCAGTGTCATCGCGCGTCCCCCTGCCGGCGGATGCCGGAATGCAGGGGAATCTAGGTGCGCGCAGGCGTCGCGGCATTGATCGGGATCAATGCCGCGACCTGCGGTCGCAGGGCGGGAGCTTTTGTAGGAGCGACGTGAGTCGCGACCGTAGATCCCATGAGGTCCATGGTCTTGGAGCTGGCTGGCGCAGTCATCGGTGTCGCGCCGGTCTTCGCTTATCGGGATCCGACGCGGGCGCTTTGGGCATGCGGTCGCGACTCACGTCGCTCCTACAGAAAGCGGCTAGCCGCTCGACACCACCCGGTTCCGCCCGCCTGCCTTGGCCAGGTAGAGCCTGCGGTCGGCTTCGCTGATCAGGTGGTTGAGCGTCTGGCCGGGGAAGCGGGTACGGAAGACGCCGATGCTGACGGTCATGCGCAGCAGGTGGCCGCCGATGTCGATGTCCAGCGCCTCGATCGTGGCGCGCAGCGATTCGAAGTACTCGACCGCCTCGCTTTCGCCCAGGTAGGGCACGAGGGCGCAGAATTCTTCGCCCCCGAACCGGGCGATGAGGTCCTGCGTACCGGCATGGCGCGCGATCGCCTGCGCGGCCGCCTTCAGGGCGACGTCGCCGGCCTCGTGGCCATAGGTGTCGTTGATGTGCTTGAAGTGGTCGATGTCGATGATCGCGGCGGTGACGGACTGCTGGCGGCCCAGCGTGTTCGGCAGCAACGCATGGCATTCGGCCAGAAAGTGGCGACGGTTCGGCAGACCGGTCAGGAAGTCGCGGGTGGCCAGGTCCTGCAGCGTGCCGATCAGTTCCAGCTGGTCGATGTTCTGCGAGACGCGACAGAAGAACTCCTCGCGCGAAAAGGGTTTATGCAGGAAATCGTTCGCACCGCTCTTCAGGAAGCGCGGCACCAGGCTGCCGTCGCTGGTGCCGGAGATGCCGATGATCGCCAGGTGGTCGCGGGCATGGCGCGCCCGCAGGCGGCGCGTGAATTCGTGGCCTTTCATGCCCGGCATTTCCTGGTCGACGATGGCCAGGCGGATGTCGGGATTCGCGTCCAGCATCGCCAGTCCGGCTTCGCCATCGGCCGCCTCCACCACGCGGAAGCCGTACATCGACAGCAGGGCGGCGGCATGCTGGCGTGCGGAACGGGAGTCGTCGACGATCAGGGCCGCGATGCGGCGGTTGCGCTCCAGCCGCTGCACCAGCCAGACCAGGTAATCGATGCTGCCGGGGGTGTTCTTCAGGACGTAGTCGACGACCTGGCGCCGCAACACCTGCTCGCGCAGGCCGTCGTCGTAGACACCGCTCACCACGACGGTCGGCAGCTGGCGCGACAGGAAGAATTCCACCACGTCGTCGTGGCTGCCGTCGGCGAGCACCAGGCTGGTGACCACCATGAACCAGTCGGCATGCTTTTCCAGCGTGGTGCGCGCCTCCGCCAGCGTGGATGCGTACACCACCGGCAGGCTCAGCTTCTGTTCGATGGCCTCGCCGATCAGCCGCGCATGCGTGCGCGAATTCTCCACCACCAGGATGCGCTGGGGCAGGGCGTGCTGGCCGGAGGCGGTGGACGTGACGCGTTGCGGTTGGGACATGCTCTAGAACGCCGCGGGAAGGTTCCTGTCACCGTTATCGGCGTCCGCGGAGAGGACTTGAGAGCGCCGTCACGAAACCGCCCTCGGCCGGGCCTACCACAGCGCGTCGCGCAGCTTGAACCAGGCCATCGCCGCGACCAGCATCGGCGTGCGCAGGGCGCGGCCGCCAGGGAACGGGCGGTGGTCGATCTTCGCGAACAGGTCCAGCCGCTCGGACTGCCCGCGGATCGCTTCCGCGATCAGGGTGCCCGCCAATCCGGAGGCGATCAGGCCATGTCCGGAAAAGCCCTGCGCGAAATAGAGCGTCGGCGACAGCCGGCCCCAGTGCGGCGCACGGTTGAGCGAGATATCGATCATCCCGCCCCACAGGTATTCGATGCCGACGTCGTGCAGCTGCGGGAACACGCGATGCATGCGCCGCGTCATCACGCCGCGCAGGTTGGGCGGGGTCATCGTCGAATAGCTGGCGCGGCCGCCGAACAGCAGCCGGTGGTCGCGGCCGAGGCGGAAGTAGTCCAGCGCCCAATTGGTGTCGGCCACCGCCATGTCGTTGCGGATCAGGTCGCGTGCGCGCGCTTCGCCCAGCGGCGGCGTGGCGGCGATGTAGGTGCCCACCGGCATCATCCGCGACTCCAGTTCCGGCGCGATCCCGCGCAGCAGCGCGTTGCCGGCCAGGATCGCGGTGTCGCAGACGACCTCGCCCTGTGCGGTCTTCAGCACCGGACGCGCGCCCCGCACGAGCTCCGTCACGCACGAGCCTTCGAAGATGCGCACGCCGGCATCCAGCGCGGCGCGACCCAGGCCCAGCGCATACGCCAGCGGGTGCAGGTGGCCGCTGACCGGGTCGTACATCGCGCCCAGGTAACGGTCGCTGGCGAGTTCGCTGCGCAGGCGCTCGCGGTTCCACCACTGCACGGGATGGCCATAGCGCGTATTGAAGTCCTCGACGGCGTCTTCCACCTCGCGTTGCTGGCGCGGCTTGATCGGCACGGTGGCATGGCCGTCGCGCCAGTCGCAGTCGATACCATGCCGGTCGATGCGGCCACGCAACCAGCGCAGGCCTTCCACCGACAGGTCGAACATCTTCTTCGCATCGTCGAAGCCGACCAGCGCCTCCAGCTTGGCCTCGCCGCAACCGAAGCCGGCGATGGCCTGGCCGCCATTGCGTCCCGACGCGCCCCAGCCGACGCGCTCGGCTTCCAGCACGACGACCCTGTAACCGGCTTCGGCCAGTTCCAGCGCCGCCGACAGGCCGGTGTAGCCGGCGCCGAGGATGCAGACGTCGGCGTCGATGCGGCCTTCCAGCGAAGGTTGCGCGGGTAGGGGCGTGGCGCTGGCGGCGTACCAGCTGTCGGGATAGGAAGAGATGGGAAGAGGATTCACGGTGTCTCCCCGCCGTCATCCCCGCGAAGGCGGGGACCCAGTGCCTTTGTCTTCGTGGTGCGGAAGTCGCTGGGTTCCCGCCTTCGCGGGATTGGCGGTATCCGGGAAGACATGCGCCGCATCACACGGACCGCAGGTACCACGCGTACTCTAGATCCGTCACCTCGGTATAGAAGCTGTGCATCTCCTTGAGCTTCTGCTGGCCGTAGATGTGCTGGAACGGGGTGCCGAACTGCTCGCGGATGAACTCGCTGACCATGAACGCGCCGATGGCCTCGCGCCAGAACGGCGTGCGGATGTCGGTCTGGTCGTAGGCGTTGCCGGTGACCGGCGGGCCGGGATCGAAGCCCTGTTCCATGCCGTGCAGCATGCCGGCCAGCACCGCGGCAGTGACCAGGTAGATGTTGGCGTCGGCACCGGCGATGCGGTGTTCGATGCGCGTGTTGGCTTCGTCGCTGTGCGGGATGCGCATGGCCACGGTGCGGTTGTTGTAGCCCCACACGTCGTTGAGCGGGACGAAGGCATTCAGTACGAAGCGGCGGTAGCTGTTGGCGTGCGGCGCGAACAGCAGCAGGGCATCCCGGTCGCTGCGCTGCAGGCCGCCGATGGCGTGCTTCAGTGCGTCCGCCGGCGCTGCCTGCGGCGAGGCGAAGATGTTGCGGCCCTCGGCATCCAGCACGCTGGCGTGGATATGCATGCCGCTGCCGGCCTGTTCGGCGAACGGCTTGGCCATGAAGCTGGCCATCAGTCCCTGCTGCTGCGCAACCGCCTTGATCGCGCGCTTCAGGTAGATGGCGTCATCGCAGGCGAGCAGCGCATCGTCGCGGTGCTTGAGGTTGATCTCGAACTGGCCCGGCGCGTATTCAGCCACGGCGGTGTCGGCCGGGATGCGTTGCGCGCGACACGCAGCGGCCACGCCGTCGGTGAAACCGCGATAGTCGTTCAGGTCTTCCATGTAGTAGACCTGCGTACTGGTGTTGCGCTGCCCGGTGACCGGATTGATGGACGTGCGCGGGCGGCCGGCATCGTCCATGCGCTGGTCGAACAGGTAGAACTCCAGTTCCACCGCCACCACCGGCTTCAGTCCGCGCGCCGCGTAGCGCGCCAGCACGCGCTTGAGCACTTCGCGCGGGTTGGCCTCGAACATGCCGCCCTGCGCGTCTTCCATGCTCAACAGCAGTTGTGCGGCCGGGCGCGGCGACCACGGCACCGGCCGCAGAGAACCCGGCACGGGCCGACAGATGCGGTCCTCGTCGCCGATGTCGTAGCCCAGGCCGGTTTCCTCCACCGTGTTGCCGGTGATGTCGGTGGCGATCAGCGACATCGGCAGGCACACACCGTCGCGGTAGACCTTCTCCAGGGCCTCGCGGGTCACGCGCTTGCCGCGCAGCAGGCCGTTCATGTCCGGCAGCAGCAGGTCGACCTGTTCGCAGTCGGGGATCGAGGCGAGCGTGGCGGCGTCGTCGGCAGGCAGGGAAAGCGCAGCGGAGTCGGGGCGCATGAGGGTCATCCAGGAGGCTGCGGCGCAGCTTAGCAGAGCAGCGGTCGCGTCAAGAATACTCAACGCGCGCATTTCCATGACGGGCTTAAATGCCCGGAATTGGTGCCGCGGCGCACCATATCGGCGCTGGAAACGTCGTCTGGCGGCTTCGTGTTGTAAAAATAAAACGGCCGGGTTAAGTTGCCGGCAAGCCACTTCGGGCTTCCTGCATGACCCCGCTGCCGCGGGTCGGTCTGCCGACCGACCACAAGCAAATCGGTGCGCATCCCTTCCTTGCCGTCGGCGAGAAGTACGTCCGCGCAGTGGTCGATGGGGCAGGTTGCCTGCCGCTGCTGGTGCCCACGCTGGATCCCGTCCTGCCATTGCGCCAGGTGCTCGACGGCCTGGACGGCCTGCTGCTGACCGGTGCGGTCAGCAATATCGAGCCGCATCACTACAGCGACGAGCCGAGTTACGAAGGCAACCTGCTGGACCCGCGCCGCGATGCCACCAGCCTGCCGCTGATCCCGCTCGCCATCGAGATGGGCGTGCCCGTGCTGGCCATCTGCCGCGGCTTCCAGGAAGTCAACGTGGCCTTCGGCGGCAGCCTGTACCAGAAGGTGCACGAGCAGCCCGGCTTCATGGATCACCGCGAGAACAAGGACGACCCGCTGGACGTGCAGTACGGACCGGCGCACGACGTCGCGCTGGTGCCGGGCGGGCTGCTCGCCACGCTGGTCGGCGATACGCGGGCCACGGTCAATTCGCTGCACGGCCAGGGCGTGCGCCGGCTGGGCGAAGGCCTGGTGGTGGAGGCGCAGGCGCCGGATGGCCTGATCGAAGCCTTCCGCCACGACGGCCCGGCCTTCATGCTGGCCGTGCAATGGCATCCGGAGTGGAAGGTGGCGGAAAACCCGTTCTACCTCGCCATCTTCCGCGCCTTCGGCGACGCCTGCCGCGCCCGTGCGGCACGGTGGGGAGTGGCGGCATGAAACGGCGGCATCCCCCGCCATGGGAGGGCGGGCACTGACGTGCCCGTTGCGCAGGCGCCCGGCGATCTTGCCGGCCTTTTCCTCCCAGGACTGTTTTCCCCATGAGCCAGAAACAAACACAACGGAAAAAGAAATCCGCTGCCGCCGAGTTGCCCGAGAGTTCGCTGAGGCGCTGGCTGAAGGAGCGCAGCATCACCGAGGTCGAATGCCTGGTGCCCGATATCACCGGCATCGCGCGCGGCAAGATCATCCCCGCCGACAAGTTCAGCCACGACTACGGCACGCGCCTGCCGGAAGGCATTTTCGCCACCACCGTCACCGGCGATTACCCGGACGATTACTACGACCTGACCTCGCCGTCGGACTCGGACATGTTCCTGCGGCCGGATCCCGACACGGTGCGCATGGTGCCGTGGGCGACCGATCCCACCGCGCAGGTGATCCACGACTGCCACACCAAGGACGGCAAGCCGCATGACCTGGCGCCGCGCAACGTGTTGCGTCGCGTGCTGGCGGCCTACGAAAAGGAAGGCCTGCGCCCGGTGGTGGCACCGGAGCTGGAATTCTTCCTGGTGCAGAAGAACACCGATCCGGACTTTCCACTGCTGCCGCCTGCCGGCCGTTCGGGTCGTCCGGAGACGGCGCGGCAGTCGTATTCCATCGATGCGGTCAACGAGTTCGATCCCATCCTCGACCTGATGTACGACTACTGCGACGCCATGGAACTGGACGTGGATACGTTGATCCACGAATCCGGCGCGGCGCAGTTGGAGGTCAACTTCACCCATGACGACGCGCTGTCGCGCGCCGACCAGGTGTTCCTGTTCAAGCGCACGATGCGCGAAGCGGCGATGCGCCATGGTGTGTACGCCACCTTCCTGGCCAAGCCGATGGAGAACGAACCCGGCAGCGCCATGCATATCCACCAGAGCCTGCTGGACATGAAGTCGGGCCGCAACGTGTTCACTGGCAAGAGCGAGGGCAAGGGCAGCAAGCTGTTCGGGCATTACCTGGCGGGCCTGCAGAAGTACGTGCCGATGGCGATGGCGTTCTTCGGCCCCAACGTCAATTCCTACCGCCGGCTGGCGCTGGGGCAGGTGGCGCCGATCAACGTGCAGTGGGGCTACGACAACCGCACCTGCGGCCTGCGCGTGCCGATGGACACGCCGGAGAACATGCGCGTGGAGAGCCGCTTCGCCGGTTCCGATGCCAATCCCTATCTCGCCATGGCCGCCACGCTGGCCTGCGGGCTGCTCGGCATCCGCGAACAGCTGAAGCCGACCGAGCCGCTGACCAGCAGCGCACAGGACATCGGCTTCGAACTGCCGCGCTCGCTGGGCGAGGCGCTGGACGAACTGGAAGGCAGCAAGCCGCTGCAGGAACTGATGGGCGCGCGCTTCGTGCGTGCGTACGTGTCGGTCAAGCGCAAGGAATACGAGACCTTCTTCCGCGTGATCAGCTCGTGGGAGCGGGAATTCCTGCTGTTGAACGTCTGAATGCTGTGCCCTTCTCCCCTCGGGAGAAGGTGGCGCGAAGCGCCGGATGAGGGTACGGCGACATCGGGATGGTTCATCGCCGATGGTGCCGCCGGACCCTCACCCCAACCCCTCTCCCGAAGGGAGAGGGCTCAATAATTGGAGCTCACATGACCCAACTCGACACCCGCACCCTGCAGAAGCTCGATGCCGAGCACCACCTGCATCCGTTCAACGACAACGCCGCGCTGGCGAAGAAGGGCACGCGCATCCTCACCAGGGGCGAGGGCTGCTACGTCTGGGATGCCGATGGTAACCAGTTGCTCGATGCCTTCGCGGGCCTGTGGTGCGTCAACGTCGGCTACGGACGCAAGGAGCTGGGCGAGGTGGCGTCGAAGCAGATGACGCAGCTGGCCTACTACAACAGCTTCTTCCAGTGCACGACCGAGCCGACCATCGCGCTGGCCGCCAAGCTGGCCGAACTGGCGCCGGGTGATCTCAACCACTCGTTCTTCGTCAATTCCGGCTCGGAAGCCAACGACACCATCCTGCGCATGGTCCGGCACTTCTGGGCGGTGCAGGACCAGCCGCGGAAGAACATCTTCATCGGCCGCCACGATGGCTACCACGGCACCACCATGGCCGGCGCCAGCCTCGGCGGCATGAAGGGCATGCACAAGCAGGGTGGGCTGCCGATCCCGGACATCCACCACATCGATCCGCCGTTCTGGTTCGCCGATGGTGGCGACCTGTCCGAGGACGAGTACGGCCTGGTCGCGGCGCGCCGGCTGGAGCAGAAGATCCTCGAACTCGGCCCGGAGCGCGTGGCCGCCTTCATCGGCGAACCCATCATGGGCGCGATCGGCGTCTACATCCCGCCGAAGACCTACTGGCCCGAAATCGAACGCATCTGCCGCCAGTACGACGTGCTGCTGGTGGCCGACGAAGTCATCTGCGGCTTCGGCCGCACCGGCGAATGGTTCGGCTCGCAGTACTTCGGCTTCCAGCCGGACATCATGCCGGTCGCCAAGGGCATCACCTCCGGCTACATCCCGCTGGGCGCGGCGATGTTCAACGACCGCGTGGCGAAGGTGCTGAAGGAACAAGGCGGCGAACTCGCGCATGGCGCCACGTACTCCGGCCACCCGGTGTGCGCGGCGGTGGCGCTGGAGAACATCCGCATCCTGCAGGACGAAAAGATCGTCGAGCGGGCCAAGACCGAAATCGCGCCGTATCTGGCGCAGCGCTGGGCCGAACTGGGCGAGCACCGCCTGGTCGGCCAGGCGCGCATCGCCGGCATGGTCGGCGCGCTGGAGCTGGTACCCGACAAGCGCAAGCGCGCGTTCTTCCCCGAGCGGGGTACGGTCGGTCCGCGTTGCCGCGACCACGCGCTGAAGCACGGGCTGATCCTGCGTGCGACCTGGGATGCGATGCTGCTGTCGCCTCCGCTGGTCATCACGCGGGCGCAGGTGGACGAGCTGTTCGAGAAGACGTGGAAGGCGCTCAACGACACGGCGGCCGATCTGGGGATGTAGCGTGCCGAACCGACCGTGCGCTGCGTCACAGCGTCGCAGCCCGGGCGTATGATGTTTCCATTCCCCCGATCCTGTTCATGGAGAACCCGATGAAGCTCAAGACCCTCACCGTCGTGCTGGCTGCCGCCGTGCTGGCCGGTTGCGGCGGCAAGGACGAGAAGGCTGCCGACGGCGCGTCGTCGAAGACACTCAACGTCTACAACTGGTCCGACTACATCGCCGAGGACACCATCCCGAACTTCGAGCAGCAGTCGGGCGTCAAGGTCACCTACGACGTGTTCGACAGCGACGAAATGGTCGAGACCAAGCTGTTGGCGGGCAGCAGCGGCTACGACGTGGTGGTGCCGTCGCTGAGCTTCCTCGGCCGGCAGATCCAGGCGGGCGTGTTCCTGCCGCTGGACAAGAGCAAGATCCCCAACCTGAAGAACGTCGACCCGAAGATGCTGGAGCGCATCGCGCTGCAGGACCCGGGCAACCAGTACGCCGTGCCCTACCTGTGGGGCACCAGCGGCATCGGCTACAACGTCGACAAGATCAAGGCCATCTTCGGCGACACCGCCGTGACCGGCAGCTGGGACGTGGTGTTCAAGCCCGAGAACGCGGCCAAGCTGAAGGACTGCGGCATCACCGTGCTGGACACGCCGTCGGAACTGATCCCGATCGCGCTGAACTACCTCGGCGAGGATCCGCACAGCTTCGATCCGGCGGTGATCGACAAGGCGGCCGCGCTGCTGAAGTCGATCCGTCCCTACATCCGCAACTTCCACTCGTCCTCGTACATCAACGACCTTGCCAACGGTGACGTCTGCCTGGTGGTGGGCTGGTCGGGCGACATCATCCAGGCGCGCGACCGCGCGGCCGAATCGGGCAATGGCGTCAACGTGGCGTATGCGATCCCGAAGGAAGGCGCGCCGCAGTGGTTCGACATGCTGGCCATCCCGAAGGACGCCAAGAATGTCGACAACGCGTATGCGTTCATCAACTACCTGCTGGACCCGAAGGTCGCGGCGGCGAACACCAACTACGTGACCTATCCGAATCCGGTGCCGGCATCGAAGCCGCTGGTCGACAAGAGCATCGCCGACGATCCGACGATCTACCCGCCGGCGGATGTGGACGCGAAACTGTTCACCTTCGCGGTGCTGCCGCCCGAAGTGGATCGCCAGTACACGCGCATCTGGACGGAACTGAAGACCGGACGCTGAAACAGGAAGGGCGCGTGCCATGACGGACGCGCCCTTCGTCATCGTGGCGTTTCCCGCGGCACGGGGAGCGGCGCAGGGAGGGGGAGAAGGGGAGCGGCACGGCAGGGACAGGCCACTGCATGACAGCACGCCCGCGGCGGCCGACGGCCGGTCCGGGACCACATCAAGGCGCCCTCGCGGGCCGAATGGAGAGAGATTGATGAAACTGCGCGTACTGGCAACCGCCCTGGCCCTGTGTACCACCCTCGCCGCATGCGGCGGCAAATCCGCCGGGGAAGGCGGCGCCGACACCGGCGGCGCCAAACAGGTCAACGTCTACAACTGGTCCGACTACATCGCGGAGGACACGATCCCGAACTTCGAGAAGCAGTCGGGCATCAAGGTCACCTACGACGTGTTCGACAGCAACGAGGTGCTGGAAACGAAGTTGCTGGCGGGCAGCAGCGGCTACGACGTGGTCGTGCCGACGATGAACTTCCTCGGCCGGCAGATCCAGGCGGGCGTGTTCCTGCCGCTGGACAAGTCCAAGATCCCCAACTACGCCAACCTCGACCCGGCCATCATGAAGCGGCTGGAGAACCAGGACCCGGGCAACCAGCACGCGATCCCCTACATGTGGGGCACCACCGGCATCGGCTACAACGTCGACAAGGTCAAGGCCGCGTTCGGCAACACCGATGTCGCCAACAGCCTGGACCTGGTGTTCAAGCCGGAGAACATCAGCAAGCTGAAGGACTGCGGCGTGACCTTCCTCGACACGCCGTCGGAGATCATCCCGATCGCGCTGAACTACCTGGGCGAAGACCCGAACAGCCGGGACCCGGCCGTCATCGACAAGGCGGCGGCACTGCTGAAGAAGATCCGCCCCTACATCACCAACTTCCATTCCTCGCAGTACATCGACGCGATGGCCAACGGCGACACCTGCCTGGTGCTCGGCTGGTCCGGCGACGTCATCCAGGCGCGCGACCGCGCGGCCGAGGCCAACAACGGCGTCAACATCGCGTACGCGATCCCGAAGGAAGGCGCGCCGCAGTGGTTCGACATGCTGGCCATCCCGAAGGACGCCAAGCACGTGGACGAGGCCTACGCCTTCATCAACTACCTGCTCGACCCACAGGTGATGGCGAACAACTCCAACTTCATCAGCTACCCGAACGCCATCCCGAAGGCCAAGGCGCTGATGGACAAGGCGATCACCGACGATCCGACGATCTACCCGAAGCCCGAGGTGGAGGCGAAGCTGTTCACCTTCGCGATCATCACGCCCGAGGTCGACCGCCAGTACACGCGCATCTGGACGGAACTGAAGACCGGCAAGTAATACGCGCCGCGGCCGGGGCGGGCGGTGCCCGTCCCGGTGTCCGGCGGTCCCACGCGACCTATCGATGGCCGGTGCGCATTCCGCACCGTTGACCAGGGGAATTCCATGGCGGCAGAACAGGGCAACGGCGGCAAGGACACGGGGCAGAACGGCAAGGCGAGCGCGCAGGAGTATCTGCGCATCGTCGACGTGCGCAAGGAATTCGACGGCTTCGTCGCGGTGGACGACACCAACCTGACCATCCGCAAGGGCGAGATCTTCGCGCTGCTGGGTGGTTCGGGCAGCGGCAAGTCCACGCTGCTGCGCTGCCTGGCCGGGTTCGAGACGCCCTCGTCCGGCAAGATCTACCTGGACGGACAGCTGCTCAACGAGTTGCCGCCGTACGAGCGGCCGCTCAACATGATGTTCCAGTCGTATGCGCTGTTCCCGCATATGACGGTGGAGCAGAACATCGCGTTCGGCCTGAAGCAGGACGGATTGTCCAAGGACGCGATCAAGACGCGCGTGGAAGAGATGCTCGCGCTGGTGCAACTGGGCAAGCTGGCCAAGCGCAAGCCGCACCAGTTGTCCGGCGGCCAGCAGCAGCGCGTCGCGCTGGCGCGGTCGCTGGCCAAGCGACCGAAACTGCTGCTGCTCGACGAGCCGATGGGCGCGCTGGACAAGAAGCTGCGTTCGCAGATGCAACTGGAACTGGTCAGCATCATCGAGAAGTCCGGCGTGACCTGCGTGATGGTCACCCACGACCAGGAAGAGGCCATGACCATGGCCACCCGCATCGCGCTGATGGACCAGGGCTGGATCCGCCAGGTCGGCACGCCCGACGAGATCTACGAGCAGCCGACCAGCCGCTTCACCGCCGAGTTCATCGGTTCGGTCAACCTGATCGAAGGCGTGGTGGAGGATGACGAAGCGGATTACGTGACCATCCGTTCGCCGCTGCTGCCGGATCCCATCTACATCGGCCACGGCATCTCCGGGTTCGAGGGGCAGGAAGTCGGCTTCGCGGTGCGGCCGGAGAAACTCGGCATCGGCAAGGACGAACCGCCCCAGCCGCACAACAAGGCGAAGGGCCTGATCGAGGATATCGCCTATTTCGGCAGCCATTCGGTCTACCACGTGCGCCTGCCGAGCGGGTACAAGTTCATGGCCAACTTCGCCAACGTGCAGCGCTGGGCCAGCGAGGGACTCACCTGGAACGACGAGGTCTGGGTGTGGTGGGGCGACAACGACGGCGTGGTGCTGACCGCATGAACATCCTCCGTTCCCTGCGCAAGCGCCTGCCGGGGCCACGTTGGGGCGTGATCTCGGTGCCCTACGTCTGGCTGCTGCTGTTCTTCGCCATTCCGTTCCTGATCGTGCTGAAGATCTCGTTCTCCCAGCTGGCGATCGCGATGCCGCCGTACACGCCGGTCCTCGAGTACATCGACGAGGCGCTGACGCTGAAGCTCAACCTCGGCAACTACGTGGCGCTGTTCACCGACTCGCAGTACGTCCAGGCCTACCTGAGTTCGATCAAGATCGCGGCCATCTCCACCCTGCTGGCGCTGCTGGTGGCGTATCCGATCGCCTATGTCATCGCGCGCTTGCCGCCTTCGACGCGCAACATCGCGATGATGCTGGTGGTGCTGCCGTCGTGGACCTCGTTCCTGATCCGCGTCTACGCCTGGATCGGCATCCTCAAGAACAACGGCCTGCTCAACAACCTGCTGATGAAGATCGGCATCATCGATGAGCCGCTGCAGATCCTGTACACGCCGCTGGCCGCGTACATCGGCATCGTCTACTGCTACCTGCCGTTCATGGTGCTGCCGCTGTACACCAACCTGGTGAAGCACGACCACCGGTTGCTGGAGGCGGCGTACGACCTCGGCGCCAAGCCGTGGAAGGCGTTCTTCACCATCACGCTGCCGTTGTCGAAGGCCGGCATCATCGCCGGCTGCATGCTGGTGATGATCCCGGCGGTGGGCGAGTTCGTCATTCCCGAACTGCTGGGCGGCCCGGACACGCTGATGATCGGACGCGTGCTGTGGGGCGAGTTCTTCAACAACCGCGACTGGCCGGCGGCCTCGGCGGTGGCCATCGTCATGCTGATCCTGCTGCTGATCCCGATCCTGATCTTCAACCGCGTGCAGCAGCGCGAGCTGGAAGGGAGGCTGACATGAGCCGCGTCGGACAACGCGCCGTCAACTGGACGGTGCTGGGGCTGGGCTTTGCCTTCCTGTACGTGCCGGTGCTGATCCTGATGGTGTACTCCTTCAACGAGTCGCGCCTGGCCACGGTGTGGTCCGGTTTCTCGCTGAAGTGGTACGGCGAACTGTTCCGCGACAAGCAGATGCTGCAGGCCGCGTGGATCAGCATCAAGGTCGCGTTCTGGACTGCCACGGCGGCCGTCGTGCTGGGCACGATGGCGGCGCTGGTGATGGCGCGGATGCGGCGGTTCCCGGGCAAGACGCTGTTCGGCGCGCTGATCACCGCGCCGCTGGTGATGCCGGAAGTGATCATCGGCCTGTCGATCCTGCTGATGTTCGTCTCGCTGCAGGGCATGACCGATGGCTACTTCGCGCCGAAGGGCATCGTCGCCATCTGGATCGCCCACGTGACGTTCACGCTGGCGTTCGTCACCGTCGTCGTGTCCTCCCGCCTGTCCGAACTGGACAAGTCGCTGGAGGAGGCGGCGATGGATCTTGGGGCGAACCGGATCAAGGTGTTCTTCCTGATCACGCTGCCGATCATCGCGCCGGCGCTGGTGTCGGGCTGGTTGCTCGCGTTCACGCTGTCGCTGGACGACGTGGTGATCGCCAGCTTCGTCGCCGGCCCCAACTCCACGACGCTGCCGATGAAGGTGTTCTCGTCCGTGCGCATGGGCCTGAGTCCGAAGATCAACGCCCTTGCCACATTGATGATCATGGTGGTGAGCGTGGCCGCGTTCCTCGGCTGGTGGCTGATGTACCGCGAGGAGAAGCGTCGCCAGCGCGACATGCAACTGGCGCTGCAGGAGAACGGCTAGCGCGTGACGGCGGGAATGGGGTCGTATCGGTCCCGCGTCCGAATCCGCATCCGGATCCGATTCGCCACGGCGCCGTAACGTCGCTGCATCCAGACTCCCTCCCATCCGCTGCGCACCACGACTGAAAAAGAAGCCATGACTGTCGAAACCGTCAACCCCGCGACCGGACAGGTCGAGTACCGCCACGAACTGATGACCGCCGCGCAGGTGGACGCCGTGCTGGCGGCATCGTCGAAGGCGTTCCCCGCATGGTCCGCGCTGCCGCTTGCCGACCGCGGCAAGGTGATGCGCGCGGTCGGCGCCGAGTTGCGCCGGCGCCGCGACGACCTGCAGCGCACCATGACCGCGGAGATGGGCAAGCTGCGCAGGGAGGCGCTGGCCGAAGTCGACAAGTGCGCGGGTGCCTGCGATTACTACGCCGACCATGCGGCCGACTACCTGCAGGACCAGCCGATCGCCACCGATGGCCAGCGCAGCTACGTGCGCTACGAGCCGATCGGCTGCGTGCTGGCGGTGATGCCGTGGAATTTCCCGATCTGGCAGGTGTTCCGCTTCCTCGCGCCGGCCTTCATGGCGGGCAATGTCGCAGTGCTCAAGCACGCGAGCAACGTGCCGCGCTGCGCCGACCTCATCGCCGAGGTGCTGGCGGCGGCGGGCCTGCCGGAAGGCGTGTTCGGCGTGCTGCACATCGACAACGACCAGGCCGCCGAGGTGATCCGCGATGCGCGCGTCGCCGCGGTGACCCTGACCGGCAGCGAGCGCGCGGGACGTTCCGTCGCGTCCAACGCCGGCAGCCAGTTGAAGAAGAGCGTGATGGAACTCGGCGGCAGCGATGCCTTCATCGTGCTCGACGATGCGGACCTGGAGAAGACTGTCGCCGGCGCCGTGGCGTCGCGCTTCGGCAATGCCGGTCAGACCTGCATCGCGGCCAAGCGCTTCATCGTGCAGGAGGGCATCGCCGACGAGTTCGTGAAGCGCTTCGTCGAGGCGGCGTCGAAGCTGCAACTCGGCGATCCACAGGACGATGCGACCACGCTGGCGCCGATGGCGCGCCAGGACCTGCGCGACGAACTGCACAAGCAGGTGCAGGCCAGCGTGTCGAAGGGCGCGCAGGTGCTGCTGGGCGGTTCGCCCGATGCCTCGCATGCCGGCTATCCGGCTTCGATCCTCGACGCGGTGGCGCCGGGCATGCCGGCCTACGACGAAGAGCTGTTCGGCCCCGTCGCCAGCATCCTGCGGGTGAAGGACGATGCCGATGCGGTGCGCGTGGCCAACGACACCACGTTCGGTCTGGGCGGCAGCGTGTGGACGCGCGATGCCGAACGCGGCGACCGCATCGCGCGCCAGTTGCAGGTTGGTGCCGCGTTCGTCAATGCGATCGTGCGCAGCGACGTGCGGCTGCCGTTCGGTGGTACCAAGCGCTCGGGCTTCGGTCGCGAACTGGCCGAGCACGGCATCCACGAATTCATGAACATCAAGTCGGTCTATATCGCCTGAGGTTCGTCGGCGTTGCGGGCATGTGGGAGCGACGTCAGTCGCGAGGTTGTGCCGGCATTGCGGTTTTGCGACTGACGTCGCTCGCACGCCGCATCATGATCCATGGATGGAACGGATGGTTACGTCCGCCGCCGTTCCTAAGTCGCCATGCCGGTGCCATCTTGTCGGCAATTGAACAGGAGGCGTCATGAGCACCCCGACCGACACCACGCCCGCCCGCGTGATCCGCACGATCCGCGGCCGACCCACGTCCGATGGCGCCGGCGTCAAGCTGACGCGCGTGATCGGCGGCCCCGACCTGCCCGACCTGGATCCGTTCCTGCTGCTGGACGAGTTCGGCACCGACAAGGCCGAGGACTACCTGGCCGGGTTCCCCGAGCATCCACATCGCGGCTTCGAGACCGTCACCTACATGCTCGACGGCCGCATGCGCCACCGCGACAACCATGGCAACGAAGGCCTGCTGACCCCGGGCGCGGTGCAGTGGATGACGGCTGGCCGCGGCCTGGTGCATTCGGAAATGCCCGAGCAGGAATCCGGCCGCATGCGCGGTTTCCAGTTGTGGGTGAACCTGCCGTCGCGCGACAAGATGACCGCGCCGAAGTACCAGGAATTCGCGCCGGAGAATATCCCGGTCGCGCATCCGGCGAAGGGCGTCGAGGTGAAGGTCATCGCCGGCACCGTCGGCGACACGCAGGGACCGATCTCGCAGCCGGCCACCGATCCGGTCTACCTCGATATCGCGCTGCAGCCGGGGCAGGCGTGGGATTACGCGCTGCCGGCGGGCCACAACGCGTTCGCCTATGTGTTCGAAGGTGCGGCGACGGTGGGCGAGGGCGAGGATGCACGCGCGCTCGATACGCACGAGATGGGCATGCTGGGCGGCGGCGAGATCCTGCAGCTGCGTGCGGGCAGCCAGCCTGCGCGCCTGATCCTGGTGGCGGGGCGTCCGCTGCGCGAGCCGGTGATGCGCCACGGTCCGTTCGTCATGAACACGCGGCAGGAACTGATGCAGGCCTTCGTCGACTTCCAGGAAGGCCGGTTCTGAAGCAGGTGCGGCGGGAGATCCTCCCGCCGTGGCGCGCGATCGTCAGTTGCCGGCGGACAGCTGCGCGCCGGCACTGCGCACGTCGAGTTGGCGTGCCAGCGAGATCAACGAACCGAGTTCCTCGGGCGACCCGGCATTGATCCACACCTGCGCGTAGCGGTCGTCGTCGTACTCGACCACGGCGATGCGCCGCGAGGCCATCGCCGGCAGCGTCTCCTGGCCACCCAGGTTGGGTCGGTACCAGTACATCTTTTCGCCGGAGAACGTGCTTTCCTCCTGACGCAGGCGCCGTTCCAGGCTGATCCTGGGGTCGCGTGCGGTCAGCATCACGTTGAGCACCTGCCGGCCATCGTCGGTGACCGCCTTGCAGGTGATGAAGCTCGTATCGACGCGCTGTTCCCAGCTCAGGCCGGCATTGGCCGGCAACGTCGGGCACGCCGGCGCGGTCTGCGCCCATGCGGCAGCGGAAAAAAGGCTGAGGCCAACGGCAATCACGGTCTTCATGTAGTCCCCTGGATCGAACGCCCGGGCATGGGCGGTGCCACGTCATCCGTGCACCGTGGCGAGCCACGCAGGCCCTGCATCATCCCCTTGCATTCCCCGGCGCCGGCTGCCGGTTTCCCCTGGCAGTCGACCCGACCTTAGCCCATGCTGCGGCGCAAAACAACGCGGCATGCATGCGAAGGGCGACCCCAGTCACACGCGGATCCGGCCCACGCCCGGCGTTGCCGGGCATGGGCCAGGCGGCTCAGCTGCGGTCGCGGCCCAGCCAGCCGTAGAGCATGCCGCCGATCAGTCCCCCGAGGATCGGCGCCAGCCAGAACAGCCACAGCTGCCCGACGGCGGCGGGACCGGCGAACAACGCCACGGCAGTGGAACGCGCGGGATTCACCGACGTGTTGGTGACCGGAATGCTGATCAGGTGGATCAGGGTCAGTGCCAGGCCGATGGCGATCGGCGCGAAGCCGGCCGGTGCGCGGCCATGGGTCGATCCCATGATGACGATCAGGAAGAACGCCGTGAGCACGACTTCGATCAGGAACGCCGCCGCGACGGTATAGCCACCCGGCGACATCGCGCCGTAACCGTTGCTGGCGAAGGCGCCTGCCGCGTTGGGATCGACCGCGAAGCCCGGCTGGCCGCTGGCGATCTGCCACAGGATGAAGGCGGCCGCGAGACCGCCGACGACCTGCGCCACCACGTACGGCACCAGGTCCTTCGCGGGGAACCGTCCACCGGCCCACAGGCCGACACTGACCGCAGGATTGAAGTGGGCCCCCGAAATGTGGCCGAACGCATAAGCGCCGGTCAGCACCGTCAGGCCGAAGGCCAGTGATACGCCCAGCAGGCCGATGCCCAGCGGATTGCCATCGCCGCCGAACTTGGCCGCCAGCACCGCACTGCCGCAACCACCCAGCACCAGCCAGAATGTCCCCAGGAACTCTGCCGCGAGCTTCTTCGGCATACTCATGCCAGACCCCTTGTTTGTGTGCGCCCCGTCACATGACGGTGCGCGCACGATAGCGGAAGCCGGGCGTGGCAGGTGTTTGCTTTGCGTTACGCGGAGTGCTTTCGAACACCCGTGAAGCAGGTGCCGTGTTTGCAGGCCATCGACGGCCGGTTCACCGTTCCGGCAATGGAATGAATTCGGTTTCGCCGGGCACGTGGCCGAAGCGGCCTTCCAGCCAGTCCTGCTTGGCCTGCTCGATGCGCTCCTTCGAACTGGAAACGAAGTTCCACCACAGGTGGCGGGGCGCATCGAGCGGCTCGCCGCCCATCAGCAGGCCCTTCACCGGCGTCTTGGCGCGCAGCACCGGCCGGCTGCCGCGGTCGAAGACCACCAGGTGCTTTTCCGGAATGTCGGCACCGTCCACCTGCGCTTCGCCTTCCAGCACGTAGAGCGCGCGTTCGACATGGCCGTTGTCGATCTCCAGCTCGGCATCCGGCTGCAGGTCGACGGCGACGTTGAACGTCCCGCTGAATACCTTCACCGGCGACTCCTGGCCGTAGGCGCGCCCGGCGATCACCCGCAGCCGCGCGCCGGCATGGTCGATCACGGGCAGCGTCGCCGCCGTGTGGTGGTGGAACTCCGGTTCGACTTCTTCGGCCGACCTGGGCAGCGCCACCCAGGTCTGCATCCCGTGCACTTCGTGTCCGCTGGCGCGCGCGTCGCCGGGCGTGCGCTCGGAGTGCGCGATGCCGCGGCCGGCGGTCATCCAGTTGACGTCGCCAGGCGTGATCACCTGCTCCGACCCCAGCGTGTCCCGGTGATGGATCGCGCCGGCCCAGAGGAAGGTCACCGTGGCCAGGCCGATGTGCGGATGCGGGCGCACGTCGATGCCGCGACCGGGTTCGAACACCGCCGGTCCCATGTGGTCGACGAACACGAACGGCCCCACGCTGCGGGCCTGCAGGCTGGGCACGGCGCGGCGCACGTTGAAACCGCCGCCGAGGTCGTGCACGCGGGGCGCGATGATCGTGGTCATGGGCAGGTCCTCCTGGAGAAAGAGGAAGCATCGCACGCTGTCGCATGCCGGTCGTGCCATGCCAGGGAAACGGTCCGTTGCGCTCCGTCAGGCGCGCCGCGAGGCCAGCCGGTCGGCCAGTCGTGTCGGTTCGGGCAGCCGGTAGCCGCGCAGCGTGCGTTGCACCCAGGCCAGCGCGGTATCCATCGAGATGCGGTGCCCGGGCGACACCACCAGCGGATTGCACCGCAGCTTGCTGCGCAGCACCCAGCCGATCTGTTCGCCGCGGTGGACCAGGGGCGCGTGCTCGCCGGCGGGTGCGCCCAGCGGTACGTGCCGGCCGCAGAGCACGTGCTTGGCGACGCCGATGCTCGGCACGCCCGTCACCACGCCGAAGTGCGCGGCGATGCCGAGGCGGCGCGGGTGCGCGATGCCCTGGCCGTCGATGAAGGCGAGGTCCGGCACCTGCGGCAGGCGTTCGAGCGCGGCGACCAGGGCCGGCAGTTCGCGGAAGCTGAGCAGGCCGGGCACGTAGGGCATCGACGTCGGCATCCGCACCAGTTCCGATGCGATGGGCTGCAAGGTGTCGGCCGCCAGCAGGACGGCAGCGGCGCGCGTCGTGGCGCCCTCGTCCTCGAATCCGACATCGAAGCCCGCCAGCCAGCGCGGCGCTTCCGGCAGGTCATCGCGCAGCACGACCCCGGATGCCAGTTGCTCCTGCAATCGGCGCGCGTCGGCGATGCTGCCGTCCCAGTCGCCGAAGACTGCGCTCATGGCGTCGATGGCGCACCGTAGCGCTGCACCTCCAGCGTCGCGCGGCCATCGCCATCGATGCGGACCAGCGACAGCCGGTCGTATTCGCGGTCGTCCATCGGTGCCGTCGTGCACTCGCACAGCGCGGCGACCAGGTCGGGCACGGTGTTGCTGTGGCCGACGACCAGCACGGTGCCGTGGCGGTGCGCCTGTCGCCAGCGCGCCGCGACTTCATCGGCCGGTCCGCGTGCGTAATAGGGTTCGACCGGCAACCGGTGCGCGTTGGCGGTGGGCTGGGCGGTCTGCTGCGTGCGGCGGAACTCGGTGGCGTACGCGGCCACCAGCGGCGCATCGTGCAGGCGCGCCGCCAGGGCGTCGGCGCGTGCCTGCCCGGCAGCGGAGAGGCTCGGGTTCTCCGGATCGTCGGTCGCCTTTTCGGCATGGCGCACGACAACGAAGGTCAGCGGTGCCGTAGCGGCATCGCGCGCGGGCATCGTGCTGCAGGCGCTCGCCAGCGAGGCGAGCAGCACGGCAAGCACGCGGGGCAGGGGCATCGGGGACATGGCGGTCACGGTGAAGGGAAGAAAGGGCGAGGGTGCAACCGGGACGCACGCCGACGCAAGCGGCATCCTCACGACGCCGCCGCTACGATAGGGCCTGGTCCGTGAAGAGGGGGACACCATGCGCAAGTGGCTGCGCCGGCTGGGCATCGTGGTGCTGGTGATGGCGGTGGGTTCGGGCGTGGCGCTGTACAGCTATGGACGCTTCGCCGAGGGCGCGCGCGGCCCGGCGTCGCAAGCGCTGCCGACCGCTGCCGATGCCACCGCGCTGGATCGCGCCATCGCGCCGCTGCTGGACGCGCATCCGCGGCAGAGCGGCATGGCGCTGCTGTCCGACAACCTGGACGCGTTCACCGTGCGCGCCGCCACGGCGCGCGCCGCCGGCCGCAGCCTGGACCTGCAGTACTACATCTGGAACCACGACTTCACCGGCAACCTGCTCGGTTACGAAGTGCTGCGCGCGGCCGATCGCGGCGTGCGCGTACGCCTGCTGCTGGACGACATGACGGCACACGGCAAGGATTCGCACCTCGCAGCGCTGGACGCGCATGCCAACATCGAAGTCCGCCTGTTCAACCCGTCGCGCAGCCGCGCCGGCGTGCTCGGCCGCGCCACGGAGATGCTGCTGCGGCCGGTGGCGATGAACCGCCGCATGCACAACAAGGCGTGGATCGCCGATGGCCGCGTGGCGATGGTCGGCGGCCGCAATGTGGGCGACGAGTACTTCGACGCCGCCGCGCAGACCAACTTCATGGACCTGGATGCCGTGCTGATCGGGCCCGCCGTCGCGCAGACGGCGGCGATCTTCGACGACTTCTGGAACAGCGCTTCGGTGATCCCGTTGTCGGCCCTGACGACGGCGGAGCCGGGTGCGCTGGAAAAGCTCCGCGAGAACGGCGACGCCGGTTACCGGTCCGCCCAGGCCGCGGACTACGTCGCGCGGCTGCGCGGCACGCCCGGCATGCGCGCGCTGGTGGGTGGCAATGCACTGCATTGGCTGGACGAGGTGGGCGTGTATTCCGACCCGGCCTCGAAGGGACAGGGCGAGGGACAGGGGCAGTGGCTGGTGCACCGGCTGGGCAGGGCGATGGGCCAGGCGAAGCACGAACTGCGCGTGGTCTCGCCCTACTTCGTGCCCGGTGACGAAGGCACACGGTGGCTGGTCGGCAAGCGCGCGCAGGGCGTCGATGTCAGCGTCCTGACCAACTCGCTGGCGGCCAACGACGTGATGGCCGTGCATGGCGGCTATGCGCCGTATCGCATGCCGCTGCTGCAGGGTGGCGTGGAACTGTTCGAACTGATGCCGCATGGGAAGCAGGACAGCAGCCTGTTCGGTTCCAGCGGTGCCAGCCTGCATACCAAGGCCTTCGCGGTGGATGGCGAAGCGGGCTTCATCGGCTCGTTCAACCTCGATCCGCGCTCGGTCAACCTCAACACCGAGATGGGCGTGCTGTTCCGCGACCGCAGCGCCGCTGCGGCCCTGCTGCGCAGCTACGAGGCGAAGATCGCGCCGGATACCAGCTATCGGGTGACCCTGCAGGACGGCGCCTTGCGGTGGGAAGACGCATCGACCGATCCTCCGCGCATCTGGGACCGCGAACCCGAAGCCAGTGTCTGGCGTCGCTGGACCGCGCGCGCTGTCGGCTGGCTGCCGGTCGAATCGCAGCTGTAGCGTGCGCCACGCGCACGACCGCACGATCTGGAACCGCGCGTCGTGCGCACGGCGCACGCTACGTGGTCGGCCACGTGCACCGCCGCCTGATCCGTCAACACTCGCATCGTGCGCGCGGCGCGCGCTACGTGTCGGCGCTCAGGCCTCGCGCAGCGTGGTAGCACGCATCAGGCGTTCGAACACGCGGAACACGTCCGCATCGATCTTCTCGTCCTGCTCCGCATGCAGGATGCGCATCGCCGCGTCGTGCGCGCGTCCTTCGGCATAGGGACGGCGCGTGGTCATCGCGTCGTAGCTGTCGGCCACGCGCAGGATGCGCGCGCCCAGCGGGATGGCGGCACCGGACAGGCCGTCGGGATAGCCGCTGCCGTCGATGGCTTCGTGGTGATGGCGGATCAGCGTGGCGACCGCACTCGCATGGGGATGCCCGCTGGCCAGGAAGATCCGTTCGCCGAGTTCGCTGTGTGCCTGGATCGACGGCCAGTCCTCGTCGGCGACCGGCCCGGTGTGCAGCAGCACGCGGTCCGGCACGCCGATCTTGCCGACGTCGTGGAAATGCGCGGCGAGCTCCAGTTGTTCGAGATGGTCCGCATCCAGGTCGAAGCACTGTCCCAGCGTCCGCGCGATGCGTCCGGTACGGTCGCAATGGCCGCGCGTGTAGGCATCGCGCACTTCGATGGCCAGGGCCAGCGCTTCCAGGGAACAGGCGATGTCGCTGAAGTCCGGGGCGGGGTCGAAGGTCACGGGCTTTCTCGGAAGGAAAGAGGAGAGGGGGTGCTCGTCGTGCGTGGGTTCAGCTCGGCGCCAGCGTCATCAGCAACGCCTTCGCCGCATTGAAGCGGTCTGGCGCGTCCGGCAGCGGTACCTTGATGCGCAGCTTGTCGGGGCCGTCCATGGTGTAGAGCTTCGGCTGCTTCTGGATCAGCTGGATCACCGCCATCGGGTCGATCTTCGGCTTGGCTTCGAACACGATGCGGCCACCGTGTTCGCCCAGCTCCAGCTTGCGGATGCCCATCTCGTTCGCCGCCAGTTTCAGTTCCGCGGTGGCGAACAGGTACTTCGCCGGATCCGGCAGCAGGCCGAAGCGATCGATCATCTCGACCTGCAGGTCGCGCAGCTCGTCCTTGTCGCGCGCGCTGCTGATGCGCTTGTACAACGTCAGGCGCGTGTGCACGTCGGGCAGGTAGTCGTCCGGAATCAGCGACGGCACGTTGAGTTCCACCTCGGCACCGCGGCGCTCCTGCCCCAGGTCCACGTCGGGCAGGTGGCCGGCCTTGATCGAGCGCACCGCGCGCTCCAGCAGCTCGGTGTACAGGCTGAAGCCGACCTCGGCCATCTGTCCGCTCTGGTCTTCGCCGAGCAGTTCGCCGGCACCACGGATTTCCAGGTCGTGCGTGGCGAGGGTGAAGCCGGCACCCAGTTCGTCCATCGAGGCGATCGCCTCCAGCCGGCGTTGTGCGTCGGCGGTGATGCTGCGCTTGTCCGGCACCACCAGGTAGGCGTAACTGCGGTGGTGCGAACGGCCGACGCGTCCGCGCAGCTGGTGCAACTGCGCCAGGCCGAACTTGTCGGCGCGGTTCATGACGATGGTGTTGGCATTGGGGATGTCGATGCCCGACTCGATAATCGTCGTGCACAGCAGCACGTTGAAACGCTGCTTCTGGAAATCCAGCATGACCTGTTCCAGCTCGCGCTCCGGCATCTGTCCGTGCGCCACGCCGATGCGTGCTTCGGGTACCAGTTCCTGCAGCTCGCGCTGCATGCGGCCGATGCTCTCCACGTCGTTGTGCAGGAAGTACACCTGGCCGCCGCGCGACAGCTCGCGCTGGAAGGCCTCCTTCAGCAGCGCCGCGTCCCACGGCGTGACGAAGGTCTGCACGGCCATGCGGTTGGCCGGCGGCGTGGCGATGATGGACAGGTCGCGCAGGCCGGCCATCGCCATGTTGAGCGTGCGCGGGATCGGCGTGGCGGTCAGCGTCAGCAGGTGCACGTTGGCGCGCAGCGCCTTCAGCGCTTCCTTCTGGCGCACGCCGAAGCGCTGCTCCTCGTCGACGATCACTAGGCCCAGGTCCTTGAACTTCACGTCGGGCTGCAGCAGGCGGTGCGTGCCGACGATGACGTCCAGCGTGCCTTCGGCCAGTTTCTCCAGCTCGGCCTTGATCTCCTTCGCCGTCTTGAAGCGCGACAGCACTTCGACCCGCAACGGCCAGTCGGCGAAGCGGTCGCGGAAATTGCGGTAGTGCTGTTCGGCCAGCAGCGTGGTCGGCACCAGCACGGCGACCTGCTTGCCGGCGCTGGCGGCGGCGAACGCCGCACGCACCGCGACTTCGGTCTTGCCGAAGCCCACATCGCCGCAGACCACGCGGTCCATCGGCTGGCTGCTCGCCAGGTCGCGGATCACCGATTCGATTGCGTGGTGCTGGTCGGGCGTTTCCTCGAACGGGAAGCCGGCGGCGAACGGCTCGTACATCGCGCGGTCCAGGTGCAGCGCGAGGCCGGCGCGGGCCTGCCGGCGTGCCTGGATCTCCAGCAGTTCGGCGGCAACGTCGCGCACCTTCTCGGCGGCCTTCTTCTTCGCCTTCGCCCAGGCTTCGCCGCCGAGCGAATGCAGCGGCGCGGTTTCCACCGACGCGCCCGAGTAGCGGCTGATCAGGTGCAGTTGCGCGACCGGCACGTACAGGCGGTCGCCCTTGGCGTATTCGATCTCGAGGAACTCGCCGGGCATGCCGCCGACGTCCATCGCGATCAACCCGCGGTAGCGGCCGACACCATGGTCTTCATGGACGATGGGCGCGCCCTCCGTCAGTTCGCCCAGGTCGCGGATGATGGCTTCCGGCTCTCGGCCGGTGCGCTTGCGCCGGTGCGCCTGCGTGGCGCGCTCGGGGAACAGCTGGCGCTCGGTCAGCACCGCGATGCGTGGATCGTCCAGCGCGAAGCCGTCGGCGAGCGGCGCGACGGCGATGGCGAAGCTTGGAAGCCCCTCTCCCTCCGGGAGAGGGGTTGGGGTGAGGGTACGGGACGTGCGCGGTGATTCCTTTGTCGCAATCTCCGCCGCACCCTCATCCGGCGCTTCGCGCCACCTTCTCCCGGGGGGAGAAGGGAGGAATGCGCTGAAGTCGGCAACCACCACCGGCTTCAGTTCCGCCGCCTGCAATACCTCCAGCAGCGCCTCGCGGCGGCCGGGCGAATCCGCGGCGATGAGCACGCGGCCCGGGTAATGGCCCAGGAACGATTTCAGCGCATCGCCCGCCGGCGCGTCCTTCGCCGCCACCGGCAACGGCGGCAGCGGCTGGTCGCCCAGTGGCAGGGCGTCGGCGTGGCGACTGTGCTGCGGGCCACAGACCTCCACGCGCGGCCGCTGGTTGAGCTGCTCGCGCAGGCCGTCCGGCGACAGGTACAGCTCGTCCGGCGGCAGCAGCGGGCGCTCGATGTCGTGACGGCGCTGTTCATAGCGGTTGCGCGTCTGCGCCCAGAACGCTTCCGCCGCTTCGCCGAACCCGTCGGTGAGCACGGGCAACGCGTTCTGCCGCAGGTAGTCGAACAGGGTCGCGGTCTTGTCGAAGAACAGTGGCAGGTAGTACTCCACGCCCGCCGGCGCCAGGCCGGACTTGAGGTCCTGGTACAGCGCGCTGCGACGCGTGTCGACATCGAAGCGGTCGCGCAGCAGCGTCATCGCGCGCTCGACGGACCGCTCGTCCAGTGGCACTTCGCGGCCTGGCAGCAGTTGCACGGCCTCGGTCCGGTCCAGCGAACGCTGGCTTTCCGGGTCGAAGTGGCGGATCGAATCGATGGTGTCGTCCAGCAGTTCGATGCGCAGCGGTGCGTCCGCGCCCATCGGATACACATCCAGCAGGCCGCCGCGCACGGCGAAATCGCCCGGGTCCAGCACCTGTGGCACGTGGCGGTAACTGGCGGCTTCCAGCCGTCGCTTCTCGGCATCGAAGTCCAGTCGCTGGCCGACCCGGTAATCGAAGCTGCCGCCCGCGATATGGCGCAACGGCGACAGCCGTTGCATCAGTGTCTGCACCGGCACGATCACGATGCCGCGCGCGAGCGTGGGCAGCCGGTGCAGGGCGGCCAGGCGCTGCGAGACGATGTCCGGGTGCGGACTGAACTGGTCGTACGGCAGGGTTTCCCAATCCGGGAACGGGACGATCGGCAGCGCGGCGTCGTTGCCGAGCAGCGTGTGCAGGTCGGCTTCGATCTGGTGCGCGTCGTGGTTGTCGCGTGCGACCACCAGCACCGGGCCGTCATGCGAACGGGCGGCGGCGGCCACGGACCAGGCCAGCGCAGTCGGCGATGCGGGTGCGCGCCACCAGGCGCGGGATTGCGTACCACGGGGCAGGGGCGGGGTGGACGGGGAGATTTTCTGGGTGTCGGTCATGGGTACACGGAACAACGGCAGCGCCGGATACCGTGGGATACCCAGCGCGAAGGGACGTGCAGTTTACCAAGCGGACCGGACGGTCCCGTCATGGTCCGCGGAGGATCATTCCGCGGTGAGCGGGTCGATCACCTGGCTGACGGGGGAAATGCGGTCGACGGGAAAGCCACCACGGCGCGAATGCTCCAGCACCAGGGCCTCGCTCGGGGCGCGATACACGCAATAGATCCGGTCGTCGGTCACGTAGCTGTGCTCCCACTGCACCTGCGGCCCCAATTCGTCGAGCACGCGGCACGAGAGTTGCGAGACGGCCTTCAGCTCGGCCGGCGTCATCAGGCCGGCGCCCTGGATGTCGCGTTCGATCACGTAGCGGGGCATGACGGCTTCCCGGCAGCGTGGCGAAACCACGCCCTCGTCAGCAACACGCAGGAACCGGCGGCGGCGGGCCGACCACCGGTCGGCACCGCTCAGGGTTCTTCGTTGAGGTCCAGTACCACGCGCACGAGGCCGGAGCCGTCGTTCTCGCGCACGCGCTTGAAGCCCAGCGATTCCGCCAGCGCCAGCATCGGCAGGTTGCTGTCCAGCACGTCGCCGTACAGCCGGTCCAGCTTCTTCGAGCGCGCCCACTTGGCGAGCTTGCGCATCAGGTGGCGCCCCAGGCCCTGCCCGGCGATGAAATGGCTGACCAGGATCGCGAACTCGGCGTCGCGCGTGCGCGGCACCAGCGCCGCACGCGCCACCGCGCCCACCAGCGCCTCGCCCGGTGGCAGCGGCTCGGCCGCGACCAGCGCGAACTCGGTGTTGGGGTCGGGATGGGTCAGTCGCTGCGCCATGTCGGGCGACAGCTCCTTCAATGCATACATGAAGCGGTGCCGGATCTCTTCCGGCCCCAGCAGTCCGAACGCACCCTGGATCGGGCCGGCATCCTCGGGCCGGATCGGGCGGATCAGCAGGTCGCGCCCGCTGGGCAGGCGGAAGTGTTCATGCCAGGGCGGAAGGCGTTTCGGCGCAGTCATGGTGAGATGCTCGCATGAAACCCGGAAGGGCCGCGAGGGCCGGGCGGCGCTGGTTCAGGCACCGTGGCGTTTGCCGCGCAGCCGGCCGACCAGCATCACCACGGCCACGATCGCCGCGCCGACCAGCACGCCGACACCGGCGTTGAACAGGGCGCCCCACAGCCAGCCAAGCTCGCCTTCCGCATGGGGCTGGATGACGTGGTGCAGCGCCGGGATGCTGTGGACGAGGATGCCGCCGCCCACCAGGAACATCGCCGCCGTACCGGCGATGGACAGGAACTTCATCAGGTACGGCGCGCTGTACAGGATGCCGCGCCCGAAGGCGCGCTTGAACCTGGCCCAGCCGCTGTCGCGGGCATCGGCGGCGAGCGCCAGGCCGGCGTCGTCCAGCTTCACGATGCCACCGACCAGTCCGTACACGCCCACCGTCATGATCGCCGAGATCGCCACCAGCGTGAGCACCTGCTCGAGGAAGTTGCGGCCCGCCAGCGTGCCCAGCGAGATGACGATGATCTCGGCCGAGAGGATGAAGTCGGTACGGATCGCGCCACGCACCTTGTCCTTTTCGAACGCGACCATGTCGACGTTCTCGTTCTGCATCGCCGCCACGCGCTCGGCGTGGCGATCGTCGTCGCCCTTGCGCAGGAACTTGTGCGCCAGCTTCTCCACGCCTTCGAAGCAGAGGAAGGCGCCGCCCAGCATCATCAACGGCGTCACCAGCGGAACGTTGTAGCCGCGCCCATGCAGCCACGTCTCCAGCGCGCTGATGGCCAGTGCCGCCGGCACCAGGATGGCCTTGTTGACCATCGATCCCTTCGCCACCGCCCACACCACCGGCAGTTCGCGGTCGGCCTTCACGCCGGTGACCTGCTGCGCGTTGAGCGCCAGGTCGTCGCCCAGCACGCCGGCGGTTTTCCGTGCTGCCACCTTGGTCATCACCGACACGTCGTCGAGCAGCGTGGCGATGTCGTCGATCAGGGCAAACAGGCTGGATCCGGCCATGGACGGGGGGTCGAGGATAGGAGGAAGGGGCGATTCTCGCACAGCCTTCCGACGGTGCCGCGTGAGCGGGACGCGGTGGTCAGGTCGGCTGCCGCAGCCACTCGAGCCGGTGGCTCGCGCCGGTTTCGCCCAGGGTCGAGGCCAGCACGGGCAGCACGGGTGCCAATGCCTGGTCGAGCTGCCATGGCGGGTTGACCACCAGCATGCCGCTGCCGTTGAGCCGCAGCGGGGAGTCGTCCGGGCGCACCTGCAGTTCGGCGACGAACGCGCCCTTCGATGGCAGCGCCGCCGCCTTGCGGAAGAACGGCAGCAGGCTGCGACGCTGCTTGATCGGGTACCAGACCGCGTACGTCGCGGCGGGCCAGCGTTCAAGTGCGTCGCGCAGCGAGGCGACGATCTGCGGATACTCGGCGTCCTGCACCTCGTAGGGCGGATCGATCAGCACCAGCCCACGGGCGATGCGCTGGCTGCCGATGCGCGGCGGCAGCAGCGCCTTCATCGCGGCATAGCCGTCGCGCGCATGGACCGCCACGCGTTCGTCATCGGCGAACACCTCGCGCAGCGCCTTCGCTTCGTCCGGTTGCAACTCGCACGCGGCCAGCCTGTCGTGCGGACGCAGCGCCTGCGCGGCCAGCAGCGGCGAACCGGGGTAAGTGATCAGCGCCCCGACCGGATTGTTGGCGACCACCGCGCGCAGGTAGCGTTCGGCCGGGTCGGGCAGGCGCGCGGCCCCCATCAGCTTGAAGACGCCGCTGTCGGCCTCCGAGGTCTTGCGGCTTTCCGCGCCACCCAGCAGGTAGCGGCCACGCCCGGCATGGGTGTCCAGCACGAAGAACGGCGCGTCCTTGCGCTTCAGCGCGTCGATGGCGGCCAGCAGCACGATGTGCTTGAGGACGTCGGCATGGTTGCCGGCATGGAAGGCGTGTCGATAATTCATGCCGCGCAGCATATATGCTTGCGCCATGCCCCGCGTACTGATTGCCGAAGACGAAACCGCCATCGCCGACGCCGTGCTGTACGCACTGCGCAGCGAAGGCATCGAGGCCGACCACTGCCTGCTGGCGCGCGAGGTCGTGCCGCGCGTGCGCGCCGGTGGCGTCGACGTGGTGGTGCTCGACGTGGGCCTGCCCGATGCCAGCGGCTTCGACGTCTGCCGCGAACTGCGCACGTTCAGCGACGTGCCGGTGATCTTCCTGACCGCGCGCAATGACGAGATCGACCGCGTGCTGGGACTGGAGCTGGGCGCCGACGACTACGTGACCAAGCCGTTCTCGCCGCGCGAACTGGTGGCCCGCGTGCGAGCCCGCTTGCGCCGTGCGGGCGCCACCGCGGCGCAGCCGAGTGCGGGCGACTGGGTCGCACGCGGCGAGTTCGCTATCGATCGCGACGGCCACCGCATCCGCTACCGCCAGCAGCTGCTGGACCTGACCCGCTATGAGTACGCCCTGCTGGACGCGCTGCTGCAGCGCCCCGGCGCCATCCTCAGCCGCGCCCAGCTGATGGACCGCGGCTGGGACAGCGACGCCGACAGCGCCGACCGCACGGTCGACACCCACGTGAAGACGCTGCGCGCCAAGCTGCGTGCCGCCGGCGCCGAGCCCGACCCGATCCGCACCCATCGCGGACTGGGTTACGCCATCGAGACCTGAGATGCGGCTTGGGCTGAAGCTCGTGCTCGGCTTCTTCCTGATCGTCGGCATCGCCGCGTTCTTCGTGATGCGCGTGTTCGTCAACGAGGTGAAGCCGGGCGTTCGCCAGGCGATGGAATCCACGCTGGTCGATGCGGCCAACATGCTGGCCGAGATGGCGGCCGGCGACCTCAAGGCCGGTCGCATCGCCGATGGCGCGTTCGCCGGCAATGTCGCCGAAGCGCAGCGGCGCGACCCCAGGGCGTGGGTGTGGCGCTTCCAGAAGCGCAGCGTCGACTACCGCGTCACCGTCACCGACGCGCGCGGCACGGTGGTGTTCGATTCGCAGGGGCGCGACGTCGGTCGCGACAACTCGCGCTGGAACGACGTCTACCGCACGCTGCGCGGCGAGTACGGCGCGCGTTCCAGCGCCGAGGCGCCGGGCGACACGGCCAACACCGTCATGCACGTGGCCGCCCCCATCTACGACCCCGGCGACCGGAGCGCCCTGATCGGCGTGCTGACGCTGTCGCAACCCAACCGCAGCATCGAGCCCTTCATCGTCGCCAGCCAGCGCAGCATCCTGCTGCGCGGCGCGTGGCTGATCGGCATCTCCGCGCTGATCGGCGTACTGATGACATGGTGGCTGATGCGCGGCATCGGCGGCCTGAACCGCTATGCGCAGGCGGTCAGCGCCGGTGAGCCGGTACCGCCGCCGCGCCCGCGCACCGACGAGATCGGCGACCTCGGCCGCGCGCTGGAGACGATGCGGCGCAAGCTGGAAGGCAAGGCCTACGTCGAGCAGTACGTGCAGTCGCTGACGCACGAGATGAAGAGTCCGCTCGCCGCCATCCGCGGCGCGGCCGAGCTGTTGCAGGAGCCGCTGCCGGAAGCCGACCGCCAGCGCTTCGTGCGCAACATCCAGACCCAGGAACACCGGCTGACCGAGACCATCGACAAGTTGCTGGCACTGGCCGAAGTGGAACAACACGGCTGGCTGCAGCGACGCGAGCGTATCGATGCCGCTGCACTCGTCGATGACGTGGTGCAGGGACTCGACGCGCAGTTGACGCCGAACGGCGTCGACGTGGTGCGCGTACCGCAGGCGGGCACCTGGGCGGTGGAGGGCGACGTGTTCCTGCTGCGGCGCGCGCTCGGCAACCTGCTCGACAACGCCATCGCGTTCTCGCCGCCGGGCGGCAGGGTCGAACTGGTGGTCGATGCGGTGGACGGGCAGGTGCGCTTCAGCGTGCGCGACCGCGGACCGGGCGTGCCCGACTATGCGCGGGAACGCGTGTTCGAGCGCTTCTACTCGCTGCCGCGGCCCGATGGCGGGCAGCGCAGTTCCGGGCTGGGCCTGCCGTTCGTACGCGAGGTCATGCGCCTGCATGGCGGCGAAGCCACGCTGGACAACCGCCCCGACGGTGGCGCCGAAGCGGTGCTGTCGCTGTCGAGGGTGCAGCCATGAAGGAGTCCTTCTCCCCGCGCGCGGGGAGAAGGTGCCCGAAGGGCGGATGAGGGGCGCTTCTCCTTCGGATACGACAGCGCTGCCAGTGAGCCGGATGTTGGTCGTGCTCTGCAGTACACCGTCCGCGGACTCCGTTCGCCCCTCACCCGCCTTCGGCACCCTCTCCCCGTAGAGCGGGGAGAGGGAACATGACGGGCATCAGCGCGACTTCACACAGCCTTCAAACACGCTTCCTGCCGGTTGCACCGAACCCCCGGACGATGCGTCCCGTATCCAACCGGGGCATCGACATGAAGTCATTGAAGTTGCTGTTGCGTTTCCTCACCGTCGGCGGGCTGGTCCTGCTGCTGCTCATCCCGCTGATGATGATCCGTGGCGTCATCCAGGACCGCGAGCTTTACCGCACGCAGGCGGAAAATCGGGTCTCCCAGAGCATGGCCGGCCCCCAGCAGGTGGTCGGCCCGTTGCGTGTCGTGCCGTGGCGCGAAGAGCGTGTCGTCAATGCCGTCAACGAGGACGGCAAGCCGGAGGCCCGCCGCGACGTGAAGGAAGGCTACCTGGTGCAGATGCCCGCCAGCCTGGTGGTCGATGGCCGCCTGCAGCCGGGCGAGCGGCGCATCGGGCTGTACACCGTCAATGTCTATGAGTGGAAAGCCGCGATGAAGGCCGACTTCGCGCCGCTGCAGGTGCCGACTGCGGACGGGCGCAGCTACGGCCAGCCCTATGTCGTGGTCGGCATGGCCGACGTGCGCGGCCTGGTGGGCACGCCATCGCTGAAGGTGGATGGCGTGCCGCGTACGCTGGCGGCCGGGACGGGGGCGATGTCCTCGCGCATGGACGGCATCCATGCCCCGATCGGTACGCCGGGCGTGTCGTTGCCGGCCAGCAGTGCGCAACTGGAGATGACGCTGGCGGGCACGCAGTCGATCGGCATCGCGCCGATCGCGGACAGCAACGACATCACGATGAACTCGCCGTGGCGGCAGCCGTTGTTCGGTGGCCGCTTCCTGCCCAACAGCAAGACGCTGGACAACACCGGCTTCACCGCCCGCTGGCAGGTATCGTCGCTGGCCAGCGCCGCGCAGAGCCAGCTTGAATCGGCGTCCGGCAAGCTGACGCAGCCGCCGTCGCTGGGCGCCACGCCATCGGAATACGTCGCCGATGATGGCAGCGCCTCCGCCATCGACAGTGCCGTGGTCAGCCTGGTGGATACGGTGGATGTCTACACGCAGGTCGATCGCGCCAGCAAGTACGGCATCCTGTTCGTGGTACTGACCTTCGTCGGTTTCGCACTGTTCGAACTGATCAAGCGCCTGCCGATCCATCCGCTGCAGTACCTGCTGGTGGGGCTGGCGCTGGCAGTGTTCTTTCTGCTGCTGCTCAGCCTCTCCGAGCACATCGCCTTCTGGCAGGCCTACCTGGTCTCGGCGGCGGCCTGCATCGGCCTGCAGTTCTTCTATCTGTCCGGCGTGCTGCAGAGCTGGCTGCGCGCCGCGGGCTTCGCCACGATGCTGACGGCGCTGTACGGCGTGCTCTACATCCTGCTGAAGTCGGAGAACAACGCGCTGCTGATGGGCTCGCTGCTGCTGTTCGGCATCCTGGCCGTGATCATGTGGGTCACCCGCAAGGTGGACTGGTATGCGCTCGGCACGGAACTGCGCTGAGGACCGGACGATGCTGGATCTCGCCACTCTGCATCGGCGCGCCTGCCGCGTGCTGCCGCCCCAGATCGACACCTGCCGCATTGTCCTCGACGTGGCAGGCGAGGCGGGATTGATGGCGTTGCTGCTGCCGCTGGGTCACCGGCATCGGGGCACGATCCTATTCGAGCTGTCGTCCTCGACGCGGCAGGCGCTGGGTACATGTCCACTGGTGTTGCTGCAGAACGCGTGCGTGGCCAGGGAAGGCCTCGCGCGCCATGGCGCGCCGCTTGCCTACGAAGCCTGGCGGCCGTTGCCGCATGGGTTGTCGAACGGTTTCATCACCCGCAGTCGTGATGGCCGCGCACGCCTGCAGCTCGATCCCGCGCAGGGACTCGCGTTATACGCGTGGGACGACCGTCGTGGCGACAACTTCATCCACTGAGTTCGCCCCGGCCGGCGGCGTGCCCGGATCTCCACGGAGGGAGCCGGGCACGTCGCCGGCCTCTTTAGCTTGTGCGGCATAAGCACATGAGTGCTGGCTATCAGTCCGAAGGTATAAGCAGCGTGGAAGCACGAAGGGCGGCGCGTAAGCTCGCGATGATCTTCTCCCGGAGCCTGTGCATGCGATTCCTCTCCCGTCTTCTGGTCCTCGGTCTGTCGTCCCTGGTGACGCCCGTGTTCGCCGCCGATGTCGCCGCGCCGCGCATCACCGTCATCTACGACGCCTTCGGCGACGATCCCGCGCTGGAGAAGGACTGGGGTTTCGCCGCGCTGGTCGAAGCCGGCGGCAAGCGCATCCTGTTCGACACCGGCAACGACGCGGCGATCTTCACCCGCAACGTGAAGGCCAAGGGCATCGATCTGTCGCGGCTGGATGCCGTGGTGATGTCGCATCGCCACGCCGACCACATGGCCGGCCTGGTCGAAGTGCTGAAGGTCAATCCGCAGGTACCGGTCTACGCGCCGCAGGAAGGCTTCGGCATCTATGGCTCGTCGCTGCCCTCCAGCTTCTACCGCAAGGATGCGTCGCTGCCGGCACGCATGCGCTATTACGACGGCGAACCCGCCGAACGCCTGCAGTTCGGCCGTGCCTGGCCGACCGGCAATTTCAAGCCGCTGGCCGAGACCACCGAGATCGCGCCCGGCGTGTGGAGCATCGCGGCCGTCTCCGACGCGCCGGGTACGCGCGAACTGCGCGAGTTGTCGCTGGCCATCCGCACGGACCAGGGCCTGGTGCTGGTGGTCGGCTGTTCGCATCCCGGCATCGCGCACATCGTCGATGCGGCGGCGAAGATCGATCCGCAGATCCACCTGGTGATCGGCGGTTTCCATTTCGTCAACGCCGACGACATCGCCATCGCCGGCCTGGTCGATGCCTTGGAGGCGCATGACATCCAGTACATCGCGCCCGGCCACTGCACCGGCGAACCGACCTTCGCCGCATTGCTGAAGGCGTTCGGCGACCGTTACCTGTATGCGGGCGTCGGTGCGGTGCTGGATTTCGGCAAGGATGGCGTGGCGTCGCGCCCGCGCGGCGTGGACCTGGGCGATGCCGACCGTGTGCACTACCGCCTGCTGGCGCAGGACGGCGAACGCCTGCATCGGCACGTCGCGCACGCGCACTGAGGGCGCGTCGCCGGCGCGGGAGGCATGCCGCTACACTGGCGGCATGACGCCTGCCTACACCATCGGCCTGTTCCGCGGGCCCGAGATCACGCCCTGGCTGGAGGATGTCGCACGCCTGCGCGTGGCGGTGTTCCGCGACTGGCCTTACCTGTACGACGGCGACCTCGATTTCGAGCGCGACTACCTGGACGCCTATGCGCGCTCGGCCGAGAGCATATTCGTGCTGGCGATGGATGCCGGACAGGTGGTCGGCGCGTCCACCGGCCTGCCACTGGCGGACGACACCGAGGCGTTCCGCCAGCCGTTCATCGACAGCGGCATGGACCCTGAGGACGTCTTCTACTTCGGCGAATCCGTGTTGCTGCCGGCCTACCGCGGCAATGGCATCGGCCACACCTTCTTCGACCTGCGCGAAGCGCATGCGCGCGCGCTGGGGCGGTTCTCGTGGACTGCATTCTGCGCGGTGGATCGCGATCGCGACGACCCCCGGCAGCCTTCCGGGCATCGCGGCAACGAGATGTTCTGGGACAAGCGTGGCTATACCCGCCAGCCCGGCATGACGATGCGGTTGGCCTGGAACGAGATCGGCCATGGCGAGGTCGACCACGCGCTCACCTTCTGGTTGCGCGGCCTGGAACCGATGCGATGAAGGTCGCCGTCGCCAAGTACGCCATCCAGGCGCCCGCCGATTTCGCGACGTTCGCCGAACGGCAGGCGACAGTGCTGGGCGACGCGGCGGCGCAGGGCGCGCGCATCGCGGTGCTGCCGGAGTATCTGGCGCTGGAACTGGCCGCGACCTTCGATACGGCCACACAGGCGGACCTGCATGCGTCGCTGGCGGCGATCCAGCGTTATCGCGCCGACTGGCTTTCGCTGTACGCGAGGCTGGCGAAGGCGCTGGACCTGCACATCGTCGCCGGCAGTTTCCTGCTGGCGCAGGGCGAGGGGCGTTATCGCAACCGCAGTGACGTGTTCACGCCGCAGGGCACGCACGCTTGGCAGGACAAGCTGCAGCTGACCGGCTTCGAGAAAGAACTGGGCGTCATCGACGGCGGTGATGCGTTGAAGGTGTTCGATCTCGGCGCGGTGCGCAGCGGCGTGTCCGTCTGCTACGACAGCGAGTTTCCGCTGCCGGTGCGTGCGCAGGCAGAAGCGGGCGCACGCCTGCTGCTGGTGCCGAGTTGCACCGACACCAAAGCCGGCGCGACACGCGTGCGCGTGGGTTGCCTGGCGCGTGCGCTGGAGAACCGCATCTTCGTTGCGCAGTCCGTGACCGCAGGTGAAGCGCCGTGGAGTCCGGCGCTCGACGTCAACACCGGCGAAGCGGCGATCTTCGCCCCGATGGACCGCGGCCTGCCTGCCGACGGCGTGGTGGTGCAGACCGCTGGCGACCGGGCGTGGGCCATCGCCGATCTCGACGTCGATGCGCTCGACCGCAGTCGTGCCGGGGCGCAGGTGGCGAACGACCGCGACTGGGCGGGCCAACTGCAGCCGGCCCTGGTACGTGCCCGCGTCGAACGGCCGGGCTGAATGGCGTCATCGCTCAGCGTTGCCCGCTGAAGACCTGGGCCAGCGGCCTGTCGAATACGTCCGCGATGCGGCCGCGGCGTCGGCATCCACCGCTTCAGCCCAGCAGGCTGACGCCAGGCACCAGCCAGATCGACAGTCCCGCCAGTGCCGAACCGATCACCGTCGCCGCCAGCACGTCGCTCGGATAGTGCAGCCCCAGCACCACGCGCGAGGCCGCCACGCAGGCCGCGAACGGGATCAGCAGCGGCGCCAGCGCGGGATAGTGCGCCAGCGCCACCACGGTGAACGCGACCGCATGCAGCGTGTGGCCGGAGGGGAAGCTGAATTCGTCCAGCGGCGCGATCCACGCGCGGATGCGCACATCGGAAGCGAAAGGCCGTGGCCGGCGCGTCCAGCGCTTCAGTGCCTTGTACAGGATCAGCGCAATCGCGCCGGTGCCGGCAAGATGCGCCGATGCCGCCAGGCCGTCCAGGCCGTCCAGGCCGTCGGCCACGATCAGCGCCGCCATCAGTACATACCAGAACACCCCGTCGCCCAGCCGGCTGACGAGGGCGAAGAAGCGGCGCACGCCACTCCACTCACCCCAGCGGTTGGCCCGCAGGCACCAGCCGGCGTCCCGGCCCATGAAGGCGTTACGCGGCAGCGGCGGTCGCATGGTGGCTTCTCCGTGTCAGGGCGAGATCGGTCAGCAGGGCATCGAAATCGGCGGCCACCTGGTCCGGATGGAGCGCGCGCATCGCCGAACGGGCGGCCTCGCCCTGGCGCCGCCGCAGCGCGGCATCCGCTGCCAGTCGCAGCGCAGCGGCGACGAAGTCGTCATCGCTCTCCACCGCGGCCCCGTGCACCCCGTCGACCAGGTGCTCGCGCGCGGCGCCGTAGTCGAACGCCACGGTCGGCACGCCACTGGCCATCGCTTCCAGCGTCACGTTGCCGAAGGTCTCGCTGTGGCTGGAAAACAGGAACAGGTCGCCGCTGGCGAAATGCCGCGCCAGCGCCTCGCCGCGCTGCACGCCGCAGAACAGGAAATCCGGATGTTCCTGCGCCAGCCGCTCGCGCACCGGCCCGTCGCCGACCCACACGAACTTCGCGTCCGGCTGCGCCTGCCGGATCGCGCGGAACGCGCGGATCGACAGGTCCAGGTTTTTCTCCGCCGCGATGCGACCCACGTAGATCACCGCTACGTCGTCTGTTCCCAGGCCCCACGAGCTACGCAACGCCTGGTCGCGCTTCGCCGGACTGAAATGCTTCGCGTCCACCGCCCGTGCCAGCCGCACCACATGGCGGAATCCCTGCGACTGGAGGAACTCCGCCAGTTCGCGCGTCGGTACCAGCGTCGCGTCGGCGCCGTTGTGGAAGCGGCGCATCCAGCGCAGCGCGGTGTGCTGCAGGAAACGCAGGCCGTAGTCGCGCATGTAGTCGTCGAAACGGGTGTGGAAGCCGGTGGCCGCCGGAATCCCCAGCCGCCGCGCCGCACGCAGCGCGGACCAGCCAAGCGGGCCTTCCGTGGCCACGTAAATGGCATCCGGCGGTGACGCTTTCCATTGCGCCAGCAGGCGGCGCGTCGCCGGCAGGCCGAACTTCAATCCGGGATAGCACGGCAGGCTGGCACCGCGCACCAGCAGGGTGTCGTCGATACCGGCGCCGTCGCTCGGCTGGCGGGGGCGGACGACCGACACCTCATGCCCGCGCTGGCGCAGCCCGGCTTCGAGTCCCTGCACGGTGAGGGCCACGCCGTTGACTTCCGGCGGATACGTTTCGGTGACGATGGCAAAGCGCATGCGCAACTCCACGTTTTGCGCATGCTGGGCGTGCAAGGTGTCGCACGTGTGTCGATTGGGTGACCACGCGATGACGGCGTGCGCGTCGGCACGCTTTGTCGGATGCCCACCCGATGGCGGCGGGCATCAAGGCGCGGGCGTCATCCGTTCTTCGCCCGCAGGTAGGCCACCAGCGCGTTCGCATGGCCGTGGCCCAACTGGTGTTCGGTCTTCAGGAACGCGACCTGCTCCATGTGCTTCAGGTCCTTCACCGTGTCCAGCACCGCGAACCAGTGCGATACCGGCTGGCCGTAGGTCTTTTCGATGGACGGGAAGTAGGAGGCAGGGCCCTTGATCCTGGTGTCGGTGGTCATGCGGAATTCCGGAGGGAAGAGGGGGAGCATCGTCTGCCATGGTCAGCGAGGCGTGCGCATGCGCTTCGGCCCCGCATCCTTGCGCACCCGGGTGTCGTAGGCCTTGTCGACAAGCGCCTTGATCACCGCGGGCGTGGCCTTGGCGAGGTCCACGCGCAGCCCCAGCACCTTGCTGCCCCAGAACAGTTTTTCGACGAATGCGGCATATAGCGCCAGCGCCTGTTCGCGGTCCTCCTCGCCCACGAAGACGTGCAGGTGCGTCTCCTCCGGCGGGATGGTCACGAAGATCTTGCCGCGCACGCGGAACGACGAATACGTGTGATGCGGCTCCTCGGTGACGGCGTCAAGCGACAGCGCATGGGTTCGGATCATGGCAAGCTTCATGGCGGTGCCATCGTCGTGCTGCTGGAAGAGGCTCAGCCCGCACGCGTTCCACGCGATACCCAGCGATGCCCCAACCGGGCCATCGGCAGGTAGGCGAACAGCAGGTCCACGACGGTAAACCACGCAGGCGAAGGCAGCATGGCGACGGCGGCGATGCCGCCGATCAGGAAACATGCGCCCACCACCCAGGCCGGCCCGGACGTACGTCCGGGCGTCGCCAGCGTGGCGATGAGGGCGCCGACCAGCGTGCCGAACGCATGGGCGAGGAAGGGGAACAGAAAGTGCTTGGCCTCGAACAATGGCATCGCCGCCTTCAGGCCTTCGGTCGTGGTGGTGTCGACCCCGGTCGGCGGCGGAATCACGTGGCCGCCGAGCATGATCAGCGCCATGTTGGCGAGGCTGCCGACAAGGACACCGGCGACGACCGCAAGGATCAAGCGGAACACGCGCTTCATGACAACCTCCGGCAAGGATGCGAGGGACTGCCCGTCGGCGTGGGGCCGGCCGTGACTGGGGGCGACTATAGCGGGGCGGCGGCTGGTGCGGGCGATGTCGGGGCGGTCGGCCCCGCCCGCGCAGGTGTCTTCGTCACTACCACGCGAAGCCTTCCTGCCAGTCGCTCGCCGGTAGCCACGTGGTCTGGTCGGGCGATGCGGCATCGACATCGCCCGACTCCACGCTGCGCATCACCATCGGTTCGATGTCGGAGAACCGCGCAGCGCGCGATCCGATCGCGGCGCCGATCAGGTTGTTGTGGATGTCCATGGCGTTCGCGCGCGTCCCGCGTCGTTCCATGACCCGGTTGACCAGGTGTACGGCACGCGCATCCAGCGTGTAGGCCACGATTGCGCTGGCCAGCGTATGCCGGTAGGCGTCCAGTGGACCGTGCCGCCCACCGGGCAGCGGACTCTGCAGGACGTAGGACCATGTGCAGGTCAGGACGAATGCGGGGTAGGTCGCCAGTAGCAGTCCCACCATCGCCAGCCTGGCGCTTCTTTGACGCAGGTACTTGGATGCAGGCTTGGGAGGCTTGGCGGGCATGGCAGGCCGGATGGGCGCGTGAGTCAGGCGTCGTGCGGTTCGACGATTACCGCCGTGCCGTAGCACAGCACTTCGGTCAGGCCGGCCATCACGTCGGTGGCGTCGTAGCGCACGGCGATGATGGCATTGCCGCCCAGCATCCGGGCGTGCTGCACCATGTCGCGGTAGGTGGCGCTGCGGGCCTGCTCGCACAGCTCGGTGTAGATGGTGATGTTGCCGCCGAGCATGGTCTGCAACCCGCCCAGGAAGTTGCCGATGATCGACCGCGACCGCACGGTGATGCCGCGTACCAGGCCCAGGCTGCGGACGACGCGATAGCCGGGCAATTCCATGGCGGTCGTCACCATCGCATCGTTGAGTGGGGTGGCCGCGACGCGAGGTTGTGTGGGCGGGTAGGTGGACGAAGCGTTGTAGGGGTCTGCCATGGAGTTACCGGTGAGGCCAGGGGTGGAGTCGGGCGATTTCACCACGACCGCGTGTCAGGGCGCGATGGCGTGGGCGGCGCCTTTGCCGTCCTTGATGAAGTAGATCGTTTGCCCGGATGGCACCTCCTGGTTGAGCAGGAACTGGACTTTCGCCGTGCAACGACATGTGGCGACCTGTTTGAATTCGAAGGATTCGGCGACAAAGCCGGTCGAAGGAATACCGTTCAACAGGATGGCCGCTGCAAGCCATCGCCGCATTCCGCTCCGCTACTCGCTGGTCGATCGCCTATACCCACACGTCATTGCGTGCGGTGTACGCGCCACCGGCATCGCCGGTGTTCACCACGCCTCGCGGTTCCACCAGCATGATGCTGCACTCGCTGGTAGCCACCGGCCTGTGCTCGACGCCCTTGGGAACCACGTACATCTCACCGGCGGACAAAGGCACGGCCTTGTCGCGGAATTCCAGCGTCAGGTGACCCTCGATCACGATGAAGACTTCGTCGGTATCCGCGTGCGCATGCCAGACGAATTCGCCCTGCACCTTGGCCAGCTTGAACTGGTAGTCGTTCATTTCGGCGATGACGCGGGGCGACCAATGTTCCGAGAAGCGGGACAGCTTGTCTTTCAGGTTGATGGCGTTGTCTGGCATGGCATCCCTCGGTCGCGGGACCGGCTGTCGGTCGTGACGTGGATGATAGGCGGGAACGGCGGGTGCGGCCGCCACGATTTCGGCCGCCACGATGGCCAGCTCCGCATCCGGTGCCTCCACGTACTCGGTGGACGTCAGTACGTTGTCCAGCACTTCCCGGATCAGCGACAGGTCGCCGCTGTCCAGCACGTCGATCATGAAATCCGCCGCGTGGTCGTTCTCGAAGGATCCGGTGCCCCAGGCGCCCATCTGTCTTGTCCTGTCGGGAGTACGCCGCAAAGCGCGTACGGAGATCGGGTGTGTCAGCGCAGGCCGTGGGAGGCCTTGAAGCGGTCCAGCAGTTCGAAGAACAACACCATGGCCATGCCGTCATCCTGCTCGGTACGGGCGATGGCCGCTTGCCAATGGAGGTTTCCGATATCCAGGATGCCGTCCGGGGTGGTCAGCGAATCCCGCTCGTCCTCGTGTCCGGTGGATGTCCGCACGAAGTCCGAAAAATGCATCAGGAAGACCGTGTGATGGTCGTCGCCGATGCCGTGATCCATCAGGGCGGACTCGTATCCCTCGATGAAGGCGCACAGCGTGGTGAAACCCGCTGGCTTCAAGTGCATCTCGGGACGCCTCCTGACACGTTCAAGCACTTCGAAAAACGACATGGCCTGTTCCTGGGCGGGGGGAGAGGATGGTCACGAACTGGAAGGTGGTGGCGCGGCGGCGTGCAGCGGCCAGTTCCTCCGTCCTGAAGTCCGGTGTCGATGCCAGCGCGCCTCCGCAAGCCACCCTCGGTGGCCCGGCAGCAGCACGGCCGCAGATGGCGTCCGCCCGAGCCGTCATGGCACGCGTGCTCCGCGCGCCGCCGTGAACAACGCATACCACTCCTCGCGCGTCAGTACCACATCGTCCGCCGCGCAGCAGGCGGCCAGACGGGCGGGATCGGTGGTGCCGACGATGGGCTGGATGCCGGCCGGGTGGCGCAACAGCCAGGCGAGCTGGATGGCTTCCGGGGTGACGCCTTTCTCCTCCGCCAATTGGCGCAGCAACGTGGACGTCGCGCGGATCACCGGATCTGCGAACCCGGAGGTGGTGGCGAGCTTGCCACCCGCCAGTGGCGACCACGCCTGCACGCGGATGTCGTGCAGGCGGCAATAGTCCAGCGTGCCGCCCGCCGAGGCGTACACATGACCGGTGGTGTTGGCGACCACGCCGTCGTCGATCAGATAGGGGTGCAGCAGGCTGACCTCCACCTGGTTGACGATCAGCGGCTGCCGCACATGACGACGCAGCAGTTCGATCTGCCCGGCGGTGTGGTTGCTGACACCGAAGTGGCGCACCTTGCCGGCGGCCTGCAGGTCATCGAAGGCGCGGGCGACTTCCTCCGGCTCCATCAGTGCATCCGGGCGGTGCAGCAGCACTACGTCCAGATGCTCCACGCCGAGCCGCGACAGGCTGCCTTCGACCGACGCGACGATGTGCGCATGGCTGACGTCGTAACGGCCCGGCGTGCCGGGTGGATCGTCGGCGAAGCGGATGCCGCACTTCGATTGCAGCACCATCCGCCCGCGCAGGCTGGGTGAGGCGCGCAGCACGTCGCCGAACACCTGCTCCGACTTGCCGCGCGCATAGATGTCGGCGTGGTCGAACAGGGTGATGCCTGCACCGAGCGCGGTTTCGACCAGGTGTTGCGCGTGGCGACGTTCCTCGGCCGTGACCGGCGTGGCATCCCAGGCGCGGCTCAGCTGCATGCAGCCGTAGGCGATGCGCGAGGTAGGCAGGCCGTCGGCGAGGAGACAGGTCTTCATGGTGTCGTCGTGGAAACGCGGGAGTGCATCATGGCAGAGCGCCGATACGGATCAGTAGCGTCGGCGCTCGGCGGTCAGCCGGCGCGCCAGTGCATCGGCTTCCAGTGGGCGCGCGAGGTGGTAGCCCTGCACGTCGTCGACCCCGAGGGCCTGCAGCGCCGCCAGTTCCGTCGCCGTTTCCACGCCTTCGGCGACCACGTGCGATTGCGTCTGGCAGGCGAACTCGATCAGTGCCGCGGCGAGTGCGCGGCGCGGCGAATCGCTGTCGATGTCGCGTGTCAGGCTGAGGTCGAGCTTGATGATGTCCGGGTGGATGGCCAGCACGTGACGCATGCTGGCGTAGCCGGCGCCGGCATCGTCCACGGCGACCCGCACGCCGGCCGCGCGCAGCGGCACCAGCCGCTCGTTGAGCAGCTTGTAGTCGTCCACCAGCGAGTGCTCGGTGATCTCCAGCACCACGCGATGCGGGTCCAGGTCGTCGATGTAGCCTTCGATGCCGCCGCTGACGATGGTCTGTGGGGACACGTTCAAGGCCACGTAGAAGTCGCCGCTGATCTGCCGCAGGCCGTCGAGCGCGGAGAGGATGGCGTTGAGTTCGAGGCGCACGCCCAGGCCGATCTCGCGCGCTTCGGCGAACCATACGTCCGGCGTACGACGCGGCTCCAGCTCGAAGCGCGACAGGCATTCCACGCCGACGATCCGCCGCGTGCTGCTGCGGTAGATCGGCTGGTACACCATGTGCGGCTGGCCCAGTTCCAGCACCGAGGTGATGCGCGCGACCTTCTCTTCGTGCGCCTGCACGGCGTCGAGGTCGCCATCGATCTGGTAGGCCAGCAGATCGGCGAAGGCGCGCATCATGTGCAGGTCGCGCTGGCCCAACGTCAGGGTGGACGCCAGGCTGAAACAGCAGAAGGTGCCGTAGACGCGGCCGTCGCGCAGCTGGATGGGCACGCTGATGTGCGCGCCGATGGGGACGGTCTGCGTCTCCGGGATGCGCTGCAGCGCGGGAATGGCGGCGGTGTCGGGAATCAGCTGCGGGATGCTGCCTTCGACCACCCGCATGCAGTAGCCCTCTTCGAGCGGGCTGGAGTCGCCGGGGCGGATGGGCGCGCGGTCGAGTCGCGTGGCGACATGCCGGAAGATGCGATGGCTGCCGTGGAATTCACTGACGAAGGCCACGTCCATGTCGAGGTGGCGGCGCACCGCGTCGAGCAGGCGGTCCACGTTGCGCGCGATGGCCGCCGCGCCAGGCCCACCGTCCAGCCAGGCGTCGGTCAAGGCGTCCTCGGGTTTCCTACTGTCGATCACGGGCTTCCTCCTGAAGGCAGGTACGCGACGAATAGTCGGCCGTCGGTCCTGCTCCCGCCGCAACGACGGTCGAGGGGGATGGCGCAGGGCAGGTCGCATGGACCACGCCGCAATCCGGGGCCGGCCCGAGTGTAACCTCAAGTTACATTTGAGCGGGTGTAGCGGACGTCATGCCACGAACGGCTTCAGCGCCACGCCCAGTCCCTGCATGTCCTCGGGTTCGCCGACCAGGTCGGAGCGCAGCAGTGGGCGCGAATCGATCCACTTCTTGCTGACCACCACGTCCAGGCGGTCGCCGTTCGCGGTCACGTCCAGGCGGGGGATCGCTTCGGCATCGTGCGAGCGGTGCAGCAGCACGGCCAGCCGCAGCAGCGCGGCCTTGCGCCTGGCGCTCAGCAGCAGGCGATCGGGCAGGGCATCGAATGCGCTCTTGGGCACGCCGCGACGGTGCGTGCGCACCAGGGCGGAAAGGACCTGCTGTTCCTGCCGCGAGAACCCTTCGATGTCGGAATGCTCCAGCACATACGCGCCATGCACGTGGTACTGGCTGTGCGCGATGACCAGGCCTATCTCGTGCAGGCGCGCGGCCCAGCCGAGCATGCGGGCGTCGTCGTCGTCCAGGCCCCAGCTGTCCTCCACCTGTTCGAACAGGCGCATCGCGGTCGCTTCCACGCGCGCGGCCTGGAATTCGTCGATGCCGTAGCGCTGCATCAATGCCGCCGTGGACAGGTCGCGCGGATCGTTCTCGCTGCCGCGGCCCAGCATGTCGTACAGGATGCCTTCGCGCATCGCGGCCTTGCTGACCATCAGGCGCTGCAGGCCGAGGGCTTCGAAAGCCGCTTCGAGCACCAGCACGCCGCCGGCGATGATCGGGCGGCGATCGCTGGACAGGCCGGGCAGGTCGATGTCCTCGATGCGGTCCGCCTGCAGCAGTTTCTCGCGCACCTGCGGCAGCGCCTCGGCGGTGACCGCGCCCTTGGTCAGCTTCATCGCTGCGCAGATCTCGCCGATGGCCTTGTTGGTGCCCGACGAGCCGATCGCTTCCTGCCAGCCGAGGCTGCGGTAGAGGCCGGCGAATTGCTGGAACTCCGCCCCGATCTCGGTGAGCGCTTCCTTCCAGCGCTTGCGCGAGAGCTTGCCGCCCGGAAAGAAGCGGCGGGTGCTGGCGATGCAGCCGGCCTGCAGGCTTTCGCGTTCCAGCGTCTCGAAACCGCGGCCGATGATGAATTCCGTCGAGCCGCCGCCGATGTCGATCACCAGCCTGCGCTGGTTCGTCTTCGGGGGTTGCGCATGGGCCACGCCCAGGTAGATCAGGCGGGCTTCTTCACGGCCGGACACGACTTCGATCGGCTTGCCGAGCGCGGCTTCCGCCGCCGCAAGGAATTCCTGTGGATCGCGCAGCTGCCGCACCGTGTTGGTGGCCAGGGCGCGCACGCGCGTCGCCGGCACGTCGCGGATGCGCTGCCCGAAGCGGGACAGGCAGTCGAGCGCGCGTTGCCGCGCGGCGGCGGACAGGCCGCCCTTGCTGTCCAGGCCGTCGGCCATGCGGACGGTTTCGCGCAGCCTGTCGACGACGCGCAACTGCCCAAGCAGCGAGCGCGCAACGATCATGTGGAAACTGTTGGAACCCAGGTCGATCGCGGCCAGCAGGTCTCCGTCCCTGAGCGGCGGAGAGGTGGGGGAGGTCGGGGGCGCCATGCGGGCAGTTTAGCCAATGGTGCCGCGCATTGCTGCAACGCGATGGCACGGTGCGCCATCGCGGGATGCGTCCAATGGTCGCATCACACCTTCGCCAGCAACGTGGCCTGCGCCGAATGCGGCACGTCGTCGCCGGGCGTCAGCTTCAGGTAGCGGCCATCCGCCTGCAGTTCCCAGGCGTTGCAGTTGTCGTCGAGGTAGTTCTGCAGGCCATCCTTGAACACGCGCGCGGCCAGTTCCTTGTCGAGGATCGGGAAGCAGGTCTCCACGCGATGCAGCAGGTTGCGTTCCAGCCAGTCGGCACTGGCGCAGTAGAGTTCCGGCGCACCGTCGTTGCCGAACCAGTAGAGACGGCTGTGTTCCAGGAAGCGGCCGACGATGGAGCGCACGCGGATGTTGTCGGAGATGCCCGGCACCCCGGGGCGCAGCGCGCAGGCGCCGCGCACGATCAGGTCGATCCGGACGCCCGCCTGCGAGGCCACGTAGAGCGCACGGATGATGCGGGGCTCGTTGATCGCGTTGACCTTGGCGATGATGCGCGCGGACTTGCCGGCGCGGGCCAGCTTCGCTTCGCGTTCGATCTTCTTGATCAGGCCAGGATGCAGGGTGAACGGCGATTGCAGCAGGCGCTTCAGCTTGGTGGTCGGTGCCAGGCCGGACAGCTGCTGGAACAGCAGATGCACGTCGCTGCCGATGTCGGCATCGGCGGTGAGCAGGCCGATGTCGGTGTAGGCGCGCGCGGTGCCGCTGTGGTAGTTGCCGGTGCCCAGGTGTACGTAACGGCGCAGCTTGCGGCCTTCGCGGCGCACGATCAGTAGCATCTTGGCGTGGGTCTTGTAGCCGACCACGCCGTAGACGACCTGCGCACCGGCTTCCTGCAGCCGGTCCGCCACGCCGAGGTTGGCGTCCTCGTCGAAGCGCGCGCGCAGTTCCACCACCACGGTGACGTCCTTGCCGTTGCGCGCGGCCTGCACCAGCGCCTCGACGATCGCCGAATCCTTGCCGGTGCGGTACAGCGTCTGCTTGATCGCCAATACCTCGGGATCGACGGCCGCCTGCTTGATCAGTTCGAGGACGGCGGCGAACGAATCGAAGGGGTGGTGCAGCAGCACGTCGTCGTCGGCGATCTTCTCGAAGATCGCCTCGCTGTCGCGCAGCGTGCGCGGGGTGAAGGCCGGGTACTTCAGCTCCGGGCGCTGCACCAGGTCGTAGACCTGGATCACGCGGTTGAGGTTGACCGGGCCGTTGATCGGGTAGACCGCGTTTTCGGGCAGCGCGAAGTTCTGCAGCAGTTGGCGCACGATGGGTTTCGGGCAGTCGTGCGCGATCTCGAGGCGCACCGCCGGGCGGTAGCCGCGGCCGACCAGTTCGTCGCGCAGGGCCAGCGCCAGGTTCTCGACCTCTTCTTCATCGACCACCACTTCCGAGTTGCGGGTCACGCGGAACTGGTAGGAGCCCTTCACTTCCATGCCGGGGAACAGTTCGTCCACGAATACCGACAGCACCGAGGACAGCAGGACGAAATCGTTCTCGCCGCCCGACACGCGCTGCGGCAGGTGGATGATGCGCGGCAGCGAGCGCGGTGCGCGCACGATGGCCAGGTGGCCGGCGCGACCGAACGCATCCTTGCCCTTCAGCACCACGACGATGTTGAGCGACTTGTTGAGGATCTTCGGGAACGGGTGCGCCGGATCCAGGCCCAGGGGCGACAGCACCGGCATGATCTCGTTGCGGAAGTAAGCACGCAGCCAGCGCGTCTGCCGCGCGTTCCAGCTGTCGCGCCCGAACACGCGCACGCCGGCTTCCGCCAGGCCGGGGCGCAGCACGTCGTTCCAGCATTTGTATTGCGCGTCCACCAGTTCGGCGGCGCGGTCGTGAATCTTGTTGAGTACGGTCGCCGGACTCATGCCGTCGGCGCCCGGCGGCAGCCCGAAGTCGAGCGCGTGGCGCACGGTGGCCGCGCGGATCTCGAAGAACTCGTCCAGGTTGGTGCAGGAAATGCACAGGAAACGCAGGCGCTCCAGCAGCGGCACCGACGGGTCCTGCGCCTGCGCCAGCACGCGGAAGTTGAAGTCCAGCTGGGACAGTTCGCGGTTGAGGTAGAGCGCGGGGTCGCGCAGCGCGTCTTCGCCGGTCGCGGGAACGGGCGTCATATCGAGAGCGGCGGTCATGCGATCTGGCTGTCCGTGAGAGTGGGGAGAGTGGCATCGAGTCGCGGTTCGACGCGCTCGGCACCGAAGTGGATGGAAAACAGGCTGCCTTGCCCGACCTCGCTCTCGATCTCGAGCCGCGCCTGGTGCAGGTTCAGTACGTGCTTGACGATCGACAGGCCCAGGCCGGTGCCGCCGCTTTCGCGCGAGCGGCTGGTGGACACGCGGTAGAAGCGCTCGGTGATGCGCGGCAGGTGCGAGGAGGGAATGCCGTAGCCGGTGTCGCGTACGCTGAGCACCGCACCATCGCCTTCGCGCGCGAAGCGCACCGTGATCGTGCCGCCGACCGGTGTATAGCGCACCGCATTGCTGACCAGGTTGGAGAACGCGCTGTGCAGTTCCTTGTTGGAGCCGGACAGGTCCAGGTTGGCCTCGTCCTGCACCACGATGGTATGGCGGCGCTGGCTCAGCGCCTCGGCTTCGCGCCGCAGCGTGGCCAGCATCGGCGCCATCGCCACGTTCTCGTCGGGCAGGCTGTCCTGCGCTTCCAGCCGCGACAGGGTGAGCAGGTCTTCCACCAGTTGCGTCATGCGCTGCGACTGCTTCTGCATTTCCGACAGCATCGGCGCCCAGTCCGGGTACTCGGTCGGCTCCAGCATGTCGAGGTAGCCATGCACGACGGTCAGTGGCGTGCGCAGTTCGTGCGAGACGTTGGCGACGAAGTCGCGGCGCATCTGTTCCAGCCGCAGCATCTTGCTGACGTCGCGCGCGACCAGCAGCCAGTATTCGTCGGAATAGGGGATCAGCCGCAGGTTGAGGCGCAGGTGGGGATCCACCGGCGAAGCGGCGTCCAGCATCGGCTCGGCGTTGCGGCCGGCGGCCAACCAGTGCGACATCGGGAGCGGTTGCAGGCGCTCGCCTACCGGTACGCCTATGTCGGTCGGGTACTGCAATCCCAGCAGGCTGCTGGCGGCCTTGTTGAACCACTGCACGCGCTGGCTGTTGCGCTCCACCACGACCACGGCATCGGGCAGGGCGGCCGCGGCGGCACGGTAGGCGCGCAGCATGTCGAGCAGGCGGCGCTTGCGGGTGCGCATCTCGGCCTGGCCACGGAACAGCAGGCGGTCCAGTTCGTTCCAGACGCCACGGCCTTGCGCGGGTTCCAGGCGTTGCCGCGCGGTCAGGCGCAACAACACCTTGCGCAGGCGCCAGTAGTGCCACGCCACCACGCCGAGCGCCGCAAGCGTCACCACCGGCCATACCTGGCCCAGCAGCAGACCGGCCACGACCGCGGCCGCCAGGACCAGCGCCAGTTGGCCGAGCGTCTTGAACCAGGCGGTGCGGATGTCGTGGGGCATGGACCGATTGTAGGCAGATGTGTATGACAGCAGGGTATGGGTGGGACGGCGCTTCATTGCGTCATCACGGCGCACGCCGGGATGACGGGCAGCGGCGATAGGCGCTCCCGTCGATTCGCGACGCCTCATTTCCGATTCCCGCAACGACCTTACATCGCGGCCGAGAAGCGGTAACCCGAGCCGCGCACGGTCTGCACCATGTTTTCCAGCGCATGCGGTTCCAGCGTCTTGCGCAGGCGGCGGATATGCACGTCGACGGTCCGTTCTTCCACGTAGACGCTGCCGCCCCAGACGTGGTCGAGGAGTTGCGTGCGCGAGTAGACCCGTTCGGGATGGGTCATGAAGAAGTGCAGCAGGCGGTATTCGGTCGGGCCAATGGCCACCGGCGTGTCGCCGGCGAACACGCGGTGGGCCGCACCGTCGATGCGCAGGTTGCCGACCGCGACGCTGCCGTCCTCGTCATCGTCGCGCGAGCGGCGCATGACGGCGCGGATGCGGGCCAGCAACTCGCGGGCGGAGAACGGCTTGACCACGTAGTCGTCGACGCCGGCCTCCAGTCCGCCGACGCGGTCGTTCTCCTCGCCTCGGGCGGTGAGCATGATGATCGGCACGTCGCGGGTCATGGCGTCCTTGCGCCAGCGGCGGGCCAGTTCCAGGCCGCTGGTGCCGGGCAGCATCCAGTCGAGCAGGATGAGGTCGGGGACGCGGTCGGCGATGGCGTTCTGGGCTTCGCGGGCGTCGCCGGCGTGGATGGGTTCGTAGTCGCCCTTGCGCAGGGCGAAGGCCACCATGTCGCGGATGGCGGGCTCATCGTCGACGATCAGGATGTGCTTCTGCACGCAGGATCCGTGGGGAGGAGGACGGCGCCAGTAGACGACAATTTTGTGACGTTTACATGACATGCCGCCGGGGTGTCACAACGGCCGCACGATAGACCGTCAGCGCCGCTCCACATCGGGGTCGCGCACGCCCTGGCGGCGCAGTTCCAGCACCTCCGGGGTGATCGTCGCGATGCGGGCGTCCACCCGTGCACGCGCGTAGAAGTCCAGGTCGCCTTGCTTCTTGAGATTCTGCAACTGGATCAGCGCCTGCTCCGGCCGCCCGTTCAGGTAGGCGGCCTCGGCATAGGCCTCGCCGGCGCGGGCGGTGTCGCCGGCCAGCTCGTTGGCGCGGGCAAAGTGCTGCTGGAACACCGGATCGTCGCCGGCACGGGCCATCAGCGGTCTCAGCACCGCTTGCGCACGCTGGCCGGCCTCGCGGCCGCCCTGCTCGTTGAGCACCTTGGCGTAGGTCAGGGCGACCGGCCGGTTCTGCGGATAGCGCTGCATCAGCGCATCGAACCGGCGGTTGGCCGCCGCCGCGTTGCCCGTGCGCGACTCCGCTTCGCCCAGCGACAGCGCGACCCACAGGTTGTCTGCATGCTCGTCGGCCAGGCGTTGCAGTTCGGCCAGGGCCGTACGGGTATCGCCCCCTTGCAGGTGGGCTACCGCCAGACCGTAGCGCTCGGGCCCGGTCAGCGGCTTGCCCGCCTGGCGGCGCAAGGTTTCGTACTCGCGAACGGCGGCGGATGGCGTGCTGGCGCTGAGCGCGCGCAGCCGTTCACGGGCCCAGTCGAACTGGCCGGAGTCGCCCTGGCGGAAGGCCAGCGAGGGCAGGGTGACCGGAATCGGAAGCAGTGGGTTGTCGCTGCGGGTTTCCGGCAAGGTAATGGCATTGCGGTCGAAGCGCTCCACGCGCTCGCCACCGGGGACACTGGTGACCGCGGTCACCTGGCTGCCGCGCAGCTGGTCGGCGCGTTGGCGGGCTTCACTGATGCGGGTGGTGGTGACCGGGTGGGTCTGCAGGTAGTCCGGGATCGTTTCGCGTCCGCTGCCGCGCGCGACGCGGGTGGCCTGCTGCAGCTTGGCGAAGAAGCCGGCCATCGCGTCGATGTCGTAACCGGCGCGGGACAGGGTGCGGATGCCGACGCGGTCGGCTTCGGATTCGTTGGAGCGGGTGTAGTCGATCTGGCGCTGCTGCATCAGCCCCATCGCGGAGGCGATGGCGGCCTGCGAGGCGTCGCCGCTGGAGCTGCCCCCCGCCGCCTGCGCCAGCACGATCGCGCCCAGCATGCCGAGCAGGATCGGAATCTGGTCCCGCTGGGCGCGCTCCACGCCGCGCAGGACGTGCTGCTGGGTGACATGGGCGATTTCGTGCGATAGCACCGCCGCCACTTCGTCCTCGCGGTCGGCCGTCAACACCAGTCCCGCATTCATGCCGATATAGCCGCCCAACGTGGCGAAGGCGTTGATCTGCCGGTCCCGCATCATGAAGAACGTGTAGGACTGCTGCGGGTTGTCGCTGTCCGTGCCGAGGCGGCCACCCACTCCCTGCAGCCAGTCGCTGACCAGCGGGTCCTCCAGCAGGTAACCGTAGTTGCGCAGTTCGCGCAGCATCATTCCGCCGTACTGCGCCTGCCGGGCCGGCGTGAGCAGCTCGCCCGCGGAGGAGCCGATGTCGGGCAGGCGGCTTTCCTGCGACGCCGCCAGCGGCGCCGCGAGGGTCAGGGTCAGGACGGTGGCGAGCAGCAAGGGACGCAAACGTGGCTCCGTGGCGGATAATGGGCGTCTTCATCAGGATGACCGGTCGTCGATCCGGGCGAGTGAATACGTGGTTAACCGGGCCGGCGACGGTCCGCACTGTTCCGCTGTCCCGACTGGAAGCCCACGGCCGCGCCCCGATACTGCGTGAGACAGGCATCCGCCCCTTTCGTTCCGGAGATTCCCTTGAGCGACACCCCGCAGGGCACGCATACGCCCGAGATCACCCTCTACAGCACCGCCATCTGCCCCTACTGCGTGGCGGCCAAGAACTTCCTCAAGAGCAAGGGCCAGGCCTGGACCGAAGTCCGGATCGACCTGGATCCGGCCGAGCGCGAGAAGATGATCGCCAAGGCCAACCGCACCAGCGTGCCGCAGATCTTCATCGGCGAGGTACACGTAGGCGGCTATGACGACATGATTGCGCTGCATCGTGCCGGCAAGCTGGAGCCGCTGCTGGCGGGAAGTGCGGCATGAGCGCACAGGACGACAGCCAGGAGCGCGTGCAGGCCTTCACCGAGTTCCGCCAGCGCATGAACAAGCGCATCCTGGACGAGCCGAATCAGGTCGTCCGCCGTTTCTTCGCGCTGGACACGCAGACCTACCAGGCAGGGGCGCTGGATGTGAAGACCAAGGAGCTGCTGGGCCTGGTCGCTTCGATGGTCCTGCGCTGCGACGACTGCATCAGCTACCACGTCGCCCAGTGCAAGGAGGTGGGCGTCACGCGCGAGGAGTTTTTCGAGACGTTTTCGGTCGGCCTGGTGGTGGGTGGCTCCATCGTCATTCCCCACCTGCGCCGCGCAGTGGATTTCCTCGACCAGCTGGAAGGCGGGCAGGCCGACGCGCCGTCCGCGCACGACCACGGCTGACCGCTGCGAGCCTCCCCGGCGGGAGGACTCAGACCATGGTCGATTTGGGGGCTTGCCGGCCGTTCGGGCATAATTGACCGACAAATCTTCCTTTTCGCGCCCGTTGCGGCCTTGTCCGACGCGCGCCCCTGTTCGGAAACCCCACTCAATGACCCAGACGATTACGGTCATCCGCGGCGACGGTATTGGCCCGGAGATCATGGATGCCACCCTGTACGTGCTGGACGCGCTGAAGGTCGGCCTGACCTATGAAGACGCCGACGCCGGCCTGGTGGCGCTGGAGAAGCACGGCGACCTGCTGCCGCAGGCCACGCTGGATTCGATCCGCAAGAACGGCGTGGCCCTGAAGAGCCCGCTGACCACGCCGGTGGGCGAGGGCTTCAGTTCGATCAACGTGGCGTTGCGCCGCCACTTCGACCTGTACGCCAACGTGCGCCCCGCGAAGTCGTTCCCGAACACCAAGTCGCGCTTCGCTTCGGGCGTGGACCTGATCACCGTGCGCGAGAACACCGAGGGCGCGTACATCGGTGAAGGCCAGTCGATCTCGGAAGACGGCGAAACCGCGCTGCTGACGCAGAAGATAACCCGCAAGGGTTCCGACCGCATCGTGCGTTATGCCTACGAGCTGGCGCGCAAGACCGGTCGCAAGAAGGTCACCATCGTCCACAAGGCGAACATCCTGAAGACCACTTCGGGCCTGTTCCTGAAGGTGGCGCGCGAAGTGGCCGCGCAGTACCCCGACATCCAGACCAACGAGATGATCGTGGACAACACCTGCATGCAGCTGGTGATGCGTCCGGAGCAGTTCGACATCATCGTCACCACCAACCTGTTCGGCGACATCATCTCCGACCTGTGCGCCGGTCTGGTCGGCGGCCTGGGCCTGGCGCCGGGTGCCAACATCGGAGCCGATGCGGCGATCTTCGAAGCCGTGCACGGGTCAGCACCGGACATCGCGGGCAAGGGCATCGCCAATCCCTGCGCGCTGCTGCTGGGTGCGGCGCAGATGCTCGACCACCTGGGCCAGCCGGAGAAGGCCGAGCGACTGCGCGCGGCGATCATCGCCACGCTGGAAGCCAAGGATTCGCTGACCCCGGACCTGGGCGGCGAGGGCACCACGATGACGTTCGCCAAGGCCATCGCCAGCCGCGTCTGAGTTCGACGCGTTGGGTACGACAGGAACGGGACGCACAGCGTCCCGTTTTTGTTTGCGTATGTCCCATCCATGAGGTTGGATGCGAGGCTTGTGGCACGCACAATCCGCGGCCCATACAGAAGGCCCTGTTCATGTCCGACCGCCCCAGCGCCCTGGCGCTGACCCCGCTGCTGCTGTTCCTCGCCCTGTTCTTCGGTGCCGGCCTGTATTACACGGCGCAGGGCGAGGCGATGGGCTTCTACCAACTGCGCGCACCGGTCGCCATCCTGCCGGCATTGGCGCTGGGCCTCTGGCTGGCGCGCCGGCGCGGCCTTCCTGCGCAGCAGACGCTGCTGCAGGGCATGGGCGACAGCAACATCATGCTGATGTGCCTGATCTTCCTGCTGGCCGGTGCGTTCGCCACCGTGTCCAAGGCGATCGGGGCGGTCGACGCGGTGGTCGCGTTGGGGCTGGGCGCGCTGCCGGCCAGCCTGATCCTGCCCGGCCTGTTCCTTGTGGCGGCCTTCGTATCGCTGTCCATCGGCACCTCGATGGGCACGGTCGCCGCCGTGGTGCCGATCGCGCTGGGGGTCGCCGACGCGGCCGGGCTGGATCGCGTGCTGGTGGTCGGGGCGGTGCTGGGAGGCGCGATGTTCGGCGACAACCTGTCGATCATTTCCGACACCACCATTGCCGCTACGCGCAGCCAGGGCGCGGAGATGCGCGACAAATTCCGCGAGAACTTCAAGATCGCGCTGCCCGCCGGCATCGTCACGCTCGCCGTGCTGGCAATGCTGGGCGACGCCGCGCCGGTCCAGGCGCCCGAGGCCGCGTCGCCGTGGCTGGTGCTGCCCTATCTGCTTGTGCTCATGCTGGCGCTGGCGGGCCTGGATGTGGTGCTGGTGCTCGGGATCGGGTTGGTCGCATCCGGCGTGTTCGGGTTCGCGCTGGCGCCGGATTACGACGCGGTGTCGTTTGCTGGCGATATCTACCTCGGCTTCGAGAGCATGGTGGAGATCACGCTCCTCTCGATCCTCATCGGTGGCCTGGCTGCGCTGATCAAGGCGACCGGCGGGCTGGCCTGGCTGGCAGGCGTGATCGCACGCTTCGCACGGGGTCGCGCCGGCCGGCGTTCGGGCGAGATCAGCATCGCTGCGCTGGCGGCAGGTTCGGACGCGCTGACGGCCAACAACACGGTCGCCATCCTGGTCACCGGCAGCCTGGCCAAGGACATCGCGCAGCGCCACGGCATCAGCCCGCCCCGCGCGGCGAGCGTGCTCGACATCTTCGCGTGCGTCGTGCAGGGCATCCTGCCTTACGGCGCACAGATCCTGCTTGCCGCATCGCTGGCCGCGGTGTCGCCGCTCGCGCTGGCCGGCAGCGTGCATTACTGCTGGCTGCTCGCCCTGTCGGCCCTTCTCTTCATGATGTGGCCCACGCGCCGCACGGCACCGGTCGCAAAATGAAGACGGGGCGCCCAGGCGCCCCGTCTTCATCATGCCGCAAGCGGGAAGTCTCAGTCGCGCGACTGCAGCTTGGCCAGCAGACGCAGGAACTCCAGGTACAGCCACACCAGCGTGACCATCAGGCCGAAGCCGGCGTACCACTCCATGTACTTCGGCGCGCCGGCTTCGACGCCCGATTCGATGAAGTCGAAATCGAGCACCAGGTTGAGCGATGCGATCACGATCACGAACACGCTGAAGCCGATGCCGATCAGGCCGGACTCGTGGATCAGCGGCACGTCCTTGCCGAACATGCGCAGCACCATCGACACCAGATAGACCAGTGCGATGCCGCCGGTGGCGGCGACCACGCCCAGCTTGAAGTTCTCCGTGACCTTGATCAGGCCGCTGCGGTAAGCCATCAGCAGCGCGAACAGGGTGCCGAAGGTCAGCATCACGGCCTGGGTGACGATGCCTTCGTACATGTGGTTGTAGAGCGCGGAGATCGCGCCCAGGAACAGGCCCTCGACCAGCGCATAGAGCGGCGCGGTGACCGGCGCCCATTCCTTCTTGAAGATCGTCACCAGGGCGAGTGCGAAGCCGCCGATCAGGCCGCCCCACAGATAGCCCATGCCGGTGGCGCCCTCGGGCGTGACTTCGATCTGCGACCACGCGAAGGCGCCCGTCAGAACCGCCAACAGCAACAGGATGCCGGTCTTGTTGACCGTGCCGTTGAGCGTCATCGTCCCGCCATCGCGCGAGACGACCGTCCCGCTGCCAAGGTCGAGGAAGGTGGATTCCTTCAATGCCGGATTGCCGCTGCGTACCATGGTTGCCTCAGGTGGTTGCCGGACGTCTGTCCCCAGAGGCTGAGCATATCGCACGCTGCGGTCGATCACGTTTCGTTTGACAGCCGGGCCGTGGATTCCGACAATACGCGACCTCGTTGGCGTCCAGACGCCACGCCGGGACCCTCGTCGGGGTATAGCGCAGTCTGGTAGCGCATCTGCTTTGGGAGCAGAGGGTCGGGGGTTCGAATCCCTCTACCCCGACCAGCCTGATGCAGCGTCAGGGTGTGTTCCGGCAGGGCGGGGATGCGACAATCCGGAACGGGCGCCCGTAGCTCAACCGGATAGAGCACCGGCCTTCTAAGCCGGCGGTTACAGGTTCGAGTCCTGTCGGGCGCGCCACTCGCGGTGGGCTTCGGCAGGAGCGGCAGGTTTCAGTGGTGGATGTAGCTCAGTTGGTTAGAGCACCGGATTGTGATTCCGGGGGTCGCGGGTTCAAATCCCGTCTTCCACCCCATTGATGCAGGAATCCCGCATTGCGGGGTTTGTAACGAACAAGGGATGCGGGTACACTACGCGCCCAGTTTTTCGGGGCTGTTAGCTCAGTTGGTAGAGCAGTTGACTCTTAATCAATAGGTCCAAGGTTCGAATCCTTGACAGCCCACCAAAGCCGAAAAGCGCCCGGTCACCCCGGGCGCTTTTTTCTTGCCGGTTCCGGCAGGGCGATGGGTACAATGCGGCGACCTGCGAAAGTGGCGGAATTGGTAGACGCACTGGATTTAGGTTCCAGCGGGTAACCCCCGTGAGGGTTCGAGTCCCTCCTTTCGCACCACGTCCCGGATGGGGCGGTGCCTCGCCGCCGACAAGCCCCGGGGACTTGCGGCCGAACTGCGTCCCGGCCCCGAAACGTCCGTCCCGCTGGCAGCCTGCTGCGGAATCGGCCAAACTAGCAAGTTCCGCCGGGAGGGGCCTTGCGCCCAGGTCCCAGGCGTCCCGGATTATCAACATCGCCCCGGCTGTGCCGTGGCCGCAGGAGTCAGTGAGTATGCAAGTTTCGGTCGAATCGGTCGGCAACCTCGAGCGCCGCATGAGCTTCAGCCTGCCGGCGGAGCGCCTGGACACCCACATCGGCGGTCGCCTGCGCGAGCTGTCGCGCACTGCGCGCATCAAGGGCTTCCGCCCCGGCAAGGTGCCGGCCAAGGTCATCGAGCAGCGCTACGGCGACCAGGTGCGTGCCGAAGCCCTCGACGGCCTGTTGCGCGAAACCTTCAACAACGCCGTGCGCGACCAGGACCTGCAGCTGGCAGGCAATCCGCGCATCGAGAAGCAGGGCGAGGGCGAGCTGGATTTCGTCGCGACGTTCGAAGTGGTGCCGGATTTCGGTGATGTCGATGTCGCCAAGCTCGATGTCACCCGCCACACGGCCGAAGTCGCCGATGCCGACATCGACCAGATGATCGACAACCTGCGCATGCAGCGCCGCACCTTCCAGGTCGTCGAGCGTGGAGCGAAGGACGGCGACCGCGTAGCCCTGGAAACCTGGTCGCAGGCTGGCGACGAGCGCATGCCGGCCGAGGGCGCCGAGAAGGGCGCCACCCTGATCGGTTCGGGCGTGATGTTCGGTGAGATCGAGCAGGCGCTCGTGGGCCTGGCCAAGGGCGACGAGAAGACCGTGTCGGTCACCTTCCCGGCCGACTGGCGCGTACCGCAACTGGCGGGCAGGCAGGTCGATGTGCACGTCAAGGTCACCGACGTGGCCGAATCGGTGCTGCCCGACGTGGATCGCGAGTTCATCCGCAGCTTCGGCGTGAAGAGCGGCGATGCCGACCAGTTCCGCGCGGACATCCGCAGCAATCTCGAGCGCGAACTCAAGGGCGCGCTGATGACCCGCCTGCGCCGTGAAGTGGGCGAGCAGCTGATCGCGGCCTATGCGCATGTCGAGATGCCGCCGCGCCTGGTCGAGAACGAGGCACGCGTGATGGTCCAGCAGGCAGCCGAGCAGGCGCGTCGCCAGGGCCAGCAGGTACAGATTCCCGACAATGCCCATGAGGGCTTCACGGATGCCGCCCGCAAGCGCGTGCTGGTCGGCCTTCTGGTCGGCGAGGTCGCCCGTCGCAACCAGTTGCGCCTGGACCCGAAGCGCCTGAACGAGACGCTCCGCCTGATCGCCTCGACCTACGAAGAGCCGGAACAGGTCATTGAGTTGTACCGCAACGATCCCCAACTGATGAACAGTCTGCAGGGTCGTGTGATGGAAGAGCAGGTGATCGACTGGATCGCCGAGCGCGCCCAGCACACCGAGCAGGCGCTTTCCTTCCAGGAAGCCATCCGCAACTGATCCGGGCGCCCCGCCCGGGCAGAAGGTCCGGCTATCCTAGGCCGGACCTTCCCTTGAACGACAGGCGCGAGAACCGATGAGCATTCAAACCCAAGCCCTCAACCTGGTGCCGATGGTGGTCGAACAGACCAGCCGCGGCGAACGCGCCTACGACATCTATTCGCGTCTGCTGAAGGAGCGCGTGATCTTCCTGGTCGGCGGCGTGGACGACCACGTGGCCAACGTCATCGTGGCGCAGATGCTCTTCCTCGAAGCCGAAAACCCCGAGAAGGACATCAGCCTGTACATCAATTCGCCCGGTGGCGTGGTGACGGCCGGCATGGCCATCTACGACACCATGCAGTACATCAAGCCGGACGTCAGCACGATCTGCGTCGGTCAGGCGGCCAGCATGGGCGCGCTGCTGCTGGCGGCGGGCGCGAAGGGCAAGCGCTACGCGCTGCCGAATTCGCGCGTGATGATCCACCAGCCGCTGGGCGGCTTCCAGGGCCAGGCGACGGATATCGACATCCACGCCCGCGAGATCCTGACGCTGCGCGCGAAGCTGAATGCGATTCTGTCCCATCACACCGGGCAGTCGCTGGAAACCATCGAACGCGACACCGAGCGCGACAACTTCAAGAGCGCGGCGGACTCGCAGGCCTACGGTCTGGTCGACCAGGTGCTCGAGCGTCGCCCGGAAGATTCGATCCAGTCCGCCTGACCTCCGGATTGCCACTTTTCAGGCATAAATCCCCCTGTTCACGGTCCCGGCTGACAAGCCGGGACCGTGTGCTATTCTCCGACCGCAAGCCCCTCCGGGCAGGTTGAGCGACCGAGTAATACCAGCATGAGCGAAGATCGTCAGGGCCGTTCCGGCGACAGCACCAAAATCCTGTACTGCTCGTTCTGCGGCAAGAGCCAGCACGAGGTCCGCAAGCTGATCGCGGGTCCCAGCGTGTTCATCTGCGATGAATGCGTCGAGCTGTGCAACGACATCATCCGCGAAGAGCTGGAAGAGAAGGCGCAGTCCGCCCGCAGCCACCTGCCCAAGCCGCGCGAGATTCTTGAGGTCCTCGACCAATACGTGATCGGCCAGAACCGCGCCAAGCGCACGCTGGCGGTCGCGGTCTACAACCACTACAAACGCATCGAGAGCCGCAGCAAGAACGACGAGGTCGAACTGGCCAAGTCGAACATCCTGCTCGCCGGCCCGACCGGGTCGGGCAAGACGCTGCTGGCCGAGACGCTGGCGCGCCTTCTCAACGTGCCGTTCACCATTGCCGATGCCACCACGCTGACCGAAGCCGGTTACGTGGGCGAGGACGTGGAGAACATCATCCAGAAGCTGCTGCAGAAGTGCGACTACGACGTCGACAAGGCGCAGCAGGGCATCGTCTACATCGACGAGATCGACAAGATCTCGCGCAAGAGCGAAAACCCGTCGATCACCCGCGACGTATCCGGCGAAGGCGTGCAGCAGGCGCTGCTGAAGCTGATCGAGGGCACCGTCGCCAGCGTGCCGCCGCAGGGTGGCCGCAAGCATCCGCAGCAGGAATTCCTGCAGGTCGACACCAAGAACATCCTCTTCATCTGCGGCGGCGCGTTCGCTGGACTGGACAAGATCATCCAGCAGCGCAGCACCGAAGCCGGCGGCATCGGTTTCGGCGCCAAGGTGAAGAGCTCCGAGAAGAAGTCGGAAGTGGGCAAGATCCTGTCCGAAGTCGAGCCTGAAGACCTGATCAAGTTCGGCCTGATCCCCGAGTTCGTCGGCCGTCTGCCGGTCGTCGCCACGCTCGAAGAACTGGACGAGACCGCGCTGGTCAAGATCCTCACCGAGCCGAAGAATGCCATCACCAAGCAGTTCAAGAAGCTGTTCGAGATGGAAGGGGTGGAGATCGAATTCCGTCCCGACGCGCTGTCGGCGATCGCCCGCAAGGCACTGAAGCGCAAGACGGGTGCGCGCGGTCTGCGTACCATCGTCGAGTCGGTACTGCTGGATACGATGTACGAACTGCCGTCGCTGGAGAACGTCAGCAAGGTGGTTGTGGACGAGTCCGTGATCGAGCACAAGTCCGAACCGTATCTGATCTACCAGAATCCGCCGGCACCGAAGGTCGCTTCGGCCGAGTGATCCGGCCCGCAGGTTCTGTCTGACAGGCGCCCGCGTGGCGCCTGTTCAGTTTTTTGCGCTTGTCGGCAAGTGGCCGGTTCCAATGGGGTTTTGGCGACGCTCTTGCATCCCTCTCGCGATGGCCCCATAACGGGCCCATTGGTGCACGCGCACCCCTGCTTTCCGCACTTGCTGGAGCCCCCATGCCCCGCCGTCCCCAGACTGAAATCCTCGACCTGCCGGTCCTGCCGCTACGCGACGTGGTGGTGTTCCCGCACATGGTCATTCCGCTGTTCGTCGGGCGCGACAAGTCCATGCGTGCGCTGGAGCAGGCGATGGAAGCCGACAAGCGCATCATCCTGCTGGCGCAGAAGTCGGCGGAAACGGACGACCCCGCCGCGGCCGACCTGTACACCGTCGGTACGCTGGCGCAGGTGCTGCAACTGCTCAAACTGCCTGACGGCACGATCAAGGTGCTCGTCGAGGGGACGGCGCGCGTCAGCGTGTCGAACGTGGTGGAGCGCGACGGTTCACTGTACGGGCAGGGCGAGGAAATCGATTCGACCGATGGCCGCGAGCCGCGCGAAATCGAGGCCGTGGCACGGTCGCTGGTGAGCCTGTTCGAGCAGTACGTGAAGACCAACCGGAAGCTGCCGCCCGAGCTGCTGCAGACGCTGGCCGGCATCGATGAACCCAGCCGGCTGGCCGATACGATCGCCGCGCACCTCGGCGTGCGCCTGAGCGACAAGCAGCGCCTGCTGGAGACCATCGAGGTCGGCGAGCGGCTCGAGCTGCTGGTCGGCTTCGTGGATGGCGAAATCGACGTCCAGCAGTTGGAGAAGCGCATCCGCGGCCGGGTGAAGTCGCAGATGGAAAAGAGCCAGCGCGAGTACTACCTCAACGAACAGATGAAGGCCATCCAGAAGGAACTGGGCGAGCTGGACGAAGCGCCCAACGAACTGGAAGAGCTGGCGCGCAAGATTGCCGAAGCCGGCATGCCGAAGCCGGTCGAGACGAAGGCGCGCAACGAGCTCAACAAGCTCAAGCAGATGTCGCCAATGTCGGCGGAGGCCGCGGTGGTCCGGAACTATCTGGACTGGCTGCTCGGCGTCCCGTGGAACAAGCGCACCAAGGTACGCAAGGACCTGAAAGTCGCGCAGGACACGCTGGATGCCGACCATTACGGCTTGGAGAAGGTGAAGGAGCGCATCCTCGAATACTTGGCCGTCCAGTCGCGCGTGAAGAAGCTGCGTGGTCCGATCCTGTGCCTCGTGGGGCCGCCGGGCGTCGGCAAGACGTCGCTGGGCCAGAGCATCGCCAAGGCGACCAACCGCAAGTTCGTGCGCATGTCGCTGGGCGGCGTGCGCGATGAGGCCGAGATCCGCGGTCATCGCCGCACGTACGTGGGTTCGATGCCCGGACGCATCGTGCAGAACCTCAACAAGACGGCGAGCAAGAATCCGTTGTTCGTGCTGGACGAGATCGACAAGATGTCGATGGACTTCCGCGGAGATCCCTCTTCGGCCCTCCTAGAGGTGCTGGATCCGGAGCAGAACAGTGCCTTCAACGATCACTATCTGGAAGTGGATCTCGATCTCTCCGAGGTGATGTTCGTCGCGACCTCGAACTCGTTGAACATTCCCGGTCCGCTGCTCGACCGCATGGAAGTCATCCGCATCCCGGGCTACACGGAAGACGAAAAGGTCAACATCGCGCAACGCTACCTGGTGCCGAAGCAACTCAAGGCCAATGGCCTGAAGCTCGACGAGTTGAAGATCGCCGAGGGCGCGATCCGCGATCTCGTGCGCTACTACACGCGCGAATCCGGCGTGCGCAACCTGGAGCGCGAAGTCGCGAAGATCTGCCGCAAGGTGGTGAAGGAAATCGCGCTGGCCGGCCCGAAGCCCGCCAGGAAGAAAGCAGCGGCGATGCAGGTCGGCTCGAAGAACCTCGAGAAATACGCAGGTGTGCGGCGCTATGACTTCGGCCGCGCGGAGGAGCAGAACGAGATCGGCCTGGTGACCGGCCTGGCGTGGACCGAGGTCGGCGGCGATCTGTTGCAGATCGAAGTTGCGTTGGTCCCCGGCAAGGGCGGCATGCTGCTGACCGGCCAGTTGGGCGACGTGATGAAGGAGTCCGGCTCGGCGGCGCTGTCGGTGGTGCGCAGCCGTGCGACCAGCCTTGGCGTGGATGCGGAGTTCCTGCAGAAGCACGATGTGCACCTGCACGTGCCCGATGGCGCGACGCCGAAGGACGGGCCGAGTGCGGGCATCGCGATGGCAACGGCGCTGGTGTCGGCACTCACCCGCAATCCCGTGCGCGCCGATGTCGCCATGACGGGCGAGATCACGCTGCGTGGACGCGTCACCGCGATCGGGGGCCTCAAGGAGAAGTTGCTCGCCGCCCTGCGCGGCGGTATCACGACCGTCATCATTCCGGACGAGAACAAGAAGGATCTGGCCGATATTCCGGCGAATGTCACCGAAGGCATGAAGATCGTGCCGGTGAAGTGGATCGATGAGGTCCTCGATCTCGCGTTGGAGCGGCCATTGGCACCCGTGCCCGCCGATGGCGGTGGCGAACGCGCGGTGCCCGCGGCCAAGAAGGAGCGCGGCAAAGGGTCGCAGCAGCCGGGCGTGAAGCATTGAGCGATGTGACACGTAGTGCCTGTCATCGCTCTGAAACCCGCTTCATTACAGGGTTTGCGGCTTGCGTGGCATTTTTTGCACTGGTATAACGGCGTCACCCGCATGCACGTGGCAGTGCCTCGATGCGCGTGGACATAACGACCGGTTCCCGTGAGGCAAGTGAAGCCCGAGGTTCCGGTCACTCATTCCGCGGTTGTGCCGCACAGGGAGTTACGCAATGAACAAAACCGAATTGATCGATGCCGTCGCCGACGAAGCTGAAGTGTCCAAGGCCGAAGCCGGCCGCGCCGTCGACGCCGTCATCTCCAGCGTCACCAAGGCCCTCAAGAAGGGCGACACCGTGACGCTGGTCGGCTTCGGCACTTTCCAGGTCCGCAAGCGCGCCGCCCGTACGGGCCGCAACCCGAAGACCGGCGACACCATCAAGATCAAGGCGTCCAAGAACCCCGCGTTCAAGGCTGGCAAAGCCCTGAAGGATGCCGTAAACTAATCGACTCGCTGCCGATGGCAGGGTGCGATCACCCGGGTGCTTAGCTCAGCGGTAGAGCGTCTCCCTTACACGGAGAGGGTCGGGGGTTCGAAACCCTCAGCACCCACCACATCGGGGCGATGCAGAATCAAAAAATTGTCGGATGGTCTAGCGGAAAACGCTCAAATCGTCTTACAATGTTCGTCTCAGCGCGGAGTGGTAGTTCAGTCGGTTAGAATGCTGGCCTGTCACGCCGGAGGTCGCGGGTTCGAGTCCCGTCCACTCCGCCATTTCACCCAAGAAGCCCGCGAAAGCGGGCTTTTTGCTGTGCGCCTCTCCCATTCATCCGCAGCGCGGCGACCTCGTTTCGATCGCCGGGCATCCGCCGGGTGGCGAGACGGCGCTGCCCGGGCGCGCTAAACTGCGCGGCTGAACGAATTCGGGTCCGTGCGCACATGCTGCAGAAACTCCGCGACAAAACCTCCGGCTGGGTCGCCAGCCTGGTCCTCGGTCTGCTGATCATCCCGTTCGCCTTCGTGGGCGTGAACGAATATGTCACCGGCGGCACCGCCGGCGACGTGGCGCTCGTGGAGGCGCCGCCGACGTGGTGGGAATCCGCGCCGCAGTGGTGGCCGGTGTCGACGCTGTGGCAGCGCGAAGAGGTCACCCAGGAGGATTTCCGTGCGGCTTTCGAACAGGCTCGCCAGCAGCAGCGCCAGGCGCTGGGGGATGCGTTCGATCCGCGCGACTTCGAAAGCGTCGACAACAAGCGCAAGGTGCTGGAGCAGCTGATCGATCAGAAGGTGCTGGCGCTGGGTGCGAAGCGCACTGGCATCGTCGTGGGCGACGCGGCCGTGCAGAAGATGATCGCAAGCGAGCCGGCGTTCCAGGTCGACGGCAAGTTCAGCGCCGAGCAGTACCAGTTGCTGCTGTCGTCGCAGATGCCGGCGATCTCGCCGCTCCAGTTCGAGGCGCAGCAGCGCGAGCGCCTGCGCATGATGCTGGTGCCGCAGGCGATCGGTGAATCCGATTTCGTCACCGAGAACGAACAGGCGCGCATGTGGAAATTGCTGGGCGAGACGCGCGACATCGGCATCGCGCTGTTGCCGCCGGTGGCCGAAGACACGGCGCCGGTCAGCGAGGCGCAGATCAAGGCGTGGTACGACGGGCACAAGAACGACTTCAAGCAGCCCGAGCAGGTCTCGCTGGAATACCTGGACATCGATGGTTCGGCGTTGCCCGTCGCTGCGGCGGCCGACGAAGCCGCGCTGCGCAAGCGCTATGAAGCGGAGAAGTCGCGCTTCATGTCGCCGGAACAGCGCGTCGTGGCGCATATCCTGATCGCGGCCGATGCGGGCGCCGATGCCGCTACCCAGAAGAAGGCCGAAGAGAAGGCCGCCGCACTGGCCAGGCAGGCGCGCGAAGGGGCTGATTTCGCCGCATTGGCGCGTGCGAATTCGGAGGATCCTGGTTCGAAGGACTCCGGCGGCGAGTTGCCGGCGTTCGCCAAGGACGGCTCGATGGTCAAGCCGTTCGAGGATGCCGCGTTCGCGATGCAGGCCGGCGAGATCCGTGGCCCGGTCAAGAGCGACTTCGGTTACCACGTGCTGCAGCTCAAGCAGATCAAGCCCGGCACCGGCCGCAGCTTCGACGAAGTGCGCGGCGAGTTGGCGGCGGAGGAAGCCAACGGCGAGCGCGAGCGGGCGTTCAACGAACTGGCGGGCCGTGTGGTCAACGAAACGCTGAAGAATCCGACGGCGCTTGCGCCGGCGGCGGAAGCCACCGGTCTGCCGCTGCAGAAGGTCGGACCGTTCTCGCGCGACCAGCCGCAGGGCATCGCGATGATGCCGGCGGTGCTGCGCGCGGCGTTCTCCGACACCCTGGTGCAGGACGGCACCATCAGCGATCCGATCGAGATAGCGCCGAACCACAGCGTGGTCATCCGCGTTTCCCAGCACACGCCCGAACAGGCGCTGCCGCTCGACAAGGCGCGCGATGCCGTGGTGTTGGCCATCCGTGCGGATAGGCAGGAAAAGGCCGCGCAGGCAGCGGCGGATTCGCTGATCGCCCGCGTGCAGAAGGGTGAGTCGCTGGCGACGATCGCCACCGCTGAAGGCCTGCGTTTCAACGAACTGCCGGGCTTGCGCCGTGGCATGCCGATGCCGACGGCGGAATCCAATGAAGCCATCTTCGCGGCAGGCCGTCCGGCGGACGGCAAGGTGGTCGCAGGCAAGGTGGCGCTGGGCAATGGCGCCTATGCGATCTTCACCGTCAACAAGGTGAACGATGGGGCGATCGCGGATATGCCCGCCGAAGAGCGCGCGACCATGCAGCAACAGCTGGTCCAACTCAACGGCGGCATCGCGACGCAGGCGTACGTGGATGCACTGCGCAAGCGCTTCAAGGTGAAGGTGTTCGAAGAGCGGCTCTGATCCAAGCGACATGGTTTGATACGGAATCCCGCCACCAGGCGGGATTCTTTTTTGCGGCTGCCGCGTGCGGAACTCAGTGCGGCTCGTCGTCCAGCTTCAATTTCGTGCCGGGTCGCAACACGGCATTCGCGTCGAGGCCGTTGATCTGCAGCAGGCGTGTCGGGGAGATCCCGTAGCGGCGGGCGATGGTCCAGGCCGAGTCGCCGCTCTTGACGGTATGTGTGCGTGCGGCCGGGGAGGTGTCCCCGTGCGCGTCCGGCCGTGCCGGCGCTGGCGTGCCGGAGGCCGTCGGTGGCACGCCCATGTCGTCGACGCCTGCGCTCGGCGCCAGCAGGCGAAGCGGTTGGCCGGCCCGGCTGAAACGGCCGGCGAGGGCAGGGTTGAGGCGCTTGAGCAGTGCCGCTGGCTGTTGCCGTGCGCCGGCCCACGCCTCGAGCGTCGCATCGCCGGGCAGGACATGCGCCGCCAGGCGCGGCACCGGACGATCCATCTGCTTGAGCCAGGCGTCGCGATCGTCGGCCTGCTGGAAGATGCAGGCCAGCGCGTGCAGTTTCTCCACGTACGCGTAGGTGATGCCGGACAGTCCCGGCAGTTCTGCCGGTCGCGCATTCCGGGCGTTCATGCCGGCGCGACGCATCGATTGCAGTACGCGGTACTCGCCGGCGTTGTAGGCCATCACGGCCAGCCGCCAGTCGCCGCCGAACATGCCATGCAGGGTTTTCAGGTAGCGGACGGCGGCCTGGGTGGAATCCACGGGCGACAGCCGGCCGTCGTAGCCTTCGCGCATGGGCACGCCGTGGTTCCGCGCGGTGATGCCGATGAACTGCCACAGTCCCGCCGGCCCCTGGGCGTTGCGTGCGCCCGGCTTGTAGCCGCTTTCGACGAACGGGATCAGGGCGAACTCGGTTGGCAGGTGCGCTTCGCGCAGGGCGTCGACCACGTAGCCGAACAGGGGCAGCACGTCGTCCTCGGCGCGCGCGAGTTGGCCGGGCGCATGGCTGAAATGCTGCTTCCAGCGCCCGTTCGTGGCCTGGCTGTCGCACTCCGGATCCGCCAGTCCATCGCGGAAGCGCTGGTAGATTTCCAGCCCGCTCCGCTGGTGGGTGGCAGGGAGGGTGCCCGGATCGATCGGTGGCGTCGCCGGCGCGACCTGCGTGGTCGCAGGGGCGGGCGGATCGAAGGCGAATGCCGTCGGCGGGGCGAGGACAAATCCCGCTGCCAGCAAGGCGAGATGACGTCGGCGGCACCGGCTCATGCGCGGAAATCGTTCTTCCACTGCCGCAGGGTGGCGAACGCCTCCACCCGGTCGGCCGGTGGGCGACCCAGCCGGTGGGTCACGGCTGCGCGTACGGCATCGCTGTCCACCCGCAGGAACGGATTGGTCGCGGCTTCGCTGGCCAGCGTGACCGGCAGCGAGGGGCGACCAGCCTGGCGCATCGCATGGACCTCCTTGATGCGTTCGCGCAAGGCCACGTTGTGCGGATCCACGACGCTGGCGAACGCGCCGTTCGCCAGCGTGTACTCGTGGCCGCAGCAGACCAGCGACGAGGGTGGCAGCGCGGCCAGGCGCTCCAGCGACGCGAGCATCTCGGCAGGCGTCCCCTCGAACAGGCGCCCGCAGCCCAGGCTGAACAAGGTGTCCCCGCAGAACAGATGCGGTGGTCCGTCGAGGCTGCCTCCGTGGAAGGCGACGTGGCTGCGCGTGTGTCCCGGGACGGCGAGCACCGAGAGCCGCCAGTGTTTCACCTGTACGACGTCGCCATCGCCGACGCGGCCGGTTGCCTCGGGAATGCGGTCGTCCTCGGGTGCGAAGACCGGCAAGGTCGGCCAGCGGGAGCGCAGGGCCGCGATGCCTCCCGCGTGATCGGCATGGTGGTGGGTGACCAGCACGGCTGCCGGCCACAGGCCGTTGCCGGTGGCCGCCAGGACGGGCGCCGCATCGCCCGGATCGATCACCAGTGCGTCGCCGTCGTCGTCGACGAGCGCCCAGATGTAGTTGTCCTCGAAGGCAGGCAGGGCGAGCAGGCGCATCGGGGGTACGGCTCCGGGCGGGGGACGGACGCCCGGGGGCGGCGTCCTCTACAATCCGAACATGCCTGCGTTCGCGTTTACCCGTCAACCCGATGCCCTGGCGTGGTTCGGGTCCGACCACGGTGGGCCGATCCTCGCCTCCGAACATGCCCGCGTCAGCCAGGCGCTCACCAGCCGGACGCCACAGCCTTGGCTGTGGGTGTCGCCGGAGGGTGGCGACACGCCGTTCCAGACGGCCAGCGCCCCGGCGACGCGGGGCGTTCGGCTGCGGGCGACGGCGGGTTCGCATCGCCTGGCTGGCCATGTCCGGTGCGGATTGCCGCTGCCACTGCCCACCGAATCCGTGGGTGTGATCGTGCTGCAGCACGTGCTGGAGGCGGGCGATCCGCAACCGTTGTTGCAGGAGTGCTCCCGGATCCTGGAGCCGGGCGGCCGCCTGTGGCTGTTCGTCCTGAACCCGTGGAGCCCGTACCGGCTGCGTTGGCGCGGGGCCGGGCTGGTGCCGCGCGCCCTGCCACAGTGGCGCCTGCAACTGGCGGCGGCCGGCCTGGTGATGTCCGAGCATGTCCTGCATTACGGGCCGGTCTGGCGGGGCGTGCCCGAGGCGCCAGGGCATGGACCGGCGTCTTTCCGCGCCGCGCGCCTGCTCGAAGCAGAGAAGCGCGTGGCCAGCCTCATCCCGCCCGCGCCCATGCGGCGTGCGTGGCGCACCGCGCCCGCCGCCTGACGTTGTAGAACAAGAGGATTCATGAAACACATCAGCATCCATACCGACGGCTCCTGTCTGGGCAATCCCGGCCCGGGAGGCTGGGCAGCCCTCCTGCGCTATGGCGACAAGGAGCGCGAAGTGGTCGGCGGCGAGGCGCAGACCACCAACAACCGCATGGAGCTGATGGCGGCCATCGCGGCGCTGGAGGTGCTGACCGAAGGGTGCGAGGTCACGCTGCACATCGATTCGCAGTACGTCCGCCAGGGCATCACCGAATGGATGCCGGGCTGGGTGCGGCGCGGCTGGAAGACCGCAGGCGGCGACCCCGTGAAGAACCGCGACCTCTGGGAGCGCCTGCACGCCGCCACCGGCCGCCACCGCATCGACTGGAAATGGGTCAAGGGCCACAACGGCGACCCCGACAACGAGCGTGTCGACGTGCTGGCGCGCAACGCGGCCGTGCGTTTCCGCAATGGAGCGGTGGCGTGACGCTGGCGATGGCGCCTGGCCAACTCATCGCCGAGACGTCCCGCCTGCAGCTGCACGCGATGTCCGATCGCGACGATGCCGATGTGGCACTCATGTTGGAGTTGCTCAACGACCCCGCTTTCATCCGCCATATCGCCGACCGTGGCGTACGGACGCTGCAGCAGGCGCGCGATTACCTGCGCAATGGCGCACTTCGCAGTTACGCGCAGCATGGGTTCGGCATGTATGCGATCCGGCGCAAGGATACCGGTGCGCTGATCGGCAATTGCGGGCTGGTGCGTCGCGACGGCCTGGATGGTCCCGACCTGGGTTATGCGCTGCTGCCTGCGCATGCGGGTCAGGGCTTCGCGATTGAGGCAGCGCGCGCGGTCATCGCCGACGCCACCGGCCGCCTTGGCATTGCCCGCCTGCATGCCATCGTCAACCCCGACAACGCGGCCTCGATCGGCCTGTTGCAGAAACTGGGATTCGAATTCGACAGAATGATCGTGCTCCCCGCCATCGAACATGCGGTGGACCTGTTCCACCTGCACCTCCCCAAGGAAGCCGCCTGATGCGCCAGATCATCCTCGACACCGAAACCACCGGCCTGGAGTGGAAGAAGGGCAACCGCGTCGTCGAAATCGGCTGCGTGGAGCTGATGGAGCGGCGCCCGACCGGGCGGACCTACCACCAGTACATCAATCCGCAACGCGAATTCGAACAGGGTGCGGCGGAAGTCACCGGCCTCAGCCTGGAGTTCCTGTCGGACAAGCCCTTGTTCGCGACGATCGCGGACGAGTTCCTGGCGTTCATCGACGGTGCCGAACTGATCATCCACAACGCGGCGTTCGACGTCGGCTTCCTCGACTACGAACTGTCGCGGCTTGGCGAGCAGTACGGGCGCCTGGCCGACCGGGTCACGGTCGAGGATTCGCTGCTGCTGGCGCGGCAACGGTTTCCCGGGCAGCGGAATTCACTGGATGCGCTGTGCAAGCGCCTGGGTGTCGACAATACCCACCGGCAACTGCACGGCGCGCTGCTGGACGCCCAGCTGCTGTGCGATGTCTATCTCAACCTGACGGCCGGGCAGCGCGAAATCGGCTTTGGCGGCGCGGAAGAGTCGTCCAGCGGCGCCACTGCCGTGGTCGTGCATCAGTTCGACGCAGCGGCGGCCGGTGCCCGTCCCCGGGTGCAGCCATCCAGTGAGGAACTGGCGGCACACGAGGCCCGCCTTGCCACGTTGCGTAAGAAGGCAGGCGGCCGCTGCCTGTGGGACCCGCCGGTGCTTGAGGCCGGCTGACCAGGCCGCAGTGGCTTAGTGGCAACGCACCAGGATGGCGGTGACGTTGTCCGAGCCGCCTCCGTCCAGTGCCGCCGCGATCAGCGTATCCACGCACTCTTGCGCGCTGCAGTCGTCGTGCTTGAGCGTGGCGGCGATGCTGGGATCGTCCACCTCTTCGGTCAGGCCGTCGCTGCACAGCAGCAGTTGCATGCCGGGGCGCAACTCGCCGGTCATCGTTTCCACATTGAGGTGGTTGGGGTCGGTCACCCCCAGTGCCTGGGTGACGACGTTGCGGTGCGGATGCGTGCGGGCCTGCTCGCTGGTCAGGGCGCCCTGTGCGATCAGTTCCTGCACGTAGCTGTGGTCCTGGCTCAACTGGGCCAGGTGGCCTTCGCGCCACAGGTAGGCGCGGCTGTCGCCGACCCAGGCCACCTCGAAGCGGTTGCCCTGGATGCGCGCGGCCACGACGGTGGTCCCCATCGGCAGCGTGTCGTTGCGGCGGCGGGAGGTACGGATGATCTCCTCGTCGGCGATGCGGATCGCCTGCGCGAGCGGGGTGCCGTCACGGATCTCGCGCACGATGGTCTCGCGCGCCAGCGCGCTGGCCACCTCGCCGCAGGCATGGCCACCCATGCCGTCGGCCACCAGCCACAGGCCCAGCTCGCTGTCGCCGTAGTAGGTGTCTTCGTTCAGCTCGCGCCTGAGGCCGACGTGGGAGATGTGGCCGAATTCGATCATGGTGCCCTGTCTGTGCGGACGTTTTTTTCCTATCCGGTCATACGCAATGATCCGGTCGAACAGGACATCGGACAAGCGGATGGCACCCGTGGCGCCCGTCAGGATTCATCGACGTGGAGGCCAGGTGATGCGAAGAAGCGGTACCTGCGGCGTGCCGCGCTTGTCCGGATGCGGCCGGCCACGTATCATTCACGCCCCCGGGGAAGCCCGGGACCACTGGAGAGGTGGCAGAGTGGTTGAATGTACCTGACTCGAAATCAGGCATACGTTAATAGCGTATCGAGGGTTCGAATCCCTCCCTCTCCGCCAGATCAAGCCCGGAAGCCCGCAGCGATGCGGGCTTTTGTGTTTTCGACGACCTGCGTGCGTGCGGGTGCCCGCTGCGGCGGCAACGCCTAGAATGGCCGTCTTTCGCCGGAGCCCTCCATGTCCGAGATCCTCGTCCCCGTGTCGTTCGGTGAGTTGCTGGACAAGATCGCCATCCTGCAGATCAAGTCCGAGCGGATGAGCGACCCCGCCAAGCTGGCCCATGTGCGCGATGAGCTTGCGGCGCTGGAGAAGACCTGGATGGCGCATCCGGTGGCCGGCCACGACATCGTCGAACTGCGCGCACAGCTGAAGGCCGTCAACGAGCGCCTGTGGGTGATCGAGGACGACGTGCGCTTGAAGGAGAAGGCGCAGGCGTTCGATGGCGACTTCGTGCGCCTCGCCCGCAGCGTCTACCTCGAGAATGACGAGCGCGCCCGCATCAAGAAGGCCATCAACCTGGCGCTGGGGTCCAGCTACGTGGAAGAGAAGTCCTACCAGGACTACCGCGCCGCCGGCGCACCCTGACGCGCCGCGCTCAATCCGCGAGGTCGCTCCGGCGCCGTTCGAACGCGGCGATGCCGTCGTCCACGGTGACCAGTTCCATCACGCCGTCGTGCTCGATCTTGGCGCCCCATGCCAGTTCGTCCGCCGGCCTGCCCTTGTAGCGGCGCGCGGCCGCATCGTAGCGATCCACGCAGTAGCGCACGCTGGAATACGGGCCGCTGCGAAGCGGATTGCTGGCGGCATGCAGGCCCAGCACCGCGCTGCCCATGGCATTGGCGATGTGCATCGGGCCGGAGTCGGGCGTCATCACCAGGTCGGCACGTGCCAGCAGCGCCGGCAACTGCTTCAGCGTGTCCTTGCCGACCAGGTCCAGCACGGGCGCCCACATCGCGGCGCTGATGGCGTCTGCGGTCTGGCGTTCCAGCTCGCTGCGTCCGCCGCACAGCACCACACGCCAGCCCTGCGCCGCCGCGTGGTCGGCGACCGCCGCGTAGCGGTCGGCATACCAGTTGCGGCGCACGTGGCTGGAGCAGGGCGAAATCACCAGCGTGCGCTGGCCATCGCCGGGCCACTGCGCCGCCGCCCACGCGTGCGCATCGGCAGGCACGGGCAGGTCCCACACCACCTCCGTCTGCCGCAGGCCGAGGGGTTCGCAGAAGCTGCCTATCGCGTCCAGGACGTGGATGCCTGGACGATCGGGGATGCGCTCGTTGACGACCAGTCCGTGCAGGTCCTTCGAGCGGCGGCGGTCGTAGCCGATCCGACGCCGCGCGGGGATGAAGGCCGACAGCAGGTTGGCCCGCAGGGCCACCTGCATCTGCAGCAGCGCATCGAATCGGCCATCCGGCAGTTCGCGGCGCAGTGCGCGCATGCCGGCCAGTCCGGTCTTCTTGTCGTAGGTGTGGAAGGTCACGCCGTCGAGACCCTCGAGCAGCTTGAAGCCGCCCTTGTCGATCACCCAGTGCAGCTGCAGATGCGGCCAGTGCCGCTGCAGCGTGCGCACGAGCGGCACGACATGGGTCACGTCGCCGAGGGCGGACAGGCGCAGCAGGCAGAGTGAATGGGGAATCGTGGACAAGTGTTGTTAGACTCGCTGAATGGTCGGTTTTGACGCCTCGGAATCCCTGACGCCGTTCCGCGAAGGCAGCGGATACGGTGCGATTCTGTTCGACCGCAAACACCTGCGGCAAGCGGATCCGGACTGGTTCTCGCCGGAGAAGTGGGGCGAGCGTGCCCGCCCGGTGGACAGTGGCGGTCGCGGCAGCGCCTGGTTCATCGAGGCGCCGTCCAGCCAATGCGTGCTGCGCCAGTATCGGCGCGGCGGGCTGGCGGCGCGTTTCAGCCGGGACCGCTACCTGTGGCACGGGCCGGACAAGACCCGCAGTTTCGCCGAATTCCGCCTGACGCGTGCGCTGCTGGCGCGTGGCCTGCCGGTGCCGCGCCCGGTGGCAGCCAGCTATGTGCGCGATGGCATGTTCTATCGCGCCTCCATCCTGGTGGAACGGCTGATGGAGGTGCGCACGCTGGCCGACATCGCTGCGCAGGCCCAGGGCGACGCGCCGTGGGAAAGCACGGGACGGCTGATCGCCCGGTTCCATCGTGCAGGCCTGGACCATGCCGACCTCAATGCGCAGAACATCCTGTTCGATGGAAGCGGGCATGGTTGGCTGATCGATTTCGACCGTGGCCGGTTGCGCATTCCCGCCACGGCCTGGCGCGAACAGAACCTCGCGCGGCTGCGGCGTTCGCTGCTCAAGCTGCGCGGCGCGCGCAGCGAGGACGAGGTGGGGCACGACTTCGCCCAGCTCCGCCGTGCCTACGACCACGCCTGGTCGCGGGGTTACTGACATGGGCTGGACGTTGCGCTTCCTGGGCGTGGGCAATGCCGGGGCGGTCGAATTGGGTTCGTCGATGGCGACACTGGAGCGGGATGGCGCGCCGTGGCTGACGATCGACTGCGGCGGAGAAGGGCTGACGGCATATCAGGCCCGTTACGGCGGCATGCCCGAGGCCGTGTTCATCACCCACCTGCACCTGGATCATGTCGCCGGCATGGAAAGGCTGTTCGTGGCCAGCTACTTCGATGCGGCGCGACGTGGCAAGGTCCGCCTGTACGTGCCGGCGCCGCTGGTGCCGCTGCTGCACCAGCGCATCGCCAGCTATCCGAACGTGCTGGCCGAGGGCGGCGCGAACTTCTGGGACGCCTTCCAGCTGATTCCGGTGGGCGATGCGTTCTGGCATGACGGCCAGCGGCTGGAGGCGTTCCCGGTGCGCCACCATTGGCCCGACACTGCGTTCGGCCTGCGCCTGCCGGGCAGCGTGGTGTGGACCGGCGATACGCGCCCGATCCCCGAGATGCTTGCGCGCCACGCCGACGCCGGCGAGGTGATCGCGCACGACTGCGCGCTGCATGGCAATCCCTCGCACAGCGGTATCGACGACCTGGAACGCGAGTATTCCTCGGCGTTGCTGGCACGCTGCGTGCTGTACCACTACGCCGGCATGGAAGAAGCGAAGGCCTTGCGCGCGCGCGGCCATCGCGTCGCGGCGGCGGGGGATGGCCTTCCGTTGGTCGACCCGCTGCCGACCGTTCTGCCGTGAACGCCATCACGCTGCCGCAGGATCGGCTGGGGCGTCCGCTGCACGACCTGCGCCTGTCGGTGATCGATGCGTGCAACTTCCGTTGCGGCTACTGCATGCCGGCCGACCGCGTGCCCGAGGATTACGGAACGGACGCGTCGCAGCGGCTGTCGTTCGACGAAATCGAAACCCTGGTGCGTGCCTTCGTCCGGCTGGGCACGCGCAAGCTGCGGCTGACCGGCGGCGAGCCGCTGCTGCGCAAGCGCCTGCCCGAGCTGGTCGGTCGGCTCGCGGCGATTCCCGATCTGGAAGACATCGCCCTGACCACCAACGGCATGCTGCTTGCGCAGCAGGCGCAGGCGCTGCACGAGGCCGGCTTGCGGCGCATCACCGTGAGCCTGGATGCGCTGGATCCCCGGGTGTTCGCCGAGATGTCGGGCCGGCGCGGACAGGTGGGCGATGTGCTGGCCGGCATCGATGCCGCGATGGCGGCCGGGTTCTCGCGGCTCAAGATCAATGCGGTCGTGCAGCGCGGCGTCAACGAGGATCAGGTGATCCCGCTGGTCGAGCGTTTCCGCGGGACCGGCCATGTCGTGCGCTTCATCGAATTCATGGACGTGGGGAGCAGCAACGACTGGCGCATGGATCGCATGGTGCCGTCGTCGGTGCTCCGCGATGCGATCGGAGCGCGCTGGCCGCTGCACCCGTTGCAGGCGGAATACCGTGGCGAAGTGGCCGAGCGTTACGGGTTCGACGATGGCAAGGGCGAGGTGGGCTTCGTCAGTTCCGTCAGCACGCCGTTCTGCGGCGATTGCCATCGGGCGCGCGTCTCCGCCGACGGGCGCTTGTTCACCTGCCTGTTCGCTTCCGAAGGCACCGATCTGCGTGCCGCGATAGCCGACGGCGAAACGGCGCTCGCTGCGCATGTGGGCGGATTGTGGGAACGGCGCGGCGACCGCTACAGCGAGCTGCGTGGCTCGGCGGAAGTGCGGGACCGGCGGCGCGTCGAGATGTATCTTATCGGCGGTTGAAGCTTTCAGGATCCACATGCCTCGCAAGACCCTGACCCATCTGGATGCCCACGGTCGACCGGCCATGGTCGACGTGTCCGGCAAGGTGGCGACGCCCCGCGAAGCCATCGCGACCTGCCGCGTGCGTTTCCCTGCCGAGGTCGCGCGCCAGCTGAAGCGCAACGGCCTGCGCAGCGCGAAGGGCGGCATCGTGGAGACCGCCATCATCGCCGGCACCATGGCGGTGAAGCGCACGCACGAGCTGATTCCGTTCTGCCATCCGCTGCCGATCGACGGCTGTCGGCTGGCGATCGACTGGGACGGCGACACCACGCTGCGCATCGACTGCCATGTGCTTACCGTGCACCGTACCGGCGTGGAGATGGAGGCGCTGACCGGCGCCACGGTCGCTGCATTGACGGTGTACGACATGTGCAAGGCGCTCTCGCACGCGATCGTGCTGGGACCGGCGAAACTGCTGGGGAAACGCGGCGGCAAGCGCGACGTGGGGCAGGTGTGATGGCGACGGTGACGCTGCTCTATTTCGCCAGCCTGCGCGAGCGCGTCGGCCGCGCCAGCGAAACGGTGTCCACGGCCGCGGTCGACCTGGCCGGCGTATACGACGAAGCGCGCGCGCGGCACGGACTCGACTGGCCTCGCGAACACCTGCGGGTGGCGGTGGATGGCGAGTTCGCACGCTGGCGTGACGCGCCGGTGGCAGGCAGCGAGATCGCCTTCATCCCACCCGTGAGCGGAGGCTGAGCATGCCAGCTTTCCATGTGCTCGCAACGCCGCTGGACCTTGAACAATTGCGCGCGTGCGTGCTCGACCCGCGTGCGGGTGGATACGCCAGCTTCGAAGGCTGGGTGCGCGACCACCACGCCGGGCGCGCAGTCGATGGCCTCGATTACGAGGCCTACACGATGCTGGCCGAGCGCGAAGGCGAGCGCATCGTTGCGGAAGCGAAGGCGCGCTTCGACGTGGTCGACGCATGTTGCGCGCACCGCGTGGGCACGCTGGCCGTTGGCGACCTGGCGGTCTGGGTCGGCGTGAGCGCGGCGCATCGTGGCGCGGCCTTCGATGCCTGCCGTTACATCATCGACGAGGTGAAGCAACGCGTGCCGATCTGGAAGCGCGAGCACTACCGGGAAGGCGACGCGGACTGGCTGCATCCGATGGCGGAGAATGCATGAGCGCGCTGCGGTGGTTCCTGTTCGCGGCATCGCTTGCCGGACTGGAAGTGATGGCGCATACGCCCGCCCGTGCAGCGGAACTGCTGGTCGGCAACAAGTCTGCGGATACGGTCTGGCGGCTGTCGTTGCGCGATGGACGCAGGATCGGTGAGTTCCGCACCGGCGAGGCACCGCACGAGATCGCGGTTGCGCCGGATGGCCGGATGGCGGTGGTGACGAACTACGGCAATGCCAGGTCGCGCAGTTCGCTGTCGGTGCTGGATCTGGTGGACGGCAGGCCGACGCGCACCATCGACCTCGGGCAGCATGGCGCCCCGCACGGACTGCGCTTCCTTCCCGATGGCCGCCGCGTGCTGGTGACCACGGAAGCGTCGGCCAGCCTGCTGGTCGTGGAGGTGGAAACGGGCGAGATCGAACGCGTGATTGATGTGGGAAGCGGCACCGGCCACATGGTCGCGGTATCGCCGGACGGGCAGGTCGCCTACCTCACCAAGATCCAGGCGGGCACGCTGAGCCGGATCGACCTGCAGACCGGCACGAAGATCGTCGAGCGGCCGGCAGGCAAGGGCGCGGAGGGCGTTGCCGTGCGGCCGGACGGCGCCGAAGTCTGGGTCACCAACCGCGAGGACGGCACGCTCACCGTGCACGATCCACGAACGCTCGCGGTCAAGCGCCGCATGAGCAGCAAGGGATTCCCGATTCGCGTGGTGTTTTCCGCCGACGGCACATCGGCATTCGTGACCAACGCGCGTGCCGCGACGCTGGCCGTGTTCAATGCACGCACCAAGGTGCCGGTGGCCACCGTCTCCCTGTCGCGCGACGACATGGACTACCAGCCTACGATGCTGGGCAATGCGGCGCTGCCGATCGGCGTGGTGGTCGCTGCCGATCGTCCGCGCGCCTACGTGGCGATCAGCGGCGGCGACAGGATCGCGGTGATCGATACGCAACGCTGGCAGGTGATCGACTACTGGGTCACCGGCCGCGAACCGGATGCGCTCGGCATCGTCGCGGATTAGCCCGCGCCCCGCGGTACATCCGCGCCGACGGCAATGCTGCCGTCGCAACGGCAGGCATCAGTGAATGGCCCGTGCCGGAAAAGGCGGTAGCCCCGCCGGCTGACCTCGGCGCCCGCATCGATCGATACCGTTGCTGCCGCGCCCCGCGGTACATCTGCGCCGATGGCAATGCTGCCGTCGCAACGGCAGGCATCAGTGAATGGCCCGTGCCGGAAAAGGCGGTAGCCCCGCCGGCTGACCTCGGCGCCCGCATCGATCGATACCGTTGCTGCCGCGCCCCGCGGTACATCCGCGCCGATGGCAATGCTGCCGTCGCAACGGCAGGCATCAGTGAATGGCCTGTGCCGGAAAAGGCGGTAGCCCCGCCGGCTGACCTCGGCGCCCGCATCGATCGATACCGTTGCTGCCGCGCCCCGCGGTACACCCGTGACGATGGCAATGCTGCCGTCGCAACGGCAGGCATCAGTGAATGGCCCATGCCGGAAAAGGCGGTAGCCCCGCCGGCTGACCTCGGCGCCCGCATCGATCGATACCGTTGCTGCCTTCCGGCCCTGGCGGGATTTTCAATCTAGCGTCGCGAGGGGCCGACGGGGCCACCATAGAAACGAAACCGCGCCGGAGCGCGGTTCGCCGTCATCCCTTGGCGGGACGCGATGAAACTGGCGGAGAGAGGGGGATTCGAACCCCCGAAGCGCGGTTTAGACGCTTACACACTTTCCAGGCGTGCTCCTTCAACCGCTCGGACACCTCTCCGGGACCTGAACGCAGCGTACGGCCGCTTTCAGGGGCGTGAATTCTAGCCTTCGCAGGGGGGCGACCACAAGCGAAGCCGGCGCGGCACGTGGTTGCGGAGGCCGGGGTTGCGGGGCGTGGCACAATGTCGGCATGTCCTACCTCGTCCTCGCCCGCAAGTGGCGCCCCAAGCGTTTCGCCGAGTTGGTGGGCCAGGAACACGTGGTCCGTGCGCTGACCAATGCGCTGGACAGCGGCCGGGTGCACCACGCCTTCCTGTTCACCGGCACGCGTGGCGTCGGCAAGACCACGATCGCCCGCATCTTCGCCAAGTCGCTGAACTGCGAGAAGGGCACCAGCGCCGATCCCTGCGGCCAGTGCCCGGCCTGCCTGGACATCGACGCCGGCCGCTACATCGACCTGCTGGAGATCGACGCGGCGTCGAACACCGGCGTGGACGACGTGCGCGAGGTGATCGAGAACGCGCAGTACATGCCGTCGCGCGGCAAGTTCAAGGTCTACCTGATCGACGAAGTGCACATGCTGTCGAAGGCGGCGTTCAATGCGCTGCTGAAGACGCTGGAAGAGCCGCCGGAGCACGTGAAGTTCCTGCTGGCGACCACCGATCCGCAAAAGCTGCCGGTCACCGTGCTGTCGCGCTGCCTGCAATTCAACCTGAAGCGCCTGGACGAGGAGCAAATCCGCGGGCAGATCACCAAGATCCTGGGCGCCGAGGCCATCGACGCGGATGCCGGCGCCGTCGCGCAACTCGCGCGTGCCGCCGACGGTTCGCTGCGCGACGGGCTCTCGCTGCTCGACCAGGCGATCGCCTATGCCGGCGGCGCCCTCCGCGACGACGGCGTGCGCACCATGCTGGGTACGGTGGATCGCACCCAGGTGGACGCGATGCTGGCGGCGCTGGCGCAGGGCGACGGCGACACGCTGTTGCAGGTCGTGGCCAGGCTGGCCGAATTCTCGCCCGACTGGGCCGGTGTCCTCGATGCCGTGGCCGAAGCGCTGCATCGGATCCAGGTACGCCAACTCGTACCGTCGGCCAGCGTGGAGTCGGAAGGCGTCGATATCGACGCCTTCGCCGGGCAGCTGCGGCCGGAAGTGGTGCAGCTCTGGTACCAGATGGCGATCAACGGTCGGCGCGATCTCCACCTGGCGCCCAGCGGCCGCGCGGGCTTCGAGATGAGCGTGTTGCGCATGCTCGCGTTCCGGCCGGCGCAGGCGGGCGAAATGCGCGGAGAAGGGCGCGCTTCGACGGCGTCCGCGCCGGCGACGTCGCAGGCGCAGGTGTCTGCTGCTTCGCCTGCCTCGGGTGACATCGTCATGCCGCCACGTACGCCGCGCGCGCCCGAGCCTGCAGCGCACCCGCAACAGATGGCCCGCGAAGAAATGCCGGCGCCGCCACGCCCCGCAGCGCCGGCGTCCGTCGATGCGCCGCCCTGGGCTGAACCGGTAGCCGCACTTCCCCAGACGCCGGCTGCGCCGTCGATGCCTGCCGACATCGGGATTACCGACGCCGAGACCTGGCTGCATTTCGCCGGCAGCTGCGGACTCAAGGGGGTCGGCAAGCAACTGGTCGACAACGTCGCGTTCGCCGGCTACGCCAATGGAACGCTGACGCTGGCGCTGGACGGCGGCTTCGACTACCTGCGCTCGGAGCGCACCCTCGGCGAACTCGGCGATGCGATCGCCAGCCGCTACGGCGTCGCGCCGCGCCTGGCGTTCGCCGCCAAGGCCAACGATGGTGAAACGCTGAAGGAGCGCAGCCACCGGCAGCGGGACGAACGCCAGACCGTGGCCGAAGAAACCTTCATGAACCACCCGGACGTACGGCAGCTGATGCAGCAACACGGCGCCAGGCTCGTCCCGGATTCCATCCGACCTTACGAAGAGTGATCACGACATGCGTGGAAACATCGCCCAACTGATGCAGCAGGCGCAGAAGATGCAGGAAAACCTGCAGCGCGCCCAGGAAGAGCTTGCCAAGCTGGAAGTCACCGGCAATGCGGGCGGCGGCATGGTCAGCGTGACGCTGACCGGCGCCAAGGAGTGCCGCAAGATACGCATCGATCCCTCGCTGCTGTCCGATGGCGAAATGCTGGAGGATCTGATCGCGGCGGCATTCAACGATGCCTCCAACAAGGTCGACGCGGAATCGAAGACGCGCATGGGTGCGGCGACGTCCGGCATGCCGTTGCCGCCAGGCATGAAGCTGCCGTTCTGATCACGATCGGGAGCCACTGGCGGCGGCCGATCAGCCGGTTCCAGTGAACGACCATGTCCAGTCCGCTGCTCGAACAGCTCATCGAGTCGTTGCGCGTCCTGCCCGGCGTCGGGCAAAAGACCGCGCAGCGCATGGCCTACCACCTGCTCGACCGTGAGCGGGACGGTGGCAAGCGCTTGGCCGGCGTGCTGGCCGAGGCGCTGGAGCGCATCGGCCACTGCGAGCAGTGCCGCGATTTCACCGAGGGCGCGATCTGCACGCTCTGCGCGAGTGGCAGCCGCGATCGCCACCAGTTGTGCATCGTGGAATCGCCATCGGATCGCCTGGCGATCGAGCAGGCCACCGGCTACCGCGGCATCTACTTCGTCCTGCATGGCAGGCTGTCGCCGCTGGACGGCATCGGGCCACGCGAATTGGGGCTGGATGCGTTGTCGGCGCGACTCGCGCAGGGCGAAGTCACCGAACTCATCATCGCCACCAATCCCACCGTCGAAGGCGAGGCCACGGCGCACTACCTGGCGCAGCTGGCGCGGCAGCAGGGCGTGCGGCCCAGCCGGCTGGCGCACGGCGTGCCCTTGGGCGGCGAACTGGAATACGTGGACCGCGGGACGCTGGCGCATGCGTTCGGCGGACGCAGCGAAATGACCTGACCGCACGAGGACGCACACACCCATGACCGACACCATTTTCGCCAGGATCATCCGTCGCGAGATCCCGGCCACCATCGTCTACGAGGACGACGAGGTCCTCGGCTTCAAGGACATCGCGCCACAGGCTCCGGTGCACGTGCTCTTCATTCCCAAGAACGAAGCGATTCCGACGCTCGACGATGTGCGGCCGGAGCAGGCGCACCTGATCGGCAAGCTGGTGATGGCGGCCGCGGGCTACGCGCGCAGCGAAGGATTCGCACAGGACGGCTATCGCATCGTCATGAATTGCCGGGAGGACGGAGGGCAGACCGTGTTCCACATCCATCTGCACCTGCTGGCCGGAGACGCGCTGGGACGATTCGGCACGCCGGGCTGAGTTGCCGCGCGAGGGACGCAAAAAAAAGCCGCTCATCGAGCGGCTTTTCTGTTCGCGGGATCCGGGAGTCGCTTACCACCAACCCCAACGGCCCCAGCGCGGACCCCAGAAGGGGTCGTAATACGGATAGGGACGGACCACTTCGACTTCGCGCACCTCCGGCCACAGGTACACCACGTCGGCGGCGACGCGCGGCAGTTGGTAGTCGTAGTCGCCGATGCGGGTGCTCTCATAGCCGTCGATCTTGCCGACGAAGGTCACTTCGCGGCCTTCGGCAAACACGGCCGGATCGTAGAAGCCGGCGCGACAGGCGATGAAGCGGCCATCGGTGGCGTCGGGCGCGGACGAGAGCGGCCGGCCGGAGCCGCCCAGCGGACGCGAGACCAACTGGAAGCATGTCGTGTTCTGCCCCGGCGTCGTGCTGATGATGCGGCCGCCCCAGCGCACCGGAGCGCCCACCTGCGGTGCGCCCACCGAGTCGCGCGGATTGACCGGGGTGAAGCTGCCCTGCAGCGGCTTTGGCGCCGACGCGCAGGCGGAAAGCAGCGCGGCGGCTGCGACGACGATGGCGAAGCGAAGGTTCATGGCCAGTCTCCAGCGGGTTTATGGGCGGTGCCGGCGCAGGTCTTCAATCAATGCCCGGTTGTCTCCCTCAGGCGGAGCGTAGCGCGCATCGGCGAAACGGCGGCTGAGCGAAAGCAGCGGTTGTGCCTCCCGCGGGCGCCTAGCGGCGACCCGCCGCGCCCAATCCGCCGGACTCTCGTGCGGCTCCCGCCCCAGCCCGATACGGGCGTAGCGCGCGCTCAACCGGTGCCAGGCACGCAGCAGCGGGTCGCGTTCGCGCTCGCCACGCGCCAGCAACCAGCCCATCCAGGCCAGCGCCGCCAGCGCGAAGATGCCGAACAGCGCGGTCAACGCGCCTCCCCCCAGTTGCTTCGCTCCGAAGCGTTCGAGCAGGCGCGCCTGGCGCTTGGCGTCGAAGCCCAGGACCATGTCGTTCCAGCCGCGGCGCATCCAGTCGCCGACCTGGCCCAGGTTGCCGACGCCGATCAGATTGGCCATCGCACCCATCGCCCCCGTGGCGCCCAGACGATCCTCCAGGGTGTCGTAGATGCGCTCGGGCGCGACCGCCGCCGTCGGATCCACGCGTACCCAGCCGCGTTGCGGCATCCACACTTCGGCCCAGGCGTGCGCGTCCATGTTGCGCACGATCCAGTACTTTCCCAGCGGGTTGTAGGTGCCGCCCGTATATCCGGTGACGACCCGGGCAGGGACACCCGCCGAGCGCATCAGGAAGACGAACGACGAACTGAAGTGCTCGCAGAATCCCTGTTGCTGGTCGAAGAGGAATTCGTCAACGGTATCGCGGCCCGGATACGGCGTATCCAGGGTGTACGCGAATTCGGCGCGGATCCACTGCAGCGCGCGACCGACGATGGCGGCGTCGTTGCTGCCGGCCTCGCGGCGCCATCGGGCCCCCAGCGCACGCGTGCGCGGATTGAAACCGGCCGGCAGCTGCAGCGCCTGCTGGCGCCGTGCCGGCGGCAATTCCGCTTCGAAGCGCACGGGTGCCGACGACTGCAGGCGCCAGCGCGTCAGCGCATTGAGGGGTGTGCCGGCCGTCATGCTGTAGTCGCGCGACGTGCGCACGCCATCCGGGGTCGCGGTGGGAAGGTCCAGCGCCACCAGGTCGCGGCGGTCGGTGGGTTCGACGTCCATCCGGTAATCCCACACCACGGTCGTGCGGGTCGTCTGGGCGGGCACCGCGTCGTACGGGCGCTCGCTGCGCGTCCAGGTGCGGCCATCGAAATCGGCCAGCACCGGCCCCCGCCAGTACATCTGCGAGGTGGGCGGCGTCGCGCCGAAGAACTGCACCCGCAACGCGGGAGTGTCGTCGGCGATCAGGTCGAGATACGTGCCGGGCGACATGTCGTCGCTGAGGCCGGGCTTCGACAAGGCCCGCTCCGGCACGCCCCACAACGGCGACGGAAAGCGCGGGAACAACCAGAACGCCGCCAGCACCAGGGGCACGCCGAGGGCGACGAGTTTTCCGATGGCACGCAGGTGCTGCAGCGGCCGCGTGGTGTCCGCCAGTGCCGCCGCCTCCGCATCGGCCAGCCGGTGCAGCGCCACCAGCGCGCACAGCACGCTGGCCAGGCCCAGTGCCATGCTCAGGGGACCCTGGTCGAGCAGGAAGGCAGCGAACGGAGCGAACAGCGCGAAACCGAGCAGGCTGCGGTTGTCGCGCAGCGTGCGGGTTTCCGTCGGCTTGATCGCCAGCATGCCGGCGAGCAGGGCGCAGCCGGTATCGCGGCCGAACTGCATGCCGGTCACCGACATCACGGCGGCGATCAACGCCAGCGCCAGCAATGCGCGCAGCAGTCCGGGCAGTGGGCGGCGCCAGGATGCCCAAGCCAGTACCAGGCCGATGACGCCGATCCCGGTCGCCAGCAGCGCGGGCAACTGGATCAGCAGGGCCAGCAGGCATGCGCCGGCGGCCACCAGCGTCCAGCGGCGGCTGGTGGCGTCGAGCGTGGGCGCGTCAGGCGTCATGCGGGAGCAGCGCGAGGGCGCGCAGGCAGAGATGACGATGCCCGGGTCCGCTGGCGGGTCCCAGGACGGGCTGGCCGGGCACGCGCAGCCGGTAACGCAGGCCTTCGCGTTCGGCGGATTCGATCCAGTGCGCGAGCCGCTGGATCCGTCGCTCGTGGGGAAGCGTCGCCAGGGCTTCCCAGTTCAGGTCGATGTCGCGACCCAGCGGTTGTTCGTAGTCGCGCACCAGCAGTTGGCCGCGACGCGCGGACGGTTTCCATGCGATGGCGCGTCGCGCGTCGCCGGCACGGTAGTTGCGCAACTGGTGGACATCCTCGCCGGCGGGATCCAGCCGCGTCCTGGTCCCACCATCGTCCGCATGCGGAAGCGGTGGTCCCTGGACTTCCGCCGCCGGGTAGACCAGCAGCGGCGCATCGGGCCACACCCAGGCCCAGGCGCGTGCGAGTCCCAACGGCTGGGTGGTCGACAGGCGCACGCGATCGAGGTCGTACCACCCGCGCCGGCGGGTCGGCAACGACAGCTCGACCACATGGCCTTCGGCCGCCGGCATGATGGCGAAGGTGTGTTCATCGCCTGCGTCCAGGCGCAGGCCGTGACGCACGCGGGCGTCGCGCGAGGCGAGCGCGACATGCAACCGCAGCGGCGTGCCGACCGGCACCGGCTCCGCTGACAAGGCTTCGACACGCAGGCCGGCCAGTTGCAGGTGCGCGAAGATCAGGCTGGCCATCGCGGTCGCGCCCAGCAACAGCGCCAGCAGCAGCGCCGGGTTGTTGTTGTAGTTCAGCGCCCCCAGCAGCATCGTGGATACGAGGATCGCGAAGAACAGGCCGAACCGCGTGGGCAGCACATAGATGCGCCGTCGATCGAGCGCGACCGGCAGCGATTCCGGTCGACGCGGCCGCGCCAGCCGGGCGAAGCGATGGGCCAGGGATGAGGCCATCCTCAATCCACCGGCACCGCTTGCAGGATGGCTTTGGCCAGCGCGCCCGCCGAGGCCGCTTCCGCTTCCGGCACCAGCCGGTGCGCCGCGACGGCTGCGAACAGCGCCTGCACGTCGTCCGGCAAGACGTGGCTGCGGCCCAGCAGCAACGCGTAGGCGCGCGCTGCACGAAGCAGGGCGATGCCGGCGCGGGGCGACAGGCCGACCCGTACGCCGGGATGCTGGCGGCTGCGCGTGAGCAGCGCCTGCACGTAGTCGATCAGGGCCTCGCTGGCATGCACGTCGTTCACGGCGCTGCGCAAGGCCAGCACGTCGTCGGCCGACAGCAGCGGCATGGCCTGCGCGATCAGCGTGCGACGATCGCTGCCGGCGAGCAGCTGGCGTTCGGATTCCGGGCTGGGGTAGCCCAGCGCCAGGCGCAGCAGGAAGCGGTCCAGCTGCGAATCCGGCAACGGATACGTGCCCGACAGGTCGACCGGATTCTGCGTGGCAATCACGAAGAACGGCTGCGACAGCGCGTGGGTCACGCCGTCCAGCGTGACCTGGTGTTCCGCCATCGCTTCGAGCAGCGCACTCTGCGTGCGTGGCGGTGCTCGGTTGATCTCGTCCGCCAGCAGGACGTTGGTGAACACCGGGCCGGGATGGAAGGTGAAGGCGCGTGCCTGCGCGTCGTACACCGACACGCCCAGCACATCGGCAGGCAGCAGGTCTGACGTGAACTGCACGCGCTGGAAGCCCAGCCCCAGCGTGGCCGCCAATGCATGCGCCAATGTCGTCTTGCCCAGGCCCGGCAGGTCTTCGATCAGCAGATGGCCATCGGAGAGCAGCGCAACGAAGGCCAGCCTCACTTCATGCGGCTTGCCGAGCACCAGCGAATTCACTTGCGCCTGCGCGCGCGTGAGGGCTTCGGCCAGGCCGTCGGATAGCATAGGGCGGGTGCGGGGGATGGCGGACATCGCGCGCTCGGTTTCCGATCGTGGTTGAAGGCAGTGTAGCGAGATGGACGAAGAACGACGCGCGCGACAATGGTTCCTTGCGGTGTGGGCAATCGTGACGGTCGTCAAGGTCGTGATCGCCGCACGCTTGCCGTTGTTCGTGGATGAAGCCTTCTACTGGCAGGAAGGGCGGCATCTGGCCGCGGCCTATTCCGATCTGCCGGGATTGACCGCGTGGCTGACGCGGCTGGGTACCGAGCTGGGCGGTCATCACGTGCTGGCGGTGCGTGCGCCATTCCTGCTGATGGCAGTGCTGCTGCCCTGGCTGGTGGCCCGCAGTGCGGCGCACTGGTTCGGCGCCGTCGTCGGCTGGCAGGCCGCGCTGCTGGTCGTGCTGATGCCGCTGTCCGGCACGCTGGGCCTACTCGCACTGCCCGACGTGCCGATGGCGGTGGCGACGGTGCTATGCGCCGATGCCGGTGCGCGCCTGTTGCGCGAGGTCGATGCGATGTCCGCGACCGAGTTGGCGCTCGGCCTGATGCTCGGTGCGCTCAGCCACTACCGGTTCATCGGCGTCATCGGCGTCGGGCTGCTCGCGCTGCTCTGGCTGCCCGAAGGCAGGAAGGTGCTGCGCGATGCGCGCGTGTGGGTCGCGCTGGCGGTGGGCATGCTGGCCTGGGCGCCGTTGCTGGCATGGAACCTGGAATATGCGGATGCCGGCCTGCGTTTCCAGTTGCTGGACCGGCACCCGTGGAGCTTCCATGGCGACGGGTTCCGCTTCCTGCTGGTGCAGGCCGCCATGGCGACGCCGCTGCTGTTCTGGGCCATGCTCGTTGTCTGCATGCGCGGCCTCCGGGGCGATCGGGACGCGGGTCCGGCATGGCGATACTTCGCGCTGCTGGGCGCGATATCCACGCTGGGCTTCTTCGCGCTGGGGTTCTTCGCCGACAACGAGCGCGTCAGTTTCCACTGGCCGCTGCCGGGCTATCTCGCATTGCTGGTCGTGGTGCCCCTGTTGCTCCGCGAGTGGTCGTCCGCGCGCCGGCGCGCGACATGGGGCATCGCCGTGCTGGGTGCGATGCTGATGCTGGGCTATTACGTCGCCGTCTCGCTGCCGGGGCTGCGGACCCAGGTTGCCGGCAGCAAGTACTACCCCGAGAATTTCGCCGGCTGGGACACGCTGGCCGCGGCCGTGCGGACGATGCGTGCGGAGCTGCCGGAAGAAACCGTGTTGCTCGCGGACAGTTTCAAGACGGGTGCGGAGCTCGGTTTTGCCCTGGACGATGCGGACATTCCCGTGCTCGATCATCCGCTGAACCGTAAGCACGGGCGTGCGCCGCAGCTCCAGCTGTGGGGCCTGCAGCACGATGGCTCACGCGATACGCCCGCGCTGCTGGTCGTCGGTGCGACCGACGTGAAGTTCAGCGCGCTGCTCGCGCACTACCAGCAGCTGTGCACGGTTGTCGGCATGTTGCCGCCCGCGCGCGTGGTGAACATCGACCATGGCGCGCGTCGCTTCCTCCTGTTCGCACTGCCGGCCGATCGCACGAAGGGCGATTGCGTCACGCCGGTCCTCGCCAACATCGACGTGCCGCAGGCAGGTGCGCGCGTGGGGCGTCGTTTCAGTGTCGGCGGCTGGGCGGTGAAGGACGTGGTGGGCGTGGCGAAGGTGGAGGTGCTGCTGGATGGTCGCGTCGTCGCGTTGGCGCGCGAGGCGGGCGACAACACGTGGTTGCGCGGCTTTCTCAAGGGTGCTTCGCGCGATCCGCGCATGCCGCGCGTGCAGTTCACGGCCGAGGTCGACGCGCGCGACATCCCGGCGGGTCAACACTGGCTGGGATTGCGGGTGACCGGTGGCGACGGCAGCGTGGAAACGTGGGCGGAGCAGCCGGTCGAGATCCGGTGACAGGCCTGTCTCAGGGCAGGTCGAACCCCGCCTCGCGCAGCATCCGGGACACCGCGATCAAGGGCAGTCCCACCAGCGCTGTCGGGTCTGACGACTCGATGGCGTCGAACAGGGCGATGCCCAGCCCCTCCGACTTGAAGCTGCCGGCGCAGTCGAACGGCTGTTCGGCATCCACGTAGCGCTCGATCTCGGCGGCGGAAAGGGAGCGGAAACGGACGGTGGTGACATCCTGCGCATCCAGGGTTTCTCCGTCCCGGACCAGGCACGCCGCCGTATGGAAGCGGACCTGCCGGCCCGACATCGCGGCCAGCTGGGCGATGGCGGCCTCCCGGTGGCCGGGCTTGCCCAGTGGCTGTCCGTCCAGTTCGGCCGCCTGGTCCGAGCCGATGACCCACGTGCCCGGGTGCTGCCGGGCGATCGCCTCCGCCTTGGCGCGCGCCAGCCGGGTGGCCATGTCGGCCACGGATTCCGACGCCAGCACGGTCTCGTCCACTTCGGGCCGCGCGATGTGGAACGGCACGCGGAGCCGCTCGAGGAGTTCGCGGCGGTAGCGGGAGGTGGACGCGAGCATCAGCGGCATGGGGTGGGGCACCGGCAGGGAACGGGGCGGGGGAGTCTGACCGGCACCGGGTCGGGCGGCAAGCCATCCTGGTGTCTGGGGGTGGTTTGACAGTTCGGGGTTTGATCCTTAACATTCAGCGGCTTATGTCCGCGAATACGCCCGAGATGTTGGATGCTTGGCGCATGGTCGCGGCCCGGCGAAGCTTTGAAGGCCGCCTGCCGCTGTCTGCGATGACGCGCTTGCAGGGCCTTCTGGTCGATACCGAAGGCGAGGTGCGTTACGCGCTGGAATTCGATCGCGACGCGCTGCAGGTGCCTTACATCGGGGTGCGGATCGAGGCCGAACTGCCGCTGGTATGCCAGCGCAGTCTGCGGCGGTTCGTAATGCCGGTGACGGTGGAGCAGCGGCTCGGGCTGGTGCGCAGCGAGGATGAGGAATCCGCACTGCCGCCGGGGTACGAGGCCTTGCTGGTGCCGGAGGACGGCATGCTTCGCCCCGCCGACCTGGTGGAGGACGAACTGGTCCTCGCCGTGCCGGTGGTACCAGTGGATCCCGCATCCGAGGCCGTCGAGCGCGAATGGGCCGCGGACGAAGAAGAGGTGGCGAAGACCAGTCCGTTCGCGGCGCTGGCCTCGCTGAAGAAGAACTAGCCGCTAACGCGGTCTGGCAACACGAACCGCAAGGTTCACCAACAGATACAAGAGCTGGAGCAATCCCATGGCTGTGCAGAAATCCCGCGTCACCCCGTCCCGTCGTGGCCAGCGTCGTTCGCACGACGCGCTGACCGCCAAGCAGCTGTCGACCGACCCGACCTCGGGCGAGATCCACCTGCGCCACCACGTCACCGCCGATGGTTACTACCGCGGCAAGAAGGTCATCGCCACCAAGACGACGGCGGTCGAGGAAGATTGATCCGTGCGGCGCGCCCTGTCGTGGGCGCGCGTCCCGCATGATCAGTGACAACCAGGACCCTTCGTTGGGTCGGCAATGGGAGCGTGCATGAGCGAGCCGGGTAACAAGGGGCGCATTTACGCGCGCATCGCCGGAACGGGCAGCTATCTGCCCGAAAAGGTGTTGACCAACGAAGACCTGTCGAAGCTGGTCGATACCAGCGACGAATGGATCCAGTCCCGCACCGGCATCCGCGAACGGCATATCGCCGCCGAAGGCGAGACCGCGGGCGACCTGGGTTACCAGGCCGCCCTGCGCGCGCTCGAGTCGGCAGGCGTTGATGCGTCCGAGATCGACCTCATCGTGGTCGGTACCACCACGCCAGACCTCATCTTCCCGTCCACCGCCTGCCTGATCCAGGCGCGGCTGGGCATCGCCGGTTGTGCGGCGCTGGACGTGAATGCGGCGTGCTCCGGCTTCATCTACGCGCTCAGCGTGGCTGACAAGTTCATCCGGTGCGGCGACGCCAGGACCGCGCTGGTGATCGGCACCGAAACCCTCAGCCGCATCGTCGACTGGACCGAGCGCACCACCTGCGTGCTGTTCGGCGACGGCGCAGGCGCGGCCGTGCTCAAGGCCGACAACGAGACCGGCATCCTCAGCACCCACCTGCATGCCGATGGCAGCAAGAAGGAACTGCTGTGGAACCCGGTCGGCGTGTCCACCGGCTTCAAGGTGGATGAGCCGAACAACGGCATCCGCATCGAGATGAAGGGCAACGATGTCTTCAAGTACGCCGTGAAAGCGCTGGACAGCGTGGTCGACGAAACGCTCGATGCCAACGGTCTCGACAAGCACGACCTCGACTGGCTGATTCCGCACCAGGCGAATCTGCGCATCATCGAAGCCACGGCCAGGCGTCTGGACATGTCGATGGACCAGGTCATCGTGACCGTCGACAAGCATGGCAACACGTCGTCTGGTTCAGTGCCGCTGGCGCTGGATACCGCCGTGCGTTCGGGCCGCGTGGAGCGCGGGCAATTGCTGTTGCTGGAAGCGTTCGGCGGTGGTTTCACCTGGGGCTCGGTGCTGCTGCGTTATTGACCCGGCTGCAACACGGATAAAGATGGAAGGCGATGCTGCAGAGCATCGCCTTCTTCATTCCGGGCATCGAGCGGCCCGATGGTCGACAACGTCGCGCACGTTCGATGACGCACAGGCGCAGCGCGCATGCGACAGCGCGTCGCATGCGCATACGCCCCGGTACAGACAATCCGACGGGTTCGCCCGTATCATCGCCGCCTGATTTCATGCAGGGTGTCCGAGTGACTTCCACGCAACTCGCTTTCGTCTTCCCAGGCCAGGGCTCGCAGTCGATCGGCATGCTGGCCGAGCTGTCGGAGCTGCATCCGGTCGTACGCGAGACGTTCGCCGAAGCCTCCGAAGGCGCTGGCGTCGACCTGTGGGCGCTGTCGCAGGGCGGCCCCGAAGAAATGCTCAACCGCACCGAGTACACGCAGCCGGCGCTGCTCGCGGCCGGCATCGCCGTGTGGCGCGCGTGGCAGCAGCAGGGCGGTGCGCAGCCGTCGCAGCTCGCGGGCCACAGCCTGGGCGAATACACCGCGCTGGTCGCGGCGGGGGCGCTGTCGCTGAAGGATGGCGCGCACCTCGTGCGCCTGCGCGGGCAGCTGATGCAGGATGCGGCGCCCGCAGGCGTTGGTGCGATGGCTGCGGTGCTGGGCGCCGACGATGCGATGGTGGCCGAGGTCTGCACGCAGGCGTCCGACAGCAGGATCGTCGTGCCGGCCAACTACAACTCGCCGGGGCAGATCGTGATCGGCGGCGACGCCGAGGCGGTCGATCGCGCGATCACGCTGCTCACCGAGCGCGGCGTTCGCAAGGTGGTGAAGCTGGCGGTCAGCGTGCCCTCGCATACGCCGCTGATGCGCGAAGCCGCCAACCGCCTGGCCGGGGTGATGGCGGGCCTCCATTGGCATGCGCCATCCCTGCCGGTCGTACAGAACGTGGACGCGAAGGTGCACACGGGTGCCGATGCGATCCGCGATGCGCTGGTGCGCCAGTTGTATCTGCCGGTGCGCTGGACGGAGTGTGTGCAGGTGCTGGCGTCGAACGGCGCCGCGCGCGTCGCCGAGTGCGGACCGGGCAAGGTGCTGGCGGGACTGGTCAAGCGCATCGACAAGGGTCTGGATGCACGGGCCATCGGCGGCGTCGGCGACTTCCAGGGCGCGCTTGCCGATTGGCAGGCCTGATGCGCACCGCGCTCGTTCCCTTATCCTGATCCGCCACGCGCGGAACGTTCCGAGGACATCATCATGAGCAAGCCCCTGCAGGGTGAAATCGCACTGGTCACGGGCGCGAGCCGCGGCATCGGCGCTGCCATCGCCGATGCACTGGCCGCGCAGGGCGCGACCGTCATCGGCACCGCGACCAGTGCATCCGGCGCGCAGGCCATCGGCGAACGGATGGCGGCGGCCGGCGGTCACGGCCGTGAACTGAATGTCACCGACGCAGGCGCGGTCGATGCTTTGATCGATGCCGTCGGCAAGGAATTCGGCGCCATTTCCATCCTGGTCAACAACGCCGGCATCACCCGGGACAACCTGCTGATGCGGATGAAGGACGAGGACTGGCAGGCCACCCTCGACACCAACCTCACCAGCGTCTACCGCACCTCGAAAGCGGTGATGCGCGGCATGATGAAGGCGCGCAAGGGCCGCATCATCAACATCGCCTCGGTGATCGGCGTCACCGGCAATGCGGGGCAGGCCAACTACGCCGCGGCCAAGGCCGGCATCATCGCGTTTTCGAAGTCGCTGGCGAAGGAAATCGGCAGCCGTGGCGTCACGGTCAACGTCGTCGCGCCCGGTTTCATCGCCACGGACATGACCAAGGACCTGCCGGAAGAGACCAAGAAGGCGCTCGGCGAGCAGATCGCATTGGGTCGCCTCGGCGAGCCGGCCGACATCGCCAATGCGGTGGTCTTCCTCGCAGGTCCGGCCGCCGGCTACATCACCGGCGAAACCCTGCATGTCAACGGCGGCATGTACATGCCGTAAGAATTAGCTGTAAGTGGTTGATTCGGTAACGATTGGCGATACCTGCCCGTCGCCGCCGGTTTCCACTACACTATCCCCGGTTTGCCCTCGCCCCGCGTCGGCAGAATCCAACACGTCACCCATCTCCGTCTGGAGCGAATCCATGAGCAGCATCGAAGAACGCGTCAAGAAAATCGTCGTCGAACAACTCGGCGTTAAGGAAGAAGAAGTCACCACCAGTGCATCGTTCGTCGATGACCTGGGCGCCGACTCGCTGGACACCGTTGAACTGGTGATGGCGCTGGAAGAAGAGTTCGAATGCGAAATTCCGGACGAGGAAGCCGAGAAGATCACTTCGGTGCAGCAGGCGATCGACTACGTCAAGGCGCACGTCAAGGCGTAAGTCCCGCACCTGCAGCAAACCGTGTCGGGGCCGCGCATGCGGCCCCGCGCGTATCCGGCCCCCATGCGCCCGCGTATTGCAGGGTGCGGCCGCAAGATCCACGAGGAATCCGATATGAGCCAGCGTCGTCGCGTCGTCATCACCGGCATGGGCCTGGTGTCCCCCCTGGGCAATGACATGGCCACCAGTTGGGACGGCATCGTCAACGGGCGTTCGGGCCTGGGTCCGATCACCACTTTCGATACCGAGGGCTACAGCACCAAGATCGCGGGCGAGATCCGCGGTTTCGATCCGACCGCCTTCGTGCCGCCGAAGGACGTGAAGAAGATGGACTCGTTCATCCACTACGGCCTTGCGGCATCGCTGATGGCGATGGACGACGCCGGCCTGGAAGTGACCGAGGCCAATGCCGAACGCATCGGCGCGATCATCGGCGCCGGCATCGGCGGCATCCTCGGCATCGAGGAAACCGCGGTGAAGCTGCACGAAGGCGGCCCGCGCAAGATTTCCCCGTTCTACATCCCCAGCACCATCATCAACATGCTGCCCGGCCACCTGAGCATCATGAAGGGACTGAAAGGGCCGGGCTATTCGGCGGTTTCGGCCTGCGCCACCTCCAACCATTCGATCGGTATCGCCATGCGCACCATCCAGTACGGCGACGCCGACGTGATGATCGCCGGCGGCGCCGAGCGCGGCTCGTCGCCCACCTCGGTGGGCGGCTTCTGCGCGATGAAGGCCATGTCCACCCGCAACGACGATCCCACGCGCGCGTCGCGTCCGTGGGACAAGGACCGCGACGGCTTCGTGCTGGGCGACGGCGCCGGCATCCTGGTGCTGGAGGAATACGAGCACGCCAAGGCGCGTGGCGCGCGCATCTACTGCGAACTGGCCGGATTCGGCGCATCGCAGGACGCGTTCCACATGACCGCGCCCAGCGAGAACGGCGAAGGCCCGGCGCGCTGCATGCGGTCGGCGCTGAAGGACGCAGGCTTGAATGCCAGCCAGGTCGAGTACCTCAACGCGCACGGCACCTCCACGCCGCTGGGCGACCTGGCCGAGACGCTGGCGATGAAGCGCGCACTGGGCGACCACGCGTACAACATCATGGTCAGCTCCACCAAGTCGATGACCGGCCATCTGCTGGGTGCGGCGGGCGGTGCGGAAGCGATCTTCTCCGTGCTGGCCATCCACCACGGCATCATCCCGCCGACCATCAACCTGGACGAACCGGGCGAAGGCTGCGACCTCGACTACGTGCCGAACACGGCGCGCGAGAAGAAGATCGATGTCGCCGTCTCCAACGGCTTCGGCTTCGGCGGCACCAACGGTACGCTGGTGTTCAAGCGGATCTGATGATGTTTCCTTCTCCCTCCGGGAGAAGGTGGCGCGCAGCGCCGGATGAGGGTGCGGCGGAGTCATCTGCCGTTGAGCCATCGCCTCTTCTCCGCACCCTCACCCCAACCCCTCTCCCGGTGGGAGAGGGGCCAAGACCAACATGATCGAAACCCGCGCGCTTCCGTCCGATACCGACCTGCTGTCCCTCCATCGTCTCGATCCGCAGCGCTATCCGGTGCTGCTGGAATCGGTGGCGTCAGGCACTGCGCAGGGGCGCTGGGATTTCCTGCTGGTCGCCGACGGCACCGGCTTGCGCCTGGATGCCGATGGCATCACCCGTGATAGGCAGGGGAACGTGGAGGCCGGCGATTTCCTCGCCGTGCTCGACCGTCACTGGCAGGCACAGCGCATGCCGCGCGAGGAGCCACGCTGGCCGTTCCGCGGTGGCTGGGCGTTGCTGCTGGCGTACGAACTGGCGCAGCAGGTGGAGCCGGTGCTGCGGCTTCCGCATGCCCCTGCGACGCACCCCGTCGCGCTGGCCCTGCGCTGTCCCGCCGCCGTGTTGCGCGACCGCAGCACCGGCGATTGTGTGATCGTGGCGGAAGCAGGGCAGGGTGAACTGATCGCGCGTACCGTCGATGACACCGTGCGCTCGGTGCGGCTGCCACCGTTGCCCGCGTGGCAGCCACCGGCCCGTATCGATGAGGACGAACCACGACGCTTCACCGACGGGGTCGAACGCATCCTCGAGTACCTGCGTGCCGGCGACATCTTCCAGGTCAACCTGTCGCGCGCGTGGCAGGCGCGTTTCGATGCACCGCTGGATCCGGCGGCGTTGTACGCGCGCCTGCGCACCGCCAATCCCGCACCGTTCGCGGGCCTGTTCGCCACGCCGGACTGGACGGTCGTCAGTTCCTCGCCCGAACGCCTGGTGTCGGTGCGGGGCGACGTGGTGGAAACCAGGCCGATCGCCGGCACACGCCCGCGCTTCGAAGGCGACGACGATGCGGCGCGCATCCGCGAGCTGGTCGGGCATCCCAAGGAGCGCGCCGAGCACGTCATGCTGATCGACCTGGAGCGCAACGACCTGGGTCGTGTCTGTACGCCCGGCAGCGTGCAGGTGGACGAACTGATGACGGTGGAGAGCTACGTCCACGTGCATCACATCGTCAGCAACGTGCGCGGGCACCTGCGCGACGATGCGACGCCGGGCGAGGTCATCTGCGCCACGTTTCCCGGCGGCACCATCACCGGCTGCCCCAAGGTACGCTGCATGCAGATCATCGCCGAGCTGGAGCAGGTGCCGCGCGGCGCCTACACGGGGGCCTTCGGCTGGCTGAACCGCGACGGCGACCTGGACCTGAACATCCTGATCCGCAGTGCCGAGGTCGTGGCGGACGGCGAGGGCAGCGTCGCCCGCTTCCGCACGGGTGCCGGCATCGTCGCCGACTCGGTCGCGGACAGGGAACTGGACGAGACCCGCGCCAAGGCCCTCGGCATGCTGCGGGCGCTGGAAGGCTGATGGCGGCTGCCTTCTCCCTGCGTTAGCGGGGAGAAGGTGCCCGGAGGGCGGATGAGGGGCGACGAAGGCAGGATGCTTGAATGCCCGCAGCCCTGGTGACTCCGCCATCCATCCCGGCCTCGCTCGAAGAGCCGAGCGGCGATTCGCTGGATACCTGCTCCGTCTGCCCTCATCCACCCTCCGTGCACCATCTCCCCATGCATGGGGAGAAGGGATGCTCCACCGCGGCTGGACAAGGCGCGCCTACAGCCTGAGACGGCGACCGGGTATCCTGCACGGCCTGCTTCACACCCCGAGGATTGCGTGGCGTCAGCACTCAAGCGCGGTTGCCGCTTCATCGTCATCACCTTCGTCCTGCTGCTGGCCGTGGCGGTCGCCGCCGGGCTGTGGCTGTGGCAGGGCCATCAGGGTTTCGGCGACATGCCGCTGGACGGTGTCGCGCCCGGCAGTACGGTGGACGTCGCCAAGGGCGACGCATTCCCCACGGTGCTGCGCAAGCTGCGCGAGCACGGGGTGACACAGGGCTCGGACCTGCAATGGCGGCTGCTCGCGCGCGAGACCGATACTGCCAGCCAGCTGAAGGTCGGCGAGTACGCGCTGGAGCCGACCCTGACGCCGCGCGAACTGCTCAAGCGCATGCGCGAGGGACGCACGCTGCACTACCGCTTCACCATCGTCGAGGGCTGGAACATCCGCCAGCTGCGCGCCGCGCTGCGCAGTGCCACGCCGCTGCAGCAGAAGACCGCGGACCTGGGCGACGCCGAACTGATGGCCGCGCTGGGTCATGAAGGACAGCACCCGGAAGGGCGCTTCCTGCCGGAAACCTACGTCTACACGCGCAGCGAATCCGATCTTGACGTGCTCAAGCGCGCCTACGCGGCGATGGAAAAGGCCGTCGATGCCGCCTGGACCGCACGTGCGCAGGACATCCCCCTGCAGTCGGCGGAAGAGGCGCTGATCCTCGCGTCGATCATCGAGAAGGAAACCGGCATCGCCGAAGAGCGTCCGGCCATCGCCGGCGTGTTCGCGCGCCGCCTGAAGCTCGGCATGCCGCTGCAGACCGATCCCACCGTGATCTACGGCATCGGCAGCAGCTACGACGGCAACATCCGTCGCCGCGACCTGACCACCGACACGCCGTACAACACCTACACGCGCCGTGGGCTGACCCCGACGCCGATCGCCATGCCGGGTGCGGATGCGTTGCGGGCGGCGGTGAATCCCGCCGACGGCACTGCGCTGTACTTCGTGGCCGTCGGCGACGGCAGCGGGCGCCATCTGTTCTCCGCCACGCTGGCCGAACACAACGCGGCGGTGGCGCGCTATCTGGTGACGCGCCGCGAAACGCTGCGCAAGGCGGAAGCCCCGTGAGCGAGGCCCTGTTGTCGCAGCCGCGCCTGATCACGCTGGAAGGCGGCGAGGGCGCCGGCAAGACCAGTGCGATCGCGGCCATCCGCGAGCGCCTGCAGGCCACGGGCCACGACGTGGTGCTGACGCGCGAACCCGGTGGCACCCCGCTGGCCGAACGCATCCGTGAACTGCTGCTCGGGGCGCAGGACGAGCCGCTCGCCGCCGAGACCGAACTGTTGCTGATGTTCGCCTCGCGTGCGCAGCATGTGCGCCAGGTCGTGCGTCCGGCACTGCGACGCGGCGCGTTCGTCATCAGCGACCGCTTCACCGATTCCAGCTACGCCTACCAGGGTGCCGGGCGCGGACTCGATCCCGAGTGGATCGCCGCGCTCGAACGTCGTGCGGTGGGGCTGACGCCGGGCCTGACCCTGTTGCTCGACCTCGACGTGCGCGAAGGCCGCGCACGCACTGCCGGACGCGACCTGTGGCCGGACCGCATCGAAAGCGAGCAGGACGATTTCTTCGAACGCGTGCGTGCCGGTTTCCGTGCACGGGCCGCCGCCGAGCCACGGCGTTTCCGCGTGATCGACGCGTCGCAGCCGCCCACCGGCGTCGGCGAGGCCGTCGATGCCGCCATCGGCGCCTACCTGCGCACGCTGACCGACAGCGACCTGGCATGAGCAGCGTGTTCGCCCCCTGGCAGCAGCGCGCCTACGACCATGCCGTCGCGGCGCTGGATACCGGTCGGCTCGGCCACGGTCTGCTGGTCTGCGGCCCCGCCGGTCTCGGCAAGCGCGCCGTGCTCGACCGCCTGGCGCGCCGCGTGCTCGCACAGCAGCGCGACGCGCGCGGCGAACCGGCACCGGACGACCGCAGTGCGCGGTTGATCGATGCCGGCACGCATCCGGACCTGCAGGTCATCTCGTTCGTCGCCACCAAGGATGGCAGCAAGCTGCGCACCGAGATCGTCATCGACCAGATCCGCGAGATATCGCAGAAGCTGGCACTCACGCCGCAGTACGGCGGCGCGCAGGTGGCGCTGATCGATCCCGCCGACGCGATCAACCGGGCGGCCTGCAATGCCTTGCTGAAGACGCTGGAAGAACCCGCGCCGAACCGCTACCTGTGGCTGGTCAGTGCGCAGCCCGCGCGCCTGCCGGCGACCATCCGCAGCCGCTGCCAGCGCATCGAGTTCCGCCTGCCGCCGCGCGACGAAGCGATGGGATGGTTGCAGGCGCAGGGACATTCCGCTGCCGATGCCGTGCGCGCACTGGACGCGGCGCGCGGCCATCCGGGCCTGGCCGACGACTGGCTGCGCCACGACGGCCTGGCATTGCGCGACGCCGTGGCACGCGATTTGCAGCGGCTGGAGCAGGGCGAGATCGGCGTGGTGGAAACCGCGCAGCGCTGGGCCAACGACGAACTGGCCGATGCGCGCCTGCGCCACGCCGCCGACCTGGCGCTGGCGCAGGCCGGTACCGTCGGCTTGACCGATCCGGCCCGATTGAACAAGCTGGCCGCCTGGTTCGACGCCGCCAACCGCACCCGTGACCTGTTGCGGACCACGGTGCGCGGCGACCTGGCCATGGTGGAACTGCTGCTGGCCTGGGCCGGCAATGATCGTGGACGCGCTGTCGGGGCGCGACGCTGACCGAAACACGGAGACGGTGATGAATGCAGCAGGTGGACGGCAGGGCATCCTGTCACTGGCAGTCAAGGACAAGGCCGCGCTGTACAACGCCTACATGCCGTTCGTGAAAGGCGGCGGCATCTTCGTGCCCACGCCGAAGCGCTACTTCCTCGGCGACGAAGTCTTCCTGCTGCTCACCCTGCCCGAATCCAGCGATCGCCTGCCGGTGGCCGGCAAGGTGGTCTGGGTGACGCCGGTCGGTGCGCAGGGCAACCGCACCGCCGGCATCGGCGTGCAGTTCGCCGAGAACGGCGAAGGCGAAGCCATCAAGAACCGCATCGAGACCATGCTCGCGGGCAGCCTCAACGGCGAGAAGCCGACGCATACGATGTAGGCACAGGCGCCGGTACGGCCCTCCCGGGCCGGCCCACCGCGCTACCATCCGCCACGGGGACGCCGGCGTGCCGGCAGGGAGCGGAGGATGAAGACACCACACCTGTTCCGATCGCCACGTCCGTGGCGCCTGCTGCTCCTGGCGCTGCTGGCGTGCGCGCCGCCGGGGGTGCAGGCACAGGCATTGTCCGGCCTGCGCGTCCTGCCGCATGCCGGACCCGACTACACCTTTTCCGGCTGGCAGAGCGAAGGCACGGTGCCCGCGGTGCTGACGGTGCCGCTGGACCTTGGCGACGACGTCTACGGTGCGACGTTGCAGGTGCAGCCGGCGACGCCGGGCGAGACCTACCGCGTGCGCGTGCAGTATGAAACCAGTCTCGGCCTGAGCGCGGATGGCCCGCACCTCGATCTGACCGGATGGAAGCACTGCGTGTCGGAATGGCGGACGGCACAGGCCATCGATGCGCTGTCGTTCGTGCTGCCCGCGCCGACGGCAGAGCAGGGCGAGTGTTTCCCGAGGTATACGCCCGGCGAACTCGAGACGGCGGTGCGCGCCCATGCGCGCAAGGCGGGCGATCCCGCGATGGCTGCCCGCTGGCTGGACGGCCTGCGCACGCCGGTGTCCGACGTATCCCCCAGGGTGTCGCCGGTATCGCCGTTCGTGGCGATCAGCGGCGTCAGGGTGAAGATAGAGGCGTTTCGGAACCGGACATGGGTGGAGGTCGCCACGGTGGTGTTCGTCCCACCGATGGGGTGCTGAGAAGACGGTCTGACGCATCGGCCGACGGCCTGGAACGAACCGCCTCGCCGGGACCTGCGGCCACCATTCCGCAACATGGTCGATTTCCGGCCATCCGCTTCGTCGCTGATATATCCCTGACCCAAGGAGCACCCATGAAATACCTCGGCCTGGCCTACTTCACGCCGGAAAAATTCGCCGCGATGCGCCCCGGCGACGTCAAGGCACTTGTGAGCCAGTGCCCCGCACTGGACGACAAGATGCGCGCCACCGGCAACGTCCTGGTGTCCGCGTCACTGGGCGATCTGGAGAACTGGCGGACGCTTCGCCCGCGCGACGGCAAGACGGTGGTCAGCGATGGGCCTTACACCGAGTCGAAGGAGGTGGTGGGCGGGCTTTTCATCATCGAAGCCGACAGTCAGGACGAGGCCGTGCGCATCGCATCCATGCATCCGGCTGCCACGCTGGGCGAGCAGGGTGGATGGGCCGTCGAGCTGATCCCCCTGGATTTCTATCTGGCGCCATGAAGGCTTGAGTGCATGCCGGCACCGGGAAGGCGATCCGCCTTGCGCGACTGCACCCCGCCTGCCGGGCTTGACGATGCGGATCCGATGCTATGCTTTCTGTGACTCGGCGACGGCGGGGCATAGCGGCATGCGGCAGCAACGCGCTCTCCCCATCACCGCGCTCGCGCCGGTGCCCGATGCCTGTCTGCGGACCTGCGCGTGAGTGCGACGCCTGACGGGCAGCGCGTGCGGTTCTCGGTCGGGATCACCGGCCATCGTGGCGACAATCCGGCACTGGCTGCCGACGGAACGCGCATCACCGCCGCGCTGGCGGACATCTTCGCCGAGATCGAGGCCGGCCTGGCGGACGAAGGCGCCGCCATGCCCGGACTGACCATCGCGCCGACGCGGCTGCATACGCTGCTCGCGCATGGCGTCGATCAACTGGCGGCGTGGGTGGCCAGCGGACGGGGCTGGGAGATCGTCGCGCCGTTGCCGTTCGGTCGCGTGCTCAACGTCGCCATCAACGCGCAACCGCAGACGCACGCCGACGGCATGGCGCTGCTGGCGGGCGGCGATGCGTCCGATCCGACCGTGCAGGCGCGTGCGCAGGGCATCCGCCAATGGAGCGATCGTGCGCGGCTGTTCCAGTTGGCCGATCGCGACGCCGAGATCGGCGCACTGTTCGAAGCCGCGCTCGCGTCGCCGGAGGATGCATTGCATGCGCGGCGCTTCCAGGCCGCCAGCGGCGCGCAGGCGGCACTCGCCGGACGGATCATGATCGAACAATCCGACCTGTTGATCGGCGTGTGGGACAACGGCAGCCGCGATGGCGTGGGCGGCACGGGGCACACCATCGTGCGCGCACTGGAGATCGGTACGCCGGTGCTGCTGATCGATCCCGCGCGGCCCGAGCACTGGTCGATCCTGTCGTCGACCGAGAGCCTCGCCGGTTGGCAGGACCATGCCGGCCAGGACCGCGCGCGCCTGCGGACGGTCGTCGGCACCGCGCTGCATGCGCCCGACGGCGGCACCGCACGCGCGCTGCGTGCGGAAGCCTGGCATGCGCGTGGCACGTGCGCATCGACGCTGTACCGGCGCATCGAAGCACTGTTCGGCGGCGAACCGCGTCCGCTGCGGTCGCTGGTGCAGACGTACGAACCGCCGGAGCGCATCGCCAGCGGCAGCGCGGCGCCGCTGGTCGCCGCCGCCGCTGCATTGCCGGGCGCCGACCGCAGCTTCAATGCCGCGGTGAGCGAGGACATCCTGCCCGCGTTCGCGCGCGCCGACGGCATCTCGGCACGCCTGTCCGACAGTTACCGCAGCGGCATGGTCGCCAACTTCATCCTGTCCGCGTTCGCCGTGATCGTCGGGGTGGCGTGGCTGCCGCTCGGCATCGATGACGGCAAGTGGCTGTTCGCACTCGCCGAATTCGGCCTGCTCGCCGCGATCCTGGCGATCACCTGGCTGGGCGGACGCCGCCGTCTGCACGCGCGCTGGTTCGAGACGCGCCGCGTCGCCGAGTACCTGCGGCATGCGCCGATCCTGCTGCTGGTCGGCGTGGCCCGTCCGCCCAGCCACTGGCCGCGCGCCACCGGCACCGCATGGCCCGAGTACGCCGCGCGCCACCGGCTGCGCGCGCCCGGCCTGCCGGCGATGGCCGTCACCCGTGCCTTCCTGCGTTCCGCCCTGCAGGATCTGCTCGCTCCCCACGTCGCGTCGCAGCGCGCCTACCACCACGCCAAGGCCACGCGCCTGAACACCATCAGCCATCGCCTGGACCTGTTCGCCGCCACGCTGTTCAAGATCGCGGTCGCGTCGGTCGCGGTCTGGCTGCTGATGCGCGCGGGCGCCGCGCTGCACTGGCTGCCGTACGCGTGGCCGCACGGCAGTTCGAAGGCCTTCGCGTTCCTCGGGGTTGCCCTGCCAACGCTGGGCGCGAGCATCGCCGGCATCCGCTACTTCGGCGATTTCGAGCGCTTCGCCGCCATTTCCGAAGTCACCGCCGGCAAGCTGGCGCAGGTGGAAGTGCGGATCGGCCAGTTGCTGGCCGGGCCGGACGACGCGATCGACTACGAAGGCGTCTCGCGGCTTGCGCACGGCATCGACGGCATCGTCGTCGACGAGATCGAAAGCTGGCAGGCCGTCTTCAGCGGCAAGCCCATCGCCTTGCCGGCCTGAGCATGCAGCGCCCGCCCGCCCGCGAAGGCGAATCCGGCACCGCACCGTCGCATACGGTGTTCCTCAGCTACTCCCGTGCCGACCGCAAGGCGGCGCTTGCGGTCGTGCGCGTGCTCGAACACGCCGGCTACCCGGTGTGGTGGGACGGGCTGCTCGAAGGCGGCGAACGCTTCTCCCACACGACCGAGACGGCGCTCGCGAATGCGCGCGCGGTGGTCGTGCTGTGGTCGAAGACGTCGGCCTCGTCGCACTGGGTGCACGACGAGGCGACGCGCGGCCGCGAGAGCCGGCGGCTGGTGCCGCTGTCGATCGACGGCAGCCTGCCGCCGCTCGGGTTCGGGCAGTTCCAGTCGATCGACGTGTCGCAGTCCCTCGGCAAGCCGCGCAGCGAGCCGATGCAGAAGCTGGTGCGCGCGGTGGCCGCGCTGCACGACGGCGCCGCGCACGTGCCGCCATCGCCGCCGCGCGATGCAGTGCCCTCGACGACGCGCCGGCGCGTGCTGGTCGCCGGTGGGCTGGCCGCGGTGGCGGTGGGCAGCGGCGTGCTGCTGTGGCGCATGCGCGGCGCCGACGGCGCGGCACGGGGCGTCGGCGACGCGCGGCGCATCGCGGTGCTGCCGTTCGCCAACCTCAGCGGCGATCCCGAACAGCGCTATTTTTCTGACGGCCTGACCTCGGAGATCCGCACGCAGCTCTCGCGCAATGCGCTGCTGCAGATCGCGGGGCAGACGTCGTCGAAGAAGGCCGGCGACGAACAGGACGATGCACGCACCATCGCGCGCGCACTCGGCGTCGACTTCCTGCTCGGCGGCAACGTGCAGAAGGCCGGTGGCCGGGTGAAGGTCGCCGCCGAACTCACCGATGGTGCGACCGGCCTCAGCCGCTGGGCCAACAGCTGGGAGCGTCCGCTGGCCGATATCTTCGCGGTGCAGTCGGAAATCGGCGCCGCCGTCGCCGGCGCGCTGTCGGCCGAGATCGAAGGGCCGGCCGCCACGGGTGCCGCGCAGGTCGGCGGTACCGCCGACGTCGCGGCATTCGACGCCTACCTGCATGGACGCGCGCTGTACGAGGCCGGCATCGACGAGGACAGCGACCGCCGTGCGCTGGCCTACTTCGACCAGGCCATCGCGCTCGACGACCGCTACGCCGGTGCGCATGCGGCGCGCGCGCGGGCGCTGGTGGCGATCGGCAACCTCTACGCCGCGCACGACGAACGCGTCCGCCTGTACGACACGGCCGAAGCCGCCGCGCGTGCCGCGACCACGCGCGCGCCGGATTTCGCCGAAGGTTTTTCGGCGCTCGGCTTCGCGCTGGCCAGCGGCAAGCTGGACATGCGCGGTGCGCGCGAACCGTTCGAACGCTCGCATGCGCTGGCGCCCGGCGATGCCGACGTGCTGGCCCGCTATGCGACGTTCCGCTCGAACCTGCGCGACCATGCGCGGGCGAGCGAGGTGATCCTGCGTGCGGCCACGCTCGACCCGCTCAACGCACGCACGTTCCGCTCGCAGGGCGACATCCGCCACAACGCCGGCGACCATGCCGGCGCGATCGTGGCGTACCGCAGGGCGATCGAACTGAATCCGACCCTGGCCGGTGTCCACGCGTCGATGGGCTTCGCGCAGTTGATGGCGGGCGCCGATGCCGATGCGCGTGCCTCGTTTTCGAAGGAGCGCAGCGCCGTGCGCCGGCTGCCGGGCCTGGCGATCCTGGCGCACCGCGCCGGCGACCGGGTGGCGGCTGACGCCGCACTCGCCGCACTGGTGGCCGAGTACGGCGACAAGAGCCACTACCAGTACGCGCAGATCCACGCGCAGTGGGGCGATGCCGCGAAGGCGCTGGCATCGCTGCAGGCGGCGTGGGATCTTCGGGACGGCGGCATCATGCTGATGTACGCCGACCCGCTGCTCGCATCGCTGCGGGACACCGCCGGCTACCTCGCGTTGGCGAAGGCGGTCGGGTTCACTTGATCCACTGGGGATGAGAGGAGAAGCACCATGCGCCACATGATCGGAGCGGTACTCGTGGTCGGGCTCGTGTTCGGCCTGGCGGCGTGCAAGCAACCGGAACCGCCGGCGGAGGTCGTGCCTGCGGCCACCGTGCCCGACGAGCAGACCGGCACCGTGGAACGCACGACGCCGGACGAGCAGACGGGGACGGTCGAGCGTACGACCCCCGACGAGCAGACCGGGACCGTCGAACGGACCACGCCGGACGAACAGACGGGCACGGTCGAGCGCACGACGCCCGTCGAGCAGTAAGCGTTCGCGTGAAGGCATCCGGATCGCGGCAACGCGATCCGGACGCCCGGTTTCGTCAGGGAATGCGCACGATCTCGCCGGATTTCGCCGCCGCCTTCGCCGATGCGATCCAGTCGGCGTAATACGACATCCGCGTATACACCGCCGGCTTGCCCGCGCCGCAGCCGATGCCGCCGGAGACGACGCCGACCAGGCTGCGCACACCGCCGTCCTCTTCCCGGGTCAGTGGTCCGCCGCTGTCGCCCTGGCAGCTGTCCTTGCCCGTGGCGATGCGGCCATCCGCTTCCAGCGTGCCGGCACACAGCGTGCCGGGGCCGTAGGCGTCCGCATACACCTCGGCGCATCGCGCATCGGGCAGGTAGTTGAGCGTGAGTTGCTGCAGGTCGGCGGGATTGCGCTGCAGCTGCCCGGCGCTGTCCAGGCGCGAGACCTTGTCGCGCGCGTTGCGCATGCCCATCCAGCCCCAGCCGGTGACACGCAGTGCCTCGCCGGGATCGAAGTCGCGATCCGCCTTGCCCATCAGCGGCACGGCGGCCAGCCGGCCGGCCTTCTCGAAGGCGGCGATGCGCGGATCAGTGGCGATTCGCACCAGCGCGATGTCGTCGAGCTTGGTCGCCTTCCTGTACGCACCGTGGATCACCACCGCATCGATCGGGAAGAAGCCGTCTTCCACGGTCAGGTTCTGCGTGCCGAGCCGCAGCCGGCGATCGACCAGCACGTTGCCGATGCGGCCGCCGAAGGTCGGCATGTTGTCGACGCAATGCGCGGCGGTAACCACCCAGCCCTCGCCGAGCCAGGCGCCGCCGCACTTGTGCGACAGCTCATAGGACGTGCGTTGCGCCAGGTAGATCTTGCAGGCGTCGCCATCGGCCAGCGTGGCGTCGTAGGCGCGGTCCGCGTCGTCGTAGTCGGGCGACGAGAGGAACTCCACCTGCCACGGCGCGGACCCGGGCTTGGCCGGCTCGCCGCCGACGATGCGGCCACCGGCGTCCTGGTCATGGCGCGCGCGACGGGCCTCGCAGTCGGCCGACGTCGTTGCGGTCGTCGTGACCTTCGGCGCAGCGGCGGGTGCCGTCGCGGGGGCGGCCGGTTCGCTGCGCTGGCAGCCGGCCATGGCGAGACTGGCGAGCAGGCCGGTCAGCAGCGCGTGCAGCGGGAAACGGATCATTCGGCGGACTCCTCGGGAAGGGCGAGTACGGTGGACACCTGCGCGGACCAATCGCCGATGGCGGCGACGCCGGCATCGCGATGGCCTTCGCTGGTGGCGCAGAGCAGGCGTTCGAGCGGCGAGGCGCACGCCGCGATATCGCGCGTGCCGGTGCCGGCCTGCGCGAATGCATCGGCGCGGATCGGGCGTGCGCTGGCCAGCACCACGAAGCGGTAGACGCCTGGCGTATCGAACGACATCCCCGCGCGGCGGTAGGGCTGGCCCGGTGGCAGGGGGCGGTCGAACTCGCCGGGCTTCGGCAGCACCGCATCGACGGCGTTGTGCGGATCGATGGCGAGCACGTAGAGGTAGGCCGGGCGAGAGCCTCGATTGACGACGGTCACCGCGATCCGCTCGCCCTTGCCGATGCGGCGTACGCCACCGGCCTGCAGCGGCGGGCAGGCCGTAGGCCGGTAGCCGTCTTTCGCGATGCAGGCGGCGACCGGGAACGGATCGGCCTCGCTGCCGGCGGCGCTGGTGGTCCGCAACGCCAGCAACTGCTGCACGCGTGCGACCTTGCGCATGGCGTCGGTGAGGCGCTCGCCGAAGGTCGGATCGTCGGCGTGGCCAAGCGATGCAGCCAGCAGCGTGCCGTCGTCGGCGCGCAACGCGACCGCCTCCGCATCGCCCTCGGCTGGCACCAGGCGAAGGGCGCCGGCCGGCGACGCCGTCGCGAAGCCGGAGGCCCGCAGCGCCGCGTCGGCATGGTCGTGCGTGGAACCAGCCGGCAGCGCGTTGGCCACCGTCAGCGTGTCGCCGGGAAGGAAATGCGCGATCTCCTCCGCGACCAGCCGCACCGGTTGCGTGGCTGCCGGCGCGGCATCGAGCGCCAGCGTTGCGGTCATGCCATCGACGCGCGCGACGGACCCGCTGGCGACCCGTGCACGGCGCGCAACGGCATCGGCCTGGCTGACATAGAGCGCGAAGCGCGAGCCGACGGTGATGCCGCCCGTCGTGCCGGCCTGCAACGTTGTCGTCGCACCGTGCTGCTCGACGTCGTACAGCACGGTCGTCCGCGATCGCGCGCCCATCGCCGCGGTCAGTGCGCCTTCTGCCGACGGCGTCTGTGCCGCATGGCCGCGCGCCGCGACCCGCAGGCGCACTTCGTGGATCAGGTCGCCGAACGTGGCGTCGCGCATGCCTGGCATCCGCAACGTATCCAGCAGGGCCGTGGTGAATACGCCGGCCCGTGCGCCGACCGCGCCGCCGCCGGTTTCCTGCGCCTCCTCGCCATCCTGCGCCGCGGCCAGGTGCACCCAGTAGCCATCACCGCCGGCCGTTGCCATGGCAGGCGGGGGCGGTGCCGCGGCGGCGAGTGCGGGCGCGCTGCGCGATTGCCCGGCCGCACCCGCACGCGTGGCCGTGGCGGAGTTGCAGGAATCGAACACGCTGACGAAGTACAGGCCTGCGGCCGTTGCACGGTCCTTCAGCGCCTTCAGTTCGACATCGAAGATATCGCCGGGCGAGCCGTCGGGATTGCGCGCATCGCTGGGCAGCAGGGTGCCGTTGTAGCCGGTGTCCTGGTCGCGCGCCTCATCGTCGCGGTAGCGCGAGCCGTGGCCGGCGAAGTAGAAGATCAGGGTATCGCCGGGACGCAGCGAGGCGATCCGCTGTTCCAGCGCGGCGATGATCCGGGCACGCGTCGCGCAGTCGTCGGTCAGCGTGGTGGTCGCCGCGTTCGACGAAGCGCAGGCGCCGCGTGCCGGCGCGTCGACGTCCACCCCATACAGGTCGACGAGCGCCTGCTTGAAGCGCAAGGCGTCGCCGACCGCGCCGCGCAGGTCGGAGAACCCCGCGCCTGGCTGGCGCGCATCGGAATACCGGTAGCGGTCGATCCCGACGATCAGCGCATGCAGGCGGCGCGTGTCGGGCGCGGATTTCGCCGGCGGCGGATCGCCTGCCTTCTGACCGGGAGGCGGCGACGACGGCCCGCAGCCGCACAGCAAGGCCGCCATCAGGCATCCCATCAATGCGATCCGCCTCATCGCGGCGCCTCGCGCAGCACCACGGTGCTCGGTTGCGGATTGAAGTCGAACAGCGCCGGTTGCTGCACGCGTCGCGCCGGCGCATCGGCCGGCAGGTCATGGAAGGTGATTGCCCGCGCGCCCGTGGCGGAGGTGGCGATGCGACCGACGCGCGCATCGTTCGCCAGCGTCGGCAGCCGTCGTACCGCGTAGGCCAGCCATTCGTCGATGCGGATGCGGCCGTCGCCGTCGAGATCGGCGTCGCCCGCACGCAGTCCATCCACGGCCAGGGCGTAGGTCAGCAGGCCCTGGCCCAGGCGCGCGTCCTCGAGCGCGACGTCGTCGGCCTGGGTCGCGGCAAGGATGCGGAGGCCCTTGTCGTAGGCGAGCTGGCCGAGCCCGCTGTCGCCCATCGGTCCGGGCTTGAAGCGGCCGTCGGCGACGCTGGCGGCGGAATGGCAGGCGTCGATCACCAGCGCGATTTCGCCCGCCTGCATCGCCTGGAATGGCGCCACCAGATCGGCGGTTGCGAACACGGTGGCCGGGTCGGGCGCATCGGCGCCATCGGGCCAGCGGCCGTCGCCCGGGATCAGGTAGAAGTCGCCGCGCGGATTCGCCCAGCCGTGGCCCGAGTAGCTGACGATCACCGCGTCGTCGGGCGTCGCCGCATGCAGCGTGCTCGCGTCGATGCCGTCCGCGCGGAGGGCGGCGAGGGTGGCCTCGCGATCGCCGCTGCCCGCCAGCAGCGACAGCACACGGCCGAGCGTCACGCGATCCACCCGCGTGCGTTTGCCATCGGCATCGCGTTCGGCGGCAAGCACCAGTCGATGCGTCTCGTAACCGGGGATGGCGGACAGCGCAGACGCCATCAGCCGGGCATCGGCGACGGCGTAGTTCAGGCGGAAGCGCGGCGTGTCGTAGTCGTCGATGCCGATCGCCAGCGCGTAGGCGCGGCGCGGGCGTGGGGTGACGGGGGTGCGGTTCCACGCCATCGTCGTCGTTTCGCCCTTGATGCGGTCCTCGTTGAAGGCGTAGGCGGAGAAGACCTGCGAGGCGTCGTCCGCCTGCGTCGGCAGCGGCACGGTGAACTCAAACCGGTGCACGCCGCCGGTGACCGGTACCGCATTGCGCGTGCGCCATCCGGCAAGGTCGCCGCCGTCCGCGTCCCGCTGCACGGGCGCCATCGCCACCAGTCGGCCATTGCGGAACAGCCGCGGGTTGAACACGCCGGACCGGGTCTTGCCGTTGGGCGCACCGGCATCGACGCCTTCGCGCACTTCGATGGCGACCACGGCCTCGGCCGCGTCGCGACCCGCATGCACATCGGTGATGCGCACCGAAGGCAGCACGCGGTTGAGGCTGGCGATGGCCGGCAGCGGCTTGAAGGCGTCGGCGCAGGTGTCGTTGGCGCGGCAATCGAGCAGCCGCCGGTACAAACCGGGTTCGTAGTAGTCGCGCATGAAGGTCTGCGCGGCCAGGCTGCGCCACGGCGCATCGGGCACCACCCAGCGCACCAGTGCGGTGTCGGCGTCCAGGTTGGTGTCGTAGCGGCCGCCCGGCGCGACGGCGAAGTAGCGGTTGCCGGGGAAGGTCTGCAGCGTGAGCTGCCATGCGCCGTCGCCGGTGTCGTGGAAATGGATGGCGCCGTCGTCGGTGGCGACCCACAGCAGGCGGCTGCGCTCGATCCAGCCGGCACGAACGAGCGGTGCGGACAGCGGGATGCGCGCGACGGTGCGGCCGCTGTCGAGGTCGAGCAGGGTGCCATCCTCCAGCCCGAGCACGCGGTTGTCGCCGATCGCGACCGCACGACGCGAAAAGCCGGCCACCGTGCGGGCCTTGGCGCTCGCGTCCGTGTCGACGAGGTAGAGGTCGGCGCGCGGGTCGTCCGGCTGTGCCGCCTTCGCGTGGGTGAAGACGATGCGGCGGCCGTCGGCACTGAAGGACAGCGCACGGACGGTGGCGTCATCGGTGAATCGGCCGGCACCGCCGAGCGGATCGACGATCTCCAGCAACTGGCGTGGCGCGGCCGCGTTGCCGCCCACGAGGTCCAGCAGCCAGAGGCGCAGCACCTGCTTCGCGTCCTGCGCATCGGCGCGATCCCAGCTGCGGGTCGCGACCGCCAGGTGTCGACGGTCGGGCGAGGTCTCGATCGCGGTGATCACCTGGCCCGACAGCGCGCCGGGCGGCATCGGTCGCCAGTGCGTCGTGCCGGCTGCGAGGAACGCCAGTCCCGTCGGCGACGGATCGTAGGTCTCGTTGCCATCGTCGGCATGGCCGTCGGCGCGTACGCAGAACACGCCACGCATGCGCGCCCGGAAACAGCCCGTCGCCACGGACCCGAGCGCGACGAGCGCACCGCCATCCGCCAGCCTCATCTGCCATCGGCTTTCGATGGAGGGGCAGTCGTTGCGCGCGGCGCATGGCGGATCCACCATCAGCGCCGGGGGCAGTCCCGCCTGTGCGTCGGGCATGTCGTTGGTGGCGTCGTAGCCGTCGCTGCCCAGCAGGTAGCGCGTCGTGTCGAGCCATTCCACATGGTGGTAGGCGCGGTCGGCGGTGAATGCGCGATCGCCGCTGCCATTGGCCAGGTGCAGCGTTTCCACGCGTGCGCGTGTTTCGTTGTCGAGGCCTTCGACACGCACGAGATGCAGTCCATCGGGCGAGAGATCCGCGTCGAGGAAATAGCTGCGCGGATTGCCGGTCAGCGCACGCCGTACCGTGTCGCCTGCGGTGGCGAACAGGGTGACACCGTAGCGGCAGCGCTGCGGCGAGGTGCAGCTCGGTTCCGGAAAGACGATGTTCTCGTCGGTGAGGTCGAACAGGCCGCGACGGCCGTCGGCGTGGTTCGGTTCCGGACGCAGTTGTCCATCGGGCGAGACGGGCCAATGCGACGCGGCGCTACCCGCACCGTCGGCTGGAACCGCGACGCTGGCATCAGCGCGGACGACGCGGGTCGCCAGGTCGAGCACATAGGTGCACCAGCGCGTACCGGCGTGATGCGCGGCCCCGCAAGCACGGGCAGCATCGCTGTCGTTGCCGCCCGCGTAGGCGATCACCAGCGTGTCGGAGGAGGTGCCGTCAGCGAAAGCGTGGAAGTGCAGCGGTGCCGGCTTCTCGCCTTCATCCTGCAGCGACCGGGGATCGAGCGGCACCTGCGCGTGGTCGAGGATCGTGCCATCGGCCACGTTCCAGAGGACGAGTGAACCATCATGGGCGAGCGAGACGAGATGGCGACGCTGGTCCACCCAGCGCACCGCGACGACCGGCGCCTGATGCCCGAGCTGCACGATGATCTTCGGTTCGGGCGCGGTGGCCGGCGATGCCGGCGCGGCGGTGGGCGCGGATGCGCGCGGCGTGGCCGCATCCTGCCCGGAACACCCGGCCGTGAGCAGGGCAGCGCAACAGCACAGCAGCAGACCCGCAATGCGCATCGTGGTGCTCCGTGGCGTGTATCGCCCGGAGCCCCCACTCCGCCGACCGCCGGAGCATAGCACCGGGCGTTGGCCGGATCGCCGGCGCCTGTCTGCCGGGACGGCGGTGCCTACGTGGCCGGCGCCCGCTGTGCCCGGCGCAGGAAGCGGACGGCCGCGCTTTCCCATTGCCGCGGACCGCTGGCGCCCCGCGCGATGCGCTGCACCTGGCCGGTTTCCCAACCGGCGAAGATGCGTGGATCCACGTAGTTCTTTTCGCAGATGCGCGGGGTGTTGCCGAGCAGGTCGGCCGCGCCGCGCAGCACCGCCTGCCTGACGCGCGTGCGCGATGCATCGTCGTCGGGAAGGTCGACCGTCGCCAGGGTGCGGAACGCGAACAAGGTGGCGCCCAGGGTGCGGAAGTCCTTCGCGGTGTAGGGTCCTTGCAGTTGCGCCTGCAGGTAGTCGTTGACGTCGCCGGACGTGATGCGCTGGACCGTTCCGTTCTCCCGGTACTGGAACAGGGCTTGCCCCGGCAGTTGCCGGCATTGCCGCACCAGGCGCACCAGCCGTGCATCGGACACGTACGACTCGAGCGCCTTGCCACCCTTGCCACGGAAGGCGAAGCGCACTTCGCTGCCGGCGACGAAGTGCGCATGGACGTTGCGCAGGGTGGTGAGACCGTAGGAACCGTTCTGCTTCTGGTAACTGGCGTTGCCGACGCGTAGCAGCGTGTGGCCGAGCAGGGCGACCACCAGTGCGACTACCTTCTCGCGCGGAAAGCCGGGCAAGGCGAGATCGGTGCGGACCTGGCGACGCAGCTGCGGCAGCGCTTCGGCGAACGCGATCAGGCGGTCGTACTTGCGTGCGCCGCGCTCGGCCTGCCAGGCGGTGTGGTAGCGGTACTGCTTCCGCCCGCGTGCGTCGCGGCCGGTGGCCTGCAGGTGGCCGCGCGCGTCGGCGCATATCCACACCTGCGTATATGCAGGCGGAATGGCCAGCTGTCGGATGCGCGCGAGGGTGGTCGCGTCGCGTACCGTGCGTCCGCGCGCATCCAGGTAGGCGAAGCCACGCCCGCGGCGACGCCGACGCAGCCCCGGCATGGCATCGGTGGTGTAGTGCAGGCTGGCCACAGGGCCTCAGAAATCGTCGACGTACTCGAGCACCAGCCCGTACCGCGCACCTACATCGTCGGCGGTGGCGCCCACGGTGTCGGCGTACGGCGAGGCGACCTCGACCTCCAGCGCATGCACGTCACTGGCGCCGATGTCGTCGGGCAGCCCGGCCGAACTGGAATCGTCGTCGTCCATGTGCGGCATCAGGTCCGCCAATTCCTCGACGCGTTCCACCCCGTCGACGCCCTCCAGCGCCGCCATCAGGGCGTCGAACCCGGTGCCCGGGCCGGTGGCCCGCAATCTGATCATCGTCATCGTCGGTTCCGTGTGCGCAAGGTGCGTTGCGCGTGGATCGACCTTAGGTCGCCCCGGATCATACCGCCGTGAAATCTCCCCATCGGACGCGCGCCCAGGTCAGCCGGTGTTGGGGCAACGTCCCCCCGCTCCGCCGATGCACCGGGTGCGCTGTCGGTGCTGTCCGAGGTTGGTAGGGAGAGACGGGCGATGTACGCTGCGTGCTACCCCTGACGGGCTGGTCGGGAAGAAACGGACATGATCCGATGCGTGGGGTTGCTCATCCTGTGGTTGACGTCGACGGCGGTGCCGGCCGACGCAGCCTCGCTTGCAGGAGCGGCAGCGGACAACGTCGTGCAGGATCGCGTTCCGCTGGATTACCTGCCGGCACTGAAGGGCGATTATTTTCCGTTGACGGATCGCGCGTCCGGCCGCGTGCACCATGTCTACGTACGCTATCCGGAGGGGTACGACGCCACCGCCGCCACACGCTATCCGGTGGTGTACGTGCTGGACGGCGATAGCCTGTTCCCGCTGCTGGCACCGACGCACCTGTTCCTGCATTACGACGAACAGTTGCCCGAAGCGATCATCGTCGGCATCGCCTATGGCGGTTTCGATCCGGCCATCAACAAACGGCATGTCGATTTCACTGCACCGGGGAGTGATACCACCACGGAGCAGGGCGGAGCGCCGGGCTTCCTCGCGTTCCTTCGCACACAGGTCGTGCCGGAGGTCGAGCGCCGCCATGCCGCCGATCCTGCGCGGCGCATGCTGGTGGGGCAGTCGCGGGCGGGCTACTTCGTGCTGTGGTCCGCGCTGCAGGACCCGGACCTGTTCTGGGGACGGATCGCCAGCAACCCGTCGCCGGGACCGGCGCGCGAGCAGTTGTTCGCGCGGTCGCTGCCGCACACGCGCGACGACCTGCACGTGGTGGTCGCCAGCGGCACGCGCGACACCGCCGAGCGCCAGCGCATCGCGCGCGACTGGACCACGCACTGGATGGCGCCGTCGTCGGTGCCGCCGTGGCAGGTGACGCTGCTGACGATGCAGGACGGCACCCATGCGGCGACGATCGGCGAGAGCTACCGTCGCGCGATGTTCTGGCTGTTCCGCGAGGACATCGCTGCGCCGGTGGACTGATCCGTCGGGCGAACAGGCATTCGGTCCGTACACAGCGCGTCATTCATGCGTGTACCCGTGTTTCCTTCGTCGCGACGGACCGGGATCCGTAACCGGATTCACGGAATGCGGCCGCCTGTCGGAAATCGGCGCTCGATGTCACACGCCCGGCACGTGCGCGATTTAGGCTCGTCGCATGGACACGTTGGCTGACATCCGGGCGATTCTCGCCACCGCCGGGCAGCGCATCGAACGGGGTGCACTGCGCGAGGATCCGCGCCTCTTCATGGATGCGTTGTGGCGGCAGGTCTACGACCGCGCGCCCGACGACCTGCAGCCCTATGTGTGGGCGCGCCTGACGGACTTCGCCGCGCAGCTCGGGGTGAGGGGCGACGTCGCCGCCGATCGACGCCCGGTGCGTGCGCCGCCGGAGGTATTCGCGCGCCGCTGAGCCGTTCCGTTCATCTCATGCTTGCGGTCGCGCATGACCTGCATGCGATGCGCGTTGCGTTGTGTCTGTCGAACCGACACGGACGATCCCTCTCGCATGAATTCCGGCACCACCATCCGTCCCGCACGCCTGTCCGAGGCGGCCGCGCTGTCCGACCTGATGCGCCGCACCTTCGTGGCCGCCAATGGCCACTGCGGTACGCCCGGGAACGTGGCGGCCTTCCTCGACCAGGCCTACACCCCCGAACGGCAGGCGCAGGAGATCCGCGACCCCGACACGCTGACGCTGATCGTGGAGCAGGATGGCGAATGGGCAGGCTTCGCGCAGTTGCGCTGGGGCACCGTGCCGCCCGCCGAGGTGACGCTGCGGCCGGCGGTGGAGCTGGGCCGCATCTACCTGGATGCCGCCTTCCACGGCAAGGGCATCGCGGCGCTGCTGGTGACGCACCTGCTGGCGGCGGCCCGCCTCCGCCATTCGCGGTCGGTCTGGCTCAGCGTCTGGCAGGAATCGCAACAGGCCATCCGCTTCTACCGCAAGCATGGCTTCCAGATCGTCGGGCGCTCGGTCTTCCACGTCGGCGACGTCACCACGGAAGACTGGGTGATGACGCAGGCGCTGCCGGTCTCCTGACGCTGGACGCGTCCGCGAGGCGCTATCCGAAATCCGAACGGAAAACCAGTCCCGCGCAGGAGTGATCCGCCCGGGGAAGCTCTTGTTACGCTCGCAGGTAAATACAGGTACAGGCGTTCTGGCCGGGGGTGTTCCCTGGCGGACGCTTGGGGATGCGGATGGGGATCCGCGCCCCCCGTGCCTGCAGGCGACCACATCTGCTGACAGGGGGCCCCGGCAAGGGGCGGATGAGCGATATGACGAAGTTCCCATGGGTGTACCTGGTCGTGGTGGCCGGCTTGCTGTCCGGCCCCGCGCATGCACGCAACGGCGGCGCGCAGGACCTGGATCCGGGCCAGAAAGGACCGGTCACGGGCCTGGGTATCGAGGCGCACGACATCCAGACCATGTCGGACCGCATGGTGCGCGACATGCTGGGCAACGCGACGCTGGCCAACCGCGCCACGCCGCCGCGGATCATCGTAGACAGTGCATTCTTCACCAACGAGAGTTCGCAGCGGATCAACAAGAACCTGATCACCGACCGCCTGCGCGTGGGCCTGAACCGTGCAGGCAGGGGCCGCATGGTGTTCCTTGCGCGGCAGAACGCCGCGATGATCGAGCAGGAACGCGAACTCAAGCGCGAAGGCGTGACGGACACCGGTACCGCGGGGATGACGCGCGCGCAGTTCGGTGCCGATTACCGGCTGACCGGCAACATCGCCAGTACCGAAGCACGCGATCCGAAGACCGGCACCCTGCAGCGCTACACGCAGATCGTGTTCGAGATGGTGGACCTGGAATCGGGTGCCATCGAATGGTCCAACAGTTACGACATCGCGCGCGCCGCGACCGATGACGTGATCTACCGCTGAATCCACGCCACGCCACGCAGCAGTACCGTCGAGACCGCGCCACGGGAAGGGTGGCGCCCACGCTACAGGGGAAAACCGAATGAAGTCCCATGTCCTGCGGCGTTCCGCGCCGCTGCTGTGCCTGCTGCTGGTCGCCTGCGCGGCCAAGACCCCGCGCCCGGTCGATCCGAACGCGCAGGTGCCGCCGCCGAACCATCCGGCGCCGGTGAAGTCGCAGGTGTCGCCGTGAAGCGCGCGCTGCTGCTGGTCGCGCTGGCCAGCCCGATGGTGGCGCAGGCGGCGATGGCCGAGAACACCGTACTCAAGTGCAAGACGTGGCAGGCGCGTCGCGCCGCGCCGGTGGCCGGTCCCGTGCTGGTCGCGAACGTCCCGAGGTCGATGACGCCGATCGACCTCAACGCGGTGCAGTTCACCGACAAGCCGTTGACCCGGCAGGTGCTGGTGGAAGGCCTGTTCGCGCGCCGCACCGAGACCGACACCGTCGAGGTCACGGCACGCCTGGTCAATTGCACCGACAAGCCGCTGCAGGTGCAGGCGCGCTCGTCCTTCATGGACATGACCCAGGCACCGACCGAGCCGGTGTCGGCATGGACGCAGGTGTTCATTCCGCCGAAGGGCACGGGGACCTACCGCGAACGCTCGATGTCGCGCGACGAGGTGGAGTACTACCTCATCGAACTGGCCCCCGGCCGCTGAGCACGGAGGCCCACGATGAGTTCCATGCCCATGCAGTTCGCGCTGGCCTGCCTGCTGCTGTCCGCATTGCCCGTCGCCGCGCAGTACCGCGAGGGGACACCGCCCGTGCTGACGCCCGCGCCGAAGCACGACCCGCAGGCTGCGATGCTGGATGACACCGCATTCCGTGCCGCCTACGCCAGGGCAGGCAGCCCGCGCGTTACCGTGTTCTGGAACCGCCAGCTGAGCGATACGCTGAGCACGCAGTACGACCAGGTGCAGCAGGCAACGGTGCAGACGTCGGCTGCGCGCGTCACCGGGATCAGTCCTACCGGTCGTGCCGTCGGCACGGTGCAGCAGTCCGCGGCCGTGGCCACGGTGCACGAAGGCGAACGCGCACTGCCCGACAGTGGCGCCGCCATGCGCTCACTGATGAGCGAGCGCAACGAATGGCCGATCGCCAGCGCCTTCAGTACGCGCCTGCAGCGTGCGGGCGTGAACCTGGTGGACCGCACGATGGCATTGCGGTCGCAGGCGGCCGGTACCGGCCGCGACCAGCGTCGCGACGTGCAGGCGATGGAGATCGATGCGCTGCAGGGCAAGTCCGAACTGCTGGCCGAGGTCTTGCAAACACCGGATCCGCGCTCGCCGTTCGGCGTGGTCTTCCGCGTCGACATCAAGGACGTGAAGAGTGGTGCGCTGGTGGCCAGCGTGGTCAGCGACGGCAAACCGCCTGAAAAAGGCCCTGGCCGTCATGTCGCCGGCCGTGGCGGCTTCGTCCGCGAAGCCGCGCCCGAACCCACCTTGGCCGACATCGGCGAAGTCGTCGCCCACGCCACGCTGCAGGCGTTGGCTGCGCAGTGGCGCTGACGCCCTCCAGGAGCCTTCGATGATCCGTCCACCTTTCCGCCACCTCTGCCTGCACGCCGCGATGGTGGCCGCCGCCGCGATGGCCGTGCCGGCAGGGGCGCAGCAACCTGCGGAGGAGCCATCCGCATCCGCGTCGCCGGGGCCGGTCCCCGGCATGGACCCGCAAGGGGCGTATGCGGGGACGGAAAACCTCGATGCACCCGCCATTCCGATCTTCTTCAACGAAGCCTACGAAGGCCGTCTGTCGCTGGAGAATGGAGCCAGGACCGGCTACCGCAAGCTCTCGTACTTCAAGTACGAACCCGCGCCTCAGCCCGTCGTGTTCTTCTACATCGACCTGTACGAGAACGAGAAGATCACCTTCGGCGTGCAGACCGATTCGCCGAAGACGCTCCAGGTCAACTTCGACTACGAAAAAGTGGATCGCAAGGGCAACCGCAAGTGGGTCAACGAAACCGGCGGCATGTTCGGCTTCGGTGCCAGCGTCCGTTGCACGCAGATGTTCCAGGCGGGCAAGACGCGCCGTTACCGCATCGAAATCTTCCCGCAGGAAGTGGACGTGGAGGCGAACTACAAACTCATCGTGCTGCCGCGCAACGAAACCGAGGTGGCGGAGTGCGGGGAAAAGCTGTCGCCGGCAGCGTTGGCGCTCTTCGACTCACCCGGCAGGCAGGCCTCGCTGGAGATCGCCAAGGCGTGGCAGGACAAGCCATTCGTGCCGACGATGGCGGCGCCGGCGATCTACACGGCCGACGCCGGTCCGGATGCAGAGGCGTATGCGGCCGGCAAGCCGCAGGCGCTGCAGGCGTTCTATCGCGCATTGCACGCCGACGGCGAACACAATGCCGTGCTGAACTTCCAGCGGCTGGGCCTGGCGGCGATGGAAGCCGGCGAGTACGGCGATGCCGAATGGGCGTTCGACCGGGCGCTGGAGCGTATCGAAGCCTTCTACGGCAGCACCGAAACCGCGAAGGCGGCCCGTTCGAAATGGACCAGTGAAGGCATCAAGGATTACAAAGGCGAGCCCTACGAGCGCGTGATGGCCTACTACTACCGGGGGCTGCTGTACCTGCGGACAGGCGATTACCAGAACGCGCGTGCGGCGTTCGTCGCCGGCGAATTCCAGGACACGTTGTCGGAGACGGAGGAATTCCAGGGCGACTTCGCGCTGATGAACTACCTGGCGGGCTGGTCGTCGTACTGCGGTGGCGATGCGGGGCTGGCCGACGAAGCCTTCGCCCTGGCGGAGCAGGTGAATCCGGCCATCCGCCGCCCGCAGGACGAGACCACCCTCCTGGTGGCGGACATCGGACGCGCGCCGGTGAAGTTCGGTCGCGGGCTGGGCGGTCGCCTGTTGACCTTCGTCCAGGCGGACCAAAGTGGGGCCGAGGACACCGTGACGGTCACCACGGGCAGCGAAGCGAAGGCGCTGGGGCAGGCATTGCCGGTGTACACCGATGTCGCCTTCCAGGCCACCACGCGCGGCGGTCGCGCGTTCGACACCATCCTGGATGGCAAGGCGTCGCTCCAGCATGGCGCGCGCAACTCCGTCGAAGTGGGGTATCTGATGACGCAGACCGGCATCCTGCCGTTGCAGGTCGCCGGCCTGCTGATCACCGCGATCTCCGGGGGTGTGCACAGCAAGGTCAGGCCGGATGCCGACATCCGTGTCTGGGACACGTTGCCGCACCATGTTTCGGTGGGACTGTCCAGGCAGGCATCGACATCGCCGATCGCCTACGCGTTCCAGGGGGAGCATGCACTGGCCACCGGCACGCCGATGATGCGCGCGCAGGCGGGCAGGTGCGGTATCGCATGGAGCCGATCGCGTTCGGCGCTCAACGTGCAGGCGGGTGCGCCCGGCAACTATCCGGATGTCGTGGCGGCGCGCCTGAAGCGCGCCGACGCCGTGCAACGCGATGCGGCCTTCCGCGAAACGCTGCGTCGTGCCACCGAGGACGTGGACCAGGGCGCAGTCGCCCCCTGATCACCCCGGGTCCGCGCGTTCCGGGATGCGCGGAACGGCGAGGCTTCAGACGGTCGGCTGGCGCAGTACCGGATTGTCCCAGCCGGGGCGTGGCGCGAAACGATCGCCGTGGCGCGCCTGCAGGGCCTTGAGTTTTTCCAGCAGCGCGTCGGGGCCGACCGCCTTGACGTGCTCGATCGGGCCGCCACGGAACGGGGCGAAACCGGTGCCGAAGATCACGCCGGCATCCAGCAGGTCGCTGTCGGCGACCACGCCGTCGTGCAGGCAGGCGACGGCTTCGTTGAGCAGCGGCAGGATCAGGCGGTCTTCGAGATCGTCGGGCGCCTTGTAGTCCTGCGGCACCTGCGGTTTGACGGCTTTGCCGTTCTCCCACTTGTACAGGCCCTGGCCGTCCTTCTTGCCGCGCTTGCCGGGTTCCACCGTCGCCAGTGCGGCGGGCAGCGTCAGGCCGAGGAACGGCGACAGTTCCGCGCCGACGCCTTGTGCCACATCCAGGCCGACGGTGTCGATCAGCTCGATCGGTCCCATCGGCATGCCGAACTTCACCGCCGCCTTGTCGATCACCGGGCCGGGGATGCCTTCGGCATAGGCGGTCGCCGCTTCCAGCATGTAGGGGAACAGCACGCGGTTGACCAGGAAGCCCGGCGTGCCGGCGACCGGCACCGGGAACTTGTCCAGCGCCTTGCAGAAGGCGGCCAGCCGCTTGACGTTGGCCTCGTCGAGCGCATCGTGCTGCACGATTTCCACCAGCGGCATCAGCGCGACCGGGTTGAAGTAGTGCAGGCCGGCGAACTGCGCCGGACGCTGGATGTGCTCGCGCAGTTCGGTCAGCGGAATCGACGACGTGTTGGTGGTCAGCAGCGCATCCGGCTTCAGGCGTGGTTCGATGGTCTGGTACAGCTCGCGCTTGGCCTCCGGATTCTCGATGATCGCCTCGATCACCAGGTCGGCCTGCGGCACGCCGTCGCCGGCCAGGTCGCCCTTCAGGCGCGCGGCCACGGCAGGACGCTTGCTGTCGTCCTTCACCTTCTTGGCGAACAGTTCCTGCGCACGCGAGAGCGCGCCGTCGATGAAGCGCTGCTCACGGTCCTGCAGGGTAACGTTGAAGCCCTTGTAGGCCGACCACGCCGCGATGTCGCCGCCCATCACGCCGGCGCCGACGACGTGCACGTTGGCGATGCCGTGGTCCTTGCCGCCAAGACCTTTCAGGCGCTCGGTCAGGAAGAAGATGCGGATCAGGTTGCGCGCGGTCGGCGTGCCGGCCAGCTTCACCACGGCCTTGCGCTCGGCGTCCAGGCGGCCCTGGATGCCCTTGCCGCCCGCGGTCTTCCAGACGTTGATCAGCGCGTAGGGTGCGGGGTAGTGCGCCTTCGGCGCCTTGCGCGCGACCTGCTTGGTCATCTGTGGCGCGAGGATCTGTCGGGCCAACCAACTGTTGCTGATCCAGCCGGTGAAGCGTTGCTTGAACGGACGCGTCGGACGCGAGCCGATCAGGGCGACGGCGGCGTCGATCAGCACGGCGGGTTCCGCGATCTTGTCGACCAGGCCCATCGCCTTGGCGGAACCGGCCGACAGCGTGCGGCCGGTCAGCATCATGTCCATCGCCTTCGGCGAACCGACCAGGCGCGGCAGGCGTGCGCTGCCGCCCCAGCCGGGGAAGATGCCCAGCTTCACTTCGGGCAGGCCGATGCGCGTGGAAGGGTCGTTGCTGGCCACGCGGTAGTCGCAGGCCAGCGATATTTCTGTTCCGCCGCCCATGCAGAAGCCATGGATGGCCGAAACCGTGGGGCAGGGCAGTTCCGACAGTTTCTGGAACACGGCCTGGCCACGACGGATAGCGTCGTTGACGGTGCCCTTGCGATCGAACTCCTGGAATTCCTTCAGGTCGGCACCGGCGATGAAGCCACTGGCTTTCGCCGAGCGCAGCACCACGCCCTTCGGCGGATCGATGGCCAGGCGCTCGATGATGTCGGCCAGTTCGATCAGTACATCCTGCGAGAACGCGTTGACGCTGGCGCCCTGGCGGTCGAAGCCGAGCACGACGATGCCGTCGTCGCGCAGCTCGGTCTGCCAGTGACTGAATCGCAGCCCATCGAAGTTCGTGGCCATGCAGGGGACCATCCGTTCACGTATGGATAAGGCCGCTATCATCCCGAGGTTGTTTCATCCCCGTCAAATCCACATATCCCAGGGAACGTCGCCTCGGGCGTGACGGGCGGCAGGGGGATGGTCCCGCTGCTCCGGTTAAATTCTTGATAGGGCAACGGTTTGGACAAGGCGTTGAACTTTCCTCCGCTAGCGCGGTCACAGGGCCCGGCCAACGCCGAGCCGACAGGAGTGCGGCGCGGCATGGCCGAAGTAGATCCAACCCAGGAGCTGGACCTCGAGCTGGTCAGGCGCGTGCAGCGCGGCGACAGCGCGGCCTTCGACCTGCTGGTGCGCAAGTACCAGCATCGCGTGGTGGCGCTGATCGGGCGTTACATCCATGACTGGAGCGAGTGCCAGGACGTGGCCCAGGAGACGTTCCTGCGCGCATACCGCGCGCTGGGCAATTTCCGGGGCGATTCCCAGTTCTATACGTGGCTGCACCGTATCGCCGTGAACACCGCCAAGAACCACCTGGTCGCGCACAACCGACGTCCTCCGACGGCGGACGTGGACGCCGCCGACGCCGAGCAGTACGACATCGGCGCCCGGCTGCGCGACACCGACACGCCCGAGCGCGAGTTGATGCGCCAGGAGCTGGAGTCGACGGTGATGAAGGCGGTGGACGGATTGCCCGAGGAACTGCGGACCGCGATCACCCTGCGCGAGGTCGAAGGCCTCAGCTACGAGGAGATCGCGCAGAAGATGGACTGCCCGATCGGCACCGTGCGTTCCCGCATCTTCCGGGCGCGCGAGGCGATCGACGAACAGATGCGTCCCCTGCTGGACGCCGACAGTGCAACCCGGGAGCGCACCCGCTCATGACCGCCCGCAACGAGACCCCGATCATCGACAAACTCGATACCCATCACCGCCAGCAGCTCTCCGCCCTCATGGATGGCGACCTGCCGGCAGATGAAGCGCGCTTCCTGCTGCGCCGGCTTCAGCACGACCGCGACCTGACCGGGTGCTGGGAACGCTGGCAGCTGTGCGGCGACGTGCTGCGCGGCCAGGGACGTGCGCCCGCGCCTGCCGGCTTCGCCGAGCGGGTGATGCAGGCCGTTGCGGCCGAGTCCGCCACGCCTTCCGTATCGCAAGCCCCTGCATCCCGTCCCCGCAACCTGCTTGCACGCTGGGGTGGCGGAGCACTGGCGGCATCGGTCGCGCTGGTAGCCCTGTTCATGGCGCGCCAGCAATCGCCGCAGGAGGTGCCGGTGAGCGAAGGCACCCAAGTGGCATCCGCACAGAGCGTGCCGCCGGCGAAGGCGCCGGAAACGCCTGCGCCCGACGCCGAGGCATATGCGGTCGCCGCCATGGCGGCCGTGGCCAGTGTGCCGCGGCGCCAGGACAAGGCTCGCCGGAACGCCACGCGTACCCAGCAGGCCGCACGCAGTGCGCAGCGCGTGGCGCGCGCCAACGCGCCGGTCCGCGCCGCCGGGTCGAGCTCGGGCACACCGGTAGCGCCGGCGAATGCATTGGTTGCGGCGGCGCCGTCGCATGCGACCGGTCCGAATCCTTTCTCGCATCAGGCGCAGGAAGCGGGAGGTGTCGTCTCTCGTCCCTGGCCACGCTCCGCGCTGTCCGGCTATCCGTCGGCCAGCGGCGCGCTGACGACGGGATACAGCGCGGATTCGGCGGCCCGGACGTTCTATCCGTTCGCGCCGCAGCTGCCCTCCGTCCCGCCGGTGGCCTTGCCTGCCGACGCGCCGCGCGAATGAAGTTCCGGCTTCCGCACCGGAAGCCGCCGACATCTCCGTTCTTCCTTTCTATCGAGGCTTGCGTTCGATGACTCTCCATGCCCGTCACAGCCTGTTGGCCCTGCTGATCCTGACCACCCCGCTCGCCGCCTGTGCGCAGCAGGCCGAAACACCCGCGCCGGTGGCGGCGCCTGCCGTCGCGCAGTCGGCCGCTCCGCAACTGGTGACCGGATTGCCGGACTTCACCCAGTTGGTGGAGCAGGTCGGTCCGGGTGTCGTGAACGTGGAGGCCACCGTCGGTTCGCGCCGCAGCGCGCAGGCAGGCGAAGAGGCCGACATCCCGGAGATCTTCCGCCGCATGCTGCCGCCCGGTTTCCAGATGCCCGGTCCGGGCCAGCAGGGGCCGCAACGCCGCGGCACGTCGATGGGGTCGGGTTTCATCATCTCGGCCGATGGTTACGTGTTGACCAATCACCATGTCGTGGATGGTGCGGATGAGGTCAAGGTGACCCTGCCGGACCGCCGAGAGCTGGTTGCCAAGGTCGTCGGCAGCGACCAGCAGTACGACGTGGCGCTGTTGAAGGTCGAGGCCAAGGGCCTGCCGACGGTACGCATCGGCAACTCGGCGACGCTGAAGCCGGGCCAGTGGGTCGTGGCGATCGGCTCGCCGCTGGGGCTGGATCACTCGGTCACCGCCGGCATCGTCAGCGCGGTCGGCCGCACCAACCCGTACACCGCTGAGCAGCGCTATGTGCCGTTCGTTCAGACCGACGTGGCCATCAATCAAGGTAATTCTGGTGGCCCGCTGCTCAACACAAGCGGTGAAGTGGTCGGCATCAATTCGCAGATCTTCTCCGTCTCCGGCGGCTATATGGGCATCAGCTTCGCAATCCCGATCGACCTCGCGATGGCTGCGGTGGAGCAGTTGAAGACGACCGGTCGCGTGAGCCGCGGGCAGTTGGGTGTGCAGGTGGGTGCGCTGACAGCCGATGTTGTGAAAGGGTTCAACCTACCGGACAACCGTGGCGCGTTGATTAGCGAGGTGCTTCCAGGCAGCCCTGCAGCGAAAGCCGGGCTGGACCCAGGTGACGTGATCCGTTCGGTAAATGGGCGCGCGATCAACGATTCCAGCGACCTGCCGCCGATCATTGGCGCGATGGCGCCTGGCTCCAAGGTGACGCTCAGCCTGTTGCGTGATGGGAAGATCAAGGACATCACTGTGATCCTGGTCGAACTCGACGAGGGCAGCGTGGCCACCGATTCCCTGCCGACGCCTTCAGATAGGCAGGCCCCACCCGCGGGTCGGAACACATTGGGTATCCAGAGCCAGAACCTGGATGCCGGCAGCCGCAAGCAGTTGGGCGTCGAGTCGGGCGGCGTATTGATCACCCGAGTCGAGGGCGCGGCGGCACGCGAGGCTGGGCTGGTCCCGGGTATGGTCGTCCTGCAGGTGGGTCGCGCCAAGGTGGACAGCCCGGCGGCACTGGATCGGGAGTTGGCCGCCACCAAGGCAGGTGACACGGTGATGCTGCTGGTTCGCCAAAGAGGCGTGACTCGTTTCCTTGCGGTCACGGTTGAAAAAAGCTAAGTCAAGCTAACGCCGAAGCACATCATTTTGCAAAAAAAAAGTAGTTGAACTGCTAGCAGGGGCGTGGTAGCTAGGACATGCCGCGCTGCGCGGCATATCCCGCAAAACTTAAAGGACTAATAGATGGTTACCAAAGCCAAGATCGGGGCACTATTGCTTACGTTGGTTTCGACAGTAGGGCTGCTGGCCGTCCCACTGGCTGCTGTTGCTCAGGACGCCGGGGGGGAAGAAATGGAGGTCTGCCATAGCGGGTATTGTCACGTGTACTGGTACGAGGACGGGTTTCTTAGCTATTGGTACAGCTACATCTATCTCATGATCGCCTGATTCTGAGAGTTCTCTGGCCCGCCGCTGACGGCGGCGGGCTTCAAGATATTGCCGGTACTATTTTCCATGGCTAGACGGGCACATGTGCCTATCGCATTGGGCGGTGGCGGGAGTCTTGCCGGCTCCCGTGCGATAATCGCCCGTTATTCCTGACGACGGCACAGGCCGCCGCCCCCCCATGTCCTCCGATTCCATGCGGAATATCCGCAATTTCTCCATCATCGCGCACGTCGACCACGGCAAGTCGACCCTGGCCGACCGCATCATCCAGCTCTGTGGCGGCCTCGAAGCCCGCGAAATGGAGGCGCAGGTGCTCGACTCGAATCCGATCGAGCGCGAGCGCGGCATCACCATCAAGGCCCAGTCCGTGTCCCTGCCGTACAAGGCCAAGGACGGGCAGGTCTACCAGCTCAATTTCATCGATACGCCCGGCCACGTCGACTTCTCCTATGAAGTCAGCCGCTCGCTGGCGGCTTGCGAGGGCGCGTTGCTGGTCGTGGATGCGGCACAGGGCGTGGAAGCCCAGTCGGTCGCCAACTGCTACACCGCGGTGGAGCAGGGCCTGGAAGTGGTGCCGGTGCTCAACAAGATCGACTTGCCCACCGCCGACATCGAGCGCGCCAAGACCGAGATCGAGGCCGTCATCGGCATCGACGCCGACGACGCCGTGCCGGTAAGCGCGAAGACCGGCCTCAACGTCGACCTGGTGCTGGAGGCCATCGTCCAGCGCATCCCGCCGCCGAAGCCGCGGGATACCGACAAGCTGCAGGCGCTGATCATCGACTCGTGGTTCGACAACTACCTGGGCGTGGTCTCGCTGGTGCGCGTGATGCAGGGCGAGATCGGCCCGAAGAGCAAGATCCTGGTGATGTCCACCGGCCGTACCCACGAAGTGGACAAGGTCGGCGTGTTCACCCCCAAGCGCAAGGAGCTGAAGAAGCTCGGCGCCGGCGAAGTGGGCTGGATCACCGCCTCGATCAAGGACGTGCACGGCGCCCCCGTGGGCGACACGTTGACCCTCGCTGCCGATCCCGCGCCCGGTCCGCTGCCGGGCTTCCAGGAGATGCAGCCGCGCGTGTTCGCCGGCCTGTTCCCGGTCAATGCCGAGGACTATCCGGCGCTGCGCGAAGCACTGGAAAAGCTGCGCCTGAACGACGCGGCGCTGCGTTTCGAGCCGGAGAGCTCGGAAGCGATGGGCTTCGGCTTCCGATGCGGCTTCCTCGGCATGCTGCACATGGAAATCGTGCAGGAGCGCCTGGAGCGCGAATACGACCTGGACCTGATCAGCACCGCACCGACGGTGGTGTACGAAGTCCTCAGGACCGATGGCACGGTGCTCTCGCTGGACAATCCGGCCAAACTGCCGCAGTCCAACCTGATCGACGAGGTGCGCGAACCCATCATCCGCGCGAACATCCTGACCCCCGAAGCCTATATCGGCGCGATCATCAAGCTGTGCGAGGAAAAGCGCGGCGCGCAGATCGGCATCCAGTACCTGGCCAGCCAGGTGCAGATCAGTTACGAGCTGCCGATGGCTGAGGTGGTGCTGGATTTCTTCGACAAGCTGAAGTCGGTCAGCCGTGGCTATGCGTCGCTGGACTACTCGTTCCTGCGCTTCCAGGCGGGTCCGTTCGTCCGCCTGGACACGCTGATCAACGGCGACAAGGTCGATGCGCTCAGCCTGATCGTGCACCGCAGCCATGCCGACCGGCGCGGCCGCGAGCTGTGCGAGAAGATGAAGGAACTGATCCCCCGGCAGATGTTCGACGTGGCGATCCAGGCCGCAGTGGGGGCGCAGATCATCGCGCGCAGCACGGTCAAGGCGATGCGCAAGAACGTGTTGGCCAAGTGCTATGGTGGCGACATCAGCCGCAAGAAGAAGCTCCTCGAGAAGCAGAAAGAGGGCAAGAAGCGGATGAAGCAGGTCGGCCGCGTGGAGATTCCGCAGGAAGCCTTCCTCGCGGTGCTGCAGGTGGATAGCAAGTAAACAGTGATTCGTGATTCGCGGTGGGTGATTCGTCCTGAGCAGCAGCTGCCGGCTGGATGCTTGAAGTACGAGAAGCCTCGCTTGCGAATCGCCTGTCACCCATCACGAATCACGGACTTTGGGTACACAGATGGTCTGGTTTGAAACAATCCTCGTGGTGCTCACGCTGCTGACGGGCGTGGTGTGGCTGGCCGACAGGCTGTTCCTCGCCAAGCGTCGCCAGGCCAAGGGCGGGCTGCTGGACGAGGAGCCGGTGCTGGTCGACTACTCGCGCGCGTTCTTCCCCGTGCTTGCCGTGGTGCTGGTGCTGCGCAGCTTCATCGCCGAACCCTACAAGATCCCGTCCAGCTCGATGATGCCGAACCTGCTGATCGGCGACTTCATCCTGGTCAACAAGTTCTCCTACGGCCTGCGCCTGCCGATCACCAACCAGAAGTTCCTGGCCATCGGTGAGCCGGTGCGCGGCGACGTGGTGGTGTTCAAGCCGCCGCACGACCCCGAGAACAACTGGATCAAGCGCGTGATCGGCCTGCCGGGCGACAAGGTCGGCTTCCATGGCGATACCGTCTATCTGAACGGGCAGCCCCTGAAGTACCAGACCCTGGGCGAGTACGCCGGGGCGGGCGACCGCGCCGAGGCGTTCGGTGCCACCCTGTTGCGCGAAGAGCTGCCGGGTCGGCCGCACACCATCCTGGAACGCGTGGGCCAGCCGCCGCCGGGCGGCGGCGAGGGCGACTGGGTGGTGCCGCCGGGGCATTATTTCGTGATGGGCGACAATCGCGACAACAGCCTGGATGGCCGGTTCTGGGACTACCATTTCCTGCCGGAGCAGAATCTGCGCGGGAAGGCCTTCCTGGTCTGGCTAAACTGCGAGGGCTGGGTCTGCAAGAATGGCTTCGACGCCTCGCGCATCGGCAACGGCATCGAGTGATCAACCAACACCAACGGGGACGGACGGGGGAATGACGATGAAGCGCAAGCAGAGTGGCATGACGTTGTTGAGCTTTGTGGTGGTGTTGGGTGTGGTGGGCTTCACCGCCTACGTCGCCATGCGCCTGTTCCCGATGTACCAGGAGTACTACGCGGTCAAGTCCTCGATGAAGGGGCTGGCCAACGAGCAGGGCGTGGCCGACATGGATCCGGGCCGAATGAAGGAACTGTTCTTCCGCCGGCTCAACATGAACTACTCCAACAGCATCAAACCGGCGGACGTGAAGATCGAGCGCATGGAAGGCGGCTGGAACATGAGCGTCAGCTACGAAGTGCGCCGGCCGCTGGTCGGCAACCTCGACGTGGTCGGCAACTTCGATGCCGAGCAGGCGATGACGCGGCGCGGCGCGGACTAAGGAGTTGGCGGTTGACCGCATCGGCCATGCCTTCGCCAACCAGGACCTGCTTGCGCAGGCCCTGACGCACCGCAGCGCGGGGGCGCCGCACAACGAGCGGCTGGAGTTCCTGGGCGATGGCGTGGTCAACCTGCTGGTGGCCGATACGCTGTTTCAGCGCTGGCCGAAGGCCGACGAAGGCGCATTGACCCGTGCACGCGCCGAACTGGTGCGCGAGGCCTCGCTGGCGGCCATCGCCCGTCAGCTGCAACTGGGCGAGCGGTTGACGATGGGGCCGGGCGAAATGAAATCCGGCGGCCATCGCCGCGATTCGATCCTGGCCGATGCGCTGGAAGCCATCGTGGCCGCCATCTATATCGATGCCGGCTTCGAGGCCTGCCGCGCCGTGGTGATGCCCTGGTTCGAGGAGTCGCTGGCCGCGTTGCCGGTCGGCCGTCCCGAGAAGGATGCCAAGACCCGGCTGCAGGAGTGGCTGCAGGGCCGCCAGCGCCCGCTGCCCGTGTACGAACTGGTCTCCGAAAGCGGCGACGACCACGCCAAGCTCTTCCTCGCGCGCTGCACCACGCTGGATCCGCCGCTCACGGCGGACGGCGAGGGCACCTCGCGCCGCAACGCCGAGCAGATCGCCGCGGCGGCCCTGCTCGACAAGCTCGATATCTCGAAGTGAGTACCCCGTGAGTGCATCTTCCTCCTACCGCAGCGGCAGCGTTGCCGTCATCGGCCGCCCCAACGTGGGCAAATCCACGCTGACCAACGCCCTGGTCGGCGCCAAGGTCAGCATCACGTCCAATCGGCCGCAGACCACCCGGCACCGCCTGATCGGCATCGCGACCTTCACCGTCGGCAAGGATCGGCCGGCCGGGCAGATCGTGCTGGTCGATACGCCCGGCCTGCACAGGCAGCAGGGCAAGTTCTCCGCCTCGGCGATGAGCCGGGTGATGAACCGTGCCGCGCGCGGCGCGCTGGAGGAAGTCGATGCCGCGCTGATGGTGGTCGAAGCCGGCCGCTGGGACGAGGAAGACACGCTGGCCTACAACGTGCTGCGCGACGCCGGCATCCCGGTGGTGCTGGTGGTCAACAAGGTCGACCGGATCAAGGAAAAGGCGGCGCTGCTGCCGTTCCTGGCAGAAGTCGGACAGGGCCGTGAATTTGCAGCCGTGCATCTGGTATCCGCGTTGAAGCGCAACGGGCTGGACGCGCTGGTGAAGGACGTTCTGGCATTGCTGCCGGAGCAGCCGCCGATGTTCGGCGAGGACGAGATCACCGATCGCAGCGAACGCTTCCTCGCCGCCGAACTGGTCCGCGAGCAACTGATGCGCCAACTGGGCGCTGAGCTGCCTTATGCCACCACCGTCGAGATCGAGAACTTCACCACCGAGGAATCGCCGAAGGGCGAGCTTGCCCGCATCGGCGCGGTGATCTGGGTGGAACGCGAGAGCCAGAAGGCCATCGTGATCGGCAAGGGCGGCGCGCGGTTGAAGGACATCGGCAGCAAGGCGCGCCAGCAGATGGAGCACCTGTTCGGCCGCAAGGTCTTCCTTGAAACGTGGGTGCGCGTGCGCGAAGGCTGGTCCGACGACGAGACCGCGTTGAAGGCCTTCGGATACGAGTGAACCGCCGGCAACGCCCGGTGCCATGCGCCTGACCGACACCGCCTTCGTCCTGCACACGCGTCCCTGGCGCGAGACCAGCCTGCTGGTCGAAGTGCTGGGGCGCGAACAGGGACGGCTGGGCGTGATCGCACGTGGCGTGCAAGGCCCCAAGAAACACGTCCTGCGCGCGGCCCTGCAGCCGCTGCAACGGATCCGGCTGGATGCCGATCTGCGCGGCGAGCTGGCGCGGCTGGTGAGCGCGGAAGCGCTCGATGCTGCCCCGCAGCCGGTCGGCGACGCCATGCTGGCCGCGTTCTATCTCAATGAACTGGTGCTGCGGCTGGCGCCTCGGCACGATCCGTTGCCCGACCTGTTCGATGCCTACGCCCGTACGCGCGACCAGCTCCGGCAGCGCGAAAGCCTCGCGTGGTCGCTGCGACGGTTCGAGCGGGACCTGGTCGAGGCGCTGGGCTTCGGCTTCGCGCTGGATTGCGACGGCGACGGCGACGCCATCGACCCTGCCGCCCGCTACCGGCTGGATCCGGAGCATGGTCCGCGCCGCCTCCACAGCGATCGCGGTCATGGCGAGCGCAGCCAGGCCGCTACCGGCCGTGCGCTCCTGGCGCTGGCCGGCGACCTGCTGCCATCGCCCGACGATCTCGCCAGCCTGCGGTTGCCGATGCGTTCGGTGCTGGCACATCACTTGGGCCCGCGTGGACTGAAATCCTGGGAAATGATCAGCGACCTCGGGCGCCTGAAGCGTCGTGGCGCCGCCCCGACGGGGTAAGAGGGTCAGGGCGTCGGCATGAGCAGGCGACGGCTGGCAGCGGCGAATCCGTCGCGCAATGCCGCATCGCCGGGTGCCGCATGCCAGCGTGCGGCGATCGCGGCCAGCGCGCTGGCGCCGGCGAAACCGCAGCTGGCCTGCAGCCGGTGCAGCTGGGCGCGCAGCGTTGCCTCGTCCGCGCGCTCGAAGGCGTCCAGGCACGCCGATCGAGCGGTCGGCAATTCGGACAGGAACAACTGCCGCAGCATCGCGGCGTGTTCGCGGTTGCCGGCAAGGGCGGCGACGGCGGCGGCTTCATCCCAGTCGGGCCGCGGCGCCAGGACTTCGTCACCGGCATCGCCGAGGAGGGTGCGCACGGCGTGCACCAGTTGCAGCGCGGACAGCGGCTTGACGACGACACCGGCGAAGCCCGCGTGCAGCAGCGCATCGCGCGTCGCGGGAGCGGTATCGGCCGTATGCGCCAGCGCCCGCGGCGACGCATCGGTGGCGCGCAGGCGCTGCAACAGCGCCGCACCGCTGCCATCGGGCAGGTTCGCGTCGATCAGCCAGGCATCGAACGGGCCGCCGGCCGCCAGCGCCTGGGCGCAGGTCTCCGCGACCTGCACGCGCGCCGGCAGGGTTTCCAGCGCGGTCGCCAGGAACAGTGCGCTGGTAGGGTCGTCTTCCACCAGCAATATCGAAGGCCTCGTGCCTGGGGCAGCGGTCATGGTCGGGCATCCTGCGGACTGCGCCCATCTTAGCGCCGCGGGTCGCGCGCGGCGGCCATGCGACAATGCCGCCCCGCCAAAGACACGCAGCCTGACGCCACGTGGCCCGTACCCGCTCCCCCCGCATCGACAAGACCCCGTTTGAAGCTTCCATCTCCGACCTGACCCACGACGGCCGTGGCGTCGCGCGCCGCGACGGCAAGGCCGTGTTCGTCACCGGTGCCTTGCCGGGCGAGCGCGTGATGGCGGAACAGACGGCCAAGAACCGCCATTTCGACGAAGCAAAGACGCTGGACGTGCTCGAGGCCTCGCCCGACCGCGTCACGCCGCGCTGTACGCATTTCGGCACCTGCGGCGGCTGCGTGTTGCAGCACATGGACGAAACGCGGCAGATCGAAGCCAAGCAGCGCGTGCTGCTGGAGAACCTGGAGCGCATCGGCCACGTGACGCCGAAGGCCGTGTTGCCGCCGCTGACCGGCGCCGGCTGGGGTTATCGCCGCAAGGGCCGCTTCTCGGTGCGCCGGGTCAACAAGAAGGACAAGACGCTGGTCGGCTTCCGCGAGCAGGATCCGCGCTTCGTCGCCGACCTGTCCGAATGCCACACCGTCATCCCGGAGATCGGCGGCAAGGTCGCGGATCTCGCCGCGCTGGTCGAGAGCCTGGACGCGCGCGAACACATCCCGCAGATCGAGTTCATCGCTGGCGACGCCAGCGCCGACTTCAGTGGCATCGCGCTGGTGTTCCGCCATCTGCAGCCGCTGAGCGAGGGCGATTGCGACAAGCTGGTGGCCTTCGGCCAGGCCAGCCGTTTCGCCATCTTCCTGCAGCCCGGTGGCCTGGAGAGCGTGCATCCGCTGTGGCCCGATGCACCGCAGCTGTCGTTCTCGCTGGTGCCCTGGGACATCTCGCTGGCGTTCCGCCCGCTGGACTTCATCCAGGTCAACGCCGCGCTCAACGAGAAGATGATCGCGCGCACCTTCGAACTGCTCGATCCGCAACCGCAGGACCGCGTGCTGGACCTGTTCTGCGGGCTCGGCAATTTCACCCTGCCGATGGCGCGTCTGGTCGGCGAGGTGGTCGGCGTCGAGGGCGATGCCGGGCTGGTGGCACGTGCGCGCGGGAACGCCGAGCGCAACACATTGCCGAATGCGCAGTTCCATGCCGCCGACCTGACCCGGGACCAGCGCGGCACGCCATGGATGCGCCAGGGCTTCGACAAGCTGCTGCTGGATCCGCCGCGCTCGGGCGCCATCGAGGTCTTGCAGCAACTGCCGCTGAAACAGTTCGACCGTATCGTCTACGTCAGCTGCCATCCGGGCTCGCTGGCGCGCGATGCCGGTTACCTGGTCAATGAGCAGGGATACAGGCTGGTGTCGGCGGGGGTGATGGACATGTTCCCCCATACGGCGCACGTCGAATCCATTGCCTTGTTTGAGCGAGTTTGATCATGCTGAAAGCAGAGCGATGCGGTGGAAGTCGGGCGCGTTGCGACGCGTTCGTCATCGCGGCGCGCAGGTGGAGTCGGGGCGCGGACATGTTCCCGCATAAGGCGCACGTCGAGTCCATCGCGTCGTTCGAGCGGCGATAACCCTGTAGGAGGGGCTTCAGCCCGGACGGCAGGACCATGGCGAAAGCCGTCGGGGCTGAAGCCCCTCCAACCACGATGCAGGGTTTCACTCGATGGGCATTGAAATCGAACGCAAGTTCCTGGTCGCCGGCCACGCCTGGCGCGCATCCGCGCACGATGTCGTTCCGATGGCGCAGGGCTACATCAACGACATGGGCGCGATGGATCGCGGCGAACAGAAAGCCTCGGTGCGCGTGCGCATCCAGGGCGATACGGCGTTCCTCAACCTGAAGTCGCGCGAGCTGGGCGCCACCCGCCAGGAATTCGACTACGCCATTCCCGTCGCCGATGCGCGCGCACTGCTGGTGCTGTGCGTGGGCGGCGTGATCGACAAGCGCCGCCACTACGTGAAGCACGAAGGCCACCTGTGGGAAGTCGACGAGTTCCTCGGCGACAACGCCGGCCTGGTGGTGGCGGAGATCGAACTGGATCGCGCCGATGAAGCCTTCGTGAAACCGGCCTGGGCCGGCAAACAGGTCACCGACGCCGCGCGCTATTACAATCTGGCCCTGGCGTCGCGACCCTATTCGCAATGGTCGGACGACGAACGCGCCGCCACCGACATCCCCTGAGGACTCCACGAAATGCTCGTCATCGGCATCGCCGGCACCGAACTCACCGCGCAGGAGCGCGACTGGCTGCAGCACGATGCTGTCGCCGGCGTCATCCTGTTCACCCGCAACTTCGCCTCGCGCGCGCAGGTGGCCGAACTGTCGCAGGCGATCCGCGCCGCCGCGCCGCGTCCGCAGCTGGTCTGCGTGGACCAGGAGGGCGGCCGCGTGCAGCGCTTCCGCGACGGCTACAGCGACCTGCCGGCGCTGGAGGTCTTCGGCAAGCTGTACGTGCAGGACCCGCAGGCCGCGCTGCAGCGCGCCGAGGAACACGCCTGGCTGATGGCCGGCGAGATCCTTGCCAGCGGCGTTGACCTGAGCTTTGCGCCGGTGGTCGACCTGGCGCGCGGCAACCGCGCCATCGGCAACCGGGCGTTCGATGCCGATCCGCAGGTTGTCGCCGAGTTCACCCGCGCCTATGTGCGCGGCATGCACAGCGCCGGCATGGCCGCCACGCTGAAGCACTTCCCGGGCCACGGCACCGTGCTGGAAGACACGCACTTCGATGACGCGGTCGACCCGCGCCCGCTGGACGTGCTGCGCGCCGAAGACCTGATTCCGTTCGTCGCCGGCATCGAGGCCAAGGCCGACGCGGTGATGATGGGGCACGTGAAGTACCCGGCCGTCGCGCCGGAGCCGGCGGGCTATTCGCCGTTCTGGATCCAGAAGATCCTGCGCGAAGACGTATCCAATGGAGGCCTGGGCTTCCGCGGCGTCGTGTTCTCGGACGACATCGGCATGGCCGCGGCATTCTCCGCCGGCGGCGTGAAGCAGCGCATCCACGACCATCTGGATGCCGGCTGCGACGTGGTGCTGGTGTGTTCGCCGAAGCTGGTCGACGAGTCGCTGAAGGCGGTCGAAGGCCGCGCCCTGAACACCGCCGCCGTGCTCGGCGTACTGGGCCGCGGCGCACTGGGCTGGGATGGCCTGATCGCCGATGCGCGCTACGGCGATGCGCAGGCGCGCGTGATCGACGACATGAAGGGAGTGGCGTGATGGAATCGCTGGGTAACACGCGGCCGAAACTGGCCGATGCATTGGCCAACGCCGATCTGCTGGTCGACCGCGCGACACTGGACGCTGCCATCACGCGGATGGCCGCACCGATCGCGCGCGACTATGCCGGCGAAGTGCCGGTCTACCTGACCATCATGCACGGTGCGCTGCCGTTCGCCGGCCAGTTGTCGCTGGAACTGGGCGCTCTGGGGCTGGACCTCGAATTCGATTACCTGCATGCGACGCGCTACCGCGGCGAGACCACCGGCGGTGAACTGGTGTGGAAGCACCGGCCTGCCACCTCGCTGTACGGCCGCCGCGTGCTGCTGGTGGACGACATCCTCGACGAAGGCCACACGCTGCTGGCGGTCAAGCAGTGGTGCCTGGAGCAGGGGGCCACCGATGTGCGGATCGCCGCCCTGACCACCAAGCAGCACGACCGCTGCGTGGATGGCATCTGTGCCGACTACGTGGGTCTGGAAGTGGCCGACCGCTACGTCTTCGGCTTCGGCATGGACTACCACGAGCAGGGCCGCAACCTGCCGGGCATCTACGCGTTGAAGGACTGACCATGGCCGACATCGCGCTCGCCGTCATCGGTGGCACCGGCGTCTACACGCTCGCCGACCTGCAGGACGTGGAGACGCGTGAGCAGCAGACGCGTTTCGGTGCGCCCTCCGGTCCGGTCCGCATCGGATCGCTGTCGGGACGGCGCGTGGCCTTCCTCGCGCGGCATGGCGAAGGGCATTCGGTACCGCCGCACCAGGTCAACTACCGTGCCAACCTGCAGGTACTGAAAGACCTTGGCGCCACCCGCGTGCTGGCGCTCAACACCGTCGGCGGCATCACCGACGCCTGTGGTCCGCGCGTGCTGGCCTGCCCGGACCAGCTGATCGACTACACCTGGGGCCGCATCTCCACGATCTGCGAGGAGCCGGGCAGCGAGGTGCTGCACGTCGACTTCGGTGACCCGTACACGCATTTACTTCGCCAGCAGATCCTCGCGGCCGCGCGCGAGACCGGCGTCGATCTGGTCGATGGTGGCTGCTATGGCGCTACCCAGGGGCCGCGGCTGGAAACCCGTGCAGAGATCCGTCGGATGCGCCGCGATGGCTGCGATCTGGTCGGCATGACGGGCATGCCGGAAGCGGGCCTGGCGCGGGAAATGGGCCTGGAATACGCCTGCCTCGCCATCGTCGCGAACTGGGCGGCGGGCTGCGGCACCGACGAGGAGATCACGATGGCGGAGGTGCTGGCGAACGTGGCGGCCGCGTCGTCCGGAATCCCGGCGTTGGTGGCGGCGCTGGCGCACAGGTGATTGTCAACGCGCGCCGGGCTTTGCATACTCGGCATGTGTGACCTCAGGCCACACATTCCACCCGCATCCAGAAAAGGAAATACAAGCGCTATGCCGTACGGTACCGTGAAATGGTTCAACGATGCCAAGGGCTTCGGATTCATCGCGCCAGAAGATGGCAGCGCCGATGTCTTTGCGCACCACACCGCCATCAACAGCAAGGGCTTCCGCAGCCTGCAGGAAGGCCAGCGCGTCAGTTACGAGCTGACCCAGGGCCCGAAGGGTGCACAGGCGTCCAACATCACGCCGGCAGCCTGATCCAAGACGATTTTCTTGAACCCCGCTCCGGCGGGGTTTTTTAACGCCTGCTGTTTTTGCCACGACGCGTCGTGGCACCACGAAGGAACGCCCTGCGCCATGCAGTCCCAGCACATCGCGATCATCGGCTACGGCACCGCCGGCCAGGCAGCGGCGCTGCTGCTGTCGCGCGACGGGCATCGGGTCGAGGTGTTCGAGCGCGCGCCGGTGCTGGGACCGGTCGGTGCGGGGTTCCTGTTGCAGCCCACGGGATTGCAGGTGCTGTGGGAGCTCGGCCTGCTGCCCGGGGTGCTGGCGCACGGCCGGCGCGTGAATCGTCTGTATGGCGAAACGCCCTGCGGCCGTGCGGTGATGGACATGCGCTACGCCGGACTCGATCCGCGTCTGTTCGGCCTCGGCATGCAGCGGGGCGCTTTGTTTGCCCTGCTGGCGGAGGCCTGGACCGGGCAGGGCGCGATCCACCGCGACCATGCCATCGACGCCATCAGCGACGACACCCGTCGCGTGCGCGACCAGCACGGCCACTGGCATGGTCCCTTCGATCTGGTGGTCGCCGCCGATGGGGCGGCGTCCAGGCTGCGCGGCGCCACGGGTGCGGTGACGCGCGAGGCGGTCTATCCCTGGGGCGCATTGTGGCGGCTGGTGCCTCAGGGCGACTGGGCGTGGGGCGACGAACTGCGGCAGCGCTATGTCGCGGCGCGCAAGATGATCGGTCTGTTGCCGGTCGGGACGCGACCGGGCGACGACGTGCCGCGGCTGAGTTTCTTCTGGAGCCTGCCGATTGCCGACTTCGATGCATGGCGCACGCGCGGCCTGCCGGCGTGGCGCGACGAAATCGCGCAGCTGTGGCCCGAGGCGGATGCCCGCCTGGCCGATACCACCGATCCCGGCCAGCTGGCGCGCGCCAGCTACCGCGACGTCACCCTGCGCCACTGGCATCGCGACCGGCTCGTCGTGCTGGGCGATGCCGCGCATGGCATGAGTCCGCAGCTGGGGCAGGGCGTCAACATGGCGCTGATGGATGCGCTGGCGTTGCGCGATGCGCTGCGCGCACAGCCCGTCATTCCTGCCGCTTTGAACGTCTACCAGCAGGAACGCCAGGCGCATGTCGGCGTCTACCAGTTCTGGAGCCGCTGGCTGACGCCGATCTTCCAGTCCGACCTGGACTGGGTCGCGCGTGCACGCGACATCGGATTCCTGCCCGCCGGCCGCCTGCCGGGCGGACGCGGTCACATGCTGCGGGTGCTGAGCGGCACGCAGCACGGGTTCTTCGGCACGTTGAAGCTGAAGCCCGGATTCCTCGCGGCATTGCAGAACGATCTAACCAACGGCCGTCATATCCGCGAAGGCGGGGACCCGGCGACTTCAGGTCATTGAAACGCCGAGGCGCTGGGTGACCAGCCATTCGGCGGTTGAAATGCACTGCCCGCCTTCGCGGGAATGACGAGCAACGGCGCATTGTTCAGGGCAATCCCGGTTTCCGGTTCTCCGTGCATCATCGGGCACAATCGGCGGGGACAGCCCGCCGCGGGAGCCGGTGATGGACGATCTTCCTCCGTTCGAAACGCATCGCGTGGAGAACCAGCCACCGCCATTCGAGCCGCGCGACCTGTGGGCGGACGACGTGGTCCTGCGCGAGGCCGTAGCGCGCGAAGGGGGCGACGCGTTCGCCGAACGGCTCGCCGACTATGGCGCACTGGCCGGTGACGAACTGTATCGGCTCGGCTTCGATGCCAACCGCGACCGGCCGAGACTGCGCACGCATGACCGCACCGGCCAGCGCATCGACACCGTCGAATTCCACCCGGCGTACCACCGCTTGATGGAGGCGGCGAAGACCCACGGTGTCGCGGGCCTGTCGTGGCATGAACCGGCATCCGGCGCGCATGTCGCGCGTGCGGCGCTCAGCTACCTGCATCACCAGGCCGAGGCGGGCACCGGTTGTCCGCTGACGATGACGCATGCTGCCGTGCCGGTGCTGCAGCGCGAACCCGCCTTGCACGAATGGGCAGCGAAAGCCGCTGCGCCGCACTACGACCCGCGCGACGTGCCCATCGCCGACAAACCCGGCATCACGCTGGGCATGGGCATGACCGAGAAGCAGGGCGGCTCCGATGTGCGCGCCAACGCGACGACGGCGACGCCACGCGATGACGGCATGTACGCGCTGGTGGGCCACAAGTGGTTCTTTTCCGCGCCGATGTGCGATGGCTTCCTGGTGCTGGCGCAGGCGCGGGCCGGCCTGACCTGTTTCCTGATGCCGCGCCGCCTGGACGGGGGCGGCAAGAATGCGTTCCGGCTGATGCGGCTGAAGGACAAGCTGGGCGACTGGGCGAACGCCTCCAGCGAGGTCGAATTCACCGGCGCGCACGCGTGGCGGGTGGGCGGGGAAGGGCGCGGCGTGGCGACCATCATCGAGATGGTGATGCTGACGCGGCTGGACTGCATGCTCGGCTCCGCCGCCGAGATGCGCATGGCGCTGGCGCAGGCGCTGCATCATGCGCGCCATCGCATGACGTTCGGGAAGCGTCTGGTCGACCACGCGCTGATGCACAACGTGCTGGCCGATCTGGCGCTGGAGTCGGAAGCCGCCACTGCGCTTTCGTTGAGGGTGGCGCGCGCGGTCGATGCGGCCGCCTCCGATGCGAGCGAGGCCGCGTTCGCGCGCATCGCGACCGCCGTCGGCAAGTACTGGATCTGCAAGCGTGCGCCTGTTTTCGTCAACGAAGCGCAGGAATGCCTGGGCGGCGCAGGCTATGTGGAGGAATCGATCCTGCCGCGGCTCCACCGGCAGGCGCCCCTCAACTCGATCTGGGAAGGCAGTGGCAACATCCAGTGCCTCGACGTGCTGCGTGCCCTGGCGCGGGAGCCAGGCACTGTCCAGGCAGTCGTCCGCGAACTGGCATCCGCAGCCGGCATGGACCTGACCTACGATGTCTTCGTCGAACGATTGCAGGCCGATCTTCCATTCGCGCAGGAAGCCGGCGCGCGAATGATCGTGGAGCGCCTTGCGCTGGCGCTGCAGGCGGCGGTGCTGTTTCGCGCCGGCAGTCCTGCGGCATCCCTGTTCGCCCGCAGCCGGCTGGGCGGTGAGCACGGCCTGGCGTTCGGCACGCTGCCCGCCGACGCCGATGTGGCCCCACTGCTCGCGCGGGCATTGCCGGCATGAGTCGCTGGTTCCTCATCCTGCTGGCATCGCTCGGCGTGGCATCGCAGGCGCATGAAGCCGGCACGCGCCCACCCGCGTTGTTGCCCGCATCGCAACAGGAGGATGCGATCCATGTCTATAAGGCGCAGCGGCGCCTGGACCTGCTGCGCGATGGTCGGGTCATCGCGACCTACCGGATCGTGCTGGGCGGCGTTCCGGTCGGGCACAAGCGGTAGCAGGGCGACCAGCGGACGCCGGAAGGCGATTACCGCATCACCTACCGCAACGACCGCAGCCGGTTCCACCTGTCGTTGCGCATTTCCTATCCGAACGACGCCGACCGGCGGCAGGCCGTGGCGCGCGGCGTCGATCCCGGCGGCGACATCATGATCCACGGCGCCACGCCGCCCGGTTCGCAGGTCGACTGGACAGAGGGCTGCATTGCGGTGACGAATGCGGAGATGGACGCGATCTGGCAGCGCGTGGCGGTCGGCACGCCGATCCGCATCGCGCCCTGACGGGAGGGGCTGCCGGTCAGCGCGCGCCGCCGCGCGAGGCCAGCGCGCGCGAGCCGGTGATGATCAGGCGCACCATCTCCGACAGCTGCTCGATCAGCTCCGCATCCTTCTCAGGCGGCAGGTCCATGGCCGTGGCACCCATCGCGAACACCAGGCGCGTGATCGCCTTGGAGACCAGCGCGGGTTCGTGCAGCGGCGCGTTGTCGCGGGCGGCCAGCCGCACCAGGTCCATGCACAGCTCTTCCTCGAAGAACTGCAGTTCGCGCTCGACCGCGTGCTTGAAGGCGTCCGAACCGACGTTGCCTTCGCGCAGCAGCACATGCAGCAGCTTGTCGTCCGCGCGCAACTGTTCGATGAAGGCTTCCACCGAACCGCGCACTACGCTGCGGTCGCTGCTGGTGGCGCGATGGCGGGCCTCGCCGATGATCTTGCGGAGCGAGCGGCCGGCCAGGTCGATCAGCGCCACGGCCAGTTCGTCCATGTCGCGGAACTGGCGGTAGAAGCTGTTCGGCGCGATCCCGGCTTCACGGGCCACCTCGCGCAGGCTCAGCGTGGAAACGCTGCGATGCGGGCCGACCAGCTTCAGGGCGGCCGCCATCAGGTCTTCGCGTGAAATCGACGCCTTGCGGCCGGGGCCTTGATCGTCCTGGAGCTGCGGTTGCGGGGTTGGGATCACGCGAAGGCGCCGGGCATACGGAAGGGTAGGGGGCATCATAGCCCCGTAAATTAATATACAAGTGTATACACATCCGTCTTCACAGCGGTATAGTGTCTGCCATGAATGCACAGTTCCGTCCGCCCCTCCGCCGGTCCGGTCCCCTTGCGCGGCTGATCCGCCCCCTGGTCAAGCCGGATGTGTTCGATTTCTGGGCCTCGCGCGTCCACCGCACGTGGACCTGGGAACGGCCGCTGGCGCGGCTGGTCGCCCGGGAAACGGCTTCGGTCGACGCGGTGACCCTGCTGTTCAAGCCGAATCGTCACTGGGCAGGCCATCGGGCAGGCCAGCACGTGAACCTGGGCGTGGACATCGATGGTGTCCGGGTCACCCGCAGCTACAGCCTGACTGCGCCGTCGCGCGCGGACGGCCTGCTGCCGGTCACGATCAAGGCGATCGAAGGCGGCCGGGTCAGCCGGCACCTGTGCCGGGACGCCCGCATCGGCGACATCGTCGAACTGGGCCATGCCTTCGGCGAGATGACGCTGCCGGCGTCGCCCGAAGGATCTTTCCTGCTGCTGGCCGCCGGCAGTGGCATCACCCCGCTGATGGCGCTGGTGCGCGAGCTGGCCGGGCAGGGCATGCCGGTCGATGTGACGCTGCTCTATTGGGTGCGCCGCCGCGACGAAGCCTGCTTCCTCGATGAACTGCGCGCCTTCGCCGGCGCCCACCCGCGATTCCGCCTGCGCCTGATGCTGACGCGCGAGGCCGCCGCGTCCGCCGACGAAGCCGAAGGCCGTATCGGCGACGCCTTGCTCTCCGCGCATGGCGGTGAGCTCGCCGCGCAACAGGTGATGGCCTGCGGTCCTGGCGGGTTCGTGGAAGCCGCGCGTGGCCTGCTGGCCTCGCGCGTGACCGCCTTCCATGCCGAAGCCTTCACCGCGCCGCCGGTCGCTGTGGTCGACGAAGGCGAGATCGACATCCGCCTGCAACGCAGCGGGCGCACCCTGCGGGTGGCACGCGGCACGTCGCTGCTGGAGGCGCTGGAGGCGCAGGGCCTCAGGCCGCCCTCCGGCTGCCGCATGGGCATCTGCAACACCTGCGCCTGCGGCAAGTCCGCCGGCAGCACGCGCCACCTGCCCAGTGGCGAGCTGGTCCATGAACCCACCCAGGCGCTGAAGCTGTGCATCCACAGCGCCGCCACCGACCTCGAGCTGGATCTGTAATGGCCGACAACATGCCCTCCCGCAACCGCACGCTCAGCGCCGACGAACTCGACCGCTTCGGCGAAGAACTCGACGCGCTGCGCGCGAAGACCGTGGCGACGCTGGGCGCCCGCGACGCGCGCTACATCCGCAACGTGGTGAAGGCCGTGCGCTACACCAACCTGGCCGGGCGCGTGCTGCTGTTCGCCGCGGCCATTGCCGGTGGCCTGTGGCTGGCCGACAGTGCGGTGGGCTGGCTGTTCTGGGTGCTGTGGGCGCTGGGTGCGCTGTCGCTGGGGCTGGGCAAGATCCTGGACAACATGGAACTGGGCCACAACGTGATCCATGGCCAGTACGACTGGCTGGGCGACCCGCAGCTCAATGGCAAGACCTACGACTGGGACATCGTCGCCACCAGCGACAACTGGCGGCATACGCACAACTTCCGCCACCACACGTACACCAACGTGCGCGGGCTGGACGACGACATCGGCTATGGCCTGCTGCGCATCTTCCCCGAGCAGAAGTGGCGCCCGTTCTACCTGATGCAGCCGTTCATCGCGGTGGTGTTCGCGTTGCTGTTCCAGTGGGGCATCGCCATCCAGGACCTGAAGCTGGGTCGCTGGTGGAGCGGCAAGATGACCAACACGCAGTTGCGCCGCAAATCGGCGCCGGTCGTGCGCAAGATGGGCAAACAACTGGCGAAGGATTATGTGATCTATCCGGCGCTGGCCGGCCCGTTCTTCCTGCCGGTACTGCTGGGCAACATGGTCGCCAATGGCCTGCGCAATGTGTGGACCTACGTGATCATCTTCTGCGGCCACTTCACCGCCAACGCGGAGACGTTCCCGAAGGAATGCATCAAGAACGAATCGCGCGGCCACTGGTACCTGCGCCAGTTGCGTGGCTCGTCGAACCTGCGTGGCGGCTTCCTGATCAATGTGCTGTCGGGCAACCTGAGCCACCAGATCGAACACCATTTCTTCCCCGACCTGCCGGCCAACCGCTACGCCGAGATGGCCAAGGAAGTGCGTGCCATCTGCGCGCGCTACGGCCAGCACTATAACACTGGCACGCTGCTGACCCAGTTCGGCCAGGTGTGCTGGCGCATCGTGCGGCATGCCTTCCCCAGCCGCCCGCGCCATGTGCCAGCGCTGGTGCAGGCCGACGCGATGGCGTAAGCCGTCAGGGGTTGTCCGGCGCCGCGGCCTTGGCTGCGCGCGCCACATCGTGCTTAAGGCGCCACTCGGCGAAGAACGAGGCCGAGATCAGGGCGGTGCCGAGCAGGCCCAGCCACTGGAACCACGGGTTCTCGAAGACGTCGTCCGCCAGGTCGTTGTCCTGCAGTTGCAGGCGCAGCAGGCGTACCTCCGTTGCGATCGCATCGGCGCCGGTCCCGCCATGACGCCGGGCTTCTTCGGCATTGACCGCCAGTTGCGTCATCGCGGCCCGCGACGCGGCATCGTCATCGGGTCTGCGCTCCACGACCACGACCAGCGCACTGGTTACCAGGATCAGGGCGGTGCCCAGCCCGCGCAGCAACGGCGGCAATGATTCGGGGATCATGCGTGGCTTCCGGCCGGGAGACGGCCGCATCCTAGACCACGCGGTGCGCCGTCGTCACCGCGCAAGGCGCGTGCCGCCATCGCCGTCAGTCGAGGAACTGCAGGCGCGCCAGTTCCGCATACAGGCCGTCCTGCGCCAGCAGTTCGGCATGCGTGCCCTGCGCGACGATGCGGCCACGGTCCATCACCACGATGCGGTCCGCTTTCAGCACGGTCGCCAGGCGGTGTGCGATGACCAGCGTGGTGCGGCCCTCCATCAGGCGTTCCAGCGCCTGCTGCACGGCGCGCTCGCTTTGGGCGTCCAGCGCACTGGTGGCTTCGTCGAGCAGGAGGATGGGCGCGTTCTTCAGCAGGGCGCGTGCAATCGCGATGCGCTGCTGCTGGCCGCCCGACAGGCGTGCGCCGCGTTCGCCCAGCTGGCTGTCGAAGCCTCCCGGCAGTTCGCGGATGAAATCGTCGGCCTCGGCGGCTTCGGCGGCGGCGTGCAGCTCCGCGTCGGTGGCGTCCAGCTTGCCGTAGCGGATGTTCTCGCCGGCACTGGCGGCGAAGATCGTCGGCTGTTGCGGCACCAGTGCGATGTGTTCGCGCAGTGCGGCGGGGTCCAGCTCGCGCAGGTCCACGCCATCGACACGCACGCTGCCGGCCTGTGCATCGTGGAAGCGCAGCAACATCGAGAACACGGTGCTCTTGCCCGCGCCGGATGGACCGACCAGCGCGACGGTTTCGCCCGGATGGACGATCAGGTCGAAGTCGTCGAGCGCGGGCAGGTCGGGACGCGACGGGTAGTGGAACGAGACGTTGTCGAAGCGGATCTCGCCCTTCACCGGTGTCGGCAGTGCGCGCGGCGCAGCGGGGGCGCGGATCGCCGGCGTTTCATTCAGCAGTTCGGCAATGCGGCCCATGCCACCGGCCGCACGCTGCAGTTCGTTCCAGACTTCGGCGAGGGCGCCGACCGAGCCGCCGCCGATGAGGGCGTACAGCACGAACTGGCCCAGCGTGCCGGCGGTCATCGTGCCGTCGATGACGTCGTGCGCGCCGGACCACAGCACCAGCGTGATGGCGCCGAAGATCAGCGTGATCGCTGCCGCCGTCACCCAGGCTTGTGCGCGGATGCGGCGGCGCGCCGTGTCCACCGCAGTCGCGATGGCAGCGCCGAAGCGGCCACGCTCATAGGGTTCGCGCGCATGTGCCTGTACGGTGCGCACGGCGCCGAGGGTTTCGCTGGCCAGCGTGTTGGCGTCGGCCACGCGATCCTGGCTGGCCCGCGAGGCTTTCTCCAGCCGGCGCGCACCGAGCACGATCGGCAGGACCGCCAATGGGATACCGATCAGGGCGAATGCCGCCAGCCGCGGACTGGTGAAGAACAGCATGCCCAGGCTGCCGATGACGGTGACGCTGCTGCGCAGGGCGACTGACATGCTGGTGGCGACCACGGTGCGCAGCAGTTCGCTGTCGGCGGAGAGCCGCGACACCAGTTCGCCGCTGCGGGTGCGGTCGTGGAACTCGGCGTCGAGTCCGATCAGGTGGCCGTAGAGCTGTCCGCGCAGGTCCGCGACCACTTTCTCGCCCAGCAGCGACACGAAATAGAAGCGCGCGGCACTCGCCAGCGCCAGCACGACGGCCACCACGAACAGGAAGAGGAAGGCGCGGTTGATGTTCGCGCCATCGGTGAATCCGTTGTCGATCATCTGGCGGAAGGCGACCGGCAGGCTCAACGTCGCGGCCGACGCCAGTACCAGCGCCAGCAGCCAGGCGCTGAACAGGCCAGCGTGTTGCTGCACGAACGGCCACAGGGCGCGCAGGGTGCCCAGCTTGGCTTTCGGTCCGGCGGCTGCGCCGTCCGGTGAATCGGGTGGAGTGCTCATCGGGGATCCGTCTTCGAAGCGGTTGTGGGAGGGGCTTCAGCCCCGTCCAGGCCGCCGTGCTTCCTGCGTGCCGGAAGCCCCTTCCACAAACACCTGCCGTCTACGACTGGGCGGGTTCGATAACGCGCACCCGGTTACGGGTGGCGTCGCGGAGCTGGGATTTCAAGGCGCCGACGCGATCCGCCGGCAACTGCACGCGCAACCGCGCCCCGGTTTCGTCGAAGCCTTCGTCCTGTTTCACGGCTCCATGGACGCTCAAGGCCCCGTGCACATGGCCCAGGTCGTCGAACGGGCAGATCAGTTCCACACTCGCCAGCACGACCAGCGGTTCGCGTGGCGCCAGCCGCAGGCACTCCGCCGCCGCGCCACCGTAGGCCCTGACCAGGCCGCCAGCCCCCAGCTTGATGCCGCCGTACCACCGCGTCACCACGACCATCACCCGGTCGAAGCCCTGGCCATCGATGGCGGCCAGGATCGGCCGGCCGGCCGTGCCCGCAGGCTCGCCGTCGTCGCTGGAGCGGTACTCCTGGCCGATCCGGTAGGCCCAGCAGTTGTGGGTCGCGGCGGGATCGCCGATCTCGCGCAGGAAGGCGAGCGCGTCATCGGCGCTGCCGACGGGTGCCGCCTGTGCGAGGAAACGGCTGTGCTTCACCTCCAGCAACTGCGAGGCGCGCGCGGCGAGCGTGTCGCTCACAGCGTGCCGAGCAGCGGGCGCAGGTCGTCCGGCACGCGCTGGAACGGGTGCTCCTGCACGAACAGTTGCAGGCTGCGCAGGGCCGTGGCGTTGTCGCCCAAGTCGCGGCGCAGGCGGATGCGGTCCAGCCACTCGTCGGGTGGCAGTCGCGTGTCCGCGTCCACCGGCACCTGCAGGTCGGTACGACGCAGCGCATTGCGGGCCGCACTGGGCTGGACGCTGCCGGCACTCGCGGCGGGCGGAGGTGGCGGGGGAGGCAACAGGACAGGTGAGGGTGCCGGGGCGGCATCCTGCGGCCTGGCCTGGCGCTCGCGCGATTTCACCCGGCTGCCGGTCACCGAGATGCGGTCAAGGGACGGGTCGGTCTGGTTCGCGGCCTTGGCCACCGCTTCCCGTTGATCTTCTTCATGGCGGGCGCGCTGCTCCTGTTCCTGCTGTGCCGCGACGCGATACTGCGCACGTTCGCGCACGCTGGCTTCAGGCACGGCCGCAGTAGCCGCCGCGGCGGGGGTCGTGTAGCCATCTGCGTCGGCGGGGAACGCCTGCGGCACCGCTTCCGATGCGGGAGGCGCAGGCGGGCTGGCAGGCGCGGGTATCAGGGCCAGTGGACTGCGCTTCGGCGCAGGCGCCTGGCGCGCGACGGCCTCCGCGTTCTGGCGGGCGGGTCCCGAGGCCGGAACTCCGCGCTCGACGGGTGACGATGACAGGACCTTGGCTGGCACGGGGGGAGCCACCTCCTGCGTCACCGCAGCGGGCGGCGCGGGCATCTCGGCGGCCGGTGCCGCCGCATCCGCCGCAACGACCCGGGCGCTGTCGGCCGGCACGCCCGACGACCGCTCGGTCTCCATCGGCACTTCGCTGGCCACCGGAACCTCGTGGACCGGGCGAAGCTGCCAGGCGATACCGGCCGCAAACAGCACCGACGCCGCCACGCCCATTCCCAGCGGCCAGCGACGACGGTGGGATGAAACGCGTCCACCGGCCGCAGGCGCCGTCTGAACGGCCGCACGCGCCGCGCCCAGGATGCGCGCATCCAGGTCCGGCGACGGGCCGCCATGCGGATCCAGTCGCGACAACGACTGCGCGAGGGCGCGCTCTTCGGGGGTCAGGGGCTCGTGGGGCATGCTCATTCGTTCAATCTCGTCCGCAACCGGTCCATCGCATAGCGCAGGCGCGATTTCACGGTTTCCCGGCCGACGCCGGTGATCTCGCCGATCTCCTCCAGGGTCAGTTCCCGCTCCAGCCGCAGCAGCAGCACCTCGCGCTGCTCCGGCGGCAATTCGTCCATGGCCAGTTGCAACCGCCGCCGCTGTTCGAAGTCGGACAGCTGGCGCTCCGGCGTATCGGGGTCCGGCACGCGGGCGGTCCGTTCGTCCGCATCCGCCGGCGCCGCCGGCCGATGCTTGAGCGCGCGCCAATGGTCGTTCAGGCGATTGTGCGCGATCCGGTAGAGCCAGGTCCCGAACGCCGCTTCCGGTTTCCAGCCCTGGCGCGCGCTGATGACGCGTTGCCAGGTGTCCTGGAAGAACTCGTCGGCCAGCGCGGCATCGCGCAGGTGCCGCAACAGGAAGCGGTACAGCGGGCCGCGATGGCGCGCATACAGTTGTTCGAACGCCGACGCGTCGCCTGCGGCGTAGGCCAGCATCAGGGTCTCGTCGGCGGGTTCTGCGAGGTCGTTCACTGCCGCCAGCGTAAGCGGTCCACGAGTGCCCGTGAAGCCGTGCGGCTGCACGAGCGCCGCCGGGTCCATCGACGCCTGCCCGCCAGGAACCCTGCGGGCTGTGGAGCAGGCGGCGGTGGCGGTGGCGGAAGACACGTGCAGGACGAACGTCCGGACGCCTTTGCCGGGGTTGCGGCAGCGGTTTCCGTTCAGGGGGTGGCAGGCGGTATGCTCGCCGCGGGGGAAATCCGGATACAGCACACCGACTCGGTCGGAATATGGGCATGCCTACGCCATCGGTCAGCACCGACAACCCGGCCAGCGCGGACGCCTCACCAGCGGAACGGATCGCGCTGGTCCTGCGTGGGCTGCTGCCGGCGGGCGCGGAACTGGCGGTCTGCTGGCGCGACTGGGCGCTCGGCAATGCCAGTGGCGCCACGCCCGGGGCATCCATCGCGTTGCGGCGACGCGCCGAGCATGCCCTCGCCGAAGCGATGGTCGACCACGATGGGCCGGAACTGCGCGTGCATGCGTGGGACAACGCCGACGGCAACGCCCGTGTCGCGCTGGCGCTCTCGCTGCCGGCGCCCTTCGCGGACGACGACGAAGCCTCCTGGGTGATGCTGGCCCGCACGTTGCTGGTGACCTCGCTGGACGCCTCGCGCGCGCAGGCCCGCGTGGTCTCGCTGGAAAAGTCCAAACGCCTGCAGCAGGCGCTGTACGAGATCGCCGACCTCGCCGGTGCCGACCTGGAGATGCCCGAGATGCTCCGCCGCATCCATGCGGTGGTGAACTCGCTGATGTATGCGGAGAACTGCTACATCGTCCTGTACGACGACCAGCGACGCACCGTGCGGTTCCTCTACTTCGCCGACCAGCGCGACCCGTACATCGCCGAGCCCGAGCGCGAATTCAGCGAAGAGGAAATGGTCAACAGCATGACCTTCGCACTGCTGCGCCACGGACAGCCGCTGCGCGGACCGTCGGCGGTGATCCGGCAGAAGCTGGGCGTGGTGCGCGATCCATCGCACGGCCCGGACAGCCTGGACTGGCTGGGCGTACCGATGCGCCGCGACGACCATGTCTGCGGCGCCATCGTCGTGCAGAGTTACGACGCGCCGGCGAGCTACGCAGACGAGGACCGCGCGCTGCTGGGCTACGTGGCGCAGCACATCCTCACCGCGCTGGACCGCAAGCACGCGCACGTGGAACTGGAGCATCGCGTGGCCGTGCGCACGCACGAACTGCAGCGCGCCAACCGCGAACTGCAGGCCGAGATCATCGAGCGCAAGCGCGCCGAGAAGCTGCAGCGTGCGCTGTTCCGCATCACCGACCTCGCCATCACCTCGGAAAACCTCGAGCGCTTCTACGCCGACGTGCACATGGTGGTCGATGAGCTGATCAACGCGCGCAATTTTTACATCGCCCTGCTGTCGGACGATGGCAGGGACCTGAATTTCCCGTATTCGATCGACGAACGGGACCCGATGCGCAAGGCGCGGCGCATGACCAACGGCTTGACCGAGTACGTCATCGATACCGGTCGTCCGTTGCTGGCCGACCGCGAGGTGGTCGGCCAGCTGGCCGACGCCGGCAAGGTGCTGCAGCACGGTCCGCCCGCTCACAGCTGGCTGGGCGTGCCGCTGTTCCGCGGTGAGGACGTGGTGGGTGCGGTGGTCGTGCAGAGCTATTCCGAAGAGGTGAAGTTCACCACGCACGACCAGAACCTGCTGACCTTCGTCGCCCACCACATCGGCAATGGCCTGGATCGCCAGCGTGCGCAGGAACGCCTGCGCAGCGCGCACGCCGAGCTGGAGCGCCGCGTCGACGAGCGCACCCGCGAACTCGCCGAGGCCAACCTGCAGCTGCGTGGCCAGATCGGCGAGCGGCTACGCATCGAGCAGCAGTTGACCCACCAGGCCACCCACGATGCGCTGACCGGGCTGCCGAACCGCCCGCACCTGCTCGACCGGCTGGCTGCCTCCATCGAACGTGCGCGGCATGGCGACGGTCAGGCGTTCGCGGTGCTGTTCCTCGACCTGGACCGGTTCAAGCTGGTCAACGACAGCATGGGGCATGCCGCCGGCGACGAATTGCTGGTCGAAGTGGCGCGCCGCATCACCATGAGCGTGCGCGACGAGGACGTGGTGTCGCGGCTGGGCGGGGACGAGTTCGCCCTGCTCGTCGAGTACGCCGAAGGCGTGGAGAACGTGCGCGAGTTCGCCCAGCGCCTGCTCGCCGTGCTCGGCCTGCCGATGTGGGTGGCCGGCCGCGAACTGTTTCCGTCCGCCAGCCTCGGGATCGCGGTGTGGCATCCGCGCTATCGCAACGGCGAGGAACTGCTGCGCGATGCCGACGCCGCCATGTACCGCGCGAAGGAACAGGGACGCGACCGTTGCGCGATGTTCGACGAGGCGATGCGCGAAGCCGCCGTGCAGAGCCTGGATCTCGAGGCCGACTTGCGCCGCGCGATCAACCATCGCGATTTCATCCCGTTCTACCAGCCGATCCGGCGCATGGACGATGGGCGTGTCATCGGCCACGAGGCGCTGCTGCGCTGGCAGCACGAGCGGCGCGGCCTGCTGCTGCCTGCGGAGTTCATCGGCCTGGGCGAGCACAGCGGGTTGATCGAGCAGGTCGACTGGCTGCTGTACGAGCAGGTGGTGCGGCAGATCGCGCGCGGCGTCGAGGGCTATATCTCGGTGAACGTCTCGCCGCGGCATTTCCGTTCGCCCGACTTCGGCGACCGCCTGTTGGCGATGTTCGAGGCCCAGGGCGCCGATCCATCGCGCCTGCGGCTGGAGATCACCGAGGTCGCGCTGCTCGACGACGCACCACGCACGCTGCGCATCCTGCGCACGTTGCGCCAGCACGGCATCCTGGCGCAGCTGGACGACTTCGGCACCGGATTCTCCGCGCTGTCCTACCTGCACCGGTTCCCGATCTCGGTGCTGAAGATCGATCGCAGTTTCGTATCCGGCCTTGGCAACGAGGCGCGTCCGGAGAGCCTGGCGCTGGTGCGCGCCATTCTCGCACTGGCCAGCACGCTCGGCATCGAAACGATCGCCGAAGGCGTGGAAACCGAGGAGCAGCGGCAGGCGCTGATCGACCTCGGTTGCCACCTTGGGCAGGGCTATCTGTTGGGGCGGCCGGCGGCGCAGATGGAGAGAGCAGCGGCTGACGCGGCGTGACCATGCGGTGTGTTCACCCGCACTAGCGAATATCGATGGGCCCTCCGTAGTAAGGGCGACGTTGTCCAGATGAGATCGCTTGGCTCGTGGCAGGAATTACTTTCCAGTTGAGCCAGAAGTCGCCCGTGCAGAGGCGCCGAAACGGGATGCCGATGGACTGGCCCGCAGCCACTTCGACGTCGACGACGCTGGAAAAGTGGGGCGGCACCTCGCCCGTCAGGATGGGCGTGTCGAAGTCATCGCGTGCAGGGGCGGGCAGTTCGCGATCCATGTAAAAGCTCTTCATCGTCACGGTCACCGGATACGACCTGTGATTGACGACCGTCACCGCTGTCCCGCAGCTGTCTGCGAGTGCCATGCCCGGCATCGCAAGCGTTGCGCACAGCATGATCCAACCTGTCCGCATGGCACCTTGCTCCTTGCTGTCGAGGAGCGGGGCCGCCGATGCGGCCCCGCTCGGTTCGGCTCAATCCGCGGCAATCGCCGGTGCATCGCTCTTCACCGCGACCAGCTTGTGGGCCTGGTCCACCATGCCGATGAACTCCGCCTTCAAGCCGTGGGGGTCGCGTCCTGTCGAAGCGCGTGCGGTGCGCGCGACGTCGCTCCAGTTCCAGCCGTCGATGCGCTGGCCACCACGCAGCAGGTCGGCATAGGCCGCGACCGCGCTCGCGAAACGGAACGCATCGCTGGGTTGCGCCGTCAGCGACGTCCGGGCGATGGGCGTCTCGATGAGGCGGCTGCTGTCCTGGCCAGGCAGCTTGTAGCGCAGGCGCACGTGCGCGACTTCGTCCATGGATGCGCCGCTTGCGACCTGCTTGCCACCACCGTAACGCAACGCGGGCAGGCGGTCGGCACCGCTGCCGACCGGCGTGATCTCGTACAGCGCGGTGACTTCGTGGCCCGCACCGATGTCGCCGGCATCGACCTTGTCGTTGGCGAAATCCTCGTTGGCCAGCACGCGGTTCTCGTAGCCGATCAGCCGATACTCGGACACCAGGGCGGGATTGAACTCCACCTGGATCTTCACGTCGCGGGCGATGGTCAGCAGGGTCGACTGCATTTCGTCCACCAGCACCTTGCGGCCTTCCTGCAGCGTGTCGATGTAGGCATGGTTGCCGTCTCCGACATCGGCCAGCTTCTCGGCCAGCGCATCGTTGTAATTGCCGGTGCCGAAACCCAGCGTGGTCAACGCGATGCCGGACGCGCGCTGGTCGGCGACCATCGTTTCCAGTGCATCCTGGCTGACCGTGCCGACGTTGAAGTCGCCGTCGGTAGCCAGGATCACGCGGTTCACGCCGTCCTTCACGAAGGCCTGCTTCGCCATCGCATAGGCCAGGCGGATGCCGTCGCCACCGTTGGTGCTGCCGCCGGCCTGCAGCCGGTCGAGCGCACCGAGGATCTCGTCGTGCCGATCGCCGGGCGTCGGCGGCAGCACGAGACCGGCCGAGCCGGCATAGACCACGATGCTGACGCGGTCCTGCCTGCGCAGCTGGGTGACGAGCTGGGCGAACGACTGCTTCAGCAGCGGCAGCTTGTCCGGCGACTCCATGGAGCCGGAGGTGTCGAGCAGGAACACGAGGTTGGCCGGCGGCAGCGTCGCTTTCGGTACGTCGTAGCCCTTGATGCCGACCATCAGCAGCTGGCGCCGGGTATTCCAGGGCGCCGGTGCGAGTTCGGTGGTCACGTTGAAGGGGCGGCTGCGGTCGATGGGGGCGGCATGGCCATAGCGGAAGTAGTTGATGAACTCTTCCGCGCGTACTGCGTCGGCGGGCGGCCGCTGGCCTTCGCGCAACATGCGGCGCACGTTGCTGTAGCTGCCGGTGTCCACGTCGACGGAGAAGGTCGATACCGGCTCGTCCACCGTGCGGCGGACCGGATTGTCATCGCGTGCGGCGTACTTTTCGGTATTGGCCGGTGCCGCATACGTGGCGACCGCGTTGGCGGTGCGGTACTCCATCATCATCGCGGGAGCCGGCGGCGGCGCGGCGGGTGCGTACGCGTGGCCCGCGGCGATCGCGGCTTTCGCCTGTTCGCTGCGCAGGCGGCTGCCGGTGACGGTCACGCGATCGAGCGTCGCCTGTTCGCGCTGCGTTGCGTCGGCGGCGCTGTTGGCGACGTAGGCGTCGGCGGCGGCAGCCGCTTCCGCGTCAGGGGAGTGTTGCGTGGTGGGATTCGACTGGCAGGCGGCCAGCAAGGCTGCGGCCAGCAGGGTAACGGTGAGACGGTGCGACATGGCGTGACTCCGTGTGTGGGACAGGAAGTCGAACGCGCGGGCCTGGAAAACGGGGTTCGGGGGGATGGCATTCGGCTGGCCAGTCCCCAAGCGGGCTGTCCAGCGTCAGTCGATGGCCCCGACGTCCATGCCGTCATAAGCATCCAGTCCGTGTTCGTCGGCGAAGCGGTACAGCGCCTGGTTGCGCTGGTCGAGGCTGTCCGGCGTGTGCACTTCCGTCTTCTCGACGTGCAGCCACCACAGGTCCGGATCCTTGCGGTTCTCCTTGTCCTCGAGATACAGCGCGATCACGCGGTAGCCCTGTTCCTGCAGCAGCGGCACGACGGCCTCCAGTGCGGGACGCGAACCATGGGTGAAGAAGTAGCCCCACACCAGCGGCTTGCGCAGGTCCCACGGCGTTTCCTTGGCCATGTTGTCGAACATCTCGACCAATTGTTCGTGGGTGATCATGGGTGCTCCTGATGGTCTGGATGCGGAAGGACAGCTGACGCTCCAGCGAAGGATGAATTGCATGCCATCGACTAGGGCATGGGTCGCTGCCGCGCTTGTCGATATTGGCGCCTGTCGCCCAGTCGTCGGCTTTCCGTGTCGATATTGACACAGATAACGCCACTACAAAGGATTGCGTCCGACGCCGCATATGCCTGCAACACGGGGATGGCATCCTCGTGGCGTTGCAGCTCATCCCTGACGGCTACCAGCTCCTGGCGATAATGAGCCAGTGTCATCCAGCCGCACAGAAGTACCAGTAGCAGGATCGCTATAGCGACCCCGCACCAGATCGACAAGGTCCTGTGCACCGACTGGAGTCGCGCCGATACGTCGTGGCCAAAGCCGGTTGCAATGGGCGACAAAGTCTTCCTTGCGTCATCGGTTATAATGCTGGAGGCATTGTCGACGATCGTCTTTACCTGGTTGCCGCTGTAGGAAAGCGCATCCTGCAGCGCCCGCATATGTTGGTTGACCTTGGTCTGCATGCTGATTTCGCTTTGTTCGAACTTGGCCATCATGGCGGCCTGAAGCTTGAGCGAGTTATGCAGGGATGCGATAAGGCTGCGGAGTTCTTGTTCGTCGTACATAGGCAGTCCCTTGCCGCAGCGGTCAGATGGATAGTCCACGAGCGAGTGGCTCGTGAAGCGTGTCCTGCTGATGCACATCCTGTGATGGACCTTCGGTCAGGAGTTCACGGCCCCATTGCTCGAGTTTCCGGATGTGGTCGGACCCGGCGATCTGTGCGATCACCCGGTTCGCAGCTCTGTCATCGCCCGCGAAAACAGCGGCAGCCAGCCGGTCGAGGTCCCGGTCGCCCGTGCCCGCATCGGGTTGCGTGATGCGGTCCCGACCGGGCAGTGGTTGGACGATGTCTGGTGGAGGCTGGACATCGTCAGGTCGGGCGTTGCGTTGCTCCGCCGCACGTTCGATCTCCCTCAACGTTGACGGATCCGCCCGTCCCGTGACGGCGCGCGCGTGCTGCTCCTGGAAACTTCGGACGGCCTGTTCCGTTTCCTGTGTAAAGACGTCGCCCTCGGGCACGCGCCGGTTCCGTTCGGCGCGGACGTCCAGCGCGCGCAGCTGTTCATTGAGTTGTCGAACTTCGTCGCCCGTCTCAAGACGGCGTAGTGCACCATCCTCCATGGCAGGCCGGCCGACCGCTGGCAGGACAGGGTTGCCGGCGGGAACACGTCCCGCGTCGAGGTCAGCGACGAATTCCGGTGTCAGCACGGCACGCCAGGCGTCATAGCGGTTCAACCTGTCTTCCAGACCATTTTCGCCGTTGTTGATCGCAAGTGTTGTCTTGGAGACATCATCGCGCTCCTGTTCAGGCACTTCGTTCTGCCAGAACCAGAGGGCGATGCGTTCGCCGTTTCCACGATCTGCAGCAAGCTGGGGATGGCGTGTCAGATCCAGCTCCAGCGCCGCTCCCGCCGTTGCGTAGTTGCTCTCTCCGGTCAACTGCGTGTATCCGCGGCCACGATACAGATAGCCATCGCCAGCATCGTCATTACCCATACGGTTGCCGTACATCAGCCGTGCCAATTCCTGGGGCCTGCCTTGCAGCGCTTCAAGTCGTGCGGACTCAAGCGCTTCAAGGCCTTCTCGACGCGCGGATCTGACGGGGATCTGGTTGATGCCCCGCGTGTACCGGAAGCTCTCCTCCATAAGGGTGAAACCTGAAGACTCATGGCCCATCTGCGCCATGAAGTTGGCCATTTCCTCGCGTGAGGCTATGCCTGCTTCGCGTGCCGCACGCAGCAGGGAGAGTTCGTTCTCGTTAGGCACCGAAAAAGTCCTTTTCGACGGGAGTTGGGTCAGGGAATCGCATCCGCCGGGTAATCGGCAGGATCGAAGCGTTCCAGGAATACGGTATCGACAGGGGAAAGATCTTGCCGTCGCTCCACGGACCTTCCTTCAAGGCGATCCAGTCCGTGATGGACGATGCTGACCAGTCGCCATCGTTTGTTCCCAGGCATGTAGGCGAAGCTGTACTCGCTGGACCACAGTTCACGCGAGCCGCCCTCGAAGCGGAGCTTCAGCTCGGCCTTCTCGGCGCTCAGGCTTTCAAGCGGGTCTCCCATCATTCCGCCACAGGCACGGCAGAGGATGGCATGGGGATTGTCTAGCGCCTCCGTCAGCGAGCCATCTGGACCACGCAGAAAGATCAGCAACCCTCGCGGGTGGGAGCCGTCGCTGCGCTTGCGATCGATGACGAGCAGGACATCGTCGTTGCCATCCCCGTCCGCATCGCCGCTAACCTTCATCACCACCGATGCATCTTTGGTGGCGAGCCTCACGATGTTTTCCTCGCCCAGGGAGGACGACGTGGCGCAAGCCGTCAGCCAGACAAATGACGCGAAAAGCGCTGTCATGCAACGCACTTGGCGCATGGACATCTCCTTGGCCATACATGGCCTTCCCCGCAACGGCGAAGTCTAGCCATGGGGTTGGCGTCATTTCTATTTACATTCTCGTGTCGGCCGACCTTGCTCGCGGTGTGGACAAGGCATGAAGACAGGTCAAAAGCCACTGCTGAGGCGACGTCAGTCCGCGGTCAGTTCCAGCGTTCCATCGGCAAGACGGGCTTGGACCTTGTCTCCGGGCTCCACCTGCGTCACCGAGCGCACCAGCGTGCCGTCCTCTCTGGTCACCAGGGCGTAGCCTCGCGCGACGGTCGCCAGCGGGCTGACCGCTTCGAGCGAGCGGGCGAGGGCGCGCAGGCGCAGGGCATCGCGTTGCAGCGTGCGCGCAACTGCCGCTTGCGGGCGCGGCGCCAGGGCGAGCAGGCGCTCGCGCAATTGTTCGAGGCGACGCTGTGGCGCGTGCGCACGCAGGATCGCGTCGGCATGGCGGAGCGCGGCGACGCGACGGGCCTGCTGATGCTGCCAGAGGGCGTGCAGGCGACGCGCGGCGTCTTCCTGGCGGCGCCCGAACGCTTCCAGTCGCGCCTGCGGTCGCAGCGCGTTGAGGCGCAGCGCTGCGCGATCGGCGCGCTGCATCGCATTGCGCAGGCGCTGGGTCTGCAGGGTGGCCAGCCGGCGCTGCAGCACCTGCACGCGCGCCAGCAGGTCGCGGCGGTCCGGTACCAGCAACTCCGCCGCGACGGAGGGCGTCGGCGCGCGCAGGTCGGCGGCGAAGTCGGCGAGGGTGAAGTCGGTCTCGTGGCCGATCGCGGACACGACGGGCACCGGTGACGCCGCGATGGCGCGCGCCAGGCGTTCGTCGTTGAACGCCCAGAGATCCTCCAGCGAGCCGCCGCCGCGCGCGATCAGCAGCACGTCGTAGCGACCGCTGCGCGCCGCGCGTTGCAGCATGTCGACGATCTGTGCCGCCGCCGTTTCGCCCTGCACCTGCACGGGCAGCACGTCGACCTCCAGCAGCGGGAAGCGGCGCTGCAGCACGCTGAGTACGTCGCGCACGGCCGCGCCGGTGGGCGAGGTCAGTACCGCGAGGCGCCGCACGTGGGCGGGGAGGGGACGCTTGCGTGCATCGTCGAACAGGCCTTCGGCGGTCAGCCTGGCCTTCAGTTCCTCGAACGCACGCCGCAGCGCGCCTTCGCCGGCGTCTTCCAGGCTGTCGATCACCAGCTGGTAGTCGCCGCGTGCTTCGTACAGGGTCAGCCGGCCGCGCGCGAGCACGCGCAGTCCCTCGCGCGGCGCGAACTTCAGCCATTGGCTCTTGGGCTTGAACATCGCGCAGCGCACCTGCGCGCGCGCGTCCTTCAGCGTGAAATACAGGTGGCCCGATGCGGGGCGCGTGACGTTGCCCAGCTCGCCCTCCACCCATACCAGCGGAAACGCGCCTTCCAGCAGGTCGCGCGCCAGCGTGTTGAGCTGGGTCGGCGTGAGGATGTCGCGTGCGGTGTCGGCCATGCCGCAAGGATAAACGGTGACGCCGGCAGGTGCCGCGAATGCCTGCGACACGCGGTCGCAGTCCCTCGGGTGCGTTCCGTGATGGAATGCCCGGGTCCCGATGGCCGGAATCGTCCTCATGTCCTTGTCCCGCTGGTCCCGCCCCGTGTTGCCGATGCTGCTCGCGACGCTCTCGGCCTGCGCACCCGCGGACGTGCCGGCACCCGCCGACGCCGATCCGGCGCCCCTGGTGGAAGCACTGATGCTGCCGTCGCCGCCCCGCGCCGCCCAGCCCGACCTGGTGGCGACGCCGGACGGTGCGTTGCTGCTGAGCTGGGTCGAACCAATGGGCGAGGCGGGCCATCGTCTTCGTTTCAGTCGCCTGTCGGGTGATGCAGGGGAGTGGACGCCGCCGCAGACGATCGCAGAAGGCGCCGGATGGTTCGTCAACTGGGCCGATACACCGCACGTCTACGCGTTGCCCGACGGATCGCTGTGGGCGCACTGGCTGCGCAGCACCGGACCCTCGCGGATGGATTACGGCATCGACCTGGTGCGCTCCGGCGACGGTGGCGCGACCTGGACCACGCCCCAGCTGGTGCACCCCTCCGGCACGCCCGGCGACCATGGCTTCGTGACGTTCTGGCCGCAGGCGCGCGACCGGTTGGGTATCGCGTGGCTGGACAGCCGGCAGAAGGCGGCATCCGGACATGCGGGTCACGATGCGGGCGGGCACGATCACGCCGGGGGTGCGGCGATGATGCTGCGCGCCGCGACCTACGATGCGCAGGCCGAGCAGGCCGGCGAGTGGCCGCTGGACACGTCCACCTGCGATTGCTGCACCACGTCGTCCGCCGTCACCGATCGCGGCGTGGTCGTCGTCTATCGGGGGCGCGGCGATGGCGAGATCCGCGATACGCGCATCGTGCGTTTCGATGGCGAACGCTGGACGCCCCCGCGCGACGTACACACGGACGGCTGGAAGATCGCCGGTTGTCCGGTCAACGGCCCGGTGGCGGTGGCCGAGGGCGAGACGGTGTGGGTCGCGTGGTACACCGAAGCGGATGGCGAACCGGAACTGCGGGCCGCGCGCTCCGACGATGCCGGCGACACGTTCGGTGCGCCGGTGACGTTGGCCAGGGGAATGCAGGTGCTCGGGCGCCTGGGCCTGGCGCGCGCCGGCGATCATCTGCTGGTGAGCTGGCTGGAGCAGGCGCCCGACGAACGCCAGACGCTGGTCCTCGGCCGTTATGACGGCAGGTGGAAACACGCACGGCGCGTCGAGGTCGCCACCCTGTCCGCGCGCGGCCGCGCCAGCGGGATTCCGCGGTTGCAGGCCAAGGGCGACGCGGCGTGGCTGGCATGGACGGACGTCACCGGCGACACGCCAGGCCTGAAGGGTGCACGCGTGGTCTTCCGTTGATGCACGGATGCGACACTTCGTCGCATAGGCTCCACACCCGTCCCAGGGCTTAGAATCACGCGGTGATCCGCTCTTCCGCCTTCCTCAGACCGATGCTGCAGCTGGCCCTGGTGGCCGCGTTGCTCATGGCGTTCGCACCGTCGGTCACGCGCTGGGTGGCCAGCGCCGGCATGCAGGTGCTCGCTGGCTGGACCGAGTTGTGTACCAGCGACGGCATCAAGTGGGTCGATACGCGCGCCGAATCGCCGGTGGAAAAATCCCCGGCGCCCGCCGGCATGCCGATGGGAGCGGACTGCGCCTACTGCGTGCTGGCGGCCGTGCTGCCGTTGCTGCTGCTGTGCATCGCGCTGCTGTTCCCGCGTCTTGCGGGCGACGTCATCGCGGATGTCGTCGTGCGTCCCCGCGCGGGGCGGACGCGCCTGCGCGGCCTTGGCGGACAAGGGCCGCCCCTCCTGCTCTGAACCACAAGACCCCTCGTTGATCGTGCGGCCGGTGCGCCGCGTCCTTGTGCTTTGGAGTTTCCATGTCCCTGTTTCCCTGGGCGACGCCGCGTGCGTCGCGCCTGTCCGTGGCCGTTGCCGCGGCCCTGTCATTCCCCATCGTCGTGCTCGCCGCCGAGCCGGTCGTGTTGCCCGACGGTTCCCGCGCGACGCAGCTCGATACGGTCGAAGTCAAAGGCCACCGGGCCGGACTCGATCAGGACGCCGGCACCGGCACGCGCCTGGCCTTGAGCATCAGGGAGACGCCGGCGTCCGTCACCGTGATGGACCGCGACACGCTGGATGCGCGCGGCGTGCGCACGACGCAGGAAGCCCTGGCCGGCATTCCCGGCCTGACCGTCGCCTCGCCGCCGGGCAACGGCAACGCGGTGACCTATCGCGGGTTCTCCGGCAGCCAGATCACCCAGGTGTTCAACGGCATCGACGTGCAGTACGCCAGCATCGCTGCGCGTCCCGTGGATGCGTGGCAGTACGAGCGCGTGGAGGCCATCGGTGGTCCGTCGAGCTTCCTCTACGGTGCGGGTGCCGTTGGCGGCACGATCAACTATGTCACCCGGCTGGCGCGGCTGGATCGCGACGAGGCGGTGGTGCGGGCGTCATGGGGATCGTTCCGGGACGGCACGTTGGCGATGGGCGCCAACCTGCGCGTCGGTGGCGACGCCGCGCGGCAGGCGATCAGGCTCGATGCGAGCACGCGCGATGCGGAGAGCTGGGTCGATGGACAGGAACGCGAGGCGTCGACGCTGGCCGCTTCGTGGCTGGCGCAGGTTTCCCCGTCGCTGCGGCACACCCTCGCGGTGGAGTATCAGCAGGAGGACAGCCATCGCCCCTATTGGGGCACGCCGGTGCGCCAGCCGGCGACCGGCCGCCTGTCGGTGCTGCCGCAGACCATCGGCCGCAACTACAACGTGGATGACGGCTACTACGGACAGGACGTGCGGTGGGCGCGATCGCTGCTGGAATGGACGCCCGGCGAGCGCGATACCGTCCGCAACACCGTCTACCACTACGACGCGCTGCGCGATTACCGCAACGTCGAGAGCTACCGCCTGACGGCCGGCAACGACGGCGTGGTCCGCTCGGGCACGCTGCTGCAGCGGCACGACCAGCAGGTCTACGGCAACCGGCTGGAATGGCGCCACGAAGGCGCGCTGTTCGGCCTGCGCACGCAATGGGCCACCGGCCTGGACGTCAGCTACAACCGGCAGACCCGCTTTCCGCTGTCGTTGTCGGGCACCGTCGACACGGTGCCGCTCGATGCAAGGACGCCGGGTCGCTTCCTCGACGTCCCGGGCACCGCGATCGTCTACACGCCCGACCGCACCAACCGGCTGCACACGCAGGCGGTGTACGCCGAGAACCTGACCGGACTGACGCCTTCGCTGTCGCTGCTGACCGGATTGCGCCGCGATCGCATCGTGCTCGACGTGGTCAACCATCGCGCGGTCACGCCCACCAATCCCGCACGCTTCGAACGCGAGTACACCCCCACCACCGGACGCGCCGCGTTGAACTGGGCCGTCACCCCACAGGCGAGCGTCTACGCGCAGTACAGCACGGCGGCCGATCCGCCGGCCGGCATCCTCAGCACGGCCAATTTCGGTGCGCTGCGCGACTTCGACCTGACCACGGGACGCCAGGGCGAGATCGGCACGAAACTGCAGACGCGCGACGGCACCGGCTTCGCCACGCTGGCCGCCTATCGCATCGTGCGCCGCAATCTCGCCATCACCGACCCGGCCAATCCCGGGCAGACGCTGCCGGTGGGCCAGCAATCCTCGCGGGGTGTCGAAGCCACGTTCGGCTGGCGTCCACTGGATGCGTTGAGCGTCGAAGGTAACCTGGCCTGGGTCGATGCGACGCTGGACGACTTCTACGAGAACGTCGGTGGCGTGCCGGTCTCGCGCGCAGGCAACCGGCCCACCAACACGCCCTCGCGCGTGGGCAACCTGTGGGTGGACTACACGTTCGATCCACGCTGGTCCGCAGGCGTGGACGTGCGCGGCGTGTCCTCGCGCTACGCCAATGCCGCCAACACGCTGTCGACGGCGGGCTACGCCACCTGGGGTGCCCACGTGGGCTTCCGGTGGAGCGAGCGCACGGAGTTGACCGTGCGCGGCCGCAACCTCGGCGACCGCGCCCATGTGGTGTACGCGCTCGGCGGCACGATGGCCTACCTCGGCGATCCGCGCAGCTGGGAAGTCGTGCTGCGCAAGACGTTCTGATGCGGCTGGAGAACCCCATGGGCACGATTTTCCTGCTCGGTGTCGGCACCTGGCTGATCGCATGGGCGTGCGGGCTTGGCCTCCATTGCCTGGCGCACGCCGATGCGGCCGCACGGCTGCTGACGCTGTTCGACACCCCCGTATCCACCCTCGACACGGAGACGAAGGAATGAAACTTCCCCTTGCCGCTCTGCTCGCCCTGTCGCTCGCGGCATGCCAGCCGACGCCACCCGCCGCCGCAGGCGATGGCGGGCCTGCCGCGCGCATGAACGTGGCGTCACCCTGGCTGCGCGAGGTGCCGCCGGGCGCGCCAGTGGCTGGCGGCTTCCTCACGCTGCACAACGGTACGCAGGTCGACGACCGCCTGCTGTCCGTCGAGTGCGCCGCGGCGCAGCGCGTGGAGATCCACGAGATGCGCGACGAAGGCGGCGTCGCCCGCATGCGCCGCCTCGCCGATGGCCTGCCGCTGCCCGCCGGCGCCACCGCCGAACTGAAGCCCGGCGGACGCCATCTGATGTTCATCCAGCCGCAGGTCGCGCTGAAAGCCGGCGGGCGCGTCGACGCCACGCTGGTGTTCGAACGCGCGGGCCGGGTGCCTGTCGTGTTCGACGTCCGGGCGCTCGGTGCTCCGGCGACCGCCACGCACCACTGAATCCCGGTCGATTCCCTTTCTTCCTTTCCCTTTCCTGCGGATGCCACGCATCCGCCCCACGGAGTCCTTCATGCATCCGTTCTTCTTCCGTCGTCCGCTGGTCGTTGCGATCGCCTTCGCATGCACCGCGCCCGCCATCGTCCACGCCGAAGCAGCCGGCGATGCGGCCACGCTCGACCGCGTCGTCGTGACCGCCAGCCCGGTCTCGCCGCTGACCTACGAAACCGATCCGACCCTGCCGCGCCAGCCGGTGCCGGCCAGCGACGGCGCCGATTACCTGAAGACCATCCCCGGCTTCACGGCATTGCGCAACGGCGGCACCAACGGCGATCCGGTGCTGCGTGGCATGTTCGGTTCACGGCTCAACCTGCTCACCAACGACGGCAGCATGCCCGGCGCGTGCCCGGCACGCATGGACAACCCGTTGTCCTACGTGGCGCCGGAAACCTACGACCGCCTGGTCGTGGTGAAGGGACCCCAGACGGTGCTGTGGGGGCCGGGCGCGTCCGCCGGCACGGTGCGCTTCGAGCGCGACACGCCGCGTTTCGATGCACCGGGGCTGCGCATCGACGGCAGCCTGCTGGCCGGCTCGCACGGCCGCAATGACCAGGTGGTCAATGCGACCGCCGGCGCGCGCCAGGGCTACGCGCGCCTGAGCGCCAACCGTTCCGAAGCGGACGACTACCGGGACGGCGACGGCCGTCGCGTGCCATCCGCGTGGAAGAAGTGGAACACCGACCTGGCACTGGGCTGGACGCCGGATGCCGATACGCTGCTCGAGTTCAACGCCGGTGTCGGCGACGGCGAGGCGCGCTATGCCGGCCGTGGCATGGACGGCTCGATGTTCCGCCGCGACAGCCTGGGCCTGCGGTTCGAGAAGCGCGACCTGCCGGGCGTGCTGGACACGCTGGAAGCGAGCGTGTTCCGCAACGAGGCCGACCACGTGATGGACAACTACACCTTGCGCGAACCCAACCCGATGAGCGCCATGCCGATGCCGGTGGCGGCGAACGTCGATCGCCGCACCGAGGGCGGTCGGGCGGCGCTGGCCGCGAAGGGCGACCGTTGGGAGCTGACTGGCGGCGTCGACGCCCAGCGCAGCCGGCACCGCCAGCGCAGCGCGATGGGGGTGGATGCGTATCGCGCGCAGCCTTGGGAAACCGATGCGCAGTTCCAGACGCGCGGCGTGTTCGCCGAGGGGTCATGGCGTATCGCCGACCACCGTCGCCTGGTGGCGGGTGCGCGCGCCGATCGCGTCGAGGTGCAGGACCGGCGGTCGACGGCCGGCATGATGGGCATGCCGAATCCGACCGCCGGCCTGATCCGCCGGCAGACGCTGCCGGGCGGGTTCGTGCGCTTCGAACACGATGCCGCCGCCGTGCCGGTCGCCTGGTACGCCGGCGTCGGCCACACCGAACGCATGCCGGACTACTGGGAACTGTTCTCCGCCGACAGGGGGCCGATGGGCGCGCCGAACGCCTTCGCCGGCATCGCGCCGGAGAAGACCACGCAGCTCGATGTCGGCCTGCAGTACCGCAGCACGCGGCTGGACGCCTGGGTGTCGGCCTATGCCGGCCGCATCGACGATTACATCCTGTTCTCGTACATGGCGGGCGGCATGATGGGCACGATGTCTTCGGTGGCGAACGTGGATGCGCGCGTGCGCGGTGCCGAAGCCGGCATCGAGTGGCGGCCGGGCGAGGGCTGGACGCTGGGCGGGACGCTGGCGCATGCCTGGGGCGAAAACCGCGACAGCGGCCGGGCATTGCCGCAGATGCCGCCGCTGGAGGCACGCCTGACCGCCGCGTACGAAGGACCCCGCTGGAGCGCAGGCGTGCTGTTGCGCGCGGTGGCGCAGCAGGACCGCGTGGCCATCGACCAGGGCAACGTGGTCGGGCGCGACCTCGGCCCCAGTGCGGGATTCGCGACGCTCGCGCTCAATGGCGGTTACCGGTTCAGCGACCGGGTGAAGTTGATCGCCGGCATCGACAACGTGTTCGACCGTACCTACAACGAGCACCTCAACCTGTCCGGCAGTGCCGATTTCGGCTATCCGGCCGATCCGGTGCGCATCAACGAGCCAGGCCGCACGGCCTGGGTGAAGCTGCAACTGGCGTACTGACGCGGCCTTCGCATCGGCGCCTCCCTTCTTGGCTACGATGGCCGCCACATCGTCGTCGAAGGGTGCGCCGCATGCGCGGTCTGGATTTCAGTTCGTGGCAGGGCCTGCTGACCACGCTGGCGGGACTGGCGATGATCACGGTGATCGGCGTCGGCATCCGCCTGCTGGTGATGCAGACGGTGCAGGAACGCCGCGCGCGCGAGAACCGGCAGATCAACGAGCGGCTGCGCACGTTGATCGCGGCCTACAAGGTGCTGGGCGGTTCGTTCACCGGTGCGCTGGACGTCGATCCCCGCCATCTGCGCGACCTGCGCGCGCAGGCGCGGGAAACAGGTGCCGATGCCTTCGACGAGGGCAGCGAGCGTCCGCGGCGCATCCGCGATGCGGTCGAAGCGGCCTTGTCTGACGTCATCCTGCTCGGCACCGACGACCAGGTACGGCTGGCGTCGCAGGCGGCGACCGATCTGGCGGCGGGTCGTCCCATCCGTACTGACGCGCTGGTGGTGTCGCTGCGCGATTTCATCCGCAGCGTGCTGGATCTGGAACCCATCCCGTCCTCGCTTGCGATACCGCGGCAGGGACCGGCGCGGCCGGTGGCGCCCAAGGGCAAGGGCGATGCGGCCAAAGGCGAGGGTCGCCAGGGTGGCGGAGGTGCAGCCGGCGGCGCCGGGATGGGCGCCGCCGGCATGGGTGCCGGTACAGGCATGGGGTTGGGTGCGAGCGTCGATCCGGATCGCGATCCCTCGCGCTGACGGTTACTCGTCGATCCAACGCCGTTCCGGTCCCGGCCGCTTCGCCAGCTTGCGTTGCAGCGAACGCCGGTGCATGCCGAGCAGGCGCGCGGCGGCGGAAATGTTGCCTTCGGTTTCGGCCAGCGCCTGCTGGATGTGTTCCCACTCCAGCCGGCTGAGCGGCGTCATGGTGTCGTCGGTGGCGCTGGTGTCGTCTGCGGCGCCCGGCACTTCCAGTCCGAGCGCGCGCAGGATGGTCGGCACCGTCGCCGGCTTCGGCAGGTAATCGTCGGCGCCGCGCTTGATCGATTCCACCGCGGTGGCCACGCTCGCATAACCGGTGACCAGCAGGATCTGCATGTCGGCACGAAGCGCACGCAGCGGTTCGATCAGGCCCAGGCCGGAATCCGCGCCCAGTTTCAGATCGACCAGCGCGAAATCCGGCAGGTGCTCGCGCGCCTGCGCCAGTGCGCTGGCCGCGTCCAGCGCGATCTCGGTCTCGATGCCCTTGCGTGCCAGGCTGCGCTGCAACGTGCGCGCGTAGAGTTCGTCGTCGTCGACCAGCAGGCCTTTCATCGGATGCCTCATCAGGGAGTCTCGTCGTGGCCTGCCACCGGCAGGCGGAATTGCACCTGGACGCCCTTCGGCGGCACGGCGCGCATGGTCATGCGTCCGCCGAGCCGCTCGATGGTGGCATGCGACAGGGCCAGGCCCACGCCCATGCCTTCGGGCTTGCTGGTACGGAAGAGTTGTTCGGACTGGAACGGCAAGGCTTCGTGGAAGCCATTGCCGTAGTCGCGCACGGTGCCGACCAGTTCGTCGCCTTCGCAGCGCAGGTCCAGGTCCACGCGTTGCGAACCGGCCTGGCGGCTGGCATCGGCGGCATTGTTCAGCAGCGCCTGCAGCAGGTGGCCGGTGGATGCGTCGGTGGCCAGCCATGGCGGCAGGGCGCCGGAGCGCCGCAGGTCGACGGTCGGGCGGATCAGCTGCCAGCGCTGCACCACGTCGTCCAGGTCCACGCGCTGGTGCACGCCCATGTCGGCCGAGGCGGCGAGCGCGCGCACGCGGTCGCGGCACAGGTCGATCAGCTGGCGCATGGTGCCCGCGTCCTCGCGGATGTCGGGTTCGGACGCGTGTTCGCGGATGTCCTCGGTCAGCAGCGTCATCGTCGCCAGCGGGGTGTTGAGTTCGTGCGCGACGGCGGCCGCGTGGGTGGCCAGGGCGACGATGCCCTCGTTGCGCGCGAAGCGCTCGCGCAGGCGCGCCAGTTCCTGTTCGCGCAGGCGCAGCGCGGCGACCAGCCGCGTGGAGAAGTACAGCACCACGCCGGCGGACAGCACGAAGTTCACCGCCATGCCCCACAGGTGCACGTTGAAGTTGTCGCCATGCAGGTGCGGCAGCGGGCGGCCGAACACGGCCGTCAGGATGTAGCCCAGCAGGCAGGCCACGCCGGTGGCCAGTACCCAGCGCAACGGCAGCGCCAGCGCGGAGACCGCGATCAGCAGCAGGAACATCGAGCTGAACGGATTGCCGATGCCGCCGCTCCACGCGACCAGCCAGGACAGCACGGCCACGTCCACCAGCATGTGGGCGAAGGCCTCGGCCGGTGTCTCCTCGCCGGGCCGGTGGCTGCGCCAGGTGGCGTAGACGTTGAACAGCGCCAGTGCGCTGATGCCGCTCCACAGCGGCCAGCGGGGCAGGTCGATGCCGAGCAGGCCCAGCGCCACCAGCACCGTCACCGCCTGGCCCACGATCGCCACCCAGCGCAGGTTGCACAGCGTGCGCAGGAACGACGGCGACAGGGCCAGCAGGGTATTCGGCATGCTCACATGCTAGTGCAAGCGCGCAGGCCGGACCCGCGACATGGCGTCGCAGGGCGGGTCCAGCCCCGCGGACGGCCCACGCTACAATGCCGGCATGCACGACGCCGTCACCCGCCCCACGCCCCCCACCGACGCCGCGCCCTGGCCGCGCCGCATCACCCAGGCCGTCCAGATCGGCAACGCCACCGTCGGCGGAGGCCGCCCGGTGGTGGTGCAGTCGATGACCAATACCGATACCGCCGACATCGCAGGCAGCGTGAAGCAGGTGGCCGAACTCTGGCGCGCCGGTTCGGAAATGGTCCGGCTGACGGTGAACAATCCGGAATCCGCCGCCGCCATCCCGCGCATCCGCGACAAGCTGGAAATGATGGGCGTGTCGGTGCCGCTGATCGGCGACTTCCACTACAACGGGCACCAGTTGCTGGCGGGCGAGCCTGCCTGCGCCGAGGCGCTGGCCAAGTACCGCATCAACCCCGGCAACGTTGGCTTCGGCAAGAAGAAGGACACCCAGTTCGCCCAGCTGATCGAATTCGCGATCCGCTACGGCAAGCCGGTGCGCATCGGCGCCAACTGGGGTTCGCTGGACCAGGCGCTGGCCGCGCAGCTGATGGACGAGAACCACGCGCGCCAGACGCCGTGGGATGCGGGCCGCGTATTGCGCGAGGCGCTGATCCGCTCGGCGGTGGATTCGGCCGAACGCGCCGTCGATATCGGCCTGCCGCGCGACCGCATCGTGCTGTCGGCCAAGGTCAGCGGCGTGCAGGAACTGATCGCGGTCTATCGCGACATGGCCAGCCGCACCGATTTCGCGCTGCACCTGGGCCTGACCGAGGCCGGCATCGGCAGCAAGGGCATCGTGGCGTCGAGCGCCGCGCTGGCGGTGCTGCTGCAGGAAGGCATCGGCGACACCATCCGCATCTCGCTGACGCCGGAGCCGGGCCAGTCGCGCACGCAGGAAGTGATCGTCGCGCAGGAACTGCTGCAGACCACCGGCCTGCGCGCGTTCACGCCGATGGTCACCGCGTGCCCGGGCTGCGGGCGCACCACCTCGGAGTTCTTCCAGGAACTGGCCAAGGTCGTGCAGGAACACGTGCGCGGCAGGATGCCGGAATGGAAGGTCACCCATCCCGGAGCGGAGAACATGACGCTGGCGGTGATGGGCTGCGTGGTCAATGGTCCGGGCGAGTCGCGCCACGCCAACATCGGCATCTCGCTGCCGGGTACGGGCGAAGCGCCGGCGGCGCCGGTGTTCGTCGATGGCGAGAAGAAGATCACGCTGCGCGGCGAGAACATCGCGCACGAGTTCGTCGCGCTGATCGACGACTACGTCGAGCGCAAGTACGCACGTGTCGCCGGCTGAGAGGCTGGCCCAGGGCCGGCGCTTCATCGCCGGCCTGCTGCGTGAGCACGGCGGCCGATTCGTCCTGCTGTTCCTGTGCCTGCTGGTGCCCCTGTGGGTCTTCGTCGAACTGGCCGACGAAGTGCACGAACTGGAAGCCTTCTATTTCGACGATGCGCTGCTGTGGCGCGCGCACGCGATGGCGGGGCCGGCCCTGGACCGCTTCTTCGTCTTCATCTCGGCGATCGGCTACCAGTGGGGCGTGGTGCCGGTCGACATCGCGCTGACGGCGGGCCTGCTGATCGTGCGGCGTTGGCGCGAGGCCACCTTCGCCGGCGTGTCGTTCGCGGGATCGGCGCTGTTGAACATGGCGACCAAGCAGTTCTTCCAGCGCGACCGGCCGACGCTGTGGGAATCCATCGCGCCCGAGCACACCTTCAGCTTTCCCAGTGGCCATGCGATGGGCTCGGCGACGCTGGCGATGGTCGTCGTGCTGCTGTGCTGGCCTACGCGCTGGCGCTGGCTGGCAGCGATCCTGGCGATCGCCTTCACCTTGCTGGTGGGCGTCTCGCGCATCTACCTGGGCGTGCATTACCCGTCCGACATCCTCGGCGGCTGGGCTGCCGGTATTGCGTGGGTGTCGGGGGTTTACCTGGTGCTGTACCGCGTGCGTGGCAGGCCGTGGCTGGTGCGCTAGACGGCTGCCAGCGGTTGTAGGAGCGACGTAAGTCGCGACCGGGTCAACGAGAGGTCCTGGCCTCACAAAGAATCAGGGTCCATTCGGTGCCATGACGTGTACTGCATCGATCACGACGCGGTCGGCGTGCGGTCGCGACTGACGTCGCTCCTACAGGGGAGCAATCCTAGGGCGCATACGCGCGCTCGCGCTCTTCCTGCAGGCGCTGGCGCAGGTACTGGTCGCGGGTCAGGCCGGCGGGAATATCGGTCATCGCCATCACCTCGTTGACGACCTGCGCTTCGCGCGTCTTGTAGGCCTGGAAGCGGGGATCGCGGGCCTGCTGCGCGGCAAACGCGGCCATGCGCTGGTCGGCGTGCGTGCGGTAGCGATCGGCGATCACGGCGACCTCCGCCGCTTGCTGCGCGGGATCGTCCACGGTGGCCTTGATCAAGGCGGTGCGCAGCAGCACGGCTTCGCCGGCGGACAGGCCATCCTCGGCTTCGTAGCGATCAATCTGGCGTGACAGCGCGTCCGCGCGCTCACTGCGTTCGACGGCTCGCAGGGACCGTGCGCGTGCAAAGAAATCCTTGGCGTCGGCCTCGAAGCGCTGGCGCTCGCGGTGTGCTTGCGCCTGCGGCGTGGCTTGCAGGGACGCCAGTGCGGACGCGGATGCGTCGGCTGGAACAGCGGCGTCGGATGCGGTCGCAGGCGCCGCTTCTGACGCGTCCTGCTTCCACCACGACACGGCGGCGGCGAGGACCAGAAGCGGCACGAGCAGCGTCAGCAGTTTCTTCATGCAGAACCTCGTATGCGCCGGGACCGCCGCAGCATGGCGGTCCCGGGCGTGGACATCAGCCCATCAACTGGTCGACCAGCCAGTACAGCAGGTTGAACGGCTTGGCCTTGTCGGCCTTGTCGTCCTGCTCGCTGGCGTCGAGCACCTTGCCCTGGCCGTCGAGCACGCTGTCGATGAAGTGCTTCAGTTCCAGGTTCTGCGCCTGCACGTCGGCGTTCTTGAAATCGACGATGGTGGTGCAGTGGCTCTCGTTGAGTGCACGGTACTGCGGGAAGTAGCCGCCGAAATTGTTCAGGCCATTCAGGCGGTCGCGCAGGCGGGCGGTGTCGGTGTTCCAGCGGGCATGGATGCGCGCTTCCTTCGTCGCCTGGTCCGGTGCGTTGGCGATGTCGGGATAGAAGCGCTCGTACGAGTACGAGGAGTAGTTGAGGTCCTTCCAGAAGTGCGTGTGGCCGAGGCGGTCGCCGGCGTACTTGCTGGACAGCGCGGGATACAGGCTGCCGAGTTCGTTGAGGTCGAACTGCGGCAGGCCGCTGGCGAGGTAGGGCAGTGGGCCGTTCGGCTGGTCCAGGCCCCAGGCGCTGCGGATCAGCGCCATCAGCGGCTGCGACGGGTAATCGACGGGATTGCCGTTCTTCGGCGTGGGGAAGATCGGGCCGGAGTCGTCGATCAGGAAGCTGCGCGTCGGTGCCAGGTCGCGGCGCAGCGGGTGATAGCTGGTCAGGCTGCCGGCGCCGCCGGCGCTGCAGCCGGTGGACAGCATCTGCGTGGGCCGCGGCAGGTTGTCCTTCAGCCAGCTGACCACCGCGCGCACGTTGCGCGCGCCGTTGTGGTGCCACACCAGCGGTGCGTTCTGTCCGCTCGGGTCGTTGTACACGGCGACGCGGTCTCCGCTGTAGATGTCGCCGGTGCAGTAGGGCACGTAGACCATGTTCCAGCCCTGCGTCTTGACGCCGTCGAAGGGGCTGATGCGGGTGACGAACGGGCTGACCAGGCTCGCGCCCGGATTCAGCAGGCCCATGTAGTCGTCGGGGATGCCGTTGGGATTGCGTGCGCCGCGGATGCCGCCCTGGCCGCTGCAGCTGGCGTAATCCCAGCACGCGCCACCGCCTTCCATGTAGATGATGGTGTTGCGCGTGTTCGCCACGCGGTTGACGAAGAACTTGAACGGCGAGCCGTCGCCGCAGACCGCACCGGTCGACGGCGCCAGCTGGACGGTCTGCCATGACTCGTAGCGGCCGGGCTGGAAGCCGTCGTTGAAGCCGGAGGGATTGGACAGCAACGGGTAGTTGCCGGTGCGCTGTGCAGCGGTGACCTTGTTGTCGGCCTTGGGTGGCGAGACCAGGTTCACCAGGGTCTGCCAGAAGCTGTAGTCGCCTTCCTCGGCTTTCAGCGGGGCGGCGATGGCCAGCGTGAGCGCCGCGGTGGCGAGGGCAAGCCGCAGGGGTGCGGGACGTACGGGTGCAACCATGATCGGATCCTCCGGCGAGAGTCAGAGCGGACGTTCAACGGGATGGACTGCCTTGGCGTGCGGCGCCTGTGGGGGCGGCCACCGTACGAAGGCGGATGGTGGTGCGTTCGCTTGCCGGCGGGATTAAGCGCGCGTGATGGCGTCGGCTTTGGCTGCGCATGCCCCCGATATTGGCCGTGATGCCCCCCTTCGCGCGGCCCCGGTCTGCATGGCGGCACGAAGGGTTCCCGCGGCGCAGCACGGACATGCGTTCCTGCACGCGTGGGCGGGAGCGCGGGTGGACAACGGATCGTTGCAGGCGGGCGCCTTGCCGCCTCGGTGCCGCCGGCCGAACATGCGCACTCGCCATTGCGTGCCGCGATGGTGCTTCGTCCCGGGGAAAGGACATGCAGGAACTGGTCGACCGCTACGGCGTACTGCTGGTGTTCGCCAACGTGCTGGCCTTGTCGCTGGGCCTGCCGGTGCCGGCGATGCCGACGCTGATCCTGGTCGGTGCCGGACTGGCGTTGCAGCCCGGGGCGATGTGGCTGCCGCTGCTGGGTGTGCTGGCGGTGTCGGTGACGGCCAGCCTGATCGGTGACAGCGTGTGGTTCTACGCCGGACGGCGCTACGGCAACCGCACGCTGCAGTCGCTGTGCCGGCTGTCGCTCTCGCGCGACACCTGCATGAAGCGCACGGAACGTTTCTATGGCCGTTTCGGCATCCGCATCCTGTCGGTGGCGAAGTTCATTCCCGGCCTGTCGATGGTGTCGGTGCCGCTGGCCGGGGCGATGCACGCGCGGCTGCCGCTGTTCCTGCGCTACGACGGCGTGGGCGCCACGCTGTGGGCGGCGCTGGGCCTGGGACTGGGGGTGGTGTTCTCGCGGCAGGTGGAATCCGTCATCGACCTGCTTTCCCGGTTGGGCGCCGGCGCCGGCGTGCTGATCGGCATCGCGCTGGCGGCGTACGTGGCCTGGCGCTGGTGGCGCCGACGCACGTTGCTGAAATCGCTGGAAGCGGCCCGTATCGAGCCGGACGCGCTCGACACGCTGGTGCAGGCGGGCCAGGCGCCGGTGCTGTTCGATATCCGCGCGCCCGGCTTCCGCGATGTGGATCCGTACGTGATCCCGGGCGCGGTGTTCGCCGACGAGCGCGAACTGGGCGGCATCCTCGCGACGTATCCGCGCGACGGCAAGATGGTCATCTACTGCGCGTGCCCGGACGAAGTGTCGGCCGCGTGGATGGCGGCGAAGCTGCGCAAGGCGGGCTTCCGCGACGTACTGCCGCTGCGCGGCGGGATCGATGCCTGGCGCGGTGCCGGTTACGGGGTCGAGCGCATCGGCGACTGATGCCGCGCGCCCGGATCAGTGTTCGATGCACACCCGGTTGCGGCCTTCGCTCTTGGCGCGGTACAGCGCGGCGTCGGCGGCGGCCATCATCCGGCTCACCGTGTCGCGGTCCGGCGTCAGCGCGGCGATGCCGATGCTGACGGTGATCGTCTGCGCTTCGCCACCCGGCCGGAACACTACGGCTTCCACCGCTTCGCGCAGGCGCTCGGCGAAGCCGTAGGCGGCGTCCGGACCGCACTCGGGCAACAGCACGGCGAATTCCTCTCCGCCGATGCGCGCTGCGGCATCGTCGTTGCGCACATGCCGGCGCACCAGCGTGGCGATCTGTTTCAGCACGTGGTCGCCGGAGATATGGCCGTAGCGGTCGTTGATCGGCTTGAACAGGTCCACGTCGATGATGCACATGGTCAGTTCGCGATGGTGGCGCATCGCGCGCGCGATCTCCTTCTCCACCGTCTCGATGAAGTGCCGGCGGTTGTGCATCTCCGTCAGCGCATCGTGGGTGGCGAGCTGGTAGATCTCTTCGTGGTAACGCGCTTCCACGCTGCTGTGGCTGATGAACTTCAGGATGCTCTCGCCCAGCGTGATGTGGTCGCCGTCGGCCAGCACCTTTTCGGACACCACGACATCGTTGACGCGGGTGGTGTTGGTGGCGCCGAGGTCGCGCACGCGGTAGCTGTCGCCGTCGCGCCAGATCTCGCAGTGCAGGCGCGAGACGCTGTTGTGCGGGATGTGCAGGTCGGCTTCCTGCGAGCGGCCCACCCGCACGCGCGCGGTGTCGATGTCGGCACGCCGGCCCAGTCCCTCGCCATGGATCACCACCACGCATGCCGAGCGGTGCGACGCCGGCCGCGGGCCGTCGCTCAGGATGGTCCGTTGTGTGGTGGGTGGATTGAGGAAGTCCCGGGACATGCGAGCGCGGCAGGCAGGTGCGGGTCCGAGTGTAACGGATCGGTCGGTCAACTCATGCTTCCGCTACCATGGCGCCGCGCACCGGGGACAGTGGCATGACATCGCAACCTTACGACGACCTCGCACCCACCGAGAGCCTGGCCACGCGCCTGCAGGACGCGCCCACGGCGCCCGACGGCACGCTCGCGCCGGGTGCGCGGCTGGGGCGCTACCGGATCGAGGCCCTGCTGGGCCGCGGGGGCATGGGCGAGGTCTACCGGGCCGCGCAGCTGGAGCCGGTGCGCCGCGACGTGGCGCTGAAGTTGATGCGCGTCCAGCGCCTGCAGGCGCGCCACCTGGCCTGGTTCGAAGTGGAGCGGCAGGTGCTGGCGCAGATGCGCCACCCGGCGATCGCCCAGATCTACGACGCCGGCACCACCGAGGAAGGCTATCCGTTCTTCGCGATGGAACTGATCGATGGCACCCCGATCACCCGCTATTGCCGTGACCAGCGCCTGCCGCTGGATGCGCGCGTGGCGTTGTTCATCCGCGTCTGCGAAGGCGTGCAGCATGCGCACCACAAGGGCGTGGTGCATCGCGACCTGAAGCCGGGGAACCTGCTGGTGGACACGCTGGACGGCCGCCCCGCACCGAAGATCATCGACTTCGGCATCGCGATGACGGCATCGCTGGTGGGTGACGCCGCGCTGGAGCGCGCGGGCACGCCCGAGTACATGAGCCCGGAGCAGGCGCATGGCGATGCCGCACAGGTGGACACGCGCAGCGACGTCTATTCGCTGGGCGTGGTGCTGTGCGAACTGGTGACCGGCATACGGCCGGACGCGGTTGGCGAAACCTGGGTCGCCGGGACGCCGACCGCCATCGCGCCGTCGTCGCGCCTGGCCGCGCTGCCGCCGGAACAGGCGCAGCAGATGGCGCAGGAGCGCGGCGTGTCGCTGTCGCGGATGCGCGACCGGTTGCGTGGCGACCTGGACTGGATCGTGTTGAAGGCCATGCAGCACGACCGCGACGCGCGCTATGGTTCGGTCGCCGCGCTGGCCGACGACCTGCAGCGCTACCTCGATGGCCGCGTGGTATCGGCCGTGCCGCCGGGTCGTGGCTATGTCTGGCGCAAGTTCCTGCGCCGTCATCGCACGGCCGCGGTCGCGGCCGGCGTCGCGTTGCTGGCGCTGCTGGGCGGGCTGGGCATGTCGCTGTACGGCTTGCAGCAGGCGAAGGCGCAGCGCAGCGTCGCCGAGGCGCGCAGCGCGGAACTGGAGAAGGTCGCGGCCTTCCAGCAGTCGATGCTGGAAGGCATCGATATCGAGACCATGGGGGTCGGACTGTCGGAAGGCCTGGTGCGCCAGGTCAGCAGCCTCGATCCCTCGGCCGCGGATGCATTCGGCGCCACGCTGGCCAGGACCAGCACCAACGATCTGGCACGCGACCTCGTCGACCAGCAGCTGCTCGCGAATGCCGAACAGGCGATCGCGCGTGATTTCGCCGACCAGCCCGACGTGGCCGCCAGCCTGCGCGAGTCGGTCGGCCACGTGTATGCCGCCATCGGCCGTTACGACAAGGCGGCCGCGCACTTCGCCCAAGTCGCCGACTACCGCAGCCGCACGCATGGCGAAGGCGCGCAGGAAACGCTGCGTGCGCGGAACGACCAGGTACAGGCCTTGCTGGAGGGCGCGCACATCGACCAGGCCGAGGCCGTGCTGCAGAAGGCGCTGCCGCGTGCGTTTTCGCTGCCGGACAACGACCGGGTGCGGGTCAAGCTGGAACTGGCGCAGGCGCAGGTGATCTCGGCACGCGGCGACCGCCCGCGCGCGAAGGGCGTGGTCGAGGCCGTCCAGGCACGCCTGCTGGCCAGCGCCGGCGCGGACGATCCGGCGACGCTGGAAGCCACCAATGACCTGGCTGCCGTGCAGCGCAACCTCGGCGAACTGCCGGAGGCGCGCGCGAACATGGAGACCGTGGTGGCTCGGCGCACCGCCACGCTCGGCGCCGACCACGAGGAAACGCTGTCGGCGATGGGCAACCTGGCGGTGCTGCGCATCATGAACCGCGAGAAGGACGCCGCGATCAGCCTGCAGCGCGACCTGACCGATCGGTACGTGCGCAAGCTGGGCAGCGAACACCCGGTCACGCTGCAGGCGCGCAGCACGCTGGCCACGATGATGATTGACGGCGCCGATGCCGCGTCGGTCGAGAAGGCGCTGCCCTTGCTGCAGGAGGTGCTGGCCGCACGCGAACGCGTGCTCGGCCGCGATCACCCGCAGACCATCCGTACGCGCCTGAACCTGGCCACGGCCTACGCCCGGCGCAAGGACTTCGCGGCCGCCTTGCCGCTGGAGGAGCAGGTCATCACCGCGCGCAGCCGCGTGCTCGGCCCGGGCCATCCGGACACGCTGTCCATCCTCGTCAACCATGCCGGCACGCTGCTCAATGCGGGCCAGCCCGAGGCCGCGCTGCAGCTGCTGGGCGATGTGCAGCCGCTGGCGTTGAAGACGCTGGGCGGGAAACACCCGCAGGCGCAGCTGTCGATGGTGATCCGTGCCGAGGCACTCCGGATCACCGGGCGCAAGCGCGAAGCCCTGGCCGAGTACCAGCGGCTGTTCGACCTGCGCCGGCACGCGCTGGGCGAGACGCACGTGGAAACGCGCACGGCGGCATGGAACCTGATCGATACGTACCGCGAACTGGGCCGCCCGGCGGATGCCGAACCGCTGTACCGCCAGTACATCGCGCCGCTGCTGGCCGCCGATCCGAAGACGCTGGACGACGCGGATGCGGAATTCGCCAGCCGCTATCGCGAAGGCAAGCGGCCGGGCAGGCAGCCCGACAAGCGCGGCTGACGCCGCCCCGGCATCATTCGCCGGGCTTGGCCGCCGAACTGGGCGCTTCCGAGGCGGAACGCCGCGACAGCACCGCTTCCCGATGGGCGATATAGGCGTTCGCGCTGAAGATGATGCCCGCGCCGAGCAGCGTCCAGCGGTCCAGCGTTTCATCGAACAGCAGCCAGCCGAACACCGCCACCACCGGCAACTGCATGAAACTGATCGGCGTCAGTGCCGACACCTCGCCCAGCTTGAGCGCACGCGTCCATAGCATGTGTCCGCCCGTACCCAGCACCCCGGCGGCGATCACCCACACCCAGGTGATGCCCTGCGGCCATTCCCACACGGCCAGCGCGGGCACCAGCGACATCGGCACCCACAGCAACGTGGTGTAGATGACGATGCGGTCCGCCGGTTCGGTGTTGGAAAGCTGCTTGATCTGGATCGCGACCAGCGCGCTCATCACCGCCGCGAGCACGGCGATCATCGCGTCGACGGTGAACTGCGACGTGCCCGGCCGCACGATGATCAGCACGCCGACGAAACCCAGCGCCACCGCCGTCCAGCGGCGCGCACGCACCTGCTCGTTGAGCAGCGCTGCGGCGGCCAGGGTGACGAACAGCGGCGTGGAATACGACAGCGACACCGCCTGCGCCAGCGGCAGGTGGCCGATGGCCCAGAACCCGGCCAGCATCGAGCAGATGCCGATGACGCAGCGGAACAGGTAACGCGGGAACTGCGTGGTCTTCAGGAAGCCGGGACCATGGCGCAGGATCAGCGGCGCGGCGGCCAGCAGGCCGAAGAAGTTGCGGAAGAAGGCGATCTCGAACGTATGCAGCGTGGCCGAGGCCAGCCGGATCGCCACCACCATCAACGCAAAGAACATCGTGCTGCCCAGCATCAGCACGGCGGCACGGTAATGGGCGGGCAGGGTGGGCATCAGTGTTCCGGATCAGCTCCTTCCCCCGCGTGCGGGGGAAGGTTGGGATGGGGGCGAACGGCGCCGCGAAGGTCGAGCACCGCGCCGTTCGACGACGACACGAGAAACCGCAGCGGTCGAGTCGGTGGTGCAGGCGGCAGGAGACCGGCTCCGGTCGGCCCCCACCCCAGCCCTCCCCCGTGAACGGAGGAGGGGGCAGTACCCGGGGTGCGGACGCGCATCACCGCGAGCGCGGGCGTCGGGGGCGCATGACATGGAACACGGTCAGCGCGAAAACAGCGGACACGTAGCAAGCGAAGATCAGCCCCTTCCTCCACCTGCGGGGGAAGGGTGGGATGGGGGCCAACGGCCGCGCGAAGGTCGAGCACAGCACGGGTCATCGACGACACGAGAAACCGCAGCGGTCGAGTCGGTGGCGCAGGCGGGAGGAGACCGGCTTCGGTGCGCCCCCACCCCAGCCCTCCCCCGTGAACGGGAGAGGGGGCAGTACCCGGGGCGCGGATGCAGATCATCGCGAGCGCCGGCGTAGGGACCGCATGACATCGCACGCGGTCAGCGCGAAAACAGCGGACACGTCGCAAGCGAAGATCAGCCCCTTCCCCCGCCTGCGGGGGAAGGTTGGGATGGGGGCGCGCGGAGTCGGTGAAGGCTTGTATGCGTTCGATGGGTTGCTGCATGGGAGATCGCCGCACTCTCGGTCGTCGCGGTCGCAAGCGACGATCGGTTCCGGCGTGCCCCCACCCCAGCCTTCCCCTGCAAGCAGGGGAGGGAGCCGTATCCGAAGCGGAACGTGGATCATGGGGAAGGCCTACCAGGTCGCCCCGATGATTTTCGGTTCCGGCTCGATGGCGACGCCGAAGCGTGCCTGCACGGACGCGGCAATCTTGCGCGCCAGCGCCAGCAGTTGCGCGCCGGTCGCCTCACCGTGGTTGACCAGGACGAGGGCGTGCGTGGCGGACACGCCCGCATCGCCATCACGATGTCCTTTCCAGCCGCAGGCCTCGATCATCCACGCCGCCGACAGCTTGCGGTTGTGCGCGGCGTCGCCGCGGAACACGGGCAAGGTGGGGTAGTCGACCAGCAAGGCGTCGGCCTGCGCCTGCGAGACGATCGGATTCTTGAAGAAGCTGCCGGCATTGCCGACCACGGCCGGGTCGGGCAGCTTGCGGCGGCGGATGCGGACGACGGCTTCGCCGACGTCCCGGGCAGTCGGACTGGAGATACCCATCGCCCCCAGTTCGTCGCGGATGCCCGCATAGTCCAGGCGCAGCGCCGGCGTACGCGGCAGCAGCAACTCGACCGCGGTCACCAGGTAGCGGTCGGCCTCGCGCTTGAACACGCTGTCGCGATAGGCGAAGGCGCAGGCCTCGCGATCCAGCCGCACGCGCGTGCCGCCATGGCGGTCCAGCGCTTCGACGACGTGGATGAACTCGCCCACCTCGGTGCCGTAGGCGCCGATGTTCTGGATGGGCGATGCGCCGGCGGTGCCGGGGATCAGCGCCAGGTTCTCCAGCCCGCACAGGCCCTGGTCCAGCGTCCACATCACCAGCGGATGCCAGGCGACGCCGGCATCGGCGCGAACGAGCGCATGCTGGCCATCGTCGGACAGCACGCGCAGGGCATGCGTCGCCATCGCGATCACCGCGCCGGGCGCATTGCCGGCGAACAGCAGGTTGCTGCCACCGCCGATCACCAGCGTCTCGCCTCCGGTCACCTGGGGCAGCGCCAGCACCTTGTCCAGCGCCGAGGCTTTCTCGACTTCGATCAGCCATGGCGCCCGTGCGGGGACGCCGAACGTCGTGCGCGCGCGCAACGAGGCGTCCGCAGTGATGCGGTAGCCGCTCGTCATTCCGGTGCCACCGGGCCACCGCTGCGCGCTTCGCGCCGGCGACGGATCGCTTCCACGCACTCGCGGACCAGTTCCGGACCGCGGTAGACCAGGCCCGTATAGCACTGCACCAGCGAAGCGCCGGCCGACATCTTGGCCACTGCGTCGGCGCCGGACAGGATGCCGCCCACGCCGATCAGCGGAATCGAATCCGGCAGGCGCGTGCGCAGGCGGCGCAGCACCAGGGTGGACTGGCCCATCAGCGGCGCACCGGACAGTCCGCCGGTTTCCCGCGCATGCGCATCCTCCTGCACGCTGATCCGCGAAACGGTGGTGTTGGTGGCGATGACGCCATCGACCTGCATGTCCCCCAGCACGCGCGCCACGGCGTCGATGTCGCTGTCCGACAGGTCGGGTGCGATCTTCACCAGCATCGGCACGCGCTTGCCATGCTGCGCGGCGAGGTCTTCCTGCGACTCGCGCAGCGTACCGATCAGCTGGCGCAGCGCCTGTTCTTCCTGCAGTTCACGCAGGCCGGCGGTGTTGGGCGAGGAGATGTTGACGGTGATGTAGTCCGCCAGCGGATACACGCGTTCAAGGCAGTACAGGTAGTCGGAGGCGGCGCGCTCGTTGGAGGTGTCCTTGTTCTTGCCGATGTTGATGCCGAGCAGGCCGCGGTCGCGGCGCACGGCGCCGACGTTGCGGACCAGCGCCTCGACGCCTTCGTTGTTGAAGCCCAGCCGGTTGATGACGGCCTGGTGCTGCGGCAGGCGGAACATGCGCGGCTTCGGATTGCCGGATTGCGGCCTGGGCGTCACCGTGCCGATCTCGACGAAGCCGAAGCCCAGCGCGAACAGCGCGTCGATGTGCGTGCCGTTCTTGTCCATGCCGGCGGCCAGGCCGACCGGATTGGGGAACGTCAGGCCCATGAGCTTGGTAGGCATCGGCGTGATCGGACGCGCCACCAGGGGCGTGGTGCCGGTGCGGTAGGCCAGATCCAGCGCCTTCAGGCCCATGCCATGGGCGGTTTCGGCGTCGAGGCCGAACAGGAAGGGGCGGGCGATCGAATACATGGACGCAGGCGGGTTCAGTTCAGCGTCGCCAGCCAGGCCATCCCGCCCAGGAACAGGAAGATCACCGCGATGCCGATGATCCACAGCAGCGCCGATACCCAGCCCAGGATCAGGCCGCCGATGGCCATGCCGTCGCCGTCCAGCGTGCCCGCACTGCGGCGGATCTCGGCGCGCGCCATGTGGCCCGTGATGATGGCCACGAGGGTGCCGATGAAGGGCAACAGGGTCCAACCGAGGATGCCGGACACGAGGCTGGCGATGGCGAGGCTGCTGGTGGTGCGGACTTGGTTCATCAGGAACTCCATGCAGGGGTCAGGGAGGTGGGATGGCGCTCGATGGGGCGCAAAAAAAACGCCACCCGTTACGGGTGGCGCGATTATCCCAGATGCAGCCCCGTCCGGGGCGGCCGGCATGCGTGCATGCCGGCGCCGGTGCGGGTCAGAGGTCGAACTTGATCCCCTGCGCCAGCGGCAGCGAGTCGGAATAGTTGATGGTGTTGGTCTGCCGGCGCATGTAGACCTTCCATGCGTCCGAGCCGGATTCGCGACCACCGCCGGTTTCCTTCTCGCCACCGAACGCGCCGCCGATCTCGGCGCCGCTGGTGCCGATGTTGACGTTGGCGATGCCGCAGTCGCTGCCGGCTGCCGACAGGAACTGCTCGGCAGCCTTGAGGTTCTGGGTGAAGATCGACGACGACAGGCCCTGCGGCACGGCGTTCTGCATGTCGATGGCCTCGTCCAGCGTCGTGTACTTCATGACGTACAGGATCGGCGCGAAGGTCTCGTGCTGGACGACCTCATCCGAGTTCTTCAGGCCGGTGACGATGGCCGGCAGCACGAAGTTGCCCGGGCGGTCGATCGCGGTGCCGCCGGTCTCGACGGTGCCGCCGCTGGCCTTGGCCTTGGCGATGGAGTCGAGGAACTGCTGCACCGCGCCCTGGCTGTTGAGCGGACCCATCAGGTTGGCCGGGTCGGTCGGGTCGCCGATCTTGCCTTCCACCTGCTTGTAGGCCTTGATCAGCGTGGCCAGCACGTTGTCGTAGATGGATTCGTGCACGATCAGGCGGCGCGTGGTGGTGCAGCGCTGGCCGGCGGTGCCGACGGCGCCGAACACGATGCCCGGCACCGCCAGCTTCAGGTCGGCGGTTTCGTCCAGGATGATCGCGTTGTTGCCGCCCAGCTCCAGCAGGCTGCGGCCCATGCGGCGCGCGACGCGCTCGCCGACGGTGCGGCCGACCTGGGTGGAGCCGGTGAAGCTGATCAGCGGGATGCGCTTGTCGTCGACGAACTGCTGCGCCAGTTCGACACCAGCGTCGTTGATCAGGAAGAAGATGTCCGGGAAGCCGCCGGCCTTCAGCGCGTCGTTGCAGATCTTCATGCTGGCGATCGCGGTCAGCGGCGTCTTGTTGGACGGCTTCCAGATGCAGATGTCGCCGCAGATGCCGGCCAGGAACGAGTTCCACGCCCACACCGCGACCGGGAAGTTGAACGCGCTGATGATGCCGACCAGGCCCAGCGGCTGGTACTGCTCGTACATGCGGTGGCCGGGACGCTCGGAGTGCATGGTGTAGCCGTACAGCATGCGGCTCTGGCCCACGGCGAAGTCGGCGATGTCGATCATCTCCTGCACTTCGCCGTCGCCCTCGGGCTTGCTCTTGCCCATCTCCAGCGCGACCAGCGAACCCAGTGCGTCCTTGTGCTTGCGCAGCGCCTCGCCGCACAGGCGGATCGCCTCGCCGCGGCGCGGCGCCGGCGTGGTGCGCCAGATCTTGAACGCGGCCTGCGCGCGGGCGACGACCTTCTCGTAGTCGGCCTGGCTGCTGGCGTGGACTTCGGCGATCACCTCGTTGGTGGTCGGGTTGATCGACTGCAGCACGCCGGCGTCGGTGGTGGTGGACCACTCGCCGCTACCGAGGTAGGTGCCGGAGTTGGTGGCGGACAGGCCGAGGGCCTTGAAGAGGTCTGCGGGCATGAAGTGCTCCAGGGGGATCGAATGCGAAGGACGCCGGCGGAAACCGCCGCGTCGCAGGGGGCACGATTCTATCAGAGCGACGTGCAACGGCCTTGCGTAAGCCCGTGTTTTTCCAGAGGTTCTTGTACAACAGGGGCTTGCGCGCGCCGCCGTTGATCCGCTGCCGGGGTTTGTTCGCTTCGCCGACTGGCGATGACGGCATTCGGCGATTCGCCGAGCGGGCTGCCGTGGCGCCACGGCATCGGCATGCGGTGGAAGATGGTGACCCCGGCGCGATTCGAACGCACGACCTGTCCCTTAGGAGGGGACCGCTCTATCCAGCTGAGCTACGGGGCCATCGGCGGCGATTCTCGCACGAAGCGGTCGTACGCACGACGCATGCGAGCGGATCCACGATGGACATGGCACCGTGTCGGACAGGCCCCTGTATTCCCGGATCGCATGGACATCCGCATCGACGACCTCCGCCATCCCGCCGTCGTTGCCCTGTTGCAGGAGCACCTGGACTGGATGCGCCGCACTTCGCCACCGGAGAGCGTGCATGCGCTCGACCTGGACGCATTGCGCGGCCATGACATCGCCTTCTGGGCAATGTGGGACGGCGAGGTGCTGGCCGGCTGCGGCGCACTGCGCGAACTGGATGCCGGCCATGGCGAAGTGAAGTCGATGCGTACCGCAGGGACCTACCTGCGCCGTGGTGTCGCGCAGCGGATGCTCGGCCACATCATCGATGAGGCGCGGCGACGCGGGTACTCGCGCCTGAGCCTGGAGACCGGATCGATGCCGTATTTCGCGCCTGCGCGCGCCTTGTATGCGCGTGCGGGCTTCGCACCTTGCGCACCGTTCGGCGACTACGTGGAAGACCCGAACAGCGTCTTCATGACGCGCGTGCTGTAGTGTCTCCGCCATTGGTTTCACTTGCATCCATATGAAATCATTGGCTTTGTTGCGACGCAGCGCTTGACAGCCCCCCGGGGTGCCGTGTTTTTCTTCCGCCATGCACTTCCATGCCCTCCACACGACGAACCCGATGCCGGCCTTGCCGGTGCGGACGCGTGCGGACGCCGGGCGCACCCGCATTACCACGACCATTACCACCCTGACTCGTCGGGTGCGGTGGGTTGTGTTCGCGTAATCCGCAGACCACGGCCCCGCACCCGGATCAGGATGCAGGGCCACCCGACTTCCTGATGCGTGCCGGGCCTCCTCAACGAGGTTCCTGACCCATGTCGTCCCGCAACGCCGAAGTCCAACAATCCAAACCGCGCACCGTCGTCCACAAGTTCGGCGGCACGTCCGTCGCCGATGCCGACCGCTACCGCCATGTGGCGCAGCTGCTGCTCGCGCGCGACGAGGACCTGCAGGTCACCGTCGTCTCCGCGATGAAGGGCGTCACCGATGCATTGATCGCGCTGTGCGAACTCGCGGCGGCCAACCGTCCGGAATGGCAGGAGAGCTGGCATGCGCTTCGTGCGCGCCATCGCGGTGCGGCGGTGGCGCTGCTGGGCGAAGCGGCAGGGCCGGTGATCGAATGGGTGGACGAACGCTTCGAACGGCTGCAGGAGATCCTCAATGCGCTGATCGTCATCGGCGGCCTGCCGGAGCTGGTCCTGCAGCGCGTGCAGGGCCTGGGCGAGGTGTGTTCGGCGCGTCTGCTGGGCGAGTACCTGACGCTGCAGGGCGAGGACTGCGCCGTGCTGGATGCGCGCGAGGTGTTGCGCGTCGACCATGGCGAACTCGGGGTGGTGGTCGACTGGGAAACCAGCGCGCAGCGCCTGGCGGCATGGCAGGCCTCGCATCCGCAACGGCGGGTGGTGGCGACCGGCTTCGTGGCGCGCGATCGCGAGGGCCGCTTCACCACCTTGGGCCGGAATGGCAGCGATTATTCCGGGGCGATCTTCGCCGCGCTGTACGACGCGGCGGAACTGCACATCTGGACCGATGTCGACGGCGTGCTGTCGGCCGATCCACGGTTGGTACCGGAAGCGGTGCAACTGGGGGCGCTGAGCTACGACGAAGCCTGCGAACTTGCCTATTTCGGCGCCAAGGTCGTGCATCCGCAGACGATGTCGCCGGCGATGGAGCGCGGACTGCCGATCATCATCCGCAACACCTTCCACCCGGAGCATCCCGGTACGCGCATCACCGCCGAGCGGGATGCGGTCGGTCCGGTCAAGGGCCTGACGCTGAGCGCCGACCTGGCGCTGCTGAACCTGGAGGGCACCGGCCTGATCGGCGTGCCAGGCACCGCGGAACGCGTGTTCGCCGCGTTGCGCAATGCGCACGTCTCGGTGGTGATGATCTCGCAGGGCTCGTCTGAGCATTCGATCTGCTGCGTGGTCAAAGCCAGTGAGGCGGCGAAGGGACAGGCGGCGCTGCTGGACGTATTCGCGCACGAGCTGGATACCCGGCAGATCCAGCGCGTGCAGCGCCGGGATGGCGTCAGCGTGCTGGCGGCGGTCGGCGACGGCATGGCCGGCACGCCGGGCGTGTCGGCGCGCCTGTTCGGCGCGCTGGGTCGCGCGCAGGTGAACATCCTGGCGATCGCCCAGGGTTCGTCGGAGCGCAACATCTCCGTCGCCATCGACAGTGCCGATGCCACCAAGGCGCTGCGTGCCGCGCATGCCGGTTTCTGGCTGTCGCCGCAGACGTTCGCCGTCGGCGTGATCGGGCCGGGCAATGTCGGCGCGACACTCATCGAACAGCTGCGTGCGGCGCAACCGCAGTTGCTCGGCAAGGCCAATCTCGACCTGCGCCTGCGCGCCATCGCGTCCAGCACGCGCATGCTGCTGGACGAGCGCAGCATCGGCGCCGACTGGCGCGCGCGCTTCGACGCCAGTGCGCAGCCCGCCGACCTGGACCGCTTCACCCAGCACCTGCTGTCGGCGCACATGCCGCACGCGGTGATCGTGGACTGCAGCGCCAGTCCGGTGGTCGCGGACCGCTATGCCGAATGGCTGGCGGCGGGCATCCACGTGGTCACGCCGAACAAGCAGGCCGGTGCGGGTTCACTGGAGCGCTATCGCGCCATCGCCGAGGCGGCCGCCGCCAGCGGTGCGCGTTTCCGCTACGAAGCGACGGTCGGCGCGGGACTGCCGGTGATCTCGACGCTGCGGGACCTGCTGGATACCGGCGATACCGTGGTCTCGGTGGAGGGCATCTTCTCGGGCACGCTGGCATGGCTGTTCAACAGGTTCGACGGCAGCGTGCCGTTCTCGCAGTTGGTGACCGAAGCGCGCGGACTCGGCTACACCGAACCCGATCCGCGTGACGACCTGTCCGGCACCGACGTGGCACGCAAGCTGGTGATCCTGGCGCGGGAGGCCGGCCGCGAACTGGCGCTGGAGGACGTGCAGGTCGAAAGCCTGGTGCCGGAAGCGCTGCGCCAGGCGAGCGTCGACGACTTCATGGCGCGGCTCGATGAAGTGGATGCGACCTTCGGCGAGCGGCTGGCGAAGGCGCGCGCCGCAGGCAACGTATTGCGCTACGTCGCACGGCTGGACGCGGAAGGCCGCGCCAGCGTGGGGCTGGTCGAATTGCCGGCCGCGCACGCGTTCGGCAACCTGCGCCTGACCGACAACATCGTGCAGTTCACCACGCGCCGCTACTGCGACAATCCGCTGATCGTGCAGGGCCCCGGCGCAGGGCCGGAAGTCACCGCCGCCGGCGTATTCGCCGACGTGCTGCGCGTGGCCGCGGGACAGGGCGCGAAGCTGTGAGGCATCCGATGAGCAGGAACATGGAGTGGGCATGAGGCAGCAGGCAAGCGCGTTTTCGCCGGCATCGGTGGGCAACGTGGGCGTGGGGTTCGACATCCTGGGCCACGTGATCGAAGGCGTCGGCGATACCGTGGCGGTGCGCCGCATCGAAGCGCCGGAGGTGCGGATCGCCGCCATCCGCGGTGCCACCGTCGACCTGCCGCTGGATGCGCCCGGCAACACCGCCGGCGCGGCATTGATCTCGTTGCGGGCGGCGCTGGCGTTGCCGTTCGGGTTCGAGGTGGAGATCGAGAAGGGCATTCCGCTCGGGTCCGGCATGGGCGGTTCGGCCGCGTCGTGCGTAGCAGCGCTGGTCGCCGCCAACGCGCTGCTGGAAGCGCCGCTGACGAATGAGCAGCTCTACCCGCATGCGCTGGTCGGCGAAGCCGTCGCCAGTGGCGGCAGGCACGGCGACAACCTGGGTCCGATGCTGCTGGGCGGACTGGTGCTGTCCACGGCGGATCGGCTGGTGCGCGTGCCGGTGCCGGAGCACTGGCACAGCGTGCTGGTGCATCCGGACGCGATCCTGGAGACGCGGCGCGCGCGCGCTGCCCTGCAGGGGGCATACGAGTTGAAGGAATTCGTCGCGCAGAGCGCGAACCTGGCGCTGGTGCTGAGCGGCTGCCACGCGGGCGATGCGTCGCTGGTGCGCGATGGCCTGCGCGACGTCCTGATCGAGCCGCGCCGCGCGCCGCTGATCGTCGGATTCGATGCCGCGAAGCAGGCGGCACTGCAGGCCGGCGCGATGGGCGCCAGCATCTCCGGCGCCGGTCCCAGCGTATTCGCCTGGTTCGAATCACGCGGCGAGGCTGAAGCTGCAGCGCCGGCCATCCGTGCAGCCTTCGCGGCCGCCGGCTTCGACAGCCAGGCCTGGGTGTCGCCGATCAACGCGCCGGGCGCGGAACTGTTGTCCGCCCACTGAGCATTTTCCTTCCGGTCGCCGCGTTTCGCATGCGGCGCTTTCCTGACGACAGACCATGAACTTCATCTCGACCCGCAATGCCGCACCCACCGCTTCCCTCAGCCAGGCGATCGCCGCCGGGCTGGCGCCCGATGGCGGGCTGTATGTTCCCGAGGCGTTGCCCGCGCCGCGCGAACCGGCGCTTGGCCGCGATATCGCCGACACGGCAACCAGCTTGCTGGCGCCTTTCTTCGCCGGCGACGGGCTGGAGGGCGAACTGGCATCGATCTGCCGCGAAGCCTTCGACTTTCCGGCGCCGCTGCGCCCGCTCGGTACGCCGGCCGATCACGTGCTGGAGCTGTTCCACGGACCCACCGCGGCGTTCAAGGATTTCGGCGCCCGGTTCCTGGCGGCTTGCATGGCGCGCCTGCGCCGCGATGAAAGCCGGCCGTTGACGATCCTCGTCGCCACATCGGGCGACACCGGCGCGGCAGTGGCCGCCGCGTTCCATCGCCAGCCCGGCCTGCGCGTGGTGGTGCTGTATCCGGACGGCCGCGTGTCGCCCCGGCAGGCGCACCAGTTGGGTTGCCTGGGCGACAACATCGCCGCGCTGCGCGTGGCCGGTTCCTTCGACGACTGCCAGGCCCTGGTGAAGCGCGCGCTCAACGATGCCGACCTGCAGGCGCAGGCGCCGCTCAGTTCGGCCAACAGCATCAGCCTGGGTCGCCTGTTGCCGCAGATGAGCTACTACGCGCACGCCGCGTCCACGCATCGCGCGGCGACGGGACAGGTGCTGAACCTCGTCATCCCCACCGGCAACCTGGGCAATGCGATGGCGGCGATCCTGGCGCGTGCGCTCGGCATGCCGCTGGGCCGGATCGTGCTGGCGACCAACGCCAACCGGGTATTGCCGGATTTCTTCGCGGGCAACGCGTACGCGCCGGCCGCCAGCGTCGCCACGCTGGCCAACGCAATGGACGTGGGTGCGCCCAGCAACTTCGAGCGCCTGCGCTGGCTCTACGCGAACGACGATGCCGGCCTGCGCGCGGCGTTCAGCGCGGCCAGCGTCGACGACGCCACCATCCGCGACGTGATCGCGCGACGCTACCGTGAACACGGCGAAGTGCATTGCCCGCATACGGCGACGGCGGTGAAGGTGCTGGAAGACCTTCGCGCACAGGGCGAGGGAGGGGACTGGGCGGTGGCCGCCACCGCGCATCCGGCCAAGTTCGAGAGCGTGGTGGAACCGCTGGTCGGGCACGCGATCGACGTGCCGCCGGCATTGGCCGACCTGCTGGCGCGTCCGGCGCATGCCGACCCGATCCCTGCCGACTACGACGCCTTGCGCGAGCGTCTGCTGGTGTAGTCGGGCCGCAGATCACGTCTGTAGGAGCGACGTCAGTCGCGACCGCACGGCCTGATGGAGAGGTCTTTTTCGTGCGTGACGGGAACAATGTGGACAGGGCTTCCGGGCAGTCACGGGTGCACGGTCGCGACTGACGTCGCTCCTACAGGATGGCGTCGCCATATTCGACGCACGAACTACTTACGATAAGCTCGCGCCCATGAAACGCACCCTGCTGTCCAGCCTCCTGCTGGCCGCGCTGCTCGCCAGTGCCGCCCCGTCCGTCACGCGCGCGCAGTCCGCCGTGCCGCAGGCCGACGTCCGCGCGCTGAAGCCGGGCGAGTTCCTGTGGTATCCGCAGATCGCACCGGAAGGTCCGGTGGTGCTGGTGGTCAGCCTCGACGAACAGCGCGCCTACGTGTATCGCAACGGCATCGCCATCGGCGTGTCGACGATCAGTTCGGGCAAGGCGGGCAAGGACACGCCGACGGGCGTGTTCACCATCCTGCAGAAGAACAAGGACCACCGTTCCAACCTCTACAACAACGCGCCGATGCCGTACATGCAGCGGCTGACGTGGGACGGCATCGCGCTGCACGGCGGACATCTGCCGGGTTATCCGGCATCGCATGGCTGCGTCCGGTTGCCGCAGGCCTTCGCCGAGAAGCTGTTCGGCATCACCCGCTTCGGCGATTCGGTGGTGGTGGCGAACGCGAAGGCGTCGCCGGCCAGCCTGGTGCATCCGGCCGTGCTGGCGCCGGTGACTGCAGGCGGGCAGGCGACCCATCCGGATCTGTCGTCCTACGAGGTGTACTGGAATGAAGCGGCGTCCCCGGAAGGACCGGTCAGCATCCTGGTCAGCCTGTACGACCGGCGCGTGTCGGTGCTCCGCAATGGCGTACTGATCGGTGCAGCGCCGTTGCAGATGGTGCACGACTTCGCGCTCAACGGCACCGTGCTGCTGGTGATGACGACCGAAATGGAAGACATCCCCAGCCTGCTCGATCCGCAGCAGAAGGAGCATCGCTGGGTCGCGCATCGCGTGCTGGGCGAATCCGGCGCCGCCATGCCGCCGTTGCGGTCGCTCGGCGACGCGTTCTGGATTCCGCAGGATTTCGCGCGCCGGCTGTATGGCGTACTGACGCCCGGCACCACGGTATTGCTGTCCGACCTGCCGGGCGTGCGCGCAACGCCGGCCGAACCGGCGACCGTGCCGGTGTTGGAATCCGACGAAACCGTCCCCACAACGGCCGTGCGCTGAGTCTTGCGGACGGATCCGGGATGCTTGCGCACCTTTCCCGTACTCCGGTCCGTGCCATGAACAGATGCCATCGCCTGCTGGTGCAATGCCTTGTCGTCATGGCGGTGGCGCCGGCAGGGCATGCCGTCGCCGCGGATGCTGCGGTCACGCCGGTCGAGCGCATGGTCGACACCCTGCATCGTGCCGCGCCGGCGCTGGATCGCGAGGTGCTGTCGATGGCGGCGCGCGCGATGACCTGTTCGATCCGCCGCGGTGAGCCGGTGCCCTTGCGGCGGCTCAGCGTCATCGACTACTCGCGCCCGTCCACGCAGCCGCGGATGTGGGTGTTCGATCTCGAGCGCCAGCGCTTGCTGTTCGAGGAGTGGGTGGCGCATGGACGCAATACCGGCGAGAACCTGGCGACACGGTTCTCCAATGCCACCGGCAGCTACATGTCCAGCCTGGGATCGTTCGTGACGCAGGAGTCGTACAGTGGCGCCAACGGCTACTCACTGCGGCTGCAGGGCCTGGAGCCGGGCTTCAACGATCACGCCCGCGACCGTGCGATCGTCATCCACGGCGCGCCGTATGTCAGCGACGCGCTGATCCGCGCGCAGGGCCGCCTGGGTCGCAGCCTGGGCTGTCCGGCGGTGCGCACCACCGTGGCGCGGCCGCTGATCGACAGCATCCGCGGCGGTTCGTTCGTGTTCGCCTACTATCCCGACCCGGCGTGGTTGAAACAGTCGCGCCTGCTCGACGCGGACTGCGGCGCAGGCGTGGCCATCCACCGTGCAGCGACCAGCGCAGGCGGTTGATCAGAGTTTGACCGGGATCTTGAGGTAGCGCCGACCATCGGCTTCCGGTGCCGGCAGGCGGCCGGCACGGATGTTGACCTGCAGCGACGGCAGCAGCAGCGCCGGTGCCGACAGCGTGGCATCGCGCGCTTCGCGCATCGCGACGAAGCTGTCTTCGTCCACACCACCGCCGAGGTGTACGTTGCGGGTCTTCTCGTCGGCGACGGTGGTTTCCCACGCGTAGTGGTCGCGTCCTGGCGCCTTGTAGTCGTGGCACAGGTACAGCGTGGTCTGCGGCGGCAGCGACAGCAGCTTCTGGATCGAGCGGTACAGCGTGCGCGCGTCGCCGCCGGGAAAATCCGCGCGTGCGGTGCCGTAGTCGGGCATGAACAGCGTATCGCCGACGAACACCGCATCGCCGATGCGGTAGGACACGCAGGCCGGCGTGTGGCCGGGCGTGTGCAGGACTTCCACCTGCAACCCGCCCAGCGGGAACACGTCGCCGTCGCGGAACAGGCGGTCGAATTCGCGGCCGTCGCCGCTGACGTCGTCCAGCCCGAACACCGGCGCGAACGTGCGCTGCACCTCGGTGATGCGCTCGCCGATGCCGATCGGTGCGCCGGTCTTTTCCTTCAGACAAGGCGCGGCGCTGAGGTGGTCGGCATGGGCATGCGTTTCCAGGATCCACTGCACGGTCAGGTCGTGGTCGGCGACGAAACCCAGGATCGCGTCGGCTGACCGATGCGATGCGCGTCCGGACCGGTGGTCGTAATCCAGCACCGGATCGATGATCGCCGCGTGGCGGCTGGCACGATCCCACACCGCGTAGGTAATCGTATTGGTGGCCTCGTCGAACCAGGCATGGACCATGGGGTGCGACACGAAGGGACTCCTCGATTCAAGCGTGGAACGGTGGGGCTGGAGGCATGATCGCAGCGTGGCGCATCCCGGCCAAGCGCGATGGTGCGGCGCCCTTGGGGGGCGTGGCGAAACCACGTCGCGGGCATTGTCGGCGTCGGCGACCTGCGGCGGAATGGCGGACCGTCACCGCTTCCTGCCGGATTTGGCGGCGGCGTGCGCCTTCGGTGCGCAATAGATGCCGTGCAGCGTCAGCATGACCTCCGCCGCCGGTCCCGGCGTCAGCGCGTAGAGCACGTTCTGCGCTTCGCGCCGTGTCTGCACCAGGCCCTCCTCGCGCAAGACCGCCAAGTGCTGCGACAGTGCGGACTGGCTGAGGTCGAGCAGGGCATTGAGATCGCCTACCGAGCGCTCGCCCGAGGTGAGCAGGCACAGGATCTGCAGGCGCTTTTCGTTGGCCAGCGCCTTGAGGAGTTGCGCAGCGTCGCCTGCATGCGCCTGCATGGCGGCGATGTCCAGCGCGGGCGTGGCGGTGCGTCGGGTCATGCGGGTTCCGTAGCGAGGGGCAGGCCTGCATTGCGCCATGCCGTGAGGCCGCCGGCAAGGGAGCGCGCCCGCGTGAAGCCGAGGGCCCGCAGGCTGTCGGCCGCCAGCGCCGAACGTCCGCCGGTCAGGCAATAGAGAAGAAGTTCACGATCCGGCGCAGCCAGCGCGTCGTTCGTGCCGCATGCCATGGCTGGATGGGCGTGGATCTGGAATTCCAGCACGCCGCGCGGGAGGTTGATCGCGCCGGGCAGGTGGCCTTGCGCGTACTCGGCCGGCTCGCGGACGTCGATCACCACGGCGTCGGCGCCCACGGCGAGCGGGGAGGGTGCGACTTCCTCGATACGGCGCCGGGCGTCGGCCACCAGGTCCTGGACGGTGTGTGTCATTGGAGTTCCATATATTAGTTGACTCTAATATTAGATATTGCTAATTTATAGTGCAAGCCATGCCGCGCCCTGCAGGGTTGCCCGGGGCGAGTTCGGCGAGGGGATGCCGTTGGCCAGTTCGCGCTGGAAACATGCGTCCAGATCAAGCCGAAGCCAGGCAACACCCACTTCCATCGGAGAACCCCCATGAACCTCGACCGTGCCGTCCTCGCCTTCGCCGGCCTGATGATCCTCGCCAGCCTTGCGCTGGGCCACTTCGTTTCGCCGCTGTGGTTCTGGCTCACCGTCTTCATCGGCGTGAACCTGCTGCAGGCCAGCGTCACCGGCTTCTGTCCGGCCGCCATCGTTTTCCGCAAGCTGGGCGTGCGCGCAGGCTGCGCATTCAAGTGAGCGCGAGGCCTGCCTTGATCCGCATCGTGGCGTCGTCGCGCGCGTTGCCGTCGCTGTTGCTGGTGGCCGCCCTCGCTGCATGCGGGCGCGACGGGCCTGCGGTGCCTGCCGTGCGCATCGAGGGCCTGCGGACGTCCCAGGTGCGGGCACCCGGCGCGGCTGACGGACGTGTCTGGGAGGGCGTGGTGGAGGCCGTGCAACAGGCCACGTTGTCGGCACAGACGAATGGGCGCGTGGTCGCCGTGTCGCGCGATGTCAATGATCGCGTGGCTGCAGGCGAGGTGCTGGTACGGCTCAGTGCGGTCGAACAGCAATCCGGCGTCGATGCCGCCCGCGCCCAGCTGCGCGCGGCGGAAGCCTCCGCGACAGAGGCGGAAGCCAACCACCAGCGTTTCGCCAACCTGGCGAAGGACCGGTTCGTGTCCCGGTCGCAGCTGGACGAGGCCAGGATGGCGCGCGATTCGGCGGTCGCGGCGCGCGATGCCGCCCGCGCACGGTTGGCGAACGCCGGCCAGCAGACCGACTACACCACGGTCCGCGCACCCTACGCCGGCATCGTCGCCACGCGCGATGTCGAGCCGGGCGAGAGCGTCGGCATCGGCCAGGCGCTCATGACCGTGTTCGCGCCGGGCGCGCTGCGCGTCGACGTGGCGGTGCCCCAGTCGGACGCGGAGGCGATCCGGACCAACCCCGCGGCCATCGTTACGTTCGACGACGGACGTCGGATCGACGCCGCGGGTGTGACCGTCTTCCCATCCGCCGACACGTCCATGCACGCGGTGAGGATCCGCGTGCAGCTGCCGGCACTCGATGCGCCGCCACAACCAGGACTGACCGCGAAAGTGGCGTTCCCGGCCGTGAAGGGCGCTGCGTTCCCGCGCGTCCCTGCCAGCGCGCTGGTGCGCCGCGGCGAGGTGACGGCGGTGTACGTGCTCAGCGAAGGGCGGCTGTCGCTGCGCCAGGTCAGGCTGGGCGATGCGGCCGGCGACCAGGTGGACGTGATCTCGGGGCTGAAACCAGGCGAGACGGTCGCCGCCGATCCGGTCGCCGCGCAGCAGGCGCTGGTGGCGGCTCGCAAGGACGGCTGACATGGCATCGCTTCCGACCCCGCCGCGACTGGGTATTTCCGGTCGACTGGCGCGCACCTTCCAGGCCAACCCGCTGACGCCGGTCCTCGCGCTGCTCGGCCTGCTGCTGGGACTGGTGGCGGTGACCATCACGCCGCGCGAGGAAGAGCCGCAGATCGACGTGACCATGGCCAACGTCATCGTGCCGTTCCCGGGCGCGGACGCACGCCAGGTCGAACAGATGGTGACCTATCCGCTGGAACAGGCGTTGTCCGGGATCGAGGAGATCAAGCACACCTATTCGATCAGCCAGCCCGGCATGGCGGTGCTGACGGTGGAGTTCCAAGTGGGCGTAAAGCGCCAGCCCGCGCTGGTGCGCCTGTACGACAAGGTGTTCTCGAACCGGGACTGGATGCCGGCGAACCTCGGCGTGGGCCAGCCCATCATCAAGCCCAAGGGCATCGACGACGTGCCGGTGATGGCGCTGACCCTGTGGACGGACGATCCGCAGCGCGGCGCACGCGACCTGGCCGAGGTGGCACACACGCTGGAAACCGAACTCAAGCGCATTCCCGGTACGCGCGACGTCTTCACCCTCGGCGCGCCGGAGCGTGCGGTGATGGTGCAACTCGACGCGGCCCGACTGGCCAGCCATGGCCTGGCGGTGAACGATCTGTCCTCGGCGTTGCAGTCCGCCAACCTGGCGCGGCAAGCGGGTGAGCGCGTCGGCATGGATGGGGTGGTGCAGGTGACGTCGGGCCAGTTCCTGGCCGACCGCGCGGACGTGGCCGGCCTGGTGCTGGGCGTGGCGGGCGGCCAGCCGGTGCGCCTGGAGGACGTAGCGACGGTCAGTGATGCGGCCGACACGCCGTCGAGCTATGTGTGGCACGGTGCGCCCGCCACGCGTGCCGGACCCGCCAGCGGGGTGGCGCCGGCGGTGACGCTGGCCATCGCCAAGAAGCCGGGTAGCAACGCCGCCGACATCACGTCCGCCGTGCTGGCACGGGTCGCGGCCTTGCGCGGCACCGTCATTCCCGACGGCATCCAGGTGGAGACCACGCGCGACTATGGACTCACGGCCAGCGACAAGGCGCAGACGCTGATCAAGAAGCTGGTCTTCGCCACCGGATCGGTGGTGGTGCTGGTGCTGTTCGCGCTGGGGCGCCGCGAGGCCATCGTCATCGGCAGCGCGGTCGTGCTGACCCTGGCGGCCACGCTGTTCGCCTCGTGGGCCATGGGATTCACCCTCAACCGCGTCTCGCTGTTCGCGCTGATCTTCTCCATCGGCATCCTGGTGGACGACGCCATCGTGGTGGTCGAGAACATCCACCGGCACATGGCGCAAGGCGGCAAGTCACTGGCCGAGGCCATTCCGCCGGCCGTGGACGAAGTGGGCGGGCCGACCATCCTGGCCACCTTCACCGTGATCGCGGCGCTGATGCCCATGGCCTTCGTCAGCGGGCTGATGGGGCCGTACATGCGGCCCATCCCGGTCAACGCCTCGGTCGGCATGCTGCTGTCGCTGATGATCGCGCTGGTGGTGACACCGTGGCTGTCGTTGAAGCTGCTCAAGCGGCATGCGGTTGCGCAGGCGGGTGAAGGCGTCGTGCACGGACATGCGGCAGGCAGCCTGGCCGCGGGCCTGCATCGCCTGTTCGAACGCGTGATGTCGCCGTTCCTCCACGCGGTGCGGGGAGCGCAGCGCCGGCGCCTGCTGTTCGCCGCCATGGCCGTGCTGGTGGCACTGGCGGCCAGCCTGGCGGTGTTCGAGCGGGTGGTGCTGAAGATGCTGCCGTTCGACAACAAGTACGAACTGCAGATCGTGGTCGACCTGCCCGAAGGCCGCACGCTGGAGGACACCAGCGCACTGCTGGTGGAACTGGCAGGCGTGCTGGACCGCACGCCGGAAGTCCTGCACTACCAGGGCTATGCCGGTACGGCCGCACCGATCAACTTCAACGGGTTGGTGCGGCAGTACTACCTGCGCGAGGGGGCGAACGTCGGCGACCTGCAGGTGAACCTGGTGGACCGTCACGACCGCGACCGCAAGAGCCACGAGATCGCCGTCGCACTGCGCCCGCAAGTGGACGCGATCGGCCGTCGCCATGGCGCATCGGTGAAAGTGGTCGAAGTGCCGCCCGGACCGCCCGTGCTGTCGCCGATCGTGGCCGAGGTGTACGGTCCGGACTACGCCCGCCAGCGCCGGGTCGCGCGGGCGCTCGAGCAGCGCTTCCTGGCCACCGGGGGCATCGTCGATGTGGACACCAGCGTGGAAGCCGATGCGCGCCGCGACATCCTGGTGATCGACCGCGTGCGCGCGGCGCGACTGGGCGTGCCGCAGTCGGCGATCACCGAGACGATTGCCGCGGGTCTGTCCGGGCTGGACGCGACCCACGTGATCGATGCCGGTTCGAAGTATCCGCGTCCGATCCGCCTGCGCCTGCCCGTGGCCGACCAGGCCTCGCTCGACGGCGTGCTCGCGCTGCGGGTGCGCGGCGGCGACGGCCAGCTGGTGCCGTTGTCGGAACTGGTGCAGCTTCGATCCACTGGATGGGATGGCGCCATCCACCACAAGGACCTGCTGCCGGTGGTGTACGTGATGGGCGACGAGAGCGGCGAGGTCGACAGCCCGCTGTACGGCATGTTCGACCTGGTCGGGCAGGTGTCGGGCAACGCCATCGACGGGCAGCAGGTGGCGCAGTTCTACATCCGCCAACCGCCCGAAACCACAAGCTTTGGCATCAAGTGGGACGGCGAGTGGCAGATCACCTACGAGACCTTCCGCGACATGGGCATCGCCTATGCGGCGGGCATGGTGCTCATCTACCTGCTGATGGTGGCCTACTTCCGCAACTACGTGGTGCCGCTGGTGATCATGGCGCCCATTCCGCTGACGGTGATCGGCGTGATGCCGGGACATGCGCTGCTGGGCGCGCAGTTCACCGCCACCAGCATGATCGGCATGATCGCGCTGGCGGGCATCATCGTGCGCAACTCGATCCTGCTGGTGGACTTCATCAACCACCTGGTCGAGCGCGGGCAGACACTGGAGTCGGCGGTCGTCGACGCCTGCGCGGTGCGCGCGCAGCCCATCGCGCTGACCGCACTGGCGGCCATGGCGGGCGCGTTCTTCATCGTGGACGACCCCATCTTCAACGGCCTGGCGATCTCGCTGATCTTCGGCATCCTCGTGTCCACGGTGCTCACCCTGGTGGTGATTCCGCTGCTGTACTACGGGTTGCTGCAGCGTCGGCGCCGGTCGTCGCCTGGCGTGCCGTGAGCACGCCCGCCTCCGGCCGGCCGCGCCGCCTGACGTATGCTGGCACCGGTACGAACTTTCCACCCTGATCGAGGCTGATCATGAGCGCTGACACCACCCTACGCATCACCCTGGAACAGGAGGACGACTACGCCTTCCGCATCCGCTTCGACGACACCGCCATCGCCGACCTGATGGCCGACGAGCCGGCGCCGCTGGGTAAAGGCGAAGGCCCGAATCCCACCCGCCTGCTGTTGGCTGCGGTGGCGAACTGCCTGTCGGCCAGCCTGCTGTTCGCGTTGCGCAAGTTCAAGAACGCGCCCGGCAAGCTGGTCACGCAGGCGACGGCCGAGCTGGTCCGCAACGAGCAGGGCCGGCTGCGCGTGGGGCACATCCATGCCGACATCCGGTTGGCCGAAGCCGGTGCCGCGCATGCCTCGCTGGAACGCATCCTCGCGCAGTTCGAGAACTTCTGCGTGGTGACGGAAAGTGTCCGCCACGGCATTGACGTGTCCGTCAGCATCACCGACGCCGATGGCGTGCAACTGCACGGTACCGCGCGCATGGATCAGGGCGGCGCCTGATCGGGCGGCTGTCGTGGGAGCGAGGTCAGTCGCGATGAGGCTTCACCGTTGGCCTTTCGCGACTGACGTCGCCCCCACAACTGCAGTAGGCACTGTCGCACGTGCGTCCGGATCGCCGCCGATGATCGGGCGTGGCATGATCCGGTCCTCCGCAGTCCGTATCCGACGCCGCCCGTGATCGCACCCATCAAAGGGAAGGCCACCTCGCTGGACATCGCCCACCTGGCGGGCGTGTCGCAGCCCACCGTGTCGCGCGCGCTGCGTGGCAGCCCGATGGTCAACGAGGAAACGCGCAAGCGCATCCTGGCCATCGCCGAAGAGCTGAACTACAAGGTCGACAAGAACGCGTCCAACCTGCGCCGGCAGCATTCGGGCACGCTGGCGCTGCTGTTCTTCGAAGATCCGACGCCGGACGAATCGGCGATCAATCCGTTCTTCCTGTCGATGCTGGGCAGCATCACCCGCGCCTGTGCGCTACGCGGCTACGACCTGCTGATCTCGTTCCAGCAGCTGTCCAACGACTGGCAGGCGGACTACGAGGACAGCAAGAAAGCCGACGGCATCATCCTGTTGGGCTATGGGGACTATCTGGAAGCGCGCGGCCGGCTGGAGCGGCTGGTGGAGCAGGGTACCCATTTCGTGCGCTGGGGCGCGGTGCAGCCGGGCACGCCGGGCGTGTCGATCGGCTGCGACAACACCCAGGGCGGACACGACATCACCGCGCACCTGCTGGCGCAGGGCCGGCGGCGCATCGCGTTCCTGGGGCATGCGTCCAATCATTACCCCGAGTTCTTCGAGCGCTACCTGGGCCATCGGCAGGCGCTGGAGATGGCGGGATTGGACGCGGACCCGGCGCTGCAGATCGACGCCATCACCACCGAGCAATCGGGACATGAGGCCGCACGTCTCTTGCTGGCCAGCGGCGTGGCATTCGATGCGGTGTTCGCCGCCAGCGACCTGATCGCGGTGGGCGCGATGAAGGCGTTGCTGGAGCATGGGCTTCGCGTGCCGGACGACGTGGCCGTGGCCGGCTTCGATGACATTCCGCTGGCGAGCTTCGTCACGCCGGGCCTGTCCACCGTGCAGCAGGACACCAAGCGTGCGGGCGCGCTGTTGGTCGAGAGCCTGCTCGCGCTGATCCATGGCGAAGCCGCGGAGAGCCAGACCATCCCGGTCCGGCTGGCATTGCGGGGATCCACCGGCAAGCCGGTTGCCTGAATCGTGCGATCGGCTCTAAAATAAGAATCATTCTTATTTCAGGTCGGTACGGGCGTTGCCCTTGGCCCGATGTCGACCGGCAGGCGGCGGCAGGGGCGCCGGCCGTTGCCGAGCAGTCCCCATGACTTTTGTTCCGCGTCCCACCGCTTTCCGTCGCCCGCTGAGTTTCGCCGTGGCTATCGCGCTGGCGGCTCCCCTGCTGGCGAATGCGCAGTCCAGTGCGCCGGATGCCACCACGCTGGATACGGTCAGCGTGCAGGCGCCCATTCCGAAGGACGCCGGCACGGCGACCAGGACGGCCACACCGCTGAAGGAAATCCCCCAGTCCATTTCGGTGGTCACGGCCCGCGACATCCGGGATCGCGGCCTGCATGGTGTCGAAGAGGCGGTGTGGTTCACCGCCGGCGCGCAAGGTGGCGCCTACGGCAGCGACAGCCGCAGTGACTGGCTGCTGGTGCGCGGCTTCGCGCCGGCGCGCTACATGGACGGCCTTGCGCTGCCTGAAGGCTCCGGGACCGGCATTACCCGTATCGAACCGTATGGCCTGGAGCAGATCGAGGTGCTGAAGGGGCCTGCATCGGTGAACTACGGTGCGATGCCGCCGGGTGGTCTGGTCAACTATGTCAGCAAGCGTCCGACCGAAGACACGCTGCGCGAAGTCGAAGTGCAGGTGGGTAGCGACGACCTGAGGCAGCTCGCTGTGGACTTTGGCGGGAAGCTCAATGAAAGCGGCACGCTGCTGTACCGCCTGACCGCGCTGGGCCGGAACAGCGACACGCCGGTGGATTTCATCCATGACGACCGTTACTACGTCGCACCAGCGATCACCTGGAAGCCGGACGACGCCAATGAGCTGACCATCCTCGCGCGCTACCAGAAGGCCGACACCAAGGCCGGTGCAGGCTTCCTGCCGGCGGCGGGCACGCTGCTGCCGAACCCGAACGGCAGGATCCGTCCCAGCCTGTATACCGGCGAGCCGAACGCCAACGACTACGTCAAGACCATGAAGTCCGTCGGCTATGAATTCCGCCACGACTTCGGCGGCGGCGTGCAGTTCAACCAGAGTGCCCGCCTGCTGGACTCCGAGGTCGAGCCTGCCGTGACCGTGGGTACCTTCGGGCTGCTGGCCGACCAGCGCACGCTGTTCCGCTACCTGTGGTCCACGCAGGAAGACGAGAAGACCCTCGGCCTGGACAACAATCTGCAGTGGCGCTTCAGCACGGGCCGCGCCGAGCACACCTTGCTCGCAGGCCTGGACTACCGTCGTGCGAAGTGGAACTACGACTCCAACTTCGTCTTCGCCGCCACGGGCCTGGACGCCTACAGCCCGGTGTACGGCTCGATGCCGAATCTGGTGCCGGACTTCGATCCCCTCACCACGGCCAGCACTCGCCAGACGCAGTCGCAATTGGGCGTCTACGTGCAGGACCAGATCAAGCTGGATCGCTGGGTGTTCACCGTCGGCGGACGACAGGACTGGGTCGGCACGGACACGGATGGTGGCCACCAGAGCGACGACAAGTTCTCCGCGCGCGTGGGCGTGAACTACGTGTTCGACAGTGGCCTGGCCCCGTACGTGGGCTGGTCGCAGTCGTTCCAGCCCACCATGGGTGCGGATTTCTCCGGTCGCGCGTTCGTGCCGACGACCGGTGAGCAGATCGAAGCTGGCCTGAAGTACCAGCCGGCCCACGGCAAGGTGCTGGCCACCTTGGCGCTGTACCAGGTGACCCAGGAGAACACGCTGACCATCGACCCGGATCCGGCCCATCCGCTGTTCCAGATCCAGCAGGGCGAGATCAAGGTACGTGGCGTGGAGCTCGAAGGACGCTGGAACGTCGGTCGTGGCCTCAGCCTGTATGGCGCTTACGCCTACATCGACTCGGAAGTGACCAAGAGCAATGATGCGAACACGCTGGGCAAGCAGATCGCGTTGCAGCCCAGGCACTCGGCGTCGGCTGGCGGCGACTACACCATCACCGGCGGCGCGTTGTCCGGGCTTGGTTTCGGCGCCGGCGTGCGTTACACGGGCACGCACTACGGCGATGCGCCCAACCTGTGGGAAACCCCGTCCTACACGCTGTTCGACGCCGCCGTGCACTACGACATGGCGAACTGGAGGTTCCAGCTGAACGTGCAGAACGTCGGCGACAAGGAGTACATCAGCGCGTGCAACGCCGTGTACTGGTGCTACTACGGCTATGAACGCTCGGTCACCGCGACGGCGCGGTACCAGTGGTAGGCCGCCGATAGTCGCCGCCAGCCAGCGCCATGCCGTCCCTGCTCACCGTATCCGCCATCCTCGCTGCCGCGTTGTCGGCAGCGGGGCTGTACGCCGGCTCCCCTCATTGTCGCTGGCACGCCTGGCGCCGCCTTGGACGCGCCGGTACCTGGGCGGGCGTGCTGCTCGCGCTCGTGTCATGGGTGCTCTGGATCCGCGAACTGGGTCTGGGCGCCGGGTCGTGCGCGATGCTCGGGACCTGGATGCTTGCGATGATGGCGGTGCCGTACTTCGCCGGCATGCGCGTCGACAACGCGACGCGGAGGGATGGCTGATGTGGGGGCGCGCTTCCGCCGGCATCGTGCCGGGCTTTTTCCTGTCCGCCGCGCTCGTGGGCCTGGTCAGCTGGCTGCTGCCTGGGCCGTGGCAGTCCACGCTGGTCGCCGGCGGGCTGGTGTTCTTCCCGGTCTGGATAGGCGTGTTCTGCCTGGCGTTCCGGTTCCGCACCGGTACACGTGCGTGGTGGGCGTACAGCGCGGTCGCGGCCACCGGTCTGGCGGCGCTGGCGCTGCTGCGCCACCTGCAATGGGTGCACTAGGCGTATTCCGATGAAGCTGAAATCCGCCACGCTGCGTACGTTCACCGCGCTGCACACCTGGGTCGGCCTGGTCGCCGGATTCGCGCTGTTCGTCGCGTTCTACGCCGGCGCGATCACGGTCTATCACCACGACCTGATGGTCTGGCAGTCGCCGCATGGCGCCCACCAGCCTGTCGGAACGCTGGAAGACGCCCAGCGCCTGCTGGACGAAACGCTCCGCCGGCATCCCGACTCGCGCAACTGGATCGGCATGCTGTTCCCGGGCGAAGAATCCGCGCAGCCGCTGGTCTATTGGCCCGACGCAAAAGGCACCTGGTACTACGCCACGCCCGATCACCTGCAAGGCAGCACCGAACCACCGGCCGCCGCGTTGTCCGAACTGGTCAATGCCCTGCATTACTCGCTTGGCATCCCGGTCGCAGGCATCTACCTGATGGGGATCGTCAGCCTGCTGTATGGCGTGGCGCTGGTGTCCGGCATCGTGATCCACCTGCCGAAACTGCTGGACGACCTGTTCGCGCTGCGCCCGGGCCGCAATCTCAAGCGTTTCTGGCAGGACGCGCACAACGTGATCGGCGTGCTGAGTCTTCCGCTGCACGTGATGTTCGCGGTCACCGGCGCGTTGCTGTGCCTGGGCATGCTGCTGGCACTGGCGCTCAATCCGCTGATCTACGGCGGCAAGTTACCGGATGCCATGCCCGCGGCGCTCGACACTGCCCCGCAGCTCGAAGCGACGGGAAAACGTGAAGCGCTCGGTGGATTGGCGATGTGGCATGCGCGTGCGCAGGAAGAGGCCGGAAAACAGGGGCTGCAGGCGTTCGAGCCGGTCTACCTGAAGCTGACCCACGCCGGCGATGCGAATGCGGTGGTCGAGATCACCGGCGAATCGCCACGCACGCTGGGTGCGCTGGGCGCCGTTGCACTGAATGCCAACACCGGCGAACTCGTCGCCAGCCAGTTGCCCGGCAACCGCGACGCCAACCACGCCACGTTGTCGATCGCCTATCTGCTGCACTTCGGCGAGTATGGCAATGCCTGGGTGCAGTGGCTGTACTTCCTGTTCGGCATCGGCGGTGCCTTCCTCTTCTACTCCGGCAACCTGCTGTGGATCGAGTCCCGGCGCAAGCGGCGCCAGGCCGTGCAGGGCAGGGCGCAGGTAGCAATGGCCAAGGCGACGGTAGGCATCTGCATCGGCGTCTGCGTGGCGATCTCGGCCGCCTTCGTCGCGGCGCAGGCGTTCGAGGCGAAAGGCGCGGCGTGGGGTATCCCGGTCGATGTCGGGGTGAAGGCCGCCTGCTTCGGCACGTGGGCGTCATGCGTGGCGTGGGCGGTCCTGCGTGCGCCGATCCGTGCGGCGACCGAACTGCTGTGGGCCGCCGCGATCGTTACCGCACTGGTGCCTCTCGCGCACGGCCTGGCGACGGGTGCCTGGCTGTGGAAGAGCGCGGCGGCAGGTCACACCGCGCTGTTCGCCATCGACATGGGCGCGTTGGCGATGGCGGTCGGCTTCGCCTGGCTCGCGCGCACCACCGCGCGGCGGGCCGCCATCGGTGAAGCGAACAGCGCCTGGGCGCTGCCCGCCAGGACATAGCCGCGCCGTCTCAGGACGGGTCTGTCGATTTGCGCGCCATCAGTTCCTGCAGGCGTTCGCGCGTGTCCGCACGCGTGAGCGGCTTGTCGAACAGGAACACGCGGACGCCGTGCGCCGGTACGTCCGCCTGCAGGCGGTTGCGTACGCGTTGCCGCTTTCCGCTGAAGGCATCGCGCCACTCCCCGGCTTCCAGGTAGTCCGACACCGACAACCGGGCCGGCGCGTCCGCCTTGTTCAACAGCACCAGCGCCGTCTGCGTGGCGCCTTCGTGCTGGAGTACGCGGTAGAAGATCGCCTGGTCGCCCTTCAGGCGGACGTTGAGCTGAAGGCCGCGCTGCAGGGCCGGTGTATCGCGGCGCAGGGTCGCGATGCGCTTGAGCGGCGCGAAGATCGGACTCTGCGGTGCGGCATCGATGCGCGCCTGTCCGAAGTAATTGCGGTTGCCCGCGTGCTCGGCGTTCCCACGTTCGAAGCCGGTTTCCGAGCCGTAGTAGATCACCGGAATCCCGCGTGCCGTGAACAGCCAGTGGTGCGCATCGATGAAGCCGGTGTCGGTGGCCTTCATGCGTGCCATGTCGTGGTTGTCGTAGAAGGTCATCAGGTCGTACGGGTTGGCGTACGGTCCGTCTTCCAGGTACAGCGCCTTGCCGAGTTCCTCGTAGCCGGTGCCGGGCTTCTCGAACACTTCCGTGAGCTTCGCCTTCAGTGGGAAATCCAGCACGCTGTAGCTGCCGTTGCGCGCCCACGTGTGGCCGGCGATGCTGGCGGCGTCGTAGTTGAAGTCCTCGCCGAACATGAAGAAGCCCGGCTTCTTCGCGCGGATGCGGTCGGCGAACTCTTTCCAGAATGCATGTGGCATCCAGGCGATGGTATCGACGCGGAACGCAGCCGCACCCTGGTCGATCCATTGTTCGTAGGCGCCGGCCAGGTACTCCATCACCGCGGGATTGTTTTCGTTGAAGTCGGACAGCTGCGCCAGACCGCCGCCGGTGTTGTAGAAGGCGTGCATCGGCTCGCGCCGCGGATCCAGCTTGTCGGGATAGAGGTTCTGGTGATCGGCGATCAGCTTGCCGTCCTTGTCCCAGACCTTGCCGTACTGCGGCTGCATCTTCGGCATCGAATAGGCGGGTGAGCCGTGGTTGCCGACGATGTCGAGCACCACGTCCAGCTTCTCTTCCTTCATCGCGGCGGTAAAACCGGCGAAGTCCAGGCCTTGGCTCGGCAGGTGTTCATCGAGCTTGTAGAAGTTGATGCCCCAGTAGCCGTGGTAGCCGGTCTTGCCGCGGTCGGTGAACATGCCCGCCCACTTCACTTCCTCGCCGCCGGTGAACGCTTCGTCGGGGTTGTCGACGATCGGCGTGATCCAGACCGAGGTGAAACCGAGGTCGCGGATGTAGCCCGCATTGTCCAGCACACCCTTGAAGTCTCCGCCGAGGTAGCCGACGTTGTCGGTCTGGCCTGCCGGTGCCCCCGGCGTGGGTCGATCGAAGGTGGGGTTCTTGCCGCCCTGATCGCGGTGATCGTTGGAAGGATCGCCATTGACGAAGCGGTCGGTCAGTACGAAGTAGACGGCTTCGCGCGCGAACGGCTCGGTCGTGCCATAGAAATCGTCGGCGGCGTACGCGGCAGGCGCACCGAGCAGCGATGCCAGCAGGATGGCGAAAGGACGTGGGCGGGGAGGTCGCATCAATGCACCTGCGGTTGGATGGACGGGGAGGCGTCGGTGGTCTCGTGTACGCCCGCCAGCGACACCGCCGCCAGCAGCAGGCTGGTGCCGCTGATCACGAGCGCGAAGATCGCCTGGCTGTCGAACAGATGGCGCAGTGCCGGCCCGAGCAACGTGGCGGCCACGATCTGCGGCACCACGATGAACATGTTGAAGATGCCCATGTAGATGCCCATCTTCGGTGCGGGCACGTGGCTGGACAGCAACGCGTATGGCATCGACAGGATGCTGGCCCACGCCACGCCGACCAGCGCGAACGAGCCGATCAGCCAGGCCGGATGCGGCACGAACCACATCGACAGGAATCCCAATCCTCCCAGTACCAGCGAGCCGGCATGCACGGCCTTGCGGTTGAGCGGCAGGCGTGCGGCGTAGAAGCTCAGCAGCAAGGCCACCAGCATCGACGACAGGCCGTAATAGCCCATGTAGGAGCCCACCAGGTCGGCGGCGTCCTGGAAGGCGCCATTGGCGGACTGGAACGCCGCCGCCTGCGCGGGCACGCCCATGTCGAAGGCGGCCGGGTCCGGCGCGGGCGCCTTGAAGACGTGTTCGGTCAATGCGGGTGTCGCCATGCTCCACATCGCGAAGAACGCCAGCCAGCTGAAGAACTGCACCACGCCCAGCCGCCGCATCTGTGCCGGCATGTGGACGACATGGGCGAAGATCTCGGCGACGACATTGTCCTGCCTGCGCTTTTCCGCATGGAAGCGTTCGAGGTCGTCCGGCGGATATTCGCGCGTGGTCAGGATGGTGACCAGGATGCTGGCCATGAAGACGAAGGCGCCGATCGCGAAGGCGATCTTCACCGACGGCGGTACCACGCCCGGACCCGCCTCGTTGGAGACACCGAGTTGCGAGATGAACCACGGCAGGTTGCTGGCCACCCACGTGCCGATGCCGATGATCAGCGTCTGCAGCACGAAGCCATAGGACCGCTGTTCTTCCGGCAGCTTGTCCGCGACCAGTGCCCGGAACGGCTCCATGCTGATGTTGATGCTGGCATCCAGCACCCACAGCAGGCCGGCGGCGATCCATAGCGTCGGCGAGTGCGGCATGAACACCAAGGCGATCGAGCTGAGGATCGCGCCGGCGAGGAAGTAGGGACGCCGGCGCCCGAGCAGCGGATGCCAGGTGCGATCGCTGAAGTAGCCGATCACCGGTTGCACCAGCAGGCCGGTCAACGGCGCGGCGATCCACAGCAGCGGCAGCGCATCCTTTTCCGCGCCCAGCGTCTGGAAGATGCGCGACATGAAGCCGCCCTGCAGCGCGAAGCCGAACTGGATCCCGAGGAAGCCGAACGACATGTTCCATATCTGCCAGAAGGACAGGCGGGGCTTGGCGATCATTCGGGTTCCCTGGCGGTGCGATGCGGTCGGAGTGCGCACGCGTTGGCGAGCGTCGCGGCATCTTGCCGACATGCGCGACCGATTCCATGCTGCACCGCAAACAATGCGCGCTTGCGACGGTGCCTGCGTCCGCGCGTGGCCGCGCCATGCCATGCCGCGCGAAACCGTTGGTGCATCAGCGTTTTGGCCGTACACACGTGCGACGGATGCGTCGCGGGTCGATCGGTGCGCGTCGTGCGCGCATCGCGATCTGCATACGTATTCATGCGTGCCGATGACGACCCGCCTGCGCGCATTCCGACGGGGCGTGGAATAGTGGCGCCCGCCGAGCGCACCGGAGGGGTGCGCTACGCATTGCGACGGGTGCATCGATGACGAAGAACAACTGGTGGCGCGGCGCGGTGATCTACCAGATCTACCCCCGCAGCTTCCTGGACACCAACGGCGACGGGGTAGGGGATCTTCCCGGCATCGTCGAGAAGCTCGACTACATCGCCGGCCTGGGCGTGGACGCCATCTGGATCTCGCCGTTCTTCAAGTCGCCGATGGCCGACTTCGGCTACGACATCGCCGACTATCGCGATGTCGATCCGTTGTTCGGCACGCTGGCCGACTTCGATCGCCTGCTGGCCAAGGCGCATGCGCTGGGCGTCAAGGTGATGATCGACCAGGTGCTCAGCCACTGCTCGGTCGACCATGCCTGGTTCAAGGAAAGCCGCGAGAGCCGCGACAACGCCAGGGCCGACTGGTACGTGTGGGCCGATCCGAAGGAAGACGGCACGCCCCCCAACAACTGGATGTCGCTGTTCGGGGGCGTCGCCTGGCGCTGGGAACCGCGCCGCGAGCAGTACTACCTGCACAACTTCCTCGCCAGCCAGCCCGACCTGAACTTCCACAACCCGGCGGTGCAGCAGGCCACGCTGGACAACGTGCAGTTCTGGCTCGACCGCGGCGTCGATGGCCTGCGGCTGGATGCGATCAACTTCTGCTTCCACGATGCGCAACTGCGCGACAATCCGCCGAAGCCGAAGGAACAGCGCGTGGGCCGCGGCTTCAGTCCCGACAATCCCTACGCGTACCAGTACCACTACCACAACAACACGCAGCCGGAGAACGTCGCCTTCCTCGAACGCCTGCGCGGGTTGCTGGACCGCTATCCGGATGCGGCCGCGCTCGGCGAGATCTCGTCGGAGGATTCGCTGGCGACCACCGCCGAGTACGTCACCGACCGGCGCCTGCACATGGGTTACAGCTTCGAACTGCTGACCGAAGACGGCAGCGCCGCCTATATCCGCAGCACGGTCGAGCGGCTGGAAGCGGCGATGGTGGATGGCTGGCCCTGCTGGGCCGTATCCAACCACGACGTGCAGCGCGCGGTCACGCGCTGGGGCGGTGGCGATGCGTCGCCGGCACTCGCGGCGCAACTGGTCGCGCTGGTGTGCTCGTTGCGCGGTTCCGTCTGCCTGTACCAGGGCGAAGAGCTGGGCCTGCCCGAGGCCGACGTGCCCTACGAAGCGCTGCAGGACCCCTACGGCAAGACGTTCTGGCCGAACTTCAAGGGCCGCGACGGCTGCCGCACGCCGATGCCGTGGAATGACGGACGCGAGGCCGGTTTCAGCCAGGGCCAGCCGTGGCTGCCGATTCCCGCGGAGCATCGCGCGATCAATGTCGCGAAGCAGGATGCCGATCCGTCGTCCGTGCTCAACCTCGTGCGCGGATTCCTCGCCTGGCGGCGGACACAACCCGCGTTGCGCAGCGGCAACATCCGTTTCCTCGATGCGCCCGAACCGGTGCTCGCCTTCGTACGTGGAGAGGAGGGGCAGCGCATCCTGGTGGTGTTCAACCTGTCTGCCGGTGACGTGCAGTGGCCGCTGCCGGAAGGCATCGTCGCCGATGCACTGGAAGGCCATGGCCTGCAGTGTGCGACACGCGAGGGCGGGACGCTGTCGCTGCCGCCACGCGGCGTGTATTTCGCCAGCATCGCCTGACACGTTGCGCCTCCGACCGCGTGTCGGAGGCACTGCGTCCCGTTCGAGGGCGTCACATTCCGCCGCCACGATGCGGCGCTCATGCACCGTGCGCGGACAAGACGAAGACGCCGGTCCGATGCCTGTTTTTCCGTATGGAACGCGTGTTAAGGACGCCGTCGGAAATATGCATGAATACGTATGCAGGCCGATTTGTGCGGCTGCGCACGCCACTACCATGGCCGCACATTCCGGGACACTGCGCCCGGCATGGAAGACCCGGGCGATCGCATCGCGCGACGCACCCGGTTCATCGCATACAACGTCCTTGGAGAGGGGAACATGCAACTCAAGCGCAACCTGCTGAGCGCGGCGTTGGCGTCCGCCATCGCGCTCACCGCGACCGGCGTACAGGCCCAGACCGCCACCGCCGCCGCTGACCAGACGCCCGCGAACGACGCGACCGAACTCGATACCGTCGTCGTCACCGGCATCCGCCGCGGCATCGAGAGCGCGATTTCCGTCAAGCGCGAGTCCACCTCCATCGTCGAAGCGGTGTCGGCCGAAGACATCGGCAAGCTGCCCGACGTCAGCATCGGCGAATCCATCGGTCGCCTGCCCGGTCTTGCCGCGCAGCGTGTCGCCGGTCGCGCGCAGGTGATCAGCGTGCGCGGTCTGTCGCCTGATTTCTCCACGACGACCCTCAACGGGCGCGAGATGGTCAGCACCGGCGACAACCGCAGCGTCGAGTTCGACCAGTATCCGTCCGAGCTGGTCGCTGGCGTCACCGTCTACAAGACGCCCGATGCCGGCCTCATCGGCCAGGGCCTGTCGGGCACGATCGACATGCAGACCGTGCGTCCGCTGAGCTTCGATGCACCGGTCGGCACCGTCGGTGTTCGCGGCCAGCGCAACTCGCTCGGCGCGGCGGCGGATTCGTCCGCCTACGGCGAGCGCATCAACGCCAGCTACATCACCCAGAACGAGGCCCGTACGTTCGGTTTCTCGATCGGCTACTCGCACACCACCACGCCGATCCAGGAAAACCAGGTCGGCCTGTACGAGCCGTGGCAGGCGATCGGCGACGGCTGGCGTCCGGGCGTGGCGGCCGGTACGTTCTACTCCGACGGCATCAAGGCGTTGCGCCGCACCGGCGAATCCAAGCGTGACGGCGTGATGGCCACCCTGCAGTTCCGTCCGTCGAATGCATGGACCAGCACGCTGGACCTGTTCCATTCGGAAGCCGAGCAGGTCGACACGGCCAACCAGCTGGAAGTGCACATCGGCGACTACAACGGCGGCTACGGCCGGCTGCAGGTCACCAACCCGCAGATCAATGGCAGCAACACGTTCACCGGCGGCACTGTCGGCAATGTGTATCCGCTGGTGCGCGGCATGTACAACAAGCGCGAAGACGAGATCAACGCGTTCGGCTGGAACAACGAATTCACTGCCGGCCAGGCGCGCATCGTCGCCGACATCGGCTGGTCGCGCGCCAAGCGCGATGAGCTCAATCTCGAGAACAACACGCAGATGCTGCCGGCGCCGCAGCTGGATACGCTGCAGCTGCAGATCCGCAACAACGGCTTTTCGCAGATCAATCCGGGTCGCGACTATTCCAATCCGGAATCGCTGTACCTGACCGGTACGATCTACGGCTCGGGCTACGGCAAGGTGCCGAACGTCGTCGATGAACTCCGTACGGGCAAGCTGGCCGCCTCGTTCCCGGCGCCGTCGTTCCTGTCCTGGATGTCCGACATCGATGTCGGCCTGAACTACGCCGACCGCGAGAAGAACAAGCGCCAGCCCGAGGGCAACATCAACCTCGGTGCCCAGGGCATCACCACTATCGCGTCGGACCTGCAGTACCGGCCGGTCGACCTCGGCTTCGCCGGCATCGGTTACATCCCCTCGTGGAATGTACCGGGCGCCGTGGCGCGCTACATGACGTTCGAGCCGAGCGACGACGCGTTCCCGTACCTGGTCGCCAAGGCGTGGGACGTGCGCGAGAAAACCACCACGGCCTACCTGCGCGGCAACATCAACACCGACTGGGGCAACGTCAGTGTTCGCGGCAACGCCGGCGTACAGATCCAGCGCGTCGACCAGTCGTCCGATGCGATCCGGCTCTCGAACGGCGGCAATCCCCAGCCGATCCATATCGGCAAGACCGTTACCGATGTGCTGCCGAGCATGAACCTGGCGTTCGGTTTCGAGAACGACCAGACCTTGCGTGTCGCCCTGGCCAGGCAAGTCGCGCGTCCGCGCGTGGACCAGTTGCGTGCTTCGCTCGAGGTCAGCGCATCGGACAACCCGAACGACCAGAACGGCTTGCGTGACAGCTTCGCCAATGGCGGCAACCCGGAGCTGGATCCGTGGCGCGCCAACGCGTTCGATATCTCCTACGAGAAGTACTTCGACACCAAGGCGTACGTGGCGGCGGCATACTTCTACAAGGACCTCAAGTCGTACATCTATACCCAGGACGACCCTTTCCACGACCTGTCCGAGTACACCGGCGGCTTCGCTCCCATCGGTGGTATCGGGGTCAATCCGACCGGCAAGCTCACCACGCCGCAGAACGGCAAGGGCGGCAAGCTGCAGGGCCTGGAACTGACGGCGTCGCTGCCGCTCGACATGCTCACCGATGCGCTGCGGGGCTTCGGCGTGGTAGCCAGCGCTACCTTCAACGACAGCAACATCAAGATCCGCGACCCGGAAAGCGCATCCAGCGTGGGCGGTGGCGACATCGACCTGCCGGGCCTGTCCAAGCGCGTCTACAACCTGACGGCGTACTACGAGAGGAACGGCTTCGAGGCGCGCGTCAACCAGCGTCGCCGCTCCGACTTCATCGGCGAGATCGGCAACTTCAACGGCAACCGCACGCTGCGCTACGTGGTCGGCGAGAACATCACCGACGCGCAGGTGAGCTACTCCTTCCCGGACGGCCATGTCCTGTCGGGGCTGAGCATTCTCCTGCAGGCCAGCAATCTCACGGACGAGGCCTACCGCACCTACGCCGGCAGCAAGGACCGTCCGCTGGAGTACGTCGAATGGGGCCGCAGCTACCTGCTGGGTGTCAGCTACAAGTTCTGATCACGTAAACCGTGCTCTCCCGGCCCGTCGGCGTCATGCCGGCGGGCTTTTTTTGTGCCATCCGTATCCTGGTGTTCGGAAGAGGCAAGGGAGCAGCGCTTCGCACGAACGTGGCCATGCCGGTACCGGCTTACGAGTGGCCTTCCTTCGATGCCCTCGACGCTGTCGACCAGGGCAGCATGCGCGTCAACACGTCGTCGCGGCGTATCCAGTGGTGCAGCAGCGCAGCAACCACGTGCAGTACGACGATCACCCAGGCGATCCACTTGCCAAGGAAGTGGTGCACCACGTCGATCGGCGCCTCGAACGCGTCCCAGGTAACGTCGAACGCGTGACTGATCCAGGCGAACAGCGATGTCTCGTTGAAGCCCTTGATGGCGAAGAACCCGAAGTCGGTGGGTGCGCCGGTGCCGAGGTAGCCGGTCAGCGGCATCGCGATCAGCAGGCCGTACAGCCCCCAATGCGCCGCATGCGCAAGTCGATGCTCCAGCTTCGAACCCGGCGGATCGTGTGGCTGAACATCGAGCAGGCGCCACATGAGTCGCGGCAGCACCATGAAACCGACCAGCAGGCCGAGCGCCCAATGGATGTTGAGCACGGGCAAGGACGCCGGGGAGGTGTCGTCCATGAACCAGATGATGTAGTAGACGACGACATAGGCGCCGATGAACGCAGCGGCGCTGGTCCAGTGGAAGAACTTGGCGATGGCCCCGAATCCTGTTGCGGTGTTTCGATATTGCATGGGCCGTGCTCCTTTCGATAAGCGAAGTGGGTCTGGTCAATAAGCGAAGTGGGTCTGGGCGCTGCCTCACGGCAGGCGATTCGATTTCGCCTGCCGCTGTCGGCGCGGAATTGGTGCTGTGGATCGCCGGTATGCCTTCGGCGTCGAACCGTGCGACGTCGCGGAAGCTGCGGTTGGTACCGCGTCATCCGCCTGGCGCGGCGCTGCCGGAGGTCATCGTGGGACAGGGCATGTCGCTCGATTCGCGTTGTCACGTGCATCCATCGCATGAAAGACATTCACATACGCCGTGCATGTAGGCGCGCACTATATTTACATGCGCTTCGTATGTCAATTAAGATGCGCCGCGTATGCAAGTGATGTCAGGGAGAGGCCGATGACGCGACGTTCCCGCGCTGAAATGATGGCGACGACCCGCGCCAAACTGCTGACCACCGCCCGCCATGTGTTCGCCACGCAGGGCTATGCGCATGCGTCCATGGACGACATCACGGCACGGGCAGGGCTGACCCGAGGAGCCCTGTACCACCATTTCGGCGGCAAGGAAGGCCTGCTGATCGGCGTGGTCGAGCAGATCGAAGCGGAGGTCGGCGAGCGGCTGCAACGCGTTTCCGAAGCCGCCCCGACGCCTTGGGAGAGTTTCCGGCGTCGTTGCCGCACCTATCTGGAGCTGGCATTGGAGCAGGAGATTCGGCGCATCATCCTGCAGGACGCGCGTGCCGTACTTGGCGATGTTCCCAAGGAGGCCCAGTCGGTTGCCATTGCGGCACTGCAGGCGTCACTGGACCGGTTGATCCAGGAGGGCATCATGGCGCCTCTCCACAGCGGCGTGTTGGCGCAGATGATCTACGGTGCCATCACGGAGGCCTCCTTCTGGATTGCCGAACCCGATAGCGATATCGAGACGCGCCTGGCGCAAGCGCTCGGCAGCCTGGACCGTCTACTGGATGGACTCAAGTTGGCGTGATTTAGCGTTCGGGTCCGTCGGATGCTTCCTGGTCAGCCGGATACGCAGGTCTGGAACGCTTCCCTTAAGGTCGACTTGAGCCAACACACAGGAAGAACCGCGTATCGGTGCCTGGACAAGGACCGTCCGCATCGGGGTGCGGAACACTGCAATCCCTTGAAACAAAAAGCCCCGCGTGAGCGGGGCTTCGTGTAAGTGGTGGAGCCAAGGAGGATCGAACTCCTGACCTCGTCATTGCGAACGACGCGCTCTCCCAGCTGAGCTATGGCCCCACAAGAGCGGGGCCATTCTAGCCTCCGGCGGCTGCCTGTGCCAAGCCGGAGGTCGCCAGGATCGGGGCCAGCACCGGCTCCAGTTCGCTGCGTCGCCAGCCGGAGAGGGCCGCGGGCCATTGGCCGGACTCCTGCAGGGCTTCCAGGTAGCGACGCGAGGCCAGTACGCCGTCGGGAAGACCGAGGTCCGCGCTGCGTGCGGAGACGGCGTCCTGCAGGCGTTTGAGCCGCGTCTTGTCGGTGTCGGACGCCGCGCGCGCCAGCGGCATGGCGTCGGCATCCTCCAGCGGCGTTGCCAGCGCCTGCCAGATCGCGTCGGCCAGTTTTCTGGGCGCCTTGGGCTGGGTATCGAACAGGCGCAACAAGGCCGCTCTGTCGGCGGGCGGCGTGCGGGCCAGCGCCACCGCCAGTTCGTTGTCCAGGATCCAACTGCGCGGCTTGTCGCTGGCGCGGGCCTGCACATCGCGCCAGCGCAGCAGTTGCACCAGCCGTCGCTGTGCGGCGGCATCGAGGAACTGCGCACTGCGCATGGACAGATGCGGCCAGCGCTCGCCGTCGTCGTGGGCGGCGTTGTCGACGAAGCGCACGCAGTCCTCTTCCAGCCAGACCAGACGGCCGGTCGCGATCAGGTCCGTCCGCAGCGCGTCATGCACGGCGAACAGGTAACGCACGTCATCGGCGGCGTAGTGCAGCTGCGATTCGCTCAGCGGGCGGCGCAGCCAGTCCGAACGCGTCTCTCCCTTTGGCAGGGCGACGCCGGTGACGCGTTCCACCAGCTTCTGGTAGCCGATGCCGCTGGCCACGCCGGCGATCGCGGCGGCGATCTGCGTATCGAACAGCGGCACGGGCAGTGCGTCGCAGGCGAACTTGAAGGCGACCAGGTCCTCGCTGGCGCTGTGCATGACCTTGGTGATCGTGGTGTCCAGCAGCCACGGCCGCAGCGCATCGGTCATGCCGGGTACCAGCGGATCGACCAGCAGCACATCGTCGTCGATCGCGATCTGTACCAGCGCCAGCTGCGGCCAGAACGTGCGTTCGCGCACGAACTCGGTGTCCAGGCCGATCCGCGCGGGCCGGCGTTGAAGCTGCGCGTCCAGCGCGGCGGGGGTATCGATCCAATGGGGCACGTCTTCTCCGCGTGATGCGTCGTTTGCTCAGTCAGGCGACAATAACCCAAGGTCCCGGCCCAGCCGGTATGGTCTGCACGTATTGCCTGCCGGCATTCTCTCACGGGGACCGGCGGCTCCCGTCATGGAGGCTGTCTGCGCGCGATTCCCGCCGCCTTGTTGTTGTCGTTGCTGTGGCTCGCCGCGTGTTCGCGCGACAGCGCCACGTCGGGCGATACGGACGACGCGACCGACGCCGTGCGCATGCCGAGCGTCACCGTCAGCGGCGACGACAGCGGCGTGGACGAATTGAACTGGCGTGCGCCGCCCGTGTCGCTGACGCCGGACGAGGTGGCGGACGCGCACCAGCGCGCCGCGCGTGCGTTGTCCGAGGGGCGCTTGTTCGAAACCGCGGACGACGCCATCCCGCTGTATCTCGCGCTGCAAGGCATCGATCCCGCCGATGCGCGTGTCAAGACTGGCCTGGGCCGCAGCCTCGATCGCCTGCTCGACCAGGGTGCGCAGGCGCTGCGCCACGCGGAGGACTGGACCGAATCGCTGCGCCGCGCGCGCCAGGTCGCGGCGGTCGCGCGCACGCTGGCGCCGGGCGATCCGGCGGTCACCGCGTACCTGGCGCGCGTGGATGAAGCCGACCAGCTGACCCGGCTGAACGTGGCCAGCGAACGGGCCTTGCGCGAGGGTCGCCTGGGCGAAGAGGGGGGCGGCGCACTGGCCGGATTCCGCGAGGTACTGAAGTGGAAGCCGGGACAGGCGCGTGCGACGCAGGGCGTGGCTGCCGTCGAGAGCGCGATGATCCGTCGCGCCGAAGAGGCTGCGCAGGTCAGCGATTTCGCCACCGCGCGCCGGTGGCTGGACCACGCCGCGACGGTGCGCGAGGACGCGCAGACGGTCGCCGACGCGCGGGTGCGCGTCGAGGCCATCCGCATGGCGCGCATCGTCGAGCTGCGGGATGCCGGCGTGCGCGACATGGCGACTCCACTCGGCATCAAGGACGCACGCGTGAAGCTGGCAGAGGTGTTGCGTATCGCCGAACCGGGCAACCGTGTCGCCGCCGACTTCCGCGAACGCATCGATCGCGCGACCTATTACGGCTTGTTCCGGCCCGGGCAGGTCTTCACCGATGCCCTGCATAACGGTGGGCGTGGCCCGGAAATGGTGGTGGTGCCGCATGGCGGCTTCCTGATGGGCGCCGCCGATGAAGAGAACGGCGCCGCCGATGCCGAGAAGCCCGCCCATTACGTACGCTTCGACCGTGGCTTCGCGATGGCGCGGCATGCGGTGACGGTAGGCGAGTTCCGCCGGTTCATCGAAGCTACCCAGTACCGTCCGCGCGCCACGCGCCGTGGCCACTCGGTGGTGTACGACGAGCGCAGCGGCAATTTCGTCCGCCGGAGCGGCGTGGACTGGCGCTCGGACTATGCCGGCGACCGCGCCAGCGACGACATGCCGGTGCTGCATGTGAGCGTGTACGACGCCGAAGCCTACGCCGAGTGGCTGGCCGGACAGACCGGGCACGGCTACCGCCTGCCCAGCGAAGCCGAATACGAGTACGCCCTACGCGCTGGCCAGCAGGGCCGCTATCCGTGGGGCGACGGCCAGCCGCCCCGCGGGTTCGGCAACCTGACCGGCGGCAACGACGCCTCGCCCAGCGGGCGCACCTGGAACAACGCTTTCATCGCCTACGGTGACGGCTACTGGGGCCCGGCGCCGGTAGGCCGCTTCCGCGCCAACGCCTTCGGGCTGAAGGACCTGGGCGGCAACACCAGCGAATGGGTCGGCGACTGCTGGCACGCCAGCTACCGGCGCGCACCGGCCGACGGTGCGGCGTGGTTCAATCCCGGCTGCCGGTCGCGGGTGGTGCGCGGTGGCTCCTGGGCCAGTTCGCCGGCACAGGCGCGCGCCGCGTGGCGTTCGTCCTCGGATTCGGATATGACTAATGCGCGGGTGGGCTTCCGCGTCGTTCGCGGCATCTAGCCGCCAGGGAGAGGGTGATGAGGCAAGATCCTAACGGGCGCTCGCAATACGGGCAGGGCGGCGGGCGGCGTGGCGGCGGACTGGGCAACCTGCGCTGGCTGATCCTGCTGGGCTTCCTGGTCTACGGCGGCTGCTACTACTTCGGCAACCGCGTGGTCGATCCCTACACCGGCGAGAAGGTGCTGATCGACAACTCCATCGGCGTGGAAGAGGAAAAAGCGCTCGGCCTGCAGGCGTACCAGGAAATCCTGCAGCAGGAACGCCCGGTCGATCCGAATTCGCAGATCGCGCAACAGGTGCGCACGATCGCCCAGCGCCTGATCGCGAAGGTCCCGGAGGTCGAGGCCGCCATCGCGGCCGAGAAGGGCACCCAGCCCAGCGGCAACTGGAAGACGTTCGACTGGGACGTGAATGTCATCCAGTCCGACCAGGCCAACGCCTTCTGCCTGCCTGGCGGCAAGATGGCTGTCTATACCGGTCTGATCCCGGTGGCGCAGAACGCCGACGCGGTGGCGGTGGTGATGGGCCACGAGATCGCCCACGCGCTGCTGCGCCACGGTGCGCAACGCATGTCGCAGCAGAAGCTCACCCAGATCGGCCAGATGGCCGGCGCCATGAGCGGCATGGACCCGCAACAGCAGCAGATGGTGATGGCCGCGATGGGCTATGGCTACCTGCTGCCGTATGCGCGCGAGCACGAGACGCAGGCCGATGAAGTCGGCCTGATGCTCGCTGCGGCGGCCTGCTTCAATCCGGAGGAAGCGGTACCGCTGTGGCAGCGCATGAGCGAAGCCAGCGGTGGCCAGGCACCGCCGGAGTTCTCCTCCACCCATCCCAATCCCGGCACCCGCATCCAGAACCTGACGGCACTGATGCCGAAGGCGATGGAATACCGCCGCAAGTTCTGCCCGCAGGGCGCGGCCCGGTAAGGCCGCTGTACCGCCACGGCCCACTGCGTGGGATGGGGGGAACCGAAGGCGATCCCATCGCTGGCGACGTCATGGTCAACCGCGATGGGTGGACCGGCTTCGCGGCTGGAAGCCGCTTCGCTCCCCCTCCGAAAAGGAGCAGGTCTTGATGTCCCGCATCATCCCCATGCAACCCGTCCATCACCTGCCGCGGGCGATCGCGTTCTACGAACGGCTGGGCTTCACCGTCGAAGACCGTCGCGACGACTGGGGCTGGGCGAAGCTGCGTTGGGGCGAGTGCCGGGTGATGCTGGACCAGTCGATCAACATGAACCCGGGTACGCCGCGCGCTGCGGTGCTGTACCTGTATCCCGACGACCTCGTGGCGTTCCACCGGCAGGCGCGCGACAACGGGCTGGACGTGCCCGACCTGGACGACACCTTCTACGGCATGCGTGAGTTCCGCATCGACGACCCGGACGGCAATCGTCTCTGGATCGGACAGCCGGCAGCGGCCTAGGCGGGCGCGCCCGCGTGCCGTCCCGCATGGTGGAGCAAAGGCGGCATTGCAGGGGCATCGATGGCATTCCTGGCCTGGCTGACCGCTCGCGTGGCATCGCTGCGTTGGGAGAGACGTCCGCTGCGGATCTGCGGCCACCCTTCCTCCCCCGCATGGAACCTGCCCATGGCCGTAACGCGAGACCGTCCGTATGCCGGAATGAACTTCCACGTCGATCTCGGCCTGGGCGATGGGCCCGATGCCGGCGTGGCGCAGGTGCTGTTTCCGGCGGCGCGCCTGCAGCTCAACGAGTACCGCACCGGCAACGACAAGGTGCTGGAAGCGACCAGGCTGTCCACGCTGACCCACTACGACCACCTGGTGCTGCGGCGGGGCGTGACCGGTTCGCTGGCGTGGTACCAGTGGTGGGACGAGGCGCGCAACGGCGGTGACGCACGCCGCACCGTCGCGGTGACGCTGCTGGACGAGCAGCGCAATCCGGCGATGCGCTGGCGGTTCCTGCGTGCGCGGCCGGCGGGCTACCTCACCTCGCCGATGGATGCCGCGGTCGCCGACACGCTGTTCGAAACACTGGAGATCGGATTCGACCGCTTCGAACTGGAGTAGCGCTCACTCCGCCGGATCGCGCGGCGCATCGTGCAGGTATTCCAGGACGAAGCCGATGACGAGCCGAGCAGCGCGCAACCGAGCGCCATGGCGGCGGAGGCGGGTTCCCTGCCGGTCAGGAAAAACAGCCCCAGGCCCGCGCCGATCCCCAGCAGCAGGGGGAGGACGAAGCGGGGTGCTTTCCACAGATCGCCCAGCAGAAATGCGAGCAGATCCATGGACGGCTCCCGACGATGGGTGCCGACAGCATCGCGTGGGCGGTCAGAGCTTGCTGAAAAGCGTCGCGGCCACCAGCAGGCCGAAGCCGGCCACCACCAGCCAGAATGCGTGCGGTGCCAGCACGGGCACATAGCCGAACCGTGCGGCGATGCCGCCTGCGCCGAGCAGCAGGGCGATCAGCCAGACGCCAAAGGTGGGAGGAGTGAGTTTCATCGGGAGTCCTTGTCGTGGTGTCGAGGCGACGGTGGGTGATGCCGCACTCAGAAGCTCATGAACAGTCCGCCGTTGACCGGCAGGTTGGCGCCGGTGATGTAGCCGGCATCGTCGGAGGTGAGGAAGGCGACCGCGCGGGCGATGTCGTCCGGCTGGCCGATGCGGCCGACCGGCACCGAGGCGACGGTGCGGTCGCGGACGTCGTCCGGCATGGCGCGCGTCATCGGCGTTTCCACATAGCCGGGCGAGACCGAATTGACGGTGATTCCCTTGCGTGCGACCTCGCGCGCCAGCGACATCGTGAAGCCATGCAGGCCGGCCTTGGCGGCGGCGTAGTTCGCCTGGCCGAAGTTGCCGGTCTGGCCACTGACCGAGCTGATGTTGACGATGCGGCCGAAGCTGCGCGCCTGCATACCATCGATCGCCGGGTGGCAGAGGTTGAACACGCTGTCCAGGTTCACCCCGATCACCGCGTCCCATTCCGCCTTGTCCATCTTGCGCAGCGTCGCATCGCGGGTGATGCCGGCGTTGTTGACCAAAATGTCGAGCGCACCGTGGCGCGCTTCGACCGCGTGCACGAAGGCGGTGCAGGCATCGAAATCGGCCACGTCGACGGCGGCGGTCTCGATGTCCAGCGTGGCGGTCTGCGCGCGGAAGCGCTCCTGCTGTTCGGCCGACGCGGGGAGGTCGGCGGCGATCACCTTGCGGCCGGCCTGGGCCAGCGCGCGGCAGATCGCCACGCCCAGCCCACCCAGGCCACCGGTCACCACGGCGATGCGTTGCGTCATGCGGATTCCTGCGTCACGGGTCAAAAAAAGGCCCGCGCAACAGGGCGCGGGCCGGGTTTCACTACAGGGGGGTCAGCGCGTACGCGTTTTCGGCGTGTCGCGCGGGGCATCCTTCGGCTTGACCGTGGTCGGGCGACCCATGCCGCCACCGGTGAGGTTGCGCTGGAATTCCTGCCACACCTCCATGTTGCGTTCGGTGAGCTGGTTCATCATGGTCCACGGCGTCTGCCCGAGCAGGTTGCCCATCTGGCTGCGGAACTGCTGTTGCTGCTCCATGAACATCTGCATGCTGCGCTCCAGGTAGTTGCCCATGAAGCCCTGCAGGGAATCGCCATAGAAGCGGATGATATGGCTGAGCAGCTGGGTGGACAGGATCGGCTCGCCGTCCTGTTCCTGCTCGCTGATGATCTGCAACAGGACGGTACGGGTCAGGTCGTCGCCGCTCTTGGCGTCGCGGACTTCGAAGTCCTCGCCGTCGACGATCAACTGGCGCACGTCCTCAATGGTGATGTAGCTGGAGATCTCGGTGTCGTACAGACGACGGTTCGGGTACTTCTTGATGATGCGGATCGCAGCCATTGAGTCTTCGCTCTAAACGCGTATGCCGGCAGCATGACGCAGCGCAACAGCGCTTGCAACAGGCCACAAGGCAGGGTGGCCCTGTTCAGCCACGGGAACATGCTGCGCAGCATGCGGAGACGGCGACGCCCCTTGCGGGGCGTCGGCAAGCGGGGAAAACACGGGGCGTTACCAGCCCATGTGGTGGCCGCCATTGATGTCCAGGTTGGAACCGGTGATCCAGCTGGCCTGTTCGTCCACCAGGAACGCGACCGCATATGCGATCTCTTCCGGCTTGCCGAGGCGGCCGGTGGGGATGTCGGCGGCGATCTTGGCGCGGACTTCCTCCGGCACCGCCATCACCATGTCGGTGGCCACGTAGCCGGGCGAAACGGTGTTGACGGTGATGCCGAGCTTGGCGTTCTCGCGCGCCAGCGAAATGGTGAAGCCGTGCATGCCTGCCTTGGCCGCGGCGTAGTTGGCCTGGCCGTATTGGCCTTTCAGGCCGTTGATCGAGCTGATCTGGATGATGCGGCCCCACTTGCGCTCGCGCATGCCATCGATCACCGGACGGGTGACGTTGAACACCGAGTTGAGGTTGGTGTTGATGACATCGCCCCATTGCGAGGAGGACATCTTGTGGAAGGTGCCGTCGCGGGTGATGCCGGCGTTGTTGATCAGCACCTCGACCGGGCCGAGCGTCTGTTCGACCTCCTTCACCATGGCCTGCGCTTCATCGGGCGAGGTCACGTCGCCCTTCACCAGCGCGAAATCGTATCCGTCGGCCTTCATCTGCGCCTGCCACGCGCGCGCCTTCTCTTCGTTGCGGTAATTGGTGGCGACCTTGTGACCCATGTCGGCCAGCTTCTTGCAGATGGCGGTACCGATACCTCCGGTGCCTCCGGTAACCAGGGCGACGCGCGATGTCATGAGGGAAATCTCCTTGGACCGTCGCAGGCCGACGGCTGTCCGATTCTAGACAGCGCCTGCGGCAGCATTGTTGTGCGCTGCAGCGAACGCAAGTGATGTCACTTTGGGCAGGCATTCGGGTGCGAACTCCCGCTGTGCGACCTGCATGGCGGCCTTCACTGCGGTGATGCCATCGAGCGCCGTGGCCGCCTGGCCCAGGGCCTGCCAGGCCGTCCGCAACGCGGGCAAGGGTGCGTCGTGGTCGATGGGGAGCGAGGCGATCGATTTCGACAGCTTGGTGCCGTCGGCGTCGACGATCAACGGCAGGTGCAGGTAACGCGGCGTGCGCAGGCCGAGCGCCTGTTGCAGCAGGATCTGCCGCGGCGTGGAGTCGAGCAGGTCGGCGCCGCGCACGACGTCGGTGACGGCCTGCCCGGCATCGTCGACGACGACCGCCAGCTGGTACGCCCAGAACCCATCGGCGCGACGCAGGACGACGTCGCCGACTTCGCGGTCGACGCGCTGGACGACCACGCCCTGCAGGCCATCGTCGAACGACACCTCCGTGCCGTCGGGCACGCGCAGGCGGATGGCGGGCCTGCGTGCAGGATCGGTCGCCATGCAGGCGCGATGGATGCCGCCGGCGGCGGCCAGGTCGCTGCGGCTGCAACGGCACTCGAAGGCATGGCCGTCTGCCAGCAGGCGAGCCAATGCGTCGGCATACAGGTCATGTCGCGTGCTCTGCCACACGACAGGCCGGTCCGACACCATGCCCAAGGCGGCCAGCGTATCCAGCTGCACTTGCGCGGCACCGGCTACTTCGCGCGGTGGGTCGAGGTCTTCCACGCGGATGAGCCATTCGCCGCCGTGATGCCGCGCCAGCAGCCAGCTGCCCAGCGCGGCGACCAGCGACCCGACGTGCAGCCGGCCGGTGGGCGAGGGTGCGAAACGGCCGCGATACAGGGAGGGATCGGTGTCGGTCATTCGTCAGCAAGAGATGGAAGCTGAACCACGCAGTCAGCAAGTCGCTTGAATTCATCCGGACGCAGCCGCAATTCTGCGGGCGTAACCGTTTGCGTACCACTCATTCCGGAGATTCCTGTCTTGTTCACGCGCGTCGCCCTGTTCCTCGCCACCAACCTCGCCGTGCTGGCCCTCGCCAGCGTGGTCATGTCCCTCCTGGGCGTCAATTCCAGCCAGATGGGCGGGCTGCTGGTCATGGCCGCGATCTTCGGTTTCGGTGGTTCGCTGGTCTCGCTGCTGACCTCGAAGTGGATGGCCAAGCGCGCGACCGGCGCACAGGTCATCACCCAGCCGCGCAACGATGCCGAGCGCTGGCTGATGGCCACCGTGCAGCGGCAGGCGCAGGCCGCCGGCATCGGCATGCCGGAGGTCGCCGTCTACGACGCCCCGGAAATCAACGCCTTCGCCACCGGTGCGAACCGCAACAACGCACTGGTCGCCGTGTCCACCGGCCTGTTGCGCTCGATGACGCAGGACGAAGCCGAAGCCGTGCTGGGCCATGAGGTGTCGCACGTCGCCAACGGCGACATGGTGACCATGGCGCTGCTGCAGGGCGTGTTGAACACCTTCGTCATCGTGCTGGCGCGCGTGGTGGGCGGCATCGTCGACAGCTTCCTGTCCGGCAACCGCGAGGGCGGCGGCCGCGGCTTCGGTTACTACATCATCGTGATGGCGCTGGAAGTCGTCTTCGGCCTGTTCGCGACGATGATCGCGATGTGGTTCTCCCGCCGCCGCGAATTCCGTGCCGACCATGGCGGCGCCACGCTGGCCGGCCGGCAGAAGATGATCGCCGCGCTGGAGCGCCTCAACCAGCATCAGCGTCCGAGCACACTGCCGGCGCAGGTGGAAGCGTTCGGCATCGCCGGCGGCATCGGCCACGGCATGAAGAAGCTGTTCCTCAGCCATCCGCCGCTGGAAGACCGCATCGCCGCGCTGCGCGCCAAGCAGGGCACGTTCGCCTGACCTGCGCTTGCAGGGGCATGAAAAAGAAACCCGCCGGAAGGCGGGTTTCTTTCTTCCGCGGAACGAAGCGGTCGATCAGCTGAAGTCGTAGTTCATCACCGGGCCGGGCGCAGCCAGGAAATTGCCTTCCACGTAATCGAGGCTGGCGGTGAACAGGAAGGACATCGTGGCGGCATCCTGCACATGCTCGGCCATGGTCAGGATGCCCAGCGCCTGCGCGCGTTCGGCGATCTCGCGGACCTTCTGCTGGTGCTCGGTGTTCTTGCCGAGGTCGTCGCTGAAGACCCGGTCGATCTTGAGGAAGGTCGGCTGGAAGTGCGACAGCAACTGGAACGAATCCAGGCCGGCGCCGAAATGCTCCAGGCCCACCTGGCACCCGAGCCTGGCGGCCGCGGACTGGAAGGCCTGCGCCTGCCGCAGGTGCGTGAACACCTTCGCTTCCGGTGTCTGCAGCCACAGGCGGTCGCCGGGCACGTCAAGCGCGGCCAACTGCCTGGCGATCAGGTCCAGCAGGCGGTTGTCGGCGAACGATGCGGGACTGACCTTGACGACCAGGCGGGTATCGCGGCCGGCACGCCTGCGCTCGGCCAGTACTTCGATGGCGTGGTTGACCACCCAACGGTCGATGGCATCGAGCAGGCCGTTGTCTTCGGCGATGCCGATGAAGGACTGCGGCAGCACGACCTCGCCATTGGATTCCAGCCGCAGCAGCGCTTCGTACACTTCGCCCGGCTCGCCCTGCAGGCTGACGACCGGCTGGTAGTGCAGGCGGAAGCTGCCATCCTGCAGGGCTTCCTGCAGGCGCTGGATCCAGTTCTGCACCCGCTCTTCCTCGGCGCGGTCCACCGCGCCCGGGTCGAAGATCTCGAAGCGGTTGCCGCCCAGGTTGGTGGCGGTCTGCAGGCCGTCCGTCGCGCGCGTCAGCACGGGGCCGACGCTGGCGATCTTCTCGCCGATCTGCACGCCACCGATGCTGGCGGTGACCGACGCCGAACGCTCGCCCACGTTGAAGACATGCGAGGCGAAGGATGCGCGTAGTTTTTCGGCCAGCATTGCCGTCTGGGCGTGGTTGCCGCGCAGCAGGACGGCGAAGGTACGCTCGCCGAAGCGTGCGGCGATGGTGCCCTCGTCGAGCTTTTCGGACAGCCGGGCAGCGAGCGAGGCGGCCAGCGCATCGGCCGAGTCGATGCCGATGTCCTGCAGCAGGCGCTGGTAGTGGTCGGGTTCGACCAGCAGCAGCGCGTACTGGTCTTCGCCGCGGGCGACCTTGGCTACCGCGTTTTCCAGCTCGCGCAGGAAGGTGGGGCGGTTGAGCAGGCCGGTGACCATGTCGCGCTGGCGCAGGTCCTCGACTTCGCGGGCGAGTTCGGGGTCGAACTCCTCGCGGCGGCGGAACACCACCTGCACGCAGGCCTCGCCCTCGTAAGTGGCGGTGGCGAACTCGAGCGTGGCCGGGAAGCTGTCGCCGTCGATGCTGCGCGCTTCGAGTTCGAAACGTGGCGGCGGCGGTTCGCCCTTGCTGAGCTTCTTCAGCAGCGTCTTGAAATCGTTGACGTACTGCGGCGCCACCAGGTCCAGCAGCGACAGGCCTTCCACGTCCTCGAACGACTCGAAGCCGAACATTTCCAGGTAGGCGTCGTTGGCGCGGATATGCATGCCTTCGTGGATGTAGGCGATCGGATCGCGCGAGGACGAGATCAGCGCATCGCAGCGCCGCTCGGTCTCGCGCATCTGGCCTTCCAGACGGCGTTGCGAACGGCGGGCATCCAGATCGGCCCATTCGCGGCGGAGCACGGTCAATACGTGTTCGGGGCGGCCGCGCAGGGCGACCGCACGCGCGCCGGCCGCCTGGTCGGCAAGCAGGTCCGCCTCGCTGATCCCGTCGGCGAGCACGATGACCGGAATGTCCTTGCCGCTGGCGTCGACCTGGCCCAGCACGGTGGCCAGCGGGATGCCCTTGGCCGTGCGCGAGGCGAGCAGCAGGTCCATCGGCTGGGCGGCCACCATCTGCCCGAGTTCGCCTGCGTCGAGCGGTCGCAGGGGGCGGACGGCGATACCGCCGTTGCGCAGCGTGGAGACGATCGCTTCCGCATCCTCCGCACTGTCGTCCACCAAGGTCAGTCGTAGCGTGGTGTCTTTGCCGATCTGCATGCAGCGTGGTGTCCGCGAGGGGTGCGCGTTTAATACCCGAACGCGTGAGATGAGTCCAATGCAGGCGTCGCAGATGCGGACTCGGCCCGCATCACGCGCGTCAGAGCGGACGCTTGCCGGTATCGCCGGCCACTTCCCGCACCAGGCGTGGCACCAGGTAGCCGGAAAGCCGGGCGGCCAATGCCGCATGCAGGGCTTTCGCCCGCGCGTCGTCGACCTCGAAATGGGCCGCGCCGGCCACCCGGTCCACCTGGTGCAGGTAATACGGCAGCACGCCGGCCGCGAAGCCACGCTCGCTGAGGTCCGCGAGCGCGTCGACCCCGTCGTTCACGCCGCGCAGCAGCACCGCCTGGTTCAGCAGGTGCACCCCGGCATCGCGCAGGCGACGCAGCGCGGCATCGACCGTGCCGTCGAATTCGTTGGCATGGTTGGCATGGATGACCAGGGTCACCGGCCAGGGCAGGGTGGCCAGCCAGGCCAGCAGGCCGTCGTCGACGCGCTCGGGCAGGACCACCGGCAGCCGGCTGTGGATGCGCAGGCGGCGCAGGTGCGGGATGCCGGCCAGCGCATCGGTGAGTTCGGCGAGCTTGGCGTCCGACAGTGACAGCGGGTCGCCGCCGGACAGCAGGACTTCCTCGACGCTGGCGTCGTCGCGGATCAGGTCCACCGCCTCGCGCCAGTGGTCGCGGGCGGCGGTTTCGTCCGAATAGGGGAAATGCCGGCGGAAACAGTAGCGGCAGTTGATCGCGCAGCTGCCGGTCGCCACCAGCAGGGCACGGCCGCGGTACTTCTGGATCACGCCGGTCCCTGTGCGGGCGGCCCCATCGCCGACCGCGTCCAGGCCGTAGCCGCGGACCGGCCGCATCTCGTCGTCCAGCGGAAGCACCTGCCGCAGCAACGGGTCGTGCGGGTCGCCATGGCGCATGCGGGCCACGAATCCGCGGGGCACGCGCAGCGGGAACTGCGCGGCGGCTTCGTCCGACACCCGGCCCGCCAGCGGCGCCAGTCCCAGCATCGACAGCAGTTCGCGCGGCTCTCGCACGGCATCGCGCCAGGCTTGCTGCCAGCGGATCGCCGGGGGGGCGGGCTGTCGGGGGTAGGGGGCTGCGGTTATCATGTCGGGTCTGAAAACAAGCACCCGCCGGGTCCGGCGGGTCCCCACATTCTATCCGGCCGGCCGCCTCGCGCGGCGGGTACGCCTTACCCTCAGGAGCACATGCATGGCCAGTTACGGCATGAACGACGTCAAGAACGGGATGAAGATCCTGATCCACAACGAACCGGCCATCATCAGCGATACCGAGTACGTGAAGCCGGGCAAGGGCCAGGCGTTCACCCGCGTGAAGTACCGCCTGATCAAGAGCGGCCGCGTGCAGGAAATCACCATGAAGAGCACCGACTCGGTCGAAGCGGCGGACGTGGTGGATACCGACATGCAGTACCTGTATTCCGATGGCGAGTACTGGCACTTCATGCAGCAGGAGACCTTCGAGCAGGTGCAGGCCGACAAGGCCGGCATGGGCGGCGCCGAGAAGTGGCTGAAGGGCGAGGAAGACTGCGTGGTGACCCTGTGGAACGGCAACCCGATCCAGGTGACCCCACCGAACTTCGTCGAGTTGCAGATCACCGAGACCGACCCGGGCGTGAAGGGCGATACCGCCGGCACCGGCGGCAAGCCGGCCACGCTGGAAACCGGCGCCGTCGTGCGCGTGCCGCTGTTCGTCGGCCAGGAAGAGGTCATCAAGGTCGACACCCGCACCGGCGAATACGTCAGCCGCGTGAAGTGATGGAACAGCTCATGCTCTACCTGGGCATCTGGGCGGTCGGCGTGTTGATCGCCGGGCTGGGCGTCATGCTGTGCTGGAACGCCACGCTGCCGAAGCTGTTCGCCGGCGTGCCCAGGCTGGGCTACGGCCGCGCGCTGGCGCTGATGTTGCTGTGCTGGCTGCTGTTCGGCGCCGGCGCGTTCGGCATCACCTACACCCTGGGCTTCGGAATCTGACCCCGCATGACCGACACTGCGCCTGATACCTGCGACCTGTTGATCGAAGCCGGTTTCGTGGTGCCGGTCGTCCCACACGGGGTGGTACTGGAGCACCATGCGGTCGCCGTCACCGGCGGCCGCATCGTCGCGGTACTCCCGGTGGCCGAGGCGCACGCGCGCTTCGCCCCGCGCGAGACCATCTCGCGCCCCGATGCCGCGCTGATCCCGGGCCTGGTCAACGCGCATACGCACAATCCGATGACGCTGCTGCGCGGCGTGGCCGACGACCTGCCGCTGAAGGTCTGGCTGCAGGAGCACATCTGGCCCATCGAGGGCGCGGTGATCGGCCCCGACTTCGTCGCCGACGGCATCACCTTGGCGATCGCCGAGATGCTGCGTGGCGGTACCACCTGCGTCAACGAGAACTACTTCTTCCCCGGCGTGCAGGCGGCGACCTACAGGCATCACGGCTTCCGTGCGCGCGTCGGTCTGCCGGTGATCGACTTCCCGACGGCCTGGGCCGCGTCGGATGACGAGTACTTCGAGAAGGCGGGCGAGGTGCACGACCAATGGCGCGACGACGCGCTGATCGCCACCGCGTTCGCGCCGCATGCACCGTACACCGTGAATGACGCGAATTTCGAACGCGTGCGCATGCTCTCCGACCAGTTGGATGTGCCGGTACATCTGCACCTGCACGAGACCGCGCAGGAAGTGGAACAGTCGCTGGAAAAACACGGCCAGCGTCCGATCGCGCGTCTCGACCGGCTGGGCCTGGTCAACGATCGCCTGATCGCCATCCACATGACCCAGCTGACAGAGGCGGAGATCCATCTCTGCGCCGAGCGTGGCGTCAGTGTGGTGCATTGCCCGGAATCGAACCTCAAGCTGGCGTCCGGCTTCTGTCCGGCCTGCGCGCTGGAGCGCGCGGGCGTGACGCTGGCCGTGGGTACCGACGGTTGCGCCAGCAACAACGACCTCGACATGTTCAGCGAAACCCGCACGGCCGCGCTGCTGGCCAAGGCGGTGGCGCAGGACGCTGCGGCGCTGGATGCATTCAGTGCGCTGCGTGCCGCCACGCTGGGCGGCGCGAAGGCGATCGGCTTTGACGACCGCATCGGTTCCATCGAGCCGGGCAAGGAGGCCGACCTGGTCTGCGTCGACCTGTCCGCGCTGGAAACCCAGCCGCTGCATCACGTGGTGTCGCAGCTGATCTACGCGACCGGTCGCCAGCAGGTCAGCGACGTGTGGATCGCCGGCCGGCCGAAGCTCCTTCAGCGCGTGCTGGTGGAGATGGACATCGATGGCGTCATCGCCAATGCACGGCAGTGGCGCGAGCGGATTGCGGGCATTCGCCTGTCGTGACCGCGTCATCCCAGCGAACGCTGGGATCCATGTGGACGTTGCGTTTGCTGTTTCCGGTGCTGCTGCTCGCAAGAGCAAGATGGGTCCCAGCGTTCGCTGGGACGACGGAATGACACGTTGCCTGCTCAGCGCCCTCTACAATGACGCCATGACGACCACGACTGCCCCCCGCGACGACAACTTCACCCAGGCCGAACTCGACAAGTTCGGCGCGCTGGCCAACCGCTGGTGGGACCCGGACGGCCCCCAGAAGGCCCTGCACGCGCTGAATCCGGTGCGCCTGCAGTACGTGCGCGACCGCGCGACGCTGTCGAACGCGACGGCGCTCGACGTCGGCTGCGGCGGCGGGTTGCTCAGTGAGGCGCTGGCGCGCGAAGGGGCGTTGGTCACCGCGATCGACCTGGCGCCGGAACTGGTCAAGGTGGGTCGCCTGCACAGGCTCGAATCGGGCGTGCAGGTCGACTACCAGCTGCGGTCGGTCGAATCGCTGGCGGAAGAGCGCCCGGGCAGCTTCGACGTTGTCACCTGCATGGAGATGCTGGAACACGTGCCGGACCCGGCGTCCATCATCCGCGCCTGCCACACGCTGCTGAAGCCGGGCGGGCAGCTGTTCCTGTCGACGCTGAACCGCACGCCGGCCGCGTTTGCGCTGGCCATCGTCGGCGCCGAGTACATCGCGCGCCTGCTGCCGAAGGGCACGCACCACTACAAGGAATTCATCCGTCCGTCGGAACTCGCCGCGTGGCTGCGCGAGACCGGCTTCCAGCTGCAGGACGTCACCGGCCTGGCCTACGAACCGTGGCGCCAGCGCGCACGACTGACCTCGCGCACCGACGTGAACTACCTCGCCAGCGCGGTGAAGCCATGACGGCGAGCGGTTTTCCGCGCGCCGCGCTGTTCGACCTGGATGGCACGCTGCTCGACAGCGCGCCGGACATGCTGGCGACCGCCAACCGCATGCGTGCGTCGCGAGGCATGGGAGAGATGACGCTGGAGGCCTTGCGCGCGCATGTTTCGAAAGGTTCGCGGGCCATGCTGGCCGCTGCCTTCCCCGACATGGCGCAGGCACCGCGCGAAGCGCTGGTGCCGGAGTTCCTCGCGATCTACCAGGAAGAACTCGGTCGCCACAGCGTGCTGTTCGATGGCGTGGCGGAGATGCTCGAGGCCCTCGAGGCGGCCGGCAGTACCTGGGGCATCGTCACCAACAAGCCGGAATACCTGGCGCGCGACATCCTGCCGCAACTCGGCTGGGAAACCCGCTGCGCCGTGCTGATCGGCGGCGACACACTGGCCGAGAAGAAGCCGCATCCGCTGCCGTTGCAGGTGGCGGCCGAACGCATCGGCATCGCCATCGCCGACTGCGTCTACGTGGGCGACGACGAGCGCGACATCCAGGCCTCGCGCGCCGCCGGGATGCCATCGATCGCCGCGCTGTGGGGGTACCGGCAGGCGCATGAAGTGCCCGCCGAGTGGGGCGCGGACGTGATGTGCGAAACCGCGGATGAATTGCGGGATGCTGCGATGTGGCCTGCGAGCCGGCTTGTTGTAGGAGCGACGTAAGTCGCGACCGCACGGCCGCGTTTCCCGTCATTCCACCGGCGGTCGCTCATGGTGCCGCATTCGGCTGGCTGAGCGGTCCGGCATCGTGGTCGCGACTCACCAGTACCGGCATGCCGGTACTACTCCTACAGGTGTTCATTGCATGTCCGATTCCGCTGCCCTCGACAGCTTCCTGGAAAAATGGCGTGCCCGCTGGCCCGAGTGGTCGGTCGCCGAGATCTTCGTCGCGCCGGCGCGGCGTGATGTCGCGGTGGCGTGGTTCGCGTTGTTGCAGGAATTCGAGGATGCCCTGAATGTCACCGGCGATCCGTTGCCGGCCGATGCCAAGCTGGCGTGGTGGCGGGAAGAACTGCATGGCTGGGCCGCGCTGCGTTCGCGCCATCCGCTGGGCCGAAGGCTGGAGCCGGTACGTGCGGCATGGTCGCAGCTCGCCGATGCCTTGCCTGCGTTGGTTGCCGCGCGTGACATGTCGGCGAGCGATGAGGAGGCCTTCGCGTCATTGGCCGGTTATGGCGAGGCCGTGGCCAGGGTCGAGGCCGATGTACTGGGACGCGCACCGGGCGCCGATGCCATCGTGGCGCAGGTGCTTGCCGGCCGGCTGGCGGAATTCGGGGTCGCAGCCGTGCCGTCCACCCGGCGCCAGCCGGACGATGGGGCCACGGTGCGACGTTGGGCGGCGGAACTCGCCCGCTGCTGGGGCGATCCTCGGCGTGGCGCCCGCGAACGCCGTGTCCTCTCCACGTATGCGCACGCTCGCCTGCTGCGTTTTTCGAAGCAGGGCGCACCGGCTCCGCTGCCGTCGCGTCCCGCACTGCTCTTTACCGGATGGCGTGCGGCACGCGGTGACTGAAGACATCGCGTATCGCGGCGATAGCTGCGGGAAACGACCGTAACGGACTGTTTCATCTGGGGATTCTGGGCAGGGCGTACAATGCACCGCAGCCATTCCCCCGTGCATGACCATGTCCTCCTCGCTTCCTGTGGCGCCCCGCGCCGATCTCCCCGATGTCGCCCATCAACGCGTGCCGCTGGCGCGCCCGCTGGACTGGGTGGGCATGGAGCACATCGCGCTGCCGGTCCGCATCGCCGATGGCCAGGGCGGGCAGCTGCAGGTGGCCGCCAGCATCGATCTGTCGGTCAACCTGGCCAATCCAGATGCGCGCGGCATCCACATGTCGCGCCTGTACCTGCAGTTGCAGGACGGGCTGGCACGCGAAGCGATCACACCCGCAGGCTTGCGCCACCTGCTGCAGGACAGCGTGGCGTCGCAGTCCGGGTTGGCTACCAGCGCGCGCTTGAAGATCCGGTACGACGCGCTGCTGCAGCGCAAGGCGCTGGAGAGCGATTACGCCGGCTGGAAGCGCTATCCGGTGGAGATCGAAGCGACGCTGGTCGATGGCCATCTCAACCTGGCGCTGTCTTTCTCGGTGGAATATTCCAGCACCTGCCCGGCGTCCGCAGCATTGTCGCGGCAGGCCAATGCCGAACGCTTCGCGCAGGATTTCACTTCTTCACCCGCGCTGTCGGTCGATGCCGTGCACGATTGGCTGGCGTCCGAGCGCGGCCTGGCCGCCACGCCGCATGCACAGCGCAGTCGCGCCAGCGTGCGCGTGGAACTGCGTCCCCAGTTCGACGACCTGCCGCTTGTCCCGCTCGTGGATGCCATCGAAGCCGTGCTCGGCACACCGGTGCAGACCGCGGTCAAGCGCGTCGACGAGCAGGCATTCGCCCGCCTCAACGCCGAGAACCTGATGTTCTGCGAAGACGCTGCGCGCCGCGTGGCCTCCGTGCTTTCCGGCGACGCGCGCGTAGCCCGCTACGACGCCACCGTGGCGCACTACGAAAGCCTGCATCCGCACGATGCCGTCGCGCGCGTGAGCGGCAACAACGATTGATTCCGGCGCATGGGGTGCGGGATCGAGAATGTGGGAGCGACGTAAGTCGCGATCGGTCTGAAGGAAAAGGCTTCGCGACTTACGTCGCTCCCACAGGAGCAGGACTGGCTACTTTCTGCGCTCGAGAACGAGCAGCGGATCGATGCGGACATCGAACCGCGCCCCCTGAAACATCGAGCATCCTGTCCTTCAAACGCGTCGCAACGCGGCAGGCTGGCGAATAGTGGGCGGTTACTTCCCGCGTTCGAGGACGAGCAGCGGATCGATCCTCACGTCGAACCGCGCCCCCTGAAGCGATGGGTGTCGGTGGGTCAGAACGCGTCGCAACGCGCCTCGATGATGAATCGTCGGCAGCTACTTCCCGCGTTCGAGGACGAGCAACGGATCGATCCTCACGTCGAACCGCGCCCCCTGAAGCGATGGGTGTCGTTGAGCCAGAACGCGTCGCAACGCGCCTCGATGATGAATCGTCGGCAGCTACTTCCCGCGTTCGAGGACGAGCGACGGATCGATCCTCACGTCGAACCGCGCCCCCTGAAGCGATGGGTGTCGTTGAGCCAGAACGCGTCGCAACGCGCCTCGATGATGAATCGTCGGCAGCTACTTCCCGCGTTCGAGGACGAGCAGCGGATCGATCCTCACGTCGAACCAGTTCATCCCCCAATGCAGATGCGGCCCCGTCGCACGCCCGGTTGCGCCCACGGCACCGATCACCTGGCCCGATTCCACGCGATCGCCGACCTTCACGTCGATCCGCGACAGGTGGAGGAAGTTGGAACTGACGCCGTGGCCGTGGTCGAGCAGCACGGTGCCGCCGGTGAGGTAGAGGTCCGGCGCTGCGAACGTCACGATGCCGCCGGCCGGTGCCCTGACCGGCGTGCCGTTCGGTGCCGCGATGTCCATGCCGGAGTGACCGGCGCCGGGCTGGCCGTTGTAGACACGTGCGTTGCCGAAGCGGCCACTGATGCGGCCCTGCACTGGCCACTGGAACGGGAGGGCGAAGTCGGACCGCTCGTCGTCGCGGCTGCGCGCAGCGGTGACCTGCGCCTGTTCGCGCTGGATGCGCGCGGCGATTTCCGGGGGCGGATTGACGGTTTTCGGCGGTACGCCGTTGACGCGTTCGATCGGCCAGTCGCGCGGGGCGACCGCGATGCTGACGGTTTCGACGCGCCCCGAGGGCGTGGTGACGACGACCTGCAGCGGTCCCGTTTCGTCGCGGCCCACGCCGAACACGACGGTGCCGTAGCCGGTGGCGCGCAGCACGCGTTCGCGATAACGCACCTGGCTGCCTGGCGGCACCTTGCCGAACACCAGCGCGCCCTGCGAGACGCTGGCGGGAAACACGACGCGCTCTTCCTGCGACACCGGTGCGGCCGGAGCCACGTCCTGCGCAACGACCAGCGGAATCCATCCGGCGCAGACAGCGGCGAACAGCGCCGCAGCCGCCAGCTTCAACGCGTGAACTCCAGGCGCTGGCCATTGGGTGTGCCGACCAGATGCTCGCCATTCCAGACCATGCGGCCGTTGACCCAGGTGGCGCCGATGCGCGAGCGGAAGGTGCGGCCCTCGAACGGCGACCAGCCGACCTTGGACAGCACGTCCTCGCGCTTCACGGTGAACGGTTCATCGTCGATCAGCGCCAGGTCGGCGAAATAGCCTTCGCGCAGGTAGCCGCGTTCCTTGACGTCGAACAGCTGGGCCGGCGCATGGGCGAACTTCTGCACGACGCGGGTGACGTCCATGCGCTTCTCGTGCACCAGTTCCAGTGCCGCGACCAAGGCGTACTGCACCAGCGGCAGGCCGGACGGCGCCTGCACGTACGGCTTTTCCTTCTCTTCCAGCGTGTGCGGCGCGTGGTCGGTCGCCAGTACGTCGACGATATCGTCCACCAGGGCCCTGATCAGCGCCTCGCGGTCGCTGGCGTCCTTGATGGCGGGGTTGCACTTGATCAGGTTGCCGAGCGCCGCATAGTCGGCGCGGTCGAAGCGCAGGAAGTGGATGCAGGTTTCTGCGGTGATCTGCTTGCGCGTGCCATCGGCCGCAATCAGCGGGCCTGGCGTGAACAGGGCCAGTTCGTCGGCGGTGGAGATGTGCAGCACATGCAGGCGGGTGCCGTGCTTGCGCGCCAGCGACATCGCCAGGCGGGTGGATTTGATGCAGGCCTCGCGGCTGCGGATGTCGGGATGGTGTTCGGCAGACAGCGCATCACCGTACTTGGCCTGGAACGCCGCCAGATTGGCATCGATCATCGGCGTGTCTTCGCAGTGGGTGATGATCGGCGTGGGGGCCTCGCGGAAGATCGCGTCCAGGGTTTCCGGGTTGTCGACCAGCATGTTGCCGGTGGAGGCGCCCATGAACACCTTGATGCCAGGCGCGGTCCTGGGGTCCAGCGTGCGGATCGCTTCCAGGTTGTCGTTGCTGGCGCCCATGTAGAAGCCGTAGTTGCCCCATGCGCGTCCCTTGGCACGCTGGTACTTGTCCTCCAGCGCGGCCGCGTCGAGCGTCGGCGGGCTGGTGTTCGGCATGTCCATGAACGTGGTCAGGCCACCGGCGACGGCGGCGGCCGACTCGGTGGCCATGTCGCCCTTGTGCGGCATGCCGGGTTCGCGGAAGTGCACCTGGTCGTCGATCATGCCCGGCAGCAGCCAGCGACCGGCGGCGTCGATCACGGTGTCGTCGCCCTGGGGGCGGATCTCCGCCGCGATGCGGGCGATGCGCCCGTTCTCGATCCGCAGGTCACCCTCGGTGACGCGTCCTTCGTTGACCAGGCGGGCGTTGACGATGACGGTGGGGGGCATCAGGGGGTCCTGGGGCAGCGGGGGGAGGGGTGATCGTGCTCGCACGACGGTACAGGATCGTGTCCGCCGGGGTGCAGGGGATGGCAGCGGCCGATCCGGCGCACGGCCATCCAGCCGCCTCTCAGCGGACCGAACCGGCCGATCGCCTCCATCGCGTATTCCGAACAGGAGGGAACGAACCGGCACCGCGGGCCCAGCAGCGGACTGATGAACCGCTTGTAGCCCTTCAGCAGGAGGATGAGCAGGCGGGCGAACATGACTGGATGATACCGCGTCGGGTTGCCGCTGCCTCCCGGGTAGGCTATAAAAGCGCGCTTTCCCGATGCTCGGGAAGAACAAGGAAGCGCTGTTCGTGGCTGCAAAGAAACCTGCGAAGAAGGCCGCCAAGGCCGCCAAGAAACCCGCTCAGACCGTCGCCAAGAAGCCTGTCGTGAAGAAGGCTGTCGCCAAGAAGCCGGCGCCCAAGCCGGTAGCGAAGAAAGCGGCCCCCAAGCCTGTCGCCAAGAAGCCGGCCGCCAAGAAGGCCGCCCCGGCAAAGAAGGCAGCCGCCCCGGCGAAGAAACCGGTGGTCAAGCCCGTGGCGAAACCGGCCGCACCGGTCAAGAAGGCGGTCGCCAAGGCGACCAAGCCCGCAGTCACCAAGAAGCCCGCGCCTGCGCCGGCCACCAAGGCGCCTGTCGCCAAGGCGGCACCGGCGAAGGCCACGAAGCCCGCTCCCAAGCCCGCACCGAAACCGGCCGCCAAGCCGGTTCCGGCGAAGTCCGCCCCCACCGCGGCTGCGACCAAGACTCCCGTGCCTGCACCCGCCCCCAAGGCGGCTGCCCCGGCCCCGGCGCCCGCCGCCAAGGTTCCGTCCCCCCCGAAGCCTGTGCCAGTCCCGAAAACCAATACCAAGAACGCCAAAGCCTCTGCCGCCGCCCAAGCGCCCGTGAGCCCCCGTCCCGCCGTTGCCCGCCCCGTGGGCAAGGTCGCGGTCGCCGTGGCCGCCCGGCCTTCCGCGCCGGTCGTGCGCAGCAAGGTGAAAGAAGTGCCCTACAAGACCGATGAAGCCACCGGTCGTCCGATCGTGCCGACCGGCTACAAGCCCTCGTCCGACGAGGAGTACATGAGCACCCTGCAGCTCGAGTACTTCCGCCAGCGCCTGCTGCACTGGCGTGCCGACCTGGTCGAGGAATCCAAGCAGACCATCGAGAACCTCAAGGACGAAGTCCGCGACATCGGCGACGAAGCCGAGCGCGCGACCCGCGAGACCGAGAACTCGCTGGAACTGCGCACCCGCGACCGCTACCGCAAGCTGATCGGCAAGATCGACAGCACGCTCAAGCGCCTGGAAGGCGGTGACTACGGTTACTGCGTCGACACGGGTGAGGAGATCGGCCTGGATCGCCTGGAAGCGCGCCTGACCGCCGAGCGGACCATCGATGCCCAGGAACGCTGGGAGCACATGCAGAAGCAGCAGGGCGACTGAGTCTTGCCGCAGCCGTGACAGAAAAAGCCCCGCTCCGGCGGGGCTTTTTCATTGCGCACGCCAGCAATGCTATTGCAGGTCGCGCAGATCCAGGCGTCGCAGCCTTGGTGCCTTCCATGCGGTCACGCCAGCCACCGACAGGATGGCGAAGCCGCCCACGATCACCGCGGGCACCAGTCCGAGCAGTTTCGCCATCGTGCCGGCGTAGAACGCGCCCAGTTCGTTCGACGAACTGACGAAGATGCCGTTGATCGACGACACCCGACCGCGCATCTCGTCCGGCGTGGACAACTGCAGGATGGTCGAGCGCACCACCACCGACACGCCATCGCACATGCCGTAGAACAGCAGGATGACGGCCGACAGCCAGAAACTGCGCGACAGGCCGAACGCGATGACCGCCAGGCCGAAGCCCGCGACGGCGAACAGCAGCACGCGCCCCGCGTTCTTCTGCAGGGGATGGCGCGCCAGCCACAGGCCCACGCAGACCGATCCCGCCGCCGGCGCGGCGCGCAGGATGCCGAGGCCTTCCGGCCCGTAATGCAGGATGTCGTGGATGAAGGCCGGCAGCATCGCCACCACGCCGCCGAGCAGCACGGAAAACATGTCCAGCGCCATCGCGCCCAGCATGATCTGGTTGTTCAGCACGAAACGCGCGCCCTGCGCGATGCTGGCGAAGACCGGCAGGCTGACCGCGGGCGGCCCGGGTTCTTCCACGCGCAGGCGCGCCAGTACGATCGCCGCCAGCAGCGCGAACACCACCGCCATCGCGTACGACAGTGTCTTGCCGCCGAAGCCGACCAGCAGGCCACCCAGTGCCGGGCCGGTGACCAGCGACGCCTGGAAGATCACGCTGCCGAGACCGGCCGCGCGCACGAAATCCTCGCGCGGCAGCACCTTCGCGAACAGCGCGTTGTAGACCGGGCTGAGGAAGGAGCGCGCCATGCCGGTGAGCGCGATGGCGGCGTAGATCGGCCAGGTGCCGTTGAACGGCAGCCAGCCCGCAGACACGGCCACCAGGATCACCGCCGTGGTCGCCAGCGCACCGCAGGCCACGATGCCGACACGCCGTCGCGGCAGATGGTCGACCAGATAACCGGCGAACGGTGCCACGCAGAAGAACGGCAGCACTTCCGCCAGGCCGACCAGGCCCAGCGAGAACGGATCCCGGGTCAGTTCGTAGATATGCCAGCCGACGGTGACGGCGACGATCTGGTACGACAGCAGCGCGCAGATGCGGTACGCCAGCACCGCCGCATAGCCGCGGTTGCGGAGCAGCGAGAACGCGGAAGGCGTACCGGTTCGGCTCACTTCGCGTTCGCGGCCGTCTCGCGGATGAAGGCCAGCAGTGAGGCCAGGCCGTTGCTGCGGGTGGGCGAGAGGTGCTTGGCCAGGCCGATGTCGGCGATGTAGTCGGGCGAGGCGGCCAGGATGTCCGCGGCGGAACGACCGGAGTACACGCGCAAGGCCAGGAAGATCAGGCCGGACACGATCGCCGAATCACTGACGGCGTGGAAATCCAGTTTCGTCGCGTCGCCTTCCGGCACGATCCACACCATCGACTGGCAGCCGAGCAGGCGGTGTTCTTCGCGCTTCCATTCCTCGGGAAAGGCGGGCAGCTTGCGGCCCAGGTCGATCAGGTACTGGTAGCGTTCGGACCAGTCGCTGAAGAAGGCGAATTCGTCCTTGATGGCCGCCTGTGCGTCGGCGGCGGTGGGTTCGAGCGGGAAGAGCGTGTGGGTCATCGTGTCGTTCAAGTCTGGCGATTCGAGCCCCTCTCCCATCGGGAGAGGGGTTGGGGAGAGGGTCCGGCGGAGTACCGAAGCTGCCGGCGTCCAGATCTCGCCGCACCCCCATCCGGCGCTACGCGCCACCTTCTCCCGGAGGGAGAAGGAAAAGAAGACATCACGCGCGCTTCCAGCGCACGCCCTGCGGCGTGTCTTCCAGCAGGATGCCCTCGGCCGCCAGCTGGTCGCGGATGGCGTCGGAGCGGGCGAAGTCGCGGGACTTCTTCGCGGCCGCACGCTCGTCGATCAAGGCCTGGATGCGCGCATCGTCGTCGGAGGACGTGCCGCGGCCGAACCACTCCGCTGGATCTTGTTGAAGGAGACCCAGTACTCGGCCTGCGCCCAGCAGTTGAGCTTTGAGTGCTGAAAGCTCTTCGAGCTTGTCTCCCTCCAGTGGATAGTTCGGTCCGCCAGGAGGTGCGACAGCAATTCTGGCCTTGGCGGCGAGGTTGGCGATCACGGATAGCGCGAGAGGCGTATTGAGGTCATCTTCCAGCGCTTCCTCAATGGCATCTGGAATCGTGGACTCAGCAGGAACATGCGCCAGCGAGCGCAGCGTGCCGTACAACCGGTCCAGCGTGTTCTTCGACTGCTCCACCAGCGCCTCGGACCAGTCCAGCGGCTGACGGTAGTGCGCCGAGAGCAGGGCGTAGCGCAGCGCTTCCGGCGGGTGCTGCTGCAGCAGGTCGTGGACCTTCTCGATGTTGCCCAGCGACTTGCTCATCTTGGCGCCGCCGAAGTTGAGCATGCCGTTGTGCAGCCAGAAGCGCGCGAAGGTCTTGTGCGAGCCGTCGGCGTGCTTGTGCGCGCATTCGCTCTGCGCCACTTCGTTCTCGTGGTGCGGGAACTGCAGGTCCACGCCGCCGGCATGGATGTCGATGGTCTCGCCCAGGTGGGCCGCGGCCATCGCCGAGCATTCGATATGCCAGCCCGGGCGACCGACGCCCCAGGGCGAGTCCCAGCCCGGCAGGTCGGGCGTCGACGGCTTCCACAGCACGAAATCACCGGGGTCGCGCTTGTACGGGGCGACTTCCACGCGGGCGCCGGCCAGCATTTCCTCCGGATCGCGGCGCGAGAGCTTGCCGTACTCGGCGAAGCTGCCGACCGAGAACAGCACATGGCCTTCGACGGCGTACGCGTGACCGCCGGCGATCAACTGTTCGATCATGGTGACGATGTGGCCGATGTGATCGGTGGCGGCCGGTTCGATGTCCGGGGCGAACTCGCCGGTCACGCCGAGGCCGGCCATATCGTCGCGGTAGGCGGCGGCGTAGCGGTCGGTGATGGCCGAGATCGGCACGCCCAGGTCCTTGGCCGCCGCGTTGATCTTGTCGTCCACGTCGGTGATGTTGCGGGCGTAGCGCAGCTGGCCATGGCGCCGGCGCAGCAGGGCGGCCAATACGCCGAACACGACGGGGCCGCGGGCATTGCCGATGTGGACGTAGTTGTAGACGGTGGGCCCGCAGACGTACATCGTCGGGATCGGGCCAAGCGGTTCGAAGTCCTCGACCCGGCGGGTGAGGTTGTTGTGCAGGCGCAGGGTCATGGAGGCAAGGCAGGAGAGAGCGGTGGAATTCTACCGCCAGAGCCGGGCGCGAGGGTCCCGATGCGTGGCAGGCGGCCGATGTTCAGCCCCTCTCAAGGCGCGATCCCTACACTGAGGCCCCTGGATATCCCCCGCAGGCCACATGCCCCGCCTCCGTACCGCCGTTTTCCTGTCCTGTTGCCTGCTTGCCGCGCCGGTCGTGGCGCAAGAGCGGGTGATCCCGACGGAAAACGTCCGCGTGGACTACGCGCAGGTGCTGGGCGTCGAACCGGTGTACCAGACGTTGCGGGCGAGCCGTACGGAGCAGCGTTGCGACGAAGTGCCCGCGTCCAGGGCCGAAGCACCTGCGCCGGAAGCCAGGGAAGAGGGTCGCTGGAGCCGGATGGTCAACTCGGTGCGCGGCTGGTTCGGGGGCGATGATGAGGAGCCGGCACAGACGCCGCCGGTGACGTTGCCCGCGGTCAAGGTCAATTGCCGCGTCGTGCCCATCGAGCGCGAGTTCCAGCGTCCCATCGCCTACGACGTGGACTACATCTACAAGGGCGTGAAGTACCGCTCGCGACTGGCTGAAGATCCAGGCAACCGCCTGCGCATCCGCATCTCGGTGGTGCCCTACATCGCACCGGCCCAGCCCACGGCGAGCGGTCCCTGATTCCGTGCACGGTTGCACACGCAACCGAATCCGTCCTTGCGCTGCGCCGCAGCACATGCGAGCATTCGCGCCCATGAAGATGAACGCACACGCCCATGCAGACAGCGCGGCCTCGCAGGCCTCGAGCATGACGTCGCGTGCCCGTCGACCGGAATCCTGCATCTAGCTGGGTACTCCGGACGTCGTCGCCTGTTCACCGGAAACCCAGCCAGAGGCTGGGTTTTTTCGTTTTCGAAGCCCGTTTTGCCACATTCCCGACACCAGGATGCCGTAATGAAGCACTTCTTGAACACGCAGGACTGGAGCCGCAGCGACCTCGACGCGCTGCTGACGCAGGCCGCCCTCTACAAGCAGCACAAGCTGGGCGACGCGCTGAAGGGCAAGTCCATCGCGCTGGTGTTCTTCAATCCCTCCATGCGCACCCGCACCAGTTTCGAACTGGGCGCGTTCCAGCTGGGTGGCCACGCGGTGGTGCTGCAGCCGGGCAAGGATGCATGGCCGATCGAGTTCAATCTCGGCACCGTGATGGATGGCGACACCGAAGAACACATCGCCGAAGTGGCCAAGGTGCTGGGTCGCTACGTGGACCTGATCGGCGTGCGCGCGTTCCCGAAGTTCGTCGACTGGGCCTACGACCGCGAGGACATCGTGCTGAAGTCGTTCGCCAAGTATTCGCCGGTACCGGTGATCAACATGGAGACGATCACCCATCCCTGCCAGGAACTGGCACACGCGCTGGCGCTGCAGGAGCATTTCGGCACCTCGGACCTGCGCGGCAAGAAGTACGTGCTCACCTGGACCTACCACCCCAAGCCGCTGAACACCGCCGTGGCCAACTCGGCGCTGACCATCGCCACGCGCATGGGCATGGACGTGACCCTGCTGTGCCCGACGCCGGACTACGTGCTGGATGAGCGCTACATGGGCTGGGCCGAGCAGAACGTCGCCGAGAGCGGCGGTTCGCTGCAGGTCAGCCACGACATCGACAGCGCCTATGCCGGTGCCGACGTCGTGTACGCCAAGAGCTGGGGCGCGCTGCCGTTCTTCGGCAACTGGGAGCCGGAGAAGCCGATCCGCGACCAGTACCAGCATTTCATCGTCGACGAGCGGAAGATGGCGCTGACCAACAACGGGGTCTTCAGCCACTGCCTGCCGCTGCGCCGCAACGTCAAGGCCACCGACGGCGTGATGGATTCGCCGCAATGCATCGCCATCGACGAAGCCGAGAACCGCCTGCACGTGCAGAAGGCGATCATGGCCGCGTTGGTGCGGTAACCACGATGCGCTCCTTCCCCCGCCTGCGGGGGAAGGCCGGGATGGGGGCGAGCGGCCTCCGGAACGTTCGGCCTCGTCCCATTGCCCCCACCCCAACCCTCCCCCGCGATGCGGGGGAGGGGGCACAACACCAGAGAATCCCGAAATGACTGCTTCCGACTCCAAAGACATCGTCCTCGCCTTCTCCGGCGGCCTCGACACCAGCTTCTGCGTGCCCTATCTGAAGGAGCGCGGCTGGAACGTCCACACCGTGTTCGCCGATACCGGCGGCGTGGATGCGGAAGAGCGCGCCTTCATCGAGCAGCGTGCCGCCGAGCTGGGCGTGGCCAGCCACGTCACCGTCGATGGCGGTCCCGCGATCTGGGACGGCTTCGTCAAGCCGTTCGTGTGGGCAGGCGAGGGCTACCAGGGCCAGTACCCGCTGCTGGTGTCCGACCGCTACCTGATCGTCGATGCCGCGCTGAAGCGTGCGGCCGAGCTGGGCACCAACGCCATCGCGCATGGCTGCACCGGCATGGGCAACGACCAGGTGCGCTTCGACCTGGCGGTAAAGGCGAGCGGCGACTACCGCATCGTGGCGCCGATCCGCGAGATCCAGAAGGAACACACGCAGACGCGCGCCTACGAACAGGCTTATCTGGAAGAGCGCGGCTTCGGCGTGCGCGCCAAGCAGAAGAGCTACACGATCAACGAGAACCTGCTGGGCCTGACCATGTCCGGCGGCGAGATCGATCGTTGGGAAGCGCCGGGCGAAGGCGCGCGCGGCTGGTGTGCGCCGCGCGCCGAGTGGCCGGCGGAGCCGCTGCGGGTGACGATCGGCTTCAAGCACGGCGAAGCGGTCAGCCTGGACGGCCAGCCCGTCGCCGGCGCCGCGCTGCTGGCGAAATTGAACGCGCTGTTCGCGCCCTACGGCGTGGGTCGCGGCGTCTACACCGGCGATACGGTGATCGGCTTGAAGGGTCGCATCGTGTTCGAGGCGCCGGGCCTGGTGTCGCTGCTGGCCGCGCACCGCGCGCTGGAAGAGACGGTGCTGACCAAGCAGCAGAACCGCTTCAAGCCCGAGGTCGCGCGCAAGTGGGTGGAGCTGGTGTACGAAGGCTTCTACCACGATCCGCTGAAGGCCGATCTGGAAGCCTTCCTGCAATCTTCGCAGTCCACCGTCAATGGCGAAGTGGTGCTGGAAACCCGTGGCGGCCGCGTCGACGCGGTGGCGGTAAAGTCGCCGCACATCCTCAACGCCAAGGGCGCAACCTACGCGCAGTCGGCCGACTGGGGTGTGGAAGAGGCGGAAGGCTTCATCAAGCTGTTCGGCATGAGCTCGACCCTGTGGGCCGAGATCAACCGCTGAGCGCACTCGATAACTCACCACGTCATTCCAGCGCAAGCTGGAATCCAACTTGATCCTGCTCCTGATCGCTCAAGGGTAGAAGCCAAATGGATCCCGGCTTTCGCCGGGATGACGACCGGAACATTGATCGACCACGGATACGACACGCAATGCTCCCATCAGTCCTCCAGCACCTCGAAAAACTGGTGTCCTTCGATACCCGCAACCCCCCGCGCGATATCGGCACGGACGGGATCTTCGATTACCTGCGGGCGCAGTTGCCGGACTTCCGCATCGAGGTGACCGACCACGGCGCCGGTGCGGTGTCGTTCTTCGCCGTGCGCGGGCAGCCGAAGCGGGTGTTCAACGTGCACCTGGACACGGTGCCGTCGTCGCCGGCGTGGAGCGCCAGTCCGCATGTACTGCGCATCGAAGGCGACCGGGCGATCGGCCTGGGTGCGTGCGACATCAAGGGTGCGGCGGCGGCGCTGGTCGCCGCAGCGCAGGTGACGCAGGGCGATGCCGCATTCCTGTTCACCACCGACGAGGAAGCGAACGATGCGCGCTGCATCGCCGCGTTCCTCGCGCGCGATCACGGTTTCGGCGAGGCGATCATCGCCGAGCCGACCCGCTGCGAAGCGGTGCTCGCGCACCGCGGCATCAGCGCCGTACGCATGGCGTTCAAGGGACAGGCGGGTCACGCCTCGGCCGAGAACGCGCTGTCGTTGAGCGCGCTTCACAACGCGATGCGCTGGGGCACCACCGCGCTGGATTTCGTGCAGGACCAGCATCACCTGCGCTTCGGCGGCCTGACCGGGCTGCGCTTCAACATCGGCCGGGTCGAGGGTGGCATCAAGGCGAACATGATCGCGCCCAGCGCAGAGGTCCGCTTCGGCTTCCGCCCGCTGCCGTCGCAGGACATGGACCAGTTGCACGCCACGTTCCGTGGATTCGCCAATGCCGATGCGCTGGCCGAGTACGAGGAGACCTTCCGTGGTCCTTCGCTGCCGTCCGGCGATGTCGCGCGTGCCGAGGAGCGTCGCTTGGCCGCGCGCGACCTGGCCGACGAACTCGGTCTGCCGATCGGCAACGCGGTCGACTTCTGGACCGAGGCCTCGCTGTTCTCGGCTGCCGGCCTGACGGCGTTCGTCTACGGCCCGGGCGACATCGCCCAGGCACACACGGCCGACGAATGGGTGTCGCTGGAGCAGTTGCAGCGGTATGCGGACAGCGTGGTGCGGATTCTCCAGTAACACCGTAGGGCGGGCCTTGGCCCGCCGTGCGCAATCCGATGACGACGGTGGGCCAAGGCCCACCCTACGACAAGCAAAGACATGGAAACGAACAAGCAAACCCGCCAGACCATCATCCGCCTGCTGTCCAGCATGGGTAGCGCGAAGGAGATCTCGCAGTACGTCAAGCGCTTCTCGCAGCTGGACGCCAAGCGATTCGCCGTGGTCAAGGTCGGCGGCGCGGTGCTGCGCGACGATCTGGAAGCGCTGACGTCCTCGCTGACGTTCCTGCAGGAAGTCGGCTTGACGCCGATCGTGGTGCATGGCGCCGGTCCGCAGTTGGACGAAGAGATGACCGCCGCCGGCATCACCAAGCAGACCGTCAACGGCCTGCGCGTGACCACGCCCGAAGTGCTGGCGATCGTGCGCAAGGTGTTCCTGCAGCAGAACCTGGCGCTGGTCGAGGCCCTGCAGCAGTTCGGCGCGCGTGCCACGTCGATCGTCTCGGGGGTGTTCGAAGCCGAGTACAAGGACCAGGCCACCTATGGGCTGGTCGGCGATGTCACCCGCATCAACCTGTCGCCGATCGAGGCCAGCCTGAAGGCCGGCTCGATTCCGGTGATCGCCAGCATGGGCGAAACGATCGGCGGGCAGATCCTCAACATCAACGCCGACTTCGCCGCCAACGAACTGGTGCAGGTGCTGCAGCCGTACAAGATCATCTTCCTGACCGGCACCGGCGGCCTGCTGGACGCGGAAGGCAGGGTGATCGACTCGATCAACCTGTCCACCGAGTACGACGAACTGATGGCGCAGCCGTGGATCAACGGCGGCATGCGGGTGAAGATCGAACAGATCAAGGACCTGCTGGACCGCCTGCCACTGACCTCGTCGGTCTCCATCACCAAGCCGGCCGAGCTGGCCAAGGAACTGTTCACCCACCGCGGCTCCGGCACGCTGGTGCGCCGTGGCGAGCGCGTGCTGCGCTTCGGCAACGGCTGGGAGGGCGTGGACCTGCCTCGGCTGAAGACGCTGATCGAATCGAGCTTCGGCCGCACCCTGCTGCCGGACTACTTCGAGCGCACCACGCCCTACCGCGTCTACATCAGCGAGAACTACCGCACCGCGCTGATCCTGACGCAGGAAGAGGGCTTCGCCTACCTCGACAAGTTCGCCGTGCTCGACGACGCGCAAGGCGAAGGCTTGGGTCGCGCGGTGTGGCACGTGATGCGAGAGGAGAATCCGCAGCTGTTCTGGCGTTCGCGCCACAACAACCCGGTCAACATCTTCTACTACGCCGAATCCGACGGCTGCTACAAGCAGGAGAAGTGGAAGGTGTTCTGGTACGGCATCGAGGATTTCGGCGACATCGAACGCTGCGTGGCGCATTGCCGCACGCGGCTGCCGACGCTGAAGGACTGAGGCGATGAGCCTGCTGCCCGACGCCTGGCGCACCGCGCCGACCCTGCAAGGCCGCCATGTGCATCTTGAGGCGCTGTGTGCCGAACATGCCGACGGCCTGCGCGAAGCCTTGGCAGGCGACGAGCTGGCCGCACTCTGGTACACCAACGTACCGCGCGCGGCCGACGTCGATGGCTGGCTGGCCGACGTGCTTGCGCAGCAGGCACAGGGAAAATGGCTGGCGTTCGTGGTGCGTGATGCCGACGGCGCGATCGTCGGCAGCACGCGTTTCTACGACATGGAGGCCGGCGTGCCGCGACTCAGCATCGGCTATACCTGGTATGCGCCGCGGGTGCAGCGTACCGGGCTGAACACCGAGGCCAAGCTGCTGCTGTTCGGCCACGCCTTCGATACCCTGGGCTGCATCAGCGTGGTGCTGGAGACCAGCTGGTTCAACCATCGCTCGCGGACGGCCATCGCGCGCCTGGGCGCACGCCAGGACGGCGTGCTGCGCAACCATCGCCGGCATGCCGACGGTACCGTGCGCGACAGCGTCGTCTTTTCCATCCTCGATACAGAATGGCCGGCCGTGCGCAGCAATCTGCTCGCGCGGCTGGCGCAACACGAACAGGATTCCAAATGAGCAGCAAGAAGACCGTCGGCATCGTCGGCGCCCGCGGCCACACCGGGGCGGAGCTGATCCGTCTGATCGCCCGCCATCCGGATCTCGAACTGGCCTTCGTGTCCTCGCGCGAACTCGCCGGGCAGAAGGTCAGCGACCACATCGCCGGCTTCAGCGGCGAGCTGCGCTACGAAACCCTGAGTCATGACGAGGTGGGCGGCAAAGGCGCGGATGCCGTCATCCTGGCGTTGCCCAACGGCAAGGCGGCCGAGCTGGTCGCCGCCATCGACGCGCAGGCGCCCGACACGGTCGTCGTCGACCTGTCGGCGGACTACCGCTTCGACGAGCACTGGTACTACGGCCTGCCCGAACTGACCCGGCAGACCTACGCCGGCCAGAAGCGCATCAGTAATCCCGGCTGCTACGCCACCGCCATGCAACTGGCCATCGCACCGCTGCTCGACCGCCTGGCGGGGCCGCCGCAGTGCTTCGGCGTATCGGGCTATTCCGGTGCGGGGACGTCGCCGTCGGACAAGAACAATACCGAGCTGCTGCGCGACAACCTGATGCCATACGCGCTGACCGACCATATGCATGAGCGCGAAGTCAGCCGGCAGCTCGGCGTGCCGGTCGAGTTCATGCCGCACGTGGCGCCGCATTTCCGCGGCATCACCATGACGGTCAACCTGTGGCTGCAGCAGGCGATGAAGATCGACGACGTCCGCACGCTGTACCGCGAGCGCTATGCGTCCGAACCGCTGATCCGCATCCTCGACGAAGCGCCGTGGGTCAGTCGCATCGCCGGCCGGCACGGCGTGGAGATCGGCGGCTTCACGCTGGCGCCGGGCGGAAAGCGCTTGGTGGTTGTGGCCACGCTGGACAACCTGCTGAAAGGCGCGGCGACGCAGGCGATGCAGAACCTCAACCAGGCGTTTGGCTTCGATGAATTCACTGCTATCCCGGAGAATCCGGGACAGGTTTGAAAGCCCCTCTCCCTCCGGGAGAGGGGTTGGGGTGAGGGTACGGCGAAGCTGCAGGCATCCAGCGCGCCGCACCCTCATCCGGCCCTTCGGGCCACCTTCTCCCGGAGGGAGAAGGGAAAGAGCGACGGATCGGCAATTTCTGGCGGAGAGACACGATGTCTGACTTGTTGTGGCAAAAACCCGGCGTGGCGGTGGACGCGGAGATCCAGCGTTTCCTCGCCGGCGACGACGTGGTGCTGGACCGCGAGTTCTTCCTGCACGACATCCAGGCCAGCGCCGCGCATGCCGAAGGTCTGCAGCGCACCGGCATCCTGTCCGGCGACGAACTGGCGGGACTGAAGCGCGAACTCGCGACGCTGGCCGAGGATTTCCGCCGCGGCGACTTCGTGCTGGACGAGCGCTTCGAAGACGGCCACTCCGCCATCGAAGCGCGGCTGACCGAGCGCCTCGGCGACGCAGGCCGCAAGATCCACACCGGCCGCAGCCGCAACGACCAGATCCTGGTCGCCACGCGGTTGTGGTTGAAGGAAAAGCTGGCACGCGTGGCCGTGCTGTCGCGCGAGATCGCCAAGGTCGCGCTCGACCGCGCGCAAGCCGAGCGTGATCTTCCGATTCCTGGCTATACCCATATCCAGCGCGCCGTCGTGTCGTCGGCCGGCATGTGGTGGGCGGGCTGGGCGGAAGCCTTCATCGACAACACCACGCGTGCGCGCGACACGCTGAAGCTGGTCGACGCCAATCCGCTCGGCACCGCCGCCGGCTACGGCGTCAACCTGAAGCTGGACCGCGAGCACACCACCGCCGCGCTCGGCTTCGCGCGCATGCAGGTCAGCCCGATCTACGCGCAGCTGTCGCGCGGCAAGTTCGAACTTGCCGCGCTGGAGGCTTTGGGTGGCGCCACGCTGGACTTGCGCCGCATCGCCTGGGACCTGTCGCTGTTCACCAGCGCCGAGTTCGGCTTCGTCGCGTTGCCGGCGCAATATACCACCGGCAGTTCGATCATGCCGAACAAGCGCAATCCCGACGTCATCGAACTGATGCGCGCCACGCACGCCAGTGTCGCCGCCGCGCGCACCGAGATCGAACAGCTGCTCTCGCTGCCGTCGGGTTACCACCGGGACCTGCAGGCCAGCAAGGGCGCGATCTTCCACGGCTTCGGCCGCGGGCTGCCGGCGCTGGAACTGCTGCCGGCGCTGCTGGCGAATCTGGAGTGGCGTGAAGACAAGCTGCGTGCCGCGATCGATTCGGGCATGTACGCCACCGATGTCGCCGTCGAAGCCGCCGTCGCGGGCGTGCCGTTCCGCGAGGCCTACAAGGCCGCCGCTGCATCGGCCGACAGCGCGGGGCAGGGCCGCACGCCGGAAGGCAGCCTGGCCGCGCGCGTGTCGCCTGGCGCCGCCGCCGACCTGCGTCTGGACGAACTGCTCGCACGCTGGGATGCGCTATGACGCGCTACCTCGTCATGGCGATGCGCCGTCCGTCGTTCGACGACGCCGTGATCGCGCCGCATCTCGCGTTCCTCGACGACCTGCGTGCCGCCGGCCAGCTGGAGATGACCGGCGGTTTCAGCGACAGGAGCGGCGGCGCCTATGTGCTGGTGAACGTCGCCTCGCTGGATGACGCGAAGGCGATCGCCGCGCGCGATCCCCTGGCGCTGACCGGCACGTCCGACCTCACGGTTTACGAATGGAATACCCGCTGAGCTGACCCGATGACCCTCGCCACGCCGCCGCCGTTCACCGAACAACCGTTGCCGGCCTGGCGTCGCGCCGTGCTCAAGGTCGGCAGCAGCCTGCTGGCGGCGGAAGGCGAGGGACTCAGCCCGCGCCATGCGTTGAACCTGGCGCAGTTCGTGTCGTCCAGCATCGCCGCCGGGCGCGAAGTGGTGATCGTGTCGTCCGGCGCAGTGGCAGCGGGACGCGGCCTGCTGCACCGCAAGCCGCAGGCCGGCGTGGCGATGGCCGAGCGGCAGGCACTCGCGGCGCTCGGGCAGGCGCAGCTGATCGCGCTGTGGCAACGCTTCTTCGACCGTCCCGTGGCGCAGGTGCTGCTGACCCACGACGACCTGCGCAACCGTCGCCGCTATCTCAATGCGCGCGCCACGCTGCAGGAACTGCTGGCGCTGGGCGCGTTGCCGGTGGTCAACGAGAACGACACCGTGTCCGTCGACGAACTGAAGCTCGGCGACAACGACAACCTCGCCGCGGTCGTCGCGGCGCTGGTCGATGCCGATGCGCTGTTCATCGCCACCGATATCGACGGCTTCTACACCGCCAACCCGCGCACGCATGCGGATGCTCGGCCGATCCTCGATGTCGAGGCACTGACGCCGGCGTTCTTCGCCATGGCCGGCGGCGCCGGCAGCGGCGTTGGCACCGGCGGCATGCACACCAAGCTGGAAGCGGCGGCCAAGGCGGCGGCGGCCGGCATCGAGACCTTCCTGTTCAATGGCACGCAGGCGGCGACGCTGTCGGCGCTGTCGCGCGGTGCGCTCCTCGGCACGCGCTTCCGTCCGGCGCAGAACCGCCTGGCGGCGCGCAAGTACTGGCTGCGCAACGTGCCGGTGGAGGCCGGCGCCATCGTGGTCGATGCCGGTGCGGCGAACGCCATGGGGCAGAAGGGCGCCTCGCTGCTGCCGGGCGGCGTGGCCACGGCAGAGGGCGATTTCCGCCGCGGCGACATGGTCGAAGTGATCCTGCGCGACGAGGCCGGCGACCGCCGCATTGCGCGCGGCGTCAGCCAGTACTCGGCGGTCGACATCCGCCGCATTGCGCGCCGACATTCGCGCGAGATCGAAGCCATCCTCGGTTACACCTACGGCGAGAACGTCGTCCATCGCGACGACCTCGTCCTGGTCTGAGCCTACCCATGGAATCCGCATGACCGGCACCATCACCCAGCAGGCCCTGCAATGCCGCGATGCGGCCCACGCCATCGCGGCATTGCCGACGGATGAGAAGAACGCGCTGCTGCGCGCAATGGCGGACGCACTGCTGGCCGATGAGGCCGCGATCCTGGCCGCCAATGCACGCGACCTCGAGGCGGCGTCGGCGAAAGGCATCGGCAGCGCCATGCTGGATCGCCTGCGCCTGGATGCCGCGCGCCTGAAAGGCATCGCCGCCGCGGTGCGCGAAGTAGCGGATCTGCCGGACCCAGTCGGGCAGGTGACACGCGCCTATGACCGACCCAATGGCATCCATGTCGAGCGCGTGCGCGTGCCGCTGGGCGTGATCGCGATGATCTATGAGGCGCGCCCGAACGTCACCGCCGACGCGGCGGCGCTGTGCCTGAAGGCCGGCAACGCGGTGATCCTGCGCGGCGGTTCGGAAGCGATCCATTCCAACACCGCCATCGCGTCATCGTTGAAGCGTGCGCTGCGCGAGGCCGGCCTGCCGGACGCGGTGTTGACGCTGGTCGAGGACCTGCGCCGCGAGACCATCCCGGAGCTGATCCAGCTCAGCGACGTGATCGACCTGGTCATCCCGCGCGGTGGCGAAGGGTTGATCCGCTTCGTCGCCGAACACGCGCGCGTGCCGGTGATCAAGCACTACAAGGGCGTCTGCCATCAGTACGTGGACGCGGGCGCGGACGAAGACCTGGCGTTGGCCCTGCTGCTGGACGGCAAGGTGTCGCGCCCGTCGGCCTGCAATTCACTGGAGACGCTGCTGGTGCATCGGGACATCGCGCCGACGTTCCTGCCGCGCGCGGCCGAGGCGTTACGTGCGCGTGGTGTCGAAGTGCGGGCGGATGCGGAAGCCCGAGCGCTGATGCCGGATGCGGTCGCCGCGACGGATGAGGATTTCGCCGCCGAGTTCCTCGATCTGGTGATCGCGGTCGGCGTGGTGGACGATCTTGACGCTGCCATCGCGCATATCCGCCGCTACACCTCGGACCATACCGAGGTCATCGTGACCCGCCATCCCGTCAATGCGGAGACGTTCCTCAACGCATTGCGGTCAGCGGTGGTGATGGTCAACGCGTCGTCGCGCTTCTCGGATGGCGGTGAACTGGGCTTGGGCGCGGAGATCGGAATCTCCACCACACGCCTGCATTCCTACGGCCCGATGGGGCTGGAGGCGCTGACGGTGGAGCGGTTTGTGGTGCGTGGGGCGGGGCAGATGCGGCATCCCGATCTACTGAAGACATGACAAAAGCCGGCAAGAGACCTGCTTCTTTCGGCTGTAGTTCCGATTCGTCAAGTCTATGCTTTGGGGGCGCTTTGCTATCGCTAGCGTTTCCCCTTCGGCGATTAAAGAGTCGTGGGGGCGATGCCGGGTTTTCCGTTGACGTCCACACTCAGCCGAAATCGTTTTGACTCTCCCGTTTTAATAGTCACGCTTATTTCATTGCGGTGGCGGCGCTCGTCTCCCATCGCGCATAACCCGCCGCCGGATGGCTCGACACCTATCACGTGCTCGCCCGCTGCGAGGTTGAACACGGCGCGCTCGCCTGTACGTATGTCCGCAGCCTTTTGACCATCCACCAGGAACGTCATTGGGCAACCCTTCGCAAGTAGCCCGATATCCCGTGTGGCGACGACTTGGCTTGTCTCATCGGTAGTTTCTTGGAAAAGATAGAGTCGTTCTGTAGGAACAGGAATCACGCTCTCCGGCGCGGCCGGTTTTGTGGCTTGAATACAAGACGCAAGCGCGAGTGAGGCAACAGCCGCTACGATTCGTTTCATGGTTTCCCCCTTGAATTGCTCTGCCCCGAGAATACTAGCGTGTACCAGCAAAGAGCGCGCTTACGCGTGCTCGATTCTCGCTGGATCATCTCCGTCGCATGTCGCTTCCTGGCGTTTGGCTGACAGTAGTCCATACATCAGGTTAGTCGCCTCACCTCAGCGCCTCTATGGCGTAGAGGCGATAGGAGCAGCGCGGAATGAACGATAGAGAAGGATTCGGGCTAGGCGTTTCTGGCTTATGAAACGGCTGTACGGCGGTTTGCTGGCGCCCCGTAGGCACAAAAAAACCGCCACTAGGGCGGTTTCGTCGTAACACGCTGAATCTATTGGTCGGGGAGACAGGATTCGAACCTGCGACCTCTACGTCCCGAACGTAGCGCTCTACCAGACTGAGCTACACCCCGACTGAGCGCGGCATTGTAATGAAGCCGCCGGGCCGAGGCAAGACTTGGATGCCGAATGCCGACCTCCGGCTGGCCAGTCCCCGTAAAAGCTGCGGGGCCTGCGGCGGGCACGTAAAATGTGCCGTTCACGAAAGCCGGAGTCTCCCTTGATCAAGCCCCGTACCCCGCCTGGCGTCATGGAGCTGCTCCCGCGCGAGCAGATCGCCTTCCAGCGCATGCTGGACACCATCCGCCGGAACTACGAGCGCTTCGGCTTCCTGCCCGTGGAAACCCCGGTCTTCGAGCTGTCCGAGACCCTGCTGACCAAGTCCGGGGGCGAGACCGAGCGGCAGGTCTACTTCGTCCAGTCCACCGGCGCCCTGGCCAAGGAAGGCGAAGGCCTGCCCGAACTGGCCCTGCGCTTCGACCTGACCGTGCCGCTGGCCCGCTACGTGGCCGAGCACGAACATGAACTGACCTTCCCGTTCCGCCGCTACCAGATCCAGCGCGTCTACCGCGGCGAGCGCGCCCAGCGCGGCCGCTTCCGCGAGTTCTACCAGTGCGACATCGACGTGATCGGCAAGGACGCGCTGAGCGTGCGCTTCGACGCCGAGATCCTGGCCGTCATCCACGCCGTCTTCAGCGAACTCGGCATCGGCGCGTTCACCATCCAGTTGAACAACCGCAAGCTGATGCGCGGCTTCTTCGAAGCGCAGGGCGTGACCGACGGCGAACAGCAGGCCCTGGTGCTGCGCGAGGTCGACAAGCTGGACAAGCGCGGCGCCGACTACGTGCGCGAGACGCTGACCGGCGAAGGCTTCGGCATGTCGGCCGAGGGCGTGGACCGCATCCTCGATTTCGTCGCCGTGCGCAGCACCGGCCATGCGGATGCGCTGGCGAAGCTCGATGCGCTGGGGCAGGGCAGCGACACCTTCAACCAGGGCATCGCCGAGCTGCGCGAAGTGCTGGAACTGGTCAAGGCGCTGGGCGTGTCCGAGGATGCGTACTGCCTGAACTTCTCCATCGCGCGCGGCCTGGACTACTACACCGGCACCGTCTACGAGACGCAGCTGGACGGCTATCCGCAGATCGGCTCGATCTGCTCCGGCGGCCGTTACGAAGACCTCGCCAGCCACTACACCAAGTCGAAGCTGCCGGGCGTCGGCATTTCCATTGGCCTGACCCGCCTGTTCTGGCAGCTGCGCGAGGCCGGCCTGATCGCCGGCAGCGACGAGAGCAGCGTGCAGGCCATGGTCGCGTTGATGGAAGAGGGCCAGTTGCCCGATTCGCTGGACATCGCGCGCCGGCTGCGCGCGGCCGGCATCAACACCGAAGTGCAGATGGAGGCGCGCAAGCTGGCCAAGCAGTTCCAGTACGCGTCGCGTGCCGGTATCCGCTTCGTGGTACTGGCGGGCGAAGACGAACTCGCGCGCGGCGTGGTGACGGTCAAGGACCTGTTGCGCGAGCAGCAGTTCGAGGTGAAGCGCGAGGAGCTGGCCAGTAGCCTGAAGGTCGAGCTGGAACAGGCCCGCGCATTGGCGGGGCGCTGACATGAAACCGATCCTGCTGGATGGCAAATCCCTCACCCGCGACCGGCTGGTCGAGATCGCATTCGGCGCCAGCGTCGAACTGGACAAGGGCGCGCTGAAGGACGTCGCCCGCGCGGCCGATTTCCTGGCCGAACAGGTGCGCCGCGAAGAACCGATCTACGGCGTGTCCACCGGCTTCGGCAGCAACGCCGACAAGCTGCTCGGTGCGCATCCGCTGCGCGACGAGTTGCCGGGTGCGGTGAAGTCCGGGCGCTCGCTGCACGAGGAGTTGCAGTACAACCTGATCGTCACCCATGCCGTGTGCGTGGGTGAACCGATGGCGCCGGAGATCGTCCGCGCCATGCTCGGCATCCGCATCAACACGCTGCTGAAGGGCCACTCCGGCATCCGTGTCGAGACACTGCAGGCGCTGGCCGCGATGCTCAACGCCGGCATCGTGCCGGTGGTGCCGTCGCTGGGTTCGGTGGGCGCCTCGGGCGACCTGGCGCCGTTGTCGCACCTGGCCATCGTGCTGCTCGGCGGTGGCGAGGCCTTCTACGAAGGCGAGCGCATGGCGGGTGCGGAGGCGCTGCGGCGCGCCGGCCTGTCGCCGGTCACGCTGTCGTACAAGGAAGGCCTGGCGCTGAACAACGGCACCGCGCAGATGCTGGCGATGGGCGTGCTGGCGACCTATCGCCTCGATCACCTGCTCGACACCGCGGACCTGGCGGCAGCGATGACCATCGATGCCTTCGCCGGCCGCCTGGGCGCGTTCGCCGAGGAAGTGCATGCGCTGCGCCCGCATCCGGGGCAAGTGCATGTCGCCGCGCGGCTGCGCGACCTGCTCGACGGCTCGACGCTGGCCGACATTCCGTACCACCTGGTGCCGAAGTTCCGTCCCTGGCTGCCGCGCAGTTGGGACACGGCCGAGGCGCAGGCGCTGCGTTTCGACATCGGCTGGGACTGGGTACCCACCGACCAGCGCCATGGTCGCGAGAAGTTCTACGACCGTTTCATGCCGTTCCGCGGCGGCAAGAAGCACCAGCCGCAGGACAGCTACTCGCTGCGCTGCATTCCGCAGGTACACGGCGCCGTGCGCGACGCGGTCGAGCAGGCCCGGCGCGTGCTGGAAATCGAACTCAACGCGGTCACCGACAATCCGCTGGTGTTCCCCGACAAGCAGGCCGAACACGTCGAAGAGCAGGTGATTTCCGCCGGCCATTTCCACGGCATGCCGCTGGCACTGGCGATGAGCTACGTGAAGGCGGCCATCCCGACGCTGGCATCGATCTCCGAGCGCCGGCTCAACAAGCTGGTCGATCCGGCCACCAACGATGGCCTGCCGGCGTTCCTGATCGGCAACGAGGACGGCACCGAATCGGGCCACATGATCGTGCAGTACTCGGCGGCGGCCATCGTCAACGACCTGGCCAGCCGTGCGCATCCGGCCAGCGTGTTCTCGGTGCCGACCAGCGCGAACGCGGAAGACCATGTCTCGATGGGGGCCAACGAGGCCCGCCACGTGCTGGCGATGGTGCAGGACCTGGGCAAGGTGCTGGCGCTGGAGCTGTACACCGCCGCCCAGGCGCTCGACCTGCGCCGCGACATGATCAACGCGGCGCGAGCGCTATCGGATCGCACCGATGCCGAAGGATTGGCCGTGAAGGTGGCCGGTGGTCCATCCGTAGGTGCGGACGGGCGCGATGCGTTCCTGGCCGAAGTCGACGCGCTGCGCTCGGCGCTGGCGTCCAGCGAGGCATTCCATCCGGGCCATGCGGTTGCGGCCGCCCACGCGGCGATCCGCGCGCAGATCCCGTTCCTCGATCGCGACCGTGCCCTCGACGGCGAAATCGCGACCGCCGTTCGGCTGGTGGAATCGGGCGAGATCCTGGCGGCGGTGCGGGGCCGCTGAGCACACGGGAAGGTGGATGTGGGAGCGACGTGAGTCGCGAGCTTTTTGCAGAAAGCCTTCGCGACTTACGTCGCTCCCACAACAGCAGAACGCCTTACAACGTCCGCACGCAATCCCGCCCTTCGGCCTTGGCGGCATACAGCGCCTGGTCGGCCACTTGCAGTGCCGACTCCAGGCTGTCGCGGGCTTCCAGGTCCACACAGTGCACGCCGATGCTGGCGGAGACCGCGATCACCAGTTCGCCGCTGCGGCACGGTTGCGCGCGCAAGGCCTGCCGCAGTTCTTCGGCCACCACGCTGGCTTCGCCCAACCCCATGCCGGGCAGGGCGGCGATGAACTCTTCGCCGCCGAACCGGGCCAGCAGCGCGCCATGCGGCCGCAGCGTCTCGGCCAGCGTGTTCGAGGTGCAGCGCAGGCAGTCGTCGCCGACCAGATGACCGTAGGTGTCGTTGATGCGCTTGAAGTGGTCCAGGTCGATCATCAGCAGCGAGATCGGCCGTTGCGAATTGCGCGACTGCGACAGCAGGTGTTCGAACGCCTCGCGGAAGTGCGTGCGGTTGTAGAGATCCGTCAGGCCGTCGAGGCGGCTGGATTCGCGCAGCCGGTGGTGCGCACTCTGCAGCTCCGACATCGCCTGCCGCAGCTCGCCGGTGCGGACGACGATCTGCTCCTCCAGCAGGTTCTTCGCATCGCGCACGATGCGTTCGTTCTCGTTGCGCAGGGCGGCATAGCGGTAGCCCAGCGCCACCGACAGCAGCAGCATCTCCAGTGCGGAGCCGATCTGCACGCCGTACTCGGTCAGGAACGTCTTCGGCAGCAGGCCGAACGCCAGCGCGACGAAGATGCCCGTTCCCAGCAGGAACATCGCCCAGGCCAGCAGGAACACCTTGGCGGGCCGGTAGCCGGTGCGCACCACCATCAGCGTGATCACCGCGATCCACACGATGCTGGGGAACACCGCGGCCGAGGCGATCGGCGTGGCCACGTGGTAGGGCAGCTGTGTGGCGGCGATGCCGAGCAGCACGAAGAACGCGATGATGCCCTTGCTGATGCGGTCGCCGAGTCGCCATCGGGTGTTGAGGTCGAGGAAGGTGCGCGCGAACTGCTGCATGCCGATCTGCGCCAGGCAGACCGACAGCGGCACCGCCTTGTCGGCCAGCCAGGTCGAATGCGGCCAGAGGTATTCGAAGCCCAGCCCGTTGAGGGTGAACAGGACCAGCCCGAACGCGCTGATGTGGAACAGGTACCAGAAGTAGCTGCCGTCGCGCAGTACCAGCCACAACACCAGGTTGTAGAAGAACAGCGCCAGCAGGATGCCGTAGTAGATGCCGATGCCGAGCTGGCCGTCGCGCGAGAGTTCGGCGAATGCCGCGGGGGTGTACAGGAACAGCGGCACCTGCATCGAACTCTGGCTCTGCACGCGGACCAGCAGGTCGACCTCTTCGCCGGTCGGCAGGTCGAGCCAGAAGTTGGGGTGGCGGTAGCGGATGCTGCGCTGTTCGAAGGGGAAGGTGTCGCCGCCGGCGTGATGCACCGTGCGGCCATCGGGATAGCGGGCATACACGTCGATCCGGTCGCTCAGGGCGTACTGCTGCACCAGCAGCCAGCGTTGCTCGAGCGGGTTTCCGTTCGTCACGAGGACATGGAACCAGAACGCGCCGGTCTGGAAGCCGAAGGAGGCATCGCCGTCCGGCAGGGCGGAGAAGCGGCCCTCGGCGAGCGCGTTCGTGGCGTCTTCCACGGTCGCCGCGCCATCGGTGTCGTGCAGGTAGGTGGTCTGCGGCGCCAACGGCAGATAGCGGGTGTCCGGGCCGATGCGGGCGGGCGTGTCGGCGGACGCCAGCAGCGGAAAGAGTGCGAGCAGCAGGAGCCAGCCGGCCAAGCAATGGCGCGCGAATGGCGTGTTGCGTGATGGTGGCATGCCCGTTCCCCCCGGGGTGCCCTGCGGATCGTCGGCGTGGCCGGTCCGGCGTCCGGGCGTCCTTGGCAGTGTACTCATCGTCCCTGTCCGCTCCAGTCCATTGCGGCCCCCTGACCTGTCCAATGACAACGCAATCGGCGCCCGCATCCAGACACATGGCCCGGGCAATGGGTTGACGCTTTGCAGCAATCGGATTAATGTACTAGCGCATTAATACATTGGACGATGTCACTGATGAAGCGCCGCTCCGCCCATGAGGATCCAGGCTCCACTGCCGGCCCGCTGCATGCCCTGTCCAGCGCCCTGGCAGCGCTGGGGCGGGCGGACGAGGTCCGGGCGTTCCTGGAAGACCTCTGCACGCCGGCCGAACTCGAGGCGATGTCCGACCGCTGGCGGGTCGTGCCGCTGTTGCTGAAGGGCGTGCCGTACCGCGAGATCCACGACCTGACCCAGGTCAGCGTGACCACCATCGGCCGCGTGGCCCGCACCCTGGAACGGGGTGCGGGTGGCTATGCCGCTGCCATGCAGCGCCAGCAGGCCGGCGCTGCGTCCGCCTCCCACTGAGTTCCCCATGAGTCCTTCCCTGACCCCCGCGACGCGCGAGCGTCTGCGCATCGCCATCCAGAAGAGCGGGCGGCTGGCCGAACCCGCCCGCACACTGCTGGCCGCCTGTGGCCTGAGTTGGCGCGAAAGCCGCGACAAGCTGTTCTGCTATGGCGAATCCCTGCCGGTGGACCTGCTGCTGGTACGCGACGACGACATCCCCGGCCTGATCGCCGATGGCGTCTGCGACTTCGGCATCGTCGGCCGCAACGAGCTGGACGAGCAGGCCGGCGAACGCGCGCTCAACGGCCTGCCGCAGGCGTACCGCGAACTGCGTGCGCTCGGTTTCGGCAGCTGCCGGTTGATGCTGGCGATCCCCGACAGCTGGGAGTGGACCGGCCCGGAACAACTGCAGGGCCTGCGCATCGCCACCAGCTATCCGTCCGTCCTGCGGCAATGGTTGCAGGCGCGCGGCATCGATGCGGCGGTGGTGGAGTTGTCCGGCTCGGTCGAGATCGCGCCGAAGCTCGGCACCGCCGACCTGATCTGCGATCTGGTGTCCAGTGGCGCCACGCTCGCCGCCAACCAGCTGAAGCCGGTGGAAACCCTGCTCGACAGCGAGGCGGTGCTGGCCGGCCCGACACGCGAGTTCGACGATGCCCGCGCCGGCCTGGCCGAGATGCTGTTGCGCCGCCTGGACGGGGTGCTGAAGCTCAAGGACAGCAAGCTGCTGATGTTCCGTGCCGAGCGCGACACCGTACCGGCGCTGTCGCGCCTGCTGATCGACAGCGAGGGCTTGGTCACCTTGCCGGGTGGCGAAGACGGCCCGCTGTCGTTGCAGGCGATGTGCCACGGTGCCGTCACCTGGCAGCGGCTGGAGGAACTGCAGCGCGCCGGCGCACAGGGCCTGATGGTGCTGTCGGTCGAGAGGTCGCTGGCATGAGTGCGTCGCCTGCACCCGTGTACGACTGGAATACCCTCGATGCATCCGCGCAGGCATCGCTGCTCGCGCGACCGGTGCAGGCGGTCGCGCAGCGCACCCGCGACGCGGTCGCCGGCCTGCTTGCCGATGTGCAGGTCCGCGGCGACATCGCCCTGCGCGACGTGACCCTGCGCTTCGATGGCGTCGAACTCGCGACCTTCGAGGTGAGCGAGGAAGAATTCGCCGCCGCACACACGACCGTTCCTGCCGACCTGCGCCAGGCGATGCAGCAGGCGGCCGAACGCATCGAGATTTTCCACCGCGCGGGCATGGCGCAGCCGTATGCCGTGGAGACCGCGCCGGGCGTGGTATGCGAGCGGATGATCCTGCCGATCCAGCGGGTGGGCCTGTATGTGCCCGCCGGCAGCGCGCCGTTGCCGTCGACGGCGTTGATGCTGGGCGTGCCATCGCGCCTCGCCGGTTGCCGCGAGGTCGTGCTGTGTACGCCGCCACGCGCGGATGGCACCGCCGATCCTGCCGTGCTGGTGGCCGCGCAGCTGACCGGCGTGCGTCGCGTGTTCAAGCTGGGCGGCGCGCAGGCGATCGCCGCGATGGCGTTCGGCACCGAGAGCGTGCCGGCGTGCGACAAGCTGTTCGGCCCCGGCAACAGCTACGTGACCGAAGCCAAGCAGCAGGTGGCGCAGGCTGGCGCCGCGGCCATCGACATGCCGGCCGGCCCATCGGAAGTGCTGGTGATCGCTGATGCCGGCGCGGATGCGGCCTTCGTCGCCGCCGACCTGTTGTCGCAGGCCGAGCATGGGCCAGATTCGCAGGTATTGCTGCTGTCCGACGACGAGGGGCTGATCGGGCGCGTGCAGGCCGAACTCGCCGCGCAACTGGCAACGCTGGATCGCGCCGACATCGCACGGCAGGCGCTGTCGGCGTCGCGGCTGGTCAAGGTCGCCACGCTGGACGAGGCCTTTACCATCAGCAACCGTTATGCGCCGGAGCATCTGATCCTGGCGCTGCGCGAACCGCGCGAATGGCTGGGTCGGGTCGAAGCGGCCGGTTCGGTCTTCCTGGGCGACTACACGCCGGAAGCACTGGGCGACTACTGCAGTGGCACCAACCATGTACTGCCGACCAGCGGCGCGGCGCGTGCGTACAGCGGCGTCAGTGTCGCCAGCTTCCAGAACTTCGTCAGCGTGCAGTCGGCCAGCCGCGCCGGCATCGCCGCCATCGGCGACTGCGCGCTGACGCTGGCGCGTGCCGAAGGGCTGGACGCGCATGCCAATGCCGTCGCGCTGCGCCTGCGCAAGGCGGCCGCATGAGTAGCGTCCTTTCGCTCGTACGCCCCGACCTGCGCGACTTCGCCGGCTACAAGTCCGCGCGCAGTGAAGCCTTGCGCGGCGACGTGTGGCTGAACGCCAACGAATCCGCCTGGGCCAATCCCGCCGACGGAGAAGGACGCAGCCGCCGTTATCCCGATCCGCAACCGCCCGCACTGCGCGCACGGCTGGCGCAGCTCTACGGCGTGGCACCGGCGCGGTTGCTGGTCGGGCGGGGCAGCGACGAGGCCATCGACCTGCTGGTGCGCGCGCTGTGCGTGCCGGGACAGGACGCCATCGTGGTGACACCGCCGGTGTTCGGCATGTACGCGGTCTGCGCGCGGCTGCAGGGTGCGCGCATCGTCGATGTGCCGCTCGTCGATGGCGAGGCAGGCTTTACCGCCGATCTCGACGCCATCCGCGAGGCCGCATTGGCGCAGGGTGCGAAGCTGGTGTTCCTGTGTTCGCCCTCGAATCCGGCCGGTTCGGCGATTCCGCTCGACGACATTGCGGCCCTGGCGCGCGCGCTGGAAGGCAAGGCGCTGGTGGTCGTGGACGAAGCCTATGGCGAGTTCGCCGACGGCCCGTCCGCGACGACGCTGCTGGAGACCCAAGCCAACGTGGCCGTGCTGCGCACGCTGTCGAAGGCGCACGCGCTGGCGGCGGCGCGGATCGGCGTGGTGATCGGTGCCGCGGACCTGGTCGCCGTGCTGCAGCGCTGCCAGGCGCCGTATCCGGTGCCGACACCGTGCGCCGATCTCGCGCTGGCGGGGCTGTCCGACGCCGCACTGGCGCTGACCCGCGAACGCGTGGCCCTGGTGCGCGGCGAACGCGATCGGCTGCATGCCGCGCTGGAACGGGCCGTGGGCGTCCGCCGCGTCTATCCCTCGCAGGGCAACTACGTGCTGGCGCGCTTCGACGATGCGGAAAGTGCTTTCCGCACGCTGCTGGGCGCCGGCGTGGTGGTGCGCGACCAGCGTGCCGCGCCGCAGCTTGGCGACGCGCTGCGCATCACCGTCGGCTCACCGGCCCAGAACGACCGCGTCATCGCGGCCCTGAACGAAGATGCTGCAGGAGGGGCTTCAGCCCCGACCGCTACGGTCACTATCGTCGGGGCTGAAGCCCCTCCTACAGAAACCCTGTCATGACGCCCATTCTTTTCATCGACCGCGACGGCACGCTGATCGAGGAGCCGGACGACTTCCAGATCGACGCGTACGAGAAGGTCCGCTTCGTTGCCGGCGTCATCCCCGCGCTGCTGAAGCTGCGCGATGCCGGTTACCAGTTCGTCATCGTCAGCAACCAGGACGGACTCGGCAGCGAGCAGTATCCGCGCGCCAGCTTCGACGGGCCTCAGGCATTGATGATGCAGGTATTCGAAAGCCAGGGCATCCGCTTCCGCGACGTGCTGATCGACGAAAGCTGGCCGCATGAGAACAAGCCGACGCGCAAGCCGGGCATCGGCCTGATGGTGCGCTACCTGCAGGACCGCGGCATCGACTGGGCGCGCTCGGGCATGGTCGGCGACCGGCCGACCGACATCCAGTTCGCCGACAATCTCAATATCCGCGGCTTCCAGCTGAAGACCGCGCAGTTCGGCGGCGAGTGGGACTGGGCCGGCATCGCGCACGAGCTGGCGGACGCGCCGCGGCGTGCCGTCGTCCAGCGCAACACGAAAGAGACGAAGATCCGCGTCGAAGTGGACCTCGACCGGGTCGCCGAGCCGGTCGCGAAGACCGGCCTGCCGTTCTTCGACCACATGCTGGAACAGATCGGCAAGCACGGAGGCTTCGCACTCGACGTGCGCGCCGACGGCGACCTGCACATCGACGAGCACCACACCGTCGAGGACACCGGGCTTGCACTGGGCCAGGCGCTGAAGGAAGCGCTGGGCGACAAGCGCGGTATCGGCCGCTACGGCTTCACCCTGCCGATGGACGAGACGCTGGCCAGTGCCTCGCTGGATTTCAGCGGGCGGCCGTATTTCGTTTTCGAGGGGACGTTCAAGCGCGAGCGCGTCGGCGACCTGCCGACCGAACTGGTGCCGCACTTCTTCCGCTCGCTCTGCGATGCCTCGGGCCTGAACCTCAACCTGAAGGTCGAAGGCGACAATGACCATCACAAGGTCGAGGCCAGCTTCAAGGCCTTGGCCCGCGCGCTGCGCCAGGCGGTGAAGCGCGAAGGGGCCGAATTGCCCTCGACCAAGGGCGCGTTGTGATGAAGGTCGTCCTGGTCGACGCCGGCGGCTCCAACATCGGTTCGGTGCGCTATGCGCTGCAGCGCCTGGGCGTGGAAGCCGAGCTGACAGGCGATGCGGACACGATCCGCAACGCGGACCGCGTGATCCTGCCGGGCGTCGGCGCGGCGGCGGTCTGCATGGCGCGGCTCAACGAGCTGGGGCTGGTCGACACACTGCGTACGCTGGACCGTCCTCTGCTCGGCGTCTGCGTGGGCGTGCAACTGCTGTTCGCGCACTCCGAGGAAGACGACACGCCCTGCCTGGGGCTGCTGCCGGGCCGCGTCCGCAAACTGGCGACGTCGCCAGGTATCCGCGTGCCGCACATGGGCTGGAACACCTTGCAACGCACCCGCGATGCCTCGTTGCTGGACGGCATCGCCGACGGCGACCATGCCTACTTCGTCCACAGCTATGCGGCGCCGGTCGACGACGACTGCCTGTGCAGCAGCGAGCACGGCCAGCGCTTCGCTGCGGTCGTGCAGCGGGGCCGTGTCGCCGGCGCGCAGTTCCATCCGGAACGCTCGGGCGCGGTGGGCGCGCGACTGCTGAAGAACTTCATCGAGTACGGACTGCAATGACCGGTTTTACCGTATATCCCGCCATCGACGTGCGCGATGGCCGCGTGGTGCGCCTGGCGCAGGGCGACTACGCGCGCGAGACGCGCTATGAAGGCACGCCGCTGGAGGTAGCCATGCGCTACGCCGAGCAGGGCGCGCAGTGGCTGCACCTGGTCGACCTGGATGCGGCGCGTGCAGGCGGCTACACGCTCGCCCCGCTGCTGGCCGACATCGCGCGCGCGACCGCCTTGAAGGTCCAGACCGGGGGTGGCGTGCGCGGGCGCGACGACGTGGCCCGCATCCTCGATGCCGGCGCGCAGCGTGTGGTGGTCGGGTCGCTCGCGGTCCGCGAGCCGGACACCGTGCTGGCCTGGCTGGCCGAGTTCGGCAGCGAGCGCATCACCGTGGCACTGGATTCGCGCCGCGACCGCGACGGTATCTGGCGGCTGCCCGTGCATGGCTGGACGGAAACCGCCGCGGAAACGCTGGACGAACTCGCCCTGCGCTATGCCGACGCCGGCCTGCGCCACCTGCTGTGCACCGACATCGCGCGGGACGGCATGTTGACCGGCCCGAACCTGGCGCTGTACGCCTACCTCCACGACACCGTCCCGTCGCTCGCGGTGCAGGCCTCCGGTGGCGTCAGTGCCGTCGCCGACGTGGATGGTGCCCGCGAAGCGGGCTGCGCGGGCATCGTGTTGGGACGGGCGCTGCTGGAAGGCCGCTTCACGCTGCCGGAGGCGTTGGCATGCTGAGCCGGCGCATCATTCCATGCCTGGACGTGCGCGACGGACGCGTCGTCAAGGGCGTCAAGTTCCGCGACCACGTGGACATGGGCGACATCGCCGAGCTGGCGCTGCGCTACCGCGACGAGGGCGCGGACGAACTGGTGTTCTACGACATCGGCGCCAGCCCCGAGGGACGCTCGGTGGACTACGCGTGGATCGAGCGGGTATCGCGCCTGCTCGATATCCCGTTCTGTGTCGCCGGTGGCATCCGGAATGTCGAAACGGCGCGGCGCGTGCTCTACAGCGGCGCCGACAAGGTGTCGGTGAATACGCCGGCACTGGAACGTCCCGCGTTGATCGGTGAACTGGCCGAGGCCTTCGGCGTGCAGTGCGTGGTGGTCGGCGTGGACTCCATCCTCGAAGCCGATGGCGAATGGCGTGTGCGTCGCTACACGGGCGACCCATCGAAGATGCAGGGCGCGGGGCTGAGGACACTGGACTGGGTGGTGCAGGCGCAGCGGCTGGGTGCAGGGGAGATCGTCCTGAACTGCATGGACCAGGACGGCGTGCGCCGCGGCTATGATCTGGCGCAACTCAAGGCGGTGCGTGCCGTGTGCGAGGTGCCGTTGATCGCCTCGGGCGGCGCGGGCGAGGTGGAGCACTTCGCGGACGTGTTCAAACAGGCGGATGTGGACGGTGCGCTGGCTGCCAGCGTTTTCCACAGCGGCCATATCGCGATTCCCGCGCTGAAGCGCGCGTTGGCGGAGCAGGGTATCGAGGTGCGACATGGCGATTGACAACGAACCATCCACCTTCGATACGTCGCGGCTGCACTGGGACAAGGGCGATGGCCTGCTGCCCGTCGTCGTGCAGGACGCGTCGAACCTGCGCGTGCTGATGCTGGGCTACATGAATCGCGAGGCGCTGGACGTCACGCTGGCCAGCCGGCGCGTGACCTTCTTCAGCCGCAGCAAGCAGCGGCTGTGGACCAAGGGCGAAAGCTCCGGCCACGTGCTCGAACTCGTGTCGGTCGATGCCGACTGCGATGACGACACGCTGCTGGTGCTGGCGCATCCGCACGGACCGACCTGCCACCTGCAGCGGGCCAGTTGCTTCCCCTCGGCGCCATCGGCGTTCCTGGCGGACCTGGATGCCCTGGTCGCGCAACGCGAACGCGAGCGGCCGGCCGGCAGCTACACGACGAAACTGTTCGAATCGGGTACCCGCCGGATCGCGCAGAAGGTCGGCGAGGAAGGCGTGGAAACCGCGTTGGCGGCGGTGGCGCAGGACGAGGCCGCGCTGCTGGGCGAAAGCGCCGACCTGCTGTACCACCTGACGGTCCTGTTGCGCGCGCGCGGCCTGTCGCTGGCCGATGCGGTCGACGTACTGCGTGAGCGGCATAGCGCCAGGTAGCGACGATCGGCTCCTGTAGGAGCGACGTAAGTCGCGACCGCACGGATAGTGCGTCACGCATACTCGCAACGGGCGATGGAGCATCACGGTGGCTCCTGATCCACGGTCGCGACTTATGTCGCTCCTACAGGGGCACCGCGGTCCCCAAGGCTGCGCCATAATCCGCCGGTCGCCCCCGCCGGAGTCGCCGTGCGCGCCTCGCTGATCGCCCTGCTGCTGGCCTGCCTGGCCGTTCCCGCCCATGCGTTGCCGCCGCCGTGCAGCAGCGGCGTTGTCTTCGAGGACCGCAACGGCAACGGCGTGCGCGATGCCGGCGAACCCGGCATCCCGGGCGTGAAGGTGTCCGACGGTGTGCAACTGGTGACCACGGATGCGACCGGCGAGTACGACGTGCCCTACGAGGACGGACGCACGCTGTTCGTCATCAAGTCGGCCGGTTACGACGTCGCGGTGCGGCCCGACGGCATGCCGGCGTTCTGGCGCAACCGCCAGTACCACGCCGGCCCCGCGCTGAAGTACGGTGGCGTGCCGCAGCGGCAACCGGATTGCACGCACTTCGCCCTGCGCAGGCAGGTGGCGAACACAACCCCCGACACGTTCGACGCGCTGCTGTTCGCGGACAGCCAGACCGCGTCGGTGCAGGACGTGGACTATTACTGGCGCGACATCGTGCAGCCGCTGGTCGGCAGGCACGGCGCATCGCTGGGGTTGACGCTGGGCGACGTCGTCAACGACGACCTGTCGCTGTACCCCGACATGCTGCGCACGACGATGAGCCTGCAGGTGCCGTGGCTGTTCATTCCGGGCAATCACGACCTGGATTTCGACGCCTCCGGTGACGGGGATTCGCTGCGTACGTTCCGTCACCACCTGGGGCCGGATACGTTCGCGTGGGAAGAGGAGGCGGTGACCTTCATCGGGCTGGACGACGTCATCTATCGGCCGGGCGAATCGCCCTCGTACCTCGGTGGACTGCGCGAGGACCAGTTCGCTTTCCTGCAGGCCTACCTGCCGACCGTGCGCAAGGACCGCCTGCTGGTGATCGGCGTGCATATCCCGTTCTTCGAGGGGGGTGCGCGCGGCTTCCGCGTGGCCGACCGCGAGCGGCTGTTCGCATTGTTGGAGGGGTTTCCCCATGTGCTGTTGCTGAGCGGCCATACGCACACCCAACGGCACTGGTACCACGACGCCGCCACCGGGTGGCACGGTGCGCAGCCGCTGCACGAGTACAACGTCGGTGCGGCCTGCGGCGCGTACTGGTCCGGCATCAAGGATGCGCAGGGCATTCCCGACGCGACCATGGCCGACGGCACGCCGAACGGCTATGCGCGGCTGCGGGTCAAGGCCGGTGGCGACTACGCGCTGTCATGGCATCCGGCGCGAGCCATCGACGACAGCGGCATCGGCCTGCATGCGCCGAAGGTGTTGCGGAAGGGGGCGTATCCGGCCTGGGGCGTCTACGCCAACGTCTACATGGGCGACGCGGACACTCGTGTGGAGTACCGGGTCGATGGCGGCGAATGGAAGCCGATGAAGCGCGTCGAGCAGCCCGATCCGTCCCTGCTGGTGGAGAACATGCGCGACGACCTGGCCGATGCGCTGCGCGGCTACGACCGCTCCCCCGAGGCCGAACCATCGCACCATCTCTGGCGCGGCGCCCTGCCGACCGACCTGGCCGAAGGCGAGCACCGCGTGGACGTGCGCGCGTTCGACCGCTGGCGTGGAGAGACCATGGCGCAGACCCGCTACCGTCTGCAGACGGCGGAGCCCTGAGCATGGCCATGCCCGACCTTGCGATCGAACACTTCGCCGATGCCGCTGCCTGGGAGCGCTGGCTGGAGCAGCACCCGCAATCGCCGGGCCTGTGGCTGAAGATCGCGAAGAAGGACGCCGGCATCCCGTCGGTGACCTATGGCGAGGCGCTCGATGTCGCGCTGTGCCACGGCTGGATCGACGGGCAGAAGAAGGGCCTCGATGCCGCGTTCTTCCTGCAGCGCTTCACCCCGCGCCGCGCGCGCAGCACCTGGTCGAAGATCAACGTGGCGAAGATCGACCTCCTGGTCGCGGCTGGACGCATGCGGCCGGCGGGACTGCGCGAGGTGGAGACGGCGAGGGCGGACGGACGCTGGCACGCGGCCTACGACGGCGCCAAGTCGATGGAGGTGCCGCCGGAACTGGCGAAGGCGCTGGCGCTGGCCGGGAACCGCAAGGCCAAGGCCTTCTTCGATGCGCTGGACAAGACCAACCGCTATGCCGTGTGCTGGCGTGTGCAGACGGCGGTGAAGCCGGAAACGAAACAGGCCCGGGTGGAGAAGCTGGTCGCCATGCTCGCGCGGGGCGGGAAAATCCACGGCTGATCGGCCGGTGCCGGTGCGATCAACGGCGGATTGGCCGGTTCCGGCTGCTTTCGGCGTGGGATGGCATGATGCCGTCAGGGGGACGGCAACAGGGGGTTTCATGTCCAAGTGTTTCGATTCCGGCTTGCCCGTGGGCAAGCTGGACCGCGTGCCGTTCACCTTCAAGCATCATCTGCTGGACCATCCGGCGCTGACCATGGAGGGACTGGCGGCCTCGCTGCCGCAGCTCCACCCGGACCGTATCGCCTATTCCAAAGGGCTGTCTGACCTGTCGATCAACTTCGACCGCGCGCATCTGGATCATGGCAATGGCCTCAGCCTGCGCGAGACCATCGAGACGATCCGCACTTCCAATTCGTACATCGCCGTGCGCGATCCCGTCGACCACCCGGTGTTCCGCGACCTGTACGAGTCGCTCCGTTCCGAAATGACCGGGTTGCAACGCCAGAGCGGCAACTCGCGGGCGATCCACGAGCCGCGCATGTGGCTGTTCATCGCTTCGCCGAACGCGATGACGCCGTTCCACTTCGACCGCTACTCGAACGTGCTGATGCAGATCCGCGGCAGCAAGGAGGTGGCGGTGTTCCCGAATTTCCGTCCCGACATCGTGCCGGTCGATATCTGCGAGGCCTATATGGATCGCGAAGCCGTGCAGGCGCCCTGGCATCCCGACCTCGACGCGCATGCGGTCAAGTTCGACTTCCGTCCGGGCGATGCGCTGCACATTCCCTACACGGCCGGCCACTACGTCAAGAACGGTCCGGAAGATGTCTCGATCTCGCTGTCGTTCTTCTTCCAGACCGACGAAACGCTGCGCTGGACGCGGGCGATGCAGTTCAATCACCGCGTCCGCAAGCGCGTGCAGCGGTTCGGCATGACGCTGTCGCCGGTGGGTCACAGCCACTACGTGGACCGCGCCAAGGCCAAGGCGCTGCCGCTGCTGTCGATGATGTGGAAACTGGCCGGCTGATGCCGTTTGCCGGAATGCAGAACGCCCCTCGACGAGGGGCGTTCTGCTGTGTGGAACCCGGCGGGCGAGCGAAGGCTGGCAGGCGAGGTGGGCGTAGCTGGCTGGCGGAGGGCTGGCTGGCGACGTGGCGCGCAGTCTAGGGAATCGCGCGCGACGATGAGGAAACGCGAATCGCTCTCATCGATCTGCGCGGCTCGCCCGTACGCTGAGCCAGGCGCCGACCAGCAGCAGCGCGATCGCGACCGCCTGGATCCAGTGCGCCTGCGCGCGGCCCGAGACCACCAGCAGCAGCGTCGACAACAGCGGCGCCAGATAGGACAGACTGCCGAGCAGCGCGATGTCGCCGCGCTTCGTGCCGTGGTCCCACAGCCAGAACGCGGCACCCACCGGTCCGATGCCCATCAGCACCAGCACGATCCACTGTCCCGTGGTTGGTGCGACCGTCCGTTCGCCGAGCAGGTGCGCGATGGCGCCCAGCACGGCCACGCCCGCGCAGGCGACGGTGATGGCGGCCGTCGGCACGTCGGCGTGGCGTCGGTTGAGGACCGAGTACAGCGACCAGATCAGCGCCGCGCCCAGTGCGGCGAGGTAGCCCGGCACATGCGCCGGGTCGACCTGCAGGCCGCGGCCGCGGGTGACCAGCAGCACGGCCGCTGCCAACCCCAGCGCGGTACCCAGCCATTGGCCCGGACGCACGGAGACGCCGCCGATCAGGCCCGCGAACACCACGATCAGCAGCGGCCACAGGTAGTTCAGCAGATTGGCTTCCACTGCCGGCGCGCGTTTCAGGGCGATGAAGTAGAGCGCGTGGTAGCCGAACAGCGCGAGCGTCGACAGCATGAGCGCAGGCAGTGGCTGGCGGAGTTCGCGCCAGCCGTCGGCGCCCCGCAGCATGGCGCGGAACAGGCCGAGTGCCGCGGCAATGCCGAAGCCGATCGCCAGCACCTGGAACGGCGGCAGGGTACCCGTGGCCGTGGTCAGCAGGGCGAGCGAGGCCCACAGCAGGATCGCGGCCAACCCGACCAGCGTGGCCCGGCGCCGCGCGGCGGCGTCGCTCACGCGGCTGGCAGCGGGATGTCGGCGAACGAATCGACGCGCACGTGGCCGCGTGCGGCGTCGCCCGTGCGCGGCTGCGGATAGTCGTCCAGCCGGTCGACCAGCCGCGTCTGCAATCCTGCCTCGCGCGCGGCGTCCAGTTCCTCGACCACGTCGGACAGGAACAGGATGCTTTCCGGCGCGATGCCGATGCGGTCCGCGATCGCGCGATAGCTGCCCGCTTCGCGCTTGCCGCCGATTTCGGTGTCGAACCAGCCGGAAAACAGCGGCGTCAGGTCGCCCGCATCGCTGTGGCCGAAGAACAGCTTTTGCGCCGGTACCGAACCGGACGAATAGACGTACAGCGGATAGCCCTGCGCATGCCATGCCTGCAGGGCCGGCGCGGCGTCGGGATAGATGTGGGCGGTGAAGTCGGCATCGCGGTAGCCGGCCGCCCAGATCAGGCCTTGCAGCGCCTTCAGCGCGGTGTGCTTGCGATCCTGGTCGATCCAGCCCTGCAGCGTCTCGACGATGACGTCGTCGCTGCAGATGCTGCCGTGTTCCGTGGCCACCACGTCCAGCCAGCGCCGCACGTCCGGCTGCCGGCCGTGTTCGCGGACGAAGCCGGGCAGGGCGCGGCGCGCATACGGGAACAGCACGTCCTTCACGAACGAGATGCTGCTGGTGGTGCCTTCGATATCGGTGAGGATCGCGGAAACGGGCATTGCGGCGGATTCGTCGGAGAGGGAGTGCGGCGGGCTCAATGCCCGTCGGTGAGGCCGTCGTAGCGCGGGAACTGCTGCGCCAGCGTGGTGCCGGTGAAGTGGCCGACCCAGCCGTCCGGCTCGGTGAAGAAGCGGATCGCCACGAAGTTCGGTTCCGGCCCCATGTCGAACCAGTGCAGCGTGCTGTCGGGCACGCCGATCAGGTCGTCCTGCACGCATTCGATTTCGTAGACCTTGTCGGCCACATGCAGGGTGAACAGTCCCGAGCCGGCGACGAAGAAACGGACCTCGTCTTCCTTGTGGTAGTGCTCGTCGAGGAATTTCGCGCGCATCGCCTCGCGTTGCGGGTTGTCGGGCGCGATGCTGACCACGTCGACCGTCTTGAAGCCGCGCTCGGCGACCAGGCGGTCGATGTCGGCGCGATAGGCTTCGATCACGTCTTCCGGCGCGGCGCCCGGCGCGATCGCCTTGGTGGCCTTCCAGCGCTCGAACGTCACGCCGAGCTTCTTCAGTTCGGTGGCGATGAAGTCGGGATCGTAGCTGGCGAATTCCGGCGTGGCCGGATCGGATTCCTTGAAGATGCGCAGGCGGCTCATGGCGATGGCGTGAGGCGGCGAGGGGGACGCTAGGGTAGCAAACCCGGTCCCTGCACCTTGTTGCAGAATCGGAACGCAGCGATAACCGCTGGTTATCAGCGCCGGCAGCCGAGCTTGCGCAGCTCGAGCTCCGCGGCGAACAGGAACTCGAAGGCCTCCAGGTGGCGGCGCGCCTCGGCCATCGTGCGGCCCCAGGCGTACAGGCCGTGGCCATCGATCAGGTAGCCCCACAGGGGCTGGTGGTCGAGCAGCGTATCCACCTGCGCGGCCAGTGTCGGCATGTCCTGCGTGTTGGCGAACACCGGCACCTCGATCGCCATCTCGTGCGTGCTGTTGCCGTGGAAGGCCTTCAGCAGCTCGAAGCCTTCCAGGCGCACGTGTCCCGCGCCGGCGAACAGCCGCGATGCCACGGTCTGCACCAGCGAATGCGTGTGCAGCACGCAGCCGACCTCGGGGTAGCGACGGTACAACTGCGTATGCAGCAGCGTCTCGGCGGACGGCCGATGGTCGCTGCCGACGGCCGTGCCGTCGAAGTCCACCACCATGATGTCCGCCTCCACCAGCCGGCCCTTGTCCCGGCCGGACACGGTGATGGCCGCGTGGCGTTCATCCAGGCGCTGCGAGAAGTTGCTGCTGGTAGCCGGCGTCCAGCCCAGCTGCGCCAGTTCGCGCACGTTGGCAATGATGGACTGCGCGCGGTCGCGCAACTGGTCGGTGTCGTAGGGCAGGGCGTTCATGCCGCGCATTCTAGCGGAAGGTCCGTGGCGCCCCGGTCGATTGATCCAGCGCAATGCGGCCGCCGGGCGACCGGTGGAGACTGGCGGCTCCCTTCCGCAGGTACCCAGCCGATGAGCCACGATGCCTCCCGCCGCCGCTTCCTGACCACCACGCTGACCGCCGCCGCTGTGGCGCCCCTGGCCTGGCACAGCCTGCGTGCCGACGCCGCCGCACCGGCCGCGTTGCCGAAGCTGGACGCCGCCAATCCCACCGCCAAGGCGCTGGCCTATACCGACAATGCCGCCACCACACAGCACCCCAAGCACAAGGCGGGTGACCACTGCGCGAACTGCAACTTCTTCAAGGCCGCCGCAGGACAGGCCCATGGCCCCTGCACGTTGTTCCCGAAGAACACGGTGGCCGCAGCCGGCTGGTGTAGCGCCTGGGCCAAGAAGCCCTGACGCAGGCGCACGAAAAAGGCGCGGCCAGGCCGCGCCTTTTCCTCCACCGCCGGAGACGGGGTCAGCGCTTGCCGCGCAGGCGACTGTGGCGGAAACCGTAGAGGAAGTAGACGAGGAAGCCGACCGCGGTCCATACCGCCATCAGCATCCAGTTGTGGGCCGTCATCGCCGACAGCAGCGTCAGGCAGCTCAGCACGCCCAGTGTGCAGACCAGCCACGCCATCGGGATGCGGAACGGCCGCGGCAGGTCGGGCTGCGTGCGGCGCAGGATCAGCACGCCAATGCAGACGGAGGCGAAGGCGATCAGGGTGCCCATCGAGGTCAGTTCGCCCAGCACATCGAGCGGGAACAGCGCCGCCAGCAGCGCGATGCCGATGCCGGTGATCACGGTGTTGATGTGCGGTGTGCGGTATTCCGGATGGATCTTGGTGAACACCGGCGGCAGCAGGCCGTCGCGGCCCATGATCATGAAGATGCGCGGCTGGCCGATGATCATCACCAGCACGACCGACGACAGGCCGATGAGAGCGCCGACCTCCACGATCACGCGCAACCAGCCGAGCTGGGGATGCGCGGCGACCGCCGTCACCACCGGCTCCGCGGTACCCAGTGCGGTGTAGGGCACCAGGCCGGTCATCACGGCGGCCATGCCGATGTAGAGGATGGTGCAGATCACCAGCGAAGCCAGCATGCCGATCGGCAGGTCCTTCTGGGGACGATGCGACTCCTGCGCCGCCACCGATACCGCTTCGAAGCCGATGTAGGCGAAGAACACCATGGCCGCGCCGCGCAGCACGCCATCCCAGCCGAACTTGCCTGGACCCTCGTTCGCGGGAATGAAGGGCTGCCAGTTGCCCGGATCGACGTACTTCCAGCCGGCGACGATCACCAGCACGATCAGGCCGGTCTTCAGCACCACCATCGCCATGTTCATCGCCGACGACTTGCGGATGCCCACGTAGCACAGCCAGGTCAGCAGCAGCACGATGATGGCGGCGGGCACGTTGGCGATGGCGCCGGTGGGCCGCAGTTGCGCATCCAGCGGTGCGCTGACGAAGGCCTGCGGCAGATAGATGTTGAAGTGTTCGAGCAGGCTCAGGAAGTAGCCGGTCCAGCTCACCGCCACCGCCGAGGCGGAGACGCCGTACTCCAGCACCAGCATCCAGCCGATGAACCAGGCCGCCAGTTCGCCGAGCGTCGCGTAGGTGTAGGTGTACGCGCTGCCGGACACCGGCACCATCGCCGCGAACTCGGCATAGGCCAGCGCGCAGAACGTGCAGCACAGCGCGGCCAGCACGAACGACAGCATGATCGCCGGACCGGCATGGTTGGCGGCGGCCTGGCCGGTGATGACGAAGATGCCGCCGCCGATGACCGCGCCGATGCCCAGCGCGGTCAGGCCCCAGGGACCTAGCGTTCGACGCAGGCTGAGGCCTTCGGCCTCGTCGTGGGCGGCGTGGGGGTGTTTGGTGGCCAGGAGCTGTCGGAGCATCGTGCGTCTTCTCGGAGCGGTATCGAGGGGGGGCAACCAAAAAGGCCGGCGGGATGTCCGCCGGCCTTGAGGGGGATCAGGACGGTTGCCGGAGCTTGCTGTTGCGGAAGCCGTAGGTGAAGTAGATCACCAGGCCCAGCAGCGTCCAGCCGACGAACAGTTTCCAGTGCTCCATGAAGGGCTGGACGAACAGGTACAGGCAGGCGAGTACGCCAAGCGGGCAGACGACGATCGCCAGCGGCACGCGGAACGGGCGCGGGATCTCGGGCCGCGTGTAACGCAGGATCAGCACGCCGGCGCAGACCGTGGCAAAGGCCAGCAGGGTGCCCATCGACACCATCTCGCCCAGCAGGCCGATCGGCAGGAAACCGGCGAGCGCGGCGGCGATGACGCCCACGATGATCGTGCCGACGTAGGGCGTCTGGAACTTGGGGTGCACCCTGCCGAAGATCTTCGGCATCAGACCGTCCTTGGCCATGCTGTAGAAGATGCGCGGCTGCGCCATCAACATCACCAGGATCACCGACGTCAGGCCGGCGATGGCGCCGATCTCGATCAGCGTCTTCAGCCACAGCAGGCTGGGGTAGGCCTCAAGCGCCGTGGCGACCGGCTTGGCGGTTCCGAGCTGCGTATACGGCACCATGCCCGTCAACACGGCGCAGACCACGATGTAGATGACGGTGCAGATGGCCAGCGAGCCGAGGATGCCGATGGGCATGTCGCGCTGGGGGTTCTTGGCCTCGCCGGCAGCGGTGGATACCGCGTCGAAGCCGATGTACGCGAAGAACACGATGGCCGCCGCGCGCGTGACGCCTTCGAAGCCGAACTTGCCCGGCCCTTCGTTGGCGGGGATGAAGGGCTGCCAGTTGGCCGGATCCACGTACTGCAGGCCGAACGCCACGAACAGCAGGATCACGGTGACCTTGATGGCGACCACGATGGCGTTGACGAACGCGGACTGGGTAATGCCCACGTAGCAGAGGCCGCTGACGGCCGCCACGATGAAGACCGCCGGCAGGTTGAGGATGGCGCCGGAGCGGATGAATTCGCCGTTGGCCACGGTGAAGGTGGCATTCGCCAGCGCATCGGGGATCGGTACCCCCAGCGTGCCCAGGAAGCTGTTGAGGTACCCGGACCAGCCGACCGCGACCGTCGAGGCCGCGAACAGGTACTCCAGCACCAGGCACCAGCCGATGAACCAGGCGACGAATTCGCCCAGCGTGGCGTAGGAATACGAATACGCGCTGCCGGAGACCGGCATCAGGGCCGCGAACTCGGCGTAACACAGGCCGGCCAGCGCACAGGCGAAGCCGGCCATGACGAAGCTCAGCATGATCGCGGGGCCGGCGTGGTTGGCGGCGGCCTGGCCGGTCAGCACGAAAATGCCTGCACCGATCACGGCACCCACGCCGAGCATCACCAGATGCTTGGCGGTCAGCGTCCGCTTGAATCCACTCTCCCCGTCCAGGCTACCTTCGACCGGCTCGCCGGCATCGACGTGACCTGCCGGTGCGACCGGCTTGACCCTGAACAGAGCTTTGAGCATTCGCAGCGTCCCCTTGAAAGACTGGATGCCGACGAAGAGCTCCGCCGGGCGGTGGCAACGGTCATGGAGGCGTGCCCCATGGAAGGCCGTACCTTGCCAAAGCGGGCCGGGGATCACAAGCGCGGGTGCAGCATGGCCGGCGATAATCGCGGGCACATCGCCCACGCTGAAAGAGAAAACCGCGCCGTGTCAGTCGCTTATGCCGCTCTCCGAGAACTCCTGCTGGACTACGGCCGGCGCTGGCCGGCCGAGCGGGAGGTCGTATCGCACTTCCTCTCGCTCCTCGACGATCCGGCCGATCCCTTCGTCCGCGAGCGCCTGGCGGGCCATTTCACCGGGGGCGCCTGGCTGGTCAGCGCCGATGGCCTGCGCACGCTGCTGACCCACCATCGCAAACTGGATCGCTGGCTGCAGCTGGGAGGGCATGCCGATGGCGACACCGACATGGCGGCGGTGGCGTTGAAAGAGGCCGAAGAGGAGTCCGGACTCACCGACCTGTCCGTGGAAGGCGGCATCTTCGACCTGGACCGCCACTGGATCCCCGAGCGCAGGGACGTTCCCGGTCACTGGCACTACGACGTGCGCTACGTCGTGCGGGCCAACGGCAGCGAGGACTACGTGGTCGGCGACGAATCGCTGGACCTGGCCTGGCGCGAGATCGCGCCCATCGCGACCGACACCGACGAGTCGCTCGGTCGCATGGCGCGCAAATGGCTGCGGCGGAGCGCAGCGTAGGGCGGACAAAGGCCCGCCCGTCGGGCCTCGATACTCAATGGTAATTCCTAGCCAAACCGGACCAAATCTTCGAGGATTTGGTCATGAAGCATTGCCCCTCCTGCAACGGAGCACGCCACTACCTGCTCGGTGACGGCAGGTACAAATGTCGCGCCTGCGGTCATCG